>ERZ773225.32-NODE-32-length-193965-cov-30.893249_pt1 | contig 193965 bp, 160 predicted proteins | sample MGYA00580993_ERZ773225 | MGnify/ENA primary metagenome ERZ773225 (study PRJEB29015, sample SAMEA2737748) | human gut metagenome | biome: human gut; feature: human-associated habitat; material: faeces | place: China | collected 2012 ...
GCCGCCCACGGACATCGCCGCCCACGGACATCGCCGCCCACGGACATCGCCGCCCACGGACATCGCCGCCCGCGGCATTGACGTAAAAGACGTACGGCTTGTCATCAACTATGATTTGCCGGAAGAACCGGAGGTCTATGTGCACCGCATCGGCCGCACGGCGCGTGCCGGAGCCGCCGGACAAGCCATCGCTCTCTGTTCCCCGGAGGAAATCAGGAAAGCCAGGAACGTGCACAAGCTGTTGGAACGCCTCCTTCCCGTGCACGCTTCCAGCGCCTCCGTCCCGGCTGAATTGCGCGCGGTCCCAGAAGCGCGCAGGAAAAGTAGCAGCTCCATGCAGGAAAAACGTTCCGCTCCCCGCAGGAAGCCGCGGAAAGGGTACGGAAGGAACGGCAGCCGTGCGGAAGCATGATTTTAATCATTCAAAAAACTTTTGAACGGAATTGAAGTCAACGCGGTCTCACTTGCTGCAAACGGTTCTCCTAATCGTTCCAGTCGGGAAGCTTCAACCGGAGTTTCAATCATGAAAATAACCTCGTTCATCATCAGGACACTATGCGCGGGCACCGTCGGTTCCCTCGCCTGCCAGGCCGCCATGCAGGCTTACGCGGATGACGTTCCCTCCACTTTCGTGGAAGGAAATTATTCCCCGGAAGTAGCCCGCTACGTGCAGAGCATCGCAGGCGTGGCGCTGGCCTCGGGCATTCATGATTATGACGAAAACGCCACCAGCAGTTATCAGGTTTTGGCTCAGGTCCTTAACAGCGGCAATGTAACGGAATTGCCGGAAGATCTGAAACGGGCCATTGGAATGCTGATCGGCTACGTCCCCGACCCGAATGAAATCATCCAGCCGATCATGTCCAGAAAACAGATTGAGAGGATGAAAAAGATGGCGGACCGCATCAAGAACCTGATGGAGGAAAAATACGGAGTGGACCTGGAAGACTGCACGAACATCATGAAGCGCACTCTGGCCCCGTCCATCCCGGACATCCTCCGCTCCTGCGGCATGGAAGGCACCCAGCTGCCCGCCACCACCGCTTTCCGCCCCAGGCTGGGCAAGGCTCTGAATGAAGCCTATGCCAGGCTTGCGGCGCCAAAACTTCCCGCCGCCGGCATGGCGCAATAACCGGACCATCTACGGATGATCGGGGAGATGATCCCGATTCCACGGCACGCGGCCCCCTGCCAGGGTCCCCTGAATAGAAGCCGCAGGAAACGGAATGATCTTCCCCGTCGCCGGGAACGGAAACGGCAGCCAAGCGCCGGCGGCAACAAACAACACCCTCCGGATGTCCTCCGATGCAGGGCCGATCCTTCGGAACGCGGAGCGGCGATACGCTCGCTCCCCTGTTTTATTCCCAAGCAACGGCATGCAACATCGGCACAACCGGATGATGCCCTTACAGGCCCCGTCCTTCCCGCGCTGCTGCAGGACTGGGGCTTTTTTCATGTCCGGGATTTTCAAAAGGCGGCGGCATTCCCTCCTGATTCCTTCCAGGAATCAGGGATATTCCGTTTTTACAGAGGAATGCATTTTTTTCACCATCTGTGAAAGAAAGATTCTCAAACCTCAGTATCTATGGCAAACTGGGGATTCAAATCCTTTATATAATTACCATCCATGGATAATTCATCATCACGCCGTCGTTTCCTTCAGACCCTGGGCCTGGCCACTGGCGCCCTGGCTGCCGGTTCCTTTGCCAACGCCCAGGAAGTAGCCCCCCTGGCTCCCAAGAAAATCACCATTCCGGACCCGAATAACATCGGCCCCATGACCACGTGGCCCCCGCGCAAGCCCGGCGCCATCTACATGGGCGGCTTCAGGGCTCCCAAGCTGGACAAGGTGCGTGTGGCCTTTGTCGGCGTGGGTGAACGCGGTTCCATGCACGTGGGCCAGATGGCCGTTATAGAAGGTGCGGAAATTGTCGGCATTTGCGACCTGTATGAAGACTGGGCCAAGCGCAGTGCGGACGTCGTGGAAAAGAAGACGGGCAAGCGCCCCCCCATTTTCACGAAAGGACCGGAAGACTACAAGCGCATGATGAAGGAAGTCAAGCCGGACGCCGTCATCGTCTGCCCCAGCTGGGAATGGCACTGCCGTGTTACCTGCGACGTGATGAAGATGGGCGCCCACGCCTTTGTGGAAGTGCCTATGGCCGTCTCCATCAAGGAACTCTGGGAAATCGTGAATACCTCCGAAGAAACCAGGAAGCACTGCATGATGATGGAAAACGTCAACTACGGACGTGAGGAACTCATGTACCTGAACATGGTGCGCCAGGGCGTCATTGGCGACCTGCTGTACGGAGAAGCCGCCTACATCCATGAACTGCGCGGACAGATGAAGCAGGTGGAACGCGGTACCGGTTCCTGGAGAACCTATCACTACGCCAAGCGCAACGGCAACGTGTATCCCACGCACGGCCTCGGCCCCATTGCCCAGTACATGAATCTGGCCCGCAAGGACGACTGCTTCGGCAGGCTCGTCTCCTTCTCCAGCCCGGCCCTGGGCCGCGCCGCGTATGCCAAGAAAAATTTCCCGGCGGACCACAAGTGGAACAAGCTGGACTTTGCCTGCGGCGATATGAATACCTCCATCATCAAGACCACCATGGGCCGCACCGTCCTGGTGGAATGGGATGAAACCAGTCCGCGCCCCTACTCCCGCCTGAATCTCATCCAGGGCACCCTGGGCACCCTGGCCGGCTTCCCGACCCGCGTAGCCGGGGAAAAGCTGGGCAACGGAAATTATCATGAATGGATTGAAGGCAAAGAAAAACTGGCCCCCATTTTTGAAAAGTACGATCACCCGCTCTGGAAGAGAATCGGGCCGCTGGCCCTGAAGATGGGCGGTCACGGCGGCATGGACTTCGTGATGCTCTTCCGCATCATCGAATGCCTCCGCAATGGCGAACCGATGGACCAGAACGTTTATGAAGGTGCCTTCTGGTCCTCCGTCTCCGAACTTTCCGAATACTCCGTGGCCCAGGGCGGCATGCCCCAGGTATTCCCGGACTTCACCCGCGGAGACTGGAAAACGACTGCTCCGCTGGGCATCGTCCAGTAACAGCCGGCAATCTTCCCCGGCCCGAAGCTTTTGCGCCTCCATGGCGTGTTTCCGGGCCGGGGCAAAATGCCTCCTCTTCCAAAAACAGGCCCAGCTTGCAGGCGGCCTGTTTTTTATTGCTCCAATGACACCCTATTCCGGAAGTTGAAAGACGCCGCAGGCGCTCCACTTGCCCGACAAGGCTCCCGGATGACGCCAAAAAGCGGAACTCCATGAAATTTTCCTTCTGCGCGAAACCGTATTTAGGCAAGAAAAACATCCTGCAGAAAAACGCCGTTCCCCTTACATCGCACACGCCTTCATGCTTTCCTATTGTACCAATATTCATCCCGCAGAATCCTGGGCGGAAACCAGGGAGGCTCTTTTCACCTGCGTTCCCCGCATCAGGCAGGAACTCGCGGCGATGGACTCCCCTCTGAAGGATATCCCCCTGGGCATCGGCCTGCGCCTGTCCGCCAGGGCGGCAGCAGAGCTTCTGGCAACGCCGCACGCCGCGGAAACCCTGAAATCATGGCTGGAAGACCAGGGCGCGCGCGTAGAAACCCTTAACGGGTTCCCTTACGGAAATTTCCACGGGCAGCGCGTGAAAGAACGCGTTTTCCAGCCGGACTGGACTACACCGGAACGTTTTGAATACACCTGCAACCTGTTCCGCATTCTGGCACTCATTGGTGACGAACAGGCTGACAGGCTGACCGTCAGCACGCTCCCTGCCTCGCACAGCTGGTTTCATGCGGATGAAGAACGCATCTTCTCCCGGCTGGACGCCATGAGCGGATTCCTGGATGTGCTGGGCAGGCAGACCGGCCGCCTGATGCAGCTGGGGCTGGAACCGGAACCCTTCGGCCATTTTCACGATACGGATGGAGCCATCCGTTTTTTCAACGGCCTCCGCAACCGTTCCCGCCGTCCCGAACTTATCGAACGCCACCTGGGGCTGACATACGATACCTGCCATTTCGCCATTCTCCGGGAAGAACCGGAATTCACCCTCTCCGCCTGGGAGGAAAACAACATCGCCCTCTGCAAAGTGCAATTCTCCAACGCCCTGGAATGCCGCATATGCGGGGAGGAAGACCTGGAACGCCTCCGGCAGTTTGACGATGGCGTTTATTTCCATCAGACCAGCATCCTCCACCGGGAAGGCGCCATGCTTTTCCCGGACCTGCCCAATGCCCTGGCCTATGGGCGGGATTATGCAGAGGAAATACGTGATTCCCAATGGCGCATTCATTACCACATTCCCCTGTACGCTTCACCGGAACCACCCTTGAAAAGCACGGAAGAATTCATCCTGAAAACGCATAATTTCCTCCGGGGCCGCAAAGGCCCGCAACCGCATCTGGAGGTGGAAACCTATACCTGGAGCGTCCTGCCGGACCACATGAAGATCCCCCTGGCAGCCCAGATTGCCCGTGAACTGCATTATATTGAAACCCTGTAAAGCCATGATGCCCCGCATGCATCCCTCCGCCGTCCTGTCTTCCGGATTCCTGCTGCTGTCCACCGGTCTTTCCTCCTGCACATTTCTTCCCATGTTTTCCTCCGGAGGGCAGGAAACGCCGCGGACCCTGGGCGCACGCATGGAAAAACACACGGAAGTCCTGCAAAAAGACATCGGGGAAAGAAACGCCAGCCAGCCCAAATCCATGGACGCCGCCGCCAAATACATCGCCGGGAATTTCTCGGACATGGGGTACGCCGTCACCATGCAGCCCGTATCCGGAGGAAACGTGAAAAAAGGAACGGCCATTTACAATATCCTGGTTTACAAGCCCGGCCTGTATTCCAACAATCAAAGCATCGTCGTGGGAGCCAATTATGATTCCAGCGGACGGCGCAACAACGGCAGCGGAACGGCCCTGCTGCTGGAGACGGCGAGAGGCCTGAAAGACATCCCCACCAATCACAATATCTATTTTGTCGCATACGCGAACGGAGCGGAGCCCGCAGGGAAATCCATCTCTTCCGGAGCCTGCGTGCATGCCAGCACCCTAAGCGGCAGCATTGGAGCAACCAACATCCTAGGCATGATCAATCTGGAACCCCAGAAGCTGGATGCCGGAGGGGAACGAAAACAGCCGGATCCGGAATCCTACCGGGAAGCCGTTCTGTTCACGACCACCCCGCACGGCAAGAAATTTGCTGGCCAGTGCGCCGCCCCCTTCGCCAAATCCTGGGAGCAGGCGCCCACTACCTTCCGCCGGGAACCTTCCGCCCTCACAGGCAATGACCGCCATTATGCGGTCCTAGGCATTCCCACGGTCTCCTGCCGGTGCAAGTATCCCGTCACGGATGCCCGTACGGAAGAGTATGTGCAGGCGCTGACGGACATGATCCACCAGGTAGCGGACAACGACGCGCCCGAACCGGCAAAAAACGCCGTCCAGGGCGAGAAAGCATCCTGACGTTTCCCTCTCTCCCCGTTACCGGGACAGCTTTCTCCTTCCGTGGCCGCCGCCCAGCATCAGCACAGGCATGAAGGAAAGGGCCACCAGCGCAATAACCATAGGCATCCAATTGTCGGAATACCTCTGCATCAGGAATGAAGTCAGGGAAGGGCCGGCCAGCGTGCCCAGGGAATAACTCAACAGCAGAAGCTGGTTCATGGTCACCAGTTCATCCCGGGAAGCTTCCTCGCATCCCCAGGCCATGGCAACAGGGTACAGGGAAAATCCGGCCAGCCCCAGAGCAATCAGGGAGGGAGCCATCAGCCCCCCCTTCAGCATCAGCCCGGCACAGGCCGCCGCCACCAGCAGGGACTGGCATTTCATGACGAAAGCGCGGCCGTACCTGTCCGCCAGCCGCCCCATGGGCCACTGCCCCAGAATGGCAGCGGCAATCAGCAGGGCCATCCAGTATCCCACGGAAGAGTGGTCCATTCCCTGGTGCTTCAGGAACAGGGGCATCAGGCAATAAATAGTACCCAATACCACGCCGGAAATCACACATCCCACAACACCCAGAAAGACGCTGCGGCGTCTCAGCAGTGTCCGAATTTCTATATGGGAGGAGGATGAAACCTGTCCATTGCCCGGCTCCAGACGCGCGAACATCAGCGGAACCATGCCCGCCACTGATAAAATGCAGACTTCCGTCACAATCAGGGGCATATCGCTGGGGAACCAGCCCAGAAGCAACTGCCCCAGCACCGTACCCAGATAATAGACCACCATGTAGGAAGCCAGCAGAATGCCGCGGGTTTGCAGCGTTCCGGCCCTCAGCAGGGCACTTTCCACCACCACCCAGATCAGGGCGCAGCTGATCCCCGCCAGCAGCCGGAGGCCGCTCCAGGCCGGAACGCCGGGAAACACAGGTAGCAGAACGGTGGACACTGCGCATAAAAGGCATGCATATTGGTAACTTCCTTTGAACCCGGCCCGGCGAATCACGCCGCCAGCCAGCAGCGTTCCGGCCAGGTTCCCGAGAAAAAAGAAAGCCCCCACCAGCCCGGCCTCCCAGGTGGCGGCATCAAATTGCTCCATCCACAGGGGAACAACCGTATTCAACACGGCAAACGCCACTGTCTGGAAAAGAAGCCCCGCCAGCAGCAGGGCAATAGGCCAGGTAAATGTACGCATCACGATAAAGCGGGGACTATAGCACCAAAGCCGCATCAGTCAATCGCCTCTTCCGTCGGAAAGAAAAACTAAAAAAGCGTCCCATCAACAAAAGGCACAATACATTGATTGCAAAATTGTTAATAAACAATTCAAAATATAGGGAACTGTCATATTCCCCGGCGCAGGGAAGCGGGCAGTATCTTCATCTGCTCCCGATATTTGGCCACCGTCCTGCGGGCGATGTTCACCCCTTTTTCCCGCAGCGCGGCCGCCAGCCCGGCGTCACTGAGGGGTTTGGAAGAATCTTCCTCCGCAATCAGCCGCCGCATCAGCTCCTGGACGGCGCCGGCAGCCACGGCTCCGGAAGCCGCCCCGTCCGGGGAAACGCCGCCTTCAGACGGAACTCCCGCACTGAAAAAGGATCTCAATTCTTTCATCCCCCACCTGCACAACAGGTACTTGTCCCGGCACGCCCGGGAAACCGTGGAAACATGAACCCCCATCTCCTCCGCCACTTCTTCCATGCCCATGGCCTTCAGGCGGGCCGGACCTGACCTGAAAAAATCCTCCTGCCTCCTCACGATGACACGGGCCAGGCGCAAAACGGTCTCCTGCCTCATATCCAAAGCCCGCAACATCTCCTGTCCCTCCCGGAACGCCCTGCGGAGATATTGCCTCAGTTCCCGGCTTCCGGAACCCTCAGCCATTAACTCCATATACCGTTCATTCATGGACAGGCGCGGAAGATACTCGGAAGTGAGGACAACCTCCAGCACGCCGGAAGGCCCCTCCTCCACAATGACGTCAGGCAGTAGATGAGGGTTGCCGCCGGGGGCGTAGGCCCCCCCTGGATCAGGAGTCAGGCTCCTAATCACCTCCAGAGCCTCCGCCACGGCTCCCGGTTCCACATCCAGCAGGCGTGCGGCTTCCTCATACTTGTGCGCCGCCAGTTCCCGCCAGCAGTGCTTGACCAGGCGGAAAGCAAGCGAACGCTTCAAACCGCGCTGTTCAAGCTGGATCAGCAGGGAATCCCTTAAATCCGCCGCCCCCACTCCGGGCGGGTCCATTTCCCTCAGCGCAGTCAGAGCTTCTTCCATGTCCCGCATGCTGAAACACCCCTGCTCTTCCAGCTCCTGCGGAGACTCCGTCAGAAACCCGCGTTCGTCCAAAGCGTCAATCAGCAGGAACAGGGCGTCCCGGGCGCGGCCCGTCAATGCGGAATGCTGCGCCTGATCCATCAAATGGGTTTTCAGAGATTCCGGAGCCACAACGGATTCATACATGAAATCACGGCGGGCGGCCGCGTCCCCAGACAGGCGGCCTTCCGCCGTAAACTCGTTCCACCCGTCCTCCCGCTCATTCCAGGCATCCCCGTCCGGACCGTCTTCCAGCGCTTCCGGGGAAGCGTCCGGCAACTCCTCAAGCATGGGATTGGTTTCCAGCGCCTGGCGTATAATCTGCCTTAATTCCAAAGCGGAAGCCTGAAGAATCTGCATCCCCGTCTGCATGGACTGGGAAACGGCCATCTGGCGCGTCATTCCATGCTGCAGGGATACCTCACTCATACCGCCCACAAGCTACACCACCCCCCGGAATCTGGCAAGGGGGAACACCCTGCAGCAAAAAAGGCCACCATTTTCATGTGGCGTTTTTGGAAAACGTTCATATAATAAATGCCCATGAAGATTTTGCACATACTTGCTTTCTCCCTGCTGGCCTCCCTTCTCTCAACGGCTGCGCCGTCCCCTCTGACTCCGCTGCCACGGGAACAGCCCCAATGGTGGAGGAAGCAATATGAACAGCAGGTGGAACAAATAAAGAACAACCCCTGCGGCGTCCTTTTCCTGGGAGATTCCATTACGGACTACTGGAAAAGGGAAGGAAAACCAATATGGGAAAAGGCGTTCTCCCCCTATCATCCCTGCAATTTCGGCATTTCCGGGGACCAAACCACCAACCTGATTTACCGCATCACGGATTCCGGCATCCCGGCCCAGACGGACCCCAAACTCTGCATCGTCATGATCGGCACCAACAATACAGGTCATTTCAAAGGAGGGGAAGCCCCGGAAAAAACGGCCATGGGAATTCTGGGTGCCGTTGAACACCTGCTGGTCAGGTTCCCGGACACCCACGTCCTCCTGCTGGGCATTTTCCCGCGCGGCACAGGTCCCCAGGACAAGCTGCGCCAGCACAACGACCGCATCAACGCCATTCTGGCCCAGTGCAAGCTGCCCCGCACCACTTACGCCAACATCAACAGGCGCTTTCTGGACTCCTCCGGCAAACTGCTCCCCGGCATCAGCAGGGACAACCTGCACTTTACGGAAAAAGGCTACGCCATCTGGGCGGACGCCGTGCTGCCCTATATCAAAAAATACTGCAAATAGCATTCTTTCCCATCCTCGACGCATGACTGGCGGAATGCCCCCTTCCGCCAGTCATGCGTGCGGTTCGGGAACATATTTGTCAATCAATGATGAAGCTTACGCAGCAACAACTGTCCAGCCTTCATTCTTGAAACTGCGGTCATGGAGCCTGAAAAGCACCGCTCATGTCCATCAATTCATTTTTCCCGGCGGCTCCGCCTTGAATGCTTATGAGTAACGTCCGGACTTTGGGTCGCCCGCTTTAATAAACGGTTAAGATATAAAAGCAGTACGGTGCATGGAAAGTATTTACCGCCAAGCCCGCAAAAAGCTGCATGGATGCCAGGGCCCGCGTCTGAAAATTTTGCGCAGAACCGAAGTTACAGTTGATTTGGAATAAATATATTATAATGAGACAATATATCATAGACGCTTTTACCGACAAAGTTTTTCATGGAAATCCCGCGGCGATTTGCATTTTAGAACAATGGCCGTCCGAGGAATTGATGTTAAATATGGCCGTTGAAAACAATCTTTCAGAAACGGCCTTTGCTGTCAAAAAAGGGGAGAGCTATCATCTGCGGTGGTTCACCCCCGGTGGAGAGATTAACTTATGCGGTCATGCGACATTAGCCTGTGCCTATGTTATTTTGAACTTCCATGAAAAAGAAGCGGCAAAAGTTGTTTTTCAAACTTTAAGCGGTGATTTGGTGGTAGAACGGCATGGTGATCTTTATGAAATGGATTTCCCCGCCTATGAATTAAAATCAGTTCCCGTAACGGAGCAAATGATCGACGCTATCGGCGCTACCCCCAGAGAAGCGTATATGGGGCGTGACCTTTTATGCGTGTTTGACGATGTAAAAATAATCGAACATCTCAATCCGGATCTATCAAAAGTTCATGCCCTGAACGGTCTTTTGCTCCATGTAACCGCAAAAGGTGTGGAAACTGACTGCGTTTCCCGTACCTTTGCCCCCAAATGCGGAGTGCCGGAGGATGCCGTTTGTGGTTCCGGTCATTGTCACATTATACCTTACTGGGCGAACAGATTGGGAAAAGACGACATCATAGCTTATCAGGCTTCCAAACGCGGTGGAACACTTTATTGCCGCATGGATGGAGCACGGGTAAAATTAGCAGGAAAAGCAGCCTTATATTCCATTGCCGAAACACAATCAAGATGAAGCGTCAATAGGTTAAGAACATATGCCGGGCGACGAAAAAAACGTCGCGCGACATAAATTATACATGCCCAATGACACAAACGGCGGTTTTGAATAATCAAGGACGCCGTTCTTCTATTCCCTAAAAAATAATGCAACTATGCTTTCAAACATGGCGGTCAACGGGAATAACTGCCATGAAGCACAAAGCATGCCGACAAATTCCGACGAGGTCTATATCAAAAAATACATCCGCCGCAGAATATCATATCTCCAAACGTGAATCATACCATGTAGCAAAAGTGAATATTTTTTCAAACTTCCATCCGGTATGCTTGTGTCTTTACAGGTGTGTTTTTATAGGAAATACAACAAAAAATCATGAAACAACCAAACCTCTCGACCGGAAGCAGGAATCCAGCCGACCCGCCTGTGCCGCATTTGGAATCAGGAAAAAGCGCAAGGAACAAAAAAATTGCTTTTTCCCGGGGATATCCTAGAGTGCCTCTCCGCAATGAGCATGCCGCTTGCCGACTTGATCTTCCTGGCTTTTGCCCTCTCCGTGGACGCTTTCGTCGTGGCGTTCTCCTACGGCCTGCTCATTAAGCAAAAGCGTTTGAGCAACGGAATCAAGCTCTCCCTGTCCACCGGGGCCGGTCAATTCCTGATGCCCGTGCTGGGTTTTCTGCTTACAGGCTCCGTGCACCGGTATATTGCGGCTTGGGACCACTGGCTGGGCTTCGCCGTGTTCACCTTCCTCGGGGTCAACGTCCTCCGCGAAGGCTGGAATCACCGCAACGAAGAAGAGGATATGCCCCACGTCACCAGCCTGACGCTTCCTACCCTTATGGCTGTGGGAATCGCCACCAGCATCGACGCGCTGGTAGCGGGCGTCAGCATTTACCTTTCATCCGCCCAGTGTGGAACCGACCCCACCCTCCACGCGGTGCTTCTCCCCGCCGCCGCCATCGGCTTCACCACCTTCCTGTGCACGGCGGCCGGCTTTTTCCTGACCAGACGGCTGCACCGCTTTCCGACCTTTCATCTGGAAGCGGGAGCCGGGCTCATCCTCATCGGCCTGGGCGTCAAAATGCTCTGTGACCATTTGTGCTGAAATATGCCGCGAAGGATGATAAAAACGTCCTTCTGGCATCGTAATAAGTCGAAAAACGCACTGGTTCCCTCCCACCTCTTTCTGCTATTATCAGGTAATCCCTTCCACATGAATATTTCACATCTTCTTCTCTGCACTTCCCTGCTCGCGGCTCCCGTCTGTGCGGCGCAGGGCCCGACGGAAACTGAAACGGAAACGCCGGCCTCCTCCAGCCGCCTGCCGGCGCCCCTGGCACAAAAAATTGTCTCCGGAGACTTTGATGGCCTGCAGACGGAACTGCGCTCCACCCTCCTGAAGGCTGGAGAACAAACGAAATCCGAACAGAAACTGCTCCAGAACAAGCAGTACCGCCATTTGCTGGACATTCACGAACTCCTGCGCGTCACGGGACCGGACAAGGTGAAAGCCGTTTTCTCCAAAAGCGCGCAAGATGCCGCTTTCATCAAAACCTTTCTACAGGACCCGGCGTGGATGGAGCTTTACCTTGGAGCAGGCCTGATTCCGGAAAATTCACCGGAAGGCCTTCAAATCCTCTCCGACATCTGGAAAGCGGACGGCAAGAGCCCGGATTTCCGGAATTACCAATCCCTGGCCACCGGGCTGGCCTCTGTCTTTTCCACCGGCCCCATGGCGGGAAGGCTCAAAACCAACTCCGCCAACAGCAATCCGGTGCGCCGCTACCGGATTTTCAAAAAACTGCATCAGGAAAACAGGCTGCATCCGGGATTCATCAAACTGCGCCCATGGGAAATGCGCTTCGTCGTGGGAAGTCCCTGGGACGATAAATCCTATGAATGGAGCAATGAACACGTCAACCTCCCCTGGCGGCGGTACACGGCCGCCTGCTGGGCCGCCCCCTATACGGGCCACAATTTCTTTGGCGATACCATTCAGGGGCCCCTTTTCTACGTGCCGTGGAGGGATCTTAACACGACCGCGGAAAACACGCAGATCATCGGCGGCGTCTGCGGCGGCCTCTCCTACTTCGGCACCATGGCGGCCCAGGCCCACGGCATCCCCGCTTATCCGGTAGGACAACCGGGCCACTGCGCGTACGCGGTGCGCGTGAAGCGAGGGGAATGGAAAGGCGGCTTCGGCGGACCAGACGGAGGCATGCACAACCATATCTTCGGCTCCCAGGCTCCTACTTCCTACCTGCTGATGGAAAATGTCTTTGCTGACAACGATAAGGCGGACCAGGCCTACCTGTGGGCCGCCCAGGCCCAGCTGGACGAGGTTTCCGGCAACAAGGACAAGGCCATCCAGGCATGGGAGGAAGCGCTCAGGCAAACACCGCTGCACCCGTTCTTCCGCACGGAACTTCAACGCCTGCTGATGGAAAAGGAAGGCATGCAGCCTGTCGACTGGTACGTTTACGCCAAGGACGCCCTTTCCCACTATCAGGGCAACGGCTTTGCCGCATTCGACATCCTCAAGGACGTGCAGAATAAATTCCTGATGGATATTCCGCCCGCGGACCGGATTGCCTGGTTCCGGGACCTGCATGAAGCCATCGCCACCACTCCCACATCATGGGCGGTGAAATTCCAGCCCGTGCTGGACTCCCAATCCGCCTTCCTGGCAAATCCGCAGGAGAAAAAGCGGCCTATCTGGAAACAGTCCTCTCCACCCACCTGAAAACGGGGGACGGCACCAACTTTGGCCAGGCGTTGGAATGGGGCGTGAAAAACTTTGTGGAAAACGGACAGGCGGACGTGTTCTCCAACGCATTCGCCAAGGTAGCCCAGCAAACGGGAAAAACCGGGACCTCCGGGAAAGCCCCCGACCCCAAAAAGCTGAAGGAAGCCTACGGCAAAGCCATCTATGCCACGGAAACGGCCCGCTCCATTCCGGCCTTCCAGGCCTTGAGCAAAGCGGCGGCCTCTTTCTCCGGCGCCAATGCGACGAACAATACGGTCAAGGCGTCCATTCCGCAGGGCTGGAAACTGGTGCCCGCAGACGGCATGGTCCGGTGCTCCACCACGAGCCAGTGGGACAGCCCCTGGGACCATATCAACCTGCTGCGTCCCTGCGGCGGAGCCCAGCATACGGATAAGGAAGCCAATCCGAACGTCATTGTAGAACTGAAAAACGGAGTGAACCTGGCCGGGCTGGTAGTCACCAAGCGCGACGGCAATGAAAACCGGATGAAGAAAATGGAGGTCTCCACGTCCACGGACGGAGCCACCTGGTTCCCCCTGGCCGCCACGGAAAACATGCCCAAGGAATGGGTCATCACCGCACCGGAAGGCACCAAAGCCAAGTGGATCAAGGTGGAAGCCAAAAACGCACAGCCGGAATTCATGCACCTGCGCCATATCCTCGTTTACGAAAAATAAATTCTCCATTAACGCCATGCTTCATCACATCAATCCCGTTTCCGGCCTGCTGGCCGCAGCCCTCTTCCTGTCCGCCCCTGTCCAGGCGGCCCTCCCCGCTTACAGCGCCGTGAAAGACGAGGCGAAAACCGTCAATAAATACATGATCGTCGTATGGGCCGGCACGGACTGGTCCCCAAAATCACGTGAAATCACCCGCGCCGTGGAACACCTGGCCAAAAACTCCCCGGAACCCGTGCTCTGGTGTATCCAGGACGAGCGTGAGGAAATGACGGAAGAAGAGCAGAAACTGCCCAAGCCCCCGGGGGAAATCTGGAACATCCCCGCCCTTCAGGTGGTCTCCCCCACCGGAAACATGGTATTCCTGTCGGAAGGCGTCTCCAGGGAAACATTGCCAGCCGTCATGAAACAGGCAATGGAAGCCGTAAAACAACAAAACAAGGCCAATGCCCTGTGGGAAAAAGCCGCCGCTTCATCCGGAACGGCCGCGGCCCTTCTTTACGGAGAAGGGCTTCAGCAGCTTCCTCCTTATGCGGCCTCTGCCAGAAAGGATATTCTGGAAAAAATCAAAAAGGCGGATCCGGAAGACATCAAGGGAGTGCACTTCAAATACACGTTCAGGCATCTGCCCTACATCGAAAAAGTGCAGAGAATGGTGAATGATTCCGCCAAAGACGGCAGTCCAAAGGATTACAAAACCGCCCATGCCTATGTAAACAAACAGCTCAAAACCCCCGGCCTGACTCCCCTTCAAAAACAACAGGTCATGGCGGCCAGGTTCTGGCTCTACCGCAATGAGGGGAAAAAGGACCAGGCGCTGAAGACCCTGACGGACATCGCCAGGATATCCCCTAAAACCCTCATGGGAATAGGCGCCCAGAACTACTACCGCTACCTGACGGAACCCGTCACCCTGAAAAGTCCTCACTTCACAGGCTACGACCTGCGTCCGGAACTGACGCCTACCCGCGTCAACGTCAGCAGCATGCTTGACGGCCCCGGAAACTACAAGATCACCTTCAAGATGAACAGCGGCGGCTGCAATATCCGCAACCCCCGCTTCATGAAGGGCAACCGCGTAGTCAGCGAACTGCCCAAGGACCGGCAGGACAAAAACGGGCGCGAATTCACCCTGCGCCTCTCCGGTTCCGAAAAGCCGGACTTGGTTTTCGACTGCCAGGGCCAGGGATGGTTCGATGCGGACTGCGACATCATCGTGACCAAGGAATCCTGACTCCTGCCGGCAAACGAACAAAACCGCCATTCACAACCTTCACGAAGGCAGGACATTCCCAAGGAATGTCCTGCCTTTTTTCCGATGGGAGAAGAATTTCCAGCCAGCGCCCAAGCGGAAGCATCCCTCTCTCCCTGCTTCTTGCCGGCCAAAGCCGAACAACATTCCCGGCAGCTTCAAAGGAGCAATCAGGGAAACCTTCTTCTCATTCCCGCGTTTTCAAGGGAGAATTACCCCTTCTTCCCGCCTTCCCAGGCGTTCTCCGCCAGTTGACGGCGGTATTCCATGCGTTCCCGGATCCTCAGTTCCAGCCCGTTTCCGGTGGGGGTGTAATACACGCGGCCTTCCGGGAGGTAGGCCTGGGGTACGTAATGTTCCGGATAGTCGTGGGAATAAAGGTATTCCAGCCTGGCGGCATCCGCGCCTCCGGCGGCAGCCAGCTTCTTGCGCGTTGGCGTCCGCAGGTGTTCCGGCACTGCCAGCGTTTTCCCATTGCGCACGTCATCCATGGCGGCATTGATGCCCACGTAGGCGGAATTGCTCTTGGGGGCCGTCGCCAGGTAAACCGCAGCATGCGCCAGAGGAATGCGTGCTTCCGGCATGCCGACCATTTCCGCCGCGCGCGCCGCGTCCAAAGCTACGCGCAGGGCGTTGGAATCCGCCAGCCCTACATCCTCCGACGCGGCGATGACCAGCCTTCTTCCTATAAAGCGGATATCCTCCCCGGCTTCCAGCATCATACCCAGCCAATACAGGGCGGCGTCCGGGTCAGAGCCGCGCATGGATTTGATGAAAGCGGAAATCGTATCGTAATGGGAATCCCCCAGGCGGTCGTACCTGATAGCCTTGCGCTGGATGGATTCCTCCGCTACGGAGATGTCCACATGAATGACGCCGTCTTTCCCCGCAGGAGTGGACAGAACAGCCACTTCCAGAGCCGTGAGCGCCTTCCTGGCGTCTCCGTCCGCTTTGGCGGCCAAATGGTTCAGGGCTTCCGCCTCCATATCCACGCGGGATGCACCCAGCCCGCGCACCTCATCCGCCAGGGCGCGCTTCAGCAGGGCGGCCAGCTCCTCCTCCGGCACCGGCTCCAGCGGAAAAACCTGGGAACGGGACAGGAGGGGGGAGTTAATCGCAAAATAGGGGTTTTCCGTGGTCGCCCCAATAAACCTGACCGTACCTTTTTCCAGATGGGGAAGCAGAACATCCTGTTGAGCCTTGTTGAACCGGTGCAGCTCATCCACGAAAAGAACGGTTTTCCGCCCGTGCATGCTCATCCTCATCTGCGCCTGGGCTATTTTTTCCCGGATGTCCGCTACATTGGATTCCACGCCGTTGAGCATCATGAAATGGGCATTCGTCGTCCGGGCGATGACGGCGGCCAGAGTAGTCTTTCCGCACCCGGGAGGCCCGTAGAAAATCAGGGACGTAAACCGGTCCGTCTCAATTGCCCGTCTCAGCAACTTACCCGGAGCCAGCAGATGCTTCTGCCCGGCCACTTCATCCAGGGTGCGCGGGCGCATGCGCGCGGCCAGCGGCATGGCGGAAGTGTCCGCCCCGGGCTCAAAGCCTTCCCGCGCTTCCGCTTCCTGTAAACTGAACAAATCCATCGGAAACACTTTACCCGGTTGAAAGGCCGGAGAAAAGGCCAATCCCCGGAATCCTGAAAGTTTGGCGGAAGCGATACCGTTCCCCCTCCTCAGGACGGAAAATGCACCTTTATCCAAACATGGACCAGCAGGACAGCATGAAAACCATGCTGACAGGAGCCAAAATGCTGAACAGCAGCCCCGCAACAGCCAATCCCCTGCGGTTCACCTCCCAGTAATGAAGGGAGGCGATCAGCATCCAGATGGGAATCACAACCATGTGGACGAGACCCAGGAGCCCCCAGCCCGCCAGCACCAGCAAAAAGAGCCATGACTGCGAGCCGTCCGCATTATTGCTCGGCATGACAAGGCCAAAGAAGCGGTACACAAGCAAAAAGAAGACGAATATGGCAAAAGGTATCCATCCCCAGCGGGCTTCCTCCTTCCGGCGGGCCATGGCCAATTCAAAACAGGGATCTTTAAACGCAGGCAATTGCTTGGCAGAAGAATCTCTGAAGAAATACATATCGCCCGAAGTCTCTATTATTACGTCTTTCTTCCGTCAATAACATTCAATGCCAGTCCGGATTTTTTCCGCAGAAAATTTTCCTCTCTAACAAATATGGGATATCGGCTTCCGCCCATTACCTTATTGTCAAAGCAAAGGTTTTTGAAAATTCATGAAACGCTCTTGATTATAAATAATTTTCCCCTTTTTCGGATACTTGCTCTTCGTCTTTTCCCATGATAAAAAAGTCTTTTTGTATCATCCGAATTTCAACACCCGTTCAATTTGTCATACACAGCCCCAGTTTCCCATAAAAAAGACTGCCTCCGCTGCAGGAGCGGAGGCAGTCCGGGGGTAATATAAAACCGGAAATTACAGAAGGTTACCTGCCCAGAATGCCCTTGAAGTATTCCAGCGTCGTCGCCAGGCCTTCCGGCAAAGTATGCCTGGGTTGCCATCCGGCATTGCGGAGCTTGTCCGCACAGGCGCGGGAATGCTTGACGTCTCCCGGACGTTCCGGGGCATGAAGCACCTTGGAGGAAGACCCGGCAGCCTTGATGATGTTCTGCGCCAGCTCTTCAATGGTGATCTGGCCGCCGTAACCGGCATTGAACACGCCGGTGACTTCCGGGTGTTCCGCCACAAAGGTAAGGGCTCCTACAATGTCTTTCACATAAATGAAATCGCGCGTCTGGGAGCCGTCCCCATACACGGTGATGTCTTCTCCTTTGACAGCTTTTTCAATGAAAATGGGCACGGCCGCGGCATAGGCGCCCTTGGGGTCCTGCCGGGGGCCGAAGACATTGAAGAAGCGCACGGCTGCCGTATTGATTTTTCCTTCCGCCCGGAACATGTTGAGGTAGTATTCCCCATCCAGCTTGGTAATGGCATAGGGACTCTTGGGTTCCGGGTACATGGTTTCCAGTTTGGGCACCGTGGGATTGTCTCCATAAATGGCGGCGGAAGACGCCAGCACGATTTTTTTGACTCCGGCGGCGGAAGCTTCCTCCAGCACGTTCAGCAAACCGTTGACGTTGATGTCGATGCATTCGCTGATCTTGCTCATGGATTCCGGCACGGAGACGAGCGCGGCCATGTGGAAAATATAGTCCACTCCCTGCACCGCCTGGCGCACCAGCTCCCGGTCGCAGATGGAACCTTCGATGAACGTGTGCCTGAGCCCTTCCAGGTTCTTGAGATAGCCCGTGCGCAGGTTGTCCAGCACACGGATTTCCTCCGCCTTATCCTGATAGTGTTCCACAATGTGGGAACCGATGAATCCGGCGCCGCCGGTTACGAGAATCTTCATGTTTTTCCGATGTTGGTAGATATTGGTTAATAGCGGTCCACAATGGCCTTCATTTCATCCATCTGCGCCTCAATGGATTCTACCAGGGCCATCTGCGTGCGGCAGCGGTCCAGGTTGTGTTCCGGACGGTGGATTTTAAAATACACGTCACCGGACAGGTAGTCCGTCAGGAAGCGGATGCCGCATTCCATCGTGAGCAATTTGCCGGAGAACGGCAGCAGGCTCTTTTCCAGAGGCGTCAGGAAACTCTTGGCGGAACTCAGGTAACCCTGAACCAGAGCTTCAAACATGAACATGCGCATCGTGACCTTGGAGACGTCCTTTTCATCTTCTGCGGCGGGAGACGTAGCCGTCCGGATCATGTCGCCGAAGTCGTAAATGGCGGAACCGGGCATCGTGGTATCCAGGTCAATCACGCAAATGCCTTCTCCGGTTACATCGTCCAGCATCACATTGTTCAGCTTGGTATCATTGTGCGTACAGCGCAGGGGCAATTCCCCGGATTTCAGGTAATCCACCACCAGATGGCAGTCCGACTCACGGGAAAGGTACCAGTCTATTTCCTTCTGCACTTCCTTCACGCGCCCCAGGGGGTCGGACTGGATGGCCTCTTTCAGAGCCGCCAGGCGGGAAGTGGTATTGTGGAAATTGGGAATGGTCTCAAACAGGGGCTCTCCGGGCAGGTCTGCCGTAAGCTTCTGGAATTCGCCGAAGGCGCGCGCCGCTTCCTGGCACTGCTTGGTAGTTTCAATCTGGTCATACGTGCGTGCGCGTTCAATGAACGGGTACACGCGCCAGCAGTTGCCGTCCGAATCCAGGGCGTACGGCTTGCCGTCCACGGAGGGAACCAGCGTGAGAGTGCGGCGGTAAGCTTCCGGGCACTGTTCCTCCTTCAGGCGCTTCAGGGCGTGGTCCGTCACGCGCTTTACGTTCTCCATCAGAGGGATGGGCTGCTTGAACACGTTATGGTTCACGCGCTGGAGGATGTAGCGGATGCGCTGTCCCGCCTGATCCACCCAGATGCAGTAGGTGTCATTGATGTGGCCGCTGCCGTAGGAATAACCGTGGACAAAATCGCCGCGGAGATCGAACAGGGTTGATACAGCCTTGAGATCGTGCATAGGGAAAAAGGCTTAGTTGAGCTTTTCAGGGTATACGCCCTGCTGGATAAGTTTGTTGATGCCTTCCACAACCATGGGCTTGTCCCCCGGATAGGTCATGCCGAACCAGGAGGAAGAAGTGGGAAGAACGGCGCAATCCGCCCGGTCCGCATGAATCAGGGCGTCCACCACGGTGGGAATAAAGCATTCGCTCTTGGGTTCCTGGCCGTGTTCTTTCAGGAAGTCAATGAAATGATCCTCCGTCAGTTCAATGAAGGAGGGGGAGAACAGCCAGAAATTCATGGAAACCAGTTCTGCAGGATCCACCGGCAGGCGTTCGCCCTTCAGGTTGTTGCCGCGCACTACGCCGTCTTCGTCAGCCTGGATTTTCACGAATTCCTCCACGCCATCCAGAAGGCCGCCCTTGATGGAGCAAATGCCGCGGTTCACGTCCCCGTTGTCGGAGAGGGTGTTCTTCAGCGGATAGCCGATCATGCCGTAATGGGCCTTGCCGGGTTCATCCGTAGTGGAGGTCAGGAACTTGGCGGCCTGCACAAAAGCGTCCGCACCGTAAAAGTCATCCGCATTCACTACGGCAAAGGGTTCCTTCACCACGTGGCGGGCGGCACGCAGGGCGTGGGCGGTGCCCCAGGGCTTTTCGCGGCCTTCCGGCACGGAGAAGCCTTCCGGCAGGTCGTCCAGGGACTGAAAAGCGTAATCCACCTCAATCTTGCCGGCAAAACGGCTGCCGACCTTTTCCTTGAAAATATCTTCAAAGTCACGGCGGATAATGAATACCACTTTTCCGAAACCGGCCCGGATGGCATCATAAACAGAGTAGTCAAGAACTACTTCCCCGTTGGGGCCCATCGGGTCAAGTTGCTTGAGACCGCCGTAACGGCTGCCCATGCCAGCTGCTAAAACAAGAAGTGTAGGCTTCATCATACGCAGGCCATTATGACCAAGCCTCCCCGTTTGGCAACAGGAAAATGCCGGAAAACCGGAGAAATCCGCCCGTTAAAAAACGTAAGAGCACCAAAGCCCCAGCACTACTTTTTTGAAATCGTCCCGCCCGTAGCCGCAATACCACCCCAGGAAAGGCTCCACCCGCAGACCGCCGGAAACGGCCCACAGCGCCCCCGTGCGCACCATCAGCTCTTTCAAGCCGTTCCTCCCCAGATAATCGTGGGCAAAACCCAGGGAAACCGTATTCACCATGGCGACGGATTCGCACAGCAGGGGCTGCCAGGTAACGCCCCACTGGGAATATGCACCCTCCTGTCCGGAATCATACAGGAAGGAACCGCGGAAAGACCAGGAAGGGGTGGGATTCCACTTAAGGGACAGGCCCGGCTCCGCCCCGTTCTTCAGGGGACAGGAATCGTACCACTGCCCGTTGACAAAAAGCCCGGCCGTGCATTCGTCCGCCAGATAATACTGGACTTCCCCGTGTAAAGTGGCCTGACTGAAATGGCGGCCCTGCCAGTTGCGGATGGCGAAAAGTTCCCCGCTCACCGCCCAGGAATCAGACAGGGAGGCTCCGCCGGAAATCTGGCCCTCCGTGGAATCAGCCCCCATCTTTTCCCCCCGGTGGACATAGTATGAACGGTAGCCGCCAAGCATCTCCCCGCCCATGCGGATGGGGGAACGGCCGTCCACCTCCGTCAGGGGCGGGGGCCCGTCATACCCCAGGACGGCCTGCACGGCACAGCACAGGATGATGGAAAACAGCCTCATGAAAGACTTTTAACATAATTCGCTGCGCCGCTCCAACGCCAAAACGGTGCATGCACATTCTCCGGGCTTGGCAAAACGGGAATCTGCCCTTACCCTCTCGCGCATGGTTCATTTCACCCTGTTCGGGATACCTGTTTACATCCGCCCCAGCTTCTGGGTGGTGCTGGCCATTTTCGGCGGCGCCCTCAGCATCAGCAGTGTGGAAGATCTCATTTATCCGGCCCTGTTCGTCATTGCCGGCTTCATCGCCATCCTGTCCCATGAAATGGGACACGCGCTGGTGGGCCGCAAGCTGGGCGGCGGCCAGCAGACGATTGTTCTGGAACTCTTCGGCGGCCTGACAAGCAGCCATGGCATGCAACTGACGCGCGGAGGGCGGGCCCTCATGATTCTGGCAGGCCCCATGATGACCCTGCTGCTGGGCATCATCAGCCTGTGGCTCACCTGGAACATCGTCGCTCCTGTCATGACCTCTTACAACCTGAACTTCTGGGACCTGGCCATCAGCCCCTTCACAGCAGCGCTCATCTCCCCCAAGCTGTACATTCTCTCCTGCCTCATCATGATTGGAGAATGGTGGACTATCCTGAATCTGCTGCCCATCTACCCCCTGGACGGCGGCCAGCTGATCGCCCAGTACATCCGCTCCCCCAGGAAAGTATTCATGACCGGCTTCATCACGGCCATCCTCATCGGACTGCTCAGTTTCCAGCTTTTCCACGGCTACTTTATCCCCATCTTCATGGCCCTCTTCGCCTACAGCAATTACCGGGAATACAAAAACGCCCCCTTTTAATATTATTCCGAGTTTCCTTCGCGGGCCCCGCCCGTTCTATTCAACAAACCATCCAATATGTCTCAGCAAACCGCAATCACCCCTACCCGCGCCCAGGATTTCCCCGAGTGGTACCAGCAAGTCATCAAGGCCGCCGACATGGCGGAAAATTCCGAGGTCCGCGGCTGCATGGTCATCAAGCCATGGGGCTACGCCATTTGGGAACTCATTCAAAAGGACCTGGACCAGCGCTTCAAGGACACCGGCCATACGAACGCCTATTTCCCCCTCCTGATTCCTATCTCCTATCTGGAAAAGGAAGCGGAGCATGCCGAAGGCTTCGCCACGGAATGCGCCGTAGTCACCCACCACAGGCTGGAAGCGCAAAAGGATGAAGCCACCGGCAAGACACGCATGATTCCCACCGGGGAGCTTACGGAACCCTTCGTCATCCGTCCCACCTCGGAAACCGTCATCGGCGCGGCTTTCGCCCGCTGGACCTCCAGTTACCGGGACCTGCCCCTCAAAGTCAACCAGTGGTGCAACGTGATGCGCTGGGAAATGAGGCCCCGAATCTTCCTGCGCACGGCGGAATTCCTGTGGCAGGAAGGGCATACGGCCCATGAAACCCGCGAGGAAGCCATTGAGGAAACCCTCACCATGCACAAGGTTTATGAAGAATTCCAGCGGGACGTGCTCGCCATCCCCACCATTCCAGGGGAAAAGACGGAGGCGGAACGCTTCCCCGGCGCGGAACAAACCTACACGGTGGAAGCCATGGTGCAGGACCGCAAGGCCATCCAGGCAGGGACCTCCCACTTCCTGGGGCAGAACTTCTCCAAATCCCAGAACATCTGCTTCGCCGGAAGGGACAACACCCAGCAATTTGCATGGACAAGCTCCTGGGGCGTTTCCACCCGCATGATCGGAGCTCTCATCATGATGCACTCCGACGACGACGGACTCGTCTGCCCGCCCCGCGTCGCTCCCCAGCAAATCGTCATCATTCCCGTCACGCCCAAGGAAGAAAGCCGCCAGGCCATTCTTGACCACTGCGAAGAACTGGCGCGCACCCTCCGCGCCAAAACCTTCCACGGCCAGCCGCTGCGCGTGCTGGTGGACAGGCGCGACCTGGGCGGCGGCGCCAAGAAATGGGAATGGGTGAAAAAAGGCGTGCCCGTGCGTCTGGAAATAGGCCCCCGGGACCTGGAAAAAGGCTCCGTCTGCCTTCAGCGGCGCGACCGGTCCGCCAATGAAAAATCCTTCGTCCCGGAAACGGAACTGATCGATACCGCTGCGGATATTCTCCAAAGCATCCAGGACACCCTGCTTCAGCGGGCCATTGCCTTCCGGGACTCCCATATCCGCCCCGCCTCCACTCTGCGGGAATTGGAAGAAAACTTTTCCGGAGAGGGAGATGCAGACTGGCTCCAGGTGCCGTGGGACGGGTCTCCGGAAGAAGAAGAAGAACTGGCTAAACGGCTGCGCATTTCCATCCGCTGCATCCCGCTCGGCGAGCTGGGCCGCGGCGAGCCGGCACCCTGCATCCTCACCGGACGCATGACGAAACGCCGTGTTCTCTGGGCCAGAAGCTACTGAACCCTGACACCCCCTTTCAACGGGATTGTTCCAAGACAGGCAAAACGGGCCTTTTCGGAACAATCCCGTTTTTTACGCCTCTCCACTTTCCCCAAAAACGGCATGAACAAGAAACGGAGCGGCATACCCCACAGGGCAGAATCCTTCCCTCTCCTGCCCCATACGCCGGCAACAACGCACACATGTCGGCAAAACAGGATTTTTCTCTAAAAAAATCTTGCCAAGGCAGAAAAACCTTATATACTCTTGGCACACGGACGCCGTAAGGCTCCAATCGTTCCAAGCGGATGTAGCTCAGGGGTAGAGCGCAACCTTGCCAAGGTTGATGTCGTGGGTTCGAATCCCATCATCCGCTCCAACTTTTTATAGCAAAAGGCCCGCACAAATGTTGATGATGTGCGGGTTTTATATTATGGTTCGTACAGAAAAACCTGCCCCCCCTATTGCAACACCGTTCCAGGAAACATTTTCATCTGCTCTGGTGAGGCCCACCGAACGACCCTCCTCCATGCATTTCATGGAAATGTTGTCGAAAGGCGGCCTCCGTCAACATTGCAGACGTTGCCGGTTATCACAGGCGCATCCTGTATTATTGCTTAATGATTCAGTATTTATCCTCCGGGACACAGGCGGACTTAATGATCACCGTATCAAGAACCTGACGCCATCTGTCATACGCGGAATGATATAACGCAAATCAGGTTTCCTCATTTAAGCATTCGAATATTCGCTGAAGAATCAGCGACAGTTTCATTCCTGCCACGTTCTATTCTCTCTTGACGGCCAGACTGACCATAAGAAGCGTATACTGTCCTGAACGATTCCCCATGGTATCACGGCAAAAATCCAGACAGCCAAGGGTTTAAGAGGGAGATTTTTTCGCGCCCTTTGTGAAAAAAATACGACCTGACCCTTGACGGTCTGGATAGTCGAAACGAGGCGAAACGCCCGTTGTTTTTAGAAGGTGAATATGGTATAATTTTTTCTATACAGAACGGCAAAATCAGGATTTTACAACGAGGTATAGGATGGAAAATATTCCAAATTATAAAATATTTAGAAAGATTAAACCTATCCATAAAGGCTGGTCAGATGATAAGAAGTATTATGTGGAAACAAAAGATGGGGAGCGATTGTTACTTCGCATATCAGATATTTCATCGTATGAGAAAAAACAGCAGGAGTTTGACATTATGAAAAAAATAGCAGCTATCGGAATAAAAATGTCGCTACCTATTGCTTTTGGTGTATGCGAAAATGAAAAAAGCGTGTATCAGCTTCTTTCTTGGTGTGACGGTCAAGAAGCGAAAGAGGTGCTTTATCATCTTAATGATGCCGAGCAATATGCGTTTGGTCAAAAAGCGGCAATCGTCTTGAAACAGATGGAAACAATCGACTACAAGCCTGTATCCATGGAATGGTCAAAAATCTATCAAGTACGTTTGGAGCGTTACATAGAGCTTTATCGCAAATATGGGTACACATTTGAAGGTGACGAACTGATTATTTCCTATTTGCAGACACAGCGATATTGTATTGGGGAACGCCCCACAGCATTAATGCACGAAGATTTCCAAACTGATAACATGGTAATATCCCCAGATGGCGAACTCTATATCATCGACTTCCAGATGTGTGGTGTGGCAGACCCTTATCTTGTTATGACTGGTGCAGGAGTAAGCGCCATGTACAGCATTCCCTTTGCTATGGGACAGATAGATGGTTATTTTGGCAAGTCTGTACCAGAAGATTTTTGGGGAAAATATAACTATTATATGATTGCAGAAATGCTTTATGCTTTTACGGTGGGTGCAAATATGGAAAGAGAACGAGAAGAAACTCTTCATATGTTTGATGACGAAGTTGAAAAAATCAAACATAACGGCTCTCATATTCCAGCGTGGTATAAAAAGAAATTTTGACCGCATGAAATTTAAATTTGTCGGGTTGACTAATTCTGCCATATTGCCTTAACACAGCAGCGGCAGACAGGACAAGTTACTCGCCGCTATTCTTTTTACACTTCCCATTTCTGAGCCTTGCAGGGCGCGGTTCCCTCTGTTGCCGCCGCAAGGTACTGTCAACGCTCTTTCGTATCTGATCGGCTTCTTTTACCTCGTTTTTAAGGGCAGTATACCTCTGGTACAGCGTTTTCTTCTTGGCTGTCAGTTCGTTGTATTCCAGTTTCCATGCTTCTGTCTGGATTATGTTTCTGCTTTTTCTTCGTCTTGTCGGTCTGCTGCATGGCAAGGCTCTTTTTCACTAAGGTCTCAAGCGCGGTCAATAACTGGCTCATGCACGTTTTCCGTAATGTGCCTCTGGCTTCTGTCTACATACCTGATTCAGAGGATATTCCGCTTCAAGTATAAGGTGATAGGGTATTCATGGCTTTAATTTATTGATGTTGATATGATGGTGCAGCATGTCTTGGGAAATTCCCGGAAAGCTGGCGGCTGCCAGAAACCTTTCCGGGAAAAGCAAATAGAAAAAAGTGCAGTAGGTTATCTCCCCCGATAATTCACGGAGTGTGATGGCACAATGCCGGATATTAAAAAATGGATTTTTCATTTCGCCTGAATGATTGGCCCCCCCGCGTCACAGGCAACCATTCGGATATGTTATGCTGCCGAGCATTCGGGCCTATTCCTCTTTGCAGAGCCTCCGAAACAGTTCGGTTTCCAATCATGCACCAGTATTCGTGCCGCCAGATTCATATCCCCCCGACATGAGATACAGAAGAGCCGCAGCCATACAGTTACGCCATATCGCCACACTTCTGCTTACATTGATTTAAAATATCTTTTCTTCATGTCAACCAGAGATGGCTCCTCCTTGATCCAGGAAACGGCTTGAGCCCGTTAAGACAAACTCCGGCGGTTCTATCTGCATCATCCCTTCAACGAAAGGTTCTCCCGCCTGGTCGTCCAGATAAGGCCGGTGTCGGCACTTTCTTTACGCCGTCCCAATTCTCAACCCGGAATAAACCAATGAATAATACGACTCAACCAGGGGCTGCTCCAACAGGCCCCGCAACAACCAATAACGCTCCGGCGGTAAAATCCGTCCTCCGCATGGGAGTATTCACTCTCGCCATGATCAACGTTTCCGCCATTGTCAGCCTGCGCGGCATGCCTGCGGAAAGCACTTACGGACTGAGTTCCGTTTTTTATTACATTTTCGCCGCGGTATTCTTTCTGGTGCCTGTTTCCCTGGTCGCCGCGGAGCTTACTACCGGATGGCCCCAAAAGGGCGGCGTTTACCGCTGGGTAGGCGAGGCATTCGGGAAAAAATGGGGGTTCCTGGCCATCTGGCTGCAATGGATTGAGAGTACCATCTGGTTCCCTACCGTTCTGACATTCGCCGCCGTTTCCCTGGCTTTCATGGGGCCCGGACAAAGATGGGATGAAGCGCTTGCCGCCAATAAATGGTATGTTCTCATCGTGGTGCTGTGCGTGTACTGGGCGGCCACCCTGCTTAATCTGCGCGGCATGAAGACTTCCGCAGGCGTCACCAAATGGGGAACCATCATCGGAACCATTATTCCCGGAGCCATCCTGATCCTGCTGGGCCTGGGCTATTGGGCCGGCGGCAACCCGATCCTGCTGGATATGAGCTGGGACAAGCTGGTGCCGGACATGAGCAATTTCAACAACCTCGTTCTGGCAGCCAGCATCTTCCTGTTTTACGCAGGGATGGAAATGTCCGCCGTGCATGTGAAGGATGTGAATAATCCCGGGCGCAATTATCCGCTGGCCATTCTGATTTCCGCCATCATCACGGTGCTTATTTTCGTTCTGGGCACGCTGGCCATCGGCTTCATCATTCCCAATTCCCAGATTAATCTGGTGCAGAGCCTGCTGATTACTTATGACAGCTATTTCAGCTTCTTCGGCCTCGGCTGGATGAACTGGATTCTGGCGCTTGCGCTGGCCGTAGGCGTTCTGGCCCAGGTAACCGCATGGGTGGGAGGCCCTTCAAAAGGCCTGTACCAGGTGGGCCTGGCCGGCAACCTTCCGCCCGTCATGCAGAAGCGGAATAAGAACAACGTCCAGATGGGTATCCTTTTTATCCAGGGGGGAATCGTCACCCTGCTTTCCATCATGTTTGTGATCATGCCTTCCGTGCAATCCGCCTATCAGATTATTTCCCAGCTGACCATCATTCTGTACCTCATCATGTACATGCTAATGTTCGCGTCAGGCATTTACCTGCGCTACCGGGAACCGAATACGCCCCGTACTTTCCGCATTCCCGGCGGCAGAACCTTCGGCATGTGGATTGTCGGAGGGCTCGGCTTCCTGGCCAGCCTGGCGGCTTTCCTGGTGAGCTTCATCCCGCCTAACCAAATTACCGTAGGCAGCAGTACCATGTACATTCTCCTTCTGGTGGTGGGCACCTTCATTTTCGCGGGTATTCCCTTTATCATCCATGCCATGGCCAAACCCTCCTGGAAACGGCCGGTGGATCCCGAAGACGCCTTTGAACCCTTCGGATGGGAGAAAAACAATGATTCCCATTCCGCAGCAACCCCTAGCCATTCCATATCCCATGAGTAACATTCCTTCCAATGAACAGATCCGGACGGCCCTGGATAACGCATACGCCTACGCCAAAACCGTCCAGGGAGGCAAAAACGCCTCGTACATTCCCGCCCTGGCCCAGGTGCCTTCCGACCTGCTGGCTATTGCCGTGGTCACCGTCAACGGAGACCTGCTGACTGCAGGTTCCGCGGACGCACCCTTTGCCATTGAATCCATTTCCAAGGCATTCAACCTGGCTTATGTCATGGATCTGATCGGCATGAAGCAGCTACGCGCGAAAATCGGAGCGGACCCCACCGGGGAACCCTTCAATTCCGTAATGGCCATTGAGCTGCACGGCGGCAAGCCCCTCAATCCCCTGGTCAACGCAGGGGCCATGGCGACGGTCAGCCTGGTCAACGGTTCGGATTCCGATGAAATATGGGGAAACATGATCCATAATTTCAATAACTTCGCCAACACGGCCCTGACTGTGAACCAGGAGATTTACAAGTCGGAAAGCGCTACCAACCAGCACAACCGCGGCATTGCCTGGCTGCTGGACAGCTACGGCTATTTTTACAATACGCCTCCCATGATTGTGGATTTGTACACACGCATGTGTTCCCTGAATATCACCGCTTCCCAGCTGGCCCTGATGGGCGCCTGCTACGCCAACGGCGGAGTCAATCCCGTCAGCAAGAAGCGTGTGGTGAAAGAGGAGAACGTTCCCCCCATTTTGGCGGAAATGTGCATGTCAGGCCTTTATGATTCCACAGGGGACTGGATGTACAAAGCCGGCCTTCCGGCCAAGTCCGGCGTGGGAGGCGGCCTGGTAGCCGTAGCTCCCGGCAAGCTGGCCATGGCGGCTTTTTCGCCTCCCCTGGATCCCGCAGGGAATACCGTCAAGGGGCAGGCGGCGCTTCAATCCATCATCAGGGAACTGAATCTAAACCTTTTCCGGAGCTGATCCGGGATGAGAAGGTAAACCCGCGGAGCCAAAATCCGAAAGGATTCCCGCGGGTTTACTGTATCCTGTCCAGCCCCCCGAGGCAGACCGCAGTTTCTCGACTGCGGATTTCAGCCATAAAAAACAGCCTTCCGACACAGTACGCTGAAAAACGGATATATCCGGCGGACAACGGCCACATCACCTGCGCCCCGGCAGCCGCAGGCAACCTTCCCCCGGCGCCCCGCATCAGCTCCTGTTTGAAAAGTTGCACAGCTGCATGGCTACGCCGTCTTCCATAACCCGGAAGCCGTGCTTCTCATAAAAAGCGGCGTTTCTGCTCTCCTCCGGCATGATTTCAAGATACAGGTAGTCCCTGTATTTTTCCTTAACCATTTCCACCATTTTTCCAGCAATCCCCCTACCCTGATAGGCGGGATGCACCAGAACATAATGCATGTAGGCAACCATCTCGCTGTCGTCCAGCACCCGCACCAGCCCTGCCAGGCGGTCACCATCCCAGGCCGTAACAACAGTGGACGAATTCATGAGAGCCTTGAACAGACGCCCCGGATATTGTCCGGAAATCCAGCCAACGGACAGGAACAATTCTTGAACATCTTCCCTGGAAAATTTCTTCTCTTCCGTAAAAACAATCATTTTTTCTTTAATTAATTATTGATTATCCGCCTGTACCGTCGCGGCCACACAACCGACTGAGCGGGAAACGCCTTTCCCTCGGCCGGATTGACACCCTGTTTCAAGGTTTTATCTGCTCCCACCGCCGCAGTCAACACCGTCTTGTCCGAAGGTTTTAACCATTCCAAGGACATGGCGGAGCCTGTGATAAGAACGCGCGCGCCGGAAACAGGCAACCCTTTCCACAGTCAGCAGCTCGTCCGCCCCTGCCTCCTCAGCTTCCGGGGAAGGAAGAGCCGCACCAGGAACACACATCTTCTTTTCAGGGAAACGATACTCGAATACGGGAGACGGCATTTTTCCTAGAACCGATTCCCCAAAAACGGAAAACTCCGGGCCCAGGTTCATAACATTGTGAAAAACCTTTCTCCGTCATTTGTTTAAGGACTTGTCACCACGCTTCTTTTCCCTAGAATCCCCCCGGTATGCTTGACGCCCTCCAAAATGCCTTTTTCCAGACCGGGGACACGCTCACATCCTGGCTGTCCGCTTTCAGCAGCTTTCTGTGGGGGTGGCCCCTGCTCATCATGCTGCTGGGCACGCACCTGTACCTCACCGCCATCCTGCGGTTTCCGCAGCGTTATCTGCTTAAGGCCCTGAAATTGTATTTTGTGAAAGATCATACGGACAAGGGAGATATCTCCCCGTTCAGTTCCCTGATGGTGGCCCTGGCAGCCAACATCGGCGCCGGGAATATCATCGGCGTGGGCGTGGCGATTGCAGCCGGAGGCCCCGGCGCCGTCTTTTGGTGCTGGCTGACGGGAGTTCTGGGAATGGCAACCCGTTATTCGGAAGGATTGCTCGCCATCAAATACCGGGTGGAAAACAAGGACGGCAATATGAGCGGAGGCCCCATGTTCGTGCTGGAACGCGGTCTGAACAGCAAATGGCTGGGGACAGCCTTCGCCGTCTTCACGGCCATTGCCGCCTTCGGAATCGGCAATTTGACGCAAGGGAACGCAGCGGCGGAACAGCTTCACCACGCCTTTTCCATTCCCTCCTGGGGAACAGCCGCCGTTCTGACGGCATTAACGGCTCTGGTGATGCTGGGAGGCATCCAGGGCATTGCCAGGGTATGCGCTTTCTTCGTGCCGTTCATGGCCGTCATCTATATCATGGGATGCCTGTATATCCTGACCGTACAGGCAGAGTACATTATTCCCGCCATCCGGTATATTCTGGACTGCGCCTTCACGGGAGAAGCCGCCGCCGGGGGCGCAGCAGGAGCGGCCGTCATGGCGGCAATGAGAACCGGTGTGGCCCGGGGCCTCTTTTCCAATGAGGCCGGCCTGGGATCCGCAGCCATCGCCTCCGCCGCAGCGCAGAACCGCAACCCCGTCAGGCAGGCGCTCATCTCTTCCAGCGGCCCCTTCTGGGATACCGTCATTATCTGCGCCCTGACGGGAATTGTGCTGACTACCAGTATCATCGCGCATCCGGACATTTCCTGCACGGACGGCCCCAGGCTTACTACGCTGGCATTCAGCAAAATTCCTTACATAGGCTCCCCTCTGCTCACGCTCAGCCTGGTTACGTTTGTAGTTTCCACCATTCTGGGCTGGTCCTACTTTGGAGAAAAAGCGCTGGAATACCTGGGAGGCATCCGGCTGATCATGCCTTACCGCGTCATCTGGGTGGCGGCGGTCTTCATCGGCTGCGTCTCTAAAATAGAACTGGTATGGATTTTTGCAGACTGCGCCAACGGCCTGATGGCCCTGCCCAACCTCATTTCCCTGCTGGCACTTTCCGGCGTGCTTGTCCAGCAAACGCGGTACTACCTCTGGCAGCACAGGCTGGACGATTACGACGAATCCCACATACCGGAAGGAAAATAACGATTTTTTTAACTCGGATTCAAATAATTCTTGCCTTTCGGCTTCCGGTAGTATTTACTTCGCCGCGCAGTCCCTGCAAACCTAAAAGTCGCGTTCGTCTAGCGGTCCAGGACTCCCGCCTTTCACGCGGGCAACACGGGTTCGAGTCCCGTACGCGATGCCAGCTTTACCGCCGCAGCAGTTACGACAATTCCGCTTTTCCCCTTTTCAGGGAAGCATATTGGAAAAACGTAATGGCTGCGGTTTTCTTTTGGCCCGGTTTTCCGGATTCAGGAAAGCGCGGCAGAGGCGCCGAAAGCGGAATCCCCCCCCTGCTTTTAAATGCCGGAACATGTCTTACATCCCCCGGATTTGGCTTTCAGAAAGCCCCGCCATCTTTTAAAATCCTTTACACGCAAACGCCATGGATTACACACCTCTCATTGAAAAACGCCGCCAGCGCCTGGAAGAATTGGAAACAGTCATTGCCGAACCGGACTTCTTCAATGACCAGAAAAAGGCCTCGGAAATCATGAGAGAGCACCGCCGCCTGAAGGAACTCATGGAAACATGGGATTCCCTGAACGCCACGGAACAACAGCTGGCGGACAACCAGGAACTGGCCAAGACGGACGATCCGGAACTGGCGGAACTGGCCGCCCTGGAGATTCCAGAACTGGAAGCCGCCCTGGAAAAACTGCGGAGCGACGTGCAGTACAGCCTGCTGCCCCGCGACACGACGGAAGACCGGGACGCCATCATTGAAATCCGCGCCGGAACGGGCGGGGATGAAGCCTCCCTGTTTGCCGGAGACCTGCTGCGGATGTACCAGCGTTTTGCGGAAGAACGCGGCTGGCGCTTCGAGCATCTGGAAAGCAGCCCGTCGGACGTGGGCGGATTCAAGGAAGTCGTCTGCCGCATTGCCGGGGAAGAAGTGTTCCGCTTCCTGAAATATGAAGGCGGCGTGCACCGTGTGCAGCGCGTTCCCGCTACGGAAACGCAGGGGCGCATCCATACTTCCACCGCCACCGTGGCCGTCATGCCGGAAGCGGAGGAAGTGGACATAGAAATCCGCCCGGAAGATCTCCGCATCGAAGTATGCCGTTCCGGCGGAGCCGGAGGCCAGCATGTGAACAAAACGGAATCCGCCGTTCAGATATGGCACATACCCACGGGCGTTTATGTCCGGTGCGAGGAAGAGCGCAGCCAGATGAAAAACCGAGAAAAAGGCATGAAAATCCTGCGCGCCAAGCTCTTTGAAGCCAAAAAACGGGAAGAGGCGGAAAAATACTCCGCCGCGCGCCGCAATCTCATCGGCTCCGGCGGCCGTGAAGAAAAGATACGCACATACAACTTCCCGCAGAACCGTCTGACAGACCACCGCATCGGCTACACGTCCCACAATCTGGACGGTATCCTGATGGGGCAGCTGGAAGACCTGATTATGGCCCTCCAGCATGCGGAAATGCAGGAACGCCTGGCGGAGGCCGGAATGTCCTAACTTCCTTTTTCCTTTCATGAAAACTTTACTGGAAGTCCTTCAGGCCGGCACGGATTATCTGGCCCGCCAGGGGTGCGACGAGGCACGCGCCACCATGCAGCATTTGCTGGCCCATGTCCTGCACTGCAACCGCACGGCTCTTTACTCCCAGTTTGACAGGCCCGTGGAAGAAGCGGAGCTAGCACCCCTGCGCGAACTGCTGAAACGCAGGGCAGCGGGAGAACCGCTGCAACATCTGCTGGGGGTCACGGAATTTTTCCGGAGGGATTTCCTGACGGATGCCCGCGCCCTGATTCCCCGCCCGGAAACCGAGGAACTGGTGGAAATGGTGTTAAAGAAAATCCCGAACCATCCGGTACGCATCCTGGACATGGGCACGGGCTCCGGCGTTATCGGCGTCACGCTGGCGCTGGAACTCAAGGAGCGCGCCGGAGAAGTCGTGCTGGCGGACATTTCCCCGCAGGCTCTGGATCTGGCCCTGGAAAATGCCATGCGGCTGGGAGCCAGAGTCTCCACCATCCAGACGAATCTGTTCGCCAACATTCCCCAGGAAAAAACGGATCCGCATGCGGAGGATGCCGATTCTGCTCCGGTGGGAGAAAAAGGGGAAAACGGGCGGAACATGCTCTTTGACGTTATCGTGGCCAATCTGCCATACATTGCAGAGGGGGAAAAACTTGCCCCGGAAGTCATGAAAGACCCCCATACAGCCCTGTTCGGAGGCCCTAAAGGCTGGGAAATCATTGAACGCTTTCTGGCCCGCGCCCGGGATTACCTGAATGAAGACGGCTTTGTAGCCCTGGAAATCGGGTACGACCAGGCATCCGTCGTAACGCAAATCATGGATGGATACGGCTACAATTACATTGAAGTTCTGAAGGACATGAGCGGCGTCTCCCGTTTCCCCTTCGGCTATCGTTAATGTTATCCCTCCTTTTCACTCCATGCAGGCGGCGCGCATTCTGGTTGACGGACAAAGCGATCTGGTACTGGATTACGGTATTCCTCCGGAAGCGGGAGACGTCAAGCCGGGCTGCCGCGTACAGGTGCCCCTGCGCAACAGAACGGCTACCGGAACCGTGCTTACGCTGTCAGAACCGGCCCCGGCCTGGAAGGACAGGCTCAAGCCCATTCTGAAACTGATCGATCCGGAGCCCCTGATTTCCCCGGTGATGATGAATCTGGCCTCATGGGCGGCGGACTATTACTCCGTGGCTCTGGATCAGATGATCCGGTGTCTGCTCCCGGAAACCGTTCGTCAGGAAAATACGGCGGAAAAAATGCGCAAAATGGTGTATCTGGAAAAAACTCCGGCACGAGAGGAACTGGACGCCCTGTACCGCAAAGCACCCCGGCAGGCCCAAATGCTGGATTATTTCTCATCCGCGAAACAACAGTCCGCCCCCCTGGCGGCATTCGGCACCGGAGCCCTGAACGTTGCCCGCAGCCTGGAAGCCAAAGGCTTCATTTCCCTGAAAGAAGAGGCCGTGCACCGGGACCCCAGCACCGGGGAGCAATTCGTCCCCACCCAGCCCATGAAGCTGAACAGCCAGCAGCAGAAAGCGCTGGAAGAAATCACGGCCATGTGCGCGGCAGAGCGCAAAAAACCGGTCCTGCTGCAAGGGGTTACCGGTTCCGGCAAGACGGAGGTTTACTTACAGGCCGTTTCCCAAATAGTAAAATCCGGAAAATCCGCCCTGATCATGGTGCCGGAAATTTCCCTGACGCCCCAGACGGTTCAGCGTTTCAAATCCCGTTTCGCAGAACTGCCTTCCTCCGTGGCAGTGCTGCACAGCCTCCTCTCGGACGGGGAGCGCTTTGACGAATGGCATGCCATCCGTTCCGGAAAAGCCCGCATCGTCATCGGTCCCCGTTCCGCCGTCTTCGCCCCCCTCCAAAATCTGGGCCTGGTGATTGTGGATGAAGAACACGACGCCTCTTACAAACAGGAAAGCTCCCCCCGCTACCACGGGCGGGATCTGGCCGTGCTGCGCGCCCATCTGGAAAATTGCGCCGTACTTCTTGGCTCTGCCACTCCCTCCCTGGAAAGCATCCATAACGCCCTGACAGGAAAATATTCCCTGGTAAAACTGACGGAAAGGGCGGACGGCCAGCAGCTCCCGCTCATTCGCATCCTGGACATGAAAACGGAAGGAAGGAACAAATCCGGTCCCAACGTTATCTCCGAACGCCTCAGGATGTCCATTGACCGGCGTCTCGACAAGGGGGAACAGGTCATCCTGCTGCTCAACAGGCGCGGATTCGCACGCTCCATCCAATGCCCGGACTGCGGCCACGTAGTCACGTGCCTGCACTGCTCCCTGCCCCTGACCTACCACCGTACGGAAGACCGCCTCATGTGCCACCTGTGCGGATTCAAAGCCCTCCCGCCCCGTTCCTGCCCGGAATGCCGGTCCGCCAACATCCTGCTCCAGGGGTACGGAACCCAGAAGGTGGAGGAACTCCTGCGCCGCACTTTCCCTGCGGCGCGCATCACGCGCGTGGATGCGGACGTGGCCCGGCGAAAAAACGCCGTCCGGACCATTCTGAACCAGTTTCGCGCCCATAAGATAGATATTCTCCTGGGCACCCAAATGATCGCCAAAGGTTTGGATTTTCCCAACGTGACGCTGGTAGGCGTACTGAACGCGGACCTGGGGCTCCACATCCCGGATCCCCGTGCAGGGGAACGCACTTTCCAGCTCCTGACGCAGGTAGCGGGCCGCGCCGGCCGCGGAGATCTTTCCGGAGAAGTCATTATCCAGACTTTTACGCCCCAGTCCCCCTCCCTGCAATACGCCCGGCATCATGACACGGACGGCTTTGCAGCCCAGGAACTGGAAATGCGGCGTACTTTCGACCTCCCCCCCTTCACCCATATCGCCGTATTGACCATACGTTCCCAGCATGAAAGCATGGCGGAATTCGCCACGCAAACCCTCGCGGCCCGCCTGCGCGGCATGCTTCCCCCTCCCGCCACGATGACTGAACCCATGCCTGCCCCCATCCCCCGTGCGCACGGACAGTTCAGATTCCAGATTACGGTCAAGGGGCCATCCGCCCGCATCCTCTCCCGCACTCTCCGGAAACTGGTGCAGGAAGCCGGCCTGGGGGAAGACCTGACGGCTGTCATTGATGTGGATGCCATGTCATTCATGTAAGCCGCCTTGCCAAAACCGGCCGGGAACATTAGACTTCCGGCACAACACAACTTACTATTATGCTGCTTCACTTCTACAAGATGACGGGTGCCGGCAACGACTTTGTCATGGTGGACAATCGTGACCTGAGCCTTTCCTCCGTGCTGGACAAAGAAACCATAGAAGCCCTGTGTGACCGCCGCTTCGGCATTGGGGCTGACGGGTTGATCGCCGTAGAACCCTCCCAGGGCAAGGGGGGAATTGTTCGTATGCGTTATTACAATGCGGACGGCGGAGAGGCGGAAATGTGCGGCAATGGTGCCCGCTGCTTCGGCAACTTTGCCGCCGCCCTGCTTCATCACGACAAGACAGCCCCCCTTCCTTTTGAAACCATGGCCGGCGTCGTCACCGCAACCTTTGAAAAAGACGGCAATGTCACCGTAAACCTGACCAATCCCCACTCCATGCAGCTCTTCGTGCTGAATGCCGATCCGACTGTGGGGGCGGATGTCCATTTTCTGAACACGGGCGTTCCCCATGCCGTTGCGTTTCTGGACAAGCTGGAGGGCCTGGACATTTCCAGGCTGGGAGCCTATCTGCGTTACCATGAGGCCTTTTCACCCAAAGGCACCAATGCCAACTTCGCCAGAATCCTGTCTCCGGGGCACATTGCCATACGTACTTACGAACGCGGCGTAGAGGATGAAACGCTTGCCTGCGGAACGGGAATGACCGCCTGTGCGCTGCTGCATGCCGTATTGACGGACGCCCCCTCCCCCATTCAGGTGGACGTGGCGGGCGGAGACACGCTTAAAGTCGGATTCCAACGCACAGGGGACCGTTTTACTGACGTCACGCTGACCGGACCGGCAGACCTTGTGTTCACCGGAGACATTCAGATCTAAACCGCTCTCGGCCTGAAAAGTCGAACTCCTTCCCATCAGGGAAATTATCTGTTCAACAGGGAACATTCCGCCCGCACATAACCGCCGTAATTATTGCAGAACGCCTTGTACAGGGCAGGGCCCATATTCGTTTCGCAATAGTACTTTACGGTAATAAAGCCGTTTTCGCGTTCCATATTAAGAAAACGGCTGGACAGCAGTACCAGATTGCTCTGGTAATTCCACAAAGCCATGTCACGCTCCATTTCCTCATGAATCCTGTCGCATATAAAGCTCTCCGGAGGAGGAAACAGAATGGCGCTGACAACACCGATCAGACAGATTCCCGGAATGACCCCTACGGCAAAAACCCCGTGACATTTCCTGATCAGGGGAAGGTGATTCCTGAATTTCCGGAAAATGGTAAAACGGAATAAATAACCCGCCAGCAGCGCCACCGGGAAGAACACATTCACGTACTCAAAAGCCAGGCTCATTCCTCCAAGAACGAAAAAACCGATGCCCTTCCACACCTTCCGGTAAACAGGAATGCAGGCACAAAGAAACACGTACAGAAGATATCCCAGCAGGCAAAGGAAAGGCAGAAGCGTTCCCGTAAAAATATGCTCCACCATGCAGTCCCACGGATATTCCCTGCTGGGAGCGAAGGCTTCATGGAAAAACATGCATACTATGCTCAAAAGCACCAGCGCGGCAAGGAGGATGGTCTTTACTTTTTTTGACTCGTACAAAAGCCACAGCAAAACAACTCCGAACGGCAATAAATAGCAACCTATACTGTTGAATACAGTGGACAACATGGGAATATGAGGAAAGAAATTCATGGAGCGGATACGGATAAATGAGCGGTTAACAACTAAAATGCAGTAGCGGCTTCAGCAACAGTAATTGGAAACAAAATAAATTCAAACACTCGTTTTCAAATAACCCATAAAAAATCATATTCTTTTCACGAAAAGCCGTTCAGCCGGGCTCTCCCACTTGACAAAACAACCCTCTGAAAAGGATAGTAACGCTCTTGTGAAACACTCCCTTTTCATCCAGGCCGTCCTCCTTCCGGTTCTCTTCTGCCTTCCCCAATGCAGCCGCAAACCGCTCCTTCCGGAATATACGCCTCTGTGTTCCGGAATGGTGCCGGGAGAACACACTGCCCACCGGGCCCTCCGGGCACGGGAAAACAGAATCTACCGGGTCGGTCCGAAAGGCGGCGTATATTACATCAATTCCCATAATAAAAAAGTTTACATCAAATCCAGGAGGGTGCAATAGAAGACCACACGGTTTCTCCGTAATTTTCCAAATGGGAAACAAATAACCGTCCTATCATGTTTTTATTGTATAATTGAGAAAATATTCCGTTCAAAAAACTTATTAAACTCATTTTCTTCTTGCCAAAATGGAAGAGGACGGGTAATGTCTGCCGCACCACAACACTAAATGGTGTCGGTAGTTCAATGGTAGAGCCCCAGATTGTGATTCTGGTTGTTGCGGGTTCGAGCCCCGTCCGACACCCCATCCCCTTTCCTTCATAAAAAGAGCACTTATAGTGCTCTTTTTTACTATCCCCAGCCCTTTCCGCATGCGTAATCCAGAATTCGTCAAAGCCGCTTTTTCCGCTATTGCCCCGCGCTATGTGGCTACCAACCATGTGCTGAGCATGGGTGTGGACCTGCTATGGCGCCAGCGCGTCGTTCAGCTTGTCTCCGAATGGAAACCGGAAAACCTTCTGGATCTGGCGACTGGAACGGGAGACCTGGCCCTGGCCATCCTGAACGCAATGCCGGAAATCCGCCTCACCGGGTCCGACTTCTGCCAGCCCATGCTGGACATAGCGGCCAGGCGGGGACTGGATCATCTGGTTTGCGCAGACGCCATGAACCTGCCCTTCCCCTCCGCCTCCTATGATGCGGTCACTGTCGCCTTTGGCCTGAGGAACATGGCCAGCTATCCGGACGCCCTGCGGGAAATGGGCCGTATGCTGCGTCCGGGGGGCCATCTGCTCATTCTGGATTTTTCCCTGCCTGAAAGCCTGTTGAAAAGCCCTTACCGGTTTTATCTGCACCGCATCCTTCCCGTCATCGCAGGGTGGATGACCGGCCACCGGGAAGCATACGACTACCTGGCGGACAGCATTGAAGCCTTCCCCTGCGGGCAGGCCATGAAGGCTCTGCTGCGGGAATGCGGCTACAGCAACATCACGGCGGAAGCTCTGAACGGGGGAATTGCCAGCATTTACACAGCCCAGCGATGAGTGCGGGGGACGCAAGAGAAGGCATCATACGCGGCAAGGCGGCACGCGCCCGCCTGGGCGGAAAACTTGCCGGACTATCCCTGCCCCGGCAAATCGCCGTGATTGCTTTCTGGCCATTCCTGGAACAGCTGCTGAGCTTTTTCGTCACCTCGTCCGACCTTTTCATCGCCACTAAAATAGGGGTGGACGCCCAGGACACCATCAACATCTCTGACGGCATGGGCGCCGTCGTCTTCATCATGTGGTTCGGCTTCGTCATCCAGGGGTCTATCATGATGGGAGCCACAGCCATCGTTTCCCGCATGACGGGCGCCAGGGACTATCCCCAGGCCCAGCATGGCCTGCACCAGGCCGCCATGCTGGGGCTCCTGGCAGGAACCATCTCCTGCGGACTTCTCTTCACATGCAGCGATTTCATGGTCACGCACGTACTGACCATGAATGAAACCGCCCGGGCCTACGCCCTGCAATACGTTTATATGGCCGCATTTGCGGCCCCGTTCAGCGGCGTGGTCTTTGCCATCAATGCCGCCCTGCGAGGCTCCGGAGACACGCGGCTTCCCTTCTGGATCATGATGAGCGTAGGCATCCTCAATGTCATCTTCAGCGTCATCTTCGTCTTTGCGGACGCTCCTCTGGGCGGCTGGCGCATCGGAGGAATTGCGGCAGGAACGGTCTGCGGCTACGGCATCAGCATGTGCATCCTGCTGTTCATCATGCTGCGGCGCAGAAAAAAAATCTTCACGGGCAGGAAAAATGAATCCCTGGAAGAACTTGTCCGGGAACGGGGAGAACACTATGCCCCGCCCCTGTACCTCAGCTTTTCCCATCTGCGGCCGGACATGGGCATGCAGAAGCGAATCCTGAAAATCGGGCTGCCGCAGGCCGTGGAAGTCTTCGGCATGTGGGGCATCCAGATGTTCTGCCTTTCCATCATCAGTGAACTGCCTGTTAAAGGCGTGCTGGGCGTCCACAATATTGCCGTCCGCATTGAATCGCTCAGCTTCCTGCCCGGCTTCGCCATCGGCATGGCCGCTTCCACGCTCGTGGGGCAATACCTGGGCGCCCGGAACGCGCTTATGGCCCGCATCACCATCTGGAAATGCATGCGGTACGCCGTCATCTTCATGACAGGCCTGGGAGTGCTCTTCAGTGCCTTTCCCGCCCTGTTCATGGAGATATTTTCCAACGGCAGCACGACCCTCATTGATACCGGAATCCCCGTGTTGCGCACCATGTTGGTGGTGGAACCCTTCTTCGCCGCCTGCATCGTGATGAAAATGTCCCTGCGCGGCGCGGGAGACACCCGGAGAGTCATGCTTATTTCCTACGGCATTATGGGCTTTTTCCGGGTCGTCTGCACCTGGGTATGGTTCAGGCTGGCACCGGAAACCATGACTTTGTGGGGCATCTGGCTGGTTTTCGCCTTTGAAATGGCCGTTCAATCCGCCATCCTCTATAAAATCGTCAAGGGGCGGAGCTGGACGAAGCTGCAAGTCTGAACCTTTCTCCGGCCTCTCCCGCCTCCCGGCCCATTCGCAAATCCAAAACGTTTACTGCAGGATAAAAACTTTGCTTTCCTCCTCCAATTCTGCTAGCATCCTTTCACGTTGTTCTGCAACGGGCTCGTAGCTCAGCGGTTAGAGCAGGGGACTCATAATCCCTTGGTCGTAGGTTCGAACCCTACCGGGCCTACCAAAATAAGCCCTTATAAGTAAATAACTTATGAGGGCTTTCTTTTATAAAAATCCTTCGGTGAGAATTCGCTAAAATCGTGTAAAAACGTGCGAAAGCGTGAGAAAAGTTACACCACTTTTGCACCACCGTTTTTTCATCCGCTGAATGTTCCCCTTCCGAAAAATGGAATAACCATTTTTCTGGCCAGTAAAAACGCCCCGCCGCCTTTGAAGCGTCCGGGGCGTTCCTGGTGTCCGGGGAAAGCGGTTATTGCTTATCGGAAAAAGAATCAAACTTCCTGACCAGGGCAGAAAGAAAGTTGACCGCACGAGAAAGCAGGGTAATGACTTTAGCACACCAGAAACAGCCAAGGCAGGAGAAAACCCCGGAAAACAGTTCAAGAACAGCAAGGGCTGGACTGCTTTGAAAAGTAAACAAGGCCAGTACTACACCCGCAATCAAGGCAATTATCCCGATACCCCGGAACATATCTTCAACTATTATTTCCGTTAAAGGTTTTTGTGCAAAATTTGCCTCTTGAGGTTCCTTTGACGATGAGGCCCAAGCAGGATCATATAATTTTTTTCTGACTTCTTCCACCCTGTGACGATCCGGCAGCCCTTTTCCTTTCTGTGATAGAATCGTTTTGAACTCCGTCCATTCCTGCCCGCCATCAACACACACCAAAGTTTCCGGGCTAATCATGCCGCAATTACATTGAACTTCGAGATTTTCAAAAGAATATGGGCCTTCTGTCTTTCCTTCCGCCGTCGCAATATAATACTGTTCCATGCCTCTAATATCCAAGCCGGCAGCCTCCGCACAAGCTCAAAATGAAAAAGCAAAGGGGGTAGCCAAACTCTACCCCCTTTTTTGCCTGTCCCCCGGCTAACAGGAACGCCCCTTGCAATAGCGGTTCATTGGTAAAAATGCCCCTGCCCAAACAGGCAGGGGCTCATGGAGGAAGATAAAAAATCTGCACTTAAATCCATGTTGCTACATGGTTTAGCCCCTTTCTCAAATTTTCCTGTTGTTTACCTAAACTTTTTACCGCTTCATCCATTACCCTAAAGCGTTTCCTCATAGATGCCTCCGTTTGTTGTGCGTTGTTATTTACTTGTTTGGCAAGGTTGTAAAAGTTATTTGTCACGGCATCCATAAAGCGTTCTGTTGATTCCCCTTGCTTACGAATGGCCTGTAACGCTTCATTGATGCCGGCGTTAATCTCGGAGGCGTCAAGCGTATTGTCGTCTCCGCCTATACCTTCCAAAAGTCGCTTTTTGCCAACCTCCCATGCTTTTTGAACGGCCTCCACCCTTTTTTGTTGTTGGGGGGTGGGATGTTGTGGCATCCCTTCAAAGGGGGCGTTCTTGATCAACTTTTCTTGCTGTTTAACAGAATCACGGGCCGCTTTCTTCATGGCAGCATCTAAAGCTTTTTGCCGGGCCTCTTCTTTTTTCCTGGCATCCTGTATAGCTTTTTCTTCTTCCTGACGTTGAGCGTTTTTCTGCCTTGCTTCTGTATTTCTCTGTTGTGCTGCATCTCTGGCACTTTGGGCCGCATTAAGTGCGCGGCGTTCCGCTAGTTCCTTTGTAGCCTGTTCAAGATCATCTTCCGCTTTATATTGTGCTTCTAAAGCTTTTGTCTGTTCTTCCCTGGCTTTCCTTAAAGCTTCATCATTGGCTTTATAGGCACTTTCCCGTGCCGTTTCGGTAGTAATATCATACCCTGCTTCTTTTAAGGCTTGGTCAGAACTATCCCTTTGTTTTCTTGCTGCATATAATTTTTCCCAATCGGGCAATGTAATTTTTCCCTTCTCTATTTTAGAAATTTCTCCCTCAATTTGTTTTAATTCATCCCAAGAAAGAATGGGCGTATTTTCTAAGACATTGAGACGGCTTTTTATTTGATTTAATGATTCAACGGCCTTGCTCAATTCCTTTTCCACATTTGTAACACCACTTTGCGCGGCTTCTTCTGCCTCCGCCCGATGTCTGGCATTGGCATCCATTCTTATTCCTTCTTGAACGCGGTTTAGCTTTCGCCTTGCTTCCGGGGTATTTGGATCTCCGTATTTCCCATTATAAAAATCTGTTTCAACATCAAGCAGCCGGGCATGGTCTTGTTCATCAAGAATTTTTGATTGTAAGTCAATCAAACGCCTTTGTTCCCGTACTGCTTCCCGTAAAGCTTCAACTTCAATTTTCCTATTGTCGGCAATTCTGGACGTAAGATCATTTTCTCTTTGTAAAATAGATTCATTATTTAGTTTCGCCCTTAGCTCATTTGCTTCTTTAATGAGCTTGTCCATATTTTTCTTTTTTTCCTCTGCTTGCCTTTCAAGTTCATCACTTTCCGACTTAAAATGATTCACCAGTGCAGTAATGCCGGCGGTAAGCCCCTGGAGCAGCAGCAAGGCCAAGCCCAGCGGCCCCATAGCCGCCTTGATAGACGTTCCGAACAGGCGAATAAATGGAATTGCCCCGCGGAGGGAAGAAGACATTCCCAGAATGCGAGCGGCCGCTTCCGTTACTTGCGCGGATAGTCCCCGGACCTGGCGGCGGGTAAGTTCTCCGGCCTTTCCGGCCGCGGTGATACGTTTTTCCAGGTCCTGAATATTTTTCAGGGCGTCCGCCTGGGCCACGTTATCCCCGGCCTTCCGGGCTTCTTCCAACCGGGCAATGTAGGTTTCCAATTCCGCCCGCAATTCCTCATAGGACGCTGCGGCGCGGCGATTGTTGGCTTCCAGCCGTTCCACGGTTGCCGCGGCCTGTTGTTGCTTCCTGGCCTCCGCTGCAGCCGCCTTTTCCGCGGCCTTGTCGGCGGCGTCCATTTCCTTATTGTAGCCGTCGAGGATCTTTTGAAGGTTCTCGTCAAGGTTATCGCCCCACTTCGCCCCCAGGTCCAAATCAGACATTTTATTATTGAGGACTTCCGCAACGTCGTCAATCTGTTCAAATTTCTTCTTGAGTTCTTCCGCCGTCAATACGGCTCCGGTCGCGTCATCAATAAACGCTTCCAGTCCGGGGTTGTCCTGGAACGCCGCCCGCATGCGGGAGCCGGCATCTGTCATCTTATCGGCGAATTCCCCCAGCTTCTCATTGGCGTTTTCAAGGGCTTTGTCATAGGCGGAAAAGTCGCCTCCGGCATCTATCCTGCCGAGTTCTTCAATCTGCTGCTTTGCCTCTTCGGTGCTTTTGGCGTCAACGGAGTACTTAAGCCCGACTTCAATTTCTTTTTTAATTGTCCTGGTGCTTGATGATGTTTAGGTGTTTTTCTTTTCCCCTCCCCCGTCCGATTCCGGGCAGGGAGAGGGGGGCTTGATTCTTTTAACGGTTAGAGAGAAGCTTCCTGTTTTTCAAGTTTCTGGCATTCCTGTACTTGCTGGAAAAGATGATCAGGAATTTCCCCTTTCGATATGGCGAGTTTGTTGAATTCATGTTTCTCTTTCAGTAGCCGGGTATGAGATTTACGCAGCTTAAATTCTTTCTTTGAAAGCTGAAGCATCTTCTGATTATGGTAAAATTCAATCATGTCGCCCATAAACCCCATTATAATAATAGGTTTATAAATTCCAACTTGTTCTGATGTTCGCTGAAGATCGGGCAGGACTTCCTTGACCTCTTTTGCCGCAAGAGGGTTCTCTTTCAAAAAAATCATAACGCTATCAAGATAGCTTTTTTGGATTTTCTTAAATTCCAAGATGTCCTCAATGCTTGGTTCGTTATTGTTTTTGTTGTTTGATATATTCATAGTATGTTTTATGTTTAGGTTATTATTATTTTATTTCTGCCGCCCCGAAAGGAGCATGCAAAATCTTGAAGGGCCTCCATGCTTCCCGGTAGAAGTACCAGGCCCATTTTTCTATCAGGGCTGCAGCCCGCACTTCTGACGGCTCCCACACGATAGGCAAGCGGTATCTTACTTCGAAAGTTCCCAGGCTCCCCATTATGGCCTTGCTGGTCGTCTTCCTTCTGGACAGGTGAAAGGGCAGTTCGTCAGGGTGTCCCACAATCAGCAGCCGGGCAAAGTCATAACCCCGGAGGCGGTGGCATTCCCGTTCGAACCTGTCACGCCCCGCCGTCAGGCTTCCTATCAGGTCGCCAATGCTCTTCCTCTCCACCGTGAACCGGTTTTCAAATCTGGCCAGGGAATAATCCCCGCTTTGCAGCGTTCCGCGCCTGGAAGGGAAATGCTGAAAGGTGAGGGGCGTTTGCTCTCTGTTGTCGATGATGATGAGGGGCGTTTCCGGGGTCATGGCTGTCTCTCTCGCGCGTGTGTATATAGGGGTCTTTTTTCGCAAAAAATGTGCCCAATGGCTTAACTCATTGATTTATCAATGCTAACCTGGGCGCATTCATTTGTACCCATAATGTGCCCACAAGAAAGCAAGGCTTTGATTGTTAATTGTTTCTGCTGAATTGTTCCCATAATTTTCATTTTGTTCCCACGTTTTATTTTCATATTCAATGGATTATGCTATTAAAAGGGATTCTGATTGCTCTTTCCTTGTAGTCTAATTTGGTATTTGGACGGAAAAGCTGTTCTTTCAGCCCCTTCACATTCAGGAGAACTTTTTTCACGTTCACGCCCTCCCATTCCGAACCCTTGAAGATCTCGCTGATTTTCCGGTTCTTCCTGGTTGCGGCAAAATAAACGCATTTGTCCCCGTCCGCCGTCTTGCGGACATACAGTCCGTAACGTTCCAGAACGGCGGATTCTTCCGAGACTTCCGCGGAGGCGGCTTCTTTGACGAACTCGCGCAGGGTGCGGCTTCCTGCAATGGGAGGGGAATACCCCAGCAGCCATTCCAGGCAGCGTTCCCCATCGTCGTCAAGAACGCGGGCGTAATCGCTCCCGGCGGCCATGTCGGCGCATTCCTGCATGTCCTGGGGCGTCAAGTCGCGTCCGCTGGTGACGAAGTGCGCGGAGGCATACACGGTAGCAAACATTTCCGCGCGGCGGCCTTCCTCTCCCTGTTCGGACAGGTATTGCCGCAAGGCTTCAATGTTGCGGCGGATATCCGGTGCGCGGTAAATGATGCGGGTGACGTATTTACGCCCCAGGTTCCCGGACCGGATGACGGCGGCCAGTTCGTTATGACGCTGGAAAAGGGGCGCGGTTTCGGAAGGCTCTTTCTTTTCCAATTCCAGTTCAAAAATACGTGATTGCTCGCTGGACTTTTCAATCATGGAGCGCACGGAGAACAGAAGAAAGGCGTTTCTCATGAGGTAGGTAACGCTCTTTCCGTCCGCGCCGCCCTTGGTGATTCCCACGTCTCCGTCCGTGGCTGTCCTCAACAGGGCAAGAATGCGCCCCATGTTGGCGGTTTTGGCGGCGTTGTCGGAATCCGCTTCATCGAAGATGACCGGGCAGGAATCGCTTTCAAGCTTTTGCCTTAATCCGGCGTCCGTAGTTTCCAGCCCTTTGAAGTACCTGGCCATATCTCCCAAGAGAAGCTGCACGCTTTCGCGGAGGGTCGTTTTTCCCGAACCGGAAGGGGCGTTGATCCATCCATGGGCGCGGAAACGGAGATACCCGGATAAAATGGACTGCGTGACCAGCCCCAGGCAAAGAAAGGCGTCTTCGCCGCGTTTCCAGGAGTGCGCCCCAATGAACGCCGCAACGGTGTTCCCTTCTTCGTCCGTCAGCATGTCGTCAGACGGGGCAGGAAGGGGCTTGCCGGGCAGGTAAAGAGGTTTTCCCGTCCGGGCATGGTCCACGGACAGGAAGGGGCGTTCCTGTTCGTTCTCCGGGCAAAAGAGATAGACGGCGTTTCCCGCGTGATAGACGGCGTTTCCGTCTTCGTCCCATACGCCGCATTTACGTATGGCGTCGGCGTTGAATTTCCGGTTTCCGGTTGTTGCAATGCAATAGTCAAGTGCCCTGTCCATGACCTGGCGAAGCGTCAGCTTGCCGTCCGGGTCCAACGTCTTCTGCCACCATTCCACCGGGGCCAGAAAGCGCAGGTTCACCGGCGTATGTTCACGGGGGTTCCAGTGGAACAGCTGTTCCGTTCGGCGGGCGTAATAAACAAATTGCGCCCCCTGTGTTCCCAGGGACAGAAAAGGGGGCTTTTCGGCCTCTTCCCGCTCTTTCTGCAGGGCGGCGGCTTCTTCGTCCATGGAGCGTGCGCCGGGGGTCAAAGGCGTGGGGGCTAGGGGCGTATTCATCCTTGTGCGAGGGCGGGCGCGTTGGAGGTTTTCATGGAACGCATGGACGCAAACAGGCTTTCATACAGAGCGCGTTCACCGGCGCATAGAAGCATGTTCCGGGCGTCTTTGTAGGGGGGCGTCCAGTCGCGGATGACGCAGCCGGCGGCGGTCAGCCGTTCCCGCAGTTTGGCGGCGGCTCCCCGTCCTGCCTTGTCCGCGTCCAGGGCAAGAATGACGTTTTTTCCGGCAAGCGAGGCTTCCCAGCCGGTTTTGAAGCCTGACGCGCCGGGAATGGCGATCACGGCGGGAATAGTGGCTTCCAGGCTTCCGCGCCCGTCTTCGTAGGGGCGGCCCGTGCAGGGGTCAACGTCCTGCTGATAAGCTTCCCGGAAGCATTCAAGAGCTTGCCCTACGGCTAAGCAGTCGCTTTCACCTTCCGTGATGATGACAAACCGCTTGCCATGGACGGAATCAAGGCCCCAGGGGGCCGCGGCGTTCCCTATGGGCCACATGAAGCGTATGTCGCGCTTGTCGCCGTCCGTGGGGTTCATGGTTCCACGGGGTTTCCATTGCCCGTTTTCAAGTTTCAGCCAGGGGTTGGCGTGTTTGTCCCTCCGGCGCAATTTGGCCCCGGTATAGCGGGTGTTCCCTTCTTCGTCTTCCGCCGTGTACAGGTATAAAAGCCGGTTGTCCGGCGTCGCCCCCAAAAGCCCCCGGCCCAGTTCCCGCGCCGTATGGATCAGCATCATGAGCGGATGAATGCCAAGTTCGCAGGCCAGTTCCCCGGCGAGGCGTTCATCCTTTTGCAGCCTTTCCCGGCAGGCGTCGAGTTCAAATTCATCCGTTGCGGAGACAAAACAGGGAGGGACAGACGGAAGGGCGGCGGCCATGGTCAGGGACGGGCGCGGCCTCACGGGGCTTCTACGAAACGGCAGGGGCGTTCCGTCATCGTCCGGCGGCCTCACTCCTAACACGTCGCAGACGCCCCGCAGGATGCCGGGAAAGTCCCTTTTCGTGTCTAATCCATTGATGCCGGCGTGAAGGTCAAAGATGTCCCCGCCCCGGTCGCAGGACCAGCACTTGAAACGGCCCTCCCCCTGGTATTCCGTGACTTGCAGCTTGAAACGCGTATGCGTTCCGAACGGGCACGGATAAATCATGACGCTTCCGCGCTGGTGGGTCTGTCCCAGCGTGCGCCGGCAGTATTCGTTCAGGGCGTCCGGGGTTTTCAGATCCGAAAGTTCAAATTTCATGCAGGATTATTCTTGTTTTCCCTGCGAACGCATACAGAATGCCCGGCAAGGAATTGATTGATACTCGGTAGTACAACATTTCCGCGCCGTCCCCATGTTGGCGCATGAGGGGCGGCAACTCTTTCTTGCATTTCATTTTCGCATCTCCTTTTGTGTTTGGAACCAGATCATTACGTCCTCCACGCAGAAACGTTTGATTCCTCCGCGCTTCCCATTGCCTATGGTAAAATGCGGCATTCCCCCCTTGATTTGTGAATCAAGGGTAGTCAGGCTAATTCCCAAATATGAGGCCAGTTCCCGGCGGTTGAGAATCGGCTTGGCAACTACTGATTGTGTACTTTTTTTTGTAATCATACGTTGTGTGGTATTTTTGTTCGTCCTCGTGCGAAGACATTTTTATTAATATACATCTTTTTCTTACAATTCTAGTGGTATAAGATTTTGAAACAAAAAAAGAGGCTTTTCGTGCTGTGGCGTGCTGTGGCGTAATGTGGAAATGAAAAAAAGTACTGTGTATTCTTAAAAAAATACCCCAAACATGCCTTTTTCTATTGTCATAATATCTTCGTTTGATTTGTCATATTCCTTTTTACTGAACAAATGCGTTCCTAAAACTACAAAACAAGCTTCCTATATTTCTCTCTAACATTCTCTAAATGAGTATGAAGCAACCGGGAAGCAAGTTCGGAAGGCACGGGGGCGGCTTCCGGCGTCGTTCTGTTGGTGGGAATCCGTTCAATGTCCGCAAGAAACAGCATGGGGAACAAGGCGCGGGGGACTTGGCAGACAACGCACAAGTCATCCGGCCCCGGCAAGTCGCGCAAGCCCTCTTTCATCAGAGCTGCCGCTTCCCTAAGCTTGCGGGCGGCCTCGTTAACCAGGGCGGCGGCCGCGTTCGCTTTTTCCTGCGTTTCTGGAACCGATGAACCCATAGCGGAAATATGGATGTCTTTTTCAAGGCATTCGGCCAGGGACGCCATGCTGGTTCCCTGCTTCGTCCATGTTTCCAGTATGTCCTGACTGGCAAAGCCCATGCGCTGAAAAGGTCGCTGATAAGGAGCTTTTACTTTTTTGCCGCTGGGAAAGGAAATCAGCTTCCCTTTCTCGGCATATCCCTGAACGGCCTTGCTCCATTCGCCGGCGTCAGGCGTTCCCGATTCCTTTATTGCTGTGTTCATGTCTAAGTTCGTTTGCGATTTGTTCATAGTCTTCCGCTTCCAATTCAACGTTGAATATTGCTTTATCTACCAACATTTCAATCAGTTGAGCCGCGCTTACCTGGCATCTTTCCGCCAGTCTCCGCAGCTTGAAACTTTGTTCATGGGAAAGGGGAATGGAGCAGGTTTCCCTGATGCTTGCTTTCCGGGCTTCCGTATTGTTCCCCAGCGCGGCGGCAAGAAGCCATATCTTCAAAGAGGGTTCTTTCATGGGCGGTCCTCGTGTTTTCTGGAATCCATGAACAGGAGAAATTTCTTCTTCTCCAATTCGTCCTCCATGATGCCGATAACAATCTTCCGAAGATACTCTTCACAGGATAGCCCGAACTTCTTCGCCTCTTCCGTGAGGGTATGAAGGACCGGGGCGGGAAGCGGTATTTCCTTTTGATTGGCGTTCATTGTTCACCTCCTTCCAAGGCATGGCAGACGACAAAGCCGACGGCAAGACCTGCCAGGGCAGAAAGGATGAAGACGGCCGGCGCGCTGCACAACACCGCCCCGGCCAGGGGCAGAACCGTATCAAACAGCGTTTCAAGGCTCATTGTTCACCTCCTTCCCATTCCGAACATTGGAGAGGGTTAAGGTTCCCCGTCCTACAAAATTTTGCGTTAAGCCTCCTTAGGGTAGCTACCCCGTAAATATCTTTACGCAACCGCTTTATTCTTCGCTTAATAGAACTGATACGCTCACGCTCAACGATGCCCCATGAATGATTTTCCAGAAGCTTTCCAAGAGTGCCCTCTTGCAAGAAAAGGCTTTCATAAACGTTCAAAAGACCTTCGGTTTTAGTATCAAGGCTCATGCCGCTTCTCCTTTCCCGGTTGAGGATTCCTTCAATGACAGGCAAGCCCGCCTCTTAAGAATGCCGTGTAGGTAGGCTTCCAGCGAAAGGCCCTTTTTTGCGGCCTTCTGCCTCAACGCCTCTATGGCTTCGAGGTCAAGCTCTATCGTAATTTGATGTTGGTTCGTCTTCATGACAAGGAAATCATATATACATTGTACATATATGCAATACTAAAATATATATTTTGTATTCATGACGTATCTACACTTGCCATATTCTACACCGCTTGTTATTGTCCACCTCATGGAAAAGGCAGATATAAAGCAATGGCTTAAGGCCATAGGGAAAAACCGGAAATGGTTGGCGCAACAATGCGGAATTACTATTCCCACTATCAATTCTATCATGTACGGTAAACGTCCCATTCCCAAGCAATCAGGACGCCTCATTGAACGCCTCATGGAGCAATACCCCGCCACAGGAAGCGCCCCTGCCACGTACCCAAGCGCGGCGGAAAACGCAATCACTCTCACGGTAGATGATGCCACCTTCGACGCCTGGAACAGGGCTGCCACGGCGGAAGGAAAGCTTCTCCGTCAGTGGTGTGTGGACGTCATCAATGAAAGCTTGGACGACTAATTGCCGAACGTACGTAGAAGCACATGAACAACCACAGAGGACACGGAAAACGAGCAAAGAGTATTGACAGTATTCGCCTTTTTATTAAAGTGATTTTACTAAGTCTCTCCCGGGTAAGCTGGTAGTCTTTTGACTCGTCAGAAGCTCCCCGAATAATGGGGGGCTTTTTGCACAAATCTCTGTTCTATACCCGAAGCCATAAGCTTTCATTTTTTCATGCCTCCTTTTGAACATAGAAAATATACGGCCAAAAAAATCAGAACGGCAGGTAACATTCTCAAAAACAAGGAGAAATACTCGCAAAATGAAATCTTGGAAGCTTTTGATGTCCTTGTTAATTTCCGAGCATTGCATTATGCTCCTTTGAATACGTTTCAGGCCACTTTGAGAGACCGTTTGAAAAAGGTTTCCAGCAAAGCAATTGTCGCTCAACGCATAAAACGCTTGCCCACGATTCTTGATAAATTGCAACGCTATCCAGAAATGCAATTGGACAGGATGCAGGATATTGGAGGTATTAGGGCCATCGTAGATACGATGGATGAATTGAATAAGATCAGAAACATTTACCTTTCAGCTAAAAGATTTCCTCATAGTCTCATTGCAAACAAAGATTATATCTCCCAGCCTAAACCATCTGGATATAGAGGATATCATCTTGTTTATAAATACCATAACGAACGCTTGGGGATGCAAGAATATGAAGGGTTGCGAATTGAACTGCAGATGAGAACGCGACTGCAACATATATGGGCTACAGCCGTGGAAACGTTCGATGCTTTTCTTGGTGAGAAATTCAAATCAAGTCAGGGAGATAATCTCTTCCTCGACTTCTTCAAATATGTCTCAAGCGCATTTGCCATCATCGAAAAACAACCTGTTCTTGTTGAACATGCCCATCTTCAGGAGGAAACTATTAAAGATATTGTAAGAAAATACATAAAAGATCTGGCAATCTTGGATAAAATAAAAGCGTTCTCACGCATAACGGATATTATCCCCCCAGATAGGAAATTCAAGACCGGTTACAGTATACTTATTCTTGATACTCAAGATAAGACTGTATTGTTTCGTCCATATTCTTCCACCCAAACAAGAGAGGCTCTTGATAGCTACTACAGGGAAGAAACGAGAAGCTTGAAGGAGCCTAGCAGGCAAGTAGTTCTTGTCAAAACGGATTCCATCAAGAAATTGAAAAAGGCATACCCCAACTATTTTGCTGATTTGGTTGCCTTTAGGAATCGCTTGGAGAAATTATTGTAATCGGTAAAATTTCACCTTGTTTACCCTAAAAAAGAGAGGGTTTTTGTTTTCTTTCGGCATCCTGAAAGCATGAACATCTCGAATATACCGAATTTACCCCTCTTTTGCCTGTTCTGTGCCGTTTCCTTTCGGAAACGATACACAGGCCGTAGCAGAAAAGAAAGAGACGGCCTAAAAACGGCCTTCAAATCATTCTTCTTCCTGCATCATTTTCCGGGTCTCTTCAATCCGGTCCTGGACGGCGGCATAGATGCCGTGCTTGCGTATCGTCGGGAGGACTTCTTCAGTTACCCACTTCTTGAACTTCTTCGCCTCCGGCTTGCGGGAGCGGAGAATCAGAGAGTAAAGGCCGGATTCGTTGATGATGAGAGGTGCGCGGCCTCCGTTTTGAGCAACCCCAATACTATTGGGGTTGATGGAATCAATCTCTTCATTCTCTAAAATAGAACGGATACTGTCTGTTCGTATTTCCAAGGCCTCACAGACATCCTTGGCGACAAACCAAGGATCGTTATTGATGATGACTGTCCGGACAGAACAGCCAATCATGAAAAATGTACCCATAACAGGCTATTTGTACCCATTTGTACCCATAAATGCGCCCATAATAATATTGATAAATGAATGAGTTATATACTATGGGTACAAAGAAACAAAAAATATTCGTATATACGTGCGCGCGCGTAGAGGGAAGCCATGCTTTCAAAAATGGCCCTTTATCTGTTCCAAAAGGCATGCTCCGCTTCCCGTATCTGTTTAAGCTGTTCCGGGTCCAAGGTGATTTTACTTTCAAGTGACGTTCCAGGAATGCCGGCGACGTCCTGCCGTATGCGTTTGCCGAATTTTTCAGGCGCGAACCGGGCAGCGACTTTTAACCGGGTATCAATGGCAAGCTTCTTGGCGGCAATGGAGGCAGACCCGCATTGCGGATCCAGGGCAAGCCAGGAAGCTTCGTCGGCCAGTTCAAGGCATTCTTCAATCATGATGTCCGCCCCTGCTACGCGCGCGCGCTGGAAGATGTCGCGAAACTCGGCATATTCATTCACCCAGCGATAGACGGAGGCGCGCGCCGGCATGGAAGGAGCCTTGCAAATATTCTGCAATGTTTCACCGCAGGCCAGTCGGGCGCATATTGTTTCAGCCAGGGCGGGCGAATAGAGGGACGGCCTGCCCGTTTTTTTCTTCCCGGTCAATGTCTTCGTTCGTTTCCTGCTGGATAAAATCTAAAGCGGACGGCGCAAAAGGGAAAGCTTCTTCTCTGAAATGCGCCGGATTTGCCCCTGTGCGCCCCGTGGAGGGGCGTTTTTCCGTGGAAACGGTACACAATGTGGAAAAGGGGGAAGCGGCCTGAAAACGGGCTTTAGATTATCTTCCTTCCTAAATCTTTTCTCTAAATTTTTTCCAAAAAATATACTTTTCCCAAAGATCTTGTGCTAACTGATCATATTTATCTGCCCATTCAAGCCACATCTCTTTAGACATACCGAATCTGCGTAAATCCCATTCCTCTTCTTGTTGAATCAGTTTATTTTTATCCGCCTGTTCAGTCCATCTTTTTTCGCTTATTCCTATTTCTCGAAGCTGTTTGGCGCGCTCTGCATATTTATTCGCTTGTTCTCGGCACTCCATCCAATAAGGCACTATATTTTTTGCGTTTCCTCGTACAGATAATTCTTGTTTTTTAGGGCGTCCTCTTAGACGTTTAAGAGGAAATTTCCATATTTCATTTGTTTCTAGTTTTAGAATAAATTTCCCCTTCTCTTGTTTACCTAAACGAAGCGTTATTTCCCTAATAATAGAATTTTTCCAACCATATGGAGGTTTTATTTCTATGTATTCTGTTCTTTTGCGAGGCAACATAAAATACAATTCAAAACCTAAACAATTCCGCAAATAGGAATAACCATCTTCACTATTTAAAATATCAATCAATTTATTATGCCGAGAATGATGCAATATATATTTTTTTAATTCTGAGGGATATGGTAATTTTTTATTTTCTCGAAAATAATTACAAAACAAATTACATGTTTCTCTTGAAGCACCCCGCATCCCTGATTGCGTCTTCATCCAATTTATCCGGTTCTTAGAAACTGATTTCCCTGTTTTAGGAATTTTTGTTTCACTCACTAATACAAACCCACAAGAAACCCTAATATCAAGTGCCCATGGTGTTTCATCCCAAACAATTTCCGCCCATTCATCATTCAATGTTACTTCTCCAGCGGCAATCCACCAGTTCCCGCCCTGTTGACGACATTCCAATGTATAACGCAGAGGCTCCCGCCAAGGAAAAGGCTTAGGCTTTGTCATTCTCCCTCCTTTCTCGGATAGACATTAAACCATGCTTCCGCCTCATCCTTGCGCCGGGCCTGTCTGTAGTGTTTTTCCATGACAGATACGGAATTACCAAGCCAAGCGGAAACCCGCGGATAATCTTCATACATGGCACACGCATAGGAAGCGAATGAATGCCGCAAGGCGTCATGCTTCCATTCAACCCCCATCGCTTTGAGTGCGTTAATAACACGCCTCTGCGCCCCTTCTCGACGTTGCGGGGTATCACCTGGCACAATATACCCGCTAGAAGGTATGCCCGCGTTGTTAGCCCATTCCAGCCATTTTTCACACACGTCCGGCAATGGTACAAACCTAGCGCGGCCTGTCTTGGACTTTCCATGATGAACTTTTACCAGATTCCCTTGCCTGTCTATATCCTCCCATGTTAGGCGAGATAGCTCACGCGGACGAATACCACAAAACGCCCCAAGTGCCAGCCAAGGCACTGCAGAAGGAAGTGCTTTCTGCGCTGTGAAGAGTATCCTATTCAACTCTTCCACGCTGTAAACTTCCCGGGGCGGCTCGTCTTCCTGAATGTCGGGCAACAGGTTCGAAGGGTTTCGGATGATCACACCCCGCTTCACTAGCCAATTAAGAAAAACATTCAAATGCCGCCTATAACGGGCAATCGTGGTTTTAGAAGGATAACCGCCCTTCCTTCCTACAATGGAATCATGCAAACGTTCTTCTATTCCCTTTAATGCCACTTCATCATCAAAAACAGAGATGCGGGCATTCTGTCCCAGTAAAGCAATCATGGTTTCAATCTCCCTTAACTCTCGTACAGTATTCTCCATAGCTCGCTCGCTATTACGCCCCTTGGCTTCCTTGTCCTTATGGGAGGCAAATTTTAAGAACATTTCACTAACAGTAGGACGTGCTTCATCTTGCCTTTCCTCCCACTCAATTACTTGATGAATCGCCTTGTCCAATGTTATGGAATTTTTGGACGCCATCAAACGTGCTTGTCTATGCGCGCGCCAGGCAACAATGGCAGCACGTTCCGTAGGTGTAAGTTGAAAGTTTTTCCCTTCCTGTTCTACTAGAGAGGCAATTTCATCATACCTTTGTACGGCAGCCATGCGAGAAGGAAAAGTTTCTATCTTCTTTTTCCCGGAAAGAGTATTCACAATGCGCCAGCGCATTGCCTCTCCCTGCCCCTTGGAATAGGAGCCAATGCGAATGCCTCTGATCCGTTTTTCCGGCTTGCATCCTCCATCATTCCATATACCTTTTATTTTGTTCATGCGTTTTCTGGCGTTCCCGCTTGTTGGTATGAATTGTGGTGCTTTTCTGCCCTAAATATCAAGAGAAAGTTGCACCATTTTTGCACCACCAAATTTTAATCTATTGATAATCAACAAAAAGCAAGGGCCTCATAATCCCTTGGTCGTAGGTTCGAACCCTACCGGGCCTACCAGATAACCCCCTGCAAGTTTTTAACTTGCAGGGGGTTTCCTTTTCCAGTGCAGAAGAAAAAGGCTCCTGTTGAAGACGCCTCTGCTTCCCCTCCTGCATATGACGGAGCTTCAAAGCGGCTGCCGGCAAATTCCCCGGTCGGCAAGTCCATGCCGAACACATCCCCATACAAATACAACAACCATCCGGAAATTCTGTGGGGAATTTCCGGGTAGTGGAAATTCATGCTTAAAGGGAGTCCACGAGGGCTGCCAAATCATCATCATATACGAACTTGCATTGATCTCCCCGTTTCTTGAACAGTTCAAACAGGTGCGGCATGTCCGTATCCGGAACGGAGAGGCCCAGCGCACTCAGGCGCATTTTCACGGCGTGCCTTCCGGAATGCTTGGTCAAGGGCAGTTCCGTAGCGCCCCAGCCGATTTCCTCCGGGTCCATCACTTCATACGTGCTGCGGTTTTTCAGCACGCCGTCCTGGTGAATACCGGAACCGTGGGCAAAGGCGTTCGCCCCCACTACGGCCTTGGAACGAGGAACGGCCAGGCCGCTCATGGCGGCCACCATGCGGCTGGTACGCACCAGTTCATTCGTTCGTACTCCGGTCCGCACTTCGGAAAAGAAATCCCGCCGGGAATGCAGTGCCATAATGACTTCCTCCAAGGCGGTATTTCCGGCCCGTTCCCCGATGCCATTGATGGTTCCCTCTATCTGCCGCGCCCCGGCCCGGATGGCCGCCAGAGAGTTGGCCACGGCCATCCCCATGTCATCATGGCAGTGGACGGACAGCCGAATGCGGTCCACATTGGGAACATGGGATTTCAGATAGGAAATCAGGCGGAAATATTCCTCCGGCATCGTGAACCCCACCGTATCCGGAATATTGATGACGGCAGCGCCCGCGTCAATTACAGACTCTACAATCTCCGCCAGGAATTCCGGCTCCGTGCGGGAAGCGTCCTCTGCGGAAAACTGCACTTCCCCGCACAAATCGGAAGCCATGGCAACGGACTTTACGGCCATGTTCCTGATTTGTTCCCGGCTTTTTCCCAGCTTGTATTTCCGGTGGATGGGGGAGGTGGCCACCACCAGATGGATGCGCTCCCGTTCCCCGGCTGCCTTCAACGCTTCATGGGCGGCGGCGATGTCCTTTTCCACGCAGCGGGCCAGCCCGCAGACACGGCTTTTTTCCGTGCGTTCCGCCACGGCCCGGACAGCTCGGAAATCGCCGTCTGAAATAACGGGGAAGCCCGCTTCAATAATATCCACGCCCAGCGTTTCCAGCTGCATGGCCACCTGTATTTTCTGCTCCACGTTCATCGCCGCGCCGGGGCACTGTTCCCCGTCTCTCAGCGTCGTATCAAAAATATGTATTTGTTCTTTCATTTACAGTAAAAATGTTAAGAGGTCGTTCCTTCGGGAACTGCGCACGGAAAACGTTCCTGTTACGGAATCATTCCTTTGGTGCAAATCAAGACAGCCGTTTACTTCCCTCGCGCCGGAACGGCTCACCGGCGCATATCAAGATATCTTCACGGACTTACCGTCCGAGAAGCAGCAACAGACGACCTTGCAGAAACAGGGTATTCATCTTGCTTGTTTTTACTATAAATCCACCCTGAATGGGGAACGGGACAGACAATGCTCTTTAAAACCTGCTCTGTCAAGACACCTCAAATACATATGACATTGTTAGAGTTGTCTCATCCATTGAAATTTTGAAAGAGAGTGCCTTCCTTCACAAAAAAACTGCCTGTTAAACAAGGTTATAATGTACGAATAAACATAGAATTCCAATAACTGGAACTCATTCCTGAAATCAGTTCCAGATGAGAAAATTATGTAACCCCAAACTGGATAATACGCCTAATAACAATCTATTAAGATTACCATAGGATAAGGTTTGACACATTATTCACAACTCAACGGCCTATTGCTATTCACAGCAATAGGCCGTTTTCTACATTTCCCGGTGGGAACGTATTTCCTGAATGGAAATGGACAGGGAGGCGCGGCCGCGGTACACGTTGCGGTCAATCGTGAAAGCGATATCCCAGGGAGGATTGGGAAGCTCCCGTTCCGCTCCGTTGAAGAAAATAGCGTCACGCTCCACGATGCCCTGGCGCATGAAAAGCTTCAGATGATTGGTTCCCACGCGCTTGGGCGGTTCCGTGGGAAAAACGTCGGAACTCATAAAGACAGGCTGTGGATTGGAGTTGCCGAAAGGTTCCAGCTTTTCATAGCTGTCCAGCAAATCCAGCGTCAACGCCTGGAAGGACACTTCCATGTCTATGTTGAGCACGGGGCTGCGCTGTTCCTCCGTCGTGGTTTCAGACACATAACGGTTGAATGCCCGGCGGAAATCGTCCATGCGGGATTCTTCAATCACCAGCCCCGCCGCCATGTCATGGCCGCCGCCGGAAACCAGCGTATCCGCGCAATGGTGGATGGCCTGCACCAGGGACACGCCGGGAATGGAACGGCCGGAGCCCTTCCCCACGCCGCTTTCGTCAAAGGCGATGACGAAGGTCGGCTTGTGGTACCGCCTCATCAGCTGGGAGGCTACAATGCCCACCACGCCGGGATGCCACGCGCGGGAACCCAGCACAATGACGTTGTCCCTCTCCGGATCAAAGGAGTTATGAAGCATTTCCACCGCATCCGTCCGGATGGCCTCCTCTTCCTCCTGCCGCTTGCGGTTGTGGGAATCCAGCATTTGGGCAAGCTGCACGGCCCTCCTGGCATCCATGGTCAGCAGGAGTTCCAACGCATCCATGGGGGAATCCATGCGCCCGGCGGCATTGATGCGCGGGCCTATCCTGAACCCCACGTGGGCGGCGTTCAGGAAGCCCGCGTGGTTGACGGAGTCGGAAGGTCGGATGCCCGCTATTTCCGTCAGGGTTTTGAGGCCCGTATGGCGGCTGTGCGCCAGCCTGCCCAGGCCGTGGCGAACCAGAATCCTGTTTTCCGCCACCAAGGGAACAATGTCCGCCACGGTTGCCACGGCCACCAGGTCCAGATAAAGTTTCAGGTCAAAGGTTTTCAGTTTCCGCTCCTTCAGGAGGGCATGCGCCAGCTTGAAGACTACTCCCGCGCTGCACAGATAGGTATATGGGCTGTTTTCCTCAATTTTGGCATTGACCACTGCCGCTGCATCCGGACGCCCCAAAGGGCCCGCCTCATGGTGGTCCAGAATGATGACGTCTATCCCCAGGCTGTTAAGCATGTCCACCTCCTTCACGGAGGAAGTGCCGCAGTCCACCGTAATAAGCAGGCTGGGAGGGTCCGCACATTCGCAAAGGCAGCGCTTGATGCCGGCCTCGCTGAGTCCGTAGCCTTCCCGGGAACGGACGGGAATAAAATACTGGGGATCCAGGTCATAAGCCATCAAAATGGCCCGGAGAAGCGCCACGGAGGTGACACCGTCCACATCATAGTCCCCATAAATGCACACGGTTTCCCCTTCATCCACGGCCCGGAAAATGCGGTCCACGGCAGCCCTCATTTCCCCCATCAGGAAAGGGTCGCTCAGGTGGGAGAGCCTGGGGTCCAGAAAGAGTTCCGTTTCCATTCCCCCGGTGAAGCCGCGCTGCAGCAGGAGCTGCTTGACCAGCAGGGGCAGTTCCGCAGGAAACGCTTTCAAGACCGGATCATCCTCCTTCACGGAAGGGCGTAGAGTCCAATGAAAACCCGGCGTCATGGCAGTATTTTAGCCCCGCATCCAACAGGGTCAAGGTTGTTTCCGCAACAGACGGCCAAAGCGGAGAAAAGAAGCGTCCGCTTCCGTTTCCGGAAACAGTCCGCACGCCGCGCGCCCGGCCCTTTCAAAAAAAACTCCGCCCGGCTCGTTCCGGACGGAGTTCGGCGTAAGGCGCCAGCGCCTGAGACGGTTATTTCCTGGAGGAAAAAATCACTTCATTAATGATTGCATCCGGCTGGGGAACCTTGTAGGTCAGGCGCACGGCGGAAGTTCCGGCAGGAATGGCAAATTCGGAGACCCCGGGACCGGCGTTTCTCTTGCCGACCGGCGTCCAGGCACCCTCGCCGCGGCGCGCCTGGATGGCGAAGGCTGCGGATCCCACTACGACTACCTTGGAAGCCCTGGGGTTGTCCAGATTGGGAACGACTACGTCCAACGGCTTATCGGCACGGTAAACCGTCTTCAGGTTTCTGTCGCTCAGGGAGACCAGGCTGGTGCCAGGATCAGAAGGAGGAACGTCAAATTTAAACATGTTCAGAACAATGTCCTGTTCCTTCCCGCTTTTATTGACCAGTTTCATGCCTTTGATCCCCTTGGGGAGCTGATTTCCCCTGGCAATGAAGTTCTTGCCCTGTTTGTCCAGCTTCTGGACCACGGGTTTGGAGGAACCTTCCACATCCAGCACTACCTCAGCCCAGGAGTTGACGTCATCCCGTTCCAGGTTGACTTCCAGCCAGGTGGCGTCCGTGGGGCCATCCAACCGCAGGGAAATAAATTCTCCGGGTTTCATCTTGTGCGTTTCCATTACGCGGTTGATTCGCACGATTTTGTCGGATTTCTGCACGGAAACGCCCTCCAGCCCAGCCACGTTGGAGGAAGCCATAGCGGAAGGAGGCGTGTTGACGGCTATTTCCCTCACGGCAGTCCAGACGGCCCGTCCGTTGCCCGTTTTCTTCGGCTCAATGACGCGGTAGCGCACGGCACGGAGCAAAACCGGCTTGGGAGCCTTCCAGGCTACCTGCATTCCGGCGGTCTCCGGCCCCAGCGGCTTCCAGGTCTTGAGGTCGCGGGAGCCTTCCAGCTGCCCTTTCTCTACATAGTCGCCGTCCTTGTCGTTGCGGCCCATCAGCACTTCCACGCTCCGCACGGGAATGGGCATTCCGTAGTCCACGCCATACCAGTCTCCCGGCTGACCATAAGCGCCGGAGTGCCAGAAGGAGCCGCGGTCCCCGTCACAGAAGAGTTCCGCCTTATCCATGCTGCCCCCCTTGACCAGAGGCTTGGGGGAAAGAGCCGGAGCGCCGGCAATGGCCGGGAAAACTTTTTTGGAGACAATATCCGCCAGTTCATTGACGGCGGGGGCCATCACCCGGGAACCGGTCTTTACCGCGGAACGGTACAGCTGCCCTTCCTGGTTATGGCGGCGGGAAATTCCATCCATGGCCGCCAAAGCCTGCGTGGCCTGCACCAGGTGGGTCGCGGCCTCTCCGGCGTTGTTTTCCTCCAGCGCCGCCACGGCATGCTGGCCAGCACGCCCCAGTTGTTCAAAGGCGTCCACCCACGCGCCGATTTCCTTCATCAGCCGGGGATTGTCAGCCTTGGCGCGGATGACAGGCGCAGCGGAAGCCATGCGAGCGAATTCCTTTTTAAGCAGAGCCGCATCAGCCTTCTCTATCCTGCCTTCCCGGGCGGCTTCCAGCACGCGCTTGACCACAGGTTCTATTTCCACGGATTCCTCACGCCGGTAACCGTGGCCGTTAGGCCCCTGGTCGGAATTGTGGTTCACAAAAACCTGCATGGCTTCCGCCGCCTTCGGGAACAGGCGCCTGACTCCCTCCTTCCAGGATTCCTCCGACTTAAAGCCGTTGATGTTCCAGGAGTAGTCCGCAAGACCGAAGAGGGAAACCTTGGAGGCCTCCGGCTTATCCATGGGGTTGGAGACGAATCCGCCCATGGATTCCCTGGCTCCCGGTTCCGTGGCAAGTCCATACACGCGGCCCATGCACAGGTTGGAACGGCAGTAGTCCGTAACGGGGAAATTCCACCAGACGTAGGAAGGGCGCTTGATTCTCCTGTTCACCCACTGCTGGCCTTCCAGCGTGATGTCATGGCAGACGGAATTCCCCGTCCACATAACGTGGATGGAGGGGTCCAGGCGGTCGCCCAGAATATCCAGATAAGTTCCCGGCTTGGGATTGGCCCAGCCGCGGTTGTACTCCGTAGGGCACATGACCAGGGGAGTGACGTCTTTCTTCACCTTGACAAATTCGTCATTGATCTTGTTCAGCAGAAGGGCCTGCATGTCCCCCCGCTTGCCCTCTCCGAAGATGTCGTCAAAAAACACGGCAAAGGAACGGACGCCCAGCTTGTACATCATCTCAAACTTTTTGATGACGTTGTTCATGTCTTCTTCCGTCCACTTAATGTCTTTGCCGGGGTGGATGGCCCAGACAAAGTCCACATGGTTTTCCTTCGCCACCTTCACCAGTTCCCTGATCTGGGCGGCCTGGTCTGCGGGATAGGGATCCCGCCAGTGGGGGGAGGAATGGTAGGGATCGTCCTTCGGCCCGTAGATGTATGTGTTCATTTTGTTCTGCCCGTAAAAGCGCAGCTGGCTCAGACGGGCTTCATGGCTCCAGGGAGTGCCGTAAAAACCTTCCACCGTTCCGCGGAATTCAATGTCCGGCCAATCCGTAATTTCCCCAACGGGCAAGATCACGCCTTCTCCGCCGGTCTTCGTTCCCAGCTGCCGCAGCGTCTGCATGGCGTAAAATGCCCCCCGTTCGTCATGGGCTCCTATGCCCACCTTTCCCTGCGGAGAAATCACCAGCTTGTAGGCTCCGGATTTTTCCGGAACCCCGTCCAACAGCTTGCTCCCGCCCGCCTTGGCGGAACGTATTGTCACGGAAGGCTTCCCGGAGAAAGCAACCGTCTGGGAGGTGAATTTGGACTGCTGGGGGGACGGATATACGGCAGGAGTCGCCGCCAGAGCGGAGCCGGCCAGAAAGGCCGCCACGCTCAAGCCACATTGGAGAAGTTGAAAACCATTCATGATGATGCGCGATAATGGAACCAGAAAAAACTTTCCACCTCAAGAAAAAACCGTCCTCCGCCATCAGGGGAAGAACACGGGAAAAGACTTCAAGAAGAAACTTCCCCGCCTTCTCTTCCCTCTTCAGGAAGATCCCCCCGCTCCTCATGGAATATTCGGGAACTGTCATCACTCCATCACCCGGCTCATCCGGAGACCGCCCGGCGCAGCCGCCTCCCTGCAGGAAGCGGCATGTTGATGGATTTCCTGTGAAGGGCAATCGTCCCGCACGGAAATCCTGGCGGGGCTGGATGCCGGGGGCGCCGCCTTCTCCCTTCTTGACCAAAAATTCACCGTAACGCTGAAAAACAAAAAAGGGCCGTGCAGAATCCCTGAAAAGTCAGCGTCATCCCATTTCAGAAGACAAATTTGACCATTGCATCACTTGAAGGGAAGGTTCATCATGCGGAACATGCTCCGGCGCATTTTGATTCCTTTTCTGTGTCTTCTGGGCCTGTTCTGCTCTCTTCAGGCCCAGGATGCCCCAGTATTGAAAATCGCGGCTCTGCACCCCGTCCTGGGAGACATGGCCCGCGCCATCGGCGGCAGCCGCGTGCAGGTGGCGGACCTGCTGCGCCCCAACGGCAACCTGCACAGCTTTGAACCCGCGCCGCAGGACATTGCCGCCGCAGGACGGGCGCGCCTGGTGCTGGCCTCCGGCAAAAACCTGGAGCCGTACCTTCCCAAACTAAAGGACGCCCTGGGAGGCAGCGCGCAAATTCTGGATCTCGGAGCCTCCGTCCCGGATGTTCCCGTGGAGGAAGACACCGCAGACCATGACCACGAACACGACGGAGACTGCTGCGCCCACGGTCCCAACGACCCCCACTGGTGGCACACACCGGCCAATATGAAACGCGCCGCCCGCACCCTGGCCGCAACGCTCACGCGGCTGGACCCGGCCCATGAACAGGATTATAAAGCCGGCCTGTCCCGGTGGAACAGAAAGATGGACCAGCTTTCCTCCTGGGCCAGAAAGGAACTTGCGGACATTCCGGAAACGGACCGCGTCCTGGTTACGGGGCATGCGGCCATGAACCATTTCTGCAGGGAATTCGGCTTCCGCAGCATCAGCATCCAGGGGATAAGCCGTGAAGATGAAGGCAACTCCGCCCAGCTGGCCTCCACGCTGAAAAAGCTGAGGTCAGCCGGGGTAAAAGCCCTGTTCCCGGAATATTCCTCCAACCCCAAGAGCCTTACGGAAATCGCCAAATCCCTGAACATCCCCGTTGCCAGACCAATCAATACCGACGGGCTGGCCCCTGAGGGCCACACGTTCGAATCCATGTTCAAACAAAACACAGGCATCATCAAGGAAGCCCTTTCCCCGTCCCCCAGGCCATGACCAGCACACCCCTGCGGCAGTTTTTTCCCACTCTGGGAGTCGTCATCCTGCTGGGATTCTTCCTCTACAACATGACGGCACCCACCACCGGATCACAGGAAGCGGAGCATTCCGCCCCCACGGCGCAAACCGCGGATGTTCCCACGGTCATCACGGTCAGATGCGCCCACCGTCCGGAAGCCCTTTCCATCTCCTGCGGCGGCCGTCTTCTCTGGCAGCCCGAAACGCCCGGGCTGCACGAAGAAACGGAATGCGGCCTGCCGTTGAACAACGGTTCCGTAACGCTTACCGTTTCCGCCCGCTGGCCGGAAAACACGCCGGACACCCCCGTCACGCTGGAACTGGAACCGGAGGGGAAAACCACCGTCTCCGCCACCCGCTGGTCCTTCGGCCCCTCCCTGAACGACAGCTACTCCTTCTCATGGAAATGAACAGCCCAGCCCCTCCCTGCACCCAGGACCACATCTGCTGGGGCGCGCACGCCAGCCACCCGGACCGCCACCGACTGGAAGTGGACAGCCTCAGCGTTTATTATGGAAGCCTTCTCGCGCTCAACGGCATCAGCTTTTCCATCACCTGCGGCCACACGCTGGCTCTGATGGGTCCCAACGGTGCAGGAAAATCCACGCTGATCAAGGCTCTGGCCGGGCTGATCCGCCCCGATTCCGGAAAAATCCTGTGGAACGGATGCCCCCTGCACGACACGCCGGGAGAAATAGCCTACCTGCCCCAGCGTTCCGACGTAGACTGGTCTTTCCCCATCACCGTCCGCGCGCTGGTGGAAATGGGCCGCTATCCGTCCCTGGGCCTGTGGAAAAAATTCGGGAGGCATGACCGGGATATTGTGGAAAAATCCCTTCACGTTCTTGGTATGGAATCCCTGGCGGACCGCCAGATTTCAGAACTCTCCGGCGGCCAGCAGCAGCGGGCCTTTCTGGCTCGGGCCTTGGCGCAGGAGGCCCATGTCCTCCTGCTGGACGAACCCTTCACGGGCCTGGACGCCCCCGCCAGCCAATCCCTGGGGAGGCTTCTGGATTCCCTGGCGGCGGAAGGGCGGCTGGTCATCGCCTCCCACCACGACCTGAACACGGCGGCAGACATCTTCGACACCATCCTGCTGATGAACAGGGAGCTGGCCGCCTTCGGCCCCCCGAAGGAAGTGCTTACCCCCGCACGCATCCGGGAGACATACGGAATGGAACCTCAACCGGAAATCCAAGCTTCATGATGGATGATTTTCTCCAATTCCTCCGCGAACCCATCGCTCAGCGGTCCCTGCTGGCCTGCGTCATGATCGGCTTCGCCAACGGTTTCGTCAGCGGGCTGGTTATCCTGAAAAAATCCGCCCTTCAAATCGGCACGCTCTCCTGTGCCCTGTTGCCGGGCATTGCGGTGGCGGTGCTCCTCTTCGGCCTTACCCGCTGGAGTTTGCTGACGGGGGCGGTGGTGGCCGCCCTGCTGGTGGGCCTGGGGTCCCTCTTCGTTTCCCGCACATCCCGGCTGAACCAGGATACAGCCCTCTCCATCCTGCATACCACGGCCTTCGCTGCGGGCTTCATCGTGCTGGTCAGGCTGGGCCTGCAACAGAAAATTGACGACTGGCTGTTCGGCTCCATCATGAGCCTGTCCGACTCCGACCTGTGGATCGCCTTCGCCATCAGCTCCGTCAGCGTCCTGATCCTGCTGCTCTTCCGCCGCCCCATCCTGGTCTGCCTTTTTGACCCGGACATCGCCACTACGCTGGGAATCCCCTCCCGCCTCATCAGCTACGGCATCTTCACCCTGATCATTCTGGTGCTCGTTTCCTCTCTGCAGGCCGTGGGAGCGTTCCTGACGCTGGGGCTGCTTGTCGGTCCCGCCGCCACGGTGTACCTGCTTACCAACAAGCCGTCCCATCTCTTCTGGGGGGGAGGAATCATCGGAGGACTGGGCTCCCTGCTGGCTTTTTACCTGTCCTTCCCCCTAGGCTGGCATCTGGGTGCAACCATCATTCTGGTGCTGGGCATTATTTTTTGCACAGCCTATTTGTATTCATCACGGTGCGGGCTTTTAAAACAGCACGGAAAGAATTCGTCTAAAGTACAATAACAAAGCCCGTTTTCATGACAATCCATGACACGCAGACTACTAGTCCGCCACAGGGAGCGCCATTATAATGCGGGTTGTGAAAAAATGTGAGATATGCTCTGCACCGGCAACGGTGTTCCTGACACAGATCATCAACGGGAAGTCCACCAAATTCTGCCTTTGCGCCAAATGCGCCCAGGAGCGGGGTCTGCTGGACCCGGATGCCTTTGATCTGGCGGAGAAACTGTTCCCGAACCTTCAGGGCCAATTCGGCAAGGAAGGCGCGGCGGGGCCCGCCGCTCCCATTCCGGCCCTGCAATCCCTGCCCCTCACAAGCTGTCCGATCTGCTCCTTCACCCTTCAGGATTACAAAAACGTAGGACGCCTGGGCTGCAGTGAATGCTACAACGTCTTTGAAGAAGAAATCCTCCCTCTTCTTACCCAGATCCAGCCTGATTCCCACCATCACGGGAAAACGCCGGAACGGGCCGAAAAACGCGAAACGGAAACCCATACCATCAGCGATCTGGAACAACAGCTTTCCCTGGCAGTGGCAAGAGAGGATTATGAACGCGCCGCCAAACTCCGCGATCAAATCAAACAATTGCGCACGCCGATCAATTAACATACATGCTCTTTGACGACTTACTCAACAACCCCGCCAAATGGATGGTGGAATCAAGGGATGAGCACGACATCGTCCTCACCTCCCGCATCCGCCTGGCGCGCAACCTGACCGCCACCCCCTTTCCCGGCTGGGCCACACGCCAGCAGAGGGAGGAAACGCTGAAGCTCACTTCCGGAGAAGCGCGCCAAATCCCCGTCATGAAGGGAGGCTATTATGCGGAGCTCTCCGGACTTACCCAGCAGCAGAAACAGTTGCTGGTGGAACGCCACCTCATTTCCCGGGAACTGGCGGCGCGTTCGGAAGGCTGCGCCGTCCTCATCTCCCGCAGCCAGAATGCCAGCATCCTCTTTAATGAGGAAGACCATCTGCGCCTGCAGTATATCCTGCCCGGCATCCAGCTTAAAAAAGCATGGGGGGCCATCTCCAAAATAGACTCCGAACTGGAGGCCAGGCTCCCGTACGCCTACAATACGCGGCTGGGCTACATTACCGCCTGTCCCACCAACCTGGGCACGGGCATGAGGGCCTCCGTGATGATGCATCTGCCGGGCCTCGTCATCTCCGAACAGATGCAGCAGGTCGTTCAGGCGGCCGCGCAGCTCAACATTACCGTCCGCGGCCTTTACGGGGAAGGGACGGAAGCCACCGGCAACCTTTTCCAGATATCCAACCAGTCCACGCTGGGGGACAGTGAAGACCAGATTGTGGAACGCATGACCCGCTTCACCTCCGACCTGGCCCATCAGGAATGGAACGCACGCAGGCGGCTGCTCCAGTCATCCTCCCTGCAGGTGAAGGACCGCGTTTCCCGCGCCTACGGCCTTCTGACCAACGCCACTCTGCTTTCCACGCAGGAGGCGCTGGCCCTGCTCTCCTTCCTCCGGATGGGAGCGTCTCTGGACATCTTTTCCCACCAGGCATTAAAAAACGTCAATAAAACCATCATGAACATCCAGCCGGCCCATCTGGCCCGCCTGTCCACCACGGACCAAACCACTCCGGAACACAGGGACCAGATCCGCGCTGATATTATTCGGAAAGAACTTTCCGGCAACTAATGCAACCAAACAATTTTTTTGACCATCCATGAATAATTTTACGCCTAGGGCGCAACAAGTGCTGGCGCATGCGCGCCGGGAAGCGGACCGCTTCAATCATCATTACATAGGAACCGAACACCTTCTGCTCGGCCTGCTCAAGCTGGGCAAGGGCGTGGCCGTCACCATCCTGGAAAATCTGGGCGTGGAGCTTACCGCCGTGCGCAAACAGGTGGAGGAACAAATAGGCCGGGGCACGGAACCCCAGGCGGAGGGCAACATCCCGTACACCCCCAGGGTGCGCAAAGTCCTGGCAATGGCAAACAGGGAAGCCCAGGAACTCAACCACACGTATGTGGGCACGGAACACCTGCTCCTGGGCCTCATCCGTGACGGCGACGGCGTGGCCGGACAGATTCTGCGCCACTTCGGCGTGGATTTGGAACAGGCGCGGCGCGAACTGCTGGACGTGCTGACCCCCAAATACCAGATGGATGCGGATGAAGACAACATCATCCCGGACGACGATGACGACGAGGAGGAAAATGAATCCCCCGCCATCCCGACGGACGAGCCTTCCTCCCCCTCCTACTCCAGGCAGCAGAAATCCAAGACCCCCGCGCTCCAGGCCTTTGGCCGGGACATGACCCAGCTGGCCCGGGACGGCAAGCTGGATCCCGTCATCGGCCGCGCCTCGGAAATTGAGCGCGTCATCCAGATTCTGTGCCGGAGGAACAAAAACAACCCCGTCCTGCTCGGTGAAGCCGGGGTGGGCAAAACCGCCATCGTGGAAGGGCTGGCCCAGGAAATAGCCCAGGGCCATGTTCCGGAGCTCCTGCGCAGCAAGAGGGTCATCTCCCTGGACCTGGCGCTGATGGTGGCCGGCACCAAATACCGCGGCCAGTTTGAGGAACGGCTCAAGGCCGTAATGGATGAAATACGCCGGGAAGGCAATGTCATCCTTTTCATTGACGAACTGCACACCATCGTAGGCGCCGGCTCCGCGGAAGGCTCCATGGACGCCTCCAACATCATCAAGCCCGCCCTCTCCCGGGGTGAGCTCCAGGCCATAGGCGCCACCACGCTCAACGAATACAGGAAACACATTGAGAAGGACGCCGCCCTGGAACGCCGCTTCCAGCAGGTGCAGGTAGGGGAACCCTCCGTGGAGGACACCATCCAGATTCTTGCCGGCATCCAGCCCAAGTATGAGGAACATCACAAGGTGCATTATACGAAGGAAGCCGTTGAAGCCGCAGCCAAGCTCTCCCACCGCTATCTGACGGGCCGGTTCCTGCCGGACAAGGCCATCGACATCCTGGATGAAGCGGGCGCGCGCAAGCGCGTCTCCCAGATGACCCGCCCGGACCACATCAGCAACATGGAAATCCGCATTGCGGAAATCAAGGAACGCAAGGACAAGGCTGTAGAAACCCAGCTTTTTGAAGAAGCAGCCCGCCTGCGCGACGAGGAAAAACAAGCCAAGGCGGAACTTCAGAACATGCTGGAAACCTGGCGCAACTCCTATGAGACCAACTACGTTCCCGTGACGGATGAAGACGTGATGAGCGTACTCGCCAAATGGACAGGCATCCCGCTGGCCCGGATGGAGGAAAAGGAAACCACCAAGCTTCTGCGGATGGAGGAAGAGTTGAAAAGCAAAGTCATCGGCCAGGACGAGGCGGCTTCCGCCATCGCCCGCGCTCTGCGGCGCAGCCGTGCGGATATCAAGGATCCGCGCCGCCCGATCGGCTCATTCCTCTTCCTGGGCCCCACCGGCGTGGGCAAAACCTATCTGGCCCGCAATCTGGCGGAAATCATGTTCGGCACCTCGGACGCCCTGATTCAGGTGGACATGAGCGAGTACATGGAAAAACACACCACGTCCCGTCTCATCGGTTCTCCTCCCGGCTACGTAGGCCATGACGAAGGCGGACAGCTCACGGAAGCCGTCCGGCGCAGGCCCTACTCCGTCATCCTCTTTGATGAAGTGGAAAAGGCCCATCCGGACGTCATGAACCTGCTTCTCCAGATTTTGGAAGAAGGCAGCGTAACAGACTCGCTGGGACGCAAGATCAACTTCCGCAACACCATCATCATCCTGACCTCCAATGTGGGGGCCGCTTCCGCCAAACGGCAGAGCACCATGGGCTTCGGCGCCATGGCCGCCGACAACGCGGACTACGCCGCCATGAAGGAAAAGATTCTGGAAGCGGCGCGCAAGCAATTCCGGCCGGAATTCCTGAACCGATTTGATGACATTTCTGTCTTCCGCATGCTGGAACGGGACGACCTGGAACGCATCGTGCATCTGGAAGCGGACAAGCTCATCTCCCGTCTCAAGACCAAGAATATCACGCTTGCCCTGAGCCAGGAAGCTCTGAGCCTGATCATCAAGAACGGCTATGACCCGCAGTACGGCGCCCGCCCGATGCGCCGCGCCATCGAACGCCTGCTGGAAGACCCGCTGGCGGAATCCCTGCTGAGGGGAGACGTGAAACCCGGCGATAAAATTGAAGCCGTGGAAACGGACGGGACGGAGACGCTCACCTTCCTGCACATCAAGGACAAAAAACCAGCCAGGCCCAAAGCGCCGCGCAAGAGAACGCCGCGGAAACCCAAGGCGGAATAAACGCTTTTAGGCTTTTCAACCAGGGCCCCTGCATGTTGACATGCAGGGGCCTTTTCATTGGGCCGGATTCCGCGGAACTGCCATTTCCATCCCCTGAAAGGACAATGACCCTCCCTGCGTATTTACGGGCATGATCTCATCCTTTCCCAGAATTCTGATCTTTCTGATGATGGCAAGCCTGCATGTATTCGCGGAAGACATGCAGAAAAACAGGGAACGGGAAGCCGCCCGCGCAGTCATCATGCGGACCGTGCCGTCTCTGGCCGCCTCCCCGGAAAAACTGCACCTGGAAACCATTGAAAAAGAAGACGGATATGATGTTTTCGAGACGAAAGCCTCCGGAGGAGTGCTGACGATCCGGGGAAGCAGCGGCACAGCCCTTTGCCGGGGATTCTATGATTTTCTGAAAACGAACCGTCTGGGAATGGTATCCTGGGAAAACAAGGACATTCGCTGGCCGGCACAGCTGCCGGACACCGCGCCGCGCCGCATCGTTTCTCCTTTCCGCAACCACTATTATTTCAATGTGGTCACCTATGGATACACGATGCCCTACTGGACCTGGGAACGCTGGGAAAAGGAAATAGACTGGATGGCTCTGCACGGCATCAACATGCCCCTGGCTCTGGTTGCCACGGAGGGGATCGCCGTCCGGGTCTGGAAGCAACTGGGGCTGACGGAAAAAGAAATAGAAGAATTTTACACGGGGCCGGCCCATCTTCCCTGGCAGCGGATGGGAAACATCGTCAATCATGACGGCCCCCTGCCCGCCAGCTGGCACAAGGAACAAATCGCCCTGCAGCACCGCATCCTGCACAGGATGAAATCCTTGGGCATGACCCCCATTTGTCCCGCTTTTTCCGGTTTCGTTCCCCGGGGAATCCTCCGCCTTTATCCGGAAGCGAAGCTTCACCGGCTGGGGTGGGGAGGCTGGCCTCAAAAAAACCACGCCCATTTTCTTTCTCCGGAAGAGCCCCTTTTCCTTAAAATAGGACGCCTGTACATGCAGGAATGGCAGAAGGAATTCGGAAAAAACACCTATTTTCTTGCGGACTCCTTCAATGAAATGGAACTTCCCGAAAACAAAGGAGGCGTCGAAGCCCGCAACAATATGCTCAGCTCCCTCGGGGAACAAATCTACCGCTCCATTTCCTCCACCAACCCGGATGCGGTATGGGTCATGCAGGGATGGATGTTCGGATACCAGCGCAATATCTGGAACGCAGATACTCTGAAGGCTTTGCTCAGCAAGGTTCCGGACGATAAGATGCTCCTTCTGGACCTGGCGGCGGATTACAACAAGACTTTCTGGCGCAACGGCATGAACTGGGACGTCTTCAAGGGTTTTTTCAATAAACCGTGGGTTTACAGCGTGGTTCCCAACATGGGCGGCAAATGCGCCATGACCGGGGTAATGGATTTTTACGCCAACGGCCATCTGGAAGCCTTGAACTCTTCATCCAGGGGGCGCCTCTCCGGAATGGGCATGGCCCCGGAAGGGATAGAAAACAATGACGTTATCTACGAACTGGTTACGGACGCCGCATGGAGGGACCGCCAGGAGGACGTGGAACAATATCTGGAAAATTATTGCCGTGCCCGATACGGAAATTATCCGGACAGCATGAAGGAAGCCTGGAATCTGTTCCGCCGCACAGCCTATTCCAACTTAAAGGACCATCCCCGTTTCAACTGGCAAATGAAACCCGGCACCCGCGGCTGTTCCGTAAACACAAGCGAAGATTTTCTGAAAGGCCTCTCCCTGTTCGTCAACACTCGCGGCCTGGAACAGTCCCCCCTGTTCCGCCAGGATGCCGTTGAGATGACCGCCCATTACCTTGGCATACGCATGAATGAAGCCATCCTGGCCGCTCTGGAAGCCCTGGATGAACAAGACATGGAGAATACGAAAAAATGCATGGAATATTTCCGCAAATACGCCCTTCGGGCGGATTCCCTTCTGGAAGGGCATCCCACCTGGAGACTGTCGCGCTGGTTATCATTTGCCCGGTCTCACGGAACTTCTCCTGAGGAAAAAAACAAGTATGAACAAAACGCCAGAAGGCTGGTGACCAGATGGGGGCCTCCCGTAGACGACTACGCCGCCAAAATATGGAGCGGCCTTATCAGGGACTACTATCTGCCGCGCTGGGAACACTTTATTCAGAGCCGTCTTTCCGAAAAAAATCCGGATATGGGAGCATGGGAGGAAAAATGGGTCCGTTCCACTGGCGTAAGCGCTGCGCACGCTCCCGGAGATCTGGTCAACGCCTGCCGCCAGGCCGTCCGGGAGGCGCCCCCTCTTCCTTCTTCCCTGAAAAGAAAAGCAGGCGGATCAATTATAGGAAACTGGACCTCCGCGACGGTATCCACGGAATGGAGTTATCTGGACTGGCCCGTTTCTTCCGCTGATCTTGAAAAACTCCGGGGGGTGCGCTTCGTCTTCACTTCCGGCAGCCATGCCCTAGAAATAGACGGCGTCGAACTCCTGGAAAACGGCAAAGTGATCGCCCGCGACCAGCACGCCGGATTGGCAGGCAAGCCTTCCCGCGGGAATTTCTACAAACTTTCCCTTCCCAAGGGAATCCATGCCAACAACGGATGCTCCCTCAGAGCCAGGGTCCGCTCCGTGGGCGGAAAATCTTCCAATGGGAAATTGGAACTGGTTAAAGAATGAACAGCTTCAATCTCATTTGCTTACGGCTTATTCCTCATTGATTCCGTGCCTTTTACGTTAGAAAACTCCGCCGTCCGAATCAGGAGGCGGCATGGCCGGCGCCTCCCGGAATCCCCGTTCGGCCCAACCGGGCCGAAAGCTACATTTCAAACCGGTGCAGGTTTTCCACATGGGAATAACCCATCTTCCTGAGCGCTTCCAGCGCCTTGTCCGCTCTCTTTCCCGTACGGCAATACAGCATAATCACGGCGTTCTTATCAGGAAGAAGCCGGGGAGCCAGTTGTTCCACCTCATCTGCCGGAATATTCAAGGCGCCCTCCTTATGTCCCGTGCGGTACTCATCCAGAGTCCGGACATCCACCAGCACAACAGGACGCGCGGCGGCGCCTTCCGGAGACACAACCATGGCGGAGGAAGCAGGGTCACGTTCCGCATTCCTGCCTTTCAGCCAAACGAAGAGGGCCGTCAGCCCGGTCACCATGACCACGTACAAAACCACATTTTTCACGCGGCCACTTCACTAAACCGCGGCGAAGTAATCAAGAGAAAACAACGCCCTGCCCACATGCGCAGGCGTCATTTGCCGCCCACGCAGCACCGGCGGCTCCGTTCCACGGGAAAACAATGCGCCGGATACAGAAGAAATACGCAGAAGCGGGAAGGGACAGAGCTTTCCCTTCCCCCCCTCCACATTCAACAAGGCCGGAGAACCATTCCCCTACCCCTCATCATCAATCACCACTGCCTGGGAAGCGAAGCCAAAAGCGGGGCTTCCCCATTCCACCACATCCCCGGGTTTCAAATATACCGGAGGCTTCATCCCCATCCCCACGCCTCCCGGAGTGCCGGTGGAAACCACATCTCCGGGCCATAAGGTCATGAACCGGGAAACATAGGCAATCAGACGCGGAACAGGCCAGATCAAGCCGTCCGTATTGCCGCTCTGGCGCACTTCCCCGTTCACTTTCAATTCCAGAGGAATGCCGGAGCCGTCCCCAAGTTCATCAGCGGAAATGAACGTGGGCCCCATCGGGGCAAAGCTGTCATAGCTCTTCCCCTTGGTCCACTGCCCGCCATGTTCCAGCTGGTTGGCCCTTTCCGAATAGTCGCACATCAGGGTATAGCCGCTGATAGCCCGTGCGGCCTCCTCCGAGGAAGCGTTTTTCAGCACATCCTTAATCACTACGGCCAATTCAATCTCATAATCCAGCTTGTCGCAGCCGGGCGGATACAAAACAACATCACTGCAGGAAGTAATGGCGGAAGGCGACTTCAGAAAAACAGCCGGTTCCTGCACGGAATCCCCGTCAAACTCCTTCGCATGGTCTGCATAACTTTTTCCCAGGCACACCAGCTTGGAAGGGGAACAGGGCAGCGCGGTATCAATCATCCATTCAGGGTTGACAGCTTTGGCGGCGGCACTATCCAGAAACGCGGCAATGCGCTTCATTTCCTCTCCGCAGGAACCCGTTTCTCCGCAAATGCAGGCATCAGCCTCCGCAAGCACGGAGTCCGCCGCCAGGTATTCCCCGCGGCTTTCGCTCCACAGAGCCATGATGCGCTCCGCCTGGTCATTCAGGTAAAATCTGATCTTCACCCTTCCATCCTACAAAGCTCCTCCTTTTAAGCAAAGAGCGGTTCCGTCATTCTTCTCTCCGGCGGGCCCTCTTCCGCCGCCAGGACGCTCTGTGAAAACATGCAGCGCGTAGGGCTTGCGTTACCGGAGCAAAACATTATCATGCCACTGCTTAACATCATTAACCTATGTCCGATCAAATCTACTTTTTTGACACTACCCTGCGCGATGGAGAACAATGCCCCGGAGCATCCATGAACCTACGCGAAAAGCTGGAAGTGGCGCGTCAAATGGAACGGCTGGGCATGGACGTGATTGAAGCCGGCTTTCCCTGCATCTCCGACGGAGACTTTGAAGCCGTGCACACCATCGCCCGCGAAATCAAAAAATGCCGCATCGCCGGGCTGGCCCGCTGCGTAAAGGCGGACATTGAAGCGGCGGCCAAAGCCCTGGAACCCGCCGGGGAACGTGCCCGCATCCACATTTTCCTGGCCACCAGCAAGCTGCACATGCAGTTCAAACTGAAAAAAGCGGAATCCGAAATCCTGCGCATGGCCGCGGAAGGCGTATCCTATGCCAAACAATTTGTCCAGGACGTGGAATTTTCCCCGGAGGACGCTTCCCGCACAGACCTGGACTTCCTGACCAAAGTCGTGGAAACAGTCATCGACGCCGGCGCCACTACCGTCAACATTCCGGATACCGTCGGCTACACTACACCGGACGAGTTCTACCGCATCATCCGCCACCTGAAGGAAAATGTGCCGAACATCGGCAAAGCCGTCATCTCCGTGCATTGCCACAATGACCTTGGCCTGGCCGTAGCCAACTCTCTGGCAGCCGTCCGCGCCGGAGCCCGCCAGGTGGAAGGAACCATTAACGGCATCGGCGAACGCGCCGGAAACGTGGCTCTGGAAGAGGTCATCATGGCCCTGCGCACCCGCGCCGGACAATTCGGAGACGTCACGGACAACATCAACACGAAGGAAATCGTCCGCACTTCCCGCATCGTGGCCCGCATGAGCGGCATGCAGGTGCAGCGGTCCAAAGCCATCGTGGGGGAAAACGCTTTCGCCCACTCTTCAGGCATCCACCAGCACGGCATCCTCAACTGCCGGGAGACCTATGAAGTCATGGACCCGCAGGCGGTCGGCTGGGGAGCCACGGAACTCCCGCTCACCAAGCATTCCGGACGCGCTGCCGTCAAATCCAGGCTGGAACAGCTGGGCCATGTCCTCACGGAAGAGGAAGTCAACACCGTCTTTGAACGCTTCAAGAAAGTGGGCGACTCCAAAAAATTCGTTTATGATGATGATCTTTCCGCCATTGTGGACGACTCCCTGCATGCCTCCACCGGTCTGTGGGAACTGGACTTCCTGCAATTCGTGGCAGGCAGCCACGCGCGGCCCACGGCTACGGTGGGACTGCTCAAGGAAGGCAAGAAATTTGAAGACAGCTCCACGGGCAATGGCGCCGTGGACGCCGTTATCAAAGCCATTGAGCGCATCACCAGGCGCAAAGGCACGCTGAAAGGCTACAGCGTCAACGCCGCTTCCGAAGGGAAGGACGCTCTGGGAGAAGTCACAGTGCATGTGGACTTCGGCCAGCCCAAGCCCATTGTGGGCAAGGGAGCCTCCACAGACGTCATTGAAGCTTCCGCCCGGGCCTACCTGAACGCGGTCAACCGTTCTATCCGCATGGAAAACATGCCCCAGCCCAATAATCTGGATGCAGGAACCATCTAACACGGAAAGCGCCCCGTTTGCCCGAACGGGGCGCAACTCCGCCCATCAGCCTGCCAGCCTCTGCGGGGCTTGCTTTTCCATTGCTCCCATGCCATAAGGTTCAAGACTCTTACACCACCCCATGAAAGCGACATTACTCCTTCTTTGCCTGGCGTGCAGCGCGCTGGCCGCACCGCCGACAAAAAAACAGCCGGCCCCCGTTGAACCGCTGCCCGCCCTGGAAAAAAACACCATTGCCATTGACGGCCATCCGGAAAGCGTTGCAGCGGATGCCGAGGGCAATATCTATTTCACCTGCATCGGCTCCAGGCTCACGCCTACGGAAAAAGACAAGGACGGCTACCTGGGCGTCATTCCGCACGGTTCCACAGAGCCGAAAAAAATCACGGACGTAGATACCCTGGACGCGCCGAAGGGGTTGCTGTATCAGGACGGCTTCCTTTACTGCACGGACGTGGACATGGTATTCAAAATAAACGCCAAGACCGGCGCTATTGAAGGATACGTGGACTTGTCCCCATCCCGCATGAAATTCCTCAATGACCTGGCGTTCATCAATGGCAGGCTCATGGTTTCCTCCACGGATACCAACCAGATCTTCTATGTGGACACGAATACCAGCTCTTATGGGGAACTGGTCACCAAACAACCCATCTACAAACCGAACGGCCTGGCCTGGGACCCGGAAAGAAAGGTCATTTACCTCTGTGAATACGCAACGGATGAAAAAGGCAAACCCAGCGGACGCCTGCTCTCCATTAACCCCGTTTCCCGGGAAGTTACGGAACTTTCCAAGGAACGGGGACAGTATGACGGACTGGTTTACCGTGACAACGCCCTTTACTACAGCGACTGGTCCAAGGATAAAAAACCGGAAGCTGTCCGCAGGCTGGATCTGAAGACGGGGCGTTCCGCCCCGGTAGCCACCGGCCCTGTTGAAGGGGCGGCGGACTTTATCCTGTATGACTCCATGATGGTGGTTCCGGGCATGACGGAAAAGAAAATCCACATCATGCCCATTGGCGGGAAAAAATAAACACGGCTGTTCCGCTTTTATTCCCCTTATCCGGGCCGCCGGCGGCATTCCCCGCGCTGGCGGCCTTTTTCAATTTACGGCTTGAAGTACACCTGGGGATGCGCTTAGTTAATGGAGATATGAACACGATTTCCGACCAAATCATGGAGGGGATGAAAACCGCCATGAAAGCAAAAGACTCCGTTACCCTCAATACCCTGCGCGCCCTCAAGACGGCTCTCACGAACACGGCCATCGCCAAGGGAGGCTTGGGAACCCGGCTGGAAGAAGCGGAAGAACTGGCCGTGGTCCGCAAGCAAATCAAGCAGCGTGAGGACTCTGCGGAACAATTCCGCGCCGCCGGACGCCCGGAACTGGCGGAAAAGGAAGAGGCGGAAATCACCGTTCTCAAGCAATTCATGCCTGCGGAACTCACAGCAGAAGAAACGGCGGCCATTCTGGAAACCGTGATGAAGGAAACGGGAGCCTCTACCAAAAAAGATATGGGGCAGGTCATGAAACTCATGCAGGAACGCACTGCCGGCAGAGTCAACGGCAAGGAGTTGGCCCGCATGGTGTCAGCCAGACTGTCATGAAATTCTGCGCCGCCATCATCGTTGCAGCCGGGTCCTCCCGGCGTGCCGGATTTGATAAGCTGCTGGCCCCCCTGCACGGCGTCAGGGTGCTGGAACGCAGCATCCGCGCCTTTGCCAACTGCCGGGAAATCACGGAAATCGTAGTCGTTTGCCCGGAGGAACGTTTTCATGCCATTAACGGCGCAAACCTGGAAACGGAAATACCCGTTACCCGTGTGGACGGAGGGGCGGAACGGCATGAATCCGTGCAGAACGGACTGGCAGCCCTGCTTTATACCCCGGAATTCGTGGCCGTGCATGATGGAGCCCGCCCGCTCATTACGGTGGAGCAAATCTCCCGCTGCATTCAAACCGCCAGGGAATATGGGGCGTCCGCTTCCGCACATCCCGTAACGGACACCCTGAAGCGTGCGGACAAAGAACGCTTTACGCTTCCTGAACAGGTGGAACGGGACGGGCTGTGGTGCATGGAAACCCCGCAGGTCTTTCAATATCCTCTTCTCCTGGACGCCTATGTGGAAGTCACGGAACGGAATATTCAGGTAACGGATGAAGTAACCGCCCTGCAGCTCATCGGCCATCCTACGCGCCTGGTGCATAATCATGAGCCCAATCCCAAAATCACATGGCCGGAAGATATTTCCCGCGCTGAAATGCTAATGGAACTCAAGCACCTCCGCAATGACTCATGACCGGCCTTCTGTGTAAGAATCCCCGCATCGTTCTCATTCTGGGAACAGGGTATCTGGGAAAAGCCCTGGCGGAAAGCCTGCGGAAAGCGGGACATACGGCCCTGACGGCGGATATTGACCCGCAAAAAGCCATTTACGAAGCAGACGTTGCAGACCAGGCCTCCATGCAGGGGCTGGCCGCCCGCATCCCCTCCCCCCAGATCATCGTCATGTGCGCCAGCACGAGGGGAGGCGGAGAGGAAGCCTACCGCAACCTTTACGCTCATGGAACGCGGAACACGCTGGAAGCCTTTTCCGGAACGCCGGTCATCTTCTGTTCCAGCACAGCCGTCTATGGAATCACGGACGGACGCTGGATTACGGAGGAACACAACGTCTATCCCTCCTCCGGAAAAAACGGGCTGCTTATTCAGGCGGAACAGGCGGTTCTGGCAGCGGGGGGCACGGTCGTCCGGCTGGGAGCCCTGTACGGGCCGGGCCGCTGTGTTCTCGTCTCCCAGTACGTCACGAAGGGGAAGGCCCTCCCCGGAGCCATGAACAGATGGCTCAATTACATCCACCGGGACGATGCCGCAGCCGCCCTGCACCTGCTCTGCACCCTGCGGGAACCGCCTGCCGGCATTTACAACCTGACGGACCGCACCCCCATGCAAATGGGAGAAATATACTCCTACCTTTCCAATTTGCTGGGGAAACCCGCTCCGCAGCCTGAACCGCTCCCGGCGGAAGCGCGCCGGGGCTTCTCCAACCAGAGGATTTCCTGCTCCCGCCTTCTGGCCCTGGGCTGGGAACCGCTCTACCCAAGCTTTGCGGACGGTGTGCACAATGTGCTGGAGGCACTGGAAGAGTAAATTTCACACCCATCCTTTTCCTCGCTGACCGGCCCTTTCCGGACATTCCATAAACAAGAAGAGGCACCCCTGCTGAACGCATCTCGTGAGGCAGGCACATGCCAGAAAAAAATCCAGCCGGCGGCCCCGCCTGTCTTTGACTCTCCCCTTTCTTGACTTGCCGGGCGCGAACAGGCAAAATCCCGCGCGCAATGCGTATCATCACAGGTCTTCAACCCAGCGGCAAGCTGCATGTCGGCAACTACTTCGGAGCCATGGAACCGGCCGTCCGCATGCAGGAAAGCGGAGAATCTTTCTACTTCCTGGCGGACTACCACGCCATGAGCACCGTTCACGACGCGAACACGCTGAGGGAAAACTGCAGCAACCTCGCTACGGACTTTCTGGCCGTGGGCCTGGATCCCGAAAAATGCGTCTTTTTCCGCCAGTCCGCCGTGCCGGAAGTCAATGAACTGGCCTGGATACTCAGCACCGTCTGTCCGATGGGCCTGCTGGAACGCTGCCATTCCTACAAAGATAAAATTGCCAAGGGATTCTCCCCCAGCAACGCCCTGTTCACCTACCCCGTGCTGATGGCTGCCGACATCCTGATGTATGACTCCGACCTGGTGCCCGTAGGCAAGGACCAGAAACAGCATCTGGAAGTCACACGCGACCTGGCGGGCAAAATGAACGAACAATTCGGAGAAGGCACCTGCAAACTTCCGGATGCGCTCATTGCGGAAAGCACAGCCATTGTTCCGGGGCTGGACGGGCAGAAAATGAGTAAAAGCTATAATAACACGCTTCCTATTTTCGGAGAGGAAAAAGCTGTCCGCAAACTCATCATGAGAATCCCTACGGATTCCACCCCCGTGGAAGATCCCAAGCCGACGGAAGGTTCCGTCATCCTGCAACTTTACAAACTCTTTGCCTCCGCGCAGGGTTATGAAAACATGGTGCGCGATTTCCAGAACGGGGGATGCGGCTATGGAGACTTCAAAAAGCGCCTCTTTGACGCTTACTGGGAATACTTCCGGCCCGCTCGCGAACGCAGGGCGGAACTGGAAGCCAATCAGGACTATGTGCGCCGGACGCTGGAAGAAGGCGCCCGCAAGGCGCGCGAGACGGCCTCTGTAGTGCTGGACAGGGTGCGCCGCGCCGTGGGGCTGGCCTAAAACGGAACACCCGGGAAAGCCGGGGCAGCACACGTTTTTTTGTGGCATGGAAAAGTACGGAATGTTATACAGAAAGATATGAAGAATATTCTGGTAGCTATTGATTTCTCCAACGCCACGGACGCCGTCATCCACCAAATCGGCAAACTGGCCTGCCCCAACGACAGCATCATCCATTTGCTCCACATTGTGGAACCCAGCATTTGCTATGAAGTTTCCGGCGTTCTGCCGGATGAAGTGCCCGTTCCCGTGATGGACCAGACGGAAGAAAACGAAGTTATTTCCATCGCCAAAAACCATTTGAAACAAACGGCGGAAAAACTCTCCCGGCTGACGGACGCCACGATCATCCAGGCGGTGGAAGATGAATTTGAAATCAGCGAAGCAGTCATTAATTATGCTGAAAAACACCACATCGACATGATCGTGGTGGGCAAGCATAACCACGGCTTCCTCTCCACCGTCTTTCTGGGCAGCGTAGCAAGCTCCGTGATGCGGAAATCCCCCGTGCCCGTTCTGGTAGTGCCCGTCACCAGGGAAGAACAGTAAAAACCGCCATCTGCGCCAGCTCCGTCCCAATCATGATTACCATACTCTTTATAGGCGATGTGGTCGGCGAACCCGGACGCACCGCCGTGAAGCACATGTTGCCGGAACTCAAACGGGAACACGGGGCGGACTTCATCATCGTCAACGGGGAAAACGCGGCTGCCGGGAGAGGCATCACGCCCCGTCTGGCACAGGAACTGCTGCACGCCGGAGTGGATGTCATCACAACGGGAGACCATGTCTGGGACCAGGCGGAGCTGGCCCCGTGGATGGAATCCGAACCGCGGGTGCTGCGTCCCGTCAACTATCCGCAGGGAACACCGGGGCACGGGAGCGTAGTCGTGGAAACTCCCAAGGGGAAAATAGCCGTCATGCAGGTTCAGGGGCGCTCATTCATTCAGCCGCCGCTGGAAAACCCCTTCCTCATCTCGGAAGCGGAAGCCAAAAGACTCAGGGAAGAAAAAGGCGTGCGGGTTATCTTTGTGGACATGCACGCGGAAACGACCAGTGAAAAAATCTCCACCGGCTACAATCTGGACGGCCTGGTTTCCGCCGTCGTCGGGACACATACCCATGTGCAGACGGCGGATGAAACCATTCTGGAGCGCGGCACGGCCTACCTGACGGACGCCGGCATGTGCGGCCCCGCCGTCGGGGTGCTGGGACGGGAACGGGAACCTATTCTCCAGCGTTTCCGCACCTCCATGCCGGCCAAATTCCCCGTAGCGAACTGGCCCGTGCGCCTCTGCGGAGCCGTCGTGCAAATAGATGAAGCCACAGGCAGGGCGCTCAGCATCGCCCGCATCAGCAAAATCGTGGAAAAACCGGCCTCCTGATATGCATGCTTCAGCAGCATTCCTCTTCCCGTGCCCGGTGGCGGTGCTCTGCGGATGTTCCGGACATGGCGGAAACCCCGTGAAGCGCGGCCAGGATGCGGATTATAAGAAAAACCTGTTTCAACGGACGCCCTCCATCACACTCGCGGAAGGAAAAAGCTGCCGGCGTCCCGCCCCCCCTTCCCGGAATAACGGGAAGCTGGCTGTGGCGTCCGGAATCCAAGGATTTCCCGCGTCTCCATATTTTCAGGATGAAGCAACGGACAGAAACCCGGGCGCCCTTATTCTCCTTAATCTCCCATACTCTGGAACAGACACGTGGTCATGAACTATGAAGCCAGATTCGGCGGTATAGGCCGCCTGTACGGAAACAGCGGACTATCTCTTCTCAGAAGCGCCCGCATAGCCGTCGTCGGCATTGGGGGTGTAGGTTCCTGGGCGGCGGAAGCCCTGGCTCGGTCAGGCGTAGGCACTATCATTCTGATGGATATGGACGACCTCTGCATTACCAACACCAACCGGCAAATACATGCGTTGGCGTCCACAATCGGGCAATCCAAAACGGAAACCATGGCCACACGCATCCGGGAAATCAACCCGGAAGCGGAAGTCATTCCCATCAGCAGTTTCTACACGGCCTCCAACGCGGAAAAACTGCTGTCGGCGGAACCGGACGTCATCATTGACGCCATCGACTCCCTGATACCCAAGGCCCACCTCATCGCCTCCTGTTACCGCAGCAAGCAACCGCTGGTAACCTGCGGCGGCGCGGGAGGGCGCATCAATCCCGCCCGGATAGAAATAGACGACCTCTCCCGCACCAGGGGGGATCCCCTGCTCTCCAGCTTACGCTACAGGCTGAAAAAAGATTATGCCCTTCCGCTTGGAGAAAAAGCCCGGAAACTGAAAATCCCCTGCGTTTTCTCCCAGGAAACGCCCGTATATCCTACCTGCGACGGAACAACCTCCTGCACACGTGATCCGGAATTCCAGGGGAAAATGGGTTGTGACGCCGGATTCGGCTCCGTCACCCATATCACGGGAACCTTTGGCTTCTTTGCGGCTTCCGCCGCCATTCAAATGCTCTTAAATAAGAAAAAAACACCATCGTCATCATGAACAAACTCCTGCTTTCCCTGCTGGGGGCCGCCCTCCTTCCCGCCTTGACCCAGTGCAACACCCTGGAAAAAGACATTGCCGGCATCAACGCCCGCAATGCGGAAATAGCCCGCGAACCCAGGGGAAACTACTTCGTCGGCCGCCGCTACCATGTACCGGCAACGCGCTTCTGGGGATACCTGCGCCAGCCAGGCCAGACTTGGAGAACGGCCCAACTCGTCATCATGGATGAAAGCGCCTGCCGCACCCCGGACCGCCTGCCGGAATACACCGGAAATCCGCGCTACGCCTACGACAACAACTATGAATACAGGGTATACGGCAAATACACGGGCAAATACGGTTACGAACCCAATTCCAATCTGAGGCTGCCCATCTTCAAACCGACCAGATTTGAGGTGGCCAACACCACCCCCGGCTGGCTCTTCAAACCCTCGGAAAAATATGATACCGGAGCCGTTACTCTGCGCCCTGCTATCATGCCCTCGACAACCTCCCTCCCGGTCCGGTAAGAAAAACCTGTCCGCAAAAACGGGCCCGGAAAGATAAAAAAGAAGAAAAAGCTTGATATTTTCATTTCTCTGCGCTAAAAACTCCCCGCCTTAAGGCCTCCATGCTCAGGTGGCGGAATTGGTAGACGCGCTAGACTAAGGATCTAGTGGTGATAAACCGTAGGGGTTCGAGTCCCCTCCCGAGCACCATCCTCTTTCATACCGCAAGTTGCTGGTTTCCAGCTCTTGCGGTTTTCGTTTGCCGCCGGCGGGAAAATAAGCCGCAACACATTTTTTATCAACAGGGGAGGGCATGCGCTATAAAAAGAAAGGCATTTTCCCACTTCCGGCCCCCCCCCCCGAACTCTTACTTGCCGGAAACAATCCGGACGTAATCAGTAAAGGATTGGCCCTTACGGCATCCGTTAAAAACCCTCCGCCATCAGGGCCACGGCTTCTTCACGGCTCGGCATGGAACGGATGGCTCCCTTGCGTGTCGTCACAATGGAAGCGGCGGCATTGGCGAATAAAAGCATGTCCGCCAACTGGCCTTCCGTCAGGTTTTCCAGCCCGGTTTCCAAAATCCGGTCCAGGCAGCATCCCAAAAAGGCGTCTCCGGCTCCTGTTGTGTCAATAGTCTTGACATTCAAGTACGTAGGCTGGTGAATAAGTTTGCTTTCATAGGCAGCCCAGCTTCCTTTTCTGCCCCCCGTCACCAGAATAAGGCGCAAATTGTCGAACTCCCTCTGCAAAATCCTCAATCCTTCTTCCATGGTGGCGCAGCCGGTGAGAAAGAAAAGTTCCTCCATTTCTATTTTCATGACGCTGCATGCGCCGCATCCGTAGAGCATTTGTTCCCGGGCCAGTTCCATATCAGGCCACAGGGGCGGACGGAGATTGGGGTCAAAAGAGATGAGTGCTCCTTTTTTCCGCGCATGGCTGACGGCATGCCGGGTAGCCCTCCGAACATCATCATGCGTCATGGAAATCGTCCCGAAATGGAAGACGCGCGCGTGCTCCACCAATTCAAGGTCCACTTCTCCCGCAGTCAGCTTCATATCGGCGCCGGGATTACGGTAAAAGGAAAATTCACGGTCTCCGTGTTCGTCAATCTGAACGAAAGCCAACGTCGTATTGACTTCCCGGGATGCGACGAGACCTGAATCTCCGATGCCTTCTTCCTGAAGCGTGCGGCGAAGCATTTTCCCGAACATGTCGTGGCCCACCTTGCCAATAAAGGAGGTTTTGCGCCCGAGCCTGGACAGCATGGACAGGACGTTGCAGGGCGCTCCGCCCGGATTGGCCTGATAAACGGGCAGTTCCCGGTCATTTATTCCGCAGGGAGTGAAGTCTATCAGCAATTCTCCGAGAGCTACGACGTCATACATGCTTTTGCAAATGTTGAAAGTAAACCTTCCGGCGAAATATAAACCGGGAGAGATAAAGAAGCATAGAACGCGACGGCCTTGCGGGAAAAGGAAAAAGAGATTCATTCCAGTCATGGCGGAAAAGGAATTTCCCCTTTTATCCCGCCCTGCAGAAACCTCGAAGGTTGATGGAGCATCCGGATGTGAACAAGTATGGCATATATCCCTAACGCCCTCCACTCAGGAAATGCCCATCAAGATGAGACGGCAAAAACAGTCCTGCGCGAGGCACGCGCGGAACGCTGGAGAGAGTGTCCCCAACGGGGCAAATGCCCCCTTACGGGCATTTATGGGCGCGACTTCTTCTGCTCCCTCCCATTCCTCCGCAACAAACACGCATTTTCAAGGCATTTCAAGCTTCTTTAAGAGAATTCAACCCTTTTCAAGCATGTGTGATGGTCACAGTATTCCGCATTTTTCTTCATGATTCCCTTCCCATCCTGTAATATGCGCCCATGCAAGAAAAAAGCAGCGGCTTTCAATGGCCCGCACAGTGGACCCCCGATATTCTCGCCACGTTAATGTTCGTGGTGCAGAAAGGAAGGATTCTCCTGATACGCAAAAAGAGGGGAATCGGCGCGGGCAAGGTGAACGGACCCGGCGGAAAGTTTGAACCGGGGGAAACGGCCCTGCAATGCGTTTTGCGGGAAGTTCGGGAAGAGCTTCACATTGATATTGAGGATGCCCGGGAAATGGGCGTGCTGAATTTTTCCTTTGCCTGCGGCACCATTCCGGAAATCCGCTGCCACGTGTTTATGGCGACGTCTTTTACAGGCACCCCCACGGAAACCCCCGAGGCGGAGCCCTTCTGGTGTCCGGTGGACGGGATTCCCTATGACCTCATGTGGCAGGATGACCGGTTCTGGCTGCCCGCCATGCTGGACGGGAAACGGTTTGAGGCGTTTTTCACGTTCGAGGGGGACCGGATGATGGAATTTTCCCTGAAAGCAGAGGATTAAATCGCCAAGAAACCCGAGGTTGCGGCCTCCTCCCTTTAAGCCGGATGGGGAACGCTGAACTTTTTTATTCCGTCCTTCCCCACGGAGGCAACAGATTCAGAAGGAGGGGGAAACAGCACTGCCCGGCGCTCCAGAAAAGATTCCCTGAAATTCACCTGAAGGTGGGGGGCAAAGAGGGGGCATTTGCCCCTGAAGACCATTCTGAACAGCAGCTAACGTTGAAGGGCCGGCTTCCGAAAAAAATGGACCTTTCCCCTTGTACCGGGATACATCATATTCATCTCCTTCCCTCCAGGTATCCTGAAACGGATCATAGGAATTGCTCCGGACGCCAGCATCGCAGAGATTTCCCCATGGCGTCCAGAAAAAGGAAAGTTCTCCCTGCCGGAAACCGGTTCCGGCTTGAGGTTCATGCGAAGGGCTGGAATTCAGCCAAATCCGCGGCTCCGTAAGAAAACGGGGGGATGGTTGCATAACCGGACCGGTAATGGAGGTTTAAGGGAGCAAATCAGCTCCGGCCTTTATTTTTTCCAAGCGCATCCGAATATCCACTGGTGCATCAAATCCCTTTTCCGTAAACGGGCGTGGGCTTTTCTTTTTGCCCGGTATCCGGGAAATGCTGATTTTTCCGATGTTTTGCCTTCTTTTTCAGGTAATGCGCGGATGCCTGCGCCCTTGCCGCTTTTTTACTTTGCACGGGGAAAGGACGGCTCCCGCCTCCGGGCATCAGGCCGTATTCTTTAAGCTTTTCCTCCCGCTTCCGTTGTGATAATGATGCGGGAGCAACCGTGTGATCCTTGATCGTTCACTTGCTGGCTATTTCAATTCATATTCCATTATTCAACATGTATACCCCCGAATTCAAAAACATCCTCACTTCCACCCTGGACGGACTGCGTGCGGAAGGACTTTACAAGGAAGAACGCTTTATCGCCTCCCAGCAGTACTCCCAGGTGACGCTGAAGGACGGACGCTCCGTCATCAACATGTGCGCCAATAATTATCTGGGCCTTGCTAATAATCCGGAAGTGATGGAAGCCGCCAAGAAAGCCATCGACCAGTGGGGTTTCGGCATGGCGTCCGTGCGTTTTATCTGCGGCACGCAGACCCTTCACCGTCAATTGGAAGAACGTCTTACCCAATTTCTCGGCACGGAAGACACGATTCTGTTTCCCTCCTGCTTTGACGCCAACGGCGGGCTGTTTGAAGGCCTCCTGACTGCAGACGACGCTATTATTTCCGATTCCCTGAACCACGCTTCCATTATTGACGGCGTGCGCCTCTGCAAAGCCAAGCGCTTCCGTTATGCCAACAACGACATGGCAGACCTGGAAGCCAAGCTCCAGGAAGCGGACGCCGCCGGAGCGCGCGTGAAGTTGATTTCCACGGACGGCGTCTTTTCCATGGACGGCATCATTGCTCAGCTGGACAAGATTCACGAGCTGGCAGCCAAGTACAATGCCATTGTCCACTTTGACGACTGCCACGCCACGGGCTTCCTGGGCGAAAAGGGCCGCGGCACGCATGAATACCGCGGCCTGTTCGGCCATATAGACATCACCACCGGCACCTTGGGCAAAGCACTGGGAGGCGCTTCCGGCGGCTACGTCTCCGGTCCGAAGGAAGTAGTGGATGTCCTGCGCCAGAAGGCGCGCCCGTACCTGTTCTCCAACAGCGTGGCCCCGGCTATCGTAGCCGCTTCCATCAAAGTGCTGGACCTGTTGGAACAGTCCACGGAAGCGCGCGACCGCGTAGAAGCCAATACCAAGTATTTCCGTGACGCCATGACGGGAGCCGGATTCACCATCGGCGGCAAGGACCACCCCATTTCCCCGGTCATGCTGGGGGATGCCGTCCTGTCCCAGAAATTCTCCGCCCAGCTTCTGGACGAAGGAGTGTACGCCGTCGGCTTCTTCTATCCCGTCGTTCCCAAGGGACAGGCCCGCATCCGCACGCAGATTTCTGCGGCCCATACCCGCGAACAGCTGGACAAGGCGATTGAGGCCTTCTGCAAGGTAGGTAAAAACCTGGGCGTTATTTCCTGATTCCCGCGCTTTCCATGGCTTCGGACGCATCACCCATGCCCGGCGGCAACCTGCCGACGCTGCCCGTCAAGCGGGTGGTGCGTCCCACTCCCTCCATTCCGGACCATGAAGTTGTGCGCCAGATAGGGAGCGGCGCGTACGGAGAAGTATGGCTGGCAAAATCCCTGACCGGGGCGTGGCGCGCCGTCAAAATCGTATGGAGGGAGGATTTTGAAGACGAGCGCTCTTTCAACCGGGAATTTGAGGGCATTCTCCAGTATGAACCCATCGCCCGCAACCATCCGGGGCTGGTCCATATCCTGCATGTAGGGAGGCATGACCAGGATTCCCCGTTTTATTATTACGTCATGGAACTGGGCGACGACGCCCGCACCGGAGTTCATATTACACCGGACGAATATATTCCGCGCACGCTCCAGACGGACAAGAAGTTTTCCGGCAACAAGCCTCTTCCCCTGGATTACTGCCTGGAGGTAGGCAGCCAGCTGGCCCACGCCCTGCTGTACCTGCACAGCAAGAACCTGACGCACCGGGACATCAAGCCGGCGAACGTCATCTTTGTCAACGGACGCCCCAAACTGGCGGACATAGGCCTGGTGGCCCATCTGGACCAGCGCAGCTTTGTAGGGACGGAGGGATTCATCCCCCCCGACGGCCCCGGCACCCGGCGGGCGGACGTTTACGCGCTGGCCAAGGTTCTGTATGAAATCAGCACGGGAAAGGACCGCATGGATTTTCCCGAACTCCCGGATGACTTGCCGGAAGGCACCGTGCGCAAGAAATGGCAGGCCTTCAACACCATCATTTGCCAGGCGGCGGAACCCCGCATTGAAGAATGCCCCATTGATTCCGCAGAGGAGCTGGCGGAAAAAATAGACGTCCTCCGGGGATATGAAGTGCCTTCCCGTTTCCGTCTTCAGAAGAAAAAGAAACGCCGCAAACTCAGACGGGCCCTCCAACTTCTGGCTGCAGCCGCCGCCGGAGCCCTGACTGCCTACTGGGGGGCTTTATGGCTCAACAACAGCCAGCATCCGCCGGAGGAACCTGCCTCGGATATTCATCCGGATATCCACTCATCCGCTCCGGAAGAAGAATCCCGGACCGGATACGTGCTGGTGACCAGCTCCCCGGCGGGAGCGTCCGTGTATGATGCGGACGGCAACTATCTGGATGAAACTCCCTATGGCCCCATTGAACTGCCTTCCGGCTCCCCGGTAGCCTATACCATCAAGAAATCGGGGTTTGCGGACAAGGAAGAGGCGGGAACCGTCAAAGGAGGGTCCACACTGGCCCTGGGCGGCGTGCTGAAGGAGTACCATCCTCCTACGGACAGCCAGCCCTGGAAGGATACGGAGGGTGTTACGTACCTGCCCACAGAAACGCGCCATGTGGCGCAAGGCCCCCTTACCGCCGCCCTGTTCAACAAATTTCTGAGGGAGGACCGCCAGAAAGGGAACTTCCAGATGAAAAGGGAACAGACGGAACCGGGGCATCCGGAGAAGGATGTGGCCCTGCTCACGCAGGACGGCATCACGGCCTACCTGGCGTGGCTGAATAAGAAATGCGAGCGGGAGGGGCTGCTGGGCAAGGAATTTTCCATCAATGCGGATCCGCTTCCGCAGGCTTCCGGCAGCACGGAAAACCACAATGCCTACGTCCTGAATGTCACCCGCGTGTTCCAGGTGCCCATTACCGTCACCACTAACCCGCCGGGAGCCAGCGTCTTTTTCAATAACAGGCTCATCGGACGTACCCCCATTGAAGAATACGTCAACCAGGTTCCCTACGTCATTGAAATCAAACTGCCGGGGCACGCCACCATGCGTCGCAGGGGGCTGGATCCGCAGGACTTATACCTTTCCCTGCAGTTGGAACCGGACAAGTCTGTCGTTTTTGGCTCGCCCTGGACCAACAGCCTGGGCATCAAACTGGTCCCTGTGGGAGGAAATGCTCTGGTCATGACCCACGAAGTGCGCGTAAAGGACTTTCAGGAATTCCTGAAAGCTACCGGAAGGAAAGCTCCGGCCCGGCCCGGCTTTCCCCAGGGAGAAGACCACCCGGTGGTGAATGTCAGCAGGCAGGATGCGCGCGCCTTCGCCAGATGGCTTACCAGCAAAGAGCGGGCACTAGGCCTGATTGATCAGCACGACTCCTACCGTCTTCCCAAGGATGAGGAATGGAGTTCCTGGGTGCGTCTGACGGATGAACAGGGAGCCTCCCCCTATGAAAAGACGCTGCCTCATGAAAACTCCCGGGAAGCCTTCCCGTGGGGGTATTCATGGCCGCCGCCTGATAAAACGGGAAATTTTGCGGACCAGTCCGCCCTGATTTACCTTCCGTCCTCCCGCGTTATCGTAGGATATAACGACGGACAGCCGTATACGGCCCCCGTAAAAACCTTTCCGCCCAACCACCTGGGCCTGTACGACCTGGAAGGAAACGTCATGGAATGGGTAGACGATTCCTACGGGGGGCCGGAATCCCTCCCCATCCGCAACTACGGCGTCGCCCGCGGAGGCAGCTACCTGTCCTTCCGCCCCAAACAGCTCACCACTTCCATCCGCACTCCCCTGCCGGAAAATACGAGGGATAACGCGCTGGGCTTCCGTCTTATCCTGTCTTCCGAACGCCCCGCCATTCCAACAGCTCCCTGACGCCGTATCTGCGGCAGCGGTTTTCCCCGCTCTTTCCCCCTCTGAAACACACCGCCCCCCCCAAGGGGGAAAACCCTGAGGCTTGAGAGAGCTTCCGGCTCTCCGGGAAAATGATTGAAAGGGCCTCCCGTTATGCTACCATTTTTCCGCATCCTTTTCCTGAATGAAAATCATCGCCATCGCCAACCAGAAGGGGGGAGTGGGAAAAACCACTACGGCCATCAACATGGCTGCCGCCCTGGCTCAGCTGAAAAAGAAAATCCTTGTCATTGACCTGGACCCGCAGGCCAATGCCACCAGCGGCATGGGCATTGACGGAAAAGACATGCCCAGCCTGTATCCGGCCCTGCTCGGCCAGCTTCCGGCGGAAGAGTGCATCCTGCCTTCCGGCAGGAAACGGCTGGATATCATCCCCTCCACCATGGACCTGGCCGGCGTGGAAATAGAATTGGCCCGTTCCGGCAACCATCTGACCTGCCTCCGGGAAACGCTCGCCCCCCTGCGGGAGTCGGACACCTATGATTACTGCATCATGGACACGCCACCTTCCCTGGGCGTTTTAATGACCTCCGCCCTGGCCGCCTGCGACGAAGTGCTGACTCCCCTCCAATGCGAATGGTTCGGTTTGGAAGGGCTGGCCAAGATTCTGCACGTGACGGCGCAAATCTGCGCCAGCGGCGCCAATCCCCGCATTCGGCATGAAGGAGTACTGATGACCATGTATGACGGCCGCACCAATCTTTCCCGCCAGGTCATCGACCAGGTGGAACGGCATCTGCCCCAGATGCTGTACAAAACGGTCATCCCCCGTTCCATCCGGCTGGGGGAGGCCCCCAGTTTCGGCCACACCATTTTTGAACATGATCCTTCCGGAGCTGCGGCGGACGCCTACCTGAAAGCAGCCCGGGAATTCATCAAACGCCATAAACCCTGAACATTTGAAGAAACAAGCTTCCCGGAATGCCGCAAACCTCTGCGAGAGGAACAGGCAGAAAGGGCACCGCAGAAAACTTCCTCCTTCATTTTGCCTTCCGGGTTTGTTGCGTCCATTTAACGTCAGGAACACATCTTCCATACCGCCCCCCCGGAGACGGAGGAAAACAGGCATTCCCCTTGACTTGACTTCCGCGGCATATAAGAATGCTCCAGCTCCGTTTCAGGAACTTTCCCCTCATGCCAGCAGAAGAAGGCCAGCCAGACGACCAGCCCCGGGTGACAGGGCAAGTCCCGCCTCCCGCTCCGACGACAGGCCTGGAACAGATTCTGCCCGGACGTCCGCCCCTGCCCCATGCGGAAGAAAAAGGGGCCTTTTTCGTTTACCAGCGGGAGCTGGCTCCCGGCACGCGCCTGGAACAATATGAAATCATCCGCGTCCTGGGTAGCGGAGGTTTTGGCATCACATACCTGGCGAAGGATCTGTTCCTGAACCGCAACGTGGTTATCAAGGAAAACTTCCCTTCAAGATACTCCTACCGGGACCCTCTGACCGGGCATATCCGGCCCAATAATGAACACGATCTGGAAAATTACACCTGGGCTCTGAAAAGCTTTCTGAGCGAGGCTCAGACACTGGCGGAGCTCAACAACCCCGGCATCGTCAGAATCCTTTCCGTCTTTGAAGCCAACGGCACGGCCTACTTCGCCATGGAGCATATTACCGGCCTTTCCCTGGATTATCTGGGGGAAAAACTTCACAGCACCGGACACCGGTATACGGAAGACGAACTCAAGGGGCTGCTGACGCGCCTGCTCCGGATTCTGGACTATCTCCATTCCCGGCACATTTACCACCGGGATATCAAACCCGGCAACATCCTGCTGACGGAGGAAGGCACGCCCGTGCTGATCGACTTCGGAGCGGCACGGCATGCCCTGAAACTTCATGCCGCCACCGTCCTGACCACCCAGGGGTATTCCTCCCCGGAACAGGCGCTGGGCAAAACGAATATCGGCCCGTGGAGCGATCTCTATTCCGTAGGGGCCACTTTTTACGCCCTGCTTACAGGAAATCCTCCGGACCGCGCGGAAGCGCGACTGGCGGAAGATGAAATGCAGCCGCTGCACAGCGACCCCGTGCTCACCCGCTATTACTCACGGCAGTTCCTGCTTTCCCTGGACAAGGCGCTGGCCCCCCAGATCAATTGCCGCTACCAGACTGCCGGCGAATGGATTCACGACATTTGCGCCATTTCCGGGGAAGAATCCTCCGCCACTATTCAAGTCCTCCCGGCAGACCTCCGCCATGCCCATCCGGAAGGAATGCCAACTCCCGGCGCCGGGAAAAACATCGGCAGCAGAAAGGCCGCCACCGGAACGGACGGTCTTCATTTCGCCTCACGCAGGCAGTCCGCACGCGCTCTTCGCCGCAACCGCCACATGATGTCCCTGCTGGTAGGAAGCGCATGCACCATCCTGCTGGGAGCGGGAGCATTTTATCTGCTGGATTACATGAAAAAAGCCCCTATGGGCACTACCATCAATACCATCAAGGAAGCCATCCAGCAGCCCGCGGCAAGCTCCAACGTGGGAGAACCGGAACCGCCGCCACGGGATCTGGCATCCATCCGCATTCCGGAACTCAAAATAACGGAAGACGCGGCGCTGGAACCGCGGTCGCTGACGGAGTTCCGTTTGCGCCTTGACGACACCATCCTGACCCGTTCCGGGCTTCCTCCCATCCTGCCGGAAAAACTGCGCATCTCCTGCATTTATCTCCAAATCATTCCCCCGGCAGCAAACGGGGAAAAACTGTACCTCACCATCCGGGACTCCAACGGCGTCCTGGTGGACCGCTCCATCAATGCCGTCCCCTCCTTCACGGTGCCGGGGCAATCCACCTCCACCTTCTTCTTTCCCGCGCTCCCGGAACTGTCCACGGACCGCACCTACACGTACTCCTTTGAAAATGCCGCCCACCAGGCCGTTCCCATGCAAATGGCATGTTTCAAAAACGAGACGAAACGCACGGAAGAAGCCTTCCCGAAAATCCGTTTCATCGCTGCTCCTCCCGTGCCGGAACCAGCCCTGCTCCATGACCCGGCCTACAAAAATCTTGTGGCGGCAATCGCCGCGCCCTCCCCGGAGAACAAAAATATTCTCGACCAGGCAAGTTCCATGCCGGGCATGCTGCCGGCCCTGGAGCAACTTTCCAAAGCCGGCTACCCGATAGCCCAGCAGGCACTGGGGAAAACCCTCATGTCTCCGGACTGTCCCGGCGGTGCCAGGCCGGAAGAAGGCGTGGAATGGCTTTACCGTTCCGCCACAGGAGGGTGCTATGAAGCCATGAAAGAGCTGGGCATCCTGCTCATGGACATCCCCTCCTATTTTCCCCGCCTTCCCCAGCAGCCTCCCCTTGCCTCCCGGGATTACGCCCAGGCGGCGCGTTTCCTGAGAATGGCGGTCCAATACCGGGACCAGGAGGCCCTGTACCTGCTTTCCCTCATGTACTCCCAGGGCTGGGGCGTACCCGCCTCCCCGGAACTTTCCAGCCTGATGATGGAACGCCTCAATGGATCCTCCTACTCCACGGACAGCCTGAATCCCAACGCGCCTATCGCGGCGTACTGGCTCCCCCTTCCTCTCGCCGGAGAAAAAAACACCATTCTGCGCTTCACTATTCCAGGGCCGTTCGCCCCGTCCCAGCTCAAGGGCGTTACTCTGCACAACACAAGCCTGAAGGATGCCTTCTCCATCAGTAAAATCAATATTCTCCAACATGGGCGCCTCATTCTGGATATCATTTCCCCCCAGGAAGTGCTGCCCGGCAAAAGCTCCGCTCCCATAGGCATATCCATCCCGGAAGGGCTGCTGGCGGATACGACCCTACCTCTGGAAGTGGAAATTTTGCTGACCCCCGGAAACAGCTGCGGCGTGGTGGAAATGCCCCCTCCGGTGGAAAAGAAAAACTCCGGAATTGAAATCAATTAAGCTTCACCGCTTTTCAACGTGAAACAGCAACAGGGGAAACGGAAGACACCCTTGATTCCCGCCTGGAGCATGCTACAAAGGATAAATGAATGCCTCTGTTTTCCTGCGGCGCATGCTCCCTATGCTGGCCGCGTTCCTGATGGCCTCCTGCGGTGATCCTACCGTCTCCTACTGGAAAGAGGTGGCGGACATCAATACGGAATACTCGGAAAAAAGCGACGTACTGGTGCAACGCCTCCTGAAACTGAAAAAGAACCCTACCCTTCCGGGCCTGGAAGAAAGCAGCAGGGATGCGGCTGACCTGTTGCGGGAAAGGGACGAAGAACTGGCGGACCTGAGAACGAAAAACGTGGATCCCGCCGTGACGGCCTATGTGGAAGAAGACCGCAAGCTTTTTGCCAGAGGAAGGGAATTGGCGGAACGCTACCAGCAATACTTTGAAAAATATCTTAAGGGAGGACCGGATTTTACTCCGGATCCTTCCCGGGCCGTCGCCCATATAGGCCGGGGCCGGCAGGAAATACGCAAAATTCTGGCAGAAGCCCGAAAACTGGAAGAACGGGCTGAAATGCTGAGAAAAGAAAAATCAGCTGAGCTCAAGCAAGAACTTCCTCCGCTGCACTTTCGCCTTCCGGAGTTGAAACAACTTCTATCCAGCCGTTAGAAAACGCGCACGAACCACTTGCATCAATGCGGAGTCTCGGCCAGTCTGACAGCGGCCTTTACACTGCACGGGCGGACACAACCGGCTCCTGAAACTTTCCCCGTCCATGTTACGGAAATAACCCTTCCCTGGATTTACGGAAAAAACGAGCCCCCCTGCTGTCCATCATCGTTTATTTCAGCATTCAAATTTCATTCCCTGAATACCCCTTAGCACAGGCTCCATAGTTTAAAATTCCAAAGAAGGGGTATGCCTCCCCTCCACAAAAAAGCCCCATTCATATTTCATGAACGGGGCCATATTAATTTTTCAAATTCACCTGGGAGTTTGATCAATGACGATAAAATCCTTTTTCCCCACATACTCCCTCCGGGCATCCGGATCTCCATATCCGTCCCGGAAACGTACTTCCAATTCGTATATTTTCCCGCTGGCCAGAGGTTGTAAACAGGTCAGCAGCAAATACGCATCCTTGACGGGCACTTCATATTTTTCTCCGGGGTTCAGGGTAATAAAGCGCATAAGATTCGCGACACGTTCCATTTGATAGGAGGGAAGATACCATGCCGTTGGCCTTTCTCCCTTCTTTCCGTTTCCCTGACTCCATATCTTGATGATCATATTCGGCCCGCGTTCCTTGAGAGGATAGAAGTCGTCGAAAAGACGCACAGCCTTTTCTCCCTTGTTGACAAACACCAGCTTGAAGTCTGGGAAAGCGGCTCTTGGATCAAACGAAGTCTTTTCCATTACCACGGAACATTCAATCCCGTTATCGGCCATATCCCCCCATGCAGGAGCATGGAAAAACAGGCTGGCCAAAAGCACCAAAATTTGGAAGATTTTTTTCATTGCAGCGCGAGCTTTTGGGAGAAGGCGAGAATTCGCGCTTCATCGTCGAGTTCCCTTCGTACTTCCCTTCCTGGATAGGTTCCCTGTCCATCGTGACGTTGAACGCGACCGCATTGCCACTAGAGGGATCGTAAGCGTTATTCTCATACTTTAAAGCCACCTTGTAATAAAATGTCTCACTATCTCCAGGGCGATTGATCGACCACGGAGAAATCTTTTCTTCCTACATACTTCCTCCGAACACCGGGATCTCCATATCCGTCACGAAAGATTACTTCCAACTCATATTTCTCACCATTGCGAAGGCGGCGTGAAGGCCCAAAATAGTGCATCAACAGATACGCATCTTTGATGAGCACTTCATGTCTTTCTCCCGGCTTCAACGTGATGAAGTTCAAGAACTGTCCTCGCTCAATGCAATAATGAGGGTAATATGCTGCTACCTTTTCCTTTTTCTCTTTTGTCAATTTCCAAAAAATCTCTATGGAAATATGCGGACCGTTATCCTTGAGAGGATAGAAGTCATCGAAAAGACGCACGGTCTTTTCGCCCTTGTTCGTGAACACCAGCTTGAAGTCCGGGAAGGCAGCCCTCGCGTCAAATTCGGTTTTTTCCATCACCACGGAGCATTCCACTCCGTTGTCGGCCATGTCCCCCCACGCAACCACATGGAGGGACAGGCTTGCCAGAAGTATTAAATACCGGAAGATTTTTTTCATTGCAGCGTGAGCCTGGCCGTTGCCCGGAGAACCCCCAGGAAACAATCCTTACCCTGCTGATTATAGTAGCGCATTTCCAGTTCACAAGAACATTGTTTCCAGCCTTCCAGATCGACTTCATCCAGACACACCGGAATCGTGACACTGTATTCCTGACCGGGTGCAAGCTCCCGGTAGTTCAAGGGTCGCTGGAAGGTCATGGTGCCTATTTCCCTGTTCAGAACGCGCATTTTCCCCTGTTGCGTCCTCAACACCGTCACGAAAAAGAAATCGGACGTTTCATCGTTGATTTCATCGGGAATGCGGACAGGCTCGTTTCCTTCGTTGCGGAAGCGGACTGTGATTTTGCCTTCCGTGAATTGGGAAGTATCCGCCATGGAGAGGATCAAGGACGCCGGTTCCTCCGCAACAGCCATGCTGCGGGTTTCACCTTCGCTGACCGGAGGCATGAAACAGGGAGGCTCGATCGTTCCAGGTTTTGTGATAAACCTGGGCACATTGTTCCACCCCATCGCGTCGGCCAGACGAATGACATAGGCGGTTGCCTCGTTCAGGACTTCCTGTCCGGCGCAATAGGGTCTGTCATTGGCATCATCCGGCAACGCCAGTACATAGGCTGATGTCTCCGTCCAAAGATCCAATGCCATTTCATTGGCAAGAGCCTGCATGAACTTCACGGCTTTATCCATGTTCGGTTCTTTGTCGCAGGAGATAGTCTGCTTTTCAAGCATTTCCTGTATTTTGGAGTCCTTCCAGTAGAACTTGTAGGCATCCTCCCATTGACGGCGGTGGTGTTCTTCGTGGGCGAGGGAAGCCTGCGGCGTGTGCCATGTGCCCACTCTTCCGCGGGCCTGGTAGCCGTTCATTTCGTTGACCGCTTCGACGGCTTCTTCTTCATTGAGAGGGGGATCAACATAGGGATTCACGTAAATGCCTTCATACATAGTTAGCTTGGCTCCGGCAGAAACGGAAACAACACGACACCTCCATACGTTTTCCGATTCATCTTTGCAAACCGTTACGCAAATCTTAGGTCTCAAGCTACTTACATTGCAGCCACCATTCCCTTCCAAATAGACGGGTTCCGGTTTCTCAAATTCCAGTTCCACTTCCTTGGATGGCTCACAGGTGATAGTGGATTCCTTTTCAATCGTCCACAATTTGATTTTGGGGGACGGCGAGAATTCGCGCTTCATCGTCGAGTTGTCTTCATACTTCCCTTTCGTAATAGGTTTGGTATCCATGGTAACGTTGAATGCAATGGCATTGTTGCTGACGGGGGTGTAGGCGTTGTTGGTCCACGACAGGGCCACCTTGTAATAGCCCGCTTTCAGGTACCTGGAATCGGTTTCAATATTCAGCTTGCCGTTGGGCGGTGTCCCATCCTTTTTTATAGCTTGCTCACCGGCAATCGTCAGGCTGCCTGTGTCGTCGGCTTCTACGCCGAAATAATACAGGCCGTCTTCCTCGACCTTGATGAACATTTCCGGCGCTCCGGCGCAAGTGGCGTGTTCGCACGCCGAACCGTCAAAGTTGAACGTCATCGCGTCAACTCCGAGCGTCTTGCTGATAAGGGGCTCATCCCCTTGATAAATGCAGACGGGATTAACTGCCTTGTTGATTGGTATGTAGTTATTCATTGCTATTGCTTTCTGTCTACTTTCTGGAAAAACTGAACCATCAGCCTTCCGGTATTTCTGCGGCATTACCTGAACCCATCAACACGTTTAACGCGTAGTCCCCCTCATTCGGAACGAAGAGGAACGACCTCCCCTCTAATTTTACGTGCTGCCGTGAACTTGCAAAAAAACTCCTGGTGCGTTTTTATATCCTGATTCACGCCATTTTGGAACAAGGTTGCTCCATATAGATCTGACAACAGGCACGGGCGGCATTCCGCCGCACAATCATGATGCCTTAAAAAACAAGCATTCTCTCCTTCTCTGTCCGTTCCGCCAAAGAAAAAGGCTGTTTTCAGAGAGTCCTTCACTTAAAAACAAAGCATCTTTTCCAAAAACGAGATTGACACCTGCGGTTCTTTTCCCTAGTATCCGCGCACAGCATCAGCGGCGGGGTAGCCAAGTGGTAAGGCGACGGTCTGCAAAATCGTTATTCGCGGGTTCGATTCCCGCTCCCGCCTCCAAGATGTTGTCAAAGCCGGTTCAAGTCGCGTTCGTCTAGCGGTCCAGGACTCCCGCCTTTCACGCGGGCAACACGGGTTCGAGTCCCGTACGCGATGCCAGCTTTTCTTTTTTCCAACTTGCACCGGAATCTTTTTTACGCCATCCCCGCGGGATGATTCTGGATTTTTTCTCCTGTTGTGGTACAGTAGCTTCCGTCATGGCAGCCCAGAACGATATTATGCTGAACGGAGCCCCGTACGAACTGGCGGAACCCTGTTCCGTCTCCCGGCTTCTGGAACTTTTGAACATGAAAGGCAAACCCGTCGTCGTGGAACACAACGGGGCCGCGCTCCTGCCGCAGGATTTTTCCCGGGTGACGGTTTCTCCCGGCGACCGGGTGGAAATCGTCTCCATCGTCGCCGGCGGCTAGGGTTCCGCTTTCTGGAACAGTCTTTTCCAATCCGTCATCGCCATGCCATCCATCCACGTCATGTCTCCCACCCTTGCCAGCCAAGTGGCGGCAGGAGAAGTAGTGGAGCGCCCCGCCTCCGTTGTGAAGGAACTGGTGGAAAACAGCCTGGATGCAGGAGCCAAATTCGTACGGGTGGAGATACGCCGCGGAGGCGTGGGCATGATCAAGGTGACGGATGACGGCAGCGGCATGTCACGGGCAGACGCCGAGCTGTGCACCAAACGGCACGCCACCAGCAAACTTTCTTCCCTGGAGGAGCTTTTTGAAATCACACACCTGGGATTCCGCGGAGAGGCTCTGCCCAGCATTGCCAGCGTTTCCCGCTTCAAACTCTGTACCAGGCAGCAGCAGGATCTGGAAGGCTGGGAAATACGCATTGACGGCGGCCTGGAACACGAACCGAGAAGCTCAGGCATCTCTCCCGGCACCGCCATTGAGGTGGCCGACTTGTTTTACAATACTCCAGCGCGCCGCAAGTTCCTCAAATCCGCAGAAACGGAAGCTTCCCATGTGGAGCACCAGATACGCCTGCATGCCCTGGCTTATCCCCAAGTACGGTTTGCCTATAAGCGGGACGACCAGCTTGTTTTCGACCTTCCCGCCACAGCGGATCTGCGCGTCCGCATTTCCGCACTGACGGATGCTGCCACAGCAGCGGCCCTGATTCCGATAGAAACGACCATCGGCCCCGGTATTTCCATCACGGGATTCCTGCTTCCTCTTTCCGAAGCCAGACGCACCAGAAAAGGGCAATACGTCTTTATGAACACGCGCCCCGTGGAGGACCAGCTCATTAACAGGGCCATTCGGGACGGCTACGGAGGCTTCCCCACCGGACTGCACCCGGCGCTTTTTTTGTATATGGAGGTGGAGCCCGCTCTGGTGGACGTCAATGTACACCCCGCCAAGAAGGAAGTGAGATTCCGCCGTTCCGCAGACGTGGTAAACACCATTGTGGAAGCCATAGCCAACACTCTTCAAAAGCATGCCCGGCAGGAAATCCACGCTGCCGCCGCGCCGGAGCCGGAGAGAACTCTTCCTCCTGCCCATTCTACCACCGCGCCGTATGGGGAAATACCCGCCTGTTCCACCAACCCCGGTTCTGCTTTCCCGGCGGCCGCCAGACCGGCCCCTGCTTCTTCCGCCGCCCAACCGCCGCTTTCCTCCTCTGCCAGACAATCCCATGGGCCTGTCCCTCCCCCCACCCTCCGGGCCATTCCCCTGAAACAGGTTCCCGCCACCCAGGGAAAACTGGATTTTCACCGTCAGGAGGATGAAGAAACGGCACGAAACGCCCATGAAAACGCAGCTCTGGAAAGGGATGCCTCCGCCGGATTTTCCTATCTGGGAACACTCCGCCAGCAATTCGCCCTGTTTGAAACGCCGGAAGGCCTGGTTCTGATGCATCCCAAGGCGGCCCGGGAACGCATCATATTTGAACGGCTGCGCGCACGCCGGGAAGCCCCCATGCCGTCCCAGCAGCTTCTGGATCCGGTGGTGCTGGATCTGGACCCGCGGGATTTTGCCGTCATCCGGCAGTTCGCCCCGCATTTTGACCAGGCCGGCATGGCCGTTACGCCCTTTGGTCAGAATACAATCAGAATAGAATCCATCCCCGCACTGCTGGAACTGGAAAACGCACGCGCTTTTCTCCTGGAGCTGGTGGACCGTCTCACCCAGTCTGAATTCAGCCGAAATGCCAAACGCATGGCTTATGAAACCTTCATTGGGGAATTTGCCAGAAAATCCGCCTGGAGGGAACGCATTTCCCCTCACCGGGCCCCTGCCATCCTAAAGGATTTGCTTGCCTGTGAAGTGCCGTACTGCACCCCGGGTGGCAAACCCACGCTGGTGAATTATTCCGTTCCGGAAATTAAACGTAAATTCGGCCTACAGGCATAAGGATAAGGGAACCTTGTTTTCCGGAAAACAGGCCGAAACGCTGCAAGATTTTACGGCAAACGGAAAATATGCAGCCAAAGACGGATTGACGCCCGCTTCCGCAGTATATTTATTTTCCCTTACCGATACTCAGTTTTATTTCAGCCGCAGCAAGGGGCAGAAACTCTCCCTGGCAACAGGGAGCATTTTACCCTGTCCGGCTACGGACACCTTTTCCGTCTTGTCCGCCAGAACTCTGGCATTCGGACGCATCCTCCCGCATACAACAGGGAGCTTGCTCTTGGCAAGGAAGTTTCCCGCGTTTATACTGTAGCCTTCCAGATAAATTCCCAGCCATGCCAGACTCTCCCCCCAGCACCTCCCCCGCTCCGCGCATTGCTGAAACTGCCGCCGGGAAAATTCTGGCGGGCCTCCTGGCCCTTTTTTACATCTTCCTGGCAACGACGGCGGCAGGCGGGGAATGGCACACCCTTTTCCTTCCCGCCTGCTTTCTGGCGGCAGCCCTCCTGCTGTTCTGCTTCTGTATTCTCCGGGGATACAAGATTCCCAGCCCCGGACTGCCGGGCTGGCTGGCCCTGGGCCTGGGAGGCGGCTATTTCCTTGTCCGGGCATGGTTTTCCCCCTGGTTTTATTATGAGAGCGTAGCGGATCTGGGCCTTATCGCCACGGCCATCGTCATGTTCGCGGCGGGAACGTATGCCGGAGCCGGAAACGGGGAAAAGAGTATTCTTCCCGTACTGGCTGCGGCATTGGGGCTGCTGAATGCCCTGCTGTGGGGGTATCAGAACATAACGGGAACGGAAGCCTCCTGGTTCAGACCGGATTATTCCCTGTTCGGCACGGAAATCCGCAATATCGGATTGTTCGGATACAAAAATTTTTCCGCCCATTTCCTGTCCGTCACCGGTTTTTTCCTTTGCGCATACAGCATGGCTTCCGCCAGAAAATGGGGCATCCGCCTGTTCACGGGATTGGCGCTCATCCTCGTTTCCTTCACGTGCGGCTCGCGGTCCGCCTTCCCAAACGCCCTGGCTGGCGTAACCCTGTGCTTCTTTATTTATACCTCCAGCGTTTTCCGCAATAACAGAAAATTTTACACGGCGTCCATCCTCTTTATTATCCTGCTTTTCCTGGGCACGTCCTATGCCGTGCTGGATTTGTCCCGGGGGGCGGGCAGGCTTGCCGCCCTTCTGGATACGTTTTCCTTCGGCAACCGGCTGGACCTGTCCAAACTGGCCTGGGCGCTGGCGGACCAGGCTCCGCTGTTCGGTCACGGCAGCCGGATGTACACCAATCTTTCCACGGAGTTTTTCTCCGGAGCCAACCTCCCCAATTTTGCCCACCACGAATACGCACAAGCCGCCTGCGACTACGGCTATGCCGGGCTGGGGCTGATGCTAGCTCTGCTGGCCCTGTTTCTTATTTTCGGACTCCGGAGCGTTCTGAAATTGTCAGGAGAACATCAACGGCCCAATCCTCTGGGACCGGCGGCGTTCTGCGTATTGTGCATCGCCGCTTTCCACGCCTATGGGGAATTCATCTGGCATAACCCTGCCTTGCTTGGAGCCAGCGCCCTATGCGGCGGCATTACCTGCACGGCCCCTCTTTCCAGGGTGAAGGCTTCGCGCCAAGCCGGCCGCTGGCTTCAAGCGACCGCCGCACTGCTGATGGCCATATTGGCGCTGTGTTATGCGTTTCTGGCTTTTCCGGTCTGGAAAAACTCCCTTCAAGCCGTCCCGGCTTCCTCCGGCAACCGGCTGCCCATGCTGGAAGCGGCCGCCTCCTGCAGCCTGGACCCGGATTTGGTGCGGCGCAACATTCTGCATGCCGCAGGCAGTTCTCCCCCCCCAAACCCGGCCCGGCTCAAAGCATTGGAGCATCAGGAAGAAAAAGCGGAATTACTGAGCCCCGGAAACCACGGCCTGACGGCGGCTAAAAGCCTCCTTTACATCCTGCAGGGACGCCTCACGGAAGCGGAGCAACTGCTCCGCCCATACGTAGAGAGTCCCGGCAGGTTTGATGACCGAATGTTCGCCTGGACTACCATTTACAATAATATGCTGTATTCCTGGAGTACGGCCATTGCTGCCCAGTCCCCCGGACGCGCCCTGTCCATGGCCATGACGGCCCAGCGCCTGATGTCCGCCCAAACGGACCGGTGGCTGTATTATGGGGCCCTGGATCCCGAAGTCAGGAAAAAACACTACTCGCGCCTCAATGAGCTCAAGATGCTCATCATGATGCTCCAAGCCCGCGGAGCGGTACCCGACCCTTCCTGGAGGAAATAGTATTCCGGAGAATCGGGAAAAAGGAATATGTGCAGCAGCCGTTATATCCTTTTTCCAGAGAAGCCGCTCCATACAGAAGTTTCCCCGTCTTATCCGGTTTCTTTTTTACCGGATTCCACGTCAGCTTATTTGTCCACGGAACACAGAGCGTACTGCAGCCAGAAAGATGAAAAGCCGACAGTTGGCGCAGCAAGTCCGCACAGGCGTTACGCCGGAATTTTAAGCGGATTCAGCTATCTTCCGCCGGAAGCGGCAGCCTCTCCGGAACAGAATCGTTTGTTTCTTTTTCCCCCAATCGCGGACTGCCCCGGTTGGCGGTCCCGTAAAACGCATGTCCCGACGCAGCTCAACAGAAAAAAACTTTCCCGGCTCTATTCCTTTATCGAATCTTTTTGTATGAACATAACCATCAAACGAATTTATGACCCCAAGGAACCCGGGGACGGATACCGCGTCCTGGTGGACCGGCTCTGGCCCCGCGGCATTTCCAAGGAAAAAGCTTCCTGGGACGAGTGGCTGAAGAACATAGCTCCATCCACGGCGCTCCGCCAGTGGTTTGCTCATGATCCAGTCAGATGGGACGCATTCCGCAAAAAGTACGACGAGGAACTGGATGGAAACGGAGAAGCCGTTTCCCATCTGCTCCGGCTGGCGCGGAAAGGGAAGGTTACGCTGCTGTACTCCGCCAGAAATACGGAGCACAACGAAGCTGCGGCTCTGAGGGATTACCTTTTGCAACGGTTTGCTTCATAAATAGAAGCATATTCCTGCACAAACTCCATCCGCAAGCCCCAAATGCTGTCACGGGAACCTATGATACGGCAGGATTTCTTCTCTCGTTCATGAACAAGCGAAGAAAATGGAAAGGAGGTGAATACAATATGGCCAGCAGTTCCCACATGGGTGGAAGTCATAAGGGCAGTTCCAAAAAACGCTCCGAGACTACCACAAGCAAAACCGGGCGGCGCATCAAACGCGATGCTTCAACCGGGCAGTTTATGAGCGATAAAAGCTCAGGCTCCAAGGAAAAACATTAATGCCCGCGAGTTTTTCGCCTGATTCAGGCTCCGGATCCGGTCCGGAGCCTTTTTATTTTTCTCCGCATCCGGAACACGAGGAAGTCTTCCGCCATCCACTCAGGCCCAATTCTTCAAAAGCCCGAAGGCCCAGCGCTTCAGGGGCTTTCCGGTCTCCGCGAATCACAACGGCAAAAGGCTCTTCCCTGCCCGGAACGTAATACGCAGCCCGCAGAACCAGTTCCTCTCCATCCGGATGGGCGTAAACACCCACGGGCGTGGAACAGTTCGCACCCAGACGTACCAGGAAAGCCCGTTCCGCCAGCGCACAGGCAAAAGATTCCGGATCATTGATGCCTTCCAGCATTTCCGCCGTCTCCCTGTCCGAGGAACGGCATTCCATTCCAACGATGCCCTGCCCCACAGCAGGAATAAAAACTTCCACCGGCAAGGGACGCATGTAAAGTTTTCTTCCTTCCACAAGGGTTTCCGGCGCGTACAGCCCCAGGCGTTCCAAACCGGCCCTGGCCAGAATCACGGCATCCCAGCCGGGATGTTCCACCAGCTTTCCCAAACGCGTAGGCACATTCCCCCGCAGGTTTTCAAACCGCAGGCCGGAACCCCAGTACGTGCGCGCCATCAGGCGTCGGCGCACGCTTCCGGTAGCCAGCGTTCCGGAACCGTTCCAGTCCGGTTCTTTCGTGATAAGCACATCCTCCACGGCAGCACGGGGCAAGACGGCGGCCAGCGTGAAGCCGGCGGCAAGCTCGCTCGGCACATCTTTGAGGCTGTGCACCGCTACGTCAATGCGGCCATCCCGGAGGGCGGTCTCCAGTTCCTTAATGAAGATCCCCTTGTCCACCATGCCGGAAACGCGGGCCACATCCGCCAGAGGAACATCCGTGCGGCGGTCCCCAATAGTATGGATGATTTCACAGCGCACGTCCAGTTCCGGATAACGGAGGGAAAGGGCAGCACGGACCATATCCGCCTGGGCCAGGGCCAGGGCGCTCCCGCGGGTGCCGATGATGAGGGTATTTTTACTGGTCATAAAGAGCGGAATCCGGAAAATATCTGGAAATGCTGTCCCGGATGATGGCCTCGCACCGGGAAACCTCCTGCTCCCGGCTGCGCTTGGCCTCATCCGCCAGCTGGGTGAGGGTATCAATATCGTAGAGATACACTTCGTCAATATCCGCCACGTCCGGAGAAATGTTGCGCGGCACGGAAATATCAATCAAAAAGAGGGAGCGGTATTTACGGGAGGCACGCAAAGGAAGAAGCGTTTCCCGGGTGATGATGCAGTGGGGAGCAGCGGTGGCGGCCACCACCACGTCAATATCCCTGAGATAGTTCCCCCACACGTCATACCGGATGGCCTGGCCGCCGATCATGCCCGCCAGCTCTACCGCACGGTCAAAGGAGCGGTTGGCCACATAAATGCCCTCAGCACCCCGGGCATGCAGGGCGCGCCCCGTAACGCGGCTCATCTCGCCCGCCCCCAGAATAAGGACGCGGGTGCCGGAAAGGTCCCCGAAAATTTGTTCCGCCAGCTCCACTGCCACGGATCCCACGGAGGTTGCCCCGGCATGAATCTGGCTTTCCGTCCGCACTTTTTTACCGATAGCAAAGGCTTTCTGAAAGGTTTTGTTGGCGCAGGCCGCAGTTACTCCGGCATCCAGGGCCGTCTGGTAAGCCGTTTTTACCTGGCCGAAGATTTCCGTTTCCCCCAGCACCATGGAATCTAGGCCGCTCAGCACGCGGCACAGATGGCTTAACGCATCTTCTCCCTGATGGCTGTAAAAATAAGAAGCCATATCCAGTTCCCCGCGCCCATCACCCAGAAAATGGGATAAAATGTGCTCCTGCGCATTTTCCGGAGCGTTGGACCAATAATAAATTTCCATGCGGTTGCAGGTGGAAAGCACAACGCACTGGTCCACTCCAGGAAGGGAACGGATGCGCTGTCCTTCTTCCCGGAGCTTATGGGACGGCACGGCAAACCGCTCCCGTATTTCCACGGGAGCGGTCCGGTGATTCAAGCCTAAACAAACCATTCTCATCAACTTACCAGGAAAATGCTCATGGATGCAATAAAGAGGGCCACGCAGCAGCAGGCCAACATCCTTCCCGGAATGCCGCGGCGGTAGATGAACCACAGCAGGACGCTGTAGCCTGCCGTGAGAAGAATGACAATGGAGGTCTTGGCCGCATTAATGGGGAGATTCCCCCGCCACCCAAGCCATTCCCCAAGCAGAAGAAGGAGGAATGCCACAAGAACCAGGCGCTTCATGCTGGCTTCCAGTGTACGGATGGGAGGAAGCACACGGCAGGTGCCGGGAATCCGGTGTCTTTTAAGACATTCATTCTGCATGCAGAACGCCGCCCCCGCGGCAGCGGCCAGGCCGCCGGCTCCGTAGGACATCATGGCTATGCCCACATGCGCCGTCACCCAGAAGTCATGCGTGCCCTGCACGTCCGCTCCGGAACGGCCTATCAGCAGGGAAAAAACCGTCAGCACGGCAATAGCCGGAGCCGTAAAGATGCCAAGCACGGACATTCGGTAAGCACGTCCCAGCATCAGATAAAAGAGATTGATGCTCCAGGAGAGGAAGAAGAGCACCTCTGAAGCGCCGCGGATGGGACACATTCCCGTCTGGTACGCTTTGACGCATAGCGCCCCTGTCTGGAGAACAAAGAGGCACGCCATCCAAAGATGGGCATATAAAAACCGCCGGCCGGAAGCCAGCAGGTGCCATCCCAGCCCTGTGAAAGCCAGGGAGAGGATGAGAGAGGCAATGGCCCACCAGTTATCGTTCATAAATCCGGCCCGGAAATGGTTCAGGAACGCAAATCGCGCTCAATGACAGCGTATGCCTGGTGGTTATGGATGGATTCAAAATTTTCCGCTTCCACCCGGTACCAGCTGAAGGCGGAATGACTCTGCGTTTTCAACGCCACGTTGCGCACCAGATCTTCCACAAAGACAGGGTTTTCATAAGCCTTTTCCGTCACCCATTTTTCATCCGGCCTTTTCAGCACGCTGAACAGGGAGCAGCTCGCGCAGGATTCCACCAGGTCAATCAGGTCTTCAATCCAGACGGGCCTGGAAGCAAAACGCACGGAATAAGTAACCAGCCCGCGCTGGTTGTGGGCTCCGTAGGCACTCATGGCCTTGGAGCAGGGGCACAGCGTCGTCACGGGAACGATAACTGTCAGCTTGAAATCAGCCAGTTTGTTGTTCGCTTCCGCCTCCATCTCAAACCGGACAACGTAATCCATGAGCCCTTCAATTCCGGTCACAGGAGCGTTTTTGGAGCGGAAAAACGGGAATTCCATTTCCACATGGGAACGGCGGGCGGACAGACGGCGGAGCAGTTCCCGCGGAATGGCCAAGGCCGTATGCACATCCAGCAAAGGGCCATGCTGGTGCAACGCCTCCACAAAACGGCTCATATGGGTGCCCTTGAATTCTTCCGGCAGATCCACCGCCAGAGAAACCGTCGCCACAGTGGACTGGATGCGGTTGAGCTTGTCCTGTATCTGGATGGGGAAGCGCAACCCTTTTACGCCCACCCGGTCAATGGAAATATTGCGCGTATCCGCCTCGGACTGGGTATCTTTCAGTTCCTGCATGGGGAAAAAGGATAATGGGTGGAAATAAAGCGGAAGTCTGCCCTGTTACCGGACAAACTCCCGCCTGCAAAGACAATTCTACCGAAAGAGATTTTCCTTGGGGCTTGTTACGGCAGAAGGTTGATGGAACGGGCCCGCTTGATTTCACGGGTTACCTTGCGGTGCATCTTGGCGGACAGCCCGGTCACACGGCGGGGAAGAATCTTGCCGGTTTCAGAGGTGAACTTGGACAGAAAATCAGGATTGAGCAGATTGACCTGATCCATCGGGATGTCGAGACGGCGGCGCGGCATCTGGCGATTGCACGTGCGGAAACGAATACGGCGTTCTACAGTCTTGGGTTCAGTGGACATAATAATAAAGATAATCGATAAGCCGAACCAGTTAACGCATTTCACGATGAAGCGTGCGGCGCTTCAGGAAAGGATTGTACTTAATCTTTTCCAGGCGGCCGGGAGTACGCAGGCTTTTTTTATTGCGCGTGGTGACGTAGCGGGACGTAGGCTTTCCTTCGGCTTTGGCCTCGGTGCATTCGAGGATGATGATGTCTCTTGGCATGATGAAAATGTGTTACGGGGGAGGATTTATACACTATTCTTCGTCATCGTCAAGAGAAACAGATAAATCTACATCATTTTGTCCTCCGGCAAAGCCCAGGGCCACTCTGGGACGGAACCTGGCATTCTGGCCTTTTTCCTTTTCCCACTGGGCCTGGCATTCCACGGTAAGCCGTGCAAAGGGGATGGCCTCCAGACGCAGAATGGGAATGACCTTGTATGACATTTCGCAAATGCCATATGTTCCGTTGTCAATGCGGGCGAGCGCCTGTTCGATTTCATACAGGCCGTCCTGCTCTTTGGAAAGCAGGCTGAGCGCAAAATCACGGTCATAGGCGTCACTGCCGGCATCCGCCTGGTGTTCCCCGGAGCCGGAAGCCTCACTGCCTTCCGGATGATTCCGGAGAGTATCGCGGGCCACGCCGCTCATGTTGTCCAGAGCCCTGTCGCGCAAGTCCAGCAGATGCTGGCGCTGCATCTGCACAAAAGGCTCCCATTCGGGGTTGGCGGCCAGTTCCGCCCTGGCGGCGGCAATGGCTTCCGCCTGTTCATCCGTCAATTCATTTTTCGCGGGAGCGGGAACCGGGGCAACGGGAGCGGGAGCGGCTTTTTTAACCGGAGCCTTTCCGGCCGTTTTCGGCGCAGGCTTCTTTTCCATTTCAGCCGCGGCGGCGGCAGCCTTTTTGGCGGGCTTGGCGGCTTTTTCCGGTTCAGACGCCTTTTTCCTGCAGCATTTCTTCTTGGCGGGAGCCTCCAGGTCTACAGCGGTCTTGCAATCGGACTTCCCGCAGGTCTTTTTCTTGGAAGCCGGAACTTCCTTGGCGACGGTCTTGCTATTGGTTTTCTTGGGAGTAGGCATAGGAGGTGTCTCTATGGGCTGAGGTTGACAATATTTCACGAACAGAGGGCGGAACACGCCCCGCTGACTAGACTATGAGACATTACAAACGCCCAAATGTTCATTCAAGAAAATTCAGTGATGAAACAAGTCATTTTTCCCCCTTTTGCACCCTCTATTTTCCTGTCGGGATTTTACCGGGAACATACTTCTTTTAACCTTTTCAACGCCCGGTAAAATTCTATATTGGCGTTATATGACAGCTTCAACCATTCCCTCCATCGGCATTGACTTCGGAGGCACCTCCATCAAGATGGGGGTCGTCAAGGGCGCGGAAGTAATCGCCCACGCTCCTTCAATAGCCACCCAGGAATATGGCAATCCCGATCAACTGATTGAAGCCATAGCCCAGTTCGTGAATATGCTGCGGCTGAATCACCCGGAAGTGCAGGCCATCGGCATGGGAATGCCGGGTTTCGTCAATTTTTACCAGGGGACCGTTTATACGCTTACCAACGTGCCCGGCTGGAACAACGTTCCGGTAAAGGACATGCTCCAGGCTGCCTGCGGACTGCCCGTATACGTGGAAAACGACGCCAACTGCATGGCTTATGCGGAATGGAAGCTGGGCGCCGGAAAAGGAAAAAGGCATCTTGTCTGCCTGACCCTCGGCACCGGCGTTGGCAGCGGCCTGATCGTGAACGGAGAACTTCTGCGCGGGGCTACCTGCTCCGCCGGGGAGCTGGGACAGACGAGCATCGACTACCGGGGGCGTCTGGGCCATTACGGCAACCGCGGCTCCCTGGAAGATTATGTAGGCAACCGGGAAATAGCTGCGGATGCACGCACGCTGTATGCCAGCCACGGCATTGACAAGGCCATTGTGGACTGCAACCCCATCTCTTTGGAACGGGCCGCATTGGCTGGTGATGAAGTAGCCGAGCAAGTATGGCGGGACCTGGCCGTAAAACTCTCCTGCGCCCTGATGAATTGCTGCTATCTCCTGAACCCGGAAGCCATCATCATCGGCGGGGGCGTGGCCAAGGCCAGAACCCTGCTTTTCCAGCCCCTTCAGGAAATCATGAAAACCCAGCTCGCCGCCCCTCTGGTGGAATACCTTGAAATCCTTCCCGCCCAGTTCGGTACGGAGGCGGGCATCCTGGGGGCCGCCCATCTGGCTCTCAACACCCACTTCGGAGAAACATTCCGGGCCTGATCTCGTGTCTTCCTCCCAAATACTCAAACTCGCCCGCAAACTGGAATTGACGGCGGAACAGGAACGGGATTTCCTGGACGCCATGCAAGCCGGGAACCGTTCCAGAAGCGCGCTGGTCATCACCCCGAAGGCACCGGAAGGCTACAGGCCGCCCTTGCCGGCAAAGGATACGCCGCAGGAGTGGGGGCATTCCTCCATCCTGGCGCTCCCGTCCGGAGAGGCAGAAACCAAACCCGGCTCCCTGCCGGATTACGAATGCGGCTATTACTATCCCCTGGATCTTTCGTCCGTCTGGGAAACGGCCCCTCTGGAGCATCTTCCGTTTCGTCCGGAACGCTGCCTGGACATGTGCGCGGCGCCGGGAGGGAAAAGCATTCTGGCGCAGACGCGGGTATCTCCGCAGGAGCATGTTTCCAACGAAGTGAATCCGAAGCGCCTGGGCATTCTGCGCCACAACCTGCTTCGCTGCGGCTTCACCAATCTGTACACCCAGCGCCTGCGCCCGGACCAGTGGGCGGAATTGGCCCCCGGGTGTTTTGACCTCATTCTGGCGGATGCCCCGTGCAGCGGGCAGTCCCTGCTGGCTAAAGGCATTCCCAACCCCGGCTGTTTCAATTCCTCCGTCACCGGAGGCAACGCCAAGCGGCAGCGGGGCATTTTGCTGGCCGCCCTCCGGTGTCTGGCTCCCGGCGGCTTCCTGCTGTACACTACATGCACTTACGCTCCGGAGGAAAATGAACGCAATGTCCTGTACCTGCTGAAGCGCCATCCGGACCTGCACACCGTAACCGTGCCGGAGCTGGAGCATTTCCGTTCCTCCCTGACGCAGGAAGCCTGCTACCGGCTCATGCCCTTCCACGGAGCAGGGGCGGGCGGTTTCACCTGCCTGCTGCGCAAGGAGGGAGGCCATCCGCTCCCGCTTTCCCTGCCGGATGAATTGAAGGCATGGCCCATTCATGCCATGAATTGTTGAAAAAAGATGAAGATAGGCATTTTTTCCGACTTGCACAACCGCACAGACCATCTGGAGCCAGCCATGCACCGGATGCGCCTGCTGGGCTGCGGACATTTCATCTTCCTGGGCGACTGCACCACCCCGGAGAGTTTCCGGCGCCTGATTGAACTGGCGGAGGACTTTCCTCTGGATGCCGTTCCGGGCAACAACGACTACGATGTGGAAACCATGCGGCGGATGGCCGCCAGTTCCCCGGCGGCGCGCCTGCATCCGGAACATGCCCTTATCACCCGGTACGGCATGAAACTTTCCCTCTCCCATTACCCAAAATACGCCTTGCGGGAAGCGCGCAGCGGAAACGCAGACGCCGCCCTGTACGGCCATACCCACCAGGCCGTGAGCGAGAGATGCGGCGGCTGCCTGCTGGCCAATCCCGGAGAACTCCAGGGCAGGACCGGACGCATCGGCTTCGGCGTTCTGGATACGGACACCCGCATCATCAACCTGCATAACCTGGACTTTCACGCCCCATGAACACGCTGGACGTCTGCTGTGCCCTGATTGAACTGCCCGCCGCACGGGGCCCTCTTCTTCTGGGCGCCAAAAAGAAAACGGGGCAGTCCAACGGGCTTCTTTACGAATTCCCCGGCGGAAAAGTGGAACCAGGGGAGAATGCCCGGCACGCCGTCATACGGGAAATACGGGAAGAGCTGGGATGCACCGTCTTCCCCGTCCGCATGCTCACCCCCGTACGGCACCGGGAGCCTGAACGCATTATCCGCCTTATCCCCTTTCTGTGCCGTCTGGAACTTTGCGCCCTGCCCCGGCCCCTGGAACATGAAAACCTGGGGTTCTTCTCCCGCCGTACGCTGGAAGAACTGCCCTGGGCGCCTGCGGACCGCCTTGTGTTAAAGGAATGGCTGGAAGAACACCGCTGAGCAGCATCCCTTTCAAACTCAATCGCTCCACGGGAAAGTTCCCTCCATGTCTGAAAAGATTGCAAAAACACCTTGGAACATTCCCTACCATGAGGTATATAAGGTGGTGGCTGCTGCACTCGTCATCGCCTGGCAAAGTGGCCCGGACCGATATTACAACCTAATGGGGGCAGCCCCGACGCAGGGCTGACTACGTCCTATACCGGAAAAGTCAAAACAGCGGCGGAAGTCCCCGCTCTATTGAGGCACGGGAACGTGGCTCACAGCCAGAGACGGTGCAGCGGTGTCTTTTTTCCATCACCTGAATCCAGAAAGCTCGTTCTTTCAACGTTTTTCCCCTCCTTGAGCCCGCAGGTCAGCCGGGATTCCCCTCTTGGGCAACATTACTCCTGTCGGGATTCACCTCCTTTCCCCGCTCTTCTCACCCTCGCAGCATTTACAAATACGGAGAAGCTAATTCCCCAAAAGATCGAATGCGGCCACCGGCAACTGCCGCCTTCAGATATTTCGTGGCCCTCCATTCCCGCTCCTTCCGTTACTGGACGAGAAGGAAGAAAGGAAACGTTATTAGTTAATAAACAACAACTGTTAATAAACATAATAATCCCTTAGACATTTCCGGAAATCATGATAGGATCATGCTCTGTTGCGGAAAAGTTTTTAACATCCGTGCAACTTTTTCATTATTGCGAAGTATAATATAGTCGTGAAGGGATTCATCAAACTCATCATCGTCATTGCCGTTCTCGGAGGCATCTGGTTTGCCTGGGAACAGTGGAAAGGAAATGAAGCCATCCAGGTGGACTACCAGACAGAACCTCTTGAAAAAGGAGACCTGATGATCACCATCGAAGCAACCGGCGTCACGGAGCCTGATGAACTGGTAGATGTAGGCGCCCAGGTCAGCGGAATCATCATGGAGTTCGGCAAGGACCTGAACGGCAAGGTGGTGGATTATTCCAGCCCCGTAAAAGCCGGTCAGATGCTCGCGGAAATCGACAAGCTTCCCGTGCAGCTGGACGTTCAGAGGGCGGAAGCCTCCAAAGCGCAGGCCATTGCCGGAATCGCCCGCTCCAAGGCGGACATCCAGCAGGCCAAAGCCAAGCACCAGCAGGCCAGACTGGACCGGGAACGCGCGGAAAAGCTGGGGCCGGGGGATGCCCTGTCCAAATCCAGCTACGACCAGTATATTGCGGATGAAGAAACCGCCCGCGCCAACGTAGCCGTGGCGGAAGCCTCCCTGCAGGAAGCGGAAGCCTCCCTGAAACAGGCGGAAGCCGCGCTGAAAAAGGAAATGCGCAACCTGGAATACACCACCATTAAGTCCCCCGTGGACGGCGTCGTGGTCAAACGCCTGGTCAACATAGGCCAAACAGTGGTTTCCAGCATGAGCGCCTCCAGCCTGTTTTACATCGCCACAGACCTTTCCAAGCTGAAAATTTGGGCCGCTGTGAACGAGGCGGACATCGGCAGCATCCGCAAGGGGCAGGAGGTACTGTTCACCGTGGACGCTTTCGCCGGCCGCAAATTCAAGGGCACGGTGGACAAGATACGGCTGGACGCAACCATGACGTCCAATGTGGTCACTTACATCGTGGACATTGATGTACCCAATCCGGACAAGCTTCTTATCCCCTATCTGACGGCAAATGTCCAATTCGTGGTGGAGGACATACGAAACGCTTTCCTCGTTTCCAATGCGGCCCTCCGCTTCCGCCCGGAAACAGAACTGGTCAGCGCTGAACAAAAAGCGTCCTTTGACCGGATGCAGCCGGAGCTGGCCGCCCCCGTCCGGGACGGACAAAAGAAAAAAGCCGTGGTTTGGGAATTGCGGAACAATCTTCTTTATCCCCATCTGGTCACCAAAGGGGAAAGCAACGGCATGCTGACGGCCATTGCGGGAGAAACGCTCCGGGAAGGAATGGAAATTGTCTCTACGGCTCAGATACTGAACCGCTCCGACAGTTCGGGGGACGGTTCTTCCGCCTCCGCCGGCGGGGAAAACCCGTTCGCGCCCAAAATGCCCCCGCGCCGCAAGCCGAGCACAGGCAACACGAAAACGGCAGCCTCGGCTGGCAATGACGGGCCGCCCCCGCCTCCCTAACCCGGGGAACCGCCTCCATCCGACCGCTCAATCACTCTTTTTCACCGCATCAAGCATTCCAACAACGTGATCCGCTTACGTGACATAACCAAGGTGTACCACTTGGGAGAAATAGACCTTCAAGTACTCAAGGGCATCACCCTGGATATCAATGAAGGTGAATTCGTCTCCCTCACGGGGGCATCCGGCTCAGGGAAATCAACCCTGATGAATATCCTGGGCTGTCTGGACCGCCCTACCTCAGGCCATTACTATATTGCCGGGGAAGACGTCGCCAAATTCAACGCCGCAGAACGCGCCACTCTCCGGAACAAGCGCATCGGATTCGTCTTCCAGAACTTTAACCTGCTCTCCCGTACCACAGCCCTGGAAAACGTGATGATGCCTGCCGTATATGCCCACCCCGCCCTCAGCATGAAAGCCATGCGCGAACGTTCCGTGGAATTGCTGAATTTGGTAGGCCTTTCCGACCGCATGGACCACACCCCGGCCCAGCTTTCCGGCGGACAGCAGCAGCGCGTAGCCATTGCCCGTTCCCTCATCAACAACCCCAGCATCCTGCTGGCGGACGAACCAACGGGAAACCTGGACTCCACCACCTCCAAGGAAGTGCTGCACATGTTCAAGGACCTGAACCGCCAACAGGGAATCACAGTCATCCTGGTGACGCACGACCCCAAAATAGCCGCCTTCACGGACAGGGCCATCAACATGGCGGACGGCCTTATCTGCGAAGGGATTTCCGATATGCTTAGCAAGGACGACGTATGAAATTCCTTCCTCTCCTTAAAACCTGCATCAGGGCCCTGGTGCGCAATCCCATGCGCGCAGCCCTCACCATCCTGGGCATCATCATCGGCATTGCCGCAGTAATCGCCATGGTGGAAATCGGCCAAGGATCTACGCTCCAGATTAAAAATACCATCGCTTCCATGGGGGCGGACACACTGAATATCCGCCCCGGAGCCATCTCCAAAAGCGGCGTCAATACCGGCGCGGGCGGACGGGCTTCCCTGACCAATGCGGACTGCGAAGCCATTGCGAAGGACTGCCCCATGGTTCTGCGGGCTACCCCCGTGGTGCGCGCCAGCGGCCAAGTCATTTACGGCAACAAGAACTGGAGCCCGGAAACTGTAGAGGGCGGTTCCGTGGAATACCTGAAAATCAAAAGCTGGTATGACATGGCGCGAGGCCAGCCCTTCTCCGAGGAAGATGTGGAACAGGCCAGGCGCGTGTGCGTCATCGGCCAGACGGTGGCCAAGGAACTCTTCGGGGACGAAGACCCGCTGGGCAAGGATATCCGCATCAAGAATGTCATGTTCAAAGTCATCGGCATCCTTCAGAAAAAAGGGGCCAACATGATGGGACGCGACCAGGACGACTCCATCATCCTCCCGTGGACAAGCATCCGCTACCGCCTCCAGGGCCTGGGCGGCGGTTCCACCACCACTTCCACCGGCAACAGCACCACCACCTTCAACCGGGCAGATAAATACACCGCCAGTTCCGTGGATTACTACACGGAAACTACGGACCAGCCCTATACGGACGCGCCCCATCCGCGGCGCTTCAACAATATTGATTCCATCATGGCTCAGATTTCAGACCCGGAACGCTCCTCCGAGGCCATTGACCAGATTACGGAAGTGATCCGTGCCAAACACAACCTCAAGGACGGCCAGCTGGACGATTTCCGGGTATGGGACATGGCGGAAATGTCCCGCGCCATGAGCAGCACCACGGAAGTGATGACCAATCTCCTGATGATCGTGGCCATGATCTCTCTGGTCGTCGGCGGCGTCGGCATCATGAATATCATGCTCGTTTCCGTCACGGAACGGACCAAGGAAATCGGCCTGCGCATGGCGGTGGGCGCCCGTCCGCAGGATATCATGCGCCAGTTCCTGCTGGAAGCGGTGCTGCTCTGCGTGGTGGGCGGCGCGCTGGGCATCATGCTCGGCAAGGCGATCTCCATCATCGTCAGCCGCACCATGAACTGGGCCACGGCCTCCTCCCCGGAAGCCATGGCTCTGGCTGTAGGCGTCTCCGTATTCATCGGCCTGGCCTTCGGATGGTACCCCTCCTGGAAGGCGTCCAAGATGGACCCCATTGATGCCCTTCGCCACGAATAACACCTTACTTTTTATTTTTCCATGTCATCCACGTTCAAACATCTCCCCCTTCTGGCCGCCTGTTTCCTTGGCTCCTGCATGGTAGGCCCTGATTTCCGGACGCCGACCAATGACCTCCCCGCCACGTGGGAGGCGAACAGGCCCCCCCACAGTTCGGACAAAGATTTGCGTTCCTGGTGGAATATCTTTGGAGACCCCCAGCTCAACCGCCTGGTCTCCACCTCCCTCAACAACAATCCGGACATGAAGGTGGCTTTGCTCCGCATCCGGGAGGCCAGGGAAAAGCTCCGCGTCTCCCAGGCATCCCTGCTTCCCTCCGCAGACGCCAGCGCCGGGTGGAGCCTGTCCCCGGACAGAGGTTTTCGCAGCTCTACTTCCCAGAACTTCTCCCTGGGAGCGTCCACCTCCTGGGAACTGGACCTCTTTGGCGGCAACCGGCGTTCCATCGAGGCCTCCCGCGCCTCCCTCATGTCCACAGAAGCTTCCGCAGGAGCCGTGCGCACAGCCCTGCTGGCGGACGTCGCCACGGCCTACTTTGACTGGATTACCGCCTGCGAACAGCTCCGCATCGCCAGGGAACAACTGGAAATCCAACGCAGCACCCTCACCATTGCGGAAAAACGCTACAAAACGGAATTCGCCCCCCGTCTGGATGTGGAGCAGGCCACCTCCACCGTCGCCTCCACGGAAAGCCGCATCCCGCAACTGGAAGCACAGGTGGCCTCCTCTAAAAACCAGCTCGCCGTGCTGCTGGGAACATATAATTCCCGTGTAGAACTGACGCTGCCCAAAGCTTCCGTCTTTGAGAAAACGCCCACCGTTCCGGTAGGCCTCCCCTCCGAACTCCTGCGGCGCAGGCCCGACGTTATCGCCGCTGAGGCGGACCTGCACGCGGCCGTGGCCAACGTGGGCGTAGCCGTAGCGGATCTGTACCCGCGCTTCAGCCTGACGGGCTCCCTTTCCAGCCGCGGCGGAGATTTCGGCCAGCTCTTCAGGGAAAACAACAACGCGTGGTCCCTGGGAGGGAACCTGCTCCAGCCCCTGTTCCGGGGCGGAGCCCTGAGAGCCACGGTACGCGCCCAGAAAGCCGCAGCAGAACAAGCTGCGGAAACTTACCGCAAAACGCTCATTACCGCCGTCTCCGAGGTGGAGGACGCCCTGATCGCCTATGGCAGCTATACCTCCCAGATGCAATACCTGCACAAGGAAAACAACGCCAACAGAGAAGCGTTCCAGCTCTCCCGCACCCTGTACATCAACGGCGAGACGGACTTCCTGAACGTGATCACCGCCCAGCGTTCCTGGCTCAGCTCGGAGGAATCCCTGGTCACCATGAAGCAGAACATCCGCAAGGCCGTGGTGCAGCTCGCGCGCGCCCTGGGCGGAGGGTGGTAACCAGCAGCTGACTCCAAAGGCCGGGTTCAGCATCCCCGGCAAACGGAACCCTGATTTTTCAACAGGGGACAGGGCAGCAAGGGAATGAGTGAAGAATCATTCTTTGTACCCCCCACGTTCAGATTAAAAAAGGCCGCAAGAATAGGAACGAAAAACTATCCGGAAACTTCCGATGGGATTGAACAGATAGCCAGGTCTCAGGTTAAAAACACTCTCCAGCCACTTCTTTCATGACTGCGCTGATAAGGTTCCGGGTCTTCACGCCGGGCAGCACGTTCAAGTCCATGCGGTTCATCGCGTAGCCGAAAGAAAGGCCGTGGGCCGGATCCGCAAAGGCATGGGAACCGCCCGCCCCGGCATGGCCGAAGCCGCCGGAGCCGAACAGATGGCGCAGCTTGCGGCCCGTGGCGGGGTCTGCGGGATCGTGCATGAAGCCGCAGGAAAAGGCGGTGGGCGTTTTCAGCGTCAGGTCCGGCCCGTCAATGACGACGTTCCGCATCCAGCCGCGCACGTCGGACGGGAATACCCGGAGTTCATCCAGCCCCAGGCAGGCCTGGTAGAACTGCGCCATGCCGCGGGCGGAAGCCACGCCGCCGAAGGCCGGAACTCCGGACACCCACGCTTCCGGCGTGTTCATCTGCCGCACACTGTTCAGCCCTATCAGAGTATTGAACGCATGGTTTACGGGCGTGCCCTTGTTCATGTATTCCAGATAAAACGGCGTACCCATGTTGGACATGTCCATCTTGCCGGGATACAGCGTCGCCACGCGGTTCCATTCGGATTCCGGCAACCCGATGTAAAAATCCAGATTCAACGGTTTGCGGATGCATTCCTCCCAGTAACGCCACAGGCGTTCCCCGGTCAGCCGCAGCATGAGTTCATCAAGCATCACTCCGTAAGTATGCGGATGGTAACCGTGTTCCGGCGGCTGCCACGCCGGAACGGTTTCCTCCAGGGCGCGCACGCAATCCTCATGGTCAAACACGCTTGCCGTCCGGGAGAAAGCCGCCAAACCGCATTGATGGGACATCATCTGCGCGATGGATGCATAGGGCAGCGGGAATTCAGGCCACAGTTCCCCCATGCTCATCTGCGGCGAGGCTCTCTGCTGGTGCAGGGCCAGCAGAAGGGCGGCGGATGCGGCACCCTTGGTGGCGGAGTAAACGGGCACCAGCGAATGTTCCGTCCATGGACGCGTTTTATCCGCTGCGGCAAACCCGGAATGCAGGGAAACGATTTCCCTTCCCTCCTTCCAGACAGAAACGGAGGCGCCCAATTCTCCGTAGTTACGGAAATTTTCCTGAAAAGCTTCAGTTATCTGCCGGTACTCATTCATTCCCTTAAAATGACCCGGCGTTACTCCCGGCGTCCGGACAGGAAAATACTCCCCTCCGGCTCCGAAAGCAAGCTCCGGCGCTGCCCTGGATGGTCAGCGCCGGAACAGGACAATCTGTAAAACATCAGTCTTTCGTATGGGCGGCCAGGTATTTCCTGGCTCCCACTTCATCCGGATCCTCCTTCAGATCATTCAGGGAGAATTTAATACGGAATAATCTCATGATGAACACATAAGAACATGGAATCAGAAAAGCGCCCACCAGTGTAGCCACCCCCATGCCAATCACCACCACCGTACCGATAGCGTTGCGCGCCAGGACGCCGGAACAGCATTGGACTGAAAGCTATCTTCACCATGCCCGTTATCCTCGCCTCACAGGCCATCTGATGACGGTTCTTCCTCCCGGTTCCCCCATCTTGGCTCCATCATAGGGAGGGAGCCTCTTCTTGCCGGGTGGCCCCCGGAGCACGTTGCTCACGGCATTGACCTTTCCCCGGACAATATCCGCATCGCCGCGGAATATACCTGAGGAATGGCCCGCATATCAAAAAAGGCCGGAACCGCTTCGCCTTCTTTCCAGGGACAATACGCGCAGCCGCTTGTCCTTTACCTTGAATTTCACCTCCCAGCCAGAGAACAAAAGGCCGTAAACCCGTTCCGGATCATCCTGATACTGGGGACGGGGATCCAGGGACAGCGTATCTTCCAGCGCACTCCTCTCTTCCGGAGACATGGAACCGCCAAAAGATTCGGGAATTTCCACATCCAGCCGTTCATAGGGGACAGCCGTAAACCCTTCCGACGCCTCCGGAATGCAGTCCGCCAGAGGAACATAGGGCTTGATATCCAGAATGGGGGTGCCATCCACCAAATCCACGCCGGAAAGATGCAATACCGGGCCGTCCAGAGGATGCAATTCCACCCGTTCCAGCCTGACGGCAGACAACCCGATGGGATTGGGGCGGAACGGCGCACGCGTGGCGAACACCCCCATGCGCACATTGCCCCCCAGCCGCGGAGGCCGGACCGTAGGGCTCCACCCCTTATCCACGTTTTCACTGAACACCCAGACCAGCCACAGATGGGAAAACCCTTCCAGACCACGAACGGCATCCGGATGGCGGAACGGCGGCTCAAATACCAGCCGCGCCCGCGCATCCGGAACCAGGCCGCTCTGGCGCGGCGCACCGAATTTGTCCGGATAACACGTGCTGACGCGGGCGACGGGCTGCAAGCGGAGACTGATAGTTAATAATTAATAGCTGCCGGCCTTTCTCCGTGACGCTTTCATCAGAAGCGGTGGAGCTGTTCTCCGAACACCACAGCATCCACTTTTCCCTTCAAGGTCTTGCCCAGGAATGGGGTGTTGCGGGCGCGGCTGCGGAGCGTTTCATCCGTGACGGGCGTTTCTCCTTCCGGGTCAAACACCACCAGATTGGCCGGGGCCCCTTCTTCCAGGGAGACGGGGGCCAGCCCCATCAGCCTGCGGGGAGCGTCGCTGCAGGCGCGCACCACCGTCTGCCAGGACATTTTTCCAGGTTCCACCAGATACTGGTAAATAGCGGGCAAGAACGTATCCAGCGCAATCATGCCCTGCGGGGCGACAACGAAATCCTGAAGTTTGGAAAACGGCGTGCAGGGCGTGTGATCGGAAACAATGCAGTCAATGGTGCCGTCATTCACGGCGGCAATCAGGGCATCCACATCCGACTGGTCGCGCAAGGGCGGCAGCGTCTTGTAGCAGGTATCGTACCGGCCCACGTCCTCATGCGTGAACAGGAGATGGTGAAGCGCCGCTTCCGCGCTCAACCCGGCGGTTTTCCGCTTGCAGCGGCGCAGGATATCCACGCTGCCGGCCGTAGAGACGGTCTGCACATGCAGGGAGTTGCCCGTATCCACGGAAAGGCGGATGATGGTTTCCAGCCCTATTTCCTCCGCACAGGAGGGGGAGCCCATCAACCCCAGACGGTAGGAAGTAGTGCCCGGGTGCATGGCCGCCCTGGCCGTCAGGGACGGCACGTCTCCGCGCAGGGCGAAAGTAAGGTTCAGATTGCTGGCGTACTGCATGGCGCGGTACAGCAGCAGCATGTTGTCCGGCGCACGGTCTCCGTCCGTGATGAAACGGACGCCCTTGGCGCGCAGGGAGTCGTAGGAAGCCTGCTCTTCCCCGCCGTCCCCCTTGGTCAGGCACCCGGAGGGGATAACCTCCACCAGAGCATCCGTCCGGCATATTTCCATGAACGTGGTAATCTGGGCGGCATTGTCCATCACGGGTTCGGTATCCGGCATCGCCATCAGTCCGGTCACTCCTCCATGCAGGGCGGCGGCGGTAGCCGTAGCCACACGTTCCTTGTCCTCCCGGCCGGGCTGGCACAAATGGGCATGGATGTCAAACAGGCCGGGCAGAACAAGCTTCCCGGAAGCATCCAGCGCCTTTTCCGCGGCGCTCTCCAAAAGCGTTCCGGCAGGAGCTTTCGCTGTAATCACCCCCCCGGAAACCAGAAGGTCCGCCGGGGCGGAACCGTCCGTCAGCCGGGCGTTGCGAATAAGTACGGAAGTTTTCATGAACAATCAGTGCTGGGTTTGCGGAGTGAGATGGTAAAGGATGGACATGCGGCAGGCGATGCCGTTTTCCACCTGGCGGTTGATCAGGCAGCGCTCATAGTCCATCGCCAGGTCACAGATTTCCACGCCGCGGTTGACCGGCCCCGGATGCATGATGTACAGGCCTTCACCGGAAATGCGCTTCAGGCGTTCTTCCGTGACGCCGTAAATCTTGTTGTACTCCCGGGCGCTGGGGAAGAAAGGGGCGTCCTGCCGCTCTTTTTGAACGCGCAGCAGGTAAATTACGTCCGGCTTCCAGGCAAACGCCTCATTGAAATCGGAAAAACGGGGAATGCCGGAATGTTCGGTGCGCGGCACCAGGGAACCCGGCCCCAGGAAGGCGACCTCCATCCCCAGCCTCTTCATCAGCAGGGAGGTGGAACGGGCCACGCGGGAATGCAGGATGTCCCCCACAATCAGAACGCGCTTTCCCCTCACATCCGGAAATACCTCCCGGATGGTAAAGGAATCCAGCAGCGCTTGGGAGGGATGGGCGTGGGCTCCGTCCCCGGCGTTCACCACACTGGCGCAGGTATGGCGCGCAATCACGTTCGGCAAGCCGCTGTTGTAATGGCGCACGATTACATAATCCACTTTCATGGCCTGGAGCGTGGCGATCGTGTCCTGTACGGATTCCCCTTTCACCACGGAAGAGGTGGACACCGTGAAATTGGTCACGTCCGCAGACAGGCGTTCCGCCGCTACCTCAAAAGAGGAACGGGTGCGGGTGCTGGGTTCATAAAAAAGCGTCAGAACGGACTTGCCTTTCAGGGCGGGCACCTTTTTGACGCTTTTGGTAAAAAGCTCCTTCATCGGGCCGGCCGAATCCAGCAGCGTGTGAATTTCCTCGTCAGTCAATGAGGAGATATTAAGAAGATCCTTGCGGGGATGATTCATGGGAAACGGAGAATGGATTGGAAAATTTTCAGTGGGAGGGAATGACCACGCTGTCCTCGCCGTCAGCCTCCTTCATGCTTACGATGACCTTGGCTCCGGCATGGTCCAGCACGTGCCCCGTATAATCCGGCTGGATGGGAACTTCCCGCCCGCCGCGGTCAATCAGGCACGCCAGTTCAATACGGGCCGGACGGCCGTAGTCGAAAAGGGCGTTCAGGGCTGCACGTATGGTGCGCCCCGTATAAAGGACGTCGTCCACCAGCACGACCCTCATGTCATCCGTGGAAAACGGCAAATTGGAGGAACGGAGGGAAGGCCGGGCTTCCAGCTTGAAGATGTCATCCCGGTACAGGGAAATATCAATAGAGCCGTACTGGGCTTCCACTCCCAGCTCCTTTACCTTGTCCACCAGACGCCGGGCAATCACATCCCCCTGGCTGAGCAGGCCGACGATGGCGAGAGGTTCTCCGGGGAAACGGGCCACAATGCCGTGGGCCATGCGCTCAAGCGCACGGGAAATTCCCGGACCGTCCAATACGATTTCCTGTGAAGGAGGAGTCATTTGCCGGATGGGGGAAAAAGTTCACGTTACAGCCCCGCCAGTTTTAAAATGCGGTGGGCGGCCATGGCGGCATTGACGGGGGTCTTCTTATGCAAGCCAACCGTAGTGCAGGGCACGCCGCCGGGACACTGGGCAATCGCCAGCAGGGCGTCAATACCGTTCAGGGGGCCTCCGGGGACCGGCACGCCGATAACCGGGAGGGAACAGCTCATCACCACCACGCCGGGAAGGGCGGCAGACAGGCCGGCCACAGCCAGGATAACCGCTTTTTCTCCGCTGGCTTCCAAATCCCCCAGGAACCTGATCAGCTCCGGAAGGTCGCGGTGGGCGGACAGAACGGTTTCTTCATAAGGAACATTCTCCTGAGCAAAATACTCGCGGGCCGGTTCCATAAAGGGCTTATCATTCGGGCTGCCGTAGATGACGATGACTTTCATGGCTGTGTGTGCGGTTGTGAAACTTGCAGATTATGCCCCCAAGCCCCCTGCCCTGGCAAGACTTAACCTGCAAAAAAAGGAAGGCCCCGGGTGGAAATGGACAACGGGAGAAAGGAAACACAGGGGTTCCGGAACCGTTCCGGGGAATCGGCCCGGCATCCCGGTCATTCCTCCAACCCAGATTCGCCCATCCCACCGCCCTCCCCGGGAACCTTCAGTTTTCCGGAGAGGATATCCTTCCTGATACGGTAAAGAGCCTTCAACCTTTCCTTATCATCCAATCCTTCCGTTTCCCGCATCAGGAATAAAGAAAACTGTACGGAACAATTCTCCAGCCGATATTTTTCCAGAATGCTCCCCCCCATTTTCATGTATTGGCCTCCGTACTTTCCGTAAGCGTTCTGAATTTCATCGGCAGTCATCTTCTCTCTTTCCACCCGTTCCAGCAATTTCCCGGACTCCCTAATCATCTTCAGATGCATGGCACGGTAATCGGAAGGGCATTTATCCAGAATCCCAGCCCATTCGGGAGATTGAATATATTTCAGCGTGGCCACCAGCACCGCACGATTATCCTTTTCCTCCAACTCCACAATGCACGTCCAAATAATGCCCAGCTGCAAATGCCTGGCCATGGCCTCCCTGTACGCCGCTATTTTCTTTTCATCCTCCATTTCCAAATCCACATTAGCCATGGAGGGCGCCGCTATATCCTGGGACATGCCGGAAAAAGTCATCAAAAACGCAGGGAGAATTCCCCACCGGAACAGATTTGACATGAAATCACGTTACAGGAATCTTTTGCGCAGGGTCAACAATATTCTTCCCTTCCGCCGCATCCCGCAGCATTGACGGCCGTCGCCACGGCGGACTGTCTTTCCTTCCCGGAAAAAACAAGCCTGCCCCAATTTCCCGGCTTGATGGCATCCGGTTTCGGCATAACAAGGCTCACAGGGGCGTATCTTCATCCAGAAACGCAGAAAAGCTGCATCGCTCCGGCGGCCGGACGCTTGAAAAAACCTAGCGGGTCGCCTGCTGCGCCATGGCCTCCGCACAACGGCGTCCGTCCAGGGCGGCGGAAACAATGCCGCCGGCGTAACCCGCCCCTTCGCCGCATGGGTACAGGCCTTCCAGACCGGGATGCTCCAGCGTGGCGGGGTCCCTTGGAATGCGCACGGGGGAGCTGGTGCGCGTCTCACAGCCAATGAGCTGAGCGTCCGTTCCGGCAAATCCCCGCCATTTACGGTCAAACTGCCGCAGCCCCTCCCGCATGCGCCAGACAATCCCTTCCGGGAGCAATTCATGAAGGGGATGGGATACGATGCCGGGATGATAGCTGGTAGGCAGCAGGGAAGAAGAAACGCGCCCTTTCAGAAAATCCTCCACCTTCTGGGCCGGGGCTTTCTGCATGCCTCCTCCGGCACGGCAGGAAGCCGTCTCCAGCGCTTTCTGGTACGCCACGCCCGCCAGCACCCCGTGTTCCCTGCAAAACGGTTCCGTATCTTCCGGATGCACGCTGACTACAAAACCGGCATTGGCAAATGGAGAATCCCTCCGGGCCAGAGACATGCCGTTGACCACTACCTCATCGTTCTCCGTGGCGGCGGGCACGATGAAGCCGCCGGGACACATGCAGAAGGAATGGACGCCGCGGTCCTGGATGGTGGTCGTCACGGAATAACGGGCTGCCGGAAGCTGCTCCGGGCGCCTCTGCTCCGGATTCAGGTGGTACTGGCGCGCATCAACAAACGCCTGGGGATGCTCAATGCGCACACCCACGGCAAAGGATTTCTGTTCCAGAGCCAGCCCCTCCGCCAGCATCATGCGGTACACGTCCCGGGCACTGTGCCCGGTAGCCAGCAAAACGGAATCCGCCGCAAATTCCCGGCCATCCGCGCAGGCCACGCCCCGTATGCGGCAGCCGTCCGCAGAACGGAGCAGATGCTCCACACGGGCATTGAAATGAATTTCCCCGCCCGCGCGAAGGATGGATTCCCTGATGGCTTTGACGACATTGGGCAACAGATTGGAGCCGATATGCGGGTGGGCGTCCGTTAAAATTTCCCTGGGCGCTCCGTGGGCTACAAAAATCTCGTAAACCTCCCGGACGGGGCCTCTCTTGGTCGCGCGCGTAAACAGCTTCCCGTCGGAAAACGTGCCTGCCCCTCCCTCTCCAAAACAGTAATTGGAATCCTCCATCACCGTGCCGCGGCGCAGGATGGGAGCCAGGTCAAACCGGCGGGAGGAAACATCCTTCCCCCGTTCCAGAACCACAGGCTTCATACCCAGTTCCAAACAGCGGAGCGCGGCGAACATCCCGGCCGGTCCGAATCCAACGATCAGCGCCACGGGGGAGCCGGGACGGACGGACGGATAATCCCGGGAGGGAAGACGTTCCGGCGGCAGCGGGCTATCCACCCCGACCAGCAGCCGAAGCTGGAAGAGAATTTTTTTCTGCCGGGAGTCAATGGACTCCTTCACCAGCCGCACATCTTTGATACGGGAGGGGGAAATACCCAGCTTCCGCGCCACGGCAGCGCGGCGCACGCGCTCGCTGCCGGCCTTTTCCATCGGCAGAATCACATCCACCGTTATTCCTTCCCCTCCGCTCACAGTCCCTCCTTCCCCGGCCGGGGCTGCTGCTGGGTGATGCAGTGGATGGCGCCGCCTTCCAGCACCAGCTTGCGGGCATCCACCCCTATTACCTGTTTTCCGCTGAAACATTCACGCAAAATGCCCAGGGCGCGATCGTCATTCCGGGGCTGGTTGAATACGGGAACTATGACGGCCTCATTAACAATGAGGAAATTGGCGTAACTGGCAGGGAGCTGATCCAAGCGCCAGTCCTCCGCATGGAGAGGATCCGGCATCGGCAGGGGAATCACCTCCACCCCGGAACCGTCCACGCATCTCAAATCCTGAAGGCGTTCATTATTCTCCGCCAGAGCGCGGTAATGGGGAGAGGAAGAATCCGTTTCCACGATGGAGACTACGGCATCCCGGCACACAAAACGCACCATGTCGTCAATATGGCCGTCCGTATCATCCCCTTCAATGCCGGAACCGAGCCAGAAAACGGCTCTGACGCCCAGCATGCGCTTCAATTCCTCCTCAATCATGGCCCGGCTCCAATCCGGATTGCGGTTGGGATTCAGCAGCACGGACTCCGTCGTCACCAGCAAGCCGTCCCCATTGCCCTCAATCGCCCCTCCTTCCAGAATCAGGGAAGAACTGCGCACGGGAAGCCCCAGCGCCGCCCCAATCAGGGCGGGAACGCCGTTGTCCAGGTCCCACGGGGCAAATTTGCCGCCCCACGCATTAAATTGCCAATCCGCCAGCATCAGGGAACCGTCCTTCACATCCTGGACGAAAACGGGGCCGTGGTCCCGGCACCATACGTCGTTGGTCGGGTGGTTGAACAGGCGGAATTGCTCCTCACTCACTCCGGCGGCCAGCATCGCCTGCCTGACGCCGGGATGAAGGGGAGCCGCGGCATTCACGCATACAAGGGCATGCGGAGCAATGGCAGCGGCCACGCTCCCATAAGTCTGCTGCAACTCGTCCAGCCCCCCTTGCCATAAATCCCTGCGGTGGGGCCAGGACAGCCAGACAGCATCCTGAGGCTCCCATTCAGCGGGCCAGCGTACATCGGGTTCCTTGTTCATGGCGGTATCAGGCGGTTCAACTGGGCTGGTCCTGAAATTCATAAGGCTCTTCAAAAGCCTTGCGGAAGCTCATGAAGCCCTTGAAATCATCCAGGGAATCCTCCGGCTGTTTGGAAAAAACGTCTTCCTCAATCAGTAAAAAAACCATCTCCCCCACATTCTTCCCGTTCCTAAGCCCCCATTCCTTCATCACGGTGGAAGCCATGGGCCCGAACTGGGCGAGGGCGTAATCCCGGAACCCTTCCAGCAGTTCCTGCCCGCTGACATGCCTCTGAGAGCCGTTTTCCCTTTCTTCAACACGCTGCATGGTAAAATCCAGCGCATCTTTCAGAAAAGAATACGCCCGTTCCGCAAAACGGGGATCCTTCCGTACGATACGGCTCACGGCATCTTCAAACATAGGGGTGGTCATAGCGGCTCGCCACTACCCTATACGGCCCCTTGTGAAAATCAAGATTTTTGGGAGCGCTCCAGCTTCAGCCCTCCCTTGGGGACAGCATGGGGAAAATGAAGGCAGCCGCCCCCTCGCTGGAACGGAACGCCGGACGCGGCAGACGGCAAAATTCCCGTCCATGATATAGAGCCTCAAAAAACGCACGCGCCCGCATTTTGAATATCATGCTTCTGCATGAGCGACCCTCCGGCAGGCAGCGGTTTTTACGTTCTGATGCCGTCAAAAAGCCCTGTAAGCAGGAAGGAAACCTTGCCAGCCTATGGTCTGTTTGTTATGAACGGAATACTTTATGTTCCGTTCCTCCATCATGCTTCTGGCAACCATGCTGTGCGTTTCCTGCGTATCGCACCGGCCTATCCAGGACAGCAGCTCCCCGCCCATTGACGCGGCCAATCCCCTGGACGGCACCCCCGTGGCGCTGGCGTGGAGCTCCGGAACGCAATTAATGATGGGCGTAGACACGGGAGCAGTCCAGACATCCCTGCTTTTCTCCCCGGCAGTGGAATCCATCGGCGCACGCCTGCGCGGCAGGGGCGCCATGCGCACGGCCAACGTGCCTGTTTCCCTGAAGGATGACGGGGAACCCATTTCCCGGAAACAGGACGTAGTAATGGCAGACCAGGCCCCGTATGACGGTTTGCTGGGCTGGGAATGCATCCGGAAATATGTGTGGAACATCAACTATCCCAAACGCTCCCACCGTTTTTTCAATAAACTTCCCTCCAGAATAAAAAGCTGGAACAAGCTTTCCCTGATTCCCGGGTCCGACTATCCGCAAATCGCGGACAGGCACGGAAGGCGCATCATTCTGGACACGGGAGCCCCCCACGCCGTTTACATCTCCAAAAAACGCTGGAATGCCATTAAGCAGGCCTACCCGGATGCGTTCGTCAGCGTCTATTCCGGCTACAGCCCCGCCGCAGGCGGCTTTTACGCCCACGAATGCATGCATGTAAGCTCCTTCCAGCTCGGTCCACTGGAATTAAAAAATATCTTGCTCTGTGAAAGCTTCGCCAACCCGGAAGTGATGGGCATCCCCGATGACATCGACATCATCCTGGGCTACGGCGCTCTGGCCGCACGCCAGTTCTGGCTGGACGGCCCGGGGAACGCCCTTTATTTCAGCTCCACCAGCCACCGGATGCCCGCCCCCGCCTCCTTCAACCTGATGGGAGGCACCTTTATCCAGGACAGCAACGGGAACGGCCCCATGAAAGCTTACGTGGCAGAGTGGTCGCCCGCATGGGACGCCGGCCTCAGAACGGGAGATGTGCTTATTTCCATCAATGGAAGAAAGAATCCCTATCCGGACCTCGTAGAATATGTTACCACCCAGCGGGGGGCTCAGGCCAGCGTGGTGGTCCAGCGCAGGAACAGGCTGGTGCGCATCCAATGGGAAGTTCCGGCCGCGCCCCCTGCCGGGGATTATTACCCCACGCCCCAGGCCATTACGGAACAGGAATTCGAAAACCACGTCAGGCAGCAGGAAAAAAAAGAACAGACCCAGCCCTCCGCAGACGGCCAGCAGCCTCCGGCTACGGCCGGAGAAACTCCGGATGAAGCCTCTCCCGCAGCTGACGGGAAAACGGACAAGGCCTCCGCTGCCTGAGCCGGGCCAGCAACCAGCCATCTCTCTACACCGGCATGAACAACGAACAACATCAGAATACCCAAACTTCCGCCGCCCCCGCCATTCCCTCCCCCTTCCAGAAGAAAACCTGCTGGCATGCCCTGACAGGCGTATCCATTCTGGTGATGCTGGGCATTGCGGCCTTCGTCATTTTTGAAGTGGTGGAACTTCTGGGGTTTCTGGAACCGGTGCTCCTGCCCATCCTGATTGCCGCCGTCGTGGCGTATTTGCTGGAACCCATCGTTTCCTGGCTGGTGCGTCTCAAATTCTCCCGTCCATGGGCAGTAGTCACGGTCATGTTTGCGGCTCTGGCCGTTCTGGTAGGCTTTGGAGCCACGATTCTCCCTCCCCTGATCAGGCAGACGGATGAACTGATCGACAACCGGATGGAGCTATGGGACAAAACCTCCGAACTGATTGACTCCACCATTGAAATCCCCTTCATTTCCCGCACCATTGACAGTGTTTACAGCACCAGCCTGCGGGAACTGAATGCCAGCCATTATACGGAAGCGGAAGTCCATGACCTGAGAAACGCCCGGACCGCCCGGGAAAAGCTGGGAGCCTACATGACCATCAATTCCTCCTTTTACCAGGACAAGCTGATGAGCTGGCTCACTTCCGGGGGACGGGCCCTGTACAGCACCATAGGAATCATGGTCAGCATCCTGATCACGCCCATTTTCGCTTTTTACTTTCTGCTGGAGGCGGATAAAATCAAAGAGAAATGGCCCAGCATCCTGCCCCTGAAAGTCTCCAAATTCAGAAAAGACGTGGTGGACACCATGGAGGAAATCAACGGCTACCTGATTTCCTTCTTCCGCGGCCAAATGCTGGTAAGCATCATTGAAGGCATTCTGATTGCCATCTGCCTGAAGCTGATAGGCCTGCCGTACGCCATCACCATTGGCGCCGCGGTCTGCGTGCTGGGCATCGTTCCCTACCTGGGCATCATCACCGCCTTCATCCCTGCGGTGCTGCTGGCCTGGTTCACATGGGGGGATTTCCAGCACGTGCTGATTGTTTCGGGCATCTTCCTGGCCGTCAACCAATTTGACGGATGGATCATCCAGCCGAAAATCGTGGGGGATTCCGTGGAACTCCACCCGCTCACGGTCATGTTTTCCGTGCTGATCTGGACACTCATCCTGGGCGGCTTGATCGGCGCCCTGCTGGCTGTCCCCCTGACAGCCGCCATCAAGGTCCTTTACAAGCGGTACATCTGGCAGAATGCCAGCATGCGCCCCATGACGGAACCCGTGCTTCCGCCGGAACATCCCGGCGAACAGCCTCCGGCCCCCCCCGAAGGTTCGGCCCACGCTTAAACAGCGGCATCCTTCCGGCCGTCCTTTCCGGAAAATTATAATCACACACACCCGACAACATGAATAAATCCGCATTACACCTGATGCTTGCCATCGCGGCGGCAGCGGCCTGCCCGGCCGCAGTCACGCCAACGGTCAAGCCCCCCAAGGCCATCGTCATGATTTACGCTGACGACCTCGGCTATGGAGACGTAGGCTGCTATGGAGCCAAGGGAATTCCCACCCCCGCCATCGACAAGCTTGCCGAGCAGGGCTGCCGCTTCACGGACGCCTATTCCACCACATCCGTCTGCACCCCTTCCCGCTATGCCCTGTTCACAGGGGAATATCCGTGGCGCAAGGAAGGCACGGGCATCCTGCCGGGAGACGCCGCCCTCATTATCGATACCAAGAAGCCCACCCTGCCCAAGATGCTCCAATCCCACGGCTACAAAACCTACATGATAGGCAAATGGCACCTGGGCCTGGGGGAAAAGGGGAAGAAGATTGACTGGAACAAACATATCTCCCCCAGCCCGAACGAAATCGGATTTGACGAGAGCTTTATCTTCGCCGCTACGGGCGACCGCGTTCCCTGCGTGATTCTGGAAAACGGCAATGTCCGCAACCTGGACCCGAACGACCCCATTGAAGTATCCTACAAGCACAACTTCCCCGGGCTTCCCAATGGCAAGGACAATAAGGACCAGCTCAAACTCATGTGGAGCCACGGACACAACCAGGCCATTATCAACGGAATCGGACGCATCGGGTTCATGAAGGGCGGCAAAAGCGCCTTGTGGAAGGATGAGGAAAACGCCGATGTCATTACGGATAAGGCCATTGAATACATTCAGAAGAGCGCCAAAGCCAAGGAACCGTTTTTCCTGATGTTCGCCACGCATGACATCCACGTGCCGCGCTGCCCGGAAAAACGCTTTGTGGGCAAGAGCCGGCACGGCGTGCGCGGTGACGTGACCGTGGAACTGGATGACTGTGTGCGCCGCATTACAGAGGCTCTGCAACAGGCCGGTCTGGAAAAAGACGCCCTGGTGATCTTCTCCAGCGACAACGGCCCCGTGCTGGATGACGGCTACAGGGATTTCGCCGTCCGGGACAACGCCACCCATTCCCCCGCCGGCCCCTTCCGCGCAGGCAAATACAGCATTCTGGAAGGAGGTTCCCGCATTCCGTTTATCGTCAAATGGCCCGGCGTGATCAAACCCGGAACCACGAGCAAAGCCCTGCTCAACCAAATGGATCTGGGGGCCTCCCTGGAACAGCTGCTGGCCCCCGGCAAGGCCAATTCCTTCCGTGACTCTGAAAACGTGATGCCCGCCCTTCTGGGAAAATCCGCCAAGGGACGTGACTACCATGTCATCAACAGTACCGGCAAGGCATTGGCGATTCGCCACGGCAAATGGAAATTCATTCCCGCCGGCGTGGCCATTCGCGACGGCATCAACGGAGCCTCCGCAAAAATGAGCAAGTCCCCGGAAGGAGGAAGCCTCTTTGACCTGGAAAAAGATCCGAAGGAACTTGACAACGTAGCCTCCCAGCATCCGGACATTTGCGAACAGATGAAAGCCAAGCTTGAGGAAATCCGCCAGAGGCCCGAAACCAAGGCTGACCAGGAGGACCTGCTTCCCTTGGACGACTAACATCCATTCGGGCCAGATCATGAGAGAATCCGCCACATGCTCCCAATGCGGCCACGGGTACACCTACCCGGCCGGACTGGACGCCAAAACCGGCATGCGCTGCCCGGCGTGCGGCCTTCTGATTCACGTTACAACGGGGCTTCCCTTCGGGGAAGCCTCCTCTTCGCCATCCGGCCGCAAACCGGAAAACGCCATGAAAACGCAGCCCGCCCTGCCTCCCGTCAGGAAAAAGCGGACGTCTTTCTCCGGACGCGATACTGACGAACGCGGCATCCGGCAGGAAAACCTGCCGCAGCGGCCAGCCGCAGCATCCGGCCGCCGGATTCCCGCTACATCATGGCTGGCATGGGGGCTGTCCCTGATCGCGTTGATTCTGGCCTTTATTTTCCCCTCCTACGGAAACGGTTCCACAGATCCGCTGTATATGCTTCAGTGCCTGCCCTCCATGGTATTCGGCTGCACTGCGGCCATCCTTTTCATCCAGGGCCTGGCGGCTATGCGCCGCTAAAAAACAAAGCCTGCGGCCCCATCCGGGGCCCATGCGGCAGCCCCGTCCCAAAAACGGCCGGAATGCCTGGTTTCCATGCCCCTTTCCGCGGAACCGGGCTTTTAGGCTTGCCTGTCAAATGAACAGATTTTAAGTTACGTCCCGGTAAACGTTATGGAACGGGAGGCAGAGGCGAAGGACAACCTGTGGAGGGCCAGACTGGATGCCGTCCTGATGCACAGGATATGGGGTTCCCTTATTTTCCTGGGCATCATTTATATTATTTTCTTCCTGAGCTTCGCTATCGGGGATCCTCTGGTCAGGCTCATCCAGACGGGCACCCAGCTGTTCAGCGTCTGGGCCTGCCGCATGCTGGAACCGTGGCCCCGCCTTCAATCCCTGCTGGGGGAAGGCGTGGTAGGAGGCGTGGGCGGCGTACTGGCCTTTCTGCCCAACGTGGTTCTCCTCTTCGGGGCCATTACCGTTCTGGAAAACAGCGGATACATGATGAGGGTTTCCCGCCTGATGAGCCGCATCATGAAAATCATGGGGTTGAACGGCAGCAGCTTTGCCCCCCTCCTGCTGGGATTCGGCTGTTCGGTTCCCGCCATCCTGTCCACCAGGAGAATTGAAACGCGCAGCGACCGCCTGGTCACCATCGCCGTGCTGCCCATGATGAGCTGTGCGGGCCGCCTGCCGATCTACATGATGTTCGTCTCCGCCCTGTTTCCCTCCCGCCTGCAGGCTCCCGTGCTGTTCGGGATTTATGCCAGCGGCGTCCTGCTGGCTCTGTGCTGCGCCCGGCTTCTGAAAAACACGCTTTTCAAGGCGCCCCAGAGGGATTCCCTCCACCACATGAAGCGCCTGCGCCTCCCCTCCCTGCGGAAGGTGGGCATCCTGATGTGGTCACGGGCCTTCATGTACGTCCGGAAAGCAGGCACTTTCATTCTTGGGGCCTCCATCATCCTGTGGTTTCTGAACACCTACCCCAGGCCGGAAGAAAACACGGCGCCGACAAACGCAGCGGCCATGGAACATTCCTACGCCGGACAAATAGGCCATTGGATGGAACCCGTCACGCAAGTGGCCGGATTTGACTGGAAAATCAATTCCGCCCTGGTAGGAGCCTTTGCCGCCAAGGAAATTTTCGTCACCCAGATGGGTATCCTTTATGCGGTGGAAGACGGAAATTCGGTCCCGGCTGCCCAGCAGACATTGAACGCCCGCCTTAAAGCCAGCTACACCCCTCTCCAGGGCATCAGCATCATGATATTCTGCCTGATTGCCTTGCCCTGCATCGGCACCGTCACCGTCGCCAAGAGGGAAGCGGGCACCTGGTGGTTCGCTCTGGCTCAATTCGGCGGATTGACCCTCCTGGGTTTTGCAACGGCTACGCTGATCTACCAGGCAGGGCTCCTTCTGTAAGGGCCAGCCATAAAGAAACCGGAAGCAGGGAATACCCCCCGGAGGAAGAAAAAATGAACCTCGTGGAAAAAGAGGCATTTACGATGAACTTCCGCAAGTTCTCCTGCTCTACGGTCAAGTTATCACAACCTCGTCATCATCCGGCCACGAAAGCCGCAGCATAACACCATGCATGGCCGTGCAAGCCTCCCCTCCGCAACAATCCGGAATCAGTATGCATCGGCTGAAGCCTTTCCTGTTTTTTTCAAGCCGCCCGGGTATCCTTTTCCGTTTGCAGAGGGGGGGGGAACAACCTGCGGCAAAAAAAGATCATGCAACCATTTCCGGAAAATCAATGCCCTTTTGACAGGGAGTAATCAAAAAAGGGGCACCAATTATCCATTCGGTAATCTTTGCCCTGGATATGGGCCTTAACCTCATCTCCCTGGGAATCCCTCAGACAGCCCCGCGCCCCCGTCCGCGGACCGGAAGGACGGTGCTCATTAATCGTCATCCCATAGCGTAGACGCCCTTTCCCCGGGTCCTTCTCCGTCAACAGCTGTACCGCATTCTTCCCCACCAGCCGGACAGACTTGATGGCAATATCCTCTCCCTCAGCCCCCACAAGGGAAAAACCATAATTGCCAGGATCGTCAACCGTCTTCGTGTCCAGAACCAAAGGGGGGCAGGGAGCATAAAATGCCACTTCCACCGTCCAACCCTTTCCGGACTTCCTGATTTTATGGGTCAGGGGATGCACGGGTTTCCAGTCCGCCCCATCCAACAGGACTTTCTTCATGACATAGCCCACATACTCCCCATAAAGGCGGGACATGGGCGCCGTCAAATGGACTCCGTCGCTATACTCGAAATGATACATCGGGGTCGTCATCACATACCGGCTGTCCTTCTCCAAAGCCATCTCCAGCTGTTCCAGGGCAATAGCCGGATAATCCGTAGGATTAAACTGATAATAATTCAAATGGGAACCAACCTGATAGCCGAAACAGACCACATCGTTTTTCTGCCCGGTCACGGCCCTGGCGTCATGATTTATGTCCCTGATCAGCTTTTCCATTTTTTCCCGGTACCATTCCCTCGTCTTTCTGTCCTGGTGATCCGTCTCTCCCTGGGTCCAGATAAACGCAGGCATGGAAAGGGTCTTCCCTTCCCGGTCAGCCAGTATTTTGGCGGCCTTCAAATCATCCAAAATGCGGTTGTAGGCTCCAGTTCCCCTGCCCAGGGAACCAAGGCTCGCCCCACCCACTCCCGTCGCAGAACAAATCAACCAGATACGGGAAGCCGTAACGGGAGAATAATGCTGCATCAGGCGGAACAAACGGCAGGCAGCCCCGGATACGGGAGTTTCGCCGCGCGGACCGTTCACTCCTTCCTCCAGAGGAACCAGCATCTTGCGGTCACTGCCGTTCTCATACGCTCTCACCCCTCCCCTGAACATATACAAGCCCCCTTCCTCCTGCTTTTCCGTTACAACGGGCTTAGCCGTCCAGCCCACAGAAAGGGATTGACCGTAAGAAGTTAAATAATTCCAATCCGCCCACTCTGTTTTCCGGGAAGCACAGATGGATGCGGAAGCCGCCGCAGCCATGTGGAAAGCAAGCAAAATCAAGGTAACAGGAATATTCATCAGATAATTCAACGGACTCTGTCCGTGAACATACGTTAGCCGTTCCCTCTTTTTATCAATTCCTGAACACAAAGCTGTCCATCCATTGCTGCAGTACCATTACGCCAGGAAATACGGAATTGCCGTTCCAGCCGGGTCCACGCCATGTTTCGGTATCATGCCGTACCGGCAGGAAAACGCATTCAATATACCGACGGGATTTTTTATCCTCCAAAAGAAAGGCGGCAGAAATATTCCCCGTATTGCATAAACAACATGAATCATTTCCCGTCTATCAATGCCATATCCGCCTCCATCTGCCTTCTGGGATGCGGACTCGCCCTGCCTGTTTTCTCCCAACAGCCGGAAAAAGGAAAACCCGATGCCGCCCACATTTCCAAAACAAAAGCTGACTGGTGGAGCCAGAGGCACGCCCTGTTAAAGCAGACCCTGGCGGAAACACCATGCCAACTGCTGTTTATCGGCGATTCCATCACCCACCGCTGGGAAACCGACGGCAAAAAAATATGGTCTCAATATTTTTCCCCCTATGCTCCTGTCAATTTCGGCATAGGAGGCGACAGGACGGAACATGTATTGTGGCGCATTGACGATTCTGCCCTTAAAACGCCTCATTCCCCCCAAGTATGCGTTATCATGGTGGGCACCAATAACACGGGGCAATACAAAGGCAGGCAGACCCCGCAGGAAACGGCGGAGGGTATCCGGGAAATAGCTTCCCGGATCCATCGGCTCCACCCCGCCACTGAAATTATTCTTCTGCACATCTTTCCCCGGGGGAAAACGGCGGAAGACCCCCTGCGCATCCAAAATGAAATGATCAACAGGGAGCTGGACAAAACAAATATGCCGAGAGTCCATGTCGTCAACATTAATTCCGCATTCCTGGACAAGGACGGCACTTTCCTGCCGGGAATTACCGGGGACCTCGTCCACCTTACAGAAAAAGGCTACCGTCTCTGGGCGGACGCACTACTGCCGGAAATCAAAAAATACATGAAGTAAGTCCGCTACCCCCTTCCGCCCGGCTCAACGGCCAATTCGGCCTCATCTGCGCAGAAGCGGCCAGCCAATCATGGTTGTCACTCCCGCACATAAAAAACCGGAGGGATTATTTTCCCTCCGGTTTTCGGATACGGCCGTTAAAACCGTTTAGATTGTCTTAATCACGGAAGAGTCGTCATCATCCCTGTCCTCGGCAGAAGCGGCCTTCCTGGTGGGAACAGGCGTCTTCCTGACCTTTTCCAGAGCCTTGTCCACCGCCGCAATCACCTTGTCTTCCCCGGTCTTCTGACTGGACAACTCATTATAAATTTTTTCCTTGGCCTCATAATCGGCCTTGGCTGCCGCATCGCCGGGATTGGCCTTGAACTTGTCCTCCGCCTTGAACAAGGCCTCCTCCGCAGCCTGGAACTTTGGTTCCACCGCGTTTCTCTGGTCTTCCGCAGTCTGCTTGATGCGGCCCAGCAGGCGAATTACATACGGGCGGTTGCTGAGCCTCTTGAATGCGGAAACCAGAAACTGGCGGCGTTCGCTGGTTTTAGCATCCGCAATAAGGGGGTCAAACAACTTGAGCGTGGCGTTGTCATCCCGGTCACGGTCCACGGAGAGTACGCGGAGAATGGAATCATGGGCCTGGGAACGCACGCGTTCATGCAGGGATTCGTCTTTCCAAGCCTTGAACAGGTACGGAACGGCGTCATCCGTATTCCAGTCCCCCCAAGCGGTAATGATGGCAAGCGCCTTTTTGGGATCCTCCTTATAGCTCTTTTCCATCATGTCCAGCACCTTGGGATCACCGGTGCGGGCCAGCAGCTTGTAGAGCATTTTGACGTTTTCCTCCGGCATGTCTTTCTGATACTGGAGCAGTTTGGAGGAAAGCGCCTTGCGCTTGGCTGGAGGAGCTTCGTCAATCAGGTAGCGCGCCGTACGGAAAGCGGAGGAAATCAAATCCGGGGAAGCATCCTTCTTCTGGAGGATCTTCATCACGTCGTCAAGGTCGTCCAGCTTCATGGCAAAACGCATGTACTTGAGCACCACGGCCTGCTTGTCCTGGATCTTCTTATTCTTGCTTTCGCTGATGGAAGCGTACAGGTCTTTCAGCATGTCGCGCATGGCGGGGCTGGAAGACTTGGCCAAGAGGGTTACCATCATGGAATATTTTTCCTTACTGTACCTGCCGACATTTTTTTTCATGTCTTCCACCACCTGGCGGGCAATGTTGTCATCCATCTGGGCCATGATGGAAACCAGGTGGGCGGCGCCGGGCCAGTTTTCCCTGTTGCCCTTGACTCCTCTCACATTGGCGAGCAGCAGAGCGGCATCCTCCGCGTCGGGAACGACTTTCACATCCGGGACACGGCTGAGATTCTTGGAGTCAAACAGACGGCTGCGGCCCAGTTTCCCGCCTTCCACGACCAGCGCATTCAGGCGGGCGTTCTCACCTTCCACCTTTTCTTTCTTGCTGTTGGTGCTCCATGCATAAATCCCTACGCCGGCAGCGATGACAACCAAAGCGCATACCCCATAAATAACACCCCGCAGCAGGGATTTGGATTTATCCACGGAAGCGGCCATATCCCGGGCGGATTCCGTTCCGGCGGGAGGCTGAATACCGCCGTCGCCCGCCGGAGGAGCGCCAGCGGCAGGGGAAACTCCCTCGGCGGCCACAGGCTGGGGAACCGCAGCGGGAGCCACGGAAGAAGCTGGTGCTGCCCCCACGGGGGATTTTAATACTTTCAGCTTGGGAACGGCGCTTTCCGGAGCGGCGGCCGGGGATTTCTCCGCCGCAGCGGGAGCCGCGGCCGTCTTGAAAACTTTCAATTTGGGAGCCCCCCCCGCAGGAGCAGGCTCCGGAACAGACGGTTCCGGGGTCTGCACAGCCGCAGGCGCTACCCCTGCGGCCTGGGCCAGAGCAGCGGCCTGAGCCTCCGCCAGGGCTTTCTGGGCCTCCGCTACCTTGGCAAGGGCATCCTGAATCTGTGCGTCCACGGAAGGCTCGGGCTGCGGAGCGGAAGCGGCTTCCTTTTTCTCCAACTCCGCCGCAAGGCGCGCTCTTTCCTCTTCGGCAGCTACACGGGCGGCCTCCTTTTCTGCGGCAATGCGCGCGGCTTCGGCAGCCTCCTGCTCCGCCTTGATTCTTGCGGCTTCCTGCTCGGCAGCTATTCTCGCCGCCTCCTTTTCGGCAGCAATACGGGCGGCTTCCTGCTCGGCAGCCGCTTTTTCCGCAGCAATCCTGTCCGCCTCCGCCTGTTCCGCTGCGCGGCGGGCGGCTTCCTCCTGCTCCTGAGCCAGCTTGGCCTGCAACTCAGGAGTGAGAAAACGCGGCTTGACAACCTCCACGCCTTCCGCGGCGGGAGAAACAAACTTTACCTTGGGTGCGGCCGCAGGGGCTGCCGTTACCAAACGGCGTCGCAATTTGGGAGGTTCCGGCGAAGAAGGGGTTCCTGTCTGATCGGTCATCGTGATAAAATGGCTGGGAAATTGGAGTGATTTTATACGATTCCGCGGCCCCCTGCAACCTCAAAATACCGTCTGGAAAACGGGCGAGGAACAGCCGCCGTGCGTGGTTCAACAGGCAGATTGCGAAAAAAGGCTTCACCCGAGATATAACATGGAAAAGCGTTTAAATATCCCGCGTATTCTCCCGCAAAATCATAAAAAACACAATATGTTAACAACAACAATCATGAATAAAGTAAAGCGCCCGTAATAGAACTTCAAGAATACGTACCAGTCATTTAAGAATTCTCTTAAAAAATGTTATAACACATATACTTTTTTCTTGCCAGACCAAGGATGATTAGTTAAATAAATAACCACTCGTCAACATCATGAATTCCAACGACAGTACCAAAAATAAGAGGCGCTACACGCCTGAAGAAAAACAATCCGTTCTTGATTTCATTGCTGAACGGAAAACCCAAAACAAAAGGGGTGCCCAGAAAGAAGCCGCCGAACGCTTCGGCATCAGCACGGTGACCATCTCAAGCTGGATGAAGGCATCCAAGGCCAAGCGCGGCCGCAAGCCCGGCACCAAAAATACAACTGCTCCCAAAACACAGCCTCTCGCAGCCGCCCAACCCGCCGACCTGCGCCGCCTGGCGGCCGTTCTGGAAGAAATCGCCGACCTTGAAGCCCAGACAGCCAAACTCGACGCCCTGCGCGCTGAAGCGGAGGAACTCAAGAACAGGCTGACTGCCAAGCAGGCCTGATTGCTTTTATTCCTTCCTTTTCCGGAAAACCGGCTTCCCCTGACAAGGGAAGCCGGTTATTTTCTTTACGGAGATCGCGCTTGCCCCCTCGGAACAATTCCTTTAATATCCGCCGTCGTGACTCAACCCGCCCACATTGCTCCCGCGAGTCAGTCTGTGGAAGGCATGTATGCCGACTACTTTCTGGATTACGCCTCGTATGTCATTCTGGAACGGGCCGTACCCAAGATCAATGACGGGTTTAAACCTGTGCAGCGCCGTATTCTGCACGCCATGGACCGCCTGGACGACGGGCGTTATAATAAAGTGGCTAATATCGTGGGAGACACGATGAAATTCCATCCGCACGGCGACCGTTCCATTGCAGACGCGCTGGTGGGGCTGGGACAAAAAGGGCTGCTTATCGACACGCAGGGGAACTGGGGCAATATTCTGACAGGCGACCCCGCAGCGGCTTCCCGCTATATTGAAGCCCGCTTTACCTCCTTTGCGCGTGATGTAGTATTCAGCCCCAAAGTCACGGAATGGCAGCTCTCCTATGACGGCAGGAACAAGGAACCGGTCAGCCTTCCCGTCAAATTTCCCCTGCTTCTCGCTCAGGGAGCAGAAGGCATCGCCGTGGGGCTTTCCAGTAAAATTCTTCCCCACAACTTCAATGAGTTGATTGAAGCCTCCATCGCCTACTTGCGCGGCCAGCCCTTCCAGCTTCTGCCGGACTTTCCGACCGGAGGCGTGATGGATGCCACCAACTACCGTGACGGAGAACGCGGGACGGGCCGCGTCCGCATCAGGGCGCGCATCCTCACGGAATCGAAGAAACTTCTCCGCATCACGGAAATCCCGTTCGGCGTCACCACGGAAATCTTAATTGATTCCATTGTCTCCGCTGCGGAAAAGGGAAAAATTAAAATCGCCCGCATTGAGGACAATACGGCCCAGCATGTGGACATCCTGGTCCATCTCCCGGCCGGAGCGGATCCGGAGCAGACGAGGAAAGCCCTGTTTGCCTTCTCCGCCTGTGAAGTCAGCATCTCCCCGAATGCCTGCGTCATTGTGGAGGAAAAACCCAGGTTCATGTGTGTCAGCGACATCCTGCGCTACAATACGGACTCCACCAAGGAAATCCTGCGCCAGGAGCAGGAAATCCGACTCAAGGAACTGAACGAGGCGTGGCACCAGGCAAGCCTGGAAAAAATATTCATTGAAAACCGCATCTACCTCTCCATAGAAGATTCCGAAACGTGGGAAGAAGTGCTCGGCACCATTGACCGGGAATTGCAGCCGTTTGCATCCCGGCTGCGCGCCCCCATTACCAGGGACGACCTGGTAAGGCTGACGGAAATCAAAATCAAGCGGATTTCCAAATTTGACGCTTTCAAGGCGGACCAGCACATCCGCCAGCTTGAAGAGGACATCGAACAAACGCAGAAGAACCTCAACCAGCTTACCAAATTCACTATCCGCTGGTTTGAAGCCCTGCGTAAAAAATACGGCGCCGCCTATCCGCGGAAAACGGAAATTTCCTCCTTCGGCTCCGTAAACCGCGCGCAGGTGGCTGTCGCCAATGAAACATTGTATATTGATGACGAAGGCTTTGCCGGTTACGGCGTCAAGAAGGGAAACCCTGTCTGCAAATGCTCCACGCTGGATGACGTGTTGATCATTGACAATGCAGGCGTGCTCAAAATCGTGCGGATTCAGGACAAATTTTTCGCTGGTAAAAATCCCCTTTATATTTCCGTCATCAAAAAAGGGGACGACCCCGTGTTCAACCTGATTTACCGTGACGGAAAAGACGGCCCCGTGTACGCCAAGCGTTTCCGCATAGGAGGGTTCACCAGGGACAAGGAATATCCGCTTACCCGAGGCGCAAAGGGAACGCGCATCTTCCACTTCTCCGTGCATGAAACGGAGGAAAACAGTTCCCAGATAAGCGTAAACGTTTATCTGAAAGCCGTTCTGAAACTCCGTAACCTGATCAGGCCCTTCCACTTCGCGGACCTGAGAATCAAAAACCGCGGCGCCCAGGGAAATATCATTACCAGGCATCCTGTGGAACGCGTCTCCCGCATCATGCCTCCGGCCAAGTCCGGAAATGAGGAAACGGAAGGGCCAACAACCGCTCCTTCCGCAACAGCGGAACGGACGGAAGGCTCACCCGCCCCCTCCGCGGAAACGCTGCATCCTGAAACAGCCCCACATTTGGAGGAACCGCCTGCCGATCCGCCGCTGGAACAGGGCTCCCTGTTTGACTCCTGAAACGTTTTCAATCTCTTAAAATGGAAATATCCATGCCTGACTATCCATTTTCGGCTTGCCACAACGGGCCATCTTCTGTAGATATGGGCCACCTCATTACCATGCCGCTTTAGCTCAGTGGTAGAGCACCCGCCTTGTAAGCGGACGGTCGTCAGTTCAAATCTGACAAGCGGCTCCATCATAACCCGCTCAAGGTCAATCCTTGAGCGGGTTGCTTTTATGAGGCGTGCGCCATTACTCGTTCCCATGAATTTCCGGCGTGCCGCTTTTGAACATTCATCATCCATTCATATCTCCGGCGGAATGCGGCAGCCGCAGGAAGCAAAGCGGACACAACATCTGGCAAGAGGCCATTCCACCCACAGGCATCCCCGTCAACTTCCGGCAGCGAAGGGTCATTCCCGGAGCGGGAAGAAGGTTCCGTTGGCGATAACGCCGCCTCAGCAAGCCGTTTCCCCCCTTGAATACGCCTCCATTGCCGTTTCGACCAAGGGAACCATGATTCAAGCCAATGGATACTACAGAAAGAAAGATGGCCGCGGCTATCCTCCGGTTTGAAGACAGCCGTGTTACCGGGCCGTATTCCCTGCGCGTTTCCCGCCTTCCCGCCGCCGACAAGGGCGGCAAGTGGGAGATTTGCGGCATTTGCGACGGCATTGAACCGGCCGTGTTTAACAGATTGAAGGCCCTGTTGGATGCCGGAAGACGTGAAGAGGCCTGGGAAGGTTGCCTGCAATACGTCCTGGATAATACCGCCGCCGTGCGTTCCTGGCTGGGTTCTGACGCTTTTCCGGCCACGGAGTTTATGTTGCGGGACCATTTTTTTAATTCCGGGAGCAGGAATACCGGGAAGATTTTGCAGCGCGCGCTGAATGTCCACGGCGCCGGGCTTGTGGTGGACGGCATCCCGGGAAAACAAACCCGGCAGATGTTGAAAACCGTTCTCGCCCAAACGGGAGAGTCCGAATTTCTCTCCACTCTGAACGAACGGCGCAAATCATTTTACCATTCTTGCAAACAGTTCCCCGTGTTCGGCAAAGGATGGCTGAACCGCAGCAATGAGGCATACCGGTTCGCACAATCCCTGGTTTAGGGAAGTTCCTGCAAAAAAACTCCCGGAAAAGGAGTGCAGGAGAATTCAACCATTGTTGCAGCAACCTGTTTCCATGCGCCGGATGCCATGAAAGAGCCTCCGTGCAGACATCCGCACGGAGGCTCTTTCATTAACACGATCAGGAAAACGCTTCGTCCCCCACAAACGCTCCCAGCAGACGGCAAAACCGGGAAGCAGGTAATTTTACCAATCTCCCGTCCCCCCGCTTGCCATGCTGGGTCAGAATCCAGGGCAGGGAAAGAATCTCCCGTTTATAAGCCAGCAATTCCCGTACATCTCCCGCCAGAAAATGGAGATGCCAGGCATCACACCGGACCGGCTCAAACCGGAAGCGGACATCGACAATCTTTCCGAAAGATGCGGAGGAATCCACCCTGCGCGCCATCAGGACAAGCTCCGGAGTACGGACATAGACATCCTGGCGGCGGCCGTCTTCCTCCATTTCCTCCACCCTCCGGCCTGCAGCCAGATAATAGGAAAAGGCGGCAGATAAAGCGTTCATACCCAGTTTTTCTTATGCCGCCTCAACCGCTGGCGCACCGGACGATTCCCGTCGGAACGGCTCCTGAAGAACCGTTTTTCCCTAAAACCGCCGGAGCAAAAGATCGGACGGCACCCAGTCATTTGCCCTGCCGGATTTTCTGGATAACCGGAGGCATCTCCGTTTTCGGCTGTTTCTGGAAGCAGGACAAATGCCCCGGTTCCAGCACCAGGCAGGAATCGTCCCTGCATATCTCCGCCCGCTCTGCAGTCACGTCTACGGTATACCCGCAGCCGGAGAGGAGAGAAGACGCCGCATAAGCCGCTCCGGCCAGAACCACCCACAAGAGACGTTCCCACCAGGTCAATCCGGGACGTGTTCCGCTTTTTTCATAAGCGTTTTTCATGCCCTGTTTTCCTGCCTCCAGAGCCGCTTTTTTTTGTTCTTCTGTCAAATTGAAGTCCATTTGAGAGAGGGGGTGAGGGGTTCCAGGAATTCTCGCGCATGTTGTGCCGCAACGGTTCCGCGGGAAAAAATGGCGCTGCGGCAGGACTGTTTATTGCTATTCATTTTGTTCATTTTTTTGTTTATTGCCCGGAAACTGGCCTTTACCGGCATGGAACCAGCGGTGACATCAGACCGCTCCCGGACACAGACATCCTTGTCCTGCCCTTGGGGCGGGAGCAACACGCCTGATACGTCCGGGAACAAGGAATATTCCGCCAGAGACAAACGCCGGAATTTCCGCCTTGGATAACAAATACCCTGTTGAAAACGGAACCGGTTCATGCTAGTCTCTTCCCTGCTATGGCAAAACCGGCTCTGGGGAAAGGCTTTGACGCCCTTATCAATCAAAATCTGTCTCGTGAATCCTTGGCGGCTCCCCAGGCGGGAGACGTTGTGCATCAATTATCCCATGCCGCCATTATTCCCAGCTCCCTGCAGCCGCGCGCCATTTTCACACCGGAACAACTGGCGGAACTTGTAGATTCCATCAAGGAACACGGCATCATCCAGCCTTTAATCGTCCGTAAAACGCAAAGCGGCAAATATGAACTGATTGCCGGGGAAAGGCGCTGGAGAGCCTCCGGCATCCTGGGGCTGTCCACCGTGCCCGCCATCATCCGGGAAGCTTCCGACAAGGACGTGCTGGAACTGGCCCTGATTGAAAATCTCCAGCGAGAAAACCTCAGCCCGCTGGAAGAAGCCGCCGGCTACATGCGCCTGAAAACGGAGTTCCGAATGAAGCAGGGGGACATCGCCAAGCGCGTAGGCAAATCCCGCGCCGCCGTGGCCAACAGCATGCGGCTGCTCGACCTGCCTCAACCGGTTCAGGACATGCTGGGCAATACCTTTATCAGCGTAGGGCATGCCAAGGTACTTCTCTCCCTCAAAAACAAGGACCAGCAAATCCAGCTTGGGCGCGACATCGTCAACAAGGGCTACACCGTCCGCCAGACGGAGAAGGCTATTCAGAAGATGCTCAACCCGCCGGAGCCGGCTCCCGTTAAAAAACCGTCTTCCCCTCAATATAAGAAAATTTCCAGCATCCTCGCCAAACAATTCGGTACTCCGGTGAACATTTCCGGCCAGGGAAGCCGGGGGTCCATTGAAATCACCTTCTCCAGCAAAGCGGAATTCATCCGCATCCTTGAGCTTCTGGGCCAGGATGAATGGCCTGATTCCAAGTAAACTTCCTCCCCCTTTTTCCATGACGCCCCGCATCGGACTTCTCCTGTTCACGGCCCTGCTGATGCAGTGCGAAAACCCCGTGGAAACGCCCGTGCCCGGTAAGGAAACCGTTCCCGCGCAAATCCGGCAAACGGATTGTTTCAACGGAGGAAACGCTCTGTTCCACGCCGTGCGGATAACGGAAATGGGGAACCGGGCTTCAGGCACTCCCGGCTACTGCAGGCAGATGGACTACCTGAAGGAGGAACTGGCCAAATGCGGCTGGACCTGCCGGGAACAGGCTTTTGAAAAGGAAACGCCCCAGGGCCCCATCCGGTTCGTCAACCTGAGGGCCCGTTTTGGCAAGGCTCCAAACTTCCTGGATCCGGTTCGGGGCCTGCTGACCTGCCACATTGACACCAAGCGGGGCATCGACGGCTTCACCGGCGCCAATGACGGGGCATCGGGAGCTGCGGCCATTCTGGAGACAGCCCGCATTCTGTCCGGAGACCCCGCACGCGCCGGAAATTTGGAGCTTGTGTTTTTTGACGGGGAAGAAAGTTTTGCGGAACATATGGACAGCGACGACGGCCTGTACGGCTCCAGGCATTACGCATCCTCCATGCGGCAGCCGCTCCCCGAATGGATGATCAATTTGGACATGGTGGGGCGGCAGGGTAAAAAGATACGCATCCCGGCCATGACGCCCCAATCCATGTACCGGGTTTATTCCCGCGCCATCCGTGAACTGGGTTATTCCCCGGAGGAATGGGGAGTATCCGGCTATGCCATCCTGGATGACCACGTTCCTTTCATGGAGCGCGGCGTGGACACGCTGAACCTGATTGACGACTTCCAGGACGGCAACTGGTGGCACACCTCCAAGGATAACATCGGCATTCTGGGCGAAAAATCCTTCCAGCAAACCGGGGAAATGACCCTTCACATCCTCCGGCAACTGCTGCCCGGCCCGCCCTCCGCCTGACCAGGCAGCTCTGACCCTCCAATTATCCCTGTCCCGCCATGTCCTTCAACTCTCCCTGGCTGCTGTGGGCTCTCTTTGCAGCCTCCGTTCCCATCATCATCCACCTGGTCAACCGGTGGCGGCACCGTTCCGTCCCCTGGGCGGCCATGGAATTCCTTCTCCGTGCGGCCAGGGAAACACGTGGAACAAAAAAACTGCTGCACTATCTGATTCTGATGCTGCGCGTGATGGCTGTGGCGGCACTGGTAACGGCCTTTGCGCGGCCCCTGCTCGGAAGCTTTTTCGGCTGGGGGAGCTCCGGATTGAATGAAGTCCTGCTGGTTCTGGATCGTTCCGCCTCCATGGATGCCCGTCCGGACAAAACCAGCTCCCTCCGGGATGCCATCCCCCCGCTGGTGGAATCCACGTTCGCGCAGCTCGGCCACTGCCGCCTGTCCCTGCTTGATTCCGCCACCGGAACCGTGACCCAGATTCCCGCTCCGGAAGCCCTGGCGGATCTGACTGTAAGCAAGACAACGGATGGAGGCGCGGATATTCCGGCACTTCTGCAAAAAGCCATCCCGTACCTGGAAGAATCCGGCGCAGGAAAGACGGAAATTTGGATTGCCTCGGACATGCAGGCCTCTTCCTGGAAGCCAGACTCCCCTCTCTGGCCCGGTGTGCGCCAGAGGCTGGCCGCCCTTCCCCTGCCCCCTTCCATCCGCATCATGGCCCTCCGCGACAGGCCGGAAAGCAACCGCGGCATCAGAGTCCGGCAGGCTCAGGTAAATAACGGGAAACTGGTGCTGGACCTGGAAGTGCTGCGGCAGGGTTTCAACCCCAACCAGCCGGAGGACGTGCCAGTGCAGCTTTCCGTGGATAACGCCTCCTCCTCCGCCACGCTGCAACTGGCAGGGGAAAACACCTCCATCCGGAAAGAAATACCCCTGCCGCAGGGCAAAGAATCCGGCTTCGGCTTCGTTGCGCTGCCTCATGACGACTTCATCAGGGATGACATTTCCTTCTTCACCTTCGCCCCCAAGCCTCTCGCCAACATCCTGATTTTCGGTCCTTCGGGAGAAGTGGGGAAAACCCTTTCCCTGATGTCCGCCCCTCCCGGCCTGCCCGGCAGGAAAGCCACGATGCCCGGCAATACGCGGGAAGCTCAGGCTAATCTGGCCTCCCAGTCCATGGTCGTCTGGTACGGGCCGCCGCCGCGCGCGGAAATGGAAAAAAAACTCCAGACATTCATTGAAGAAGGAGGAATAGCCCTTTTCCTGCCTGACGACACGGAACACGGAACACGGCATTCATTCCTGGGCGTTTCCTGGGGCGCGACGGAGACGGCTCCGTCCGAACAATACTACCGTCTGGAAACGTGGGACCGGCAAAGGGGATTCCTCCGCGACGGTTCCGATCAGACACCCATCCCCGCCAACCGTCTCCGCGCCGTGCGTAGAAAACCCCTGCTGGGCAAATACCGCACTCTGGCCTCCTGGGATGACGGTTCCTGTGCCCTGGCCCAGGTCAGGGCCGGAACGGGGTCCGCTCTGTTCCTGGGAACGCTGCCCAGATATTCCTGGTCCAACCTGGCGGACGGCCACCTGCTGCTCCCCCTGCTCCAGCGCATGGCGGACCGGGGGGCGGAACGCTTTTCCACCTCCATTTCCCTACGGGTGAATGACGCCTCCCTGCCGCAATCCGCCACGGACACCCCCGTGCGCCTGGATAATGCCCAGGGAAGCCACCCCTCCGGTTCTCCGGCCGATACGGCAGGCGTGTACCGACTGGGAGCACAGACCTACGCCGTGAACCGCCCCTGGCCGGAAGACATGCCTGACCAGATTACGGATGAAAAACTCCACCTCCTTCTGCCGGAAGCTTCCATCAGTTCCATGCAGAGTGCAGAGGAAGCCCCCTCCCTGGTGCAGGAAGCATGGAAGCTCTTCCTGTTCTTCGCCCTCGCCAGCCTGCTGATGGAAGCCCTCCTGTGCCTGCCCGGCCAGACGGCCAAACGCCCCTCCCCCACCACCCGTCCATGAACCTGAGCCTTCAACCTACTGCGTCAAGCGTCATCCTGACCGCCCTGGTTATGGCGGCCGGCATCTGGATGAGCTATATCGCCTGCAAGCGCAACCGCCGGCCGCTGACATTCAAACTGGAAATTCTTCGCCTGGCAATCCTTGGCTTCATTTGCTTCCTGCTCTTCCAGCCGGAATGGATCATCACCTCCGCCCCGCAGGAAAAACCCAAGGTTTCCATTCTGGAGGACCGCTCCGGCTCCATGGAAACGCAGGATGTTGAAATCTCCCCCCAGCATGTCGTCACACGCACGGCCTACGTGCAGGAACTGCTCAAGGGCAACAGTACGGAATCCCTCAAAGACACGCATGTAGTGGAATACGCCTCCTTCGGCGCGCCACCTGCGCCGGACTCTCCGGATTATGCCATGGCCGGCACAGACCTGGCCAAGCCGCTGGAGGACGCCATGCAATCCTCCGACAACCTCCGGGCGGTCATCATGTTCACGGACGGCAGCCACAACGCCTCATCCTCCGTGCTGACACAGGCCCAGCGCATGCGCACCAGGGGCATCCCCCTGTTCATCATTTCCGCAGGCAGCCCGTATCCCCTCCCGGACCTGGCCCTTCAGGACGTGAAAGCCCCCACTTACGGCATCATCGGGGAAACGGTGCAAATACCCTTTACCATTAAAAGCACGCTGGGCAAGGAAACGCGCACCACGCTCATCATGACTTCCAGGGATACAGGAAAAACCGTCACCCGCACGGTCACCATTCCGGCCCAGGGGGAGGTATCCGACGCGGTTCTGTGGAAAATAGAAAAAGAAGGAGCGGAAACGCTGGAACTCAAACTCCCGGTCCAGCCCCAGGAACGGATGCACAATAATAACGCCTCTTCCTTCAGCATCTCCGGCAGGAGGGAATCCATCAAAGCACTGGTCATCGATACCCTGCCGCGCTGGGAATACCGCTTCATCCGGAACGCCCTGTACCGGGATCCCGGCGTGGACGTGCATACCCTGCTCTTTCATCCGGGACTGGAAGAAATGGGGGAAGGCCCCGGGTACCTGGTCAAATTCCCGGACAGGATGGAAGACCTGGCCCGGTATGACGTCATCTTCATCGGCGACGTGGGGCTGGGCTCCAAAGGGCTAACGGAAGAACAGGCCTCCCTGCTCAAAGGCATGGTAAAAAACCAGGCCAGCGGCATCGTCTTCCTCCCCGGCTACCAGGGCAGGCAAATGGAACTCCTGAAATCGGAACTGGGGGACCTGATGCCCGTTACATTCCTCAACACCAAGCCGGAGGGGACAACCCAGCCTTCCCCATCCCCCCTTATCCTGACGCCGGAAGGCCGCGGCTCCCTGCTTACCATGCTGGCGGATACGGAGAGTGAAAACGAAGAAGTATGGCGCAATCTGCCGGGCTTCAACTGGTACGCCCCCGTGGAACGGCCCAAAGCGGGAAGCACTGTCCTGGCTGTGCATGCGGCGGATAAGAATGCCTATGGCCGCATTCCTCTTATTGTCACCCAGTCCTGCGGCAACGGAAAAGTCCTCTTCATGGGAACGGATTCCGCCTGGCGATGGAGGCGAGGAGTAGAAGACAAATACCATTACCGTTTCTGGAGCCAGGTGGCCCGCTGGATGAGTTACCAGCGCAACATGGCCGCAGGGGAAAGAATCCGTCTGATTCCCACCCCGGAACGGCCCCGGCCGGGAGACACGCTGACCGTCACCGCCATGGTCTCCGACAAACTGGGGGCCCCTCTCCAGAATGGAGAGGTTTTTCTGGACATTACGACTCCGGAAGGAAGCTCCAGCCGCGTTCAAATGGACACTATGGACCATACATGGGGCTCCTTTACCGCCTCCGTCAAAATCAACCGTCCCGGCACCTGGAAGCTCACTGCTTCATCCTCTGCGGAACCGGATAAATCCGTTACGCTTCCCGTCATCACCATGAGTGAAACGCTGGAAAAAATCGGCAGCCCCGTCAATACCGCGCTAATGGAGGAAATGGCCTCCATCACACGCGGGCGCATGGTAAAAGCTGAGGAAATACAGCGGCTCATTAAGGAAATCAGGGATCTCCCGGTGCCGCCGCCCATGGAAACGCGCATCCTGCTCTGGTGCAACCCGTATACGCTCTCCATCCTCATCCTTCTGCTTACCCTGTTCTGGATAGGAAGAAAACTCAACGGCACCATTTGAGACGCAGGTTTCCCACACCTCCCCGGCAGGAGTTTTTCTTCCCTCCCTTCCCGTTATTTTCCCGCAGACTCCCTGTCCGCGGCAGCAGAAGCCGGCTGAGAAAATCTCAGCCTCAATCCCATTTTTTTCCAGGCCGCGGCCATTTCCCCCTGTACATCCTCCGGAGTCTTCCCATTCAGCAAAACAGCACGCGCCTTCCCGCCGCCCTCCGCATCACGAACCCTCAAATAGCTTCTGAGGCGCTCCGCCTTTCCGCTCCCTTCCAGGTGGCTCCAGTAAACCATCCACAACAAATCGGCCCAATACTGAAGCGTTCCTCCCCTGGAGGAAACGCCATGCTCCGCGGCGGAATGTGCTGAATCCCTGGACAGCATGTCCGCCAGGGCCGGCAGAGTTTCTCTGCCCGTGCGGACGGCGCGCGGAACCATCGCGGCCAGCCTTTCCGGAATCTTCCGGAATACCGGCGCTTCCTTATCCATGGGAAGAAAAGCCATGTACGCGGAAAAGCCGTCCACCAGCCAGTGATCCCAATCCATGGACTGCGCCGCCCAGTGCGTGACGGCAAAGCGCGGATCCAGTTCCGGCTTCAGCAGCTTTCCCTTCTTATCCCGCAACAGCAGAGCCGTGAAACTGGTAGGGGAAAACTTGAGATGCCCGTTCCGCAGGCCCGGAGCCCTGTTGAAATCCTCTTCCTGGAAACATACCCTCACCAGATACTTGCGGGAGGGTCGGCGGGCCACCGCCAGATTCAACGGAACAGCTGCCAGGGCAGACAGAATGGTTTCAAAACGCCGGGCAAGGATCATACGCTCCGCTTCCGGCAGCTTTCCGGGAGACTCCATGATGAAATGATCCGTTTCATACACACTCAGCTCCTCCGTCTCCTGCACGGTTTTCACCAGCAGGAAACCGGGAACAACCACCCTCTCCGGCCAGGGAGCATCCCAATTCGGCTCCAGGGGAACGTACCGTCTGCCGAAATCCCCCTGCACAGGAGGATTCTCAGCCCCCACATCCGTATCAGGGAGCGTCCCGCCAGACTTTACCCATTCCAGAATATATTCCTGGTCGGCTCCGGAAAAAATATTCTTGGGAACAGCCACCACGCGACCATCCTGAAGCTTCAAATCCACCTCCGCATCACGGACGGCCACCAGCACGGCTACGACGGTAGCGCCCCGGTCATTCGTCCAAATGCGCGCCCGGGCGCTTCCCGCCAGGCTCAGCCCTGCCAATACGGACAGAATCTTTACAGGTAAGGTCATAGGGTTCCCTTTGCCCGCACAAGCTACCACATTGTCCCACGGACGCAACCCTTTTTCCGTCTCCCGTTCTTCCGGAACAGGTTCCTTGAAAAGAATATGGGAAAGGAATGCATCATCGCCTGTCCCCCGGAGGGATTGACACGCTCCGGCAAAACCCATAATCTTATGGAAGAAAGGAAAAGAAGGCATGCATATCAGTCCCCTCAGAAAAAATATTCCGCTGACTGTCGTCACCCTGGCGGCTCTGGGCATCATGTTCTTCCTGTTTTTCATGCATCCCGCCCCTCCGGAAGAATCATTGGAATTCTATGCGCCGGACGGCAATATCGCGGGTTCCTTCCGGGTGGAGATCACGAATGCGCCTTCCAACCCCGCCTACACGGAAGTAAAAATCATTCCGGAAGACATGGAATCCTTCCAGCGGTTTTTGGCCCAGTTCCGCAACAAACCCGTTACTGCAAAAGTTCCCTCCCGCGGCAGCCACATCATTGTTCCGGGCCGGGACATGCAATACGACGGAGTCCTGCGCCTGACCGGACATTGAGAGGGCAGGCAAACAGAGGCCATCTTAAAGTTGTTCTCCCTTTCCCACGTCCTTCGCCCACTTCCGGGCCAGGAAGGAACAAACCATCAACTGGATCTGGTGGAACACCATGATGGGAATCACCAGCAGCCCGATGGGGGCTCCGGCAAAAATCACGTTCATCATCGGAATGCCGGTAGCCAGGCTCTTTTTGGAGCCGCAGAAAATAATCGCAATGCGGTCCTCGCGGGAAAAACGGAGCCTGCGTGAAAGGAAAGCCGTCAGCCACAAGGCCGCGGCCAGCAGGAGGCCGCAAAAAGCCAGCACCTCCACCAGGGAAAGCCAGGGCAGATTTTTCCATACGCCGTTAATCATCGCATGGCTGAATGCCGTGTAAATAACCAGCCAGATGGTGCTGTGGTCTGTCCAGGAAGTGAGGTTCCGGTGCGTGACTACCCATTTGCCAATCCAGCGCTGGGCGAACTGGCCGGCCACAAAAGGCACCAGAATAATATAGCAGATGTTCAGGAAAGTGGAAAAATCCACGCCCCCTTCCCCTCCGCGGGACCACACCAGCCCCACCAGCAAGGGGGTGAGGAACACCCCCAGCAGGCTGGAAACGGAAGCGGAGCAAATGGCCGCGGCCACATTGCCGCCCGCCATGGAAGTGAACGCTATGCTGGACTGCACGGTGGAAGGCAGCATGCACACATACAGCATTCCCATGCACAAATCCGGCCCCAGCACACTATTCCACAAGGGCATGCTGAACATACCCAGCAGGGGGAAAATAACAAAGGTGCTCGCAGCCACCAGCCCCTGAAGGCGCCAGTGCATCAACCCTTCCCATACGGAACGGCGGGAAAGCTTGGCCCCGTACAGAAAAAAAAGCAGAACGATGGCTGCATCGCTCAGACGGCTGAACACTGTATCCCATACTCCGGAACAGGGAACCAGAATTCCCGCGCCCACACTGACGATGAGGCCGATGGTGAAGCGATCCAATTTGGCAAGGAATCCCGGCATGGAGAAGGAAAAAAGGTAAATACCGCCTCCGGCGTTCTATTTGAAACGCACAGCATGCTTCTTGCTCAGGCGCAGGACGCTGCCCGGAGCCAGTTCCAAAACGGCGGAGGGGTCTGTCATTTTCACATCATTCAACTGGATAGCGCCGGGCGTGAAATGCTCCTTGCGGAGAACGCCATTGGATTTTTTCACCTGGAAAACATTCTCAAACAGGAAGGAAACCAGGGCCAGGGCATTCATGTCGGCAGGCAGGGAGGCAATCTCCACTTCCGGCAAATCCGCGGCAGCCAAATCCCTCTTGGAAAAACGGGTTTCCCAGTCAGAACGCGCGGCATCCGCAGCGGCGGAATCATGATAGCGTGCCGTGATTTTCCAGGCCAGGAGCTTTTTGGCTTCCATCGGATGCAATCCCATGTCCCGCTTCTCACCCAGCAGCACCAGGTAATAGCGGTCCATCAGTTCGTCGCTGGCGCTCATCATCTTGCCGAACATCATCTCCGGAGCCTCATCCACGCCCACGTAATTCCCGTAGGACTTGGACATCTTCCGCACGCCGTCCAGACCTTCCAGAAGAGGCATCGTCATGGCGATTTGCGGCAGCATGCCTTCCTCCTTCTGAAGGTCGCGGCCCACCAGGATGTTGAAAAGCTGGTCCGTCCCGCCCAGTTCCACGTCCGCACGGATTTCCACGGAATCCCAGCCCTGCATAATCGGATACTGCATCTCATGCAGGCGCACCTCCTTACCGCCCTCCACACGGGCCTTGAAATCCTCCCGGGCCAGCATCTGCTGCATGGTCACGCGGGAATTAAGCTTCAGCACCTCCTCATACGTCATCTTGCGGAACCAGTCCCCATTATACACGATCTCCGTCTTGTCACGGTCCAGAATCTTGAACGCCTGCTTGGTATATGTCTCCGCATTCTCCAGCACCTGTTCACGGGAAAGGGGGGGGCGGGTCACGGAACGGCCGGAAGGGTCGCCGATCGTGGCGGTGAAATCCCCGATGAGCAAAACAGCCTGGTGGCCAAGTTCCTGGAACTGGCGCAATTTCTCAATAGCCACGGTATGGCCTAGGTGGATGTCCGGCGCAGTAGGGTCCACGCCCAGCTTCACGCGCAGGGGGCGGCCCAGCTTGAGGCGCTCCTTCAGCTCTTCGCGGCTGATCACGACGGCGGTACCGCCCATCAATATGTCTAATTGCTCATCTATAGTCATTGATCTGGCGCATAGAGTGCCGGGGGCACCGCTCCTTTTCAAGCCTATATCCTGTGCGCGGCTCATCGAACGCGGCCAAGAGTCCCCCGCCACCGGTCCCGACGTGAGGGAACAGGCACGGAATCCGTCCCGAAAGGCAGAATAAACGGCACGCCGGTGCTGGCATTTTCCCCGCATGACCCTTCCTCCCGTTCCATGTCACGGACCTGCCCTGCTCCCTTCCGGATGCAGAGAAACGTCCCCGCGAATCTACAGAAGCTGGTACAGGCGGGGATAGGAAGCATGATTGGCGGTTATGTAATGCGGGCGCGGTTTGGGGACCGGCTTTGTCCGCCTTTGATCCCAGCCGTCACGGTCATGATGATAATTATCATGGCGCGGCGGCCCGGAACGGTAATCATCACGATCATGGTGACGATAATGGCAGCCTGCGGTCAGAACGATTGAGGCTGCTGCGGCAAAAACAGGAATTATGTTCATCTTCATCTTTCTTCAGGGTAAGACAGTCCGGCGGGAGGCATGCGAACGGAAAAAGTCTGTCACCCGAACAAACGCTCCCTGTTGACGAAGAAAACGGCTCCCAATACACATAAAAACGCCCACAGGTAATCCCACTTCCATTTTTCTCCGATGTAGAACAGGGCGAAAGGAATAAACACGCACAGGGTAATCACCTCCTGCATAATCTTGAGCTGGGCCACGTTAAGCCCGCCCGCACTGCCCAGGCGGTTTGCGGGAATCATGAAGCAATATTCAAAAAACGCCAATCCCCAACTCATCAGGATAATCATCAGCAGGGGCTTGCTATCCGCCCCGGAACCCTTCTTCAGATGGCCGTACCACGCCCACGTCATAAAAACGTTGGAGACCACCAGCATGGAAATCGTTAACGCAATCTTCATGATTTTTACTTAAAAACATCAGTCCTTGGAGGACTTGGGATCCAGGGCGTCCCGCAGGCCGTCCCCCAGGAAATTCAGCGCCAGCAGGGTAGCCGAAAACAGGAGCGCCGGGAACAAAAGCAATTCCGGACTTACCTCCATGCGGTCCGCCCCTTCCTTGATCAGCGTTCCCCATGAGGAATTGGGAGCCTTCACGCCCAGCCCCAGAAAGGACAGGACGGCTTCCAGCAGCATGATGCCGGGAACGGCCAGCGTCGTGTACACGATGACGGCCCCGAACAAATTCGGAGCAATATGGCGGAACAGAATCTTCATGTGGCCGATGCCCAAGGAACGGGCAGCTTCCACAAACTCCTGCCCTTTCAGCTCCATCGTCTGCGTCCGGACAATACGCGCCAGCGTCAGCCAGCCCAAAGCGCCGATGGCGATGAACAGGGGAATCAGCCCGGTCATGGGGCTCACCATTTCCACAGACCAGCCCGTCATGCCGGAAACCCACTGCGTCAACCTCCGGGCCGGCTCCTCCACGGACAAGGAAAAAATAATCACCAGCACAATGAACGGCAGGGCAAAAAGCACATCCACCAGGCGCATCATCAGGGCATCCAGCCTGCCTCCGGCATAACCGGAAACCAGTCCGTACGCCACGCCAATCACCAGGGAAACGCCCGTAGCGACCACTCCCACCAGCAGGGAAATGCGGCCGCCGTACAGGACACGCGCCAGCAGGTCCCTCCCAAGCTGGTCCGTGCCGAACCAATGGTCCCAGGAAGGGCTTTCCGCAATCCGGGACAAATCCTGCACATTAGGATGAGGCAGCCACGGCAGCAGGGGACCCAGAAAACAGGCCGCCGCAATCAACGCCAGCGCCAGCAGGGAAAACATGGCCGCCCGGTTGCGGGAAAGACGCAGAAAAGCGTCCTTCCACAGGGAGGAACCCTGTTCCTCCGTCCTGTTCCATCCTCTTTTTCTCATGATTCCTTTCTCAATCTCGGGTTGACGGCCATTTGCACCAGATCCACACCCAGGTTGGCCGCGACGATCAGAATGCCGTAAAACAGGACAAGCCCCTGGATGAGGAAATAATCCCGGTCCGTGGTTGCGTTCACGAAATGCTGCCCCATGCCGGGAACCTGGAAACAGGTCTCCACCACAAAAGAACCGGTAATCATGGCGGCAAAAGCTGGCCCCAGATAGGAAAGAGCCGGAATCAGGCCGCCTCGCAAAGCGTGCTTCCAAACCGTACGGAAAGGCCCCGCCCCCTTGGCTCGAGCCGTCCGGATGAAATCCTGCCCCAGCACTTCAAGCATGCCGCCGCGCGTCAGGCGCGCCAGATATGCGGCATTCACCAGCCCCAGCGTCAGCGCCGGAAGCACCACACAACCGGGAGAATCCCATCCGGCCACGCTCAAGCCGGGCACATGCATGCCCAACGCCACGCCAAGCAGCGGAGCCACGACGAAAGCGGGAATGCAAATGCCGGCCATGGAAACGAGCATCACCCACCAGTCCATCCACCGGTTCTTGTACAGTGCCGCCACAATTCCGGCGGGAATCCCCGCCAGAATGGAAATAGCCATGCCTATGACTCCAAGCTGGAGGGAAACAGGGAATGACTGGCCGATCATATCCGCCACGCTGACGCCTTCCTTCACCAAAGACGGCCCCAGGTCGCCATGAACCAGCATGTTCCACCAGTAACGCCCGTACTGGACCAGGGGAGCCTGATCCAGCCCATAACTGGCCTGGAGCTGCTGGAGGACATGCTCCGGAAGTTTCTTTTCTCCCATGAAGGGGTGCCCCGGCAACAGGCGTATCAGGAAAAACGTCACAGTTTCCAGCACCAGCAGGACCAGAAGCCCCTGCCCCAGGCGTTTCAGAATCATCCTGCTCAAGGCGCGGCCTCCTTCCCATGTTCCCGGGCGTCGTCCAGGCTGATATCCTCAAACAAATGGTTGTCCAGCAGCAGGGGGTGCCATCCCCGCACCTCCGGCCTCTTCAAATAGGACCGTTTGGCCCAATACAGGGGAATCACCGGGGATTCGGAAAGCATCAGCGCTTCCGCACGGGCCAGCAGGGCCATGCGCTTCTCCTGGTCTCCCGTGGCGCGGCTCTCCGCCAGCAGGCGTTCATACTCCGGATGAAACCAGCCCGTATTATTGTTCCCGGAGGCGGACCCCCACAAATCCAGAAAACTGGAAGGGTCCAGATAATCACCGGACCATGAGGAGGAACTAAAATCATACTGCATGGAATTCTGCGCGAACTTGTAGGCCGTCCACTCACAGGAACGGATATCCACATGAATCCCCAGATGCTTTTTCCACATGCCCTGGATGGCTTCCGCCATCGTCTTCTGAACTTCGCGGGATGTAGTCATCAGCTCCAGCCGTGGAAAACCCTTCCCGCCGGGAAAACCGGCCTGGGCCAGCAGGGAACGCGCTTTCTCCGGATTGAACTCCACCCCATGCGGCGTCTTGTATCCGGCGCCGTCCGGCGTAAAGCCGAAGCACGGCTGGCCGCCGCCGCACACCACGTCCCGCACCAGGGCCTCCCGGTCTACCGCCAGGGAAAGGGCCCGCCTGACCCGGGCGTCATTCAGCGGCGCACGCGACGTATTCAGACGGTAAAAAATAGTCACGTAATAATCATCCTGGCAAAAATCATCGCCGCCGCGCTCCCGGGCGTAAGCCGTCATCTCGGGAGGCACGTTGTTGGTGACATGAAGCTTGCCGTTGAAAAACATGCGGGTTTCCGTAAAGCCGTTCACGGTGGGAAGAAAACGGACTCCATTCAGCCGGACGGCGGAAGCGTTCCGGTACCGGGGATTGCGGCGCACCTCCACATAATCATTGAAACGGTGCTCTGCCATAAGAAAAGGTCCGTTCCCTACGGCCGCTCCGGGCCGCGTCCATTTCCCCGTCCTGTCCAGCATGCCGCCGTGGGCTTCCACGGCATGGCGGGGAACCGGAAACCAGGTGCAGTGAAGCAACAGCAGGGGAAGCTGGGGCATCGGAGAACGCAGCTCCATCTCCAGGGTATAATCATCCGCGGCGCGCACGCCCACGCGGGCTTCCTCCCATAAATCCGGCTTTCCGGCCCGGACATCCTCCAACATCCGGGCCGCAATCTTCCGCGCTCCTTCCTCCGGCATCCCGTCCGGCCACTCCATCAGGGAAGGATCATCCCGCAGAGCCTCCAGCTCACCGGCTCCCATACCATCCAGCCTCTCCCAATCCACCCGGGCCAAAACCCTCTCTTCCAGCCCCTCTTCCCCGGCCAGCCGGGAACCGGGACCGCACAGCAGCAGGCTGCGCCTGTTCCGGTTATAGGCTTCCGCATTCTTCAGCGGATAAAGCATGTCCGCGTACCTCCCTCCAAACCCCGGATGAAGCAGGCGGTGATAGGCATACACGAAATCATGGGCCGTCACAGGAACGCCGTCGCTCCACACGACGTCCTTCCGGAGGGAAAAACGCCACTTGTCCGCCTCCGGACTATGCGTCCACGACTCCGCCACAGCGGGATGAAAAACGGCGTCATCCCTGGAATCCCCGCGCAGCAGCCCCTCCATGACGGCATTGATCATCTTGAAATCGGAAACGGAAGTGGCGATGTGGGGGTCAAAGCTCTGGGGCTCCGCATTATTGCCCACGATGAGCACCCCTGCCTCCTGCGCCCGTTCCACGCTCGTACGCGTATCGCATCCGGCGAGCAAAAGCATCACACAGAACATCATGAACAGGCGCATGGCGGGATTCTGTCAGGTTTCCTTCCCGTACGCAAGGCTTCACGTCAAGAAATACGGCGGCAGAACCACAACGACCTGAGCGCCCGCCCAGAAGCGGAAGGCTCCTCCCAGAACCTTTATCCCACCCGGCTCCCAGTTCTGCGGCTTAACAATATATTTTCCTTCGTACGCTCATGATACATATAAAATTTCATAGAAAGAAAAACGCCCCTCTTCCTTACTGGTCTTTTACAAAACGGAGGGGGTTTATCCTGTTCTCCCGGTTATTCCTCCTCTAAATTTTTCCCATGTTTAAATTCAAACACCGGACATCCTGTATCTTGACCGTACTCACGGGGATAATCTCCATTCAGGTAGGGAATGCCATCACCGTCCCGTGGCTCAGACCTTATATTAACGGTGAAGAAGTGGTCGGAACTACGCTGGAAAGCCGTTACAGCACACCTGACGGAGAATCCGCCAATCCTGTGATCCGGTGGGAAAAAGCAGATGTCCGAAACGGAAAAACCGTAGTGGTTCAGCAGAGCCGTGATGCGGAATCCTACACCCTGACGGACAAGGATGCAGGAAAATATTTCCGGATTATTGTAGGCTGCGGAACCAAAGACGAAGCTGCCAGCCAGTGGATCGGCCCGGTCATCACGGAAAAACAGGCGGAAAGCATCAATAACCGTTTCCATCCCGGCAGGAGCTACCAGGAAAATGTGAACGAACTTCAAAAGGAACTATCTGAAAAACTTCGAAACGCCGTGTACTTTACCGTAGATACGGACAAGCTGCATGGCGCACCCTGCGCGATGGCCAGAAATAAACGAATCCCTCTGCCCGAAGATATCAGACCTTTCCGGGAAAACGGAAAAATCTATATCAGCCAACCCTTTGTACAGGCCATTTTCAACAGGGAACTGCCTGATGAAATCATGGAGGAAGCAGCCGGACAGAAAGCTTATGAAATAAGCAATGTGGCCAGGGTTCTGCAACTCAACCTCTGGCAGGGAGACAAGGAAAAATCTCCCGTACCGAACTTTCGCATGCAACCCATGGCGGAAGGACTGGTGATTCTCTCTCCTGAAAAAGACATCTTCTCTCCAGTAGAAGACCGTGACCTGATTAATGAAGCCGTCAACGGGCTCTTCGATTTCAAGGCCGATAATAAACAGTTAAAATGGTTTCGGGATGCCAAATTCGGCTTGTTTGTTCACTGGAACCCTTCTTCCCTGCTGGAACGGGAAATAAGCTGGGAACGCAATGCGGCGCGTCCCAAAGACAGCGCGAGCGGTCATAAGAATACCGTAGACTTTGAGTACGACTCCGCCCACCGCCGCTTCAACCCCAAGCAATATGACCCCAGAAAATGGATGTCCGTCGCCAAAAAAAGCGGTATGAAATACGCCGTGCTGACCACCAAGCATCACGACGGCTTCTCTAACTTCCCCTCCAACTACGACACCTTCACCATTGCTGCCACCCCCTACGGCAAAGACATCGTGGAACAATTCGCGGCGGCAGTTCATGCGGCCGGGCTCAGACTGGGATTTTATTATTCTGGAAGAGACTGGTACAACCCCTACTACCTGACCGACCAGCACTACCGTTATCTGGAATACTACTTCGGCCAAGTCAGCGAACTGCTCACCCGCTACGGCCAGGTGGATGTGCTCTGGTTCGACAGCCTGGGCAATAGCTCCCTCAACCAGTGGGATCCCCGCACCATGATACGCCGCATCAAGCAGTACCAGCCGGACATTCTGATCAACAACCGCATGAACAGCACCCGCGGAGGCAATAAGGAACCGCTGCCCGATGATTTGAAAGGGGATTTCCTGACGCCGGAATGCAAGCTAGGCCCCTTCAACACTCAAACGCCTTGGGAAAGCTGCATGACCGTGGCGGATATCCCCGGCACCCGCTGGACGGGCAACTGGTCCTACACATCCAACGCAACAACCAAACCCGTCGAAACCTCCATCAGATTCCTGATCAATAACATTGTCAAGGACGGCAACCTGCTTTACAACATCGGTCCCACTCCACTGGGAACATTTGATCCGAAACAGGCTGAAACTTTTCTGTCCATGGGAAAATGGATTGCTTTCTACAAGGAGGCCATTTACAACACTCGCGGAGGCCCCTACAGGGACCAGTCATGGGGCGGCAGTTGCTACAGAGCGGATCACAACGGCAAAAAAACCGTTTACCTGCACGTCAGCCCGCTGATTGCCCGACAGGGAAAAGAGCTGAAGGGAAATACCCCCCTGTTCATCAAAGATATCGGGGAAAAATTCACGAGAGCGACCCTCATTGTGAACGGTACCGGAAACGGAAAATTCGTCAGGCTTGAAAAGGAAGGAGACCAGTACAAAATCACTTTGCCCGAGGGTGTCACCTGGGACAGGCTGGATACCGTCATCAAACTTCAATAACCCGCTCTTCCAAGAAAACAGCATGCCTTTCCCGCACTCTCTCCTAGACCGGATTTTTATTACCGGAGAATAGTGTTGCCGCCACACGGTACTCTTGCCTATCCCATATACCCGGCCTGACGGAACCGGCATCAAATCCTGCCTTTCGCCACTCCCGCAGCAGAAGCGCCGAAAACACGCGCCGCAGGAGAACAGCGCCCCTCATAAGCCACAGTGCCTCCTTTTCATCATCCCTTTTGAGTAACCGGAGAAACAGGGGGAAAGCAAAACCCCGCAACGGCAGAAAACCGTTGCGGGGCTGTTTTCCCAAAGCAAGGGAAAAGAAAAGCGGCTTTAATTATTTGCCCTGCGCCTTTTTGGCAGCGTCAATCTGGGCCTTGATCTTATCCTTGTTGGCAAGAATGCCGGCCTTGATGCGGGGGGCCTGCATTCCGGCTTCCGTTCCCGGCTTCAACTCGGCCACCTTATCCAGAATCAGAACGGCGCCGTCCACGTCACCGGTGGAATTCAGGTAGGTCCCGAACTCCATCATCAGCAACTCCTGCTGTGTTTCCGGCAGAAGCTTGTCGCGGTCGGGATATGCCTTAACCACCTGAAGGGCTTCCGCAGGCGTAGTCTTGTCCGTCAGCTTGCCGGCAAGATAATTTTGAACATCTTTCCGTTCCTTTTTAAGCTGGTCGGAGAGGGCGTCTGCAGCTTTCAGGCCGGACTTGTCATCCTTGTCCAGCTTCTTGATTTCCGCTTTCACGTCACCATAAAAATTGTCCACATATTCCTGAGGAGCCAGCTTGAGCACTTCCATCAGAGCGGCAACTTTCGCTTCATCCGTAGCAGCCTTGGCAACATTCGCTTCCGCGGCATTAAGAGCTTCCTTGTTCTTCAGGGCATCCTGCATGGCTTTCATGACATCATCCCCGGAGCGCCCTCCAACAAATCCCCCAAAAGGCTTGCCGGAAGCGTCCGCAAACACAACGGTCGGGAATCCCCGCACGCCGTACTGCTGGGCAAGCTTTTCATTGGCGGCTTTCATTTCCTTGGACTGTTCCTTGCCGCGCGGATAATCCAGCTCCACCAGCACGAAATTTTTCTGCGCTTCCTTCTGGAAGTCAGGCTTGCTGAATACGTTGGCGCGGAGCTGCATGCAAGGAGGGCACCAGTCGGAACCGGTGAACTCAATCATTAAATCCTTTTTCTGTTCGGCGGCCTGTTTTTTGGCGGCATCCATATCGGTAATCCACCCTTCCGCGGCAAAGCAGGGAGCGACGCAGGCGGCAACAACAATTGGCAGAATTTGTTTAATCATATCTACAATTCAATATTGTAGAATCGGACAGCCCGCGTCAATCCCCTGTTCAATCATTTTTAGAAAATCTCCAAAAGGGTGCGTCTTCCGCAGGGAAGCCCGCATACGGCTGATGCCGGAAAAACTGATGCCCCATAGGAAGACGGTGTCATTATTGAAGCAAATCGGGAGTTGCCTTTCAGCCTGTTTTCACTTATGTACAGAACCTATCATGAACACGGTTTTAATCATTGGAGCAGGCGGCGTTGGGCATGTGGTAGCCAACAAATGCGCCCAGCTGCCGGATATTTTTCAAAACATTCATCTGGCCTCCCGCACGAAGAGCAAATGCGATGCCGTTGCGGAGGACGTACGCTCCAGAACGGGCGTCAGCATCACTACCCATTCCGTAGATGCGGACGACGTGCCCGCCACCGTAGCCCTCATCCGGGAAATCAAGCCGCAGCTGCTGATCAACGTAGCCCTGCCCTACCAGGATCTCACCCTGATGGAAGCCTGCCTGGAAACCGGAGTCAACTACCTGGATACCGCCAACTATGAACCCCGTGACGTAGCCAAATTCGAATACTCCTGGCAATGGGCGTACCAGGAGCAATTCCGCAAAGCCGGGCTTTTTGCCCTGCTGGGTTCCGGCTTTGACCCAGGCGTCACCAATGTATTCACGGCATGGGCTCTCAAGCATCACTTTGACGAAATCCATACGCTGGACATCATTGACGTCAATGGCGGCAATCATGGCAAGGCCTTCGCCACCAACTTCAACCCGGAAATCAACATCCGGGAAGTAACGGCGCCCTGCCGCCACTGGGAAGACGGAGCCTTCCGGGAAACCGCTCCCATGAGCATGCACCAAAGTTTCACCTGCCCGCAGGAAGTGGGCACCTATGAAATCTACCGCATGTACCATGAAGAAATGGAAAGCCTGGTCAAGCACATCCCCACCATCCGCCGGGCTCAATTCTGGATGTCCTTCTCACCGAACTACCTCAAGCACCTGGAAGTGCTTCAGAACGTGGGTATGACCCGCATTGACCCGGTCATGTACAACGGAGTTGAAATCATCCCGCTGCAATTCCTCAAGGCCGTTCTGCCGGACCCCGGGGACCTGGGCAAGACGACCAGGGGAAAAACCTGCATCGGCAACGTCATCACCGGAATCAAGGACGGCCAATTCAAGGCTGTGTACATTTACAACATTTGCGACCATGAACAATGCTTTAAAGAAGTAGGTTCCCAGGCCATTTCCTATACCACAGGGGTTCCGGCCATGATCGGCGCGGAAATGATCCTTACGGGCAAATGGACTGGCGCAGGAGTCTTCAATATGGAACAAAATGATCCGGATCCCTTCATGGACGAGCTCAACAGGCGCGGCCTACCCTGGCACTGCGTGGAACTCACGGAAGAACAAGCCAAAACCCTGAAGGTCAACCAGCAATAAACTTCAGCAAGCGCTGTGGGCATCATCAAAACCGGACATTGAATTTCCAATGTCCGGCTTTTCCGTTTTCAGCGGGGAACAGAATTCCCCAGGACAGCACGTCAACGCCTGCCTCCGGGAAAAAGAAAAAGCCCCGGACGGCGTCTTTCCGCCTCAGTCATAATTTTCTGGCGGGAAGAGCAGGCAGGTTGTAAAAAACCAGTGCCATGAAATATCTTGCGTTATTTCTCATGTTCCTGCTTCAGCCGATACTGGCGGAAGATACAGCCCCATGGAAAATAGCGATCATCGGCGATACGCACGACTCCCCCAAGCGTATGGAAGGAAGCGAGGGAGTAGCAGTCAACTTCATCAAAACCCTCTATGGGGAAATCCTGAAACACAACGTGGACATGGTCGTCCAGGTAGGGGACATGGCGGATATTGAAGGAAGCGCCCCCGTCAAGGGACTCGCCAAACGCAAGGAACTCAACAAAATTCTGAGAGAAAAAGGCATCCCCTTTTATGCCGTGCGCGGCAATCACGAATCCCTTCCTTTCCGGGCGGAACAATTCCGGGAACTCTTCCTGCCTACGCGGAAGCAGGGCGCCAAAGGGCTGGCTACCAGAAAGTTGAACTACGGAATCCGCCATAAAAACGCTTCCCTGTATTTCATGGATATTGACCTCACCCCTGACCAGCTCGTGGACTTCAGTGCGTGGGTCAAACGCAACAGAAGCAAGGCCAACACCGTTCCGAGGCACTGCCTGGTCTTCACCCACCGCACCCTGCAGACGCCCATGCAATTCCGGGAATGCCTGTGGGGGCGTTACAACGACAGCGCGGCGGAACAGCAAAACATCTTTTACCGCAACCTCCGGGATGCCGGAGTGCGCTTCGTCGTCACCGGACATCTGCACGCCCATGACCTGTATATGATTACCTCCCCGGACGGACAAAACACCCTTACCTCCCTGATCTGCGCCCCTGCGGGGAACAAGGTTCTTCCCATCCCTTTTCTGCTGCCTGCAAAATCCCGGGTAAAAACCCTGCAATACCGCTCCGGCATTACGGCCTACTATATCCTGACCATTTACCCGGATTCCATGACCCTGGATACCTACGCCGCCCCCAATAACGGCACTACTGACGAAGGCCCCCAAAGCGGAGAGTTCAACAAATTGAACTCCTACGCAATTCCGATGGATTAGAACATACTGCGGCCCTCGTTTCTTCCATAACGCAGCATCCCGGAATCTGCCTGCTCCCGTCCGCTATGCACCCTGACATCCCTGGCGAAACAATGAAATTTCCGGGAAGTTCCCAATCCTCCATGTTATTTCATATGCCCGGAGCCACGGGACTTTATCTTTCTATCGTGCTGGCGCTCCCGGTCGCCCTTATATAAAAACTCCGTTCTTCCATCGCGGCCTACAGTACGGTCAATCAGGTCTCCGATTTCCTGGTCAGCGTACCCGGCCTTCTTAAGATACTTAACCACTTCACCAGCCTGCTCCGGATAAAAACGGACCAGCATCTCCACAAACGCAGGTTCCAATCTCTTTTCCAAATGATACTTACAATTGTTATTTCCGTCTTCATTAGACAGCAGCTTATTGTTGTAATAAATTGATCGGGGATCAGCCCCGCAAAATAAACTCAGTTCTCGTTCCTGAACCAGTCTCAAGGTTCTTTCGGCACTCATTTTATCGTATTCCTCCTTCATCCTGGCCTGTTTCTGCTTTAATTCCGGATCATACTGGGTCCTGAATGTTTTCAATACGGCCACTCCATATTCTGCCCAGATTCTGCACAGCTCCTTTCTCTTTACGCCGCATCGGGAAACGATTCCGGATATATCCCAAGATAAAACGTTCATCCATTCCACAACCCTAGCCTTCAGCTTATAATCCATGTTATCATATAAGCCGTCCTTCGGAGTATTCTCATCATAATTCAGAGGAAATACGTCCATTGAAGAGACAGCGTAAAAAATCTAGGACAACACCCTGACGTCTTCTGCGTTCACATCTCCAGCTCCCTTGGAACTAAAGGCGCCAAGTTTCTTCCGCGCTTCCCGGTAACAATCCGGCAGCTCTTTTTCATGCAACAGGGAAAGAAACTCCTTCTTTTCCTGAGGAGACGTTTTGAATGCGGAGATGCTGTCGGGCAACGGAAGCCGGAGCTGGGCAGGCTTTCCTTCAGCAGTATTTCCCAAATATATATCAGCGGAATATGCCTCTGTTTCCGTTTCAATCCTCAACGCGCCGGAATCCTCTTCCTCCACGTCCGCAAAGGAAAAACCGCACAGGGAAACCGCGCAACCTATTAAAAGAATTCTTATATTTTTAACAACAACCGCCATCAGACGCAGATGATACCTTATTGCCATTTCCCATTATTCCATAGCAAAAAATTCTAACATTCCGCAGCTTTTTCCTGCTAAAAGATTCTGATGCTCTTCACGCCATAATACATCGCCGCGCCTCTGTTGACGTAGTCTTCCGGGTTTTGCGACAGGTCTACCCAGAAAATGAAAGAACACCAGGGGGAGGGAGGAGAGAGGGGAGGAACAACGATTTCCTGAATACCGGCCTTTTTCTGCTCCAGAACCAGGCGGACGCGCTTTTCATGCTGCCGGAACAGAAGCAGATGATCATGAAGGGTTGAAAAAACGCATATTCCGGACAACACCAGAAAAACGGCCACAGTTATCTTCGGACGGGGCATGGCACTGGGGATGCCGTACCACATACGAAGAAGAACCAGCACGCCGACGCCGAACAGCAGGGTGGCGGAGAACATGGCATGGTCCGCCGGAATGACGGCGACGGCGAAAGAAAGAGCCATGGTATAAGACGCCAGAATATATGCCGCCGCTATTCCAAGGGAAATTTTCCATGCCCGGAAATAGTTCCGGTCCTTGCGAAAACTTTTCCAGAGAACCCAGGCAGCCGCCACGCCCAGCAACACCGGAAGAGCCAGGTATTCATGCATCCGGAACAGGAGCGAAGGGAGAGCTTCCCATCTGCTCCAAAAACCGGAAAGGGGTTCCGCGCAGCCGGGAGTGGCGGAATGCATCCGCGCGGAAATGCCGGGCGCAAGCAGCATGCACAGGGAACCTGCCACCTGGAACACAAGGCCCGCATAAAACCACAAAGGAAGTTTTTCCTTCCGCACCAGGCGGACAAAAACAAACAAGGCTCCCAGCAAAAGCCAGGTTCCCGGAATATTGTTTTCATTGGTCATGCCTGCCGGAAATCCCAGAACAGCCGCAGCGGCAAACTTTCCCCAGCCACTGTTTCTTCCGGAATCTCCCTTTCTCCCGGATTCCGCGTCGTCCAGCAAACCGCGGTACAGACACAGAAAGCCCAGCCAGACGGCGGCGCCCCAGGAATAGTTGGTGGCGCCGGAGAGCCAGTAAATCGTGACGCCGGGCCGGGCCGTGCACGTGAACAGCAGGAGAAGCCCCAATCCGAACAGACGCACGTCCGGCCAGGAACGGGGATCCACCCTGCGCCCGGAAGCCAGATAAAACATCATCAGCGCAAGACCGACCTGTACAAAGGGGTTGAGAAGCATGAAGAGCCATTTTCCCGCCGTCGCTACGGCAAAGGCCAGGTATTCCCCGATTCTGGGATTCCAGGTCATGTAGGAGGCTACGCAGCGCTCCCAGACCAGGCTGAAAGAGAAGCAGTGCTCCATGCCCGTCAGGGCATGATGGTACGTGTCGGAAGTGAGAGGACTCCACCAGCTGAGCAGCGCCGTATACAATAAGGCGGCTGCGGTCAGCGCCCAAAACCACACCCTGGACGTGCGGGGGGACATCATCAGCTAGGATCCGGTTTCCTTTTCCGCAGTGCGGGAGGCAGATCCAGGTCTTCCCCATCCAGAATGAGGGGGCGCACACGGGCAAAAAGGCCGTGGCCCGCACGCTCTTCCTCTCCTTCCTCCGGAGGCAAGCCTTCCTCCAGCTCCTTGATGTCAGGCATCGGGACTGACTCCAATTCCGGCTCCGCCTCCATTTCGGAAATTTGCGCAACAGACGCGGCCTCCCGGAGCGTCTCCTCTTCATCCGGAATCCCGGGAACGGGCCTTACGGGCACCAGTTCCTCTTCCAATTCACGTTCATCCCTCCTGGGGACGGGAACAGGGACGGAAAGATCCGGCTCCGGATGCCGTTCCGGTTCGTCAACCGGGGCAGGAGGTGCAGGCTGAATAATGGTTTTCCCCTCTCCGAGGAAAGATTTTTCCTCCGGCACAAGCACTGTCTGCGACGCCACTTCCCGCTGAAGCACAACAGACGGGGAAACAGATGTCTCTACCACAGGCACGGCGCCCAGCACGGTCAGGGACAGGCGGTCTTCCGTCTGCTGCTCCACGGAAGCACCGATGTGGAGGCGCACCCCCTTCCCCAGGATTTCCGCCACACCGTCCACCAGGGCTTCCAGGCGCTGCAGTGTCAGGGAAGCTCCGCCGCGCACCAGAACCAGAACATCATCCACTTCCCCCAAACGTTTTTCCAGAAAGAGCGGGGAATGCCGGACCTGATCCAATATGTCCGCCACGGAAGCATCCGCAGACGCTTCACCCACGCCAAAGGAGCAAATTCCTTTTCCCGTTCCGGCTACGCTGAGCAGGTCGTCCAATCCCACCCGGAGCAGGTTTCCGGAAGAATTCAACAGAGACGGCACAATAAGCACGGCACGGGCTATAAGGGCGTTAACTACGGAAAAGGCTTCCAGCACTCCCCTGTCGGGGTCTATGAGACCTTCCATGGCGTCATTGTCAAACCGCAGCACCATGTCGGAATACAGGGCAACGCGGGACAGCGCTTCATCCGCCTGGACAGCGCGCCGTTCCCCTTCAAACCTGAAGGGACGGATGACAACGCTGACGACATAAGCCCCCTGTTCCTTGGCCAGACGGGCCGCTTCCGGAGCCACGCCGGACCCTGTTCCCCCGCCCAGCCCGGCGACAAGAACAGCCAGGGCGCTGCCTTCCAGAGCACGGAGAATGGAAGACTCGCTTTCACAGGCCGCCTGGGCTCCTACGGAGGCGTCTCCGCCGGAGCCGAGCCCTCTGGTAAGCCTGGCGCCCAGATGGACCTTGCACGGAACGGCTGAAGCGTTCAAGAGCCGGGCATCAAGATTCATGGCACAAACGGAAGCTGGCTGAGGGGCCAGCAACAACACTTCTTCCATTACCTTGGTGCCTGCGGCCCCTATGCCGCACAGGCAGATTTTTCCGGGCAGGCCGGACGGCCCCTGGGGAGAAATTTCCAGCATGGTTGTTAATTTGGATAAAGGTTGATCAGGAGTTCTTCTTTCCGAAGAAACCCAGCATCCGGCCCAGCCAGCTGCGCTGCTGCGGCAGCTCGGCATCCAGAATCTGGGCATACCGTATCAGGCCTATGGCCGTGCAGTAGCGCGGATCGTCCAGGTAGGAAGGCGCTCCGTTTTTGACCAGCGTAGGCCGACTGATGGCCACGCCGAACACGTGGGAAGCCAGTTCCCCCACGCCGCGCATCAGGCTGGCGCCTCCGCACAGGTACACGCCGTGGCAGCGGTTGCCCTTGAAAGTATCCTTGGGCAGGGAGGATTTGACCAGATTGAAGATTTCCAACAGACGGGAACGGATGATTTCATTCAGCACGTTGCGTTCGATGGCGGCATCCTTCATATGCCCCTCTCCGCGCACGCGCACCATCTCGTTGGTTTTCCCGGAAAAGCTGTTGGCGTCCCCTTCCGTTTTCTTGAGCAGCTCCGCCTGGGCCAGCGGAATGCCGGTCATCAGCGTGATGTCATTGGAAATGTGGTCGCCGCCCAGCGGCACGCATCCGGAGGCCACAAGCTGGCCGTCCAGGTAAAGCACATAGTCTGTCGTGCCCGCTCCCATGTCAATAAGCAGAGCGCCCGCCTGCTTGACCTGCCTGTTGAGTACAAACTGGGCCGTGGCAATGGGGGCAAAAACCACATCCGCAATATCCAGCGGAACTTCCCGCACGCAACGGAAGGAGTTGGTGATGCGGGATTTGATTCCGTGGATGATATGGCAGTCGATGTCCAGGGTTCTTCCGGTCAATCCGGCGGGATTGGTCAGGTTCTCCTGCCCGTCCACGGAAAAGAGGCCGGGCACGCGGTGCAGGACGAATTGTTCCGGCCCCAGGGCGACGTCCCGGGCAATTTCCGTCACCTCGTCCATATGCTCCTGGGAAATAATGCTTTCGTCCGGGGGGAGACGGAATGTCCCCCGGTTGTTCTGCCCCACAATATGGGCTCCCGTCACGGACAGATAGACGGTCATGATATCCACGTCCGCATGGTCCTGGGCCATGTTCCACGCATCGTAAATGCACTGGATGACCTTGGAAGTGTCTTCAATCTCTCCTCGAACCACGCCCTCGCTAGGAACCTCACCCACGCCGATGATTGTCACGGTCGCATCCGGCTTCACTTCGCCTACGACCATGCAAGTCTTGCTTGTCCCTATCTCAAGCCCTACGTGAATTTTTGTCTTAGCCATGAAAGTCAAGGAACTATCAACGTCCTCGCACCTGATAGCACATTACTTTCCATTATTCAAGAAAGCCTGCGCGAACATACGCAGAAAACGCGGTTTTCCTCCGCGCAGCCCCGGTTCAAAGGCCTGTAGGATGACGCACCAGGAAGTTTCTGGTATTGCGGCCGTCCACTCTCCAACGGGGACCTTCGCCGCGGCGCCCGCTTCCCGTGGTGTCAAACCGGAGGCCGCAGATGACCATGAAGACGTGTCCGTTTTTGGCATAAATGGAAATCCAGTCCCCGGCGCCTTTCTGCCCGTAATTCAGGAAAAGCCTGGAATGGCGGGTGGACGTGAGCAAACCGGCTTCCTTCAGCACAAAGGAAGTGCTGCCGGAGCAGTCATAATGGGTATCATAATGCCTCCTGTGCCCCCCGCCCAGCCGGTACGGCTTGTTGACCAGGGAATTGGCTGCCGCAATGGCGCGCTTGACCTGCGAAGGGGCATTTCTGGGGGGAATGGCTTTCCCGTTGTGCAGCACGGCCGTCTTGCCGGGCACAAAGTGGTAGGCGGGAAGACGAGCAGGAGCTTCAACTTGTTGCTGGGAGGAGCAGGAAGAGAGAAAAAGGCCGGCCAAAAGGGCACCAGCCACGGAGAGAGTTCTGTGGGCCGCAAATGTCATAAGAATTATAAACTGCGGAATTCCCGCCCCCTTGGCAAGAAAATAAATTTCCCCCGTCCACATTACATGGTAAACGGGGGAAAGAAATCAGCAATATTTAGCCCTAGGAACGGCTGTGGGCATCCTTCTCCACAGCTGCCCACAGGGAGTCCAGGGAGGCCTGGACCTCCGTCAATGCTTCCTTCACAGGGGCGCCCGGTTTCCCGTGCCCGAAGAGGTAGTATTTAATCTTGGGTTCCGTTCCGGAGGGGCGCACCGCAAAACTGCGGCCGTCCGCCAGATCCACAAAAATCATTTTTTCCGCCGGAATGGGATCGCCTTCCGCGTCCACCAGGTCGCCTCTGGAAAAATCCCGGATGCCGCTGACGGTTACGCCGTCCACTTCCGTGGGAGGATTGGAGGAATAGGAGGCGGCAAGGGCGGCGATTCTGGCCGCGCCGTCTGCGCCTTCCATCACCAGTGATTTGCCCATTTCCAAATACACACCGAACTGCTCAAAGAGTTCATGCAGCAGTTCCAGAAGGCTCTTGCCTATGCTTTCCGCATAAGCGGCCAATTCCGCAAAAATGATGGCGGCGGAGTTGGCATCCTTGTCCCGCACAAAGTCCTGGGCCAGGTAGCCGTAGCTTTCCTCCCCGCCGAAGACAAAGTAACGGCTGTATTCCAGGCGCAGGGCACGCGTTTGTTCCTCGCTCATCCTGCGGTAGCCTTCCCGTTTTTCCGCCGGAATGGCCTGTTCATATTTACCGAGTTTCTGGGCAATATACTTGAACCCCGTGAGCACGTTGACCACTTCATAACCGAAGTGGTGGCCGATGGCATCCTGAAGCCCCGTCGTCACAAAGGTTTTCACCATCACGGCACGGGAACGGTTGGAGTCATTGATGATGCCAAGCTCGGACATGCTCATGCAGCGGTACCACGCCAGCAGGGAGCCGATCTGGTTGCCGGTCAGCAGGTGCATTTTGCCGTCTTCCCCGCGCACAGCCACCCCCATGCGGTCCGCATCCGGGTCCGTGGCGATGACGATATCCGCCCCAGAAGCATCCGCCTGTTCAATGGCCAGGGCCAGAGCCGGCGGATTTTCCGGGTTGGGGGAAGCAACCGTCGGGAAACGGCCGTCCTGCACATCCTGCACCGCCACGGTCTGCACGTTGCAGCCCAGTTCCTTCAACAGGGGCACGATAATATGGCCGCCCGTCCCGTGGAGGTTGGAATAAACGATCTTAGCCCCTCCCCTGTTGAAAAGCTCCGGACGGAGCAGCACGGTTTTCAAGCGGTCCATGTAAATACGGTCAAAGGAGGAATCCAGCACATGAAGGGTTCCGCGCCGGTCTTCCGGCAACGGTTCATATTCTTCGGAAGTCAGGGAATTGACCTCCTTGATCACGGCCTTGTCATGCGGAGGCACAAGCTGGGCCCCATCATTGAAGTAAGCCTTGAAACCATTGTCATGGGAGGGGTTGTGGCTGGCGGTCAGCACCACGCCGGAATCCGCATGGAGTTCCCGGATAGCAAAGGAGATTTCAGGCGTGGCGCGAGGACTGTCGAACAAGTAAATGTCACAACCCAGGTCCGTGCCGATTTTTGCGCAGAATTCGGCAAAGTCACGGGAAAAGTGGCGCGTGTCGTGTCCGATGACCAGGCGGGGCTTCCTGCCCGGGTCCGTAGCCTCCACATGCTTTTTCACATAAATAATCAGGCCCCGCATTGCCCGCCCAACATTGAAGTAGTTCATGCAGGCAGTTCCCACGCAGGGATATTCCGGGCGGCCGTTCACGCCGCCGTTCCCCTGCTCGGCCCGGGTTACGATGCTGCCGATGGTGCGTCCCCGCAGCCCCCCCGTTCCGAAGGCCAGCGTTTTGTAAAAACGGTCGTTCAACTCCTGCCATTCCCCGGCGGCAGCCAGCTCCTCTACGGCCTCGCGTGCTATGGGGGATTTGGTTCCATCCAGCAGAAGGCGGATATTGGTCCGGGAAGACTCCAAAAGCTTCCCTTCTTTAACGGCATTCATCAGGGATTCGTCCAGTGTATTCATGCTGGCGGAATAGTACATCATGCCCCTTGTTTGACAATAGCTCTTTCCATCATGTCCTGAGAAAAAAACGCCATATTCATCCCGGTGCGGGCGCGGGGAACGCTTTCCTTCCCGTCCCCTTTTTATTTAAAGGGACTGGCGGTCATACAGCTCCCGGTACAACGGGCATGAGGCATAAAGCTCTGCATGGGAACCGTCCCCGACGATGCGCCCGCACTCAAACACCAGAATGCGCGTCGCCACGCGGATGGAACTGAAACGGTGGGCCACAATAAGCGCCGTCCTTCCCTCCACCAGCCGGTCCAGTTCCTGCTGGATCAGGGCCTCGCTTTCCGCATCAAGGGAAGCGGTGGCTTCATCCAGAATCAGAATGGGAGCATCCTTCAGGAAAGCGCGGGCAATCGCTATACGCTGCCGCTGGCCTCCGGACAGCCCGCTTCCTCCGTCGCCAAGCATGGTCTGGTAGCCGTCCGGCATGCCCATGATAAAGCCGTCCGCAGCTGCAGCGCGCGCCGCAGCCACCACCTCATCATCCGCAGCGTCCTGCCGTCCCAGCCGGATGTTTTCCATAATGGTGCCGTGGAACAGGACGGGGTGCTGGGAAACGAAGGCGATATTTTTGCGCACATCGTGCAGGGAAGCGTCCCTCACATCCACGCCATCCACGCGCAGGGTTCCGGAACTAACGTCATAAAACCTGGGGAGAAGGCTGGCAAATGTTGTTTTTCCGGCTCCGCTGGGCCCTACCAGCCCCACTACTTCCCCGGGGCGGATATGCACGTTTATGCCGTCCAGCACCTTGCGGGCACCGTCATAGGAGAAGGAAACGCCGTCATAGTCCAGACGGCCGGCGGCGCGTCCCATAGCAACGGGGTCAGCGGCCTCCGGCATGGTATCCGGTTCTTTCAGGAGGTAATTGATGCGTTCCAGGGAAGCGTAAGCGCTCTTCAAATTGGTGAGCGTCACACCCAGCCGTTTGAGAGGGTCGTAACACATGAACAGGGCGGCGGCCAAAGCAGTAAAATCAGCCTTGGTGATGCCCATTTCATGCCCCCTTACCAGCAAAACGCCCAGCCCCAGCGCCGTCACCATTTCCAGCACGGGAACCAGGAAGTGCCTGTACTTCACCGTTCTGAGATTGATTTTGAAAAAACGCTGAATCAGCCCCAGGAAAAGATTTACCTGCTGTTCCTGCATTCCGTAGGAACGGATTTCACGCTGGGAGGCCAAATTTTCCTGGGCTGCGGCCGTAATATTGCCCAGTTCGTCCTGAGCCTGTTTGGACTTCTTCATCACGCGGCGGCCGAAAAAGCGGATGGGCCATATGGCCAGCGCAATCAGCCCCAGATTCATCAGGACCACTGCCGTATTCGGATCAACAAATACCTTGTACACCAGGAAGGCAAGGGCGGTCAGCAGAGTCAGGGGCTGCTTGATGATGTCATTGGCCGCTACCACCAGCCCCCCCTGCACGTTGGCGGCGTCATTAATTAGGCGGCTGATCAGGTCCCCCCGTTTCTGGCGGTCAATGAAGGAAAGGGGCAGCGTCTGCAATTTGGAAAAGGCGTCCAGCCTGATCGCCTCCAGCACTTTCATGCTGACGATGCTGATCCAGTACACGTTGAAGAACGTGCCTATGCCACGGACGGCGAAGACCAGAGGCAGCAGGGAACATACGGCCAGCAGCACCGCCAGGTGCATGTGTTCCGGGGCCACCAGCCGGGCGATCATGTCCTGAAGCTCCGGGGGAATCTGTGTATTGTCAAACACCACCGGAAATACTTTGGCAATCATCAGCGGAAAGCCGAAACCGCTGGCGGCGGCAGCCAGAGCCCCGGCAGCCAGAGCGGCGATGAACAGCTTCATCACGGGCTTCAAATACCGCGCATATTCAAAAAACTGGCTTAACATGGAGCGCCTCCTTCCTCCTCCGCAACCATCTGCTGCTTATTGTAAAGTTCCCGGTACAGGGGAGAAGAAGCCATCAGCTCCTCATGCGTGCCGTCCGCAACCACACGGCCTTTCTCCAGCACCAAAATGCGGTCCGCCATGCGGATGGTGCTGAAACGGTGGGCAATAATGAACGTCGTGCGGCCGGAAGCCAGTCTCTCAATCTCCTTCTGAATCTGCTCCTCGCTCTTCATATCCAGGGAAGCCGTGGCCTCATCCAGCACCAGGATGGGAGCGTTTTTCAAAAAGGCCCTCGCCAGGGAAACGCGCTGCCGCTGGCCGCCGGAAAGGCCCTCCCCCATTTCCCCGATCATGCGGGAATACCCTTCCCCCGTCTCATTGATAAAACTGTCCACGGCGGACATGCGGCCGGCTTCCTCCACCTCCGCGTCGGAAGCGTCCGGACGGCCGATGCGTATATTGTCCGCCACGGAGCCGCGGAACAGAACGGGATACTGAGAAACCAGCGCTATGTGGGAAAGAAGTTCCTTTTTACTCATCTCCCTCACGTCGATGCCGTCCACCTTCACGCTGCCGGAAAGGACATCATAAAAACGGCACAGCAAATTAATGAAAGTCGTCTTCCCCGCTCCGCTGGGACCGACCAGGGCCACCACCTGCCCGGACGGAATGCAGAGATCAATGTTCCTCATGACAGGGGAGTCCTGCTGGTAACCGAAGCAAACGTTGCGGAACTCCACTTCCCCCTTCCATGCCGCCGGGCTCCTTGGGTTTTCCGGTTCGGGAACGTCATCAGGAGCATTCAGCACGTGGTTGATGCGTTCCAGACCGGCATTAAGGGTTTCCGCCTTGTTATGGACGGCCCCCAGCTTCTTGACCGGCTCATAGCAAAGATACATGGCCGTAGCCAGCGCGGCAAAATCCCCCATGTTCATGCCGTTCATGTTGCCAACCAGCAGGGTGGCGGCCATGGCTATGGCGCTGACGAACTCAATCAAAGGGGTCAGCAGGCTCTGCCACCTGACCGCGCCGATGGATGCCTGGATGTAACGGCGGATCCTGTCCCTGAACAGCCTTATCTGCTGCTGTTCCAGTTCAAAGGCCCGGATATCCCGCTGGGAAGAAAAATTCTCCTGGAGCGTGGAGGAAAGGTCCCCCTGGCTGGACTGCACCACCCGGGCGCGGGCAAGCATTTTCCTGCCGATGTACCGGATGGGAATCACGCAAACACCTACCAGGAGCATATTCGCCAGCAGAATAAGAAACTGCTCGCTGACGGAGGCCCTGTAAATCAGAAACCCTAACGCGGCCAAAAGAGTCAGGGGCTGGATAATAAGGTCATTGGCAATCTGTACCAGGCCGCCCTGGAGAAACTGGGTATCCTGCATCAGGCGGCTCAGCAGGTCCCCCTTCTGCTGCCGGTCGTGAAAAGCCAGGGACAAATCCTGATACTTTCTGTACACCTTGAGCCGCAATGTCTCCAGCACTCCCAGCCCTATTTTGGAAAGCAAATAGACATTGACAAAAGAAGACAGGCCGCGCACCACCACCACCAGCGGGAGCATGGCCGCCGTGGCCCACACCGTCACCAGGGGCAGGTTTTCCGGGCTCACATACCACAAGAGCACCCGTTCCGCCCACGGAGGCAGCGGTTTCCCGTCAAAAATCACGGGAAACATCTCCTGTAAAATCACCGGAATGCCGAAACCGCTGGAAACAGCGGCCACAATGCCTCCGACCACAGCCCACACCAGCGTACCCTTATAAGGAAGAAGATACTCGCGCCACAATGCCCTGGCGCGCTGGATGGAGGATTCCTGCCCCTCTGTTGACTGTTTCCTCATAAGTATTCCGGATGGCCGCGCCCGGGAACGGACGGCGCGCAATCGGCAGGGATCATACCATGAAGACCGTGAATGACAAGCTCCTTGCGATAAAAACTGCATGGGTAAATGCCTGGCGGGCAGACCTCCGGGCATCCCGGCTTGCCCGCCACCCCGTAATGGTCTACCTTTCCGTCGCATGCTGAAGACAGGATTAATCCAGCCGGAAACCATTCCCGGCCACTTTCCCCGAAATCTCAGAACCATCGTGGAACTGTACCGTTCCTGCCTGGACGCAGGCGCGGAGCTCGTCCTCTGTCCGCCGCTGGCCCTCAGCGGCGTGCATACCGGGGAACTGGCTCTGCGCAGCGGCTTCCGGATCCAGCACCGGGCGGCCCTGGCCTATCTGGCACGGGAAATAGCGGACGTCCCCCTGCTGCTGGGAGCGACGGATGCGGAAGGCATAAGATTCCACCTGTTGAGGAACGGCCTTTCCTTTCCCCGGCAGGTCGTTATCCCTCCCTCACCGCATGGAAAAGAACGCGTTCCCGTCTTTGGCATCCGGAGAACGGAGGATGAGGCAGTTTTTTCCGTCGCCCCGTGGGGAGAAATTCCTCCGCCGCACGTTTCCGCCACATGCCTGCTGTTCCGCACGCCTGCCAACGCATGGCATGAGGGATTGCTGGAACAGGATGAGGAAGAAGCCCGCCTGACGGCGCGGGAAACAGGTCTGCCCGTATTCACGGCCCGCCTGGCCGGGGGAGAAGGTCCGTTTCTGCTGCCCGGCGCATCTTCCGTATGGTCCGGCAATGAAAATCTTCTCAAACGGCTGCGTCTTTTTGAACGGGATTCCGCCGTCATTTCACCAGAAAACCCCACAGGAACGAACTCCCCCCTGCCCTCCCCGGAACAACAGCTCCGGCACGCCCTCCGCAAAGGAATGGAAGACTTCATTCTGAAAAGCGGGTACGGGGCCGTCTGCCTGAATTTGCTGGAAAATTCCGCATCCCTCCTGTTGGCGGAACTATTGAAGGAAACGTGCCCCTCTCTGGAAGTGACGGGGTTCCTCCCCTCCCTGCCCGGCATTCCGGAAGAGACATGGGAAAGAGTCCAAGCCTTCGCCGGCACGGCTGGCATTGGCGTACGGACGGTTTCTTTCCCCGCCAAAGCCGGAGGGCTGGACGAAAAAGCTGCAATCGCGTGGCTCATGCGCCAATGGGCGGAAGAAGAAGGCGCCCTGCTGCTCTCTTCTCTGACGGGGACGGATATCATGACGGCGCCCCGCTTTCTTCCAGCCGCTTTAGCCGCGGATTTCATACCGCTGGGGGATTTATACGAAACGGAACTGGCAAACCTGTTCCCCGGTTTTATTTCTCCCGCTCCGGAGGCCGCCAGGCGCGACGGGTTTCTCATCCGCCTGCACCGGGAACATGAATCCGCCACGGAGCTGGCGAATCGGTTCCCGGAATCGGAAAGGGAAATCCGCCGTCTGCAGCGGCAGGCCCGCGCATCCGAATGGACACGCCTGAAACTGCCGCCGCGCCTCATGCTGCGCTCCATCCCCGGAACGCAGGAAACGCCTTATATCCATCGGCTGGCAGACTGACGCGGAACCTCCCTTTTCCTCCCGTGGCATACATTGCGCTTGCTCTTGAAGAGGAAGAAGTGATTAGTAGAAGCCATGCAATTCCATGTAGCAACCATGATCGGCCGCGCCGCTTTAAGGCTGGTTGACCGGTTGGGGTCAATCGGATTGCTGCTTTATCAAGTGGCTTCATGCATGTGGTCCGGCCAATTCCGGATGCGCGTGCTTGTGGAGCAAATTGCAAAAATCGGGGTGCAATCCCAGCCGGTGGTCATCATCACCGGCGCGTTCACCGGCGCGGTGCTGGAAGCCCAGACACTATTCCAGCTTCAAACGGTGAGAATGGAAACCATGGGCGGGGCCGTCGTCGCCGTGGGCATGTTCCGGGAGCTGGGTCCCGTCATCACCGGGCTGATGCTTGCGGGGCGCGTCGGATCCGCCATGGCCGCGGAAATCGGCACCATGAAAGTCACGGAACAGGTGGATGCCCTTAAATCCATGAATGTGGATCCGGTAGACTACCTGGTGAAGCCGCGGATACAGGCCATGCTTATTTCCATGCCCATCCTGATGATGGAAGCCGTTCTGGTGGGCATCGCCTCCGCGTACATCGTCAGCGTCACCGCCTTTAACGTAGACCAGGCCTACTGGATGCACTTCATGAGCAAATTCGTTACTATGGGGGACATCATCGTAGCCCTGGTCAAGGCTCTTGCTTTCGGCCTCATCATTTCCACCATCTCCTGCCGGGAGGGGCTGAACACCACGAACGGCGCCGTGGGCGTAGGCAAATCCACCATGCAGGCCATGGTATACGCTTCCGTGGCCCTGCTCATCGCCAACTTTATCCTGACCATGATCCTCAACTCTTTCTTCCCCATGGGATTCATGAGATAGCCTTTCCCCGCCGCCATGCAGCCATTCATCCGCGTCCATCAGCTCAGACAAAGCTTCGGCACCCAGGAAGTGCTGAAAGGCGTAAGCTTTGACGTGGGCAAGGGAGAACTGATGGCTTTAATAGGAGGTTCCGGAGCCGGGAAAAGTGTCATTCTGAAACATCTGGACGGCCTGATGGACCCTTTGGACGGCTATGTGGAAATAGACGGCAGGCGCATCAGCGGCGCGCCGGAAAAAATCAAAAAGCAAATCCGCAGCAACATCGGATTCATGTTCCAGCAGGGAGCCTTATTCGATTCCCTGAGCGTGGGAGAAAACGTAGCCTTCCCCCTGCGGGAGGCGGGGATCAGGGATGAAAACGAACTGGACACCCGTATCTCAGCCGCTTTGGATTCCGTAGGACTGCTGGGACAGCAGGAAAAAATGCCGGCCAGCCTCTCCGGCGGCATGATCAAGCGCGTCGCCGTAGCCAGGGCAATCATTACCACTCCGGAATGCCTGCTCTATGACGAACCCACAGCGGGCCTGGACCCCATCGTTACGGACAGCATCAGCTTCCTCATCCGGCAAATCTGCAAGGACAAAGGCATCACCACCGTCATTGTCTCCCATGACATGCCCAGCGTGATCCGCATCGCGGACAAAATCGTCTATCTCAGAAACGGTGAGGTTTACTGGACGGGAACTCCGGAAGAACTGTTGCACTCCAAAGACGAAATCCTGCAAAAATTCCTGTACGGGGACTCCGGGGAAAACTGGGCAGCCCTGTCCGGCAAAAATGAAAACTTCCAACGGGTTCTGCTGGAACGGGCGGAACGGGAACGCAAACAATAACCATCTTGCCACAGAGCCATGAAACAGAAACTTAAACCGGAAACCTGGGTAGGCATCTTTCTGATCGCCGGGATCCTGATGATTATCGGAGTCATCCTGGGATTCGGCAACATCAAAACATCCAAGGAGCAAACCTACCCCATCAACATCATTTTCAAAGATGCGGCGGGGCTCATCAAGGATTCCCAGATACGCCTGGGCGGCGTCACGGTGGGGAAAGTCACCAAAGCCCCTGAACTCCTGCCTTCCGGCAATGAAGTCATGCTGGAAGCCAGCATCCAGAGCGACGTGAAAATCCAGCAAGGGTCCGTCTTCCGGGTGGACATGCAGAACATCCTGGGCGACAAATACATCGATATCGTCCCTCCGGCCCAGCCCACGCATGAATACATCCTTCCCCATGCCACCATCATCGGTCAGCCGGAAAGCGATTTCAGCAAAATCAAAAACAATGCCGTGGGCGCCACAGAGGAAATCCTGAAAATCCTCAAGCAAATCGAGAAAAATTCGGACAACATTGACGACGCCATCCTCAATATCGGAGAGGCGGCCAAAGGGCTGGCCCAGACGACCAGGCTGATCAACGAGGGCATCCTGAACCGGGAGAACATCCAGAACCTCGGCAGCGTACTGTCTCAAATAAACCGGGCGGGAGAACAGCTCCCCGGCCTCATGGAAGAAACGCGCTCCTCGGTCGCGGCCATGAAAGACACCGTCCGGGATGCCCGCAAACTCATTGCCGGAGCTGAAGAAAAGCTCAACACTCTGGACCCCGCCGTCAAGGCAATCCCCCCTACGCTGGCCGCTCTGAGGAAAGCATCTGAACAAATCTCCTCCTTCACGGCTGATGCACGTAAAAACCAGGGCTTTCTTGGGCTGCTTATGTACGATGCTCGCTTCCGGGCCAACGCTCAGGAATTCATCCGCAATCTGAGGGATTACGGCATTCTGAGGTACCGGAATCCTAACGAACCCCAAGTCAAACCGGACCCCCGCGGCGGTTTTTCAGGAAGCCGCCGCTGAGAGACCGCACAATTCCGGGTGAAGCCGCTTTACACACTTGCCAATAGTGGGAAGCGTGCTAAATAATTTCCAATGTGAGAGGCGAAAACATGTAAGTCGACATGTTTTTCAACAGGAACCAACCCTTAATACTCTAATCAACCATGCAAGACAACCAAACCGAACTTGAAACGACCGCAGCAGCAAACGACACTTCCTGCTCCTGCCCTTCCGCCCGCGAGCTTGCCGTCACCAGATTTCAACAGGCCAGGGCCTTCGCCGCAGCTAAAGTAAACCAAATCCGCAAGGCGGCTACGGAACAGGCCAGCACCATCTGCGACTACGCCCAGGAAAAGGGAGAAGTCATCCGTGACAAGGCCAAGAAGTTCCACGAAGCAGGCGAAGAATACGTGAAGGAAAAACCCACCCAGTCCGTGCTGATTGCCATGGGCGTGGGCCTTCTCATCGGTCTGCTTATCCGCCGTCGTTAATCCTCTCCCTTCATCCCGCGCCATGCGTGCCATGCGCATGGCGTCCTCCTTCCCCTTTCAAACCGAACCATGGGACTGATCGACAAACTCAAGCGAACCTTCGTCACCCCCCTTGTGGAGGAAAAGGAAGAAGGGATGGCCATGGTCCGGTCCCTCCGGGAAACCGGGACGGCAGCCCTGGCCCATGCGGAAGCCCTGGCCGCGCTGCTCAAACTGGAACTGAAGGAAGCGTCCAGCAGGCTGGGCAAAAAAACGGCCTTTCTCCTGATGGGCGCCTTCATGGCCTTCTTCGGCTATCTATTTCTGTGGTGCCTTCTGACTGTGGTCATGGCGTATTTCTGGGGAATCATCGCCGGGCTTGCCGTAACCACGGGCTTTCATCTCCTGGCCGCCGCAGCCGGGTTCATCCTTTTCAGCCGAACCCATGTAACGCCTATCGCTCCGGCGACGGCGGAAGAACTTAAAACGGATTTATCATGTCTGCAAATGGCTCTCAAGAAAAGCTCGCACTCCTGATGCGGGTGGCTTCCTCCCGGCTGGACATCGTCAATGAGGCGGACAGCCTGGTGCAAAAGACGCAGCAGCAGGCCGACCACTTCCGTAAATTGAAAAAAAAGGCCATGTCCCTGCCTGTAATCGGCTCTATTGTCGGAACGGTGGGAGGCATTCTTCTCATCCGCATGTTTGCGGGGAAAAAAAGCAATCCGGCCCCTCCCCCGCAGCCGCGCACTTCCGGAAGCTGGGTTAATTCCTCCATCTTCCGTTTCATCGTTGAAATTCTGATTACCCTGGCTTTCCCTTCCCTGAAAAAAATGGGGATCGGCCTGGCCGGCAAAAAATTCCTCAACCTGTTCAAATAACAGGATTTTCAGACCAATACAGCGGTTTTCTGCCGCTTCTTGAAAAAGGTTCGGGAACTCCGCTGCCGTAAAAAATGGGGATGTTCCCGCGCCGTTGAATGAGAACCTCCCTATATCCTTCCCGTCTTCCAGGGAACAATAAATCATGCCTGGCGTAAAAAGCCGGCCTGCCGCGCCAGCCCCCCCGTTCCATCATCCTCCCCTTCCCCGGAAACAAACGCCCGCAGCTCTTCCGCAGAACTTCCCCTCTCGAAATTCCTCACCCGTCGCGGAACAGGGCAAAGCCGCTTTCACGGAAATCGGTACCCAGACATTTTTTGCTGGTCAAAAAAGCTCTGTTTTCGTTAGTATGTAGCTTTATCAGTTTGCTGCATTCACAACATGAGCGAATACATTTTGCCCCACGTCGACGGATATCTCAAACTTGGACAGGATTATGACTGTTCCGATATCCACCTTGCCGTCAACAGCCGTCCCACCTGGCGCCGGTTCGGCCAGCTTCTCCCCATCTGGGAGGAAGCGCCCAATCTCACGCCCCAGGACACGGAAGTGCTGGCGAGGGGCTTTCTGGAAGACCCGGAATGGAACCGCCTTCAGCAACGGGGGGACGTGGACTTCGCCTACGCCAATGACTTTGGCCGCTACCGCGCATCCGTGGTTAAACAGCGCCTGGGCTATGACATCTGCTTCCGCATCATCAACACGCGGGTGCGGACCATGGAGGAAATAGGCCTGCCGACGGAATACGTGGTGCCCCTCACCCGCTACACCAACGGTCTCATTTTAGTCACGGGCTCCGTAGGTTCCGGTAAATCCACCACGCTGGCCTCTATCGTGGATTTCATCAACCAGGACCGCCACGACCACATCATCACGCTTGAAGACCCCATCGAATACCTGATTCCCTCCAAAAACTGCCACGTCAACCAGCGCGAAGTGCATAAACATACGGAATCCTTCGCGCGGGCCCTCCGCGGAGCCCTCCGTGAAGACCCAGACGTCATCATGGTGGGCGAAATGCGCGACCTGGAAACCATCTCCCTGGCGCTCACGGCGGCAGAAACCGGCCACCTGGTGCTCGGCACCCTGCATACGGGTTCCGCAGCCCGTACGGTGGACCGCGTGCTGGACGTCTTCCCTGTGGAACAACGCGACCAGATACGCATCATGGTCAGCGAATCCCTGCGCGGCATCATCTCCCAGCAGCTGGTTCCCAGAGCAGACGGCAACGGCCGCGCTCTGGCCATTGAAATGCTGGTTAATACGCCGGCTATCGCCAACTGCATCCGCGAAGGCAAGACATTCATGATTCCCGGCTGCATCCAGACAGGGAAAGCCCAGGGCATGATCCTGATGGACGACTCGCTCCGGGCCCTGCACCAGGCGGGCCTCATCACCACGGAAGACTGCATCTTCCGCGCGGAAGACAAAACCATCATGAAATCCTTCCTGGGAATCAAGTAACCTTTAATTTTGAAACACTCCTGTTATGGCTGTCATCGACCAATACTTCAAATACCTCGTAGAAGCGGGCGGTTCCGACCTTCACCTCAGCGAAGGCCAGCCTCCTAAAGTCCGCGTTAACGGGACCATCTCCGCCATCTCCGACGAAAACCTGGAAGGCCAGGCGTTCAAAAATCTTCTCGCGGAAATATGCGATCCCCAGGCCTTCCAGAAATATCTGGAAGAAGGGGACCTGGACTTTGCCTATGAAATGGATGAAACATCCCGTTTCCGCTGCAACTACTTCAAGCAGCAGCACGGCCTGGGGGCTGTTTTCCGCCTCATTCCCACCAAAATAGCCACGCTGGAAGAACTGGGCGTGCCTACGGTCGTCAAGGAATTCGCCCATATGAGATCCGGCCTTGTGCTGGTCACGGGGCCCACCGGCTCCGGTAAATCCACCACGCTGGCCGCTATCATCGACTACATCAACAGCAACCAGGCGCGGCACATCATCACCGTGGAGGAACCTATCGAATTCGTCCATCCCAATAAAAAATCCATCGTCACCCAGAGGGAAGTGCCTCTCCAGACGCCTTCCTTCGCAGACGGCCTCCGGGCTTCCCTTCGTGAAGACTCCGACATCGTGCTGGTGGGTGAAATGCGCGACCTGGAAACCATCTCCCTGGCGCTCACGGCGGCGGAAACCGGCCTTCTGGTATTCGGCACCCTGCACACGAACAACGCCAGCAAAACCATTGACCGTATCATTGACGTATTCCCGTCCGACCAGCAATCCCAGGTGCGCACCATGCTTGCGGGTTCCCTCCGCGGCGTCGTGGCGCAGCTTCTGATGAAGCGCTGCGACAAACCGGGACGCGTAGCCGTCAATGAAATTCTCTTTGCCACGCCGGCCGTGGCGGCCATCATCCGTGAAGGCGCCACGCAAAAAATCCCTGACGTCATCGTCGGCGGCAAGGCCATGGGCATGCAATTCATGGATGACGCCATCTGGCAAAAACTCCAACAGGGCATCGTCTCCCCGGAAGAAGCCTACATGAAGTGCATTGAAAAGAAGAGATTCCGCAACTTCCTTCCTCCGGAATCCGCCCGCCTGGCAGACTCCGGCGGCGGAAACTAAGCTCTTTGCCCTTCTTCTCCTGCCATGTCTCCCACTGGAAAATTCACGCTCAGGCTTGTGATTTATGGAGCCTTCCTGCTCTATCTGGTGGGAGACTTGTTTGTCTGGCACGGCTTTCTGGCCGGCAGGATGGACGCGTACCTGAAACCGTTGCCGGGGCCGCCAGGAGACAGCTCCGCCCGGATAGCGGAAGTGTACGGGGAACCCGTCACCGCCAACCAGCTTTCCCGAAGAATTACGGAACTGAAAATGCTGCGCCAGCCTCCCGTGCTGGATATGGAAGGCGGGATCAAACTTACTCATGAACCGGACATCCCCGGCGACCTGGCTCCGCGGGCCAGGTATGACCTGATTGGCTCCTCCCTTCTGCGCCTGAAAACCAGCGTCAATGACCTCCAGCTCCCCAACCGCAACGCGGAAGCGGCACGCGCCGTGGAACAAATCCGGTCCCGTTTTGACGGAGACACGGAACAATACCTGAAAACCCTGCATGGCCAGAAATTGACGCAGGAACAATTTCAAAAAAAAATAGCGGCCAGGCTCAAACAGACGGAACAGCTCTACCGGGCAACCGCCCAGGCGGCGGAAGCGTCCGACGAAGACCTGAAAACCTACTACAACCTGATCCGGGACCAGCTCACCCTTCCTGATCTGCGGAAAACCAGGCACATCTTCCTGGCTACCCTGAACAGGGAAGAAGCCCAGGTCCGGCAAACCGCGGAAACGCTGCTGGAGCGGCTGAAGGCAGGGGAATCCTTCTCCCGGCTCGCCAGGGAATTCAGTGAAGACGAACGTTCCGCTCCCGCAGGCGGAGAACTCGGCTGGATAAGCCCCGCCCGCGCCAAGGAAACCCTGGGTCTGGCGTTGGCAGACGTCCCGGACAACAGGCCGGTACTTCTCAAAAGCCGGTGGGGGTGGCACCTTGTGGAAGCATCCCCTGTCAAAAAAGGGAAAACGCCATCCTATGAAGAAGCGCTTCCGGCCCTGAGGGATGCAGCCCGGAGTCTCAGAAAAGCTCAAGCCGTGGGATTATACATGGACGGCCTTTTTGAAGAAGCCCATCTCAGAAACCGCATTAAAAACAAGCAGGGCCGCTGACGCCCCAATTCCGGCAAACGGGCCTTCGCAAAAATCGGAAACATCAGGCCCGCCTGCCTTTACACCTGAACATTCCCGCAGGCCCTCCGGCTTCCAGACCGGGGCGTTCCTCCTTTCCCGTAAAAGCCGGGCGTTCCCGGAAATAGCCATCTTCCCTGCGGACGGCCTCCGGCAGTCATGAAACACCCGCACGAGATGAGGAAAGGCGGCATCTTCCTTCTTATTTGCCTTTCCTGACGAATTCCGCTTGCTTTCAAACGCGGGATGAACTAAATTCTTTCCGGTATTTCCCACGGGGTATTAGCTCAGTTGGTAGAGCGTCTCGTTCGCAATGAGAAGGTCAGGGGTTCGAATCCCCTATACTCCACCATCCATCTCTCTTTCCCGCTACTGTTTTTTATTCGGGAATAACGGGTAGCCCTATGAATGGTAACTTATTTAAAATTGTACTGGTTTCAGTCGTTGCCATTCTTTTAGCCATCATAGGCGGCATCATGTCGGCGGACGGCGATCCCTTTTCTATAGTTCTGGCTGTTTCCCCCTTTATCCTGGCCGCCTTATTCCTGATGAAGGGAAAAGTGTGGTATCTGTGGATACTGATACCCATTCTTTTCCTGCCCATCCCCTCTTTAAGGGATTACGCTCCCCTCCTTGCTTACGGAATAACCCTTCCTTGTTACTTGTGGAACGCCATGCTCAGGCGTTCAAGCTTGACGTGGAATTCCGCCCCCCTTCTGGACGCTGTCGTCCTCGTGCTGTTCATGCATGTGGGCTACATCTTCCTGAGCCACCCTTTCGCTCTGGGGCTGGATGTGCTGGAAGACTACTACGGAGGCAAGGGATACATCCTTTTCCTCCAGGCCCTCCTGGCCTATCTCTGCCTGTCCTCGTTAAAAACGACCAGCCATGAACTGGGCAAGGTGCTTCAATGGGCTGTTTTCCTGACCATCGTTTTTACCCTTATCCTAACCGCCCGGAGCCTCCTTTCTCCGGATAGCGCCGGGGCGGATCTTGCCGCGAGCGCGGGCTCCGCAGGCACACTCTCCGAAAACTCCCGGAACTCTTCCTTCCTCAGAATTTCTATCTTGGTGATGCAGCTGCTCATCATCAACTACTCCGTGTGGCAGATGATCAAGCGTCCCTGGTGGGGGGCGTTGCTTCTTCTTGGAACCGTTGGCATCCTGTTAAGCGGATTTCGCTCCGCCATGGCCCAGGTTCTGTTCCTGTTCTTCACCATATCCCTAATTTACAGAAGATGGTTCTTCTGCCTTCTGGCTCCCGTCCTCGGAGTGCTATTGCTCTTGCTGCTCTCCTCTGCGGGCATGCTCCATTCTCTGCCTTTCGGCATCCAGAGAACCCTCTCAGCCGTTCCTTTCCTGGACGTCAGCGCGCAAGCCAAGGCAAACGCCGAAGACTCCATCAACTGGCGCTTTGAAATGTGGAGCTGGGCTCTGGATGACCGTGAACACTTTATTCAGGACAAAATATTCGGAGACGGCTTTTCACGGGACATCAGCATCGTGAAAGCCAATGTATATGAAGAAGCCTACAACCTGAGCAAAGACCAAAGCGCCTTTGCGTGGAACGGCCAATGGCACAGCGGCCCCATTTCCACGATTCAAACGCTCGGCTACATAGGGATTTCCCTGTACCTTATCCTGTCCGTCGTTGGCATGACCTACGCATGGATCGTCAGTAGAATTTACCGCAACCATCAATACAAGCTCGGCATCCTGTATGTTTCCGCCGTCTATTTCACCAAACCAATCTTCTTTTTCCTGATCTTTGGGGAAAGCATCACTATTGCGATGGACATCATATCCCTGGCCATCATCAAAGTACTCTACTCCTGCGCCAAGAGGGAGGGCCTCTATGTATCTCTCCATGTCCGCAAGGAATACATGCCGCTCATGATCCGGAAAACGCAGGAAAAACGGCAAGCCGCCGCAACGGCATCCATTTCCGGCTGACTGTTCCTTCCCGGGAAAAACAGGCGTCCCCTATGCTTGAGGCTGGACTAATTCAAAGGGAGTTGCTACCTTTCGGGGCGGTTCCTTTTCCCATGGCAGCAGATACTTCCCATCATATCATCGGCCTCATTCCGTCACGCTGGGGTTCCTCCAGATTTCCGGGCAAGCCCCTTCATCCCATTGCAGGAAAACCTCTTGTCCAGCACGTATGGGAACGCGTCTGCCGCTGTTCCCGCCTGGACGCCATCGCCATCGCCACGGACGACCAGCGCATTTTTGACGCCGCCGTATCCTTTGGAGCCAGGGCCATCATGACCTCTCCGGACCATCCCAGCGGCAGTGACCGCCTGGCGGAAGCGGTACGTTCCTTCCCTGCCGCCACCCATGTCGTCAATATTCAGGGGGACGAACCTCTCATTGACCCGGCCCTGATTGACAGGCTGGCGGAAGCCCTGGTCTCGGACGAAGCCCTCTCCATGGCCACCGTCGCCTGCCCCATCAGCACCCGGGAGGATCTGGACAACCCGAACATTGTCAAAGTGGCCCTTGCCCGTAACGGAGACGCCCTGTACTTCTCCCGTTCCGTCATTCCCTATGCCCGCCACCCCCGCGTAGCACCGCCTTTGCGCCATCTGGGTATTTACGCCTACCGCCGCGACTTCCTTGAAAACTATGTGCGCTGGGCCCCGACCCCCCTGGAACAGACGGAATCCCTGGAACAACTGCGCGCACTGGAAAACGGGGCCAGAATCCGGGTCATCCTGACGGACCACGTCAGTGTGGGCGTGGATACGCCGGAACAGGCGGAACAGGTGGAACAAATCTTATTAAACATACACTAGGAAGCAAATCATGAAATATATCTTCGTCACAGGCGGTGTTGTCTCCTCTCTCGGCAAAGGACTGGCGGCGGCATCCATCGGCACGCTGCTGGAACGCTGCGGACTCAAGGTAACCCTTCAAAAATTCGACCCCTACCTGAATGTGGACCCCGGAACGATGAGCCCGTTCCAGCACGGGGAAGTGTACGTCTTGAACGACGGAGCGGAAACGGACCTGGACCTGGGCCATTACGAACGCTTCGTCCATTGCAGCCTCTCCCGGCTCAACAACCTCACTTCCGGACAGGTCTTTGAAAGCGTGCTGCGGAAGGAACGCCGGGGAGACTATCTGGGAAAAACGGTTCAATACATTCCGCATGTCACGGATGAAATCAAAAACCGCCTCTATGAAGTCACGGAAAAATCAGACGTGGACATCATCATCACGGAAATCGGCGGCACGGTCGGGGACATGGAAGGCCACATTTTCCTGGAAGCCCTGCGCCAATTCGCCCTGGAAGTGGGCCGTGACAACGTCTGCTTCATTCACGTCACCCTGCTCCCCTATATCAAGGCCGCCGGGGAAATGAAAACGAAGCCCACCCAGCAATCCGTCGCCAAGCTCCGGGAAATCGGCATCCAGCCGGACGTGATCATCTGCCGGACGGAATACGACATGAGTGAAGACGAACGCCGCAAAATCGCCATGTTCTGCAACGTGGAAGCCAAAAACGTCATTGCCTTCCGCGACGTCAAAAACACCATCTACGAATGCCCCCTGGATCTCAGCCAGGATAAAATAGACCGCATTGTCACCAGGCGGCTGGGACTGGACGTTCCGGCGCCCAATCTGGCGGACTGGCAGCGTTACGTCGGCAGGGTCATCAGCCCCAGCCACTCCATCAGGATTGCCGTAGTAGGTAAATACATCGCTCTCCAGGACGCCTACAAATCCATCTATGAATCCTTCACTCACGCCGGTGCGGAAAATGACGCCCGCGTGGAAATTCTCCGGATAGACGCGGAAGAAATTGAGGAAAAGGGCGCGGAGGCCATGATTGGCTCCGTGGACGGCATTCTGGTGCCGGGCGGCTTTGGAGACCGCGGCATTGAAGGAAAAATCCAGACGGTGGAATACGCGCGCACCAAAGGAATCCCGTTCCTGGGCATTTGCCTGGGCATGCAGGTGGCCGTCATTGAGTACGCACGCCACATCTGCGGCATGGATGACGCCAACTCCACGGAATTCGACCAGAAAACCACCCACCCAGTCATCAGCCTCCAGGAAGAGCAAAAAGGCATCAAGGCCATGGGAGCCACCATGCGCCTGGGCGCCTACAAGGCCCTGATCCGGCCCGGAACGCTGGCGCACAAGCTTTACGGCAAGGACAGCGTTACGGAACGCCACCGCCACCGGTACGAATTCAACCCGGCCTACCGCGACGAACTGGAAAACGCGGGGCTGGTCATCAGCGCCGTCAATGACGAACACGGACTGGTGGAAGTCGTGGAACTTCCCGATCATCCCTTCTTCATCGCCTGCCAGTACCATCCGGAATTCCAGTCCGCTCCCAACCGGGCCCACCCGCTCTTTTCCGGCCTGGTTTCAGCCGCGCTGGAGCACAAGAGCCACTCCTGACCCTTTCATTAAGCCCGGGGCCTTTTCCGGAATTTCCATTCCGGAAAAGGCCTTCTCTTTCCAGGCATGCTCACGGACCTTTTCGTCATCGTCATTTACTTTCTTGCTATCTTCTGCATTGGCATTTATGCGGGACGAAAGCAAAACTCCCTGACAGACTATGCCCTGGGCAACCGCTCCCTGCCCTGGTGGGCTATTCTGGCCTCTATCCTGGCGGCGGAAATCAGCGCGGCCACCTTCCTGGGGGCTCCCGGAGAAGGGTACCATACCCGCAACTTCACATACGCCCAGCTCTGCATCGGCACCATCCTGGGCCGCATCATCGTCGGCAGGCTCTTTCTCAAGCCCTATTATGACTACAAGGTTGTTTCCATCTATGAATACCTGGAAAAAAGATTCGGGCTCCTGACGCGGCGGACAGCCTCCATGGTCTTCCTGATCAGCCGGGTGCTCGCCAGCGGAACCAGGCTCTATTTCGCGGGCATTCTGCTGGTCATTGCCTACCAGTTCCTGACAGGCGTCACGGCAGACGCCGACCAGATTGTCCTGCTCTACATTGCCGCCCTGGTTGCCATCTCCGTCGCCACGACAATTTATACCGCGATCGGAGGATTGAAAGCCGTCGTCTGGACGGACGTCCTCCAGGCCGTCGTTCTGGGAGTCTCCATGCTTTCCGCCCTGTGGGTACTGTTCTCCCATATCCCCGGAGGGTGGAGCTCCATCTCCGCCGCCATGAATGGCGGAGACGATTGGAAATTCTTCTCCTGGGGAACCGGAGAAGGCCTGGACTTCCTCCAACAAGGCGCCCGCGTGCTGGGCCAGGAATACACGGTGTGGGCAGCCTTCCTGGGAGCAACCTTCATCACCATGGCTACGCATGGCACGGACCAGGACATGGTGCAGCGCATGCTAGCGGCAAAAAACAGCAAGGCGGGAACGCGTGCAGTCATCGTATCCGGCTTGCTGGACTTCCCCATCGTCATCATTTTCCTCTTCACGGGCATTCTTCTCTATGTCTTCTACCAATACAACCCGGCAAACCTCCCTGCAGACACGCCGCAGCTGCATGTGTTTCCCTACTTCATCATCCATGAACTTCCCAACGGCATCCGCGGGCTGCTGATCGCCGGACTTCTGGCGACGGCCATGGGCTCCCTCTCCACGGCTCTAAACTCCCTGGCGACTACCGCCACCAAGGACTGGTACCAGGGGATATTCAAACCGGAAGCCACGGAACGGCAGCTGCTCCGGTGCGTGCGCTGGGGAACGGCCGTTTTCTCCCTGCTGCTCATCCTCGTGGGTTCCATCACAGCGTGGTATGTGGTGCATCACCCGGAAGTCCGCATCATCCAAATAGCCCTGGGCATTTTCGGCTATACCTATGGCTCCCTGCTTGGCATTTTCCTGTTGGGAATGCTGACCCGCACCAGAGGCAGCGACTCAGGAAACATCATTGCCATGGCGGCAGGATTCTTTGTCATCGCTTTACTGACGGAACTCATCCCTCTGCCCTCCGGCTGGCAACAATATGTTCCGGAAATAGCATTTCCGTGGCGCGTTACCATCGGAACTCTGGTTACTTTTACCGTCGGCTTCTGTTTCAGAAAACGCCGCCTTCCCATGCGCTGAACGGTGAACGCCGTTACTTGGCCACGTTCATGTTCCGCATTCCCCTTCAAACCGCCCCGTCAATGGGAGTAAAGGTGCAAGCGAAAAATAGGGGATTAGGGGATAAAAATCCCTGA
>ERZ773225.33-NODE-33-length-192760-cov-31.807794_pt1 | contig 192760 bp, 147 predicted proteins | sample MGYA00580993_ERZ773225 | MGnify/ENA primary metagenome ERZ773225 (study PRJEB29015, sample SAMEA2737748) | human gut metagenome | biome: human gut; feature: human-associated habitat; material: faeces | place: China | collected 2012 ...
CCGGGAAGATTTTGCAGCGCGCGCTGAATATTCACGGCGCCGGGCTTGTGGTGGATGGGATTCCGGGAAAACAAACCCGTCAGATGCTGCAAACCGTTCTCGCCCGGACTGGAGAGTCCGGGTTTCTTTCCACTCTCAACGAACGGCGCAAGTCATTTTACCATTCTTGCAAACAATTTCCCGTGTTCGGCACAGGCTGGCTGAACCGCTGCGACGATGCGTTCAGCGTGGCGCAGGAGCTTGTTTAGTTGTTTTCCATTAGTTGTTATGAGTTCAAATCCATTAAAAGCTGTCGGAGGGGCCCTGGCAAATATCGCCACGTTCGGGGGATATGGAGCCAATAAGGCGGCCAAGAAGCAGGCAAGCGCCGCCAACGCTATGGCCGATGCCATGGCGAATGCCCCGGAGCAGAAGGTTATTACTACGGAAACCAAGGATGTTTCCCAAGCGGAGGATGCGGTGAATTCGTCTGCCCGCCGCCGCTTGAAGCTTAGTAATACGACGAACCGGAGCAATCCTCTTTCTTCCCTGGCTGGCCTGAGGAAGACGCTGGGTTGATTTTTACACAGGAGATTCATGGAAAATGTTAAAGATTTATTGAGGACGGCAGACGCCCTGTTCACGGAGATGAATAAGAATTCCGGGGATTGGGATGAGTTGCGCCGGCGCATCATGCCGAGGATGGAGGGGAAGGCCCGCCAGCAGGAACAGGCTAATGAGATGACGGCTGCGTCCAGTTTTTCTCCGGTGGCGCATAAGTCTCTTTTGAATTTGGCGTCCGCTCATCTTCTTTTTATTACACCCATGGATCAGAAGTGGTTTTCCCTGCGGCCGCAGGAGGAAAGGGATGATTACACCGATGAGGATGACTGGTACAGCAAAGCGACGGAGGCCGTCTACCGTGCGCTGGCGGATTCCAATTTCTACGCGGCGGCCCACGAGGTTTACCTGGACCGTTGCCTGACGGGTACAGGCTGCATGTTTGCAGATGTTTCCCGTGACGGGTCCCTGGTGTTCAAACACGTTCCTACCGGAACTTATGCGATTGCCGAGGGAGCCCACGGGGAGGTGAATACGCTGGTGCGGACGTTGAAGTTTACTGCCCAGCAGGCCGTGGAGATGTTTAAGCTGGGTAATCTGCCTGTCAAGATTCAGGAGGCGTATAAGAATGCGGAGAGGCGGTACACCGAGATGTTCGAGTTTGTTCACCTTGTACTGCCCAACAGCCGGGCGCAGTTCGGTTCCGACATGGTAAGGCCTGGCCGCCGCAAGTGGTTGGACGTGTATATTGCCAGGGAGGCGGAGAAGATTGTTTTCCATGGAGGCTTTTACGAGTTTCCTTTTCTGGTGACGCGCTTTTTGAAGGGCGGCGTTTCTTCTTACGGAGAGGCTCCGGGGAAGGCTGTGCTGCCGGAGATCAAGGCTACCCTGCTGATGGATCGAGTGATGGATGTGGCCGGCAGCCGGGCGGCCATTCCCAGCGTTATCGTGTCGGCTAAGATGGCAAAGGAGGTTGATTTGCGGGCCGGAGGCAAGACGGTTGTTCCGGATGAGCTTATTGGTTCACAGTTACCGAGGGAATGGGCGAACGTGGGGGATGTGAGGTTTATGCTGGAGCGGCAAGATAAGAAGGAGAAGTTGATCAGGGAGGCGTTTTTCAATGATATTCTCCAGGTGGTTTCAAGCGTGGACCGCGAGATGACGGCTACGGAGGTGAATGCCCGCGAGTCGGAACGCATTATTTGCTTTTTTTCTTCTTTCATTCAGTTTTCGCAGGATTTTCAGACGATGATGAATCGCATTGTCTGCCTGATGTTCCGCAATACGCAGGGGGCCGTGCTTCCGGGCGACGCGCCTGATGAGTTTTTTGTCCGTTCCGCCGATGGGGAGAAGTTTGAGTTGCGGACTCCCCGCACCCGTTATCTGGGCAAGATTGCCCAGGCATTTGACCGTTTGCAGAGGTACGGCCTTGAGGGGGTGTTGAATGGGTTGGCGAAGTATATCCAGGTTTCGGGCGATACCCGCATTGCCAAGCGCATGAAGGCATGGGAGGTATTGCGGTTTATGTGGGACAGTTCCGGCGCCCCGTCCAAGTGCATTGTGTCCGCGTCCGAGAATAGCAAGATGGTTGAGGAGGAGAGGGCGCAGGAGAATCAGATGCGTCAGGCCGCCCTTGCGGAACAATTGGCCAGGGCCGGCAGGGATAGCGCCGCGGCGTCCGCACAGTTTAATACGGATTCATGAGGAATATGTTTGAAGATAAGCCGACACCGGAACAGGTTGAGTTTCTCAAGAGGCTCAACCGGAGACGAGCCGCGCTGAAGGAGGCTTTTACTCCGGAGGTGCTGGATATTTTAGAGAAGGAGTTCCAGACGAATTTGCCCTGCTTTCAAGGGAAGGCTGGTTCCTACGACCCCCTTGACGCGATGCGCCGAGACGCCCAGCGGGAAATGCTCCTGTGGGTGAAATACGAGATCGAACAATATAACCCTGATTTATGATATACAATAGATTATTCCACAATAGGTTCCTGAGGGAAGAGGCCATTCCCGGCAGCGAAGGTGAAGGCCCCGGCGGCGGAGCGCCTCCCCCGGCAAGTCCCGTGGACAGCCCGCCTCCCGCGGATCCTCCAGTTCCGTCCAATCCCTACGATTTTTCAGGGGGTGCGGAACAGTCCGATCCGGATCCCGGCAGTCCTCCCCCGCTTTCTCCGCAGGAGGAGACCGAGTATGAGATTGATTTTGGGGAGGGGTTTGTGGAGAATGATGCCCTGCGAGATATGTTGAAGGGTCATGCCAGGGCGGCAGGGCTGCCGGCCGATGCCGCCGGGAAGTTTCTTTCCGAGGTGGCCGCCAGCATCCGCGCGGACGAGGAGGAGGCTTTTAAGGAGGCTGACGAGGCGTTGAAGGACGAATGGGGAGCGGAGTATGAGACGAATGTTTCTGCCGCCAAGGCGTTTGCCCGGAAGCTTTCCGTGGAGTCCGGAGTTTCTATGGAGAAGATGGCTGTGTTTGCGAGTCCGGACGGGTTCCGCGTTCTGCACGCCATTTCCCGGCTGACAGGCGAGGGAGGCTTGAAGGGCGGCGGCCAGATTCCGGCGAAGACGGATCCTGCCGACGAGGCTCAAGCTATTTTGTCCGACCCCAATCACCGTTATTATAAGGCGATCGCCGATCCTTCGCATCCACAGTGGCGGGAGGCTACCGATTATTATAATAAGCTGGTGGGGATTTCCGGTTAGTTTTTTTTGCGTTGACTATTGGTTCGGAGGGGTGTCCTGCTGTGCGGGGCGCCCTTTCTTTTTTTTATTTGTTCAAGTTACGGTTGTATTCATCAGGCCTGGGGATGTGGCATGATGCCTCAAATGGATAAGGTGACCGTTTTTAACCAGGCTTTGGCCCAGTTTGGGGACCGGGAGTATGTGAAGGGTTCCCCAGCCGGTCGCACCGTTGATTTGTGGTGGCCTACCGTGTTGCGGGAAGCGCTGTTGTTCGGGGCATGGACCTGGGCAACCAAACGTGTTGAGATGGATCGCTCCGTTATGAGGCATCCGATTCCGGATGATTGCCTGCGCGTGCTGTATGTGGGGGCGGATTTGTTCCGCATTGAGGGGCGTGATTTGGTGGTTGAACGTTACGGAAAGCGCGCCGCCGGGACCGATAAGCTGGTGGTGGATTATCTTTCCGACGAGGTGGCCCGTTCCGAAGTGCTGCCGGATCACAGTCCGTTTTTTATCAAGGGCGTTGTGTTTCTTCTGGCGGGCAGGTGCGCTTTGAAGCTGGCTTCTTCTCCCCAGCTTGCGGCCGCTTTGGAGGCACAGGGGGAGGCGTTTTTAAGCAAGGCCCTTTATTGGGACACCTGCCAGCATTCTTCCAATGACCAGGATCCTTTAACAGAGATTTTAAGCAGTTCCATTTTCTGATGTTATGAGTTCCGATTTCGGGGGTTCCCAGCAGTATAAGTATCAGGGGCAGGCGGCTTTGAGCAACGGGCGCGCCACGCAGGCGGCTTATGAGAAGAAGGCCCGCGCCCTGGAGGCGGAGGCGGTTTCCGATTCCCACCTGGCCGCCCGCAATATGAAGCGGATGCGCCAGAATCAGAATGCCGCCATGGGGTCTGCACGGGCACAGCGCGGCGGATCCGGTTTTACTTCCGAGGGTTCCGGCAGCCAGGCGGAGGTGGCGGTGGCGGATGTGTGGGAGAGCGCCATTGGGGACGCGGCCCTTTCCAACGCTGTTTCCGATGCCAATAAGCGGTTTGCCGCGGAGTCCGCCCGATACCAGGGGGATCTGTCCATGATGGCGGCACGCAGCGAGGCGGACCAGTATAAGATGCTTTCACAGAATGCCCTTGGTTCTGCCATGGTCCAGACGGCCCTGACGGTGGCGGGGGGTGTCATGGGGGCGGCAGGAATGTCCGGTGGCGGGTTGCTGGGGGGTGTTACCGAGAGCGGGCAGACGTGGGGTTCCGCCGCCGGAGGAACCCAGGGGGCTTTTTCCGGGATGATGAATGCTTATTCCCTTTCCGGTTCCCTGGGGGGGATGGTGTCGGGGAGCATGCAGTCTTCCAACAGGTGGAGGGATTCCCTGCTAGCTAATTTCATGGGTTTTGGAAAGAGATGAGCGTTTCTCCCATGCAGCAGGCTTTTTTACTGATGGAAGCCCAGCGCCCAGGCTGGTTCCGGGAGACCGTTTCCCTGGCGGATGCGGGAGGAGGAATCGTGTGGTGCTGCCCTTCGTTGTTTTTTGCGGGGGTGCCGGATCCGGAGTCTCCCAGGACGTTGATTGTTCTTTTTGCCCACGGTCGCATGGAGGCCGTCAGGGAGTTGGCTTGTCTGGTGCAGGGGCGTTTTGACCGGGCAAGGTGGCAGCGCTGCATCCGCGGACGCGAGGACTGGAAGGAGATTTCCATCCCCAGGTTTTTAAGTTTCAACCGTTTCAAGATGAAAGAAGATGAGTAATTTACAGCAACCCATGTACGGAGGAACCCGGATGAATGCGGCTTCCTCCACCCCTGCCCCGGTCCAGATGCCGGATGTTTCTTCCAAGCCCGTTCAGAGGGCGCTGCAGAATGCCCAGGAGTTTGTGTCTGATGTTGCCCACCAGTACCAGCGCATGAAGGATTTCGGCGAGCAGACGCGGCTGGAAGGCCGGATGAATGATTTGGCCAGCGAGTTTGAGCAGGAGATGACCCGGAGATTAGGGCTTGCCCGCGGTCATGAGCTGTCTTTTTATGATCGTGACGGGAGGCTGAAAGAGAGTGCCCTGAATACGTTTGTACGGAATTACGAAGGGAAGTTCCGCGAGTTGAAGGGGAGTTTTGTTTCCCAGGAGGAGGCCTCCAGATTCGGAGCCAGGCAGCAGGATGTGATGCGCCGACTCCAGGGGCGGGCTTCCGAGCTGGTTCTTAAGGGGCAGATTCAGGAGTCCAGACAGGCTTTTGAAGAGGGGTTGAAGGGGGATTTGCTGCGGAGGGATTACCAGGGAGCCACCCGTAGGCGCATTCAGGCTTACGAGGCCGGCATTATTTCTGAGAATGGAATGAACAACGGTATTCTGGAAGATACACGGAACGGCCTTTTGGACGAATACGAGCAAGATATGCTGATTAACCCCAGTATTGCTTTTACGAAGCTTGGGGACGGCTATTTTGATGCTCTGGGCGCAGGAGATGTTTTAAAGCTGAAGGAGAAGACCAGAAGGTTTTTACGTTCCGCGAACCGCTCCGAGAGTGAAGATGGAGCGCCCGGTTACAGAAAGGGTTCTCTTTGGCCGAAAGCTTCCCTCCGTTACGGAGCCACAGAGCAGGAGTACGACTGGGTGGAGCATTATAACCGGACCGGCAGTTACGGGAAATACGCCCCTTCCATTAAGTTTGCCTTCCGGGAGGATTTACGGAATCTGCCCCCCGCCAATTCCGGCGAAGAAAGAACAAGGTACGTCAATGACATGTTGAAGAAGTGGGGGCAGTATGGACAGGTTCTTGGAGATGAAAGGAAGTTGCGCCTGTTTGTGGAAGACCGGATTGACGCCATGGGGAGCCCCAATACGAACCGGAATAATATAGAGGCCGTTTTGAAGGCCATGCCGGATCATGTATATATCCCTTATTTTTCTTACCAGGTAGCTAATGCTTACAAGAGTGGTGACCAGGAGCAGATTAAGAAGGAAGAGAATACACGGGATGAGGTGGAGGCAGATATTTTGTATAAGACGGAACTTTCCATGACAGAGTGGAGACAGGCTCATCCTAATGCCACACTTGCCCAAGATCTTGCGCAGATCCATCAATTTACCGCTTTTCATGCCGGGAACAGGTTTGCCTATCGGCCTATTACCGAAGAAGACAAAAAAAGATCTGACGAGAGCCGCATGAAGAAGGCGCTGGAGTCCATGCCTTTGTATTCTTTTGAGCAACAGGAAGAGTTGAACGTGTCTCCAGAAGAGAGGGAGGCCCAGCAAAAGAAGGCGGCACAATATATTAAGGGCCAAAGACCTTATTTGCCTTCCCCTCTTGAGAACCACCCTGTTTCTTTTGTCCGGCATGGTACGTCCGGAGCGTATGTTTCCAAGCAGGCTTATGAGGCTATCAAGGCTAAGTTTGGGAATAGGCCTTTTGCCCGCATTTCTCTGGGACGCAACGGAGCTTTTCTAAAGGTTCCCGTGGTCGGGGTTTATGAGGGGACCCCGCGGGGCGTTGAGGTTTCAGGACCGCTTTATGAACGCATGGCGTTAAGGTTTCCCGGTGAACAGGCCAGCGGGAATGTCAGCATTTACGACGGGAAGGATGAACCGGAAGCGCCGGAAGATGGATACGGACCAGGCCTGCTGCCTCCTTTGCCGGGTGGGGACGATACTTACACGCAGGTGAACGATATTGGCGATTCCACTCTTTTACCTCTTAATCAATAGTTTTAGCACAATAATATATGTTTGCACAGGATGTTTTTGAAAGGTTGGGGCTGTCCCAAGATACGGATTTATTGAACGATCTCCAGAAAGAGGCGTTGTTAGAGCCAACGGAAGCGGCGCAGAGTCCCTATATGGATGACCCGGCATATGCCGGTTTTGAGACTTTGCGCGGTTTGTTTGGTTCCAACCATGGAGATAATCCCTCCATGTATTGGCTGGCACAGGGAGAAGAGATGCCTGAATTTGCCACCGTGGCGGACGCACAGGCTGCCGTCTGGAAGGATTTTCAGAAAAAAGCCCGTGCTTATCAGGCAGAGCAGGAGCGACAGCAACAGGCACGGGAGGCATTGGCTGCTACGATTGATCCCTTCATTGACCGGTACGTGCGCGGGGACGCTGTGGTTCCCTCCCCTGAACAAGTAATGATGATGCAGGAGGCGGGCATTTCCTGGGAGAGTGTCAGACGAGCCCGAAGAGGGATGCAACTTGTCCGGGAATATGACGCGCAGGGCACCCTGTACGACGACAGGATCATCAATAATCTGGCGGAACAGGTGGGAGATGATGAGTTGGCACGGCGCATTGTGCTGAATATGTTTTATAATGACGCCAGGAAGTACGCCAAGGATAAGCACGGTGACGAGTGGACCGGGATTGACTGGATAGATAAGGCAACCCAGGGGGTAACGGGGATGGTACGCACCGGGGGTGTGAAGGGGTGGCGGACAGGTCAGAAGGCCTGGCGGAATTTACAGGTAATGGGAGAGGTGGATGCCGTTACGAATGCAGCTAAGCGTCTGCCGGAGTTGATTGCTTCCGGAATGGATGTGGATGAAGCACGCGCTCAGATTGAGAAGGATGCCACTTTTCTTGAGATACGACGCCGCTGGGCTGCCGATCTGGTTCAAACCATGGAAGCCGGGGAGAAGGAATATTTGGAAGGTGAGGACCGCCATTTGGTTGGCCGCATTGGTTCGCAGCTTGGTTCCATTATCGGAGATACGGCTCCCTGGTTCATTCCTGCCATTGGTCCTGCTATCGGAGCTTCCTCCGCCATGCAATCCCGCAGGGATGAGGGGGTGAGCATTGGGTTAACTATGGAGGAAACAGAGAAGAGGGCCATGATGTTCGGCCAGGCAGATGCTCTGGAAGAGATGATTGCTTTTTCCCCCATCGGGCGGTTGACGCCCGGATATAAGTGGTTGAAGAAGGCGCTTGGCGGTGGGAAGGCCGCCGGGAAGCTGGCCCCGTGGCGGGCTCGATGGATGGCGAGTCCGAAGGCCCAGTACGCTATTCAAGGGCTTTCCGGCGCTGCGGAAGAGGCCATTCTTGAGCCTACAGCCGGGTATTTGATGCGTACTGTACAGAGCATGAATCTGACGGACGAACGCGGAAAACAGACTTTCCGTCAGTATTTGGACGATATGGGGCAGATGATGCACGGAGAACAGGGGCTTGCCCTGCTGGCTTTTACGTTTGGGATGTCCGGCTTTAATTATCCTCAAATCAAAAAGGCGGCCCAGGAGTTTGGTCTTTCTCTGCAACATTACAAGGAACTGGGAGGCACGGCCCAGGGGTATCTGGAGGCCAGGGAGGAAAAGACCGCCGAAGGTTTTTTGAATAAGGCCCTTGCCAATTTGCATGATTCCTGGATGGAGGATCCGCAGGCTTCCCTGGAGCGGGCGAGCGCGGCTGCCGGAGAACGCCTTTCCGGGGAACGCATTGAGTCTTTGCGGGAGCTGGACGCGTGGCGGGCTGCCGAGGATGCCGGCATGGTGCCGCGGGTGGAGCCGGCGGAACAGGAGGGGATGTTCCGGGTGTATGCTCCAGCGCGCAGCACGAAAGCGCCGCGGGAGGATGCTTCCGTCTCCAGAGAGGGGCAGGAAGAGAACGCCCCTTCTTACACGCTGATGGACGGCGAGCAGATGACGGCTTATTTACAGGCGTTTGTGAGCGAGCAGGTGGAGAGTGACATCCTCTACACGCAGCATTTGCTGGCCGGGGACGTGACGGTGAACCAGGCCCTGGCCCAGGGGCGTTTTGACGCGGCGGAGGTGATCACGCGCACAGTGACGGATGAACAGACAGGGGCCGAACGGGTGGTGATTGCCCCGGAGACGCTGGGGCAGATGAAGGCCCGCGCGGATATGGCGATGGCCGCTATCCGCGCCCTGGAGGCGGAGGGTGTGAGTTATGAGGATGCCGCCGCCCGCATGGATGCTTCATTGAGCGAGCATCTTCCGCTGGGAACCCTTGTGAAGACATGGGAGGAAGCCCAGGAACGCATCAGGACGGAACAGGCCCGGAACCCGGAGTTCAAGGCTCCGGCCATGGATGCCCCGTTTTCCAACGCTTATGTGACGAAGGTCCGCCGGGGAGATACGTTCCGCCGGGTGTTGAGGTATGCCCGCGGGAATGCGACGGTGGAGGATTTGATGGAGGAAACGATGGAACAGGCTGTCATCTCCTGGCAGGCGGAGCAGGGTTTGACCTGGGGCGAGTTCGGCGCGATGCTCCAGGAGGCGCAGAGGGTGATGAATGATTTGTTCCCGGAGGCGCGGGGGGAGGAGATGCAGTTTATTCACCTGGACGCCGGGAAGCCGGTGACGGGTCATGACGCGATTGAGGCGTTTTCCAAGATCGGGCGTTCCCGCTGGCTGGCGGACGCGGTGAATCATCCTTCCCTTCCCTCCTGGCTGCGGAAGCTGCTGAATCACCTGGTGAAGTTCCTGGGGGCTTTCAAGGCGCGCGTGGAGCTGGGCGAGATGGTGCGCCAGGCGGAGGAACAGGGCGTGTTTACCCTGCCGGTGCGGCAGGCGCTGGCGGTGATGCTGGATGCGGGGAATGCCCTGTACCGGGACCAGCAGGGGGATTTGATTGCCCTGACTATGGAACGGGCCAAGGCGCAGGCGGACCTGGATGCCGCTCTGGGACGCGGTGTCGCCACGGAACAGGAGACGCTGGAAGAGCAGCTTGCCGAACGCAATGCCGCTGATGAACCGGGGCCCGTGGACCGGGCGGAAGAAGAGGCCGACGACGCGAACGCCCAGCAGGCGCGGCGCGAACGCACGGAGGCGGAGGTAGAGATGCTGGGGGAACGGGATGATGACGGCGTGTTTAACGGAGGGGTGAGCATCCGTATTGAGGACGAGGTACGCCAGGGTTTTATTGACAAGGACCGGCTGACGCTTTGCCCGGATGTTCCCCAGTTCAAGCAAGGGGCCGATGAAAAGACGGGGGTGGTGAACCGGATTGTGGGGGCCTGGCAGCGCAACGCCGCGCCGATTTCCGTGTGGCGCCGGACTGATGGTTCCCTGCAGGTGATTTCCGGCAGGCACCGCCTGGACGCCTGCACGGATGCGGATATTAACTGCACCGTGTACGAAGAGGGGGATCGGTTCAATCTGGACTGGGCCCGGAGGCACGACGTGGAGAACAATATCCGGGACGGCCAGGCGAGCGCGTTTGAGATTGCCCGCTACGTTCGGGATTCCTCCCTGTCCATGGCGGAGGCCGTGGAGCGCGGGATTGCCAGGAAGGGAGCCTCCCTGAAAGGGGTGGAGCTGGGTCTTTATGCCAGCCAGGAGCTTTTGGATGCGCTGGGCAACGGGCTGGTTTCCCCGGATGACGCCTACCGCGTGGCCCTGGCGTTCCGCAATGATGCCGAAGTGCAGCGTTCCGGGCTGGCCGTGCTGCTGGACGGCGGGAGCTGGCAGGAGGCTTATAATACCATGGCGGCCAAGGCGAACCTGGAAGCGATTGCCCGCCAGAATGCGGCCAACGGCATGGATATGGGCATGGACCTGTTCGGGAATACGGATAATGAAGAGCTTTACAAGCGCATCGGGAAGTACGCGGCGGAGAAGTACCGCGAGCTAGGCAAGGAGCTGACGGCGATTAACGGCGCTTCCCGGAATCCGAAGGTGGCCCGGAAGTACGGCGTGAATGTGAATGACGCGGCGGCGGTGCAGCAGGTGGTGAAGCGGTTGCAGGAGGAACGTTCCCGCTGGAAGAATTTTGCCGTGCATCCCGATTTGCTTAAGGAGGCCAATAACGCCGTGATGGTGGAGATGGGGTTGAAGACGCAGGCACAGGTGGGTCAGGAGAATGGCGTGCTTCCTTTGGAGGCACCAGAACAGGAGGCGGATTCCGACGATGCGGGGATGTTGCTGCTTTCCCAAGATGTGAACCGGATGCTGGAGGATTTTATAAAACGGGAGGAGGTTCATTTTTCCCTGGCCGGAGAGAATGAAGCATTGCTGGCTCCCAATGGAGAGCCATCCCATCTGACGCCGCAACAGTACCGACAGGTAAGGACGCCAGAGTTTAAGCGGTGGTTTGGGGATTGGGAGAAGGTAGCCCGGTTCAAGGCAGCCGTGGAGAAGATTATGTCTATGGATCCGGTGGCAGCCATTTCCGGCCAAGAGTTCCAGAAGGACGGCATCCCCCTGACCGAAAAGGTGACGAAGTTCTGGAAGGAGCGTTTTAACGGAGTAGCCATTTCTCCCGAACTTGGAGAGGTGAGGCTTGATCTTGAAGGCGTGAAGTCTTCCATTGGACACGGCATCGGTTCATTGAAGTCCGCGGCTTTTGCCTGCGTAGAAGACGTGATCCGGAACGGCGTTGTGTTTGACCGTCAGAAGAATTGGAAAGAACGCGGTTACGATACAGCGGTGATTGCCGCTCCCGTCACGATTAAGGGCGTGGAGTATGTTTGCGAGGTTGTTGTTGAGCAACGTACCAACAGACAGGGATTTTACCTGCATGAGGTGGAGATAAAGAAGAAGCTCGAAGACGTGTTCAAGACCTCCACTGAAGGAGGCACGCCCCAAGCTTCCAGAAGTATATTAGCCCTGCGAGCCGAAGATGTCAAGAGGGAGGAAGAGGGCATGTCCAAGGTGGTGGACGAGAACGGAGAGCCACTGGTGGTGTATCATGGCTCCCCGCATGTTTTTACCGTGTTTGACGTGGAGCGTTCCGGAGAGAATTTTAACCGGAGCCGGGAGGATGGAGGGTTGTTGTTTTTTTCTTCCCTGCCGGAGACGGCGGAAGATGTGCTTCATGATTTAGAGGGCCGTTTTCCGGGGACCGGGTTGGAGAGTGCGCGGCTGTACGCGTGTTTTATGAGGTTGAGGCATCCGTTTACGCTGGATCTTGGCGATGCTTCACAGCGCCCGTTTTCCGGTGAGGGTGTGCCGGAGAGCGTGAAGGGTTCCCCGATGGCGTGGTATTTGTTTCCTCACGAGTTGAGGAGAGGGTTTGATGAGGGGAATGCTCATGGCGCAGGTTATGACGGTATTGTTTTGAAGGGCAGGAATGCTTATGACGGGAGTCCGGAGGTGTGGGGGATGGCTACGGATTCCCGGCAGGTGAAGAGCGCTGCCGATAACCGCGGGACGTTTGATTCAGAGAATCCGGATATTACGTTTTCTATTATTGGGGAGAAGGCAGAGTCCTTCCAGGAGTACCACAATAACGGCCTTTCCTACACGGATCCGGCGGACGGGAAGCGGAAGGCAATCATTGATTCCCGCGGGGTGCGGTTGAGGAAGGAGCACGTCAGCGTGAGCGAGGGGGGGCATGTGAATGTTTCCCTGGCCGCGGCCCTGGATTTCCCGGAGTTGTTCCGGGCCTACCCGGAGCTGCGGAGGCTGCGGGTGGATTTTTACCGGGACAGCGGGAGCGGCACGGGAGGGTTTACCGATCCGCAGGAGCATTATATTGCCGTGAATGTGGCGCGGGGAGGGAAGAACGCGGCTCCCGGCATGGTGCTGGATACGATTCTGCACGAGGTGCAACATGTGATTCAGGGGTATGAGGGGTTTGCCCAGGGGGCCGGTCGCATGAGCCGGGATCAGGCGCTTGCTTATCTGGGCGAGAGCATGATCCAGCTGGCGGGCCGGGACGACGCCTGGGCGAAGGAGGCCCTGCCGCGCCTGGAACGGATGAGGCAGGAACTGGAGGCCGGGACGCTGCAGCCGGCGTTTGTGTATGTTTTTTCCCACGGGGAGCAGGAGGCGCGGCTTGCCGGGTCGTTTGAGAAGAATAGCGAGGGCGTGGTGATGAGCGGCCTGAACGGGTTCCGCCTGCTGGACGCTCCGCCGTTTTCGATTCCGCTGACGGGGGATATTACGGAGCTTGGCGGCATTACGTTCGGGGCCGGGAGGTTTGGACGGATGGCCGGCAGGGTTTTGGCTCCGAACGGGGATTGGCTTTACGATGAGATGGTGTTCAGGATGCGGGCCGCCGCGCAGCGGTCCGTGAGTAAGCTGCGCCTGTTTGAGACCGGGGACCGGGAGCGCGGCCTTGAGCTGCTGGCGGAGGCGCAGGAGCTGATTTCCACGGTGGAGCGGTATTTGCCTGATTCTTACGGGTTCGGGTTGGAACCTTACAAAATCTGGCTGAATGTGTTTGCCCTGCTTTACGGGAATAGCGGGAAGATGGCGCCGGGCGATGCGGTGGCCAGCGCGTTGGAAGCGATTCCGATGAAGAGGTGGCCGGAGATTATGGAGGGGAGCATCGGCAGGAGTTTTGTTAATTGGGCGGAGAAGAGGCCGGAGCTGGAGGATGTGGTGGAGGAGGCCCGGAGGGAGATTGCCGAACGGCAGGCCGATTACGAGCTGGATTCCGCTCCGGACGCGGATAACAGGGCCGCCCTGGCGGCCCGCAAGGGGGTGGAACAGGAGGTGTGGCGCCGGTTGTTTGAGGAGCACGGGGCCGAGTTTCTGGAGGAGTACGGGGAGCGGAAGGTGTTCCGGCTTGTGGGGAAGTTTATGGAGCGCGTGGTGGAGCAGATTGACCGCTTCCGGAAGGACCGGACGCTGGGGCGCATCCGCCGCGTGGCGGCGTCCGTGGCTCCGCGGACGAATCCGAAGGGGAAGCCGCTGCGCGGGAAGATGGACGCGGAGAGTTACCGGAGGCTGGAGAGGTGCCTGCGCCTGCTGGAGATGACCGAGAGCCAGTACGATGAGTTTTTCCAGAAGAATTTTCCGGAGGATGCCGAAGAGGGGAAGAGGTGGGAGGATCTGGCCCCGGATGCGCTGGTGCTGGTGACGCTACCCGACGCGGAAGGGAGGCTGGAAGAGGTGGCCGTAACGCAGCGGGAGTTTGAGGTTTACGCCTGTTATGAACGGATGGACGTGAATACTGCGGAGAAGTGCGGCGCGGCCCTTGGAGAATTGATTGCCACGTCCCGCCATGCCTGGGAGAACGCAGCGGAGAAGAAGAAGCTGGAGGTTGCCACCATGGCCGCCCCACTGCTGCAGGCCACCGGGGATTTGGATGATAACAGGATGGCGACGTTCCGCCGGAAAGCGAGGCTGAGGGCTTTGCCGAAGAAGCCCCTTTCCCTGTTTGATTATCTGATGAATTTTAATCAGTATATGCAGGCGCTTTCTTCCGTGGAGCCGTTTGCCGGGATTGCCCGCCAGTTTGAGGAACGGGCGGCGCGGTTTAATGTGCAGCGGCAGGCGAGCGAGAAGGAGATGCTGCGTTTTGTGCACAATACCGTAGCGGAGATTGCGGGGTCCGCGGACCGGTATGATATTGCCGAGTGGATTTATGAGGGGCGCATGAAGGTGGATACGGGGATTTCCGTTGTGGAACGGGAACCGGATTGGAACAGGAAGGCAAACGCCCTGTACCGGGGACGCCTTCTTCATTTGCTGCGCCGGAAGGTGAAGTCCCACGGGCTGGAAGCGGTGCAGCTTTATTTGAGGGAGTTTAAGCTTTCCGAAGATTTGAAGAAGGAGGTGAACGCCCTGTTCGGGCACCGCCGCAAGGAGATTTCCGCCAAGCAGGCGAAGAAGGCATTGGAGCACATGGAGCGCGTGTTTACGCAGAAGGAGTGGGAGCGGTACGGGGACCAGAAGGTTTTTGTGAGGGAGCGGGCGGAGATGCTGCGTTCCAGGACGAAGTATGCCAAGGAGGGGTATCAGCCGAAGAGTTTCCGGCTGGATGGCCTGTCCCGGATGGAGGCGGCGTATCTGGTGCTGTTGTCCGAGCAGGCGGATTATACCGAGGCCCTGGCGGAACGCGGGTTTGACGCGGAGGTGATGGACCGGCTGCGCGGGTTTGCCGGGGATGAGGTGATGCAGTTTGCGTATGCTTTACGGGAGAAGCTGAATGAGCGGAGCGGACAGGTGCAGGAGATGACCGAGAGGCGCTACGGCACGCCGTTTCCGCTGACGGAGAATTATTTCCGGGCGTTTTTCGATGTGACGATGGAGGCGATTGATAAGTCGATTGCCGATGCGGCGTCTTACGGGGAAGCGGCCACGGGCGGGAAGTTCGGGTTGATTCACGCCCGCCGGAAGCATCAGGCTCACCTGGATTTGGAGATGGATGTTTGCACGGCGTTTATGGCGGCCATGACCGAGCAGGATCTTTACCTGTACGGCTCCGAGATCAGCCGTGATTTGCGGGCTTTGCTGAATTTCAAGGGCGAGGACGGCGAGGCGGGCCGGAGCCTGGAGGTGCTGCTGGGGCGGGATGCCGTGGGCAAGCTGATGGCCTGGGCGGATGCGTTTGACCGCGCCGGGGCGGAGAGTATTCGCGGGCACCTGGATATGAACCGCCTGATGAACCGGCTTTCCGGCGCGGCGGCGCGGGTGCTGCTGGCCGGGCGCGTGGGGACGCTGACCAAGCAGGTGACGACGGTGATTAACGCGATGTATGCTTCCGACGAGATTGGCCTTGCCGAGTGGCTGGGGGCCGTCCGCCGGTATCACGCCGGGAAGCTGGTGAAGCCTGTACGCGAGATAGAGGCCCTGCCGGAGCTGGACAGCCGCGACAAGACGCGGTTCAGCGCCACGCTGGCTGCCATGGGGGCCGACGAGGCCGGGCGCCGGGTGTCCCGCCTGGAACGCTGGAACCGGGAGGGGATGGATTTGCTGGAACGGGTGGATATGAAGGGGAATGCGATTTCCGCGGCTATTTTGTACGATGCGGTTTACCGGAAGATGATGCGTGAGACGCCGGACGCTGCGGAGGCCGAGATTGACGCGGCCGCCATGGCGGAGGTGCGGCGCTCCCTGTCCCGCAAGGGTCAGCCGATGACGCAGCTGCAGAAGTCCCTGGCCGCGCAGCACCGGACCTGGATGCAGGCTGGGATGTTGTTCCTGGGCGGCGAGTCGATCAATACGATGGGCAATGTGTTTTCCCTGGCCCGCAGCGGGCAATGGGGGAAGGCCGGGTTGATGTGGGTTTCTCACGGGGTGGTGCTGGCCCTTCTGAATGGGCTGCTTAATTTCATGACCGATGACGAGAAGCGCCGCCGGAAGCGGGAGTGGTGGCACGCCCTGTTTGATGTGGTGATGGGGCCCGTGATGGGGATCCCGGTCGTGAGCGGGCTGGCAGGCGAGGGGGTGAGGCAGCTTGCGAAGCTGTGCGGGTATCATGCTTTTATGCCGGGGAATAATTTGCTGGTGCCTTTTTCCAATGCGGCGGATATCGGGAAGGCGTTTTCCAACGCCTGGAAGGTGTTTGACGGCAAGGAACGGCCCTGGGAGGATGACGCCCTTTCTTTCCACGAGCTTTTACGTACTGCAGCGGCGGGGACGGTGGCGTTTTCTCCGCGGACGACCAAGGGGGGCGCCGCTGCGGTAGGGGCTGCCCTGACGATGGCAGCGTTGCTGAATGTGACGGAGTTTGCCCTTAAAACAGTCCGCAGCGTTCAGGAGAACGGTGCGGATTGGGATAAGTGGGTTGGGAACCGGAAGTAGTTAAAGTATCTTATCCAGTATATACAAGCGCGACTACCTAAGGATAGTGTCTGCTTTAACAACTTTTTCTTTTGCTTGCTTCTCCAAATTTGGAACTGCTCTAAACATAGAAGCAAGCTCTTTTGCATCTTCAATTGACATTCTAATTGAAAATTTGCCTGTCCCTGGATCATTAAAAAACAACTGAACATGGGAACTTGTTTTTCCAAGCACATCTATCATAGATTTAGATTCATTCAACATGGATATAAAATAAATATCAAACGAATACTTTCTTGGATTTTTTTCTAATGGAGCATAGTAAGAGGCAACAAATTTATTTGTTGCTAATTCACTATCTTCCACTATATCGGCCCATTTTGCGCATTTTTCTAAACTTTTTGCTATATTGATTGCATCTTTGTTTGAAAAATATTGTGTAACAAATCTAGGGTAAATATTTTTTTTAATTTTATCTTTTGGAAGTATAAAAATCACCAATCTATGCCATTCATCACTTGAGACATGCAAGTGTATTTTAAAATCACATTCGTTCAAAAAATGTATATTTAATATTTTGTCACTTTTTACAGAACATTCGGTTCGAGCAAATGAGACTCCCGAAATAAATACCCACACCGCAAATATCACATATAGAATCTTCATAGAATGGAATATTTACTAGCTCCTCCACAAATCTTGCAATTCACACCGCTGGGCGTATCGCTGGCTCGCCCTTTGCAAGCCCGGTAGTACCGGCAGTTTTTGTTATGGGTCTTGCCCGTTGAGCTGATCCAGTACGCTTTTTCTTCCGCTGTTGGCTTGGCCGCTGGTTTCCGGTGGTAGTGGTATTCCCCTGTTTTGCGGTTGTAGTGACCGCCGTTGGCGTCCAGGCCGCCAGGGTGCGCGCCTGCAAGGGAAGTGAGAGAGATGAGTATTAAGGGAAGGAGTGAGGTTATTTTCATGGCATTTTGAGATAGATATGGGTTGCATCCAGTTTCCAGGCCCCATCACTTGCCAGACCGACGGCAGGCAATAGAAGGAGACATCCGCCCACTGCGTCAAGGATGCCTGTGGTGGATATGCTGTAGTTAATAGCGGCGCAAGCGGTCCGGTTTCCTTTGGTAGCCGTAATGGTGTGACTTTCTCCTTTGGAGAGATGCGCCGTAGCCTGGCCCTGCCCCAGATAAACGCCGTCCGCACGAATTTCCGCGTCTTTTTCCGAGGCAGTGATGGTAACGGGTTGCTTTCCTTGAACAAGAAGGGAGCAGGAGGATAGAAGAGGAAGGGTAACGGCCAGAAGAGTGACCGTTACCCAAGAGAGCAGTCTCTGTTGAGAGAACATGAGAGGGTTTAATTTTTTCTCATGATGGGATCACCTTCCGCAACGAAGGATTCCTGCCCGTAAATGAAGGGTATGTAAAACCATTTCCGTTCAAGCGTAGCATTGGAGAGACCAACACAGTTTGGACCATTTTTTTCAATGGCGTTATCAATGGCTTCTTTCATGTCAGGAATGCCTGTTGGGAAGAAGACGATGATATGTTTTTTGTCTTCCCCTTTAGAACGGACGTTGTAAGTGGTGGTATACCCGGCGGTGTGCTTCAGATCCATGTTTTTGGTGGAGGCAACGGTGAGGTCCGCCACACGGGTGGTGCACGAGACGGCCAGGAGAGCGGAGCCAGCTAACAGCAAGTGTTTTATCTTCATATTTATGTAGTTTGAGTTGTTTCAGTTCTGCATTCAATATGTTTTCATAAGATATATATGTTATGCTTGTTACGTCTGCATTTTCTATTCTCCTAACAAATAATTTATGTTTTTCAGCTAGTAATAATAAAGAGTCCTCTCCTGCTCCGAAGGCCAAGATGCGAAGCTTTCTACGATTTTTCCGTCTTATTCCTCCAAATCCACTACTGCGCTCAACTTCAGGTGCAACGCAATCCTCGCTCGGAGAAGAAGCCAAATTAGTAAAAAGAATCTATTGACTTGAAAAGAAACGACATCTATACAGAAAACATGGAGATCAAAGAAGCTGTTTCAATTTGTTTTAAGACTCTTGGTAAGAAAGAGGTGCATGTGAATGAAATTGCAGAAAGCATTATTCAAAATATTTCCGAGTTTAAGGATTACAACCTAGACGAAATAAAGAAGAAAGTGAATGCTTTTTTGGCTGCTAATGTCAGAAGCAAGTCTCCCATTTATGCTAAGGTGCAAAATCCAAAAACCAGAAAAGCCCGTAAAGGTTTATACAAACTCAAACCTTCCCCAAAAAATAAACCGATTATCAAGGTGGCTGTCCAGCCGGAGCTTCCCATAGGAGTTCCAAGGACAGCTATTTCTTCTTCCGGGAATAAGCGAGTAGATTTTAACTGCTCTGCCTGTGATAAGATATTTTATGGGAAAGGAGGAGAATTTTCCGTTGTAAGCGAGCTATTGTTTAGGGGATATAATGCAAGTATTATGTCTGTTGATGAGGGCATTGATATTACAGCTTCCAAAGGAGATAAATTTTTCTTTATTCAAGTTAAAACATCTTTTTTCAAGGATGACAAAATATCAGTTTTTATCAAACCTAACAATTTTATTAATAGCTCTACTGCAAATATCTTCTATGTCATTGTTTTCCGTTATCCATGCGATGGACATATGAACAACCGCTTCCTTATTCTTCAAAATGGAGATATAGATCGAATGCTGCATGGAGGTTATATAAGCAAATCAGAATCCGGTATGACAATCAAGGTCAAGCAAGATAATAGAGGATTGTTTATCTATAACCGAGATAAAGAAGAAGACGCAACCTATTACCTAGATAATTTTGAACTTATTAGGTAGAAACTTATTTAATAAAAAGCCCTTAGCCTGAAGGCTAAGGGCTGAACAGGAGTGCTTTTCTGAAAGGATGCTAATATCTACCCAAATTAGATTTTTTTTCACTTATTGAGGATGTCCTAAAGTAATTAGAGGCCTCTGGAGAAAGAGCTGTTTCTTTTTCGGAAGAACATGCAGAAGGGATAAATGGAATTGAGAATTGAATTCTCTGAGTACACGAAGTTTGTATATTTGTATTTTTGCCTATTTCGCCATTTATTATTGTTGGTATTTGAATACTAATTCCGCCACCGCCTTTTTTCTCTTCTGTAGCAACAGCACAAATATCAAAATGAATCATTTGGACACTTTCATCTAATCGTACTCCCTTAATCGCAACAGGAGCCACAGGATCGTTTTTTTCTTTACAAGCTTCCTTAGCTTCTTTTATCCCTATGCAAATTTGTTTAATAGTTTCTGATACAAATTGTGATATATCCATATACATTTATGTATTATTAAATTTTTTCCCACTTGTCCAGGGTTTCTACGTAAACACCGGAGATCTTGCCGCCGTCCATGGGTTCGATGTCTCCGAAGGCAGGGTTAATAGGATGGAGGGTGTATTCCATCTTGCCGGTTTCCGGGTTTTTCTTACGGACCAGTTTTTTGAGTGTCACCCCACGTTCATCATGGTATTGAACAATGGTTCCAGGTTTGGGGATGGGGGGGATGGTGTATTTTTTCATGATGACTACGGAGCCGTCCGGAATGGAAGGTTCCATAGAGTGACCGTTCACGCGCAGCAGGTATTCCCCTTTTTCCAGTTCACGGTATAGCCGGATGTCCTGCGGAATGGTGTCTCCATCCGCCAGGTTGCCGGCGGCAATGTTGCCGATGATTCGTCCCTGGGCTTCCAAGGAGGGGGCTGTGAATGTTTCTACCGGGGTAAACTGCTGGCTGGGAGCTTCTGCTTTCCTTTTCTGATGCGCCCTGGCTGTGACTTGAAGGATGTGGGAAACCATATCTTCAAGATTTTTGTGCATTTCATCCGCCATGGCGCGGAGTTGCTTTTCAAAGTCTGGCGGAAGCTCAAACTCAATTTCTTCCTCTCCTGACATCAATTTTTCAATGAGGGCGAGTTTGGCGGGAGGAATGGGGCGGTTTGTTGTAATCCAATTATCAACAGTTCTCTTGCTAACCAGAGTTTTTTCAGCAAGCCACTCACGGTTTTTGCCGATGGTTTTTAACCAGTCTTTGATATCTTTTGCATTGAGCATGTACGCATTTTGCACAAAGCGTGCAGATTAGCAATAAAAAAATAATGCATGCAATCTCAAAAAGCGTGTTTTCGGGTTGACTAAGTCGCACATTTCGTGCTTTATTGAGTTATCAACAGCACGCAAGACGCGAATATGATCATCAACCTGAAAAAAGAAACGCAAGAAGTGCGGGAGTGGTTCCGGGAGGCGCAGGCCGCTACAGGCTTGAGCGGCCGGGCTCTCGTTATCGGCGCCATCATGGATTTCCGCCAGAAGGCAAAAGACCGTAGTCCACAACCTCGGAAAAAGAACTCCGAACCCAAGAAGCCGGCAGCATGAAGTACGGTCCCATCGAAGCAATCCTGGCTACTCCTGCAATGAAAGAAGAGTTGCAACAAAAAGGACGTATAGAAGTGCTCTGCTCCGAAGGGTTTCAAACACTTAGAGCAGGAAAAGCGCAAACTCCATTCTGGATGGATGGAATCTATGTGCGGGCTATTGCCTGTAATGAGCGAGCTACGGTAGTTCTACTGGAGGAGGAGTGTGTTTCCGTTCCTTCGGCTGGTAGCGATGTTGGAACAAAAAGTGTTCCCCAACAGTAGATTTAATTTCAATAGTTTCCAGATGGTTAACAATTTCATGGAACTGTTCATGCGAAATGTAGATCGGGTAGTCATGGTCGGTAGTGATGATGTAGCAACAGCCCACATATCCTTCAATTGCGATAATATGATCAATATTGACATAACAGAATACTCCGGGTTTTCCATCGGAATACCTGCCACCATTAAGACCTTCCTGTAGTTTTATGAATTTAGGCATAACAGAATAGTAGCCTCACAGCTTTTATCTTCAAGAATAATGAGCCGGAATGCGCATGAATTTAGGCAATACGAGCACATTCAAAGCCAAGGCGTTACATTGGCAGGCTCTCCATTTTTATTTAAGTAATAACAATCAATATTAATCACTAACAAATAACCAATGATGAACTGGACTGAATTTATTGTTGTGACGCTGCTTAACCTGGCAGGCTACCTGTCCGCGTTGATGCTTGGTATCAGCCTGGGAGAGAAACACATCATTCGCCAGGTGAACAGAACCCTGGATCAGATGAGAAAGGAGCGGGCATGATTATCGAATACGACGACGAAGACCGGTGCATCCGGGTGAATGGCGAATACGTCGCCATCCGAGAAGCGGAGGGGCTCAAGGACGAGCTGGAATTAGCGATTGACCAGTGGGAGGTGGATCACGCCGAGCAGTGCGATAACCCCGACGGACACTACGACGACTGAACCATGGAAGAAGCCCTGATCGAAGAATTGAAGCTGCTCGGCTGGCACGAGCTTTAACTAATCGCCCGGCCCAGGTGGGGCCTAAAAACCAAAATACACAAATCGGTAGATAAGAATAATACGGTCTGGCAGGCGCGGGACATACCCGTCCGGGCGGCCATTTTAATTAACCGAACATGAACACGAATGAAAAAACGTTGAAGAGTCTGGCGGAGGCCCTGGAAACCATAGCCAGGGTTCTTAAGGAGGCTGCTTCTTCTCCTGTTCCTTCCTCCCCGGAGGCGGCGAGCGTGGGATTATTGCCTGATTCCGACGAAGCACAGGCGATTGCCGCCTTCCGCGGCAAGGTAGTTGTCACTTTGGATGACGTAAGGTTCATGACGGGCTGGGGAAGAGAGCGCATTCTTGCCCTTGTCCAGGATGGCAGCATTCAGGCGTTGCCCGGAACAGGAAGCGCCGGATGCCCCTATGAGTTCCCTGCCCTGTCTGTATGGCGCTATATCCACCAGCAGGATCATGCACAGAAGCCTCAAGTGAATGGAGTGGATATGAATATTCTTCCCCCGCGCAGAAGAAGAAAGGGGGCTGCGGCATGAATACCTTTTTCAAGTTCTTGGGGGCCTGCTCCTTTGGTTTTTCCGCTGCGTGCCTGTTCTGGCTGGCGGTGGAGCTGGATAACGCCGAGCTGCAGGCGGGCAAGAGCCCGCATTCCGGGTTTTGCCCGGAGTCTCCCACACCCATGAAAGCTTTTGACGGTTTGGAAAAACCGTCCCGCCCTCACGGTATGAGGAAACAATGAGTTGGCCGGGGTCAGTTGGCCCTGACTCCCGGCCTGTTATCAATAACATGAATGTGAATACCAATAACATGAATACCACTACAACAGAATCCCTGACTTTACAAGAGCAAGGACAGCAACTGTCCGTACTGGGAGCGTTTGCCAACAGTGAACAGTTCCAGATGGCGAAGCAGGCCGCCGAGATGCTTGCATCTTCCAGCATGGTGCCGGCTGCCTACCAGAATAACCCCGGTTCCTGCTTCATCGCCCTGAATACAGCCCTGCGGCTGCGGATGGATCCTTTGATGATCATGCAGAATCTTTACGTGGTTCAGAACCGCCCGTCCTGGTCCGGACAGTTTGCCATTGCTCTTGTGAATATCTGCCCGAAGTTTTCGGCGACTTGGTTCGAGTACCGTAATGAAGAGGATTTTCAGAAGGGGGTGAGAATGTGTGCCCAGCTGAAAACGGGGCAGAATGTTTACGGAACCTGGATTACCCCGGAGATGGTGAAGGCCGAAGGATGGGGGAAGAAGTGGCAGACGATGCCAGAACAGATGTACAAGTACCGTGCTGCGGCTTTTTTCGCCCGGACGGAGTGCCCGGAAGCGTTGCTGGGCTTGAGCGTGGAGGGGGAAGCGGAGGACATGGCCGGCAAGAGCCAGCCGGATATTAAACCGCCGCTGTTCAAGTCCAGGGAGATGCCCAAGGGTGACGTTGTTGAAGCCGAGAAGGTTGCTGACTCCCCGCGGCAGCTGGGAGACGCGGAGGTTCCCGGCAAAGGCGACGTAGAAGTTCCGCCGCCCCATATCCGGCTGATGGAAGCCCTTTCCTGTACGGAAGAGGAGTTGAATGCCGTGTTTAAGAAGGCGTCCGGCGGCAAGGTGGATAGCTGGAAGAAGCTCACTACCGCAAAGCTGGAAGATTGCCTGGGGAACCTGGGAGAGATGCAGGCTGTGCTGGCTGAAATTCAAGCGCAATAGGAAGGAGAAGCAGATACATGGATACGTTATCGACTTATGATCCCCGCCAGGGGCTGCCCTCCGCCTCCGCATTTGGCCGGCTGGCGCTGTGTCCCGGCTCTTTTACCTTAGAGCAGTCTTGCCCGGATGAAATTTCCGCCGCGGCGAACGAAGGAACCTTGCTGCACGCCTATATGGAACAGTTGCTGACCGGGGAACCCTGGGAAGGCGCCCCCTTGACTGCGGAACAGGTGGAACTTTGCGAACGCGCCCTGCGTATGTTGGACGGGGTGAAAGAGATGATTGAGAGAGATCATCCCGGCGCCGTGTTTTATCTGATCTCCACGGAACAAAGAGTGTTTTACCGCAACCTGTTCGGGACTGCGTACTATTCCGGACAGTGGGACGCCTTGTTTGAAGTGAATTGCTCCGATGCCAGCTTCATGCTGGTGGCGGACTGGAAATTTGGCCGTGTGGAGGTGGATTCCGCCGAGGCCAATCGCCAGCTTGAGGCCCTTGTCCCTTTGGTGGCCCAAAAGGAGCAGAATGACAACGTCATTCATCAAGGCATTTACGCCGCTGTTATCCAGCCGCGGGTAGCCGGTCCCGCATCCGTGGCATTTTATGATACCGAAGCGATTGACCAGGCCGAACAACGTTCTCTCGCCGTCGCCAAGGCGGCTATGGCCCCGGACGCCCCGCGCTATTGCAGCGAGGAAGCTTGCCGGTATTGCCGGGCCAAGGCTGTGTGCCATGAGGCAGCGGCCCTGGTGGAGCAGGCGTCTTTGATTACTACGGAGAGGGATAAGTGGGAGTTGTTTTCCCCTGCCGAGAAGGTGAAGGCTTACCGCCTGGCGAAGACGGCAAAGAAATGGGCGGCTGCTGTGGATTACCGGTTCGAACAGGATGTGGCCGCCGGCCTGATTCCCGGTTTTGAGATGGCGCCCGGACGCACCAGTTTCACGGTGACGGATCCTTCCGGGGCGTTTTCCGCGCTGAATGTCGAGTTCCCGGACGAGGTGACGGCGGAAGCGTTTGCCGGATGCTGCAAAGTCGGCATCACGGAACTGGACAGACTGGTGCACGCGGTCCGTAAAGCGGCGGATCCGAAGGCGACCACGAAGGCCAGCCGCGAATGGCTGCGGCAGTTGCTGGCGAAGTACGGCGAATCGAAAACCACGAAGGGTTCCGTGAAGGAAGTGGAAGGAGGTGCGGCATGATGACCACATTGACCATTACCTTGCCCCACACGCCGCGGGAACTCTCGCCTAACGCCAAGACTCCCCTCACGCAGAGGGGAGCCATTGTGGCAAACAAGAAGAAGGTGTCTGCCAAACAACGTGCCCGGACGATGGCGTGGGCAATCACTTGGGAAGCCCTGAAGGGGCAGAAGTTTGTACCCACTCACTACCGGGTAATCTGGTATTTCAAGGGAGACCCGCCCGATGATGATAATGTCCTGTCACGCTGTAAATATTATAAGGACGGGGCGTGCAAGGCCATGAAGATTGACGACGGCCCCCTGCGTTGCCTGGGAATTGACCGGGTTTATGATCTGGCCCGCGCCGGCAAGGTGGAAATCGTGTTTGAAAGGAGGGACGACCAATGACCACGCCTAAATGCCCTCTTTGCGGCACACCTTTGAAAGCCATACGAGGATATGATGTCCATGGGATAACAACCGATTGGGTTGCTGGTTGCTACAACTGCTTCTTCCAGAGTTCCCATTTTTGGAAAACCAAGAAAGCGTGCATTGAAGATATGGATAGGCTTGTTTCTTTGTTTCCTCCCATCATGAGGGTCTGGCCGGGGGACAAGCTCGTGTATAGTGGCAGTATTTATCCCGTTACGATTGTCTCTAAAGACCTTGATTTATGCAAAATAACCGTTCGCGACTACGCAGGAGACGCTTTCATCATTTACTGTGATGAGGTGGAGCAATGGCCGTGGGAGATTGAGCAGAAAGGAGGAAGCAATGATTAACATCCTCCTATCCGTCAGGCGGCCTTTCTCCGAGAAAATTTTGTCCGGCGAAAAGGGGTGGGAACTGCGTAAAAACGCGCCGCGCATCCCCCGCGGAGAACACGTCACACTGTGGCTCTATGAATCCGGCCAGTACGGGACACGGGGCATCATCGGCAAGTGCAGGATGGTCTCTTATGTACACATGCGCCATATGCCATTCCCCGTACGCCCTGATAACTTTATAGAGGACTTTTGCGTAACGGGACAACACCTGCGTGATTACTTGCCTTGCTACGCCTGGGGCATCCAGGACCCCGTAAGGCTTCCGGCTCCCGTGCCGCTCTCCACCATCGGCCTGACCCGTCCGCCGCAGAGCTGGCAGTATCTTACCCCGGAACAGGCATCTATTTTGGAAAGGAGGTTCGCATGAAGATCATGCCCTTGACGCCATGCCAAAAGGCGCGCATCGGCTATTGGAAGACATACAAAAGACTTGCGGAATTCCGCCGGGAGTATGCCGACTATGAGTGCTTGTGTTATATGCCGTGGAGGCACGAGCTGCGCAGCGCGCCCCTGACCGGGAAAAAATATCATCTTGGAGAGCTGGCGCTCGCCGCAAAGCATGCTCATTTGATTTTGGATGCTTGGGAAAAGAGGCAAATCCTTAGGAAAGGAAGCCGGCAAGAAGATTGAATCCTGTGGATGAACTACACCCTCTAACTGACGCTTTTTTGATATGGAATACATGAACATCCCAACAGCCTTGTTTTCCAGCCCTGAATTCATCGGAGCTGAACCAATCCAGCGCGCTACATGGATTGCCCTGTTGGCGTGGTGCTGCACCCAAGAGAACGGCGGAATCATTGAGGGGTGCCGCTCCTGGGGCATGCGCCGCTGGATGCAGACCTGCGGGGTGATGGACAAGGAAGTCATGAACGGCGGGGAACTTTACCACTTCGACGGAGACAACCTTGTTGTTTTTGGCTACCCCGGAGGCGTACAAGAGCTTCTTGAGCGAAAGCGAGTTATTGCCCGCGAAAATGGCAAGCTCGGAGGGCGCCCCAAGAAAACCCATGTTGAAACCGACATGGAAACCGAAGAGAAACCTACGTTGGTTTCTGAATTAACCGACGTAGGAACCGAAATAGGAACCAATGTAGGGGCCAACATCCAAAACCGGAAGAAAGAAAGAAAGGAAGAAAGGAATATAGGGGGAGAAACTACTACGGTGGACAGTACACCGGGGGAAGAAGCGCCCGCTGCTCCTGTGCTGCCTGCCCAGTCTTTCCCGAACCGGGAACGCCTGAACGACGTCCGGGGGATGCGCTGCGCCGACAATCACGCGGATCTGGGGGCTTCTCCTAGTGCCGCCAGGTTCATGGCTGCCTGTTTGGAAATCAACCCTTCATGGTCCCGGACAATGCCAACTGCCATTGAGCAGGCAGCCGCGCTTGAGGCGTACCGGTCTGCACAGGGCCGGGTAACGCCACGAGACATGGAGATGTTGAGGGATTATTACGCGTCAGGACTGACGGAGGACTGCAAGAAGAAAGCTTTTTGGCGCCCGGACAGCCGTAAGAAGTTTTGGGAGTGCTTCGGCGACGTTTTGACGCATGCCGATAGGTGGGCGAAGGAAACACGCTGGAAGCCGGCATCCGCTCGGAAGAAGCCAAAACCCGAAGAACCACGGCAGCCGGAAGGGCCTGTTGTGGATGTCGTGGACGCTGCGGCAGAAATTGCATCTCTACGGGAGGAAATGGGAATAGGAGGTGACGAATGAAGCAGTCAGAGTTAAAATTGATGTCTATCATGTCCGCAGCCTTTTCACGGCTGAAAATGTCTCCGGTTCAGATCGCTATTCTTTCCTGTATCGGTCTTAATCCCGGCATTCGGTTTGGAGAAATTGCCAACCGCGTTTCCGTGTCTTCCAGCCGTTTGTGCTTTCATCTGAATACCCTTTGCGGTGCAGGAGACGTTTCTACCTCCCAATATGGAGGCAGATTCAAAAAAGGTTATTTCCTCACGGCACAAGGGCGTAAACGATTGGAAGACGCTATCACACGAACGATGAAAGATCATGTCTAAGAGAGATAAAACATCTATTGCCACAGAGAAGAAGAAGGAATTCGCCAGGCTCTTGGTTGAGTCAAAATTGTCCAAGGCGGACGCTTATCGTAAGGCCTACAATCGCAAGGATATGAGTAATGACGCAGCCAGCAAGGCGGCATCCCGTTTGTCCAAAGATGGCGAAGTTTTGCGAATGATTGACGAATTGAACGCCCAGTTGGACAGATCAGCGGTTGCCACCAAGCAGGAATGCCTTGAATTTCTTACTGCTGTGTTGCGTACACCAATTGGAGAAGTGGGCGAAGATTCTCCTTTATGCCAGGAGGTTGCCTACACAGATTCAGGGATGCGCAAGAAGATGCCCGGCAAGATTGAGGCGGTGAGGGAGCTTTCCAAGCTGGCCGGTTACAATGAGCCGGAACCGGTAGATGTCCCCGGCCTGTCGCAGATTGCCGCGGTGCTTGCCGGAACGCAACAGGAGCATCTTGTACATCCTGATAATGGTAAAGCCGCCCCGATTGAGTTTGACGGGATAGATGCCGCACCGGAAGAAAAAGAACACCGCCCAGGGTTAATGGACGGCGTGAAGGATGAACCGTTGGTTTAAAGTTCTATTTCACAAGAGTTCAAACTTAAGTTGCTTTTCAACTTCATTTCTTTTTGAAGAAATCTAATATTCTCTTCTGAAATTTTTTCAATTGACTCGTCCTTTTCAAACAATTCTTTATCTAAAAGATATTCTACTATTTTATTGTAATTTAACAATCTACCTAAAGAGTGTAACGTTTGCCAATCTTCACATAGAAAACTGTATTTCAATATTTCCAAGTATTTTGTTTTTTGTTCAATATTTAAATTTTTGTTTTTAATTATAAATAATAAAAGATTATATAAAGAATCAACCCAAGGTCTTATCATATTAACTTGCAAGACAAGAACATCAAAATTCCAAATTTCATTATTATTTTTAATAATTGCATATGCGTCACGCGACATATCCAGTGGATACACAAAGAATTTTTCCCTCTTTTTCCTTTCAATATCAGAAATAACCGATTTTATATGTAATTCCACCCTACTTAAATTAACATATAGCATATTAATTGCATCTCTTCCGCTATCTCCGTAAATTTGGATTTCATCTTGAAGTCTTCTGATAATAGGAATCTGGTTGTAGAAAAAACTCTCAAACTGTTGAATTTTCATCAACTTATTTTGAAGTTCAAATTCATTAGCCTGTCTTTCCTGCTCCCTGCATTGAGCCTTCAATTCCCTGCGTTGCAAACTCAATTCTCTTCTTTGAAGTTGAAGTTCTAAACGCTGTTGATAAAGAGCATAAATGAAACAAATGAAAGCGAATCCGGAAAACAAAGCATTTAAACCTCCGTACATATCACCACTGATTCCGAAACGAGAGGTTTCTGGAAAATTGATTCCTTCAAACAACCTGTCCGCTATACTAAGGCTTCCCCATGTGATGAAGGGCCATGCAATGAAAAGCACGGAGACAATGATGAGCAAGCCATACATACAATTCCGCTTTGAACGTTTCTTTTTCGGAGAAGATTCTTGATCTGCCATAGAGGAAAATATAATCCCTTCATATCCCGATTGTCAAAGTATTTCACCAATCTAACCATACAGATTTAGTCAAGTTACGGTTGTATTCATCCTTCGTTACTTTGTTGTAATGATGGTACATGATTCGATGCGCTTTCAACGGAGGCGAGCTTTCTCCTACTTCCGCCGTCCGGGCAGACTTGGATAATTTTCACCGCGGGGCTTCCAGGATTGAGAATCTGGACCTGGGCCAGATGGGCGGCGTTTCCCGGCGCCGCGGGTTCCGGCGCGTGGCTGCCGCTTTAGAGGGTTCCGTGATTTTGCCTTATGTTTATTCCACCAATGACCGTTTTCTTGTGGAGGTGTCCCCTTCCCTGCTGCGCGTGTTGTCCGCCGAGGGGGATGTGGTTGCCTCCCTGCCTTCCGTGTGGAGCCAGGACGATGTTTCCGCTTTGCGCCACAAACAGGTGAACAGCATGTTGTTTCTGGCCTGCCCCACGCATGAGCTGATGGTGCTGAAACGGGATGACGAGGGCATGTTTTCCCTGGCTCCCTATGAGTTTAAGGCCCGCCCCTGGCGGTATGAGGAGTTCCGGGATTTTCCGGTGCGCCTGACGTTGGATGAGGGGTGTTACAGGGTGTCTTTCGGGGAGCATGCGTCCGATGCGGATGCGGCGGTTAACGAGGGGGATGTGATGCGCGTCCAGGTGACGGTGCCCCAGCAGACCGGGTTCAGCACGGGGGCCGTGATTCGCCAGGGCTGGGTGGTTGCCGGGGCGTTTACGGCGGCTTCCTCCTATGCCGCGGGCAGGAAGTTGTGTATTAATGAGGGGAGCTATTGGTCCTGGTGGACGTGCGACAGGGATTTTAACGGGGCGGCGGATTTCGTGGACGGCCTGACGTCTCCGGCGGATTATCCGGAGCATTTTCATAAGGGCGTGATTTGCCATTCCAATACGATTACCTGCAAGGGGACCTGGACGTTTTATTGTTATAAGGAGTGGTACGGCACGTATGCCGTGGAGCGGCGTTTCCCGAATGAGGATTGGCAGCTGCTGGGGACGTCCAATTCCCCGGTGGGGGCCGCTTCCAATTTGCAGCTGACCGGGGACGAGGCTGGGGAGGAGTGTTATTTGCGCCTGATGTTGTATGAGTCCCAGCTTTCCAACGGTTCCGATCCCAGCCAGGGGTTTCCGGCTGATTCCTGCGGGAATAAGCTGGTGGTGGATGCTTATAAGAAGGATGTGGTGCTGCAGCTGCATTCCCTGTCTACCAGCGACGTGCGCAAGTTGACGCTGCCTTTGGGGAGTGATTTTTGCGATTTTTTCGAGAAGAAGGGCCTGCCGGTTTTTTCCGCATTGTTGGTTGATGGGGTCAAGGTGGACGGCGGGTTTGAGGTGTCCAGGGAGGGACGGACGCTGACGGTGAAGCCCGATGGGTTGACGACGGATGATGTCGGCGCCGGGAGCATGGTGCGCTTGGAATGGGAGCAGGCAGAGGTGAGTTTGGACCGGTTTGCGGAGGGGTCGATTGAGATGTATCGTTTTTTTCTTCCGGCGGGTACAGTCGTGTCGATGCAGGGGTTTGTCTGCGTTTATGCTGGGCAGACGATTCAGCTGAATTCAACGTTGAATGTGTGTTCTTTTTGCGAGGGCAACGGTGGTTCTTATTCGTTGATGCCTGTGTTTTCCACGATGGAGAAGGCATCTTTTACAGTGCCGGAGGACGGAGTTTATGTGGTGAGGATGGAGACCTGGCCGGGAGGATCCGTCAGCCAGCGGGCCAGAACGCAGCTGGAGGTGCCTGCCTGCACGGCGTGGATGGAGGCGGAGGCGGCCGAGGTGACGGCTTCCGCGGAGTATTCTCTTTGGGATAATGTTTCCGCGGTTCCGGAGGGGGTTCCTCCGTCCGGGGAGTCGTTGATGTGGAGTTTCGCGGCGTTCCGGGGGGTGTACGGGTTTCCTTCCCTGGTGGATGTGTTTCAGCAGCGCCTGGTGTTGGCCGCTACGCAGGCCCAGCCGCAGACGGTGTGGTTGAGCAAGACGGATGACCTCAATAGTTTCGAGGTGGGGAAGCAGGATGATTCCGCGCTGGCTTTGACGTTGAGCACCACAACGCAGAACAGGATTTGCTGGCTGATGGCGCAGAGTTCCCGGCTGCTGCTGGGGACGGCGGACGCGGAGTGGGCGGTGTCCGGCGGCCAGGGGGTGATGACTTACGCCAACGCGCGGGCGGACAGCCACGGGTTTGTGGGGTCTTCCGATGTTCCGGCCCTGATGGCGACCGATAAGGTACTGTATGTGGAGAGGGGCGGCGGACGGGTGTATCAGTACGGGTATGATTATGAGAGCGACGGGTTCGTGTCCCGCGATTTGACGGTGTTCGCCGATCATGTGCTGGCCGACGGCGGCGGGTGCCGGGGGGTTGCTTTTGTGCGTAAGCCGGAGCCGCGGGCGGTGTTTGTGCGCCGGGACGGGGCGCTGGCGCTGATGACTTATAATAGCATGCACCAGGTGCATGCCTGGCACCGGTACACGACAGATGGGGTGTTCGAAGGGGTAGCCGTTTTGCCCAATGGGGATCAGGCGGATTTGCTGTTTGCCCTGGTGTCGCGGGAGGATGGACGGTTTATTGAGGTGCTGGCGCCGGGTAATGAGTTTCAGGATCCGGGAGGCAGGGATTTTGTGTCTGTGCTGGAGACTAACGCCCTGATTTCTCTTGAAGCTGCTGGACGCCGCCAGCATAGCGGCGGAGTGATGTTTTTCTTTGGCTCTGATGCACTGGTGGATGGTGTTGAGGTAAGCATTGACGGAACCCGTTGGGATGTACTGGACCGTTCCCCGTCTTCGTTTTTAACAAGGGGATGGCATTCTCTAGTTGCTGATGGATGCTGGAATTACGATTCCATGGTGGGCATCCGCGTTTCCGGCAACCGCGATTTCAATTTATTAGCTATTCAGGCATAATGGATAATAATATAGAGATTCTGAAAGAACAGCTTTCCGACCGCGTGTGGAGGTTAAATCACTTGTACTGGATTATCAATAAAGAGGGCAAGATGCAAAGGTTCCAGTTGAATTGGGCCCAGCGGCGGCTTCATGAGCAGTTATGGTACAGGAATGACATTCTGAAAGCGCGCCAGCTGGGCATTTCCACGTATGTAGCCATGCTGATGCTGGATATGAGCCTGTTCCGGCCCAATTTCCATTGCGGTATCATTGATAAAACTTTGGTGGATGGAACAGGCAAGATTGGCAAAATTGAGTTGGCTTACAGGAGTTTGGACTATGTACCGGATGATCCCACGGAAGAAGACCTTGCCCTGGCCGAGTTAGGACGCCTCATCAAAGGGGAGATTCAAGCCAGGCCTTCCAAAACGACGGTGTCTTTTTCCAATGGGAGTAAAATTACAGCCGGCACATCTCTCCGCGGCGGCACATTTCAGTTTTTGCATGTCTCGGAACTTGGATACGTCGCGGCCCACGCCCCTCTGCGAGCCCGCGAGATTGTGACAGGGGCCATGAACGCCGTTTCCAAAGACGGCGTGATTGTCCGGGAATCCACCCATGAGGGAGGAAAGTTTGGCCTCAATTACGAGATGACCAAGGCGTCCATGGAGATGGTCGGCAAACCTCTTTCTTCCCTGGATTGGAAGTTTTTTTTCTTTCCCTGGTGGAAGAATCCGGAGTATTTCCTTGAAGCTGATGATGAACATGGATGCAGTTTCCCGGAGGATTTACAGAAGTATTTCGAGGATTTGAGGTTAAGGTGCGGCATTTCCCTGAATGATGCCCAGAAGCGTTGGTACGCCTCCCAATACAAGACATTTGGAGGATTGGTCCGTCAGGAATATCCTTCCACGCCGGAAGAGGCGTTTCAGGCATTGGTGGAGGGATCCATTTATGGTTCTTACATGGACGCATTACGTTCCAAGGGCCGACTATGCGCCGAGTTTGAAAAGGATGATCTGGCTCCCTATTATGTGTCCTGGGATATTGGCATGGCTGATTATATGGTTCTCTGGCTCTGGCAGGTGAGGGGAGACGGCAAGTTTTACGTGATGGATTGCCTGCAGGCCAATGAAAAGCCCTTGGAGTGGTATATCAATTTCATCCGCACGAAGTGGGAAGTGATGTTTGGCCCCATTTACAAACATCTGGTTCCCCACGACGCAGGGAGGAGAGATCCCCACGGGATTACCTTTGACGTGTATTTGAGGCGAGCAGGGTTCAATGTGTCCGTAGTGCCGCGCATTTCCGATGTGTGGAATGGTATTTTTGCGGTACGGCGCCTCCTGAATCATTGCATTTTTCACGAGCGATGCTCCCGACCCCTGAAAATTGACGGAGTGGAATATATGTCTGGCGTAAATGCCCTGGAGAATTATCAGAAGGCCCCGGCAGGAGCACATGGTGTTGAACGGGATACCCCCCTGCATAATAGGTGTTCTCACGCCGCGGACGCATTCAGGACATTTGCGGAAGCTTATGAAAATGGACTTGTTGGAGCAGTTGGAGCTGTTGCCATGCCTGCCCAAGCGGTAGAATCACGCCAGACACGAGGACTTGCCATAGGCGCGGATGCACTCTTTTTCTAAACTCCACCGAAAAGCCACACGTCAGCCACACGCCACAAGCATTAAATAGATATAATTTAGATGTACGACCAATTTCAAAAATATTGAAATTACAATGATATAGTAAAATGCTTTAGTCTGCCTTAATGATAAAATCTGCATGGGGTGCAGGGGGTCGCAGGTTCGAATCCTGTCAACCCGACCAATTTCCCATTCGTGAGGCCTTGCAGAATACTTCATCCTGCAAGGCCTCAAATTTTTTTGCTTTGCGCGGTATTTCACCCAGCCCTATGGTTCCGCCATGCACCTTGCCATGCATCACATTCCGGATGCATGACAATTTTCCAAAACCAAACACACACCGCCACCAAAGCAGGAAGTTTGATCCTCCCTCCCTTTGGAAATATTAATCGGGAAAATTATCACAAGATACATTCCCTCCCTCTTGCTAATAAACAAAAAAATCCTGGGTATCTTCCGGGTTCATGCCATTCATATTCGTTGCCATTTCCTCTCCGTCCGGCCCGCTACTCCGCTTCCCTGCCGTGGGACAGGACAAACCGGAACCGGGAGGAAACAGTTTTTTATTGCGTTGCAGGCAGGTAAATCATATACCCCGCCGGTTCAGACTTCACCTTTTCCCCTTGCTTTCATGCCATCCATTTCCTTTCTGAATCATCTCGGAGCCCTGCTGACGCTCTGGCTTCTCCTATGCTGCGGCGCACCAGCGGCGGAAAACGGCAGAATCCTGATGGTGACGGAAGCGACTTTCCCTCCCTACGAATTCCGGGACGGAAACGCCATCCTGGGCATTGACCCGGAAATCATGCGGGAGGTAGCCCGGCGCACCGGCAGGGAGCTGGTCATTGAAGACATGAGCTTTGATTCCGTGATTACGGCTGTAGTTTCCGGAAAGGCGGACGTAGCCGCCTCCGGAATCACGGTTACGCCGGAACGCAGGAGGAAAGTGGACTTCTCCATTCCCTATGTGGAAGCCGCTCAGGTTATCATCGTTCCCAAAGGTTCTCCCATCCGGAAGCGGGAAGATATCCGCGGTAAAAGAATCGGAGTGCAGCACGGGGCCACGGGAGACATTTACGTCACACGGAACATCCAGCAGCCGGAACGCTTCCCTAACGGAGCGCTGGCTGTGGCCGCCGTGGCGGCAGGCAAGGTGGACGCCGCCGTCATTGACCAGGATCCGGCAACAATGTACGTAGCGGGCAATGATCGGCTGGAAATTCTGCCGGAGCCCCTCACTTCCGAATCCTACGCCATTGCCGTCCGCAAGGGAGATACGGCTCTCCTTCAGGATATTAACGGCACCATTGCAGCATTGAAAGCCTCCGGAAAGCTGGAGGAAATACGGAACGCTTATGCGGCCATGCAGGTTAAATCCGCTGCCGGTCCCGAACAACACGCTTCCGGAGGGGGCTGGCTGGAAAATATATGGCTGGACCTGAAAGAATCCTTTTATGTCAATTTCATGCAGGAAGGCCGCTGGAAATACCTGACCAACGGCTTTCTGGTGACAGTGGAGGTCTCTTTCTTTTCCGTTCTGCTGGGCATTCTGGTGGGCTTTGTGGTGGCCGTCATCCGCGCCACGCATGACAAAACGGGCAATCTCCGTTTCCTGAATGCCCTCTGCAAACTGTACCTGACAGTCATCCGCGGCACGCCGGTGGTCGTTCAACTGCTCATGATCTATTTTGTCATCTTCGGCTCCGTGGATGTCAGCAAAGTGTTGGTGGCCGTGGTGGCCTTCGGCTTCAACTCAGGCGCCTATGTGGCGGAAATCATCAGAGGCGGCATCATGTCTATTGACAAAGGACAATTTGAAGCCGGGCGCAGCCTCGGCCTGGGATATGCCCAAACCATGATTTACATTATCCTGCCCCAGGCCTTTAAAAATGTACTTCCCTCCCTGGGAAACGAATTTATCGTACTGTTGAAGGAGACCAGCGTCTCCGGCTATATTGCCCTCCAGGACCTGACCAAGGGCGGCGACATCATCCGGAGCCAGACTTATACCGCCTTCATGCCGCTGACGGCCGTGGCCCTGATTTACCTCTCCGTGGTCATGCTGTTCAGCTGGATGCTCGGCAAACTGGAAAGAAAACTGAAAAACAATGAATGAACATCCCGGAAACACTCCCATGTTCCAAATCAGCCATTTGGTTAAGGAATTCAACTCCGTGCCGGCAGTCAACGATGTCACCACGAACATTGACCGGGGTGAAGTGGTCTTCATCGTAGGCCCGTCCGGTTCCGGTAAAAGTACCTTCCTGCGCTGCCTGAACCTGCTGGAGGAACCGACCTCCGGAGAAATCCGTTTCAAGGGAAAGCTGGTTACCTCTCCCGGAACGGACGTCAATCAATTCCGCCAGCACGTAGGCATGGTTTTCCAGCATTTCAACCTTTTCCCGCACCTGACCATTCTGGAAAATATCACCATCGCCCCGGTTAAAACGGGACGCTCCAGCAGAAAGGAGGCAGCAGACCAGGCGGAAGCCCTTCTCCAGCGCATTGGGCTGTACGGCAAGAGGCACTCCTATCCCCTCCAGCTTTCCGGAGGCCAAAAGCAGCGCATCGCCATCGTGCGCACCCTGGTCATGAATCCGGATGTCATCCTGTTTGACGAGCCGACATCAGCCCTGGACCCGGAAATGGTGGGAGAAGTGCTCTCCCTGATGAAGGAGCTGGCGCAGGTAGGACTGACGATGGTAGTGGTTACCCATGAAATAGGGTTCGCGCGGGAGGTTGCTTCCCGCGTCCTGTTCATGGATAAAGGGAAAATTGTGGAAGAAGGGCCTCCGGACCGCGTTATCGACCGCCCTGCCAATCCCAGGCTGCAGGAGTTTTTTTCCAAGGTGCTCTGACACGGGCAGTTCTGGAAAAAATACAGGGGAAGGGGGGAAGAACCTCTCTCTTACCGCCTGCGCCTATAAACAAAGCAATTTGGCATAACCTTCTCTTTCCTTCCCCGGACAATGGAAAGCCTCTGTTCTCTACAACATGATCTCCACGTTATAAGACTCGTCAATCAACAGATAGTCACAGCCATAGAACCTGCATTTTTCAAGATTGCCCCTGTTTTCACGCAGCAACTCTTCCCGCGTAACGGGAGAACTCTCTACGCGCCGTTCAATCGCATTCTCATGGTTCAGGATATCATGATAATGCCTTTGAATATAATTTTCTGAAAAAATAAGGCATACATACCGTATCCGTTCCCGGCAGGCCTGCGTAAAATCCTTCTTCCAGTCAAAGGGAATATAGCAACCTTCCACCACTAAATTTTGGCCGTTTTCAATCGCGGTCTTTACTATTTCTTTGATAATGCCCCAGAGGAAGGGAGTCAGCTCTTCATCGGGGCTTTCAGGGGAGAAAGGGCATATCCCGCTGCGTATCAACCCCATCTTTAAATGGTCAATGGATAAATAGGGATAGGAATATTTTTCAAGCACCCGCTGCGCCGCGAGTGTTTTCCCTGTATGCGTGCTGCCGCCAATCAAAAGAATCATAAGACTTCCCTCCCTGGCATTTCATAAGAAAGACCCCCAATCTTTCCCATGCAGCCAATATCCGGCATCCTTTCGTATTCGTTGGTGATATCCATACTTAACCAGCTGCCAACATACTCACAGGATTCTCGGCATGCAGTGCATTCCGCAAAATAATCACCTTGAACGTCAATCGTAAGCAATGCCTGCATCAGCTCGTTCCGTCTTCATTCTTTCAGTTCCTTCCGGAACGGACAAGAAAAAACACAAGGGCGCCCGCCCCTCTCCGTTGCCCGCCGGGATGAAAGCTGTTACGGTTCCCGTCCGCAGAAATAAAAATAACCTTCCTACAGCAAAGCCTTTGCCGTTTCCGGCAAAGGCTTTGAGCACGGCGTCCCATTACGGGCACAAAACGGGAACCCCCTAATTGCCGTAAGAGGATTCCACGCGCCTGGCTACGTCGCGGTAGCCGTACTCGGCGTCGTAAATCTGCTGGAATGCAGCCAGGGATTCCCCCTTCTTGCCCTGCTTTTCATAAAGCAAGCCGATCATGTAAAGGATTTCCTTCTTGGTGTCATTCATTTCTATCAATTCCTTATTGGCTTCCTCCAGCTGGCGCAGGGCCATATCATGCATGTTCTTGGCGTCATAGCACTTGCCGAGCAACAGCATGGCGCGGATGCGGATATGGGGGTTGTTGCGGGCGCGCTGGAGTTCCGGAATGGCTTCCGTGTAATTGCCGCAGTCGAAGAGGGCCTGGCCCAGCTCAAAACGGGTTTGCGGGTCCGTGGGGTTGTTTTCCACACGCTGGCGGCACAAGGCCACCTGCTGCTCCGCAGCTTCCTTGCTGAACTGGGCAAGCTGTTCCTGAAGTTCCTTATTATCCGGCTCCGCGGCAGCGCGGCGGCGGATTTCCTCCACCTGGGCCTTGCGGCATCGCTCATTCATTTCCGAGGCCTTGTTTTCCAGGGAAATATCATTGTTGCTGAGGCTGAACGCGTAATTATAGAAGGAATAGGCATTGGCCCAATCTTCCATTTGTTCATAAACGCCGGCAATGTCGCGCACGACGGCCAGATCCTGCTGGTTCTGGGCGTAACGGGCGGAGAGAAGCCCCAGGCGCTCTTCCAGTTCCGCACGGGTGAGCCCTTTCTTGTCGCTCTTGTCCAGGGTGTTCGTTTCCGACGAGTTCTTCATCACGTCCCGGAAGCTTTTAGCCTCCTCCCACTTCTGCTGCTGCATCGTGGCACGCGCCATGCAGTCCTTTTCGCTCTTTACGGCCACACTGTCCGTGGGATCCAGCTTCACAAGGTCATGGTACACTTCCGCAGCCTGGGCCGGCATATCCCGGGAAACGTAATGGGAGGCCAGCATGTGGAGCATTTTCTTGTTGCCGGGATGCCCCTGGCGAACGGTCTCCAGAGCAAAAGCGGCCAGATCCGGGAAATTTACTTCCATGGCAGCCGTGTACAGGGCCTCGTTTACCGGAATGCTGTAAGGATCATTTTCCAATTCGTCTTCCAGAGCGGAAAGCTGGGTAGCCGCGTCCTTCTTGGAAGAAGTGAGCTTGCTGGTGCTGATTTTCATTCCGCTGAACAGCCCCCCTCTCTTGGCCTCCGGATTCAATTTGATTTCACAGGCGCGCAACGCCTTGCGGCCTTCCAGAAAACCGGGGAGCTGCTTTACCAGGGCCTTGAGCAGGCTGACGGCATAGGGATAATTGTTCATGTCCACCGCCTGGCGGGCGCGCACCCAAAATTCGGCCTGCTGGGGAGTCAACTGTTCTTCTGTAATCGTTTCAATCATGGAACTATATAAGCGTAAATGGTGAACAACGGCAGCGCCCCACCAGGGCGGCCCCGCATGTAATAGTTTAATGCTATCAGCCGGGGAGGCATACTTCAACCTTGTTTTTTGTTCCCGTTAGGAAAAAATATGCCGCATGAGACTGGATGCCCTTTTATCCCGCTACGGATATTGTTCCAGGAGGGAAGCGCCGGGTTGGATCAAACGCCACTCCATTACATTCAAGGGAAAACCATGCTCCTCCCCCACGGACAAGGTGCAGGCGGAAGGCATCCTGCTGGACGGAGAACCTGTGGAATTCCCGGACGGCCTGTACGCCGCTCTTTACAAACCTGAAGGGTACACCTGCAGCCATGACGACGGGGAAGGGAATTTGATTTACGACCTGCTGCCCTTCCAGTGGCGGCACAGGAACCCTGCGGTTTCTTCCGTAGGACGGCTGGACAAGGAAACTTCCGGCCTGCTTCTCCTCACGGACGACGGAAAATTCATCCACCGCATGACCTCCCCCCGCCATCACGTCGCCAAAGTTTACGAAGCCGTCACGGAGGAGGACATTCCGACAGAAGCCGTGGAGTTGTTCGCCTCCGGAACCCTCACGCTGAACGGGGAAACCCGCCCCTGCGCCCCCGCCCTGCTGGAAATCCGGGAACCGCGACGCGCCCTGCTGACGCTTACGGAAGGAAAATACCACCAGGTTCGCCGCATGCTGGCTGCCGTAGGCGCTCCCGTCTTATCTCTGTGCCGTGTTTCCATCGGCTCCCTGCATCTGGACAGCCTGAACCTGAAACCGGGGGAATGGGCGCCCATCCGTCCGGATGCGCTGTAAACCTCCCATCCGCCATGTGGATTCCCATTTCCGAAGCACCAATTGCCTGTTTTCCGCACTTTGAGGTGGCGGCGGAATCCGGGGACTGGATTGTGGTGGACAAGGGAGCCCCCCTCATCGTCCACCCGTCCAACGGGAAAAAGGAACCCTGCCTCCTGGAAGGCGTGGAAGCCCTGCTAAGCTATGAAATAGCCAACGGAGCCGCCCTCTCCCTGGTCAACAGACTGGACAGGGAAACCAGCGGTCTGACGCTGGTCGCCAAAAACAAAAGGGCGGCCAGGGAGCTGGGAAGAGCCATGCAGCGGCGCCTGATACACAAGGAATATCTGGCAATCGTGCAGGAATGGCCTGAATGGACGGAAACAGCATGCACCGCCCCCATTTTAAGACAGGGGGAAGTCGCGGAAAGCCGCATATGGGTCAAACAGGCCGTGCACCCAGCCGGAAAAGCATGCACTACCGTTTTCCGGAAAGAACGGACGTGGAATACACGCCGGGGCCCCCTGGCGCTGGTCCGGTGCATTCCGGAAACGGGACGCATGCACCAGATACGCGTGCATCTGGCGCACCTGGGACATCCCATCCTGGGTGACAAAATTTACGGCCCGTCCGAACATTGCTATCTGGAATACATCCAGCACGGATGGAGCCGGGAACTGGAGGAGCGGCTGGTTCTGCCGCGCCATGCGCTGCATGCCTGCCGGCTGGAATTTCCGTTTGATGAAGAAACCTTCACCGCGGAAGCCCCCCTGCCGGAAGACATGCGGCTACTGCTTGAAACCGGGGATTAGTAAAAAACTCCGTCAGATGACCGGAATGACTTCATCCCGGTCAAAACGTACTTTCGCCAGACGGGCGTACTTATCCTCCTCTTCATTCCGGTAACCCAGAGCCAGGGCGCAAAGCGTGTAATAAGGGGAATTTTCCAGATGAAGAATGCGGTCATAGGCGGCCGGATCCATCCCTTCCAGCGCGCAGGTGTCCACGCGGAGATCCGCGGCGCAGCTCATCATGAACCCGAGGGCGATGTACACCTGCCGTTCCAGCCAGGCTTTCAGCACTTCCGGAGACTTGGAACCCACCAGTTCAAAAATGCGGGCGCGGTACTGGTCCAGGGAGTCCATGGCAACACCGCGCACTTCCACAATACGTTCCAGATAGCGCTGCACGTCTTCCGGCTTGAAATCCCTGCGGGCACAGAAAACCACCAGATGGGAAGCGTCCGTAACCTGGGGCTGCCCCCATGAAACTTCCCGAAGCCGGGAACGCACGGCGGGATCCCGGACATCGAGGAATTTCCACATCTGAAGCCCCAGGGAGGAAGGGCTCAAATGCAGGGATTCCAGAAGGGCTTCCCAGTCCTCCGCCGGAATGCGGCGGTCCGGATTGAATACCTTGGTGGCGTAACGCCATTCCAGCGTCTCGATCAATTCCTGAGCGTTCATATTCATTTATGATTATTCGTGCAGGAAGCCGGACGGTTTTCCGCCGCAGCTTGCTCCATGCCCTGGCATTTTCCCCGTTTCCCTGCCGGAATGCAAGCCAAGGTTCCGGCACAAGCGCGGCAGCGGCTCCTTGCCTCTTCTTCCTGTCCGGCACGCCGGAAACAGGCCGCGCCCCACCCTTCCAACCGCATGGCTTTCCGCCTCTTGCCGACCAGCTACATATCTTTCCCTTTCCGGAACAACACTCCGCACCGGGCAGAACCCATTCTCAAAACGCGAATCCTCTGAAAAAGGAAAAAGTTTCCGGGAAAAACCTCGCAAAAAACCGTGTCCTTTCCGGATATCAAAGGAATTTGACCGGCATATAATCCCCGGTCTGCTGGATGGTAAAGCTGATGCCCAGCCCGAATTCGTTTTTGTTCCCGTTCTTGCGAACGAAAGCGCCCACGCCCAAATACCAGGATCCCATATTGTGGTACACATTGTATTCCTGAATGTCCAGCTTACCGTCCAACAGGGAAAAACGCCACTTGCCGCTGAAAGCCCAGGCTTCCGAAAAGCGCTGCAAAATACGCAGATCCAGCTGGCTGCTGTCCTCCAGAAGGGAATGCTGGTTCAAATAACGGTGCCCCACGACGAACTCCGTGGAACGCCATGGCATGAAACGCAGGGAGTTGTTGTATTCACGGCAGCCGGAAATCTTGTCCTTACCCAAAATGGGAGCCTGCATTTCCGACCGGTATTCCATCCAGGGAACGGGATTCCAGCGCATGAATGAAAAAAGGTTGGAAAAATCCCGCTGGTTGACGGGATCATGCAGATAGGCATCCATGAACACATCCCAGGAAAACCAGCGGTGGGAATTAGCGTCCCGGCTGGTCATCAGCATGTTGCGCAATCCATACCGGAAGACAAGCCCCGTGAACAGGGAATCAATCTCCGTGTATCTGCCTATGCTCAAGGATGGGGGATTGGTCGTGGGGGTATCGCCGTCAATCTGGGGATAAAGCTCGCTCAGGCGGTTGGTTTTGACATACGCCAGCGTAAAATGGGGCTGAACAATATGGTTCATGCCGTTCAGCCCAAAGGAATCACTATATACGGAAGAATAACGGCGGGAGAATTTGAAATCGGCATCCGTTCCGGCGTAAAAAATTCCCTGGTTGAGCGGTTTGTAGTCCTCCACGCCGTAATATCCCGTATAGCCTCCGCCCACTTTGGGGGTCAGGTTCAGGAATCCCATGATTTTTTTGGAAACGGAAACCTCATGGAAGGAGTGGAACCTGCTGTAGCTGTCCGTCATCAGCATTCGGGCCCAGTAATCATAGGAAGAAGTTCCGGGGTCCATCCCGTCCAGCATGTTCCGGATTTCCGTCCGCATGAACGGAGGAACGTACTGCTTGAGGAAAGCGAAGCTAGTGCGGCTTTCATACATGACGGGGGAACGGAATACGGGGGACTTGATACGCTCATAACTGAACTCCGTCCGCTGGTCCGCTATGTAGAAATTATTGGGGACAAAACGCTGCAACAGTGAAAAATCATTCGTATCGTCCGTACGGGAAAGAAGCACCGTGTTGTCCGGAGAAGAATTGCGCTGATAAATTTCCGGATAAAAATCGCGGAGCATGTACTCGTCGCTCAACATGTTGATGTTGGCCTTCAACCGCCAGTCCGTGCGGAGATTCACCCTGTGGCTCCACATCTGCTGGAGCGCGAACCTCCACCGGTCCGGGTCCAGATGCTCACGGTACTCATCATCACCGGCGTTGATTTTCACCCCCTTGTCATGGGTTTTGTAAAAGGACAGCCCCGTCATGTCCGGACAATCCTTTTCCAGCAGCACGTCGCGGATGTCCAATCCGTAGGCGAAACCGCGCCGGGTGCGGTAATCTGCATGCAGGGTTCCCAGGTAATCCGCGGAAGGCATGCCGTTGTCCGACCATTTTTTCCCCATCAGGAACCCGTATTCATTCAGGAGGTAAGGCCCCCAGATGGAGCGCATGCCGGGGATGGGAAGATAGCCAACTTCCGGATTAAGGGAATGGCTGAGGTAGGGGAAATAAAAAAAGGGAACGCCACCGTAATAAAGGGTCAGGTTCTTGAAAGAAAACCTGTCTTCCGGATACACTCGTATCCTGTCGGCGGAAATCCAGGTGAGAGGTTCGCTGATGTCTTCCGCCGTGACGGAGGCATTGCGGGCTTCCAGGTAAGTGTTGCCGGCGGCATCCTTCCGGGATTCAAACTTTCCGCTGCGCAGAATCAATCCCTCCATCTTCGCACGGATGGCATCCGTAAGAAGCACTTCGTTCTCCCAGTCAAACTCCGCGCTGTCGGCGCGTACCAGGCTGTTGGTCCTTGTCCTGCCGTCACTCTGGTAAATGGCCAGGTTCCCTTTCAGAAACACCTTGCCCTGGTCCATATCCGCCTGGGCATAATCCGCAAATACCTCCACCCCGGTATCCGTCACCATGTGGACATGCGGTCCTTCAAAAATAACCTTCCTGGATTCCTCCACCCTGATGGCGCCGTCATTGGTAATGGAAATATTGGAGGGAATCTGCGGCATGAGAGTGCCGGAAAGCAGATTGCCCGCCATTTTCCCTCCGGCATTTTCCTGCCCGGTTTCAGAGGAAGGGACGGGCGGCTGCTCCGCAGCCGTTTCTGCAAACAGGGAAGCCCCGGCAACCAGCGCCGCCGCACCCCATAGCTTTGCAATCGTCCCAATCATGGCTAGCCCACAGAACACTATGAGAAAGGGCAAAAGACAAGCCTAATGTCACATTTCTCCGCCAGTGGGGGCAGAAAATTTACCGGGTCAGCATGCCGTTGGCTATAATGCCCCAATCGGCGGCATTGCCGTCTCCGGCGTCATCCACGCGGATTTCCAGCTTCCTGCCGCCCTCTACCGCCGTCTTCACGGGAATGGAGTCCCCGTCCTTGAGCACAGGGGATTCCATAAGCTTCCTGCCGTCCAAATACACGCTGAATTTGACGCTGCCGCGGGAGCCGAAGGGCAGCCCCACATCAGCGCGGAACTCTTTCCAGCGCCCATCCAGGTCATAGGCAAAAACAGCCGGGGCATGAGCCAGAATGAAACGTTCCGGCCTTCCGATTGTCCGGAAGAAAGGCACGGGCCCCAAATCCGACGGGAACAGGACATCCCACAACGGAACGGCCCACCCCACCTGGGCTACGGAAGGCTTGCAGTCATTCAGGCTGATACTGGCGGTTGCCGCAGGAATCTGCGCCGGAACAACTTCCAGCGCGGGCTCCTGGCGCCCCAGAGCGCGCTTCCAGACAGGGAGCCATTCTTTCACTTCAGAACGGGAACCATGCCTGCGTTCCACTTCCGCCAGCGCCTTCCGGGCTTCTTCCGTGCGGCCCCGTATCCACAGATTCTGAACATCCCCGAAATAAACGATCTGGGCCAGAGAAGGGGCCTTGGCTCCCCGGGCATCCATCCACACGGGCAGAGTAATCATGCTGCGCGTGCTGTCGCAATTCAATACGGCCACCCGCATTTCTATAAAACCACCCTTATATCCCGGCCTGCAGATGGTGAGATCAAACTCTCCCTTTTCATCCAGAGAAGCGCCCACGGCATTGGAATCATAATCCGAACCTCCGGGCGGATCCAAATGGGCAACAATGCCATACGCGGGGCGCGTCAGATGAACCCTCCCTTTCAGCCGCAATCCGTCTTTAACGGGAATGGCCTCCAGCCGTTCAAAAGACCCCGGGACATACTTGCCGAGCATACGCCCGAAGGAGGCGTCTGCGGGAAGTTCCGTCTCCACCCCGTTGAACAGGGGAACACTGGCCAGTTTCAAAGCATCCGTCGGCGCCAAATAGGCGCCCTTCCCTTCATGGCGCAGCTCGTCGCCGTAGGTGGAATTGCCATGGCCCATCAGGGAAGCTCCGGCGTCGGGGTAATTCCATCCGTCGCCCGTGTGGGGAAGGCCGAAGGAATGCCCCAATTCATGGGCCGTACCGCCTATGTAAATGGTGGCGTTCTTTCCCCTGGTCACCTTGAAACGGCCGCCCTGCATCATTTCCGTATCCAGAAAGCTGGCGGGATCCAGCCCTTCCTGGTCACAGGTCCACCCCGTGCCCTGGTGGCTGAAGCCGCCGCCGTAATAAGGACCCACGCCGTCCGGAAGCTGGCAAACGACCAGCACATGTTCCTTCTCAATATCAATCCCCTTGGAAGCCAGCACCTTCCTGGCGGCTTCCCGGGAGACGGGGCCGGAGCTCTGCACGCTCATCTCGCTCATGGGTTTATCCACATAGGCATCATGAATAACCAGCTTGCCCCGTTCATCCAAATCCAGCTGGAATGTGAGCGGAGGGAAACCGTTGGCCTGCATCTGGTCCGCATAATATGCCTGAATATTCTTCAGAATATGATCATACCGTTCCCGGTATCCTTCAAGGGCAGGCCTGTCCTTGAACGTTACGTAAACCACATGCAATTTTCTGGAAGACTTCGGTTTGCCCTGATGATAGGCGCTCAGCGTTTTCCAGGCGGCACGGGCATTGGCGGCATCCCTGGGATTAACCGTCCAGCTGACGGGCAGCCGGGTAAACTCCGCTCCCTCCCTGTCCGAGGAGGCAGGAACAGATGCCCTGGAAGCTGACTCCGCATCCATCTCCATGGCAGGAACACTCCCTATCCCGGGCCCCAGAACCAGCAATAAGGCAAAAAAACGTTTCGACATAACATTCATGAACTAATATCAGGATATACGGGTAAACCGAAGGTGTTTTATCACCATATCATTCACCAGACGATTCATATTTTCGGAAAAGGAATCATACACCACTTCCACACGGCAGGGACCGGGCGTCATCACCGCTTCCACTGCCGTTGAATAAATAAAATACTCCCAGTTTCCGGAACGGGACGTATGGGGGAAAGCCAGCGTGCCTGCGCGCCTGCCGTTCAGGTACAGACTGCGCAGGGCGCAGGTATTCCCGTCTGAAACATCATAAGTGCCGTTAGCGAAAAAGGCGTCCACCCGGTACACTCCGGGCTTGTCTATATTGACATTGTAACAAAGAGCGTCCGGGGATTCCGTGACGCGGGAAAACCAGACTTCATCCCCGCTCAAGCCGCAGGGGCGCGTCTCCATGCGGGAATCCGCGGAAGGATAATCATTGGGTTCATTAAGATAAGACTCCCTCCCATCCAGAGCGACCGCCATCACCTGGAAAGACACGTCCCCCCGGCCGGGTGCGGGGATATAATGGCAGTACTCCGTTTGAGACACAGGAATGCCATTCCGGTAAACACGGTAATAATCGGCTCCTTCCACAGACTCCCATGCAATGCCATGGCGCGCCGCTTTCCACGCAGGAGACTCCAGGCTGCTGCCCATGCGGGTTAAATTCACCGCCCCTTCATCCTCTTCTCCGCCGTCCAGCTCCAATTTCACAAGAACGCGCCCCTTCATGCCCGGCAAAAGGACGGGAGGGGCCTCCTGCCCGTTGACCAGGCACCGCGCTATCCGGTGCCCACAGCCCTGCAGAAACACATCTACCGTCATGCCGCGGTATTCCAGCCCGGACAACTCATGAACGCCTTCAAAAGACTTTGGAACGCAAGGGCGGAATTCCAGAGAATCCGGAGACAGACGGATGCCGAACAATCCCTTGTAAAAACAGCCCAGCATGCCGGCAATACTCCAGAGCTGGCTATCCGAACTGAGCAGCAGCCCCTCATCCAGCCCCGTTTCCAGAAGGACATTTTCCTTGTTCGTGCCGCACAACAGGGCGGCGCGGACCATGCAGGCGACCGCCAGCGCCAGGGCGGATTCATTCTCCACCGCCGCTGCGGCCTGCGCATAATAGCCCTCCAGGAAAGGCCACATGGCGCGGTTGTGGTAGGCGGGCACGCTATCAGGCATCTGGGGATGGATGCAGGGAATACCATAAACGCCATGAGGAAGGGAGGCAACCATCCCGGCGGCATGGGAACCGCCAGCCTGTCCCAGAAGGACGCAAAGCAGATTGCCCAGGGAATCCACCTTCTCCGACAGTACGGGATACCCGCGCCCGTACAGGTACTGCCCGTACAGGACATGTTCCGGAATCCTGAAAAAACGCTCAATAACCGCGGCCAGGGAAACGCTCTTCTCCTCCCACTCCCGGGCCTTCTCCTCCAGCCCCAGCTCCCGGAACATCCGCGCCAGAATCTTGCGGGCCTCCGCATGCAGGAGCATGGTGGACAGGCTGCAAGAATCCCCAATATCGGCAGAAGTCATCCACGCAGGGTAGCTCTGATCCCTCCAGTCCAGCACGGACGATTCCCCCTTCATCAAGCCGCCCGTGGCCGCAAGCACCTGTTCATCCCTCATGCATGTCTTTTCCATCACTCGGCAGGAAAGGGACAGCCAGTCGGCATCCCCCGTCAGGCAGTAAACTTCCCACGCAGCCATCCCCCACACCACACGGTCGGAAGAAATGGGCCAGGAACCGCCCGTGCCGGTATCCTGCTCCACCTCCCCGTTCCGGACCCGTACATTTAGATTGTTCATACAGGCACGGACATTCCACAACCCCAATCCCAGATGGGTGGAATAGGAAATATCCCGGGTCCACACAGTAGGCCAGTTGGCTCCCGTCCGGAACGTTCCTTCTTCATTAAGCAGGGCTCCAGCCTCATGCAACGCCAGGCCGTAAGCCTGATTAAGCACTTCAAAATTTCCCCGGTAATGCGGGGCGTTCCCGGCTTCCGGAACAATGCTCCACTCGGAATAGCGGCCGTTTTTCATGGTTTTCACCTGACCGTCCGGCTGTACCTCCGCCCAATGCGCGGCATCCTGGCGCAAGGAATTTCCGGTCAGCGTAAAAGCCTCTCCTCTGTATAATATGCGGTCCTGATCCATAAACTAGCGGATGCTGCATCCATCGTTTTTTTAACACGGAAGAAAACTTCTGTCCCGCAGAAAATGAGGTTTATGGAATCTTCAGGACATAAAAAACCGGGCTTCCCGAAAACGGGAAACCCGGCGCAAGAGCAAATCAACATTAATGCTTCAACAAAGAGGAAACAGCGTCACGTTCTTCCTTCAGTTCATTAACGGTAGCGTCAATTTTTTCACGGGAGAACGCATCAACCGGCAGCCCCTGCACGATTTCCCAGCCGCCATCCTTGGTGGTGCGGACCGGGAAGGAGCAGATAAGACCTTTTTCAATGCCGTAGGAACCGTCGGAGCAAACGGCCACGGAATACCAGTCGCCTTCCGGAGTCTGGGTAGCCAGGCTGCGGACGGTATCCACGGCTGCGGAAGCGGCGGAAGCGGCGGAAGAAGCGCCGCGTGCCTTGATAATGGCGGCACCGCGCTGCTGCACGGTGGTAATGAAATCGCCCTTAAGCCATTCCGTATCCTTGATGACTTCCGTCACAGGCTTTCCGCCAATCCTGGCGTTGGTGAAATCAGGGTACTGGGTGGAGGAATGATTGCCCCAGATGGCCATGTTGGTCACTTCCGTCACATGGACGCCGGCCTTTTCCGCAAGCTGGCTCTTGGCACGGTTTTCATCCAGGCGAGTCATGGCAAAAAAGCGGTCGGAGGGAACGCCGCTCGCATTGTGCATGGCAATAAGGGCATTCGTATTGCAGGGGTTGCCGACCACCAGCACACGCACATCCTTGGCGGCGCTGCGGGCAATGGCCTGCCCCTGGCCGATGAACACCTTGCCGTTGATATCCAGTAGGTCCTTGCGTTCCATACCGGCCTTGCGGGGAACGGAGCCTACCAGCAGGCACCAGTTGGCGCCGGCGAACGCTTCATCAGGATCGCTGGTCGGGACAATTTCATTAACCAGCGGGAACGCGGCGTCACGCAACTCCATCACCACCCCTTCCAGAGCATTCATGGCCGGGGGAATTTCCAGCAGGCGCAGGTTGATCGGCTGATCCGGCCCCAGCATGCTGCCGGAGGCAATACGGAACAGAAGGGAATAGGCAATTTGGCCGGCGGCTCCTGTAACGGTAACGGTGATAGGTGTTTTCATAACGTTCAAATTAAAATAAACAGATATTTTCCTGTCTGGTCACGGTTATACCACAAGGAAAGGAGGCGCTCAATCAGGAACTTTTTATTTTGACAGAAAAAATTCCCTATCCCATAATGCTCAGGGGTTGACTGCTCTTACTTTTCCATACAGTTAAGTTTTTACCAATATTTACGCTAACACTATGAATTTAACAATTATCGGCAGTGGTTACGTGGGGCTGACCACAGGCACCTGTTTTGCCGAAATGGGCCATCACGTCATTTGCGTGGATAATAATACGGAAAAAATACGTACTCTTCAATCCGGGGCCATCCCCATTTACGAGCCCAAGCTGGAAGAGCTCGTGAAAAAAAACGTAGCCGTGGGGCGGCTGGAATTTTCCCCTTCCATCGCCGCTTCCATTGCGGAAAGCGAAGTCATCTTCATCGCCGTGCCCACGCCGCCCAATACGGATGGTTCCGTGGACCTGACCTACATTGAAAAAGTGGCCAGGGAAATCGCCCAGGCGCTCCAACCAGAAATGGGATACAAGGTCATTGTGGACAAATCCACCGTACCCGTCAAAACCGGGGAAAAAGTCAGCCAGACCATCAAGCACTATGCGGGGCCGAATGTTCAGTTCGACATTGTCTCCAATCCAGAATTCCTAAGGGAAGGATGCGCCGTGGACGACCTGCTGCACCCTGACCGCATTGTCATTGGAGCCAACTCGGAACAGGCCATGAACGTCATCAAGCGCGTTTACCAGCCCATTCATGCCCCCATTCTGGAAACGGACGTCAACTCCGCGGAACTCATCAAGCACGCAGCCAACTCCTTCTTGGCTCTGAAAATTTCCTACATTAACGCTGTCGCCAAGGTCTGTGAAAAAACGGGCGCAGACGTGGAACTGGTGGCGGAAGGCATCGGCATGGATAAACGCATCTCACGCCACTTTCTCAACGCGGGGCTGGGCTACGGCGGGTCCTGCTTCCCGAAAGACGTCAAAGCCTTCATCAACATCAGCCGCACGCTGGGCATTCCCTTCACCCTGTTGGAGGAAGTGGAACACATCAATGATACCCAGCATATCCACTTCCTGGACAGAATTCGGGACCGCCTGTGGGTCCTCAAGGACAAAAAGATAGCCGTTTGGGGCCTTGCCTTCAAACAGAACACGGACGACGTCCGGGAGTCCATCGCCCTGAAACTATGTGAAAAACTCTGCGGGGAAGGAGCCATTGTCACCGCTACGGACCCCAAAGCCATGCACACGGCGGCCCCCATTCTGAACCCTATGGGGGTCAAACTGGTGGAAGACATGTACGAATGCGCCCGGGATGCGGAAGTTCTGGTCATCGCCACGGAATGGAGCGAATATGCGAATGCGGATTTGCAGAAACTCGCCGGTGTCATGCGCAACCGCATCATTTTTGACGGAAGAAACATCCTCTCCCCGGCAAACCTCCGGGCCGTAGGATTTGAATACCACTCCGTGGGCAGACCCTCCGTTGAAGAAGCCTGACCGCCTCCGGGAACCGTCCCGGCTTCAAACGTCCCCATATGTAAAAGGCCTCCGGTACACTCAACGCACCGGAGGCCTTTGTCATGTATTCGCTAATCCTGTTGGCCGGTCAAAACTCAAATAGCAGCCCCGCACGCAAATAAAAACCGGGGTCATAGTGGTACTTTTCCAAATCATGGCTTCCGTTGCTGGTCTTGATAGTGCCGGAATTCCCGAAGGAAAAACCGACATCCGCCACCAGCCTGGGGCGCACGCTGCCCCAGTGACCCAACCCCACATCGGCGCCTATGCCGGCGACGCCGGAAATCCATGCAAACTGGCGGACGCGGCGGTCATGGTGAATCGTCCATGTGCCGGACACCACGGAAACGAAGGGTCCCCACTTCAACCCATCGCTCACCTTGTTGATATAGGAAAGGCGGGCCCCTTCCAGCTGAAGCGTCCAATTGCGGGAAGCTTCCCATTTAAACTGGATAAGGGGCAGGAAAGGATAATCCCCAAGCTGCGGATAACAGCCGATGCCGATTCCATAGCTGAACCGGTCGTTCAAGGGGCCTGCCAGAAGAACATGGCCTCCCAAGAAAATATTATGGCTCGTCCATGTATCGAAATCCGTGGAAATCTGGGGCGTCACACCGAAAACCAGGCGCGTCTTCCCCGTGATGGCATAGGAGGCGTTCACATTCAGCCAAATCGTGTACAGCCGGTCCACATCCATCTCATCCGCTCCTTTTCCATTAAACCAGCTCAGACGCAAGGCCGCCGTAGAAGAAAAATTCCAGGAACCGCTGGACATCCTGCACAAATTCAAATCCGTCATCCAATTCTGGATATCCACGCTTCCGCGCCCGTTTCTGGAATCCATGGGGCCAAGCAATTCAAAATAGGACTGCGTGGGGAAAACAGGCCTGGAGGCGGATTCCCCCGCCGGAGCCGGAGCGCTGTCGTAGCCGCCGGAATAAGCCTCTGCATAAAAACCGGTATCGTATCCGTCAGAAGAATCGGAATCCGGATAAGGCTGGGTATTCGCCTGAGCGGTCAAAACAATGCCGGACGCAAAAAAGAGACTCGATAAGAATCGAAGGAGCATGACCGGAAAGTATACATACGCGCGCACGCGGTCAATCAAAAGATATACAAATGACTAATTAACCGCCTCCATTCCCAAACAGAACCGCAACCATAATCATCACGAGGACAAGAAGCAAGTACCACCGGGCAATCTTGCTGCCCCGGAAACACGCTCCCGCACAAACAAGAGAGGCGGCAAAACAAACCGCCGCGGCCAAAAGCATCACCTGCGCCAGCAAGGGAAAATCCAGCGCCCCCGCACCCACCGCCAGAAGTGTTCCCGTTACATACCCGCCAAACGACCACCTCAACCCCGCCAGCCAGGAAACGGAAAATGTCTTTTGTCGGCCGGGCCTCATCAAGCCACTCTGCAATCCTTCTTCCTAATCTCAAGCAAAAAAATCCAGCCTTCTCGGCAATATCTGCAAAGAGGGGGCTTCCCCAGACACTCGGCTCCCCTCAAAAAAAACAACATCTTCGCAAAACGGACTGCAAAACACTCAATCCCGGTTAGAAAACTCTTCTTCCGGCAAAGTTGAATAAAAACGGGATAAATTACTTAATCCGGCATTCATCAATACTCGCGGGCTCCATGAAAAGAAAATATCTTGACCCTTCCATAGACTTTCATCATATTACGGCAAAACCGGAAAAACAGGAAACGAACGTACTCCCTTCCCTGCCCCATTGGATCAAGCATCGCACGTTACAAACCACCAGCTGAAAAAAACTTGTCATGAAAATAAATTTTTTATGGACCGCATGTTTAATTGCCATAACCGGCTGTGATTCCCCCCAAAATCATCATTCTCGAATTGAGAGCGGCGAAACAAAAACAGAAAAACAGTTGGAGAATTTAAATTTTTACGGCACTTATGAAGGAATTCTTCCTGCTGCCGATTGTGAAGGAATCAGGACGGCGTTAACATTAAACAACGATAACACTTATGTGTTGAGAAGCGAATACATAGGAGAAAAAGACGCTATTTTCGAATCAAAAGGCTCTTATCATTTCATCAATGGCCGCCTGATGGAACTGGCCCAATCCTCTTCCAATGAAAAATCTTATTATAAAATACTTGATGGAAGCAAAGTAATGCTGTCAGACAAAGAAGGCACAGTCAATCAGGGCGTCCTGGCCGAATATTATATACTAAAAAAGAAATAAAACTATTTCTATCATCTATCATTTTCTCCATTCCGCCGCACCTCCCACCCCGCGGCGGTTTTCTTTACACCGTTTTTCAGCCCGGCACATTAACAAATCTTATTCATCCGCCCCGCCGTCAGAAAAAATCCGGGCCGCCGGGACCAGGCTTTCGTCAGCACACGGGTGTTACAAGAACTTTGCATCGCCTTTCTGTCCGCGTTGTTTCGGACACAAAAGATTTCCGGCTTTTTTAACTGGCTGCAGGTTCGGCCGCCCCGCCGCAACAGGGGTGTTTTTCATCTTTCCAGGCATGCCCCGCTTCCACTCCATCTATTTTACGGACAACCACCAGAGAACAGCTCAAAAAACAAAACCCGTAAATCATTTGATCCACAGGCTTTAAAATGGTCGGGAAGACAGGATTCGAACCTGCGACATCCTGCTCCCAAAGCAGGCGCTCCACCAGGCTGAGCTACTTCCCGTATAAAAAGGAGGGATTAGAAATTGGGAGAAAAAATGGTGGCTCGGGACGGGATCGAACCGCCGACACGGGGATTTTCAATCCCCTGCTCTACCGACTGAGCTACCGAGCCACTTGCCTGCACGCAGAACGTGCTTGCGGGGCAGAATTTATCATCCTCTTCCCAATATTGCAACCACAAAATATTATTTTTTCAACTTCCCTGTATTTTGCCGCGCTCCATAGCAGGAATCCGCCCAGCCAATCAGGAGGAAGCCTGCGCCAGAATACCGCTCAACAGCAATGGGAAAATCAGTGCCGCCCAGGATAGCGTGTGCAGGAGGAGGGGAGGCATGTTCATCTTCAGCCTGTCCAGCACAAACATGAATGCCCCCGCCATTGCCAGCCCATAATAAATCCACGCATCCCCGGTATATTCCCTGGCGGCGGCGGCCAGACAGAATACAACGTAAATGACTATCACCCCCATCCATACCAGGGATACCATGTCGCGGTCGGCGGAATCCTGCCCGTCCTCATCCTCTTCTTCACTCCACCGTTTGCGGCTGAACATGCAGAGGATGACCAGCGCTACCAGATACCAGGTGGGTTCGGAAAGCTGGCCTCCCCAGCCGCCGCCTACCGTCCCGTAAAAGTAGGCCGGTATTCCGGCACCCGTAGCGAAGGAAACGGCGGCAAAAAACGCCCCCATGACGAATCCGGAAGACAGGCTCCCTTTCTGATGAGGGTTGGAAGAGAAATAGAGAAAGAGCAGACTGCAGACGCCAGGCAGAAAGGCAAATTGAAAAATAACCACACCCAATTGGAAAAACATGATCCAAAGCCCCGTCACGGCCGCCACCATAATGAGCAGGGAGATAACGAAACAATGCTTTTTGGCAAAAAGCAGGCATTCATCCGTGTAGACAGCGGAACCGCCCCGGAATATTTTCAGCACCCGGTCCAGCATATTGACGCACCAGACAGCCACAAACAGGAATTGATACAGCCAGGGGGAGGAAACTACCACCAGATGGGACTGGCTGACGGCAAAAGCCCAGGCAATGGCGGCAGAAGGGATTTCCAATCCCATCAGGGAAAACCACGCCCACCAGGGGGGCCTCTTCAACACCTGCTCCATTTTTCCGTCATATCATCTCCACAACCGTTCCTTCCGCAAGCTCCCGAACCGTCATCCACAAACTTCCTTATTTTTACGCGGGGATGCTTGACATGCAATGAAACATATTTATACTTGCGTTCCCCTTGCGTCGGAAACGCAATACATCACCATGAAGAAAGATATTCACCCCCAGTATAATCCGGTCGTTTTTGTTGACATCACCACCGGACGCCGCTTCATCACCCGTTCCACTGTTCGTTCTCCCAAGACGGAAGTTATTGACGGGGTTGAACATTTCGTGGTTTCCTGCGGTATCACCTCTGATTCCCACCCGTTCTTCACCGGCAAGAACCAGTTTGTGGACACGGAAGGCCGCATCGACAAATTCCAGAAGCGCTTCGGCACCGTCCGCCGCAGCGGAGGCAAGCCCAAGCTCAACAAGTAAGAACTGCCTTCAGCAATTTTCCAACCCCGTTTCCTTCCCGGAAAACGGGGTTTTTATTTGCAGGCTTCCTTTGATCTCTTTTTCCTGATTCACTCGCAGCAGCACCATGTTGACACCGGACCATTTTGACAGCCAGTCCGCGGAACTCCTCCGCTCCGGCCGCCCCGTCCTTGCCGGAATCAGCGGGGGGAGGGACTCCATGGCTTTGCTTTCCCTGCTGTCCGGCATGCCGGGATGCAATCTGGTTGCATGCCATGTAAATCACCAGCTGCGTCCGGAAGCGGAGGAAGAGGAAATGTTTGTGCTCCGTTACGCCGCCTCCCTGGGTATTCCCTGTGTCCGGGAACGCGTCAATGTCCGCAGTATGGCCCATACCCGCGGAATAGCCATTGAAGAAGCAGCCAGGGAAGCCAGGCAGGCCTCGTTTCTGAAATGGGCCGCCGGTTATCCGGGGGCTCTCGTGGCTCTGGCCCACCACCGGAACGACCAGCAGGAAACGGCCCTTCTTCACCTCTGCCGCGGAGCCTCCGGCATTCACGGCATGTTCCCCGTCTCCACCTGGGCCAACGGATTGACCGTCGTACGCCCCATGCTGGATTTTTCCCGGGAGGATATCACCTCCTATCTGGAGCATCGCCATATTCCATGGAGGGAAGATTCCAGCAACCAGTCTGCCGAATATACCAGGAACGCCCTGCGCCATGAGATTATTCCCAAATTGAATGCGCTGTTCCAAAGGGACACCAGCCTTCCCTTTTCACGTGCCTGCCGCCTGGAAAATCAAATCCGCACGGCGCTTTCCCAGGCGCTGGACTCCATGAACCTGACAGATCCCCAGGGGCGCCTGTTCCTGCCGAAAATCAACCTGCTTCCTGCGGAGCTGAGACAATGCGCCGTGCATGATTACCTGCGCCGGCAACATATTCCGGACCTGACGGAAGACGCCGTACTCCGGGTAATGGACATCCTGAATACGGACGGCCCTTCCCGAACTTCCCTGCCCGGAGGGAAACTGGCCGTACGCAAGGAAAAGCGCCTGCTGGTCACGGACACGCCGCGCCCGGTCAATAAAGCGGAGCAACCCCCTGCGGATACAACAGGTGGAATTTAATGGCTTCATTCCCCACCACCAGCGCAGTACCGAACATCCTGTCTTCATCCGTCAGCCGCGGCAGCTGGGCAATCGGGAAGAGCAGACCGCCCAGAATAAGGCCATAGTTATATACGGACGGCATCATGCACAACAGTTTTTTGGAGATATCCGCAGCATCCAGAGTCGGGAAGACCCAAACCTCACTTGGCTGAAGCATGGAGTTGCGGTGCACGCGCACGCTGTAGGAATCTGACGACAGAGCGGCATCAATCTGGATTTCCCCCTCTATGGAGATTTCATTGTTCAGGCAATCCTTCTGCACCATGCTCTTCGCCAGCGCCGCAGCGGCCCTGGTGCGGTCCGCAGCCAGTTCCGGAACGGAGCCCGAAGTGGACGCGCTCAGCATGGCGACGCGAACGCTTTTACCCAGCATGTGGCGGGCCATTTTGGCCGTCTCTACGGCAAAATAGGCCATATTTTCCACCGTGGGTTCAGGGTTTACCCCGGTATCCGCCAGAAAATAGACGCCGCGGCCGCCGAATTTCTTGGAAAATTCGGGGACGAGCACAATGGAAATGGCAAACAGGGGCTTGGTGGGAACGGGATCCTGCCTGTACTTGTTTACTGCGCGGAAAACGGAAGCCACCCTTTTCATGTTCCCGGCCACAATGGCGTCCGCCTGGCCGTAGAGCACCATCATGGCGGCAAAATGAACCGGTTCGGAAACAATCTCACGGGTGTTCATAGGCAACCCGTTGCCGAACATCTGCTCCGCCCGTTCATAACGGTCGCAGAACATCTGAAGATCCGAGCTTTTTCCCGGTTCAATGATACGGACGAATTTCAGGGAAATTCCGTTCATTTCCGCCATTCTCGTGATGACTTCCCTCCTCCCCAGCAGGATAGGCGCGCCGGCCTGCTCCTCCACAAAGCGCTGGGACACGCGCAGCACGCGGACATCCTCCCCTTCCGGAAAAACAATGCGCTTGGGGTGGCGCTTCAGGTTATCCAGGAGCGGCCCTGTAAAATCATTCAGCGGGGAAAAGCCTTGCCAATCACTCATATGTCACGTGTCCTATTTAACGCAACTCTAAAAAATCCTGTCCATAAAATCAACTCATAAAGTCAAAGACGGCAAATAATGAACAAAGACATCCCTCCGGGTTGAACCGTCCGCTCCGCCATGCTAGCATGGGCATTCCCCTCCATGTACTGCGATTACCATACCCATACCCCCCTGTGCCTGCACGCCTCCGGCACTCCGCAGGAATATGTGCAGGCAGCCGTCCGAGCCGGACTCCGGGAATACGGCATTTCAGACCATGCCCCGATGCCTGGGGAACCTTTTGACGACTGGCGCATGAAGCAGACGGACATGCCGGCCTACCTGGACTGGCTCACGGAAGCCCGTGAATGCGCCGCGCTGCACGGACTGACGGTCCGTTCCGCTCTGGAATGCGACTGGTTTCCCGGCATCGAACCATGGATAGAGCACCTGCAGGGCCTGCACGCATGGGATTACCTGATCGGTTCCGTCCATTATCTTGGGGAAAAGGAGGAATTCGACAATCCCCACAGGATGGATTTCTGGCACCGGACGGATGTGGAGGACGCATGGGAACAGTATTGGGAACGCTTCCGGAACATGGCCGCCTCCGGAATGTTCCACATCATGGGGCACGCGGACCTGATTAAAAAATTCGGCTTCCGCCCTTCTGGAGACCTGCGCCGTTATTATGAACCGTTGCTGGAAGCCATGCGGGAAACCGGAGCCTGCCTGGAACTTAACACAGCCGGTTGGCACAACAAGTGCGGGGAACAATATCCGGACGGGCAATTCCTGAAAATGGCGGCGGAGGCGGGAATTCCCCTCACCATCAGTTCAGACGCCCACAGGCCGGAGGATGTAGGGCGGGATTTCAAGCGGGCCGGGAAACTGGCCCGGCAAGCAGGGTTCAGGCATCTGGCCTCCTTCCAGGGGGGCCGCATGAAACTGTTCCCCCTGCCCGGAATCTGATGCTTTCCCTCCGCGGCAAAGGAATGTTCCGGCAGGCCATAGCGGCAGCCGCAAGGGCAGCCTGTTTCCCGTATTCCCTTCCGTCAGTCCCTTTTTCCAGTAAACGGCACAGGCCCATGGACAGAAAAGGGAACGCTCCGGAGCATCTTCAACTTCTGTACAAACTCGGCTTTACGGGCAAAGGCATCGGACGCGGAGGCACGGGACGGGGAGGGGGCGGCTGGGGCCGGATAATGACAGGCGGCGGGTAATTCCACGTCCTGATAATCGGAGGGACAATGATGCGTTCCGTTCTCGGCTGGCTGGCCACCTCCCTCACTTCCCCCTGCAATTGGGAAACCTGCTTATTCAAATCCGCAATCTTCTTCTGGGTACCGTCTTTCAAGGCCAGGTATTTCTTCTCCAAATCCTGCCAATACTGTTCCGCGGTTTCCCTTTTTTTACGGATGGCGCTTATCTGCTCCTGATAGGCTGCCGCCCTTGCGCGGAAAACGCGGGCGTCTTCCGGCAAACCCACACGGTCCGCTTCCAGGGCATTCCACTGCAGAGCCATAACCTCCGCCTCCACCTTGGTAAGTTCCCCCATCAGCAAAAACATGCGGGAAATATCCGCCCCTTCCAGATAGCGGGGATGCCGCTCCGCCTCAGACAGGGATTCCCGTATCTTCCTGGCTTCTTCATCGGCCGCCTTCCTGGCTTCTTCCGCCTTCTTTCTGCGCGCCGCTTCCTCCATCCTTCGCTGGTCCAGCCTGGCCTTCACTTCATCCGGCGTCATCCTGTAATCCCTTTGCTGGGCATCCGTCAAATCTTTATAGGAAACCTTGGCCACCCCGTCCGTGTACTGGATATTGACAAAATCATCTCCGGAAGACACCACAACGGCGTCTTTCAGCACCCTGCCGGACCGCAGGGACATATTTTCCGCCAGAGCGGCAGGAGCCAGGAGGCATAAAATCAACAAACGGGTTCCTGTTTTCATATGATTAACCTCTTCTACGTTGGTAAGAGGCGCAAGGAAAGGAATTTATTCAAAAAAATAGGACCAGAGGTTAATACTGGCGCAGCCGCCGGTTTTTAGCTAGTATATGGCGAGTCATTTACACGTATTATGAGCCGCTATTCTTCATCCTGGACACCTTTACCCGCCCTTCCCGATCCGGAAGGCTTCGCCGGCATGTACGCAGGGACCTGCGGAGAAATAATGATTTGTGCAGGAGGTACCAATTTCCCGGAAAAGCCCATGCTTGAGGGGGGGGCCAAAACGTGGACGGACCGTATCTTTACGCTCTCTCCGGGGGAAAACGAATGGAAAGAGGCCGGCACATTGCCCGTGCCTTATGCATACGGCGCCTCCGCCAGCATCAGGGAAGGCCTGCTGTGCATCGGCGGCTGCGGCAAGGAAGGGCACCGGAAAGACGTTTACCTGCTGAACCTCGCGGAGGGAACTGTCACCACGCATCCTTTCCCTTCCCTCCCCATCGCCCTGGCATATACGGCGGCTGCCGTCCTGGACGGGAAAGTCTATCTTACAGGAGGGTGCGAACGCCCCGGCGAGCAGGACTGCACCAACCGGGTCTTCATGCTGGACACACGCCGGACGGAACAGGGATGGCTGGAACAGGCCCCGCTGCCGGGCCGCGGCCGCTTCCTGCATCAGATGGCCGCAACAGACGGAGCCCTGTACGTGCTCGGCGGCATCGGCCTGCGGGAACAGGACGGCCAACAGGTCCGGGAACTGCTGAAGGAAGCCTGGAGCTATACTCCGGAACACGGATGGACGCGCCTGCCGGACATGCCTTACGCCATCGCCGCAGCCCCCACCCCGGCCCCGGTTTCCGGAAACGGCGTCATTTACCTGCTTGGGGGGGATGACGGCTCCGGAAAAAAATACACTCCCCAAACTAATCCCGGCTTCAATAACCAATCCCTGTGCCTGGACACGGCAGACATGACATGGCACGACGCAGGCCCCATCGCCGCGCCCAGGGCTGTCCTTCCGTGTTGCGCGTGGCAGGGCCGTTTCGCGGCCGTGAACGGAGAGCTCAAACCCGGCAGGCGCTCTCCTGAAGTGTGGAGCATCTCCCTCCCCTGATTTGACCGGAATCCAATTAAACCTCTCAACATACGCACATGACACGCACCCTTACCCGAATTTCCAAGGCTTGTGGCTCCGCTCTGGCAGCCCTGCTTCTCATCGCGGCTCCGGCCGCTGACGCCTCCTTTTCCGTGGATGTCCGGACGTCCGGAACTGTTCCCGACCTTCCGGACCCGGCAGGCCGCGCCGGCATGGTTGCCGGAACCGTCACGGAAGACGACGGCAGCCAGTCCGTCATCGCCGCAGGGGGCGCCAACTTCCCCCAGGCTGCGCCGGGCGCCTCAACTCCGGAGGAACGCGGCCCCAAAACCTACTACCAGGATATTTTCAAGCTTCGCAACGGCCAGTGGAGCAAGGCGGGAACATTGCCCGTCCCGCTGGGTTACGCCGCCTTTGCCAGCGTGGGCAAGGGGCTGGCTATGGCCGGAGGCCACAATGCTCAGGGCATCCTGAAAGATGCCCTGCTGATTAAAACGGACGGCTCCGTAGAAAAGCTTCCTCCCCTTCCCGTCCCCGTAACGGAAGCCTCCTGCGCCGCCCACGGGAACAAATTGTTCGTCATCGGCGGCAGAGACCGGGAGCAGCCGGAAACCGCACTCAATACCATCTACATGCTGGACACCACGCCGGACACGGATAAAATGAAATGGGTTTCCCTTCCCCCTTTTCCCGGAGAGGGGCGCATTCTCTCCACCGCTGCCGTCTGCGACAGCACCCTGTTCATCATAGGCGGCTGTTCCCTGTCCAGGGATAACTCCGGAGAAACCTCTAGGACGTATCTTTCCGACATGATCGGCTACGACATGACGTCCAAGGACCCTTCCAAATGGGGCTCCTCCGGCAGGCAGCAGCTTGCCGGACCGGGAATGCCCGTAGCCGCCGCCGCGGGTCCCGCCCCGGTGCGGGAAAACTCCATTCTCCTGATCGGCGGAGACAAGCGCGGCAACTCGCCGGACCCGTCCAGGCCTGTGGCGCAGTCCCGGGATATCCTGGTCTATGACGTCATCGGAAACACATGGACGCGCCAGGGGGAATGGCCCGTGGGCATCGCCACGGTTCCCGCCGTTGTCAGGGGCTCTGAAATCATGACCATCAGCGGGGAAACGGCCCCGGGCGTCCGGACTCCCGTAAACGCCTCCGCCTCCGCAGGTTACCACTTTGAAATGAGCACGGTTGATTACGCCGTTCTCATTCTGACCATCATCGTCCTGGCGATCATCATCGTCTCCGCCGTGCGCAACGGCGTTAAAAATGTTGCCTCCGTCACGGACCCGAACACCAAGCCGGGCCTGTGGGCCTGGGTAGCCGTCATTGTCCTGTGGTTTGTGGTCATGCTGAACTATTTTGACCGCCAGCTCCTTTCCGCCCTGCATGAACCCATCGTACGGGACATTCCGCAGACGGAAGCCCAGTTCGGCATGGTCACCTCCGTTTTCCTGCTGATTTACGCCCTGCTCAGCCCGGTGGGCGGCTTTCTGGCGGACCGCTACAGCCGCCGGCTGATGATCCTCTGCTCTCTCGTCGTCTGGTCCGTGGTCACATGGTGGACCGGCCATGCGGAAGATTACACTTCCCTGCTCATTGCGCGCGGAGCCATGGGCATCAGCGAGGCATTCTACATCCCCGCCGCCCTGGCCCTGATTACGGACTACCACCGCGGCAGCACGCGCTCCATCGCTACGGGCCTGCACATGAGCGGCATCTATGTAGGCATGGCCGTCGCCGGTTTCGGTGCCACCATGGCTTCATGGACGGGATGGCGCATGACATTCGCCCTGTTCGGCCTCATCGGCGTGGCGTACGCCGTCATCCTCATCCTGTTCCTGAAAGATCCGGCCAAGGCCCCGGCGGATACGGCCCAGGCAAAAAAACCGTCCGTACCGGAGAAAAAAACGGTGCTGCTCAATGTGGACAATGACGAACAGGCCATCAAGGAACCCTCTTCCAAACTTTCCACCGGAGCCGTCCTTTCCAGCCTTCTGAGCGGACGCCCCATGTGGATGCTACTGGCCGTAGTGGCCTTTGCCGGAGCCGGAAACTGGTTCCTTCTCACCTGGTATCCCACCCTGCTTCAGGACAAATACCAGCTCTCCTCCGCGGAAGCGGGCCCCGCCGCCACCCTGTGGAGCTCCGTAGCCAAATACGTCGCCGTGCTGGGAGGCGCCATCCTGGCGGACATGTGGTACAGGCGCAACGCCCGCGCCCGCGCCCTGGTGCCGGGCATCACCTTCACCATATCCGGCCCATTGGTGGTTCTGGCGCTGCTGCCCGGCATCTTCGGCTGGGACATCACCGTCCCGCTCGTGCTCATGCTGGGTCTGGTCGCCACGCAGGGGCTGGCGCAGGGATCACTGGACGCCACCCTCATGCCTGTGCTACGCTCCCATATCGACGAGCGTTATTCCGCAACCGGCTATGGCCTCCTCAACCTCACATCCGCCGGCGTGGGCGCCCTCATCTCCTTCTTTGGGGGATGGTTCAAGGATCAGGGCGTTCCGCTGACCACCACCCTGGCGGCGGCAGGATGCCTGATGCTGTTCTGCGGGCTGCTGCTCCTGATGCTGCCGCGTCCCAAACATTAAACGCAATTATGTTCATGCCTCCCGTCTTACCCCTGATGAAAAAGCCCGCACGCCTCTGCCTGGCGGCGGGAACTCTGTTCGCCCTTTTCCTTACCCCCCTTGCACAGGGGCGCACCTGGACCAACCTCCAAGGGAAAAAACTGGAAGCAGAATTCATCAGGCTGGACGGCCAGAAAGCCGTGCTGAAACGTTCCGGCGGCCAAACCGTCTCCATTCCCCTCTCCCAGCTCTCCCGGGAAGACAGGGATTTCATCGCGGAACAGGAAAAAGGTGGGGCACTCCCCTCCAATACGGCGGACAATTACCACCTGCCGTGGCCCAGGAGCGTCAAATGCCCGGACAATTTCAAGGTGGAAACCATCAAGGAGGAACCGGGAGAATATATTTATGAAACACCCCATTTCCGCTTTATCTGCGACGCCAAGCTGGGCACCGGCATGATCAAGCGCCTGGGCCTCCTCTTTGAGGCCACCCACTTGGCCAACAAAACCCTTCCTATAGGAAACTCCCCTGCCCATGACGATTCCGCCAAATTCCCCGCCTACCTGTATGAAAAATTCAGCACCTATCTGGAAAACGGCGGACGCGAAGGCACGGCGGGCATCTTCCTGGGGACAACGCGGCCAGGGGACCGCGGAAGAATTCTGGTTCCGTTCGATTCCCTGGGAGTCAAAACCATGGGAAGCACATACGTCATTGACCGTGACAAGGACGCTTCCACACTCATCCATGAACTGACGCACCAGCTCATGTCTTCGCAGGCCAAGCAGGCCAGCTGGTTTTGTGAAGGTTCCGCGGAATACATGGGCATGACGCCCTATGCCGGAGGCCGCTTCAACTTCGGAGCCAACAGGTCCCACATTGTCTCCCGCGTGACGGAATACGGCAAAAAAAATACGGGGGGACGGGCCCTTGGGGATGACTTTGAGGCGCCTGGCCTGGAAGCTTACATGAACATGCCCTATTCCCAGTTCACGGGAGAAAACGCCAACCTGAACTATGGCCTGGCCGCCCTGATGGCCTACTATTTTTACCACATGGACGGCAAGGGCGATGCCCGGCGCATCAAGAATTACATGAAAGCCATTCAATCCGGAACCAGTGAAAAGGAAGCTCAGAAACTCCTCCTTGACGGACGGAGCTATGAAGAACTGGCCAAAGAAATTGAACAGAAATGGCGCAAGGCCGGCGTTAAAATCCGCTTCCGTTCCTCTTCCTGAACTGTGCCGCGCGTGCCGTGGAAACAATCCCCCGACGGAAAACGAAGGGCGGTTTGTGCCCTGAAAAACCGTTGACACGGGAGGGAAAGGCGGCACACTTCCCTCAACAGGGATTCACAGACACGCATGGCAGAAGAAGCTTCCATATCCGCCCTGATGGACAGGGTAGCCCGTACCGCCCCCTTTCACCGGGAACTGGCGAAACTGGGCACGGAGGAACAGGCGGTTTTCGACCATACTTCCCTGCCCGGGGTGCCGTTTGTAGCGGCCCTGTGCATCAGAACCCTTCCGGATACCGCCCGGGCCTGGGTGGTCGCGCCCCATTTGCGGGCTCAGGAAGCCCTTGCAGCCCAACTGGAAACCTGGGGAGTGCGCCACCTCCTCTTCATTCCGGAAAAAGAGGTGGCCTTGGGGGAGGAAATGGGGGACCCGGAGCTCGCCGCGGAACGTCTGAATATCCTTCACCGCATCTCTTCCAGCCGCACGGGCGGGCAAACCATCATTTTAACGGAAGGCAGCCTGAACGATGAGGTTCCGTCGCCCGACGGCATGCAAAACCAGGGGATCACCCTGAAAACGGGGGAGACGCACGCACCGGACGACTTGATACGGCAGTTTGAGGAAGCGGGATTTGAAGGTGTTCCACAGGTCATTTCCCGCGGGCAATGGTCCCGACGCGGCGGCATCCTGGATGTCTTTCCTCTCCAGTCCTCCCACCCCGTGCGCCTGGAGTTTTTTGACGACGAAATTGAATCCATCCGGGAATTTGATGTGGATTCCCAGATTTCCTTCCGTAAGGCGGAACACGTCAACCTCATACTGGCGGAAGCCGAGGGCGCGGAAACCCTGCGGGACTGGATCAAACCGGGCGACCTGGTTATTACCGCCCCCTTCTGCAAGGAACGGGGGAACGTATGCATCCTCACCTCTCCCCCGGAAAATGCGGCGGGGGAAGAAAACTTCTCCCTTGCCATCCATGACAATCCCTTGGGCAGCTTTGAGGCGGGGGACTTCGTGATGCAGGAAATGCGCCGTGAACTGGCGGAACGCCAAATCCGGGAATGGCTGGACCGGAAATGGAATGTCAGCATGTTCTTCCCCAATGAAGGGGAGGAAGAACGTTTCCGGGACATCTGCGCCGGAACACCCGCTCTGCTGTCCATCACCCCTCTTCGCGGAGAACTTCCGGCAGGGTTCAGCATCCCGGAAGCGAAAACGGTCGTCCTCTCTTCCTCGGAACTGTTCGGCAGGTACCAGTCCGCTACGGCGCGCCGCCGCGCCAGCCGGGAAGACAAGGCGCGCAAGGCACGCGCGCAGGCATCCCTGAAAGACATCAATCCCGGTGATCTGGTGGTGCATACCAGCTACGGCATCGGCAAATTCATCAACATTTCCGCCTCCCCTGACTCCGGAGACGAGGAAATGAACATCCTCTACCGGGACAACACGGTCCTGCACGTCCCCCTCAGCCAGGCTCACCTGGTCTCACGATACATAGGCTTGGGAAGCAAAACGCCGGAACTCAACAAACTGGGGGACTCCAAATGGCAGCGCGCCAAAAAATCCGCAGAACGATCCGTGGCGGATTACGCCGCCCAGCTCCTCAACGTCCAGGCGGAACGCCAGACAGGAAAAGGCTACAGCCACCCCCCGGACAGCAAATGGATGTGGGAATTTGAAAGCTCCTTTCCCTTCCGGGAAACCCAGGACCAGCTCCGCGCCATCGCCCAGACGAAAGCGGACATGGAATCCACCCGCCCCATGGACCGCCTGATCTGCGGAGACGTGGGCTTCGGAAAAACGGAAGTTGCCATCCGCGCCGCCTTCAAATGCGTGACGGGAGGCCGCCAGGCGGCCGTGCTGGTCCCCACCACCGTATTGGCGGAACAGCATTTCCGCACGTTCAAGGAACGCATGAGCGAATACCCCGTACGTATTGAAATGCTCAGCCGCTTCAGCAGCGCGGCGAACATCCGCTCCACGCTGGAAGGGCTCAGAACGGGAGCCGTGGACATCGTCATAGGCACGCACCGGCTCATTTCCGATGACGTATCCATGAAAAATCTGGGCCTGGTAGTCATTGACGAGGAACAGCGCTTCGGCGTCAGGCACAAGGAAAAATTCAAGGAACGCTTCAAGGGAATTGACGTGCTGACGCTGTCCGCCACGCCCATTCCCCGCACCCTGTACATTGCCCTGATGGGAGCACGTGACATGAGCTCCATTGAAACCCCTCCCGTCAACCGGCAGCCCGTCCAGACAAGCGTGTGCCCTTACGACGAACGCATCATGAAAAAGGCCATGGAACGCGAGCTGGAGCGCGGAGGACAGATTTTCCTGCTGCACAACCGCGTGAAAACCATCGAACTGTTCCGGGACCGCATCCAGGCCCTGGTGCCCAAGGCCCGCATCGTCATCGGCCACGGCCAAATGCCTAAAGAAGAACTGGAAAAGGTCATGCGCACCTTCGTGCAGGGAAAAGCGGACATCCTGCTGGCCACCACCATCATCGAATCCGGCATCGACATTCCGAACGCCAACACCATCATCATTGACCGCGCGGACCGCTTCGGCCTGGCGGACCTTTACCAGCTCCGCGGCCGCGTGGGCCGTGCGGGTCACCGGGCCTACGCCTACCTCATGCTCCCCAGATCCGCCGCCACCACGGGAGACGCCCGCAAACGCGTCTCCGCCATCAAACAGTATACGGAACTGGGTTCCGGCTTCAAAATTGCCATGAGGGACCTGGAAATACGCGGTGCGGGCAACCTGTTGGGAACCCAGCAGAGCGGCCACATCGCCGCCATAGGCTTTGACCTGTATTGCCAGCTTCTCCAGCAATCCATCGCCCAGATGCAGGGCAAACGCACGGCCCCCCGTCCGGATGCGGCTCTAAGAACGGACTTCATCATCAACAGCGAAACGCAGTTCGCCGCAAAATCCCACAAGGACTATCTGGGAGCCTTCCTTCCCAGGGAATACATCAATGACGCGGCCCTGCGCATCTCCGCCTACAAGGATCTGGCCGCCGTCCGAACCCTTAAGGAAGCGGACAATCTGCTCCGCGCCTGGGAAGACCGCTTCGGCCCCGCGCCGGAAACGGTGCGCCACCTGCTGGACTCCCACAAAATCAAAATCCTGGCATCCCATGCCAACATCTCCATGGTGGAAATCAGCGGACAGCGCCTGATGCTCACCAGAAACGGGGATTTTATCCTGTTGTCCAACAAATTCCCGCGGCTGGCAAGTGCCGCTCCCGCGGACAAACTCCGGGAAACGCTGGACATGCTGAAAAACATTTAAATCCGCTGCGGTCATCCCGTGGCTGAATTCACCCATGGGAAAACAGTTCTTGCCCCTTTCCATTGCCGGGAACGGGGTTGCGGCAGGAATACGAAACCGCGTATCCGCCAGACCGCTCCGGCAGCTTTCCATCAAATCCGCTTCTCTTTATCGTTGGAAAGCTCCTTTTTTTCCATCATTTCCATGATGCCGCATGTGTTGGCCGGAGCCATGATCACTTCTATTGACCACTCGAAATTCTCCACATTCTCTGCGTAATCCTCCATATTCATGGACACCTCCAGAACGGGAGATTCCTGGGTAAGAGCCGAACGGAAAGAACGGGACATAACTTCCTGCCCGTCCCTGAACAGAATTACCTTGTCAATAAAAAGACTTCCCCCCTCTTTGGAAGTCCGCACCAGACGAACACCTGAAAATTGCTTCATCTTCCTGTCCGGAATGGAACAGCACATCCGCGTATAAGCGCCATCCTGCTGCCCCAGAAGCTCCCAATGGGCTAAAATGGGGGCGGACAAAGTGAGCCGCGACAAATCATAACCGGAACCGGCCAACAGTTTGGACAGCCTCATGACCATCTCTGCGGAATAATCCACCCCCCACCCCTGGGAATACAAAATGCCCAGCATGTACAGGGCGGAAGGATCCTGCGCCGTAAAAGACATCAACAGCAAATCAACCGCCTGGGAATAGTTCTGGGACAGGCTGACCGGACACTGAAGAATATCCGGGAAAAACTCCTTGCCGCCTACAAGAAGAAACGCCAAATCCCTCTGGGCGACAATAAAGCCGCCCATGGCCGCCTTATAAAGCCAGGCGCCACCTTCTTCCCCGTATCTTCCATCCCGTTCGAAAATAAGACGGGCTATTTTATACTGCGCGGAAGGATACCCCGCCCTGGCGAATTTCCGCAACTGAACCTTCTCCCGCTCCGTCAGCACGATGGAATCAATTTCCGTACGGTTCCTTTTCCGGGAAGCGATAAGCAGTTCCCGGAGTTTGCTGTTCTCCGGGCTGTCCAGAGAAGCTTTCACACCGGGATCATACGCCGCGCAGATGAATTTGAAATGGGGCTTCAGGACTTTCCCGCTCTCCAACGTCGTAATCTGGGAAGAAACCACCTTCAAAGGATGGGGAACATTATCCTTGGTCTCAAAACTGAATCTGTAAGGGGCATCTACTTTCAGAGCAGGAAGATCCACAAAACGGAATCCTGTAAGCACCGGACTTTCAATCAAGGTGAAGGAAAAACCGTTAAATGACCGGGAAACCAGCTTCCCCTGCTCATCACGTATGGTCAGATACAGGGGCGGGCACATCTTGTCTTCCTGAAGCACCCTTAAATGAACGCATGCAAGTGAAAAACGGTCGGGCAGCACGGACGGCAGAGCATGACGCGATAAAGACGGGCTATCCAGCCTGACGTCAAAATAATCCATGGAACTTAACAATGACACATCCCTTGAATCTGAAATAATCTGGGGAATGGGAGTGGACATCACACTGGGAAAACGCAGCCCTAACGCATCTTCATTCTCCGTTCTGTTCCCCCCGTGAATAGAATATCCCAGAAGCGCGCCTATAATTCCCAGGACAATAATCATCCCAAACGCTATCTTCCGACTCGTCCTCAAATGTTCCTGCCCTTCCGACATAATGCGGGAAGAGGATAAGGCAAACAAATTGAAAAAACGCTTACGGGCTGATTTGAACTCCTCGGGGGAGAACTGAATGGTTGAAACGGCGCCTCCCTCAACCCTCAGATCCTTCATCCACGCTTCTGCGGAAGCATAACGGTCTTCCACACGCGGAGAAAGGGCCTTGTCGATGGTTTTCAGAAAATTTTTCGAATAATGGGAAGACAACGAAGAGGATGCGGCCAGCGGCTGTATGGTGTCGTTGATCAGCCGTTCCTCCCCTCTGGGCGGCGCAAAGCCCTTCAGCAGGGAATAAAATGTAGCACCCAGGGAATAAAGGTCGCTCCAGGGCCCCATATCTTTTCTGCCCAGCGCCTGCTCCGGAGAAGAAAAACCACGTGTCGCCAGAACGGTCTGGGTGTGGTTGCTCTCGATACGGCGCGACGCGCCGAAATCAATGAGGACGGGAGCCCCTTCCTGTGTAAGCAGGATATTTCCCGGTTTGATATCCCTGTGGCAGATGCCTTTTTTATGAAGGTAATCCAAAATCTGGAGGATGTGCACCAGCAGCCCCTTCAACTTGGCCTCGGAATAACAGTTCCCCGCAAGAAGCTGCTGCTCTCCCAGATAATCCATGGGAAGACCCTGAACGTAATCCATGGAAAAATAAGCCGTTCCGTTACACTCAAACACGGAAAGAACCCGCACGATACCGGGCGAATCCAGTTGTGCAAGAACACGGGCCTCATTTAAAAAGTTGGAAAGGGTCCACTGGAAAGACTCGGCATCGTGTTCATTGTTGGGTATCACGCGCCCTGTAAACGGATCCCGGTAAGCATAAGAAGAAGGAAAGTTTTCTTTAAGAACTACTTTTCTCTTCAGCATGGTGTCCCGCACCAGGTAGGTAATGCCAAACCCTCCGCTGCCCAGCACCTTCAGGATTTTATAATGTTCCAAAGTTGCTCCCGCCGGGAGTTCCTTGGAATAAACGGAAGACTCGTTCCAGGAAGGGGGAGGAAGTAATTTGGAGGAGCTGCGTACAGAAACATTATCGGAATGCTCATCCTGGTCCGAAAAAACAGGATCACTATTTAAACCGCTACGCTCCATCCTTATATTTGCAATGCGCTTTATTCTATTGCTTCCTATTATTTTGTAAAGATTATTCTTTTGCTCCCTGCCAATCCGGTATTTTCCTGCAACTATCTGCACAGGAACATAAGATATCTATTATTTTTTCTTCATAAATGATCCCCGGCCTTCACGAAAAAACGGCATACCGCTACAAATTCATGTGGGAAGAAAAAAGGCTTTCCCTTTTTATTCCGGAAATTGCCCGGACGCCTCCAATGGAACGGCATTTTCCCTCCTTCGGAACATGGATGTTCCAATTTCCGCTTCGCTGTTTTGCAATAAATGAACAAAGACGGACGTATTCTGATAAAGATATGCTTGTAAAATCACTCATTATGCTCAGCAGTACGGCAGGATGCCTCCTGACCGGTGCCGGACAGGCGGCGGAAACGCACGCATCCCTGCAATCTCCGGACGGGCGGCTGTCCTGGAGGCTCCACGCGGGCAGCCAGGCCGCCCATTCTCTGAAAAAAGGCGGCAAAACGATTCTGGAACCATCCGGGCTGGGCATCGTCGTGAATGGAAAAAACCTCGCCGGAGGCATCACGGGATGGAATGTGGAAAAAGTGAAGGATAACGTTCGCGACACCTTCGAGACGCGGGGCAAATACCCCACCTCTTCCGTCTGCTTCAATGAATACGTGGTTTCCGGGAATAACTCCTCCCTCCGGCTCCGGGCCCGTGTCTTCAACAACGGGGTCGCCTTCCGCTATGAGTGGACGGAAGAGGTGAAGAAAGCACCCTCGCTGAATATCAGTGAAGAAAAAACCTCCTTCGCCTTTCCGGAAAAAACCGTTCTGTGGACCCAGGACGCCTCCTCCGCCCTGGGCCCCTGCGAGGGGGTCTGGTCTCCTTCCAGAATAACGGATTTCAAAAAAGATCCCGACAATCCCCGCAGCTGTGTCCGCACCATGCCGATTACGGCGGAACTGCCGGGCGGAGGCGTCGCGCTCATACAGGAAGCAGCCAACTTCAACAGGAAATGGAGCGGCATTAAATTTTCCCTCCAGGATGGAGCATGCCGTGCGGTATATTTTCAGGATCCCGGCGGCTTTTCCGCCCCCTCATCCTCGGAAATGCCCTGGCGCGTCATCCTGGTGAATGACGACCTGAACGGACTGGTCCGGAACGACGTCATCCCTTCCCTGGCTCCGGAACCGGACAGGAATCTTTTTCCGGAAGGCTCCAAAGCCCCTTGGATCAAGCCGGGCCGCTCCACCTGGACCTGGTGGGACCGCGGGAATGTCCTGGAAAACGACCAATATGCCTTTGTCGATATGGCTGCCGAATTCGGATGGGAATACCACCTCGTTGACGAAGGGTGGAAAAAATGGGGCCGATCACTTCCGGAAAGCATGGACAAGCTGGCCAAACTGGCCAGCTACGCCGCCGGCAAAAACGTAGGCATCTGGGTATGGGTGCGATGGTCAGACGTCAACAACCCCGCCAATGACTGGGAAAATATGCGCCGCTTTTTCAGCTCACTCTCCAAAACGGGAATCAGGGGAATCAAGATAGACTTCATGGACTCCGCCTCTCAGGAACGCCTGGACTTCTACGACGCCGTAGCGGAAAACCTGGCGAAAAACAAGCTTATGGTCAACTTCCACGGAGCCAATACCCCCACGGGGGAGGAACGTTCCTGGCCGCACGAAATGAGCCGGGAAGGCATTTACGGCGGAGAACAGAACATCTGGGCCGCCATTGGCGGGCAGCACTACTGCGCGCTGCCCTTTACTCGCCTGGTCTCCGGCCACGCCGATTTCACGGGAGGCTATTTTGGCCACGGCCCCAAGCTGCGCGGCTCTTCCTGGACCCTCCAAATGGCGGCCAATATCATTTATACGTCCCCCATTCTTCACTGGGTCTCCAACCCCGCGGACATGGAAGCTGCTTTCCCGAAGGATTCCCCTGAACGGGAAGTTGTCCGGAACATCCCTTCCGTATGGGAGGAAACCATCGTCCTTCCGCCGTCTGCCATTGGGGAATGCGCCGCCTTCGCCCGGCGGTCAGGAAACCAGTGGTACATTGCTCTGATGAACGGAGACGGCAGGGAACGCACCGTTTCCATTCCTTTGAATTTCCTGGACAAAAACACGGCATACCAGGCCACCATTCTCCGGGATCTGGCAGAAAAAAATAACGGATGGAACGTGGAAACCCGGAAAGTCACTTCCGAAAATGCCCTTTCCTTCACCATGCGCATCAAAGGCGGAGGAATCGTCCGCATGGTTCCCTCCGGAACGCGGCATCCTGCCCCCTAGAGAGCGGCATCCTGCCCCAGGCAGGGAAAAAACGCCCCCCTCTTCTTCCCTCTTTAAAGGCGGAGCGGCGGAAAACCATGTTCATCCGCCGCTACACCGCCCGTCTCGAAAAAAGAGTAAAAAACTCAGCCCTCTCCGCGCTGCCCGTCCGCACCCTTCTCCCTGGTGCTCCACGCCGGAAGCCAGCGCACCTCCCTGAGACGGTAGCCGCGTTCCAAAAGAGCACCGTGCAGGCCGGGAAGATGCGCCGCTCCGTAAAAGACGCCTATTCTGCGCACACCCTTGCCGCTCCAACGGTCAAACACTTCCATGCACTTGGCGTTCCGGCCTTCCAGAATCACGGTATTCTCCAGACCATTAGGAGCATTGGCCATCATGCCCATCAGCTTATTCTTCAACCCCGTTTTATTGCCGGCCAGGAAATCCGCCATCAATCCAAATTCACCGGCCCGGTTCGTCCCGGTTTTCTCAACCAGGGAGGACAAGACGGATTTAAGCATCAGGCCGGCAATGCTTTCACCCTTTCTGGCCTGCGCCTTGCGGAATTCATCCAGCGTCATGTCCGCATGGACGAAATGGGCTGCGGAATAATCAATGCCCTGATGCTGGGTCTGGAGTCCCAGCATGTCGCTCAACTCCTTGTAGGCGCCTCCCAGCAGCCCCATTAAAAAAGACTTTTCCTCCTGCCCGCATTTCTTCCTCCATTCCACTATCCGGTTCCATTCCCGCGCCTCTTCCAAAGTCAGCCCCCCCAGCGGCTTGCTGCGGTCTATCTTGCGGCGCAATTCCTCTTCCCGCCGGAGGCCCTCGCCTCCAATCATTTCAAAAAGCAGCACATCGTACCTGCGGAACAGCTTATTCAGCCGGTCGTAATATTCCGGTTCCGCCACATGAATAGCACCAATGAGAGCTACTTCCATCCCATTGTCATGGACATAGGCAGCTACGGGAGTGGACAGGCTCTGCCGGTCGGGCGAGGAAGAATCCAAAAGCATGTACCGCCCGGGATACCCGCCATATTCCGCATTCTCCGCATCGGGAATATCCGCAGCCGGAGCGGGAGAACACCACCAAAGGACAGCCAGGAAACAATGCAGCAGTTTCATCATGCTCAGACTACCGGGGACCATATTAAAAGCAAGCCCAAAAAAAGACTGCCTTCCTTTCCGGAACAGAAAGACGGCATGAGCATGGATTCCCACCTTCTTCAAAAAGCCGGAACCGCAAAGCTCCCGCGCTTTTTCAACGGAAGTCGGCAAATCAAAAATCCCGCACCCGAAAACGGGTGCGGGTAATAAAAAAGCCCATTCTGAACGCCGGGCGAAAACAATCCGCCCGGCCATGAACGGTTACTTGCCGCAGCAGCACTTGTCGGTCAAGGCCCCCACACCGGGAAGAACTTTGCCTTCCAGCAGTTCCAGGGAAGCGCCGCCGCCCGTGGAACAGAAGGAAAGCTTATCCTGCACCTTGAACTTCTTGGCCGCCGTCACGGAATCGCCGCCGCCTACGATGGAAATGGCGGTGGAATCCGCCAGGGCTTCCGCGACTTCCTTGGTTCCCTTGGCAAAGCAGTCCATTTCAAACACGCCCATCGGGCCGTTCCACAGAACGGTCTTGGCATCCTTGATGATGGCGGAGAACTCTTCAATGGCTTTATCGCCGATGTCGATGGCCATGCCGCCTTCCGGCACCTTGCCGCCTTCAGCGAAAGGAGCCGTGCAGAAGGTTTCGGCGCCGTCTTCAAATTTCATGGCTACGCGCACATCTGCAGGAAGGAGGAACTTCACGCCCTTGGCCTTGGCCGCCGCCAGAATTTCCCGGGCCAGATCCAGCTTGTCCCCTTCAATCTTGGAAGCGCCCAGGTCATACCCTTCAGCCGCCAGAAACGTATTGGCCATGGCGCCGCCAATCAGGAACGTATCAGCCTTTTCCATCAGTTTGGAAAGCACTTCAATCTTGTCGGACACCTTGGCGCCGCCCATAATCACCACAAAGGGTTTTTCCGGGTTTTCCAGCTTGCCTTCCAGGTATTCCAGTTCACGTTCAATCAGGAAGCCCATGGCGCTCTTTTCCGCAAAATGCGTCACGCCTTCCGTGGAAGCGTGGGCACGGTGGGCCGTGCCGAACGCATCGTTCACGAACAGCGTGGCATTGCCCAGCAGGGACTTGGCGAACTCCGGATCGTTCTTCTTTTCACCGGGATAAAAACGGACATTTTCCAGCAGAACCACATCACCGTCCTTCATGGCGGCGCGGGAGGCTTCCGCTTCCGGGCCAATGGCGGCGGGAACGAATTTAACGTCCTTGCCGAGCAATTCGGAAAGGCGGGCGGCAACGGGCTTCAGGGAAAAAGCGGGATCGGGTTCGTTTTTGGGACGGCCCAGATGAGAGGTAAGGACGAGGCGTGCGCCCTGGTCCAGCAGGAACTTGATGGTGGGGAGAGCAGCCACAATGCGGGCGTCATTGGTAATTTCCCCATCCTTGAGAGGGACGTTGAAATCCACGCGCATGAGGACTTCCTTTCCCTTGGCATCAAGGTCGCGAACAGTAAGTTTAGCCATATCGGTTTATATTGTCTGGTTCAATGAATAAAAAAGGGAGGGCATTTCTGCCCTCCCGGATAAATCCCCGCCCGCCCGGCAAACCCGGCCAGAAAAGCCGGAAAGTTGAAACAGGCGGACGGCAAGACTTGTCGTGCAACTGAAGAGCAAGCGTTGTCCAAAAGAACTTACTTGCCGCAGGAGCAGCCGCAGCCCAGGCTGTCGCCCAGTTTCTTCATGGCCTGGGCGGCGCGGTTGGAGTAACCCCATTCGTTGTCGTACCAGCCGCAGACCTTCACCAGGTTGCCGCCGACCACATACGTGAAGCCGGAGTCAAAGATGCAGGAGTGGGGGTCGGAAACGATGTCCTGAAGAACGAGCGCTTCTTCGGAGTAAGCCAGAATGCCCTTCAGCGGGCCTTCAGCGGCTTCCTTCATGGCGGCGTTTACTTCTTCCACGGTCACATCCTTCTTGAGCACGGCCACAAAGTCGGTCAGGGAACCGGTCGGAGTCGGAACGCGGAAGGAAGCGCCGTTCAGGGAGCCCTTCAGGTTCGGCATTACTTCACCAATGGCCTTGGCGGCGCCGGTGGTCGTCGGAATGATGTTGATCGCGGCGGCGCGGGCACGGCGGGGATCCTTATGCGGAAGGTCCAGAATGCGCTGGTCGTTCGTGTAGGAGTGAATCGTGCTCATCATGCCCTTTTCAACGCCGAACTTGTCGTCCAGCACCTTCACCATCGGAGCAAGGCAGTTGGTGGTGCAGGAAGCGTTGGAAACGATGTCGTGCTTGGCAGGATCGTATTCGCTGTCGTTGATGCCCAGAACGAAAGTCAGATCCGGATCCGGGGAGGGAGCGGAAATAAGAACCTTCTTGGCGCCGGCGTCAAGGTGCTTCTTGGCGGCGTCGCGCTTGGTGAACAGGCCGGTGGATTCCAGAACGACGTCCACGCCCAGATCCTTCCAAGGAAGGTTGGCGGGATCACGTTCCACGGTGATGAGGATCTTGTGACCGTCAACGACCAGATAATCACCCTCGATGGAAATTTCACCGTCAAACTTGCCCTGCGTGGAGTCATACTTGAGCAGGTGGGCGATCGTTTCGATAGGAGTCAGGTCATTGATGGCAACAACCTTGTTGCGTTCTTCCTTGGACATGGCGCGCAGTACGTTGCGACCAATGCGTCCAAAACCGTTAATAGCGTATTTGGCCATAAGATTGAGGGCTTCAGATTTGATTAATTACTAGTCCCGGACTTATTCAAGTACCATGGACGCTGCAAGTTTAAAAACGTTTCAACCAGCCGTCAACACTATTGTTCCCCCATCATGGCAGTATGTTCCCCAGCTTCCGCAAACAGGGAACAGTCCGCTAGGCGGACATGTTCTCTCATGAAAATCAAAAACTTGCAAAAATGAGCACCTTCCTCCGGAAGCTCCTTCAATTCATGGAGCGCAAAGCGGCGCGTATCAGCTCGTCCACGTCCGCATCCGGATGGTCCTTCAGATGGGCGGCTATCGCCTTGCGGGATTCCACCTGCTTGAACCCGAGCGCAATCAGCGCCAATTCCGCGTCCCCGGCGGCCTGGGAAGTAGCGCCCTGAGCCTGTGCTTCCCACGTGGCGGCCAGGCCCACTTTATCCTTCAGTTCCAGGACGATGCGTTCCGCTGTCTTTTTGCCCACCCCCTTGGCCCGCGCAATGCCGGAAACGTCTCCGCCCACAACCGCCTGCTTGAACTGCTCCACGGACAGGGAACCCAAAATGGCAATCGCCGTTGCCGGGCCGATTCCGGAAACACGTTCAATCAGCAGCAGGAAAATATCCCTTTCCGCATCCGTGGCAAAACCATACAGCACCTGCATGTTCTCCCGGACATGCAGGTAGGTTTTCAGCGTCAGCTCCCTGCCGGGAAGGGGATTCAGCCTGTCAAACGTGGACAGGGGCACAATCACTTCATACCCCACCCCATGAACATCCAGGATCAACCGCTGGGGATATGATTCCGCCACCGTGCCGCGCAGAAAAGCTATCATACCCTTAACGTGACACAATCCGGCCCGCGCGCAAGCCAAAAACGCATCCTCCGGAACCGCTTCCGTCATCTTTTCTGGAGCACGTGCAGCCTAACATGTTCCAGATCCTCCCGGTGGTAAAAGCAGCGCACGCGCAGTCCACGGGCTGTTTTCATCCTGCACCTGTATTCACGCAGCAGCCCTTTTTTCACCAGCCTGTAAACATAGCTGCGCACTACTCCCAGCATGCTGACAGCCCCGGCCATATCCATATAACACGGAGGCACGCGGCGGCGCACGGGCTCCCGTCCAGCAAGAACCCGCTCCACATCCAGCCGCCGCCAGTACAGGGCCAGGGGCCCCGTACCCTTGCGCACCACCCGGAAACGGACACCGTGGCGGTGCAGATACTGGCGCGCGGCGGAAGCGCTGCAGCAGAGCCGTGCCGCGACGGCGGATGTCTCCACAAATGCGCTACCCGCCTCCGTATAAGGCTGGCCGGACCTGGGATTCGTTCCGCGGCGGCGGATTTTGACATGTTCCGGGAAGCTCAATTTGGGATTGCTAATGTATTCACGCCCTCCCACGCCGATGAATGTTTTCTTAAAACGGTATATCATGATTAACGAGTTTTCACATTGGATTTACGAAGCCTCATGCAGCCGTTCCGCACGAAACTCTAACATATTTTGGAGATTCCAAAAATGCATTGAGTTTAAGAATGTTCAACATTTTTCTTTGTTTTTCTGTTTTTTACATTCATACTAAACTCATTTCACCGCAATATATGCCCGGAGACCATGCCGGCCAATCATGTGAAAAGGGCCTACGCGCCCATCGGGAAACTTATCCCCCTTAATCTTTTCCGGATCTCAAGCCTTCCATTCCCATAAACAAGAGGGTCTGGAAACAAATTTTCCCCCTTTTCCAGGCGTTCCTTTCCGATGCCGCAGGCTTTCAGGAAACAACTTCTTTCCCTCCACGATTCCACCATACGGCCTCCCCGAAAACATCCATTTCCGGCAAGAATCCTGAAGAAGGGAGCATGAGAAGACCTCCCGGTTTCACAAACCGCTGACGACACGCCCCTTCACTCCGCTCCCCGTTTCCCCATCCGCGTTTTTTCCGATATTTCCCCCATCATGAAAACCGGCCCAATAAAAAAACCCGGCTTCCTTGCGGAAAGCCGGGTATGGGAAAAATGCCTCAGGGAAGAAGTTTTGCCGGGCGCCCTTCAAAAATCCCGCGCTGAGGAACAAAAATGCGGTCATTGGGCTGGATGGGAATCGCCCTGTCCTTAATGGAAAAATAATCATACGTCACGGTTTTTCCACCGCGCGTCACCTGCACGTAGCGGGATCCCCAGTCCGTGATGTCGCCGGCGCCCACAATCGCCTCCAGAAGCGTCATGCCGCGCCGCCACAAAACATTCTTCTTCATAGCCACACCGCCGCTTACCAGAACGATGTGTTCCGTCAGTCGCGCATCCGAACTCTGCACCTTCACCAAAAACGTAGGGGCCGTGTACAGCTCCGCCTTCTTGTAGGCGGCCATCAGCATGTCTTCAATCTGGCGGGCCGTTTTGCCTACCACGCGCAGCACATCCTGCCCCGGAGGGAGCTGGGGCATGCGTATCGTTCCGTTCCCGTCCAACAGATACTGCCCGGAAATAGCGGTAGCGTCGTCGGCGGGAATGCCGCGCACCTGGATTTCAATGGTGCCCTGGGGCGGCACGGCATCCGGAGACTGGGCGGAGCCCAGCCCCGCCGGGCCCAGCATAAGACAAAGGATGGAACAAATATATTTTTTCATGGAGCAATGGGTTAATACAAATCTTCACTATCATGGGACTGGGTGGCTGCCAGCTCCTTGGCCTTTCCAGAACGTTCCACCTTCTTCATGGAAGAGGCATCCGCGTTCTCTCCGGAGGAAGCGCCATCCGCAGAATAATAGGAATAGTAAGTTGTGTAATACTGATATTGGTGATCGGACGTAATGTCCACATTATTCATCACCACGCCGGCCAGGTTGCCGCCCACGGACTCGATTACCTGCTTCTGCCTCAACAGGGCTTTCAGCGGCAGCTTGCGGGGCTGGACAACCATAAGAGTCATGTCCACCTCGCTTACAATGACGGCGGAGTCACTGACCCCCAGGATGGGAGGGGAATCCACCAGCACAATGTCAAAACGTTGCTTCACTTCCTGCAGCAATTCATTAAACTTGCGGGAATTCAAGGCGCCCGAAGGGTCAAAGGGAGTGGGTCCCGCAGGCATGACGTACAGGTTTTCAATGGGCGTCTGAAAAATGACTTCCTCCAGAGGATAATCTTCCAGCAGGTAGGAAGTCAGCCCTACCTCATTATCCAGCTCATAATACCGGTGAAGCTTGGAACGGCGCAGGTCGGCGTCAATCATCAGGGTGGCATACCCCCCCTGGGCACAAATATAGGCCAGATTGCACAGGGTGGTGGTCTTCCCTTCCCCGGCGCTCCCGGAAACAAAGGTCAGGGAAATTTCTTCCAGCCCTTTCTTATTGAATTCTATGTTCGTCCGCAAAATGCGGTAGGCTTCCGCATCCGGCCCCATGACATCGGAAGAATGCAGAATAGGCACATTCTTGGGAATAATGCCCAAGACGGGAACCTGAAGAGCCCGTTCCACATCTTCCATGGTCTTCACGGAGGTATCCATGAATTCCAGAAGCAAGGCCAATCCGATGCCCAGCAACAGACCGGCACCCGCTCCCACCGCCAGGTTAATGGTCACATTCGGCTTGTAGGGCGCAGCAGGATAGGTCGGCAGCTGATACATTTCAATTGCCTCACGGGGTACGCGCAAACGGGCAATCTCATCTTTGTACCGGGAATCCAGTTCCTTAAGCTGGTCCAGCGCAGCGTCATAATCACGGCTGGCCTGTTCATACATAGGAACCTGCAGGACGTGCTTCTGAAGATCCTCTTCCTTTTGGGCAACGGTCGCCTCCCAGTGCTTCCGGCTTGCGGCAACCATTTCCAGCTTGCTCTTCAGGGAAGAACGCAGGCCTATCAATTCCTTGTTCAGCTTATCCCCCAGAATCCTTTCCGTTTCCAGCAGCGCCAGCATTTTGGGATGCCTGGCGCCGATATTCTGGGATTTCAGATTTTCCTTTTCCTTGAGCTTGTCGGAAAATTCAGCATAGGTCTTACGGAGAGCGTCCGCCCCTACAGTCTCCGCATTCAGCAGGTCGGAACTGATCACGTAATCCAGCAACTTGTCGTCGGGCAGACGCTGCAATTCCTGCACATAGGAAGCCAGTTCCTTTTCCCTCCTTTCAAAATCCATGGCCTGCGCTTTGGCATTCCGGAATTCCTCTTCTTCCATACCGGCCGTCAGGGTGCTGCGGTGTTCACCGTTTCTCCAGGACGTAGGCAGGTAGGAGCTCTCCGCAATCAGCTTTTTGAGAGCCATCATTTTTTCATTGACGGCATCCTCCTGTTCCCGGAGGACATCCTTCAGGCTCTTGATGGCGGTTTCCACCAGACGGTTTTCGCGCATTTCACGGTCCTGCTTGTACGCCTCAGGCACCGCCTTGGCAATATTCTGCACCAGTTTGGGATCCGGACCGGAAACAATGACATCCACAAGGTCCGTGGCACGCACAGGGGCCACCTTAATCATGCCGGCCAGATTAGTCGCCGCCATTTCATCCGTCATCCCCCATTCCGCGGCAAGGTTCAGTTTTCTGGATACCACTTTAAGCACTTCGGCGGAAGTCAGCACGGAATACTGCATGGGAATGTAGTTGGCCGTCACGTTGGAAGTGGCAACCACGTCCCCCCCCCTGCCTATATCCATCACAGGCTTGGGCAGTTTAATCTGAAACTGGCTGGTCGCCCGGTAGGAGGGCGGCATCAAGAAAGTCACTACCACAGAAATGACCAGCACCAGAAGGAAAACAAGAAAGACTTCCTTCCAGCGATTTTTTAAAACTTGCAAATAGTCAATATTGCGTACGATGCGATCACTGTTCTGCTGATCCTGGGCACTCATGGAATATAGTAAGGCAGTAAGATAAAAACTCCTCTAATTGTGAATGAAAATTCGCAATTAGAGGAGTAAAGGCATTAATGGTCAGTCAAGACTTAGAAGCTGTAATTCACGCCGAAGGAGAACACGTTGCGGTTGTAGGAAGGCATCGGGTAGTTATAGCCGCTGTAGGAACCGTTCGTGTAGGAATATTGGGCCGTAAGGGCCAGGGCATTCGTCAGCAGAAGCTTGATACCGGCGGTAGCATTGAAAGTCAGGTTGGACGTGTCACTGTTGCTGATGGAACTCGGACGCGTATAATCGCTGGCAATCAGGTTTACTCCGCAATTCAGACTGACGCGGTGCGTCAGCTTCAGCGTGCTGTGTACCCCGAAACGCCACGTTTCATTGGAGTAATAGCTGGCGCCGTTGTAAGGGATGTAGGTATTCACCGCTTCGTTGGAATAACGGACGAACGTTCCGAGCATGAACCGGTCGCTCAAGCGGTGGTTTAAGCCGAATTCCGCGGAGGGATAGGTTTTTGTTCCGTAGTTCTCGACATACTTGAACTGAGGACCTACGCGCAGCGTAGCAGAAGTATTTTCGCTCACCGCATATTCAGCGCCGGCCATGACGAAGTTGGAAAATTCGTTATTGCCGTATTCGCGATTACAGTAGGAACCCGTCCAGCCCAGGGAAACAGCCAGACGTTCCGTCCATTTGTACCGGTTGGTGAAATTCATGCCAACATAATCGCGGTTATCCGTCTTGGCGGAATCCTCCTGATAGTCGATCATGGAGAAATTGGCACCCAGCGTCGTGGAATAGCGGGAAGTCCACGCCTTGCTCACGGAACTGGAAACATACACGTAAATGTAGTCGCCGTCCCGGCGGGCATTGGCAATACCGTTGGAATAGTTGGGTTCCGGCTGCCATGCAAAGGAGACGCTGCCGTTATAACGCAAAGTCTGGTCAAAACTATGGGAAAGTTTGGCGGACAGCGTGGAATTGGAAAGGGCTTCATTCGTTCCGCCATCAAGGTCTTTCAGGTAAAAAATACCCCCCAGCTTGGCGGAGAAAGAATATTGGGTCACGGCATCGTAGTTGGCCAGGGAGCACCCTATGTCCGTACTGATGAATGCGGATTCCTGCTTGTTATAATTGGAGGCGTTGACATTGTCGTCATACCCTCCCGCCAGGTTGAAGAACCACTTGAGAGGAAGGGACTCTTCCAGACCAACCGGACCCGCCAGCGTGTACAGAGACTGCCCGTTGGCATGGACGGCAAACATGCCGGCGGCCACCAGGGAGAGATAAAAAAGACTCTTCATGCTATTTTATTAAATAAGAATCAGGTTAATTGCCAGCAGCATTGGACACGGGAGCGGGGCTGGTGGGCGTGCCGCCCACAGGAAGACCGCCCGGCAGAACCAGGGAGCCCCCGGCAACATCTTCAACAGGCTTTACCAGGCCATGTTCCTGGACAGTTACCCCTGAGAGGGGGTTATCAGGAGTCTGGGCAGCCACGGCCACAGCAATGGAAGGAACAGTACCGGCTACCGGAGAATTGCCCAAAGCTTTTTCAACCGCTTCCGAAATGGGAGCCACGGATGCATACGGATGGGGCTGGGAGGAAACAGCGGAAGCGATCACATTGCGCACCTGTTCTTCCTTCACCCCGGGCCCGTAGCTCCGGACAGCGGCGGAAGCAACGGCAGGAGCGTTGGACGGGAAAGCGCCCGCAGCCATGGATACCATCGCACCCATCACATGATCGGACACACCAGCCTTAGCGGCATCGTTCAAAACTCCGGACACCGCTTTCATATCCAGAGCACCGGCTTTCAATCCGGCCTGAACAATATCTGCCATTTTCTTCATAAAAGCCTTTTCAACAGCGGAGGCTTTAACCTGATCAACAGCCGGAGCGGCTGCCGGAGAAGCAGTTTGCTGAGCCATACCGGGAAGGGTACCCGCAAACGCAAGTGCCAGCGCACTAAGCGCCGCCTTTGTCACGAACCTGGCTTTCATAAAGGAAGTATTTAGCAGGTGAATTTAATAAAAAAATGGAGCGGGTAACGGGAATCGAACCCGTATAATCAGCTTGGAAGGCTGGAGCTTTACCATTAAGCTATACCCGCGCAACGAACGCATTATGTTCAAATCACGGGATAAGACAAGTTTTTTTTTATTACTGCGTCAAAATAACAAAAAAAGAGGATACGTTTTTTCTGCGGTCTTGACATCCGGGCCTTCTGCCGCTAAATAGGCATCCGCATTTCATGCGGGCGTCGTTCAATGGTAGGACGCGAGCTTCCCAAGCTTGAGACGTGGGTTCGATTCCCATCGCCCGTACCAATTTGTTCCGCAAGTTATTGTTTATCAAAGCTTGCTTTTTTGTTTTCTTGAGACGGCAACATACATGGCAACGCCTGGAAACGGCCTTTCAAGACATTGTCCCACAGGCAGAAGACATGGTTTATCCGTAAAGAAGCCTTGTTCCGTGTGAATAAAAAAGACCTGGCAGCTACTCCCAATACGGGAACAGTCTGGGCAAGATGTCCGCGCCGGAAGCATTCGCCGCCGGCACGGACGTGAATTACAGGGAGAGGCTACCAGCCAAGAACAAATTTTCTCTGGATTTTAGCAAGAAGAAGTACTTTGCGGATCATTGTCCGGGTTTCATTAAGGAGGTTGAGATAGAGAAGCGCCCGTCGCATATCGGAGGCGTCTTCCGGACGCAGAATAATCTGCTGTTTGACGGCTTCCGCAAATTCCTCATCCAGGGCGTCCATGCCTGCCAGGCATTCGTCCAACCCGGTATAGTCATTGCTTTCCATCATTTCCCGGAAACGGGGGTAGAGGGAGGAAACACGGCTGTTCATTCCCCGCAGAAGCTCTATCCTTTCCAAATCCAGCCCTTCATGGTTGTTGTCTATATAGGCATGGCTGGCCGTAGTAATGTTGGAGAGGGATTCAAAGACGGAGGTAGCGTATTCCACCATCTGCACATAGCGCTTGCCTCGGTCGGCCTCTTTGTCCGGGAGTTCACGGACGACGGGCATGACTTCCATCGCCATTTTATCGCTCAGGGAACGGCGGATGCCGCGCGCTTCTTTCCGGAGTTTTTTCAGACGCTTCCTGTCCTCCACGTTCAGGGCCTCCAGATTCATTTCATAGATTTCCGCCATGCGCTTCATCAGTTCAATAATTTCCTCATTGTAGCGTGCGGCGGCAGCCGGATCCCGGTAATTGGCGGCCTGCGCCTGAGCTGCAGCCTGGGTTCTTTTACGATGGAGCCTGGAACTTTTCAGAAGCAGAAAAGCCGCCAGCGAACACATGGCGATGATGCCAAAGAGACCGCCATAAAGGATGCAGGCCGCCACAATGAAGCACATGGAAAACGCGGCAAAGGCCGTAAAAAACCACCCTGAAATCACCGTAATCACTCCGGTGATGCGATACACGGCGCTGTCCCGCCCCCAGGCCTTGTCCGCCAGGGAGGAACCCATCGCCACCATGAACGTCACATATGTGGTGGAAAGGGGAAGCCGAAGGGACGTGGCCAGAGAAATCAGCAGGGCAGCCACCGTCAAATTCACGGAAGCGCGAATGAGGTCGAAAGATGCACCGTTATCCGGCCCTTCCGGCACAGGCCGGAAGCGTTTTTCAATAAACCTCCCGACGCAGGAGGGCATGATTTTTTCCACCGCGCGGGAAGCATTCAGGGCATAGCGCACCGCCATGCGGGCCGGGGGGACGGAGCCGAACCGCTCTACTCCCCCGCCCTGCCTCGCCAGATTGACTTCCGTATCCGTAACGGTTTGCGCCTTTTTGGAGAACATGAGGGCCAGCACCATGATGACGCCCGCCCCCAGCAGGTAACGCCAATCCGCCGTGACGGGGGCCATCAGACCGCCCATGGACAGAGTGGTAAGGTCCGCCCCCTGCGCTGCTGCGGCGGCCGCAATTTCCATGGAAGACTGCCCCGCCATGAAAACGCCGATGAAGTTGACCAGGTCATTCCCGGCAAAGGAAAGGGCCAGGGCCATGGTGCCCGCGAGAACGGATACTTTCAGGATATTGACTTTGCAAAGATTCTGGAGCACGGCCATCAGGACGGTCCAGAATGCCAGGCTGCAGCAAACGTACAGCCAGATATGGGCGTCCAGGTGGCGGATCATATCCTTGGTGACCAGCGTGCTTCCCTTCAGCCCCTTGAAAATGGCAAAGTAAGTGATAGCCGTCAGGGCCACGCCGCACCAGACGGCGCCCAGGTATTTGAAGGATTTTTGATAGTTGAAGGAGAAGATGAGGCGGGAAATCCACATAACCGTTATCCCGCAAATGAAAGCGATAAAAACGGAGGAAAAAATGCCGGAGATGATCGCCAGAGCTTTGGAGGAATTGATGTAGCTGGACAATTCCTGAGCGACTCCCGGTTCCCCGGACCAAATTTTAAAGAGAGCTGCGGCCACGGCTCCGCCCAGCAGTTCAAAAACAATGGAAACCGTGGTGGAAGTGGGAAGGCCGAACGTGTTGAAAACGTCCAGCAGGATAACATCCGTCAACATGACCGCCAGAAAGATCAACATGATGTCATGGAAGGAAAACCGGGCCGGCATGAATACGCCGCTTCTGGCGATTTCCATCATGCCGCTGGAGAACAGCGAGCCGATGATGATACCCAAAGCGGCCACCAGCACAATCGTCCTGCGCGGAGCGGCCTTGGAACCGACGGCGGAGTTCAAAAAGTTGGCGGCGTCATTGGAAACTCCGACAACGAGGTCGAAGCAGGATAACACCAGTATCAGTCCTATGATAAAGTAATAGATCGGGTCCATATGCGTAATAAACGGCCCTCTATTACAGGAAGCCGCTCCCGCACTCCCGTTTTAAAACGTGAACATTCCGTCACATTTTCCCATACGCCCCTGCTTCCGGTCCTCAAAAAAGGAGGAGAGCGGATTCATCCGCCCTCCTCCCGCTTTCATTAAATGTAAAAAACAAAAAGCCTAACGGTCCACATGAAGGATATTTCCGTCAGGGGCAATCAGCACATCATAATCGTCACGGCTGTCCGCAACTTCCACCTTGTAACGGACAAGTTCTCCTTCAGTAATTTTTTCCGCTTCCTTAATCCGGCATCCCGGATAACGCTTCAAAACGGACGCACGGACGGCTTCCGGAAGAGAGGAAGCAGCTATTTCTTCCTTAATCCTCACAATTTTCCCATCAGGAGCAATCTTCACGTCAAACTGGAATCCGTTAATTCTAAATTCGGCTTCGTAGATCCTTTCCATGCCATGCATTTCAGAGTCCCATTCAATGGGACCGGCGTTCGGATAAGCACCCTTGATACTGGAAACGGCGGCAGCCGGAACGGAAGACTCCGGGATATCGGCCAGGGCAGAAGGCATGGCCAGTACCGCCGCCGCAAACAATATGTTCTTATGCAGCTTTTTCATGTTATGATTAGACAAATATGTTCTATAATCATTCAATATTTTTCTAAACTCTGAACATCCTGTGCAGCTTTTTTCCCGAAACCGGCTCCTGATGAAGCATATTAAAAAAGGCTCCCCGGAAAAACCGGGGAGCCTTGAAGCCGATTGCCTTGGTCTCGAAGAAACGGACGGGGCTTACATCATGCCCATGCCGCCCATTCCTCCCATGCCGCCCATGTCGGAAGCTCCGGAGCCGCAGCTGCAGCTCTTCTTCTCGGGCTTGTCGGCAATGACGCATTCCGTGGTAAGCAGCAGGCCGGCGATGGAGGCCGCATTCTGCAGAGCGGAACGGGTCACCTTGGTCGGATCCACCACGCCGGCGGAAAGCAGGTCTTCATACTTGTCCGTGGCCACGTTGTAACCTTCGGCAGTATTCTTCATGCCTTTCACGTTGGCGACGATGAGGGCTCCTTCGCGGCCGGCATTGCAGGCCAGCTGGCGGAGCGGGGCTTCCACAGCGCGATAAACGATCTGGGCGCCGGTTGCTTCATCACCTTCCAGTTTGAGGGTGTCAATGGCTTTCTGGGCGCGAATCAGCGCCACGCCGCCGCCGGGAACGATGCCTTCTTCCACCGCAGCGCGGGTAGCGTGCAGGGCGTCGTCCACACGGGCCTTCTTTTCCTTCATTTCCGTTTCCGTAGCGGCACCCACGTGGATGACGGCCACGCCGCCGGCCAGCTTGGCCAGGCGTTCCTGGAGTTTTTCGCGGTCGTAGTCGGACGTGGTGTCCTTGATCTGGCGGCGAATCTGGGAAATGCGGGCTTCAATATCGGAAGATTTGCCGGAACCTTCCACGATAACGGTTTCATCCTTGGAAACAACCACGCGCTTGGCCTGGCCGAGGTCTTCGATGCCCACGTTTTCCAGCTTGATGCCCAGGTCTTCCGTGATGCACTTGCCGCCGGTAAGGATGGCGATGTCTTCCATCATGGCCTTGCGGCGGTCGCCGAAGCCGGGAGCCTTGACCGCGCAGATGTTCAGCACGCCGCGCAGACGGTTGACTACCAGGGTGGCGAGGGCTTCGCCTTCAATGTCTTCCGCAATTACCAGGAAGGGCCGGCCGCTCTTGGCCACTTTTTCAAGCAGCGGAAGGAAGTCCTTCAGGTTGTTGATTTTCTTTTCGTGGATGAGGATGTAGGGGTTTTCCAGCACCGCTTCCATCGTTTCCGCGTTCGTCACGAAGTAGGGGGACAGGTATCCCTTGTCAAACTGCATGCCTTCCACCACGTCCAGCGTAGTTTCAATGCCCTTGGCTTCTTCCACGGTGATGGTGCCGTCCTTGCCCACCTTGTCCATGGCTTCCGCGATGATGTTGCCGATTTCGGCGTCCCAGTTGGCGGAGACGGTAGCGACCTGAGCCACTTCCTTGCTGGAGTCGACAGGCTTGCTGATCTTCTTGAGTTCTTCCACAACGGAATCCGCAGCCTTCATGATGCCCCTCTGGAGGGAGATGGGGTTAGCCCCGGCAGTAACGTTGCGCAGGCCTTCGCGGTAAATGCTTTCAGCCAGCACGGTAGCGGTAGTAGTGCCGTCGCCGGCCACATCATTGGTTTTGGAAGATACTTCCCGGACAAGCTGGGCGCCCATGTTTTCAAACGGGTCTTCCAGTTCAATTTCCTTGGCCACGGTTACGCCGTCCTTGGTGATGAGGGGGGAACCGAATTTTTTGTCAATCACTACGTTGCGGCCGGCAGGGCCCAGCGTGCTCTTGACAGCCTTGGCAATCTGTTCCACGCCGCGGAGCAGAGCCTGGCGGGCGGTTTCGTCAAATTGGATTTGTTTAGCCATAATGTTAAATATTTAAAATGATGTTGAATGTGTGTGTGGTGCCATTTAGCCGATGATGGCCAGAATATCGTTTTCAGACAGGATAAGGTAGTCTTCCCCGTCCAGTTTGATTTCCGTGCCGCCGTACTTGGAAATAAGCACGCGGTCTCCGGGCTTCACGGTAAATTCAATCAGGGCGCCTTTTTCATCGCGGCCGCCGGTGCCTACGGAGATCACTTCGGCTTCCTGGGGTTTTTCCTTGGCGGTATCCGGCAGGAACAGGCCGCCGGCCGTCTTGGTTTCAGCTTCAATGCGCTTGACCAGCACACGTTGTCCTAGGGGTTTGATGTTTGCCATAGTATGTTTTTTGATGTTGTTGTAGATGAGTAATACGGGATGTAATGTTCCGCCGGAGGGGGAATTGCTTCCCCCTCCGGCGGGAAGGGGGTTGCTTATTTATCGTCGTCCACGATTTCAGCGTCCACCACGCGGCCTTTCGCCTTGCGGGGACCGTCGGAAGGCTCTTCTTCGGCAGGGGCGCCCGGCATGGGGCCGGCTGCCCCGGCGGACTGCTGGGCGGCTTCCGCCGCCTTGTACAGGGCTTCCAGACGGGATTCCAGGTCTTCCTTGCCAGCCTTGATCGCCGTGACGTCCTTTTTGGAGACGGCTTCCTTGAGACGCGTTACCTTGTCTTCTATTTCACGCTTGAGGTCTGCGGGCAGCTTGTCCCCCATATCCTTAAGCTGGCGCTCCACGGAGAAGCAGAGGGAGTCAGCCTGGTTAATGGTGTCAATTTCCTCAGCGCGTTTCTTGTCTTCTTCCGCGTGGGCTTCCGCATCGCGCTTGGCGCGCTCAATTTCATCCTTGGAAAGGCCGCTGGAGCCCTGGATGGAAATTTTCTGCTCCTTGCCGGTGCCCTTGTCCTTGGCGGATACATGCAGAATGCCGTTGGCGTCAATGTCAAAGGTCACTTCAATCTGCGGCACGCCGCGCGGAGCGGGGGAAATGCCGTCCAGCTTGAAGTTGCCGAGGAGCTTGTTATCCTCAAACATCTTGCGTTCGCCCTGGCAAATGCGGATATCCACGGCGGGCTGGTTGTCAGCGGCGGTGGAGAACACCTGGCTCTTGCGCACCGGAATGGTCGTGTTGCGTTCGATCATCGGAGTGGCGATGCCGCCCATCGTTTCAATGGACAAGGTCAGAGGAGTCACGTCCAGCAGAAGCACGTCATTCACGTCCCCCTGAAGCACGCCGCCCTGAATAGCGGCGCCCAGGGCCACCACTTCATCCGGGTTCACGCCCTTGTGGGGTTCCTTGCCGGCCAGCGTATGGGCCATTTCCTGCACGGCGGGCATGCGGGTCATGCCGCCCACCAGCACCAGCTCGTCAATGTCCCCGGTTTTCAACCCGGACGCAGCAATGCAGTCCAGCACAGGCTTGCGGGTGCGGTCCAGAAGGTCTTCCGTGAGCTGTTCCAGCTTGGGGCGGCTCAGCGTCAGTTGGATATGCTTGGGACCGGAAGCGTCCGCCGTGATGAACGGCAGGCTGATGTCATAGCTCTGGGTGGAGGAAAGGGCGATCTTGGCCTTTTCCGCTTCTTCCTTGATGCGCTGAATGGCATCAGGCTGGTTGGAAAGATCCATGCCGGAGTCTTTCTTGAACTCGCCTATAATCCAGTTGATGATTGCGTTGTCCCAGTCATCGCCGCCTAAGTGGGTGTCACCGTCGGAAGCCTTCACCTCAAACACTCCGTCGCCGATTTCCAGCACGGAAATATCAAAGGTGCCGCCGCCGAGGTCATATACGGCAATGTTTTCATTGGACTTTTTGTCCAAGCCGTAGGCCAGGGCCGCCGCCGTCGGTTCATTGATAATGCGGCGCACTTTAAGGCCTGCGATTTCACCGGCGGCCTTGGTCGCGTTGCGCTGGGCGTCATTGAAATAGGCGGGGACGGTAATCACGGCCTCCGTAATCGTTTCGCCAAGTTTGGATTCCGCATCGGCTTTCAGCTTGGCCAGCACCATGGAAGCGATTTCCTGGGGGGAAAAGGTCTTCTTTTCACCGCCCACATCCACGCGGATGTAGGCATCTCCGTTGGGAGCTTCCACAATTTCGTACGGCACCTTTTTATCTTCTTCCGTCAGTTCACTGTACTTACGGCCGATGAGGCGCTTGGAGGAAAACACGGTGTTTTTCGGGTTGGTTACCGCCTGACGTTTGGCGGCCTGCCCCACGAGGCGTTCACCGCTTTTGGTGAAAGCAACAATGGAGGGAGTGGTGCGCGCACCTTCGCTGTTTTCAAGTACGGTACCCTGACCGCCTTCCATCACAGCCATGCACGAGTTGGTCGTGCCAAGGTCGATTCCTAATATTTTAGCCATATCGTTATTTTAGATTGTTTTGAATGGATTTCGTTGAGATTTGATTTCCTCATGACCTGAAGCATCATGCAGGCAAACTCATATTCTTGCCTCTTTTGTTGCAAATGGCATGCCAATCTGGCAAGGCATACTGAAAAATAAACGCAAATGTCATATTATAATCATATTACGCTGTTTTTCCTTTCATTCCTCTATTTTCCCGACAAAGGAAAACGGGACATAATGTCACACCAGAAAAGAGACAAAATGTCACACAAAGTCATTTTGTCCCACTTCCGGGGGAAACCGGATAAAGGCCGTTCCGTCATGAATCCCCCGTGCCGGGAGAAGTTTCCGCGTCCTCCATGGTTCCGCATTTGCCATATGCCAGGCGCTTCATAAAATCCTTGTAAAGCACCGTTTCCATACGGCCGTCGCCGTATTCCAGCACTGCGCTCATGGTTTCCACCCAGTCCCCGCAATTCAGATACCTCACCTTTCCCACCATGGTATCCGCCGGATGATGCACATGCCCGGCGATGATGCCGTCACACTGCCTCTTTACCGCCAGGCGTTGAAGCTGTTCCTCATATTTTCCGATAAAATTGACGGCAGATTTCACGCGGCCCTTGATGGCGCGGGAAACGGAATAATATTCCCTGCCCCGCCAGGCGCGGTATTTGTTGTAAAACCGGTTGACCATCAGCAAAACGTCATAACCCAGAGAGCCGAGCATCGCCAGCCACCGGTAATTGGTGGAAATGGCGTCAAAACCGTCCCCATGCACGCACAGGTAGCGTCTTCCATCCGCAGCCTGGTGCACGTACTCCCTGGCAATTTTCAAACCGCCCAGATGAAAAGGCAGGAATTTTTCCAGAATATCATCGTGGTTTCCGCGCAGGTACAGGACTTCCACATCCTCCTGTTCCATCTTTTTCAACAAGGTGCGGACAAAGCGCGTATGCCTCCGCCGCCAGCGGCTGCCGCGGGACAAAGCCCAGGCATCCACAATATCCCCCACCAGCACAATTTTTCCAGCCCGGACATGTTTCAGAAACTTCCGGCATTCGTCCGCCTTGCAGTCTTTCGTTCCCAGATGAAGGTCCGACAAAAAAACCGTGCGGCATTCCAGCACGGCATCCCGCGGGGGGCGGGCGCAGCCGGTCCCGTTTTCCTCCCGGGCCACGGAAGCCAGCAGTTCTTCAAACCTGTCATGGATGGAATCCCAAGTTCTGGAATTCACCGTCCTGCGGGCCTGTTTCCCAAGCCTCCGGATCATCTCCCCGTCTTCCAGCAGACGGCGCATGGCGGAATAAAACCCCTCTTCATCCCCTTTCTCCGCCTGAAGGCCGTTGATGCCGTCCAGCACCATATCTGCGGAAGCGGCATACCGGTAGCTGACCGTAGCCAAACCGCTGGCCATGCCTTCCAGCAAAACGTTCCCGAAAGTTTCCGTCTCACTGGCGAACAGCAAAACGTCCATGGCGGCATAATGGCGCGCCAGGTCTTCCCCACGGCGCATTCCGCAAAAAACGGCATCAGGAAACTCACTGCGCAGGCTGTTCATCATGGGGCCGTCCCCTACCACCACCATTTTCATGCCGCAATCCGGAAACTCCCTCTGCAAGCGCGTGTACAGCCCCAGGGCCGTCACCAGGTTCTTTTCCCGCGCCAGACGCCCCACGACGCCAAATACCACTTCATCCCGCCAGACGCCCCATGACTGGCGCAGGGAAGCATCCCTCCTGGCGGGATCAAACAGGACGGCATCCACTCCGCGCCCCATGACGGAAAGGCGTTCAAACCCCATCCCCTCCAGCGTACGGCGCATTTCCTCCGTGGGAACCACTGTCATCCCTGCCCTGTTGTGGAGTTTGCGCAGGTAATTCACGGCGGCCGTTTCCAGTCTGGAGAAATGGTAATCCTTCATATACTGGTGGAAATTGGTATGGAATCCCATCACCACGGGAACCTCCAGCGTACGGGCGGCCTTCACGGCAGACGCTCCCATGGGGCTTTCCGTAGCCACGTATACCACATCCGGCCTTTTTTTCATCCATCTGGCGCGGAACCTGTCTGCAGAAGGCAGCCCTATCTTCACCTCATGGTACATGGGGAGGGGAAGGGACGGCATAGCCGTCTCCCCAGGGTCGAAAGAGCCGTTCCGTTCAGAAGCCCTCATCACATGCACCAGATGCCCGCGCATCCGGAGGCCGCCGACCAGACGCCCCAGCGTCAGGGCCACTCCATTTATATCAGGTTCATACGTATCCGTTACCACATCAATTCTCATGTACCGGTACCATGAGCGGAATGGCTTCCTCAAACAAGATGCGGCCGGAAACGAAACCGTCACAAACATCCGGTTATGCTCGCAGCCCCGGCAAAATCAACAGCCGCTCCGGAGCAATTCCGCCACGGCCTTCCCGTTTTTCCCGTACGGGTACGTATCATGAGCCCTCTTTTTTTATCAGGACATCTTCCAAAACTGCGTATTACTGCAAAAAAAGAAACAGCCCATTGAATATCAAACGCTCTCAATCCATGCGCGTTCATCTGCGCATTTCAAATCCGCAGTCAATCAAATTTTTTGAGAAAAAAGGACTTTCATCGTATAGAGAAAGAAAAAAATCACAACGCATCCTGAAAGAAACAATCCCCAATATTGATTTTATCCATTGATAATAAAATCAATAAGGAAGCACCAGTTCCTTTTTTCGCTGACATGCGGATTTGAAATCCGCCACAATGCATGCATATGGGATACACAAAACGGAAATGAATGAATATTCAGAAAGACTTTTAATAAAAATAATAACGATTCCCATGTAAAAAAAACGGAAGAATGAGGCGGGACAACAGACGCGCCTTTCCGCCTTTTTCACTTCAGAAAAACAGGATGCATATTTTTAATATGCTGATAACAAAAAGATTAACCAACATTTTTCAACCTATTTTAAACACTGCGGATTAGGAATCCGACGTCAATATCAGTTTTTCATACCAAATGCATTTCTCCAAAATCATCCATCATTTCCCCGGATACAACCCTCAACAGAATAAATTTGTTAGAACAAAATATAAATTATTGATTGTAATATACTTGCTTTTCATAGAAACATCTTTGAACACTTCATTCGGATTCCTAATCCGCTATTGAAGCACCACTTCCATCCCTGCCCTATCTATCCCATGAAATTGACCAATTGCTATCGCTACATGGCTGTGCTTTATACAGCTTCCTGCGGCGCCGCCTCGCCTCTTTACGGACCCTTGGAAACAGGTTTGCAGGAATCCCAGCTTCTGAATTCCCTGAAAACCTGCAAATCCCTGGAAGGGCCGGAAACAGACGCCTACCTGAGCCGTACAGGGCTGAACGGAGCCTACAAGACGAAAAAACCTATTGGAGGCCTTTTCTTCTCCCTGCATTTCGAGTACGGAAAGGATGGAGGTCTGAAAGCCGTTTCCTTTTACTCCACCACCAAAGCGGGTAAAGAGGAATACGATACGCGCCTGAAATCCCTGTACAAGCGCATGCTGAACGGCCTGACGGGACTTTACGGCCCCCCCATGAACCTGCCGGACTGGATTGAGAAGGAATCTCTGCCAGCAGAGCGCGTTTTGTACATGCACATGTGGCGCCTCCAGCCGGGCTGCTTTCTGATGGCCGGGCTGGCCAATATGGGCGCTTCCGGCTACATTCCCGTTTTCCGAATATCCCCGCCTTCCGGCATGCCTCCCAAATCCAGGAAAGACAGGAACAAACTTAAATCCGAATGGGCGGCGATTCCCGAATTTTACGAATTCATCAAAGCGGAACGCTTCCTGGCCAATGCGGTATTCGCCATGTCCCATAAAAAATACCCGGACGCGCTGCAGCTCTTCCAAAAAGCGGCGGATCTGGGCAGCCCCAACGGATACTGGGGACTGGCCCACCTGTACAGGCTGGGACCCGACGGAGTGGAAAAAAACATGCGCCTGGCGGATGAATACACCAGAAAATCCGCCCTGTCGGGATTTGCGAGGGCTGCCATGAAATTCGGAAAAACGTGGGACCAATTCTGCAAGAGCCAGGACTTCACGGAAGCGGAAGCCAGGGAATGGCAAAACAGGAATCTTCGCGCCGCCAGAGCCGGCTACGCCTCCGAGCAATACAACATGGGAATCATCTGCCTGTACGGATTCGGCGTGGAAAAAAACCTGGAAACTGCCCGGGAATGGCTGGAAAAGGCAGCCTCCCAGGACCATGCACAGGCCAAAGCGGCATTAAAAGCGTTGCCCGATGCCGGGACAGGTAAAGACACTCCCTCCTGAACCATCTCCCAACAACCAGTTCCCCATACCAAGCCGGCTACGCTTTCCCCCGGAAGCGCACAGAGCCGCTCCGGCACCCCTATGAAACACCGGACCGGCAGGGAAGCGGGTTCCACCGCTTCCCTGCCACAAAACGCCAATCATGCAGCACCAGGAATCAGCAGATGCGGGGAAGCTGCATTCCTGAAGGCATCGTCAACACCCGCTCCACTCCAAGAAGTCCCGTCATCAGCAGGGGCGCCGTCCCCAATTCCTCCACACGGCCTATGACGCAGGCTCCGGCAGATACGCTGCAGCCGCGCATCAGGTTCAGGGCCTCTTCCTCATGCTCCCGTGGGAGAACAGCCAGATAACGTCCCTCACAGGCCACTTGAAGAGGGTCCAGTCCCAACAGCCCGCACGCCGCCCTGACATCCTCACGCACGGGAATGGACATTTCATTCAGCTTCACTGTCAGGCCGGCAGATTCCGCAATCTCCGCAAGAGTGGCGGTCAACCCGCCGCGGGTCACGTCACGCAGGCAATGCACGGGAATACCGGCACGAATGACGGCGGCCACGGATTCATGCAACGGAGCGGAATCACTTTCCAGGCCGTCTCCGAAAGACAGCCCGGCGCGCAGGCTCATAATCGTCATGCCGTGCCTCCCCAAATCCCCGCTGAGCAGCACGGAATCCCCCGGACGAACGGAAGAAGGGCTGATCTCCAACCCATGGCGCACGATGCCAACCCCGGCAGTATTAATGTAAATGCCGTCCCCCTTTCCGCGCTCCACCACTTTTGTATCCCCCGTCACAATACGGACGCCCGCCGCACGGGCCGCGGCAGCCATATCTTGTGCCACGCGGGCCAGGACTTCCAGCGGAAGCCCTTCTTCCAGAATAAAGCCCGCCGTCAAATACAACGGATCCGCGCCGCTCATGGCGAGATCATTCACCGTTCCGTGCACCGCCAGTGAACCGATGGAGCCACCGGGAAACTCCAAAGGCTGCACCACAAAGCTGTCCGTCGTCATCGCCAGCCTCCCCGGAGGAATCTCCAATACGGCGGCGTCATTCTGCACGCCTCCGGAAGGGCACCCGAAGGCGCTCAGAAACACGGAACGGATCAGCTCATTCATCAAGCGGCCTCCGCCGCCGTGAGCCATCTGGATACGGTCGGAAACAGGCTCCGGAACAGGACACTCAAACATGACATCAACTTCTTTTATAATGATAATAAGCGGCGCAAGCCCCTTCCCCGGACACCATGGGAGCCCCCAGCGGGGCCAGCGGCGTGCAGGACGATCCGAAAAAAGGGCACTCTCCAGGACGAATCAGCCCCCTCAGCACCTGCCCGGCCAGGCATCCGGAAGCTTCATCCGCTCCCGGCCTCCCCTTTCCGCATTCAAAACGCAGAACGGCATCCATGTCATTCCACTCACGGCGCAGCCTCATGCCGCCGCCGGGAATCAGCCCCAGACCGCGCCAACGGCGGTCTTCCGGCTCAAAAACTTCATTCATTCTTTCCTGTGCCGCCCTGTTCCCACCGGGCTTCACATAACGTCCGTACGCATTCCGCACTGCATATTCCCCGGCTTCCAGCTGGCGGACGCACATCAGAATGCCGCGGAGCAGGTCCGGCGCCTCAAACCCCGTCACCACCATGGGCGTCCGGTAACGGGCGGCCAAACGCCCGTAATCCATTTCCCCCGTGACGGCGCAGACATGGCCGGGAGCCAAAAAAGCGTCCGGCCTTCCCTCATCCTGGTCCATCAGCCATTCCAGAGCCGGGGGGACCAGCACATGGGCGCAGAGAACGGAAAAATTGGCATATCCCAGTGCACGGGCCTGCTGCAGGGCAAGAGCCGTAGCCGGGGCCGTCGTCTCAAAACCTACGGCGAAAAACACCACTTCCGTATCCGGATGGCTTCCGGCATAAGCGACCGCTTCCAGCGGAGAATACATCAAAAGCACGTTCCCTCCCCCGGCCTTGGCGGAAAACAAATCCCCGCGGGAGCCCGGCACCCGCATCATATCCCCGTAGCTGCACAAAACCACGCCGGGCCTCAGGCTTAATTCCACGGCCTGGTCAATCAACTCCACCGCCGTAACGCAGACCGGACAGCCGGGACCATGAATCAGGCGCAGGCCGGGAGGCAGCAACTCCTCCAGCCCCAGAGAAGCAATCGCATGCGTCTGGCCTCCGCATACCTCCATTACCGCCCACGGACGCGTCACAGCGTGGCGCAATTCTTCAATCAGCTGCCGGGCTTCCTCCTGCATAAATCATTATTTGAATTCGGAAAACGCCCCTCCCTACAGCGGATCCGTATTTTCCACAATTTCTCTCATTTCCCTGCGGGTTTGAAGAGCGGTCTCCTCGTCCAGCACGCTCAGGGCCATGCCCACGTGAACGATGACGTAATCCCCCGGCACGGCTTCCGGCACACAGGCCAGGTTCACTTCACGGCTCACGCCGCCAAAATCCACCACCCCCAATCTGAACAAAGGGTCCGTCTCATTGACGCTCACAATCTTTCCGGGAACGGCCAAACACATATTCTATCCTTTCCATTGGCGTACGACCGCCGCAACCTGCCCCAGGGAAATTCCCCCGTCATTGCACGGCACCCGCTGGGGCAGAGCCAACTGGCACCTTCTAGACTGGGCCATCCCCGCCAGTCCTTCAAGCAAAAAGGCATTCTGAAAACATCCGCCGCCCAGCACCAGCCTATCCAGGCAGAAACGCTCCGCCACGTCAAAGACCAGATTCACCAGGCTCTCATGAAACTTGCGGGCGATGCAGCCGCGGGAAACGCCTTCCAACAAATCTTCATCCACAGACTTCATCAACGGCCGCCAATCCAGTTCCAGCAATCCCTCTTCTTCATGCATGACCCATTCATACGCGTCCCCCGGCATTTTTTCCCCGGAAGCTTCCGCGGCCCATGATTCCAACATCATGGCGGCATGGCCCTCACACCCCGCCGCACCTTCAAAACCGCACCAGAAAGCCACGGCATCAAACAACCGCCCCATGGACGAGGAGGACGGACAATGGATATTCCGGGCCATCATCGCCTCCAGAACTTCGCGTTTCCGCACAGGCAGCCCCCTCTCCAGACGCTTATCAAGACCCTCCGTACGCCACGGCCCCATCTGACGGGCCAGGGAACAGGCGCACCGGGAAGGCTCCCGAACCGCTTCGTCCCCACCGGGCAGAAGAAACGGCCTGATGCGGGCCACCCTGCGCGGCTCACCCTCTTCCTCCAACACAAAAAATTCCCCTCCCCATACCGTTCCGTCCGTACCGAACCCCGTCCCGTCCCAAGCTATGCCCAAAGCGGGAAACGGCGTTTCATTTTCCACGGCGCAGGCCAGCACATGAGCCTGATGATGCTGCACAGGGACAACCGTCGCATTCCACTTCCGCGCCAGACGCCGGCCAAGGGCAAAAGTGGGGCCGTCCGGATGGGCGTCCACGGCAATTACCTGCGGAACGGCATCCAGGGTTCTGCCCAGCGCCTCCACCGTCCGCTCAAAAGCGTTCAGGGAAGCCGCACTGCTCAGGTCACCGAGATGCTGGCTCATGACAGCCACGCCCCTTTTCAGCCAGCAGATGGTATTCTTCAGTCCGGCCCCCAGGGCGAGCACGTCGGGAGCCGCCGCAGATGTGCGCCACACAGGCCGCGGGGCATATCCGCGAGCGCGGCGAACCATCATGACCCTGCCGTCCGTAACGCGGGCCACGGAATCGTCCACGGGCCGCACTACCGGACGGTCATGCACAAAAAACACATCCGCCACATGGCCCAGTTTCTCCAGCCCCTCCTCCACGGAGACGCACAGGGGCTCGCCGCTCAGGTTCCCGCTGGTCACCACCAGAGGCTTTCCCCACACATCCATCAGCAGCGCATGAAGAGGGGAAGACGGAAGCATTATCCCCACAAAACGGCTGAACATGCACACGGAAGGCGCCAGATCCACATCCTTCCTCCCCCGGGCCAGCACAATGGGGGCGGCCGGAGAAGCCAGCAGGCGCCTTTCCTCCTCCGACAGGCGGCACAGCCTCTCCGCCGCAGCCACATCCGGCACCATCACGGCAAAAGGCTTGGCGTCACGCTCCTTCAACCGCCGGAGACGCCTGACGGCAGCTTCCGAAGAAGCATCCGCCAGCAATTGAAAACCTCCTACGCCCAGCAGGGCCACAATCAAACCGTCCGCCAGCACCCATGCCACCTGTGCCGCGGGGGTATCAAACCCATGGCCGAACCCCAGTTCTGAACCATCTGAAAACAGCACCTTCACGGAAGGTCCGCAGGACGGGCAGCCGATAGGCTGTGCGTGAAAACGCCTGTCCTCCACATCCTGGTACTCCCTCCGGCACTCCGGACACATTCGGAACCCCTTCATGCTGGTTCTCGCTCGGTCATACGGCATTGTCTCAATAATGGAATAGCGGGGACCGCAGTGCGTGCAGTTGGTAAACGGATAATGATACCGGCGGGAAGACGGGTCGTGCATTTCTTCCAGGCACTCCGGGCACGGAGCCAGATCCGGCAGCATCACCGGAACGCCTCCGGGGGTGGAATCGCTTTCCTCAATGCGGAATTCCTCAAAACCGGCAGGCTCGCATACGGTCCGCTCCACTCCATAAACCCGGGCATGCTCCGGCAGGCCGTCCATCAGCGCGGTCCAGAAACGCTCCGGAGCGCCGGGCTCACCTTCCACATGAATCTCCACGCCGGACTCCGTATTGCGCACAAACCCTTTCAATCCGTGCCGTACCGCCAAACGGTACACATGGGGACGGAAGCCGACCCCCTGAACCATGCCGGCTATCTCAAATTTCAATGCCGCGGCGGCCTGTTCAATGGTGGTGATGGCCATGATGCTGAATCGTGCCTTCCCGGGCGCGGCGCGCACGTTCCACAATCTCCTCGCACCAGGCCTCCATTCCTTCGCCGGTCTTGGAAGAAACCTCAATCACGTGCGCATGGTGAGCCACCTTGTTCAGCGCGGCCAGGGCGGCGTCACGGTTAAAATCCACGGCATCCGCCAGATCGGACTTGGTCACCAGGGCAACATCCGCAGAATGGAACATGGGAGGATATTTCAACGGCTTGTCCTCACCCTCCGTCACGGAAAGCAGCACCACGCGCACGCCTTCCCCCAGGTCATAGGAAGCCGGGCAAACCAGATTGCCCACATTCTCAATAATCAAAACGTCGAGATCGTCCAGAGGCATTTTCTTCATGGCCTCCGCAATCATGCGGGCGTCCAGATGGCACATGGTGCCCGTTGTAATCTGCACCACGGGGATATCCGCTCGGCTCAGGCGTTCCGCATCATTATCCGTCGCCAAATCCCCTACGATAACCCCCATGCGCACACGGCCGCGGAGCATCTCCGCCGTCTTCTGCAACAGAGAAGTCTTTCCTGACCCCGGAGAAGAAAAAACATTGATAACCAAAAGGTTTTTTGCAGCAAAAAAACCTCTGTTGCGCTCTGCCAGCCGGTCATTGGCATCCAACACCGGAACATGGACGTCCATGCCGTGGCCGTGACTTTCATGGGAGAACTCCCCCCCGCATCCACATTCTTTACACATAATCAATACTGATATTAGATTCCCAAAGAGAAAAAAAACTCATTCGTTTCACGTCATACTCCTATGAAATCAAACAAAACTGCCCCGGTTTTCTTTTTAAAGCGGGAGGAAAATATTTTTCTATAAAGGGAAAGATGAAATGCTCCATACGCAGAAAAACTTTTGAGAACACCTTCTTATCATTTCCCCTTGCTGTTCAATATCATTGTTTGACATCCGGTTACAAATCCGCAGGCACTTAAACCTTCATTCCCCATAGCCCGCGCAAAAAATCCGGATCATTATAAAAAACACTAAAATCGCCAATAATTAATCCTTTTCCCATTTCCCTCACTTCATGTAAAACCGGAATAACCGTCCCCATCCTCCTGCATAGGGTCATTCATCTGGTTTCCACCGAAATTCCTTCATCATAAGCATGTGGACTTGCCAAGGCATAGGAATTCTGTAAACTGTTTCGTCCTCAGACAACATCCTTTTTTCCAGGTTATGCCAGACGCTCGCTTTCAACCACTTCCCGGATTCCGCGATTTTGCACCGGCGGATTGCGCCGTGCGCAACTATCTTTTCAACGCATGGAAGAAGGTGGCGCATCGTTACGGATTCCTGGAATGGGAGGGCCCGACTGTGGAAGCCACGGAGCTTTATCTTAAAAAGAGCGGAGGCGAGCTGCCCACCCAGCTCTTCCGCTTCACGGACCAGGGGGACCGGGACATCACCATCCGCCCGGAACTCACCGCCTCCCTGGGACGCATTGCAGCCGCCTACCAGCGCGAATACACCAAACCGCTCAAGTGGTTTGAAATCGGCTCATGCTTCCGTTATGAAAAACCCCAGAAAGGGCGTCTGCGCGAATTTTATCAATTCAATGCGGATATTCTGGGAGAAGCCTCCGCGTGGGCGGATTCCGAACTGATAGCCCTGGCCATCGACTGCATGAGGGAACTGGGCTTTACGCAAAACGACTTCATTGTGCGCGTCTCTGACCGGGAAGCCTGGATCAGGTTTGCTTCGGAACACGGCGTGCAGGAACAGGATATTCCCGCTTTCCTCGGCATCGTGGACAAATTTGAACGTGACCGCCCGGAAGAATGCCAGCGCAAGCTGGACGCCTTTCATATCAGCCGCGGCGATCTGGTGGCCTTCATTGAAAACCCGCCCGCCGGAGCGTCCGAACGCTATGACATCCTGATGAAAGACCTGACGGCCCGCGGGCTGGACGGCTATGTCAAGCTGGACTTATCCGTAGTGCGCGGACTGGCCTACTACACCGGTCTGGTTTTTGAAATCTTTGACACACAGCGCAGCCTGCGCGCCGTAGCCGGTGGAGGACGTTACGACACGCTGGTAGGCGCCCTTTCCAACAACGCAGTGGACATGCCGGCAACCGGCTTTGCCATGGGGGATGCCGTCATCACCCACCTTATTGAACAGACGCCCCATGCCAGGGCGCTGAAAGATGCGGCGCTGGCCTCTGCAGGCTGCGACATCTTCATGGTTCAGGCGTCTGAAAGCCGCCGCGCGGAAGTTCTTGCCATCGCCTCCGCCCTCCGGGACCAGGGATATAGTGTGGACCTTCCCCTCACGCTCACCAAAGTCAACGGACAGCTTCAGAAGGCCGTCAAATCCGGCGCCCGCGCGGCCTTGATCGTGGGAGATGAATTCCCGGTCATGGAACTTCGCGACCTGGGCGCGCGCACCTCATCCCCCGTCGCCATAGACGACCTGTTTGACGCCGTGGCTTCACTCACCGGAAGCAATTGACACCGTTCTTTCCCCTTCTTCCATTTTTAATAAAGATGAACTCATACCGCACTCATACCTGCAGCGAATTGCGCGCTGCGAACATCGGCAAGCCGACCACCCTCATCGGCTGGGTAGATTCCGTCCGGGACCATGGCGGCGTCATATTTATCGACTTGCGCGACCGCTCCGGCATCACACAGGTAGTCTTTCACCCGGAAGTCAATCAGGATGTGGCGAAAGCCTCCCAGCAGCTCCGCTCCGAAGACATGATCCAGATTTCCGGCACCGTGGCCGCCCGTCTGAAAACGGATACGGTGGACACGACCAATGCGGACCTCCCCACCGGGGAAATCGAAGTCTCCGCAGACACCCTGAACGTCATCAACAAGGCTGACGTGCTCCCCTTCCAGCTGGATCGGGCCCTCTCCAACGAAGACCTGCGCCTCAAATACCGCTTTCTGGACCTGCGCCGCCCGGCCATGGCCCGCAACATGCAGATCCGCCACCGCGTCACCAAAGCCACGCGCGACTATCTGGACGAGCACGGCTTTCTGGAAATTGAGACACCCATCCTCTCCAAATCCACGCCGGAAGGCGCACGGGACTTCCTGGTGCCCTCCCGCCTGGCGCCCGGCAAATTCTACGCGCTGCCCCAGGCCCCGCAGCAATACAAGCAGCTGCTCATGGTGGCTGGCATGGAACGCTATTTCCAAATTGCCCGCTGCTTCCGTGACGAAGACCTGCGCGCGGACCGCCAGCCGGAATTCACCCAGGTGGACATTGAAGCTTCCTTCATCACGCCGGAAGACATCTACAACCTGGTGGAAGGCCTGCTCAAACGCGTGTACAAGGAATCCCTGGGCGTGGACATTCCCACCCCCTTCCCCCGCATGACCTGGAAGGAAGCAATGGATCAGTACGGTTCCGACAAGCCGGAACGCCGCTTCGGCATGAAGCTGACGGACGTCTCCTCCATCTTTGAAAACAGCGGCTTCAAGGTATTCGCTTCAGCCGTAAGCAACGGCGGCGTGGTCAAGGCCATCAACGCCAAGGGATTCGGTTCCGCCTCCGTTGGCCAGATTGACGCCCTGACGAAAACTGCCGTGGAAGCCGGAGCCAAAGGCCTGGCCTACATCAAGGTGCGCGAGGAAGACTGGAGAAGCCCCATCTCCAAATTCCTTTCCGACGAAGAAAAACAAAAACTCACGGAAGCCCTGGACATCGAAACAGGAGACCTCGTTCTCTTTGCCGCCGGCCCGTGGGAACCCTCCTGCGATATCCTGGGCCGCGTGCGCCTGCAATGCGCCGAATTCATGGAACTGCTCAAGGACAACAAGGAACGCGACTTCCTGTGGGTTATTGAATTCCCGCTGGTGGGCTGGGATGAGGAAGAGCAGCGCTGGGTCGCCATCCACCACCCCTTTACCCGCCCCGTCAAGGAAGACGAACAAAAACTGCTCAGCGGGGAACTCTCCGCAGACCTTCGCGCGCAGGCCTACGACGTGGTGCTCAACGGCACGGAGCTGGGAGGCGGTTCCATCCGCATCCATGAACGCGACCTGCAGTCCGCCATGTTCAAGGCGCTCGGCATCACGGAAGAACAGGCCCGCGAACAATTCGGCCACATTCTGGACGCTTTCAGCTTCGGCGCTCCGCCCCACGGCGGCCTTGCGCTGGGCCTCGACCGCCTGGTCATGATGATTTGCAACGCGGAATCCATCCGCGAAGTCATCGCATTCCCGAAAAACAACCGGGGAGCGGATCTGATGAGCGACTCCCCCGCCGCCGCAGAAGACCGTCAGCTGCGCGACATTCACATTCAGGTGAAACTGCCCGCTAAAAAATAGCCGGATCCCTTAAACAAACCCCCGGATGGCAATCATTCCATCCGGGGTTTTTTTCATGCAGGAAAAACAAAACTTCCTTTCCCGGCAGACAGCGCACCATTCCTCCCGCGCCTTCGCCTCGCCCGGAATACGGACAACCTTCCCGTCGTCAATGACGACCAAAAAAACTCCGGGCCAGGCATGCCGGGCATACAGCCGGATTTCCCAACCGGAATGTGGCGTCTTCAGAATAAAACCAGGATAAACTGGTATCAGGAACAATCCGTTTTCCTATCCTTTCAGCACACATTCATCCCGGGATGCCGCGAAAGAGCCGGTGCCGATTTCAATATTCAAAATCCGGCAGGGATGCTGGCGCTGTTCCGAGGCGCAATGCCGCATTCCCTGAATCAGCACCCTCAAATCATCCGCCCGGTCATCCTTCCTCCATCCGGAAATGAGCAGACGGAGGCACTGGACCTTCCCGTCTTCATTCGTCTGGAACCAGATGGCCATGGTCTCATCCGCAGCCATGCGGCCTCCCCTGCCGGCAAGCTTGAACATTCCGGAATCCTCCGAACACTCCATGCTGTCCCAAACCACATCCTTGATACCGCATTCGGCTGAATTCCTGACGGCAATCTTTCCGCCGGGAAACCATCCCATATGAAACAGCAGGCATCGCATCAGGTAGGCACGTCTTAGGGCGCAATCCTCCCGATGGGTGCCGAGACCGAGAGATTTCCTGGCTCCGCAGAACTTGCTTCCCCGGTCAATAGTCAGCCGGACCTTATAACTTCCGGATGTATTCTTCCGCAATTCGATTGATCTATAGATGGACATGCAAATATTCATACAATATCCAAAAACTATATATATAAAATCAACCGGGCCTAGAATAAAAATGTTAGAAAATTACACAACTTAATAGAAAACAACATTATCAACAAAATACCGAAATAAAGAAAAATCAAAATATTTCACACCCCCGGATACTCCTTCCATGAACGGAAATACCGGCCGTTCCCAGAAAAGCTATTCCCCTTCCTGACAAAAAATAATCCTAAGGCATGAAACACCGGCGCCGCATACCCCTCTCCTTTTCAGGAACAACGCAGCTCCCTCCGGCAAAACACTCAACCTGGGCCGGGGAACTTCATCTTCGGCACTACGAGGAATTTGGCATGGAATTCATTCAATAAAAACTCAACATCATTCCGTCCCCCCACCAGACGCCAGCCCCGTTACAGGGAATAAACAGGAGGCAGAAGAACTTCCCAGGCCCCGCTTCAAAACTTCCGCCGTGTCATTTATCGGGGACAGGGGGAGCCGGTTCCTCCCCTGCCGGCTTGCTACGCGGGAGAACTATTTTCCTTTTCCCGGCTTCCCGCCCTTCTCCGCCAGCACCATGCCAAATAAACCGCGGCAGCCCCTCCATTGAGCAGTCCTGCCATAAACAAGACCGGAGCTCCTCGGTTCCATCCCCATGCGGCGCGTATATCCCCGCGGGCCATTTCCGCATACCCTCGCGTCATGCCGCACAACGGGCATTCACGATGCGGCACGGCAACAGAAACCGCCAGAGAATTCATCCTGTCAGGGCTAATTGCCAGAGCCATGAGGGAGGGCGCCAGCAACAGGCAGGACAGAACAGCCCATACAGGCAGCCATACTTTCCTGACTACCCAGCTATCACGGCATGAACGCCATGAAGAGCGCCCGCCATTCATCGCCGATCTTCCTAAAAAGGTTCAGGAACTACAAATCCTGGGAGCCTGTTCCATCCGCGGGGGACATTCCATCCGCCTCCCCGGACCGCCTCAATGACTCCCTGTTTTCCTGCTCCATCTGCCGAAGCTCCTTTTGAATTTCCAGAGCCTTCTTTTCCACATAATCCTGGTGCTGTTCCATGTAAGTCACAGTAGCGCTGGCCATCCATGCCTGGACAATTCCCGCAACGGCGGACAGGGCCAACGCGATAATGGCAACAACAAGAGCCCCTTTGGGCGAACCTTTACTGACAGCCACAATGCTCATGATCAGTGCAATAATGGCAAGCAGCCCCGCAGGAATCAGAGTAATCCAGCCCAGGCACGGGAAAAAACCGATCAATGCCAATACCAGGGCGATGATGCCGAGAACAAGAGCGGCCGTGCAGGAAGGAGAACCGCTGCAGCAGGACGAAGGAGAAGAAGAATCAGAAGTATTCATCATGACGTTATTTTATAGGGTTCAGTGAAAATTCCTTTGGGAACCTTCATTCTTTCCCCTTACTGGAAGAAAACTTCCCTGTCAAGATGCAAGCTCTGCCATTCAGGACATCCGGATGTCATTCCGTTCCGCCAGGCATCAGATATCCTTCTTCCTTTTTTATGGCGGCATCAATGAGGATAATCCCATTTCCGGCAGGCCCCGCATAAAAACAGGAACCGGCTCCAATGCGGAGAACCAAAAACAACGCCTGCGTTACTTCCCATGCAGCAGCTCCTTCAACGCCGTCCCCAGCCGCGTGACCTGCCCGGATTCATGCGCAGCCGTTACCGTAATGCGCAACCGGGCCGTTCCGCGGGGAACCGTAGGATAACGGATGGCGGGAGCCAGAAAGCCCTGTTCCAGCAGGGCATCCGCCGCAGCCAGGGCAGCATCGTTCTCTCCCACCACAACAGGGAAAATGGAAGAAAGAGGCCTTCCCGGCATCCCCAGTGCGGCGGACAAACTGTTTGCCAGCACGGAAACACGGCGGCGCAATTCCTTTCCCTCCCCGCTGCGGATCACTTCCACCGCGGCCAGGGCGGCGGCGGCCAAAGCGGGAGGCGGAGCCGTGGAATAAATCAGGGACCGGGCGGAATTAACCATTACATCCGCCCAGGCGCGGGAACAGGCCACATATCCACCACTTACCCCGGCAGCCTTGCTCAAAGTCCCCATTTGAAAATCTATCCGGGAGGAAACACCCAGCTCTTCCGCCAGTCCGGCCCCGTGTTCTCCCAGCACACCGAATCCGTGAGCTTCATCCACCAGCAGCAACGCGCCGAATTCATCCTTCAGACGCACAATTTCCCGAAGGGGGGCACGGTCTCCATCCATGCTGAAAACGGATTCGGTCACTACCAGAATCCCGCCGGAAGGATTCGCGTCCCGCAAATGCTGCAGTTTTTTCCTTAATGACTCCATATCGTTATGCAGGAACGTAGACAAACGCGCCCCGGACAAACGCGCCCCGTCAATCAGGCTGGCATGGGACAACTTATCCATCAGCACCGTATCCTCCCGGTCCGCAATAGAAGCAATCACTCCCAGGGAGGTAGCATAACCGGAGGAAAAACTGACCGCCGCTTCAGTCCCCTTCAAAGCGGCCAGGGCCTCTTCCAGACAGGAATGTTCCCGCCGCGTCCCCGTCACCAGGCGAGATGCCATGGCTCCGGCCCCTTCATCCCGCACCGCACGGGAAAAAGCCTCCGCCAGGGACGGATGGTGGGCCAGCCCCAGATAATCGTTGCTTGCCAGATTGACCACTTTCCGGCCATCCGCCAGACGGGCCATTCCTCCGGACAGGCATTCCACATCCCGCAGGACGCGCAGCAGCCCCGCAGACTTCAACTCTGACAAAAACTGTTCAGGATTCTTCATAAGCGTTCACTATTCAACAATATTCAACCGTCCACAGCCAGACTCAGCACCACATTATGGCCGCCCATGGAAGCGGCGGATTTGACCAGCATCCGCCCCCCGGCCAACGGCAGCTCCTCCGCAGAACAGGCGCCGCCTTCCGGGAAGGTGGCCCAGGGAGGATTGGGAGGCAATACCCCCTCCCTGGCAAAGACCAGCATCAGGGCCAGTTCCAAAATTCCGCTGCCTCCAATGGCATGCCCCGTCCACGGCTTCATCATCCTCAAATCCGGCAGTCCGTCTTTAAAAACCCTTTTCAAAGCAGCCCGTTCGGACACGCTATTCCCCGCCGTGCCGCTGGCATGGGGACAAACGGTCAGAGGAACCGCTCCATCCCGACTTTTCAAAGCAGCCTCCAGCAGGGCGGCTATGCTCTTTCCGTCCTCCGGCATGCCCAGCGGGCTATAGGCATCGGAATTCACCAGATAATCCTTCACATAAATACCTGGAGCAGAAGACAATTCCAGGGCTATGGCCGCCCCTCCCTCGGAAATGCACATGCCGTCGGCCAGAGGGCCGTAGGGATCATTCAAACCATTGCGGGAAAGCATGCCGGAGGCCCAGTACGTCCCCAGCAGCTCCCGGCACAAAGGCAAATCCAGACCGATAGCCAGCGCTCTCTTAACAACTCCCTGCCGCATCAGCATGGCGGCCATGCCTACGGCATCCAGGCCGGCGGCACAGCCGCTCGCCAGCACGTGATAAGGCCCGCAAATTCCCAATTCGATGCTGACGCAGGAAGCAAGTTCGCTATGCAGGGAATTGGGAACGGCCAAAATTTTCATGGGCCGCCGTCCCGGCCACGGGCTCAGCCATCCGGAAGCATTCCCGCGGGAACTGCCCACAATCAGGGCGGCATCCCTCAATTCCTTCCTTCCCCATCCGGCGTCCTCCACGGCCTGGCGCGCCAACAGCAGCGCCAGCTGGGAAGCAGGGCCGTTCCTGCGGCTGCATAACAATTCCCTGTCTGGAATCCATCCGCTCAATACATCGCCCCAGGGATTACCTTCGCCCCACAATTCGCTCAACGGCTTCAACACTCTGCGCCCTTCCCTTACCCCGGCAAGATGGACTGCCGCCCCCATGCCGAAGCCGGAAGCCAGGCCCAGGCCGCATACCCGCGGTTCCGGGCTTCCAAGACTCTTACCCCCCGCCATCATGACGGCGGCCAGACTACCGCCCTGCCCGGAAAAACTCAAGCTTCCGATGCGTCAGGAACAACCTGAAAAGACCACCGCTGCAACCTTGCAATGGAAGCTTCTTTTATGGCAATCTGGCTTCATGACTATTCAGCCCGCCGTTTTTTTCTCTCTTCTATTGGCATCCCTTTCTCTTCCCTCCTTCTCCCTTACCCCGCCCAGTGAAAAATTCCGGGCGGCAGACTGGGCGGTGCTTCATTCATCCCGGAGCGACCAGCGGCATGTTTCCTCCCGGGGCATCGTCCAGACCATGCTGGAAAAACTGCGTCCGGCATGCGAATTTTCCCCGGATATGGCTCCGAAGGATTTCCCCGCCTGGCGGGAAAAAGTCCGGAAAGCCATGCAACAACTGATGAAATTCCCCCCCCAGGCGGATATCCCCGCCCCCGTTCTGGTAAAAACCGTGCCAAGAGAACACTACCGGGTGGAAAAATGGGAAGCCTATCCCTTCCCGGGAGCCGCCGTACCGTTCCTGGTGCTCCTGCCGAACAACGCTTCAGACAAAAATCCGGTTCCCGTGCTATTCTGCATTCCCGGGTCAGACCAGACCAAGGAAGAGCTGGCGGGGGAAACATCACCGGATCTGGACCAGCCTTCCGTACAGCAGCCGGGCAACAACGCCATGGCTTTCTATTATGTCAGGCAGGGATGGGCGGCCATTGTGGTGGACAATGCCGGAACGGGTGAAGAAGGAGACGCGGAACACGCCGCAGGCCGTTCTTCACACGATTATGAAAACCTGGCCCGCTTCCTGCTGGAAATGGACTGGAGCTGGCTGGGCTACACCTCCTACGCGGACCAATGTATTCTGGATTGGGTGAAAACACGCCCCTGGGCGCAAAAAAACCATATTATCCTCAGCGGCTTCTCCCTGGGAACGGAACCCATGATGGTTCTGGGCAGCCTGAACCCGGATATCTTTGCCTTCGTGTATAACGACTTTCTGTGCCGCACGCTGGAACGCGCCAAAACCATGACCATGCCCAACGGCAGGGGCGTGCGTTCCGCTCCCAACTCCATCCGCCACCTCATTCCGGGCTTCTGGAAACAATTCGACTTCCCGGACATCGTGGCGGCTCTCGCTCCGCGCCCTGTCATTTGCACGGAAGGCGGCCTGGACAGGGACTTCCAGCTCATCTCCGCAGCCTACCGTATGGCCGGGGCGCCGGATCATTTCCAGTACCATCACCAGCCCCGGTTTGCGGACCCTGCCCAACGCTGGCACGGCAGCCAATTGCCCGCAGGTCTGGACAGGGACGCCTTTTCCGTTTCGCCAATGTGGACCCGCGCAACCATTTCTTCAAAAAAGACCTGGTCATTCCCTGGCTTAAAACCCTCCTGGATAAAAGCGATAATAAAAACTAGCCTAGCTCCAGACAAAAACCGCCCGGAACCGCCGGAACAGGACATTCCCTCATCCTTAGGGATGCGAATCTATCCGGCGGCACATCTTCCGGAATGCATGCCCCAGCTTTCCGCAAAAGCCCGTCACCGCCCGGGCGCCCCTTTCCACGTTCATGAGCTTAAATAAATAACGCCGCACGGAGTCCACCAAGGCGCATCCGGCATAAACCACGGCGGCTATTGCCAACACGTTCACAACCATCAGGGCTGAGGAAGAAGACGCTGCCCACTCAAAGACATCCCACAAAAACCATTTTCCTATCAAAGCATTACAATGCAGCACATAAACGCTGAACGACGCTGCCGCCAGCCATGAAATACAGGAGACAGCCCTTCGGGATGAAAAATGCATCCGGGAAAAAATCAGCAACAGGGCAACCGCCGTCCCTACAATAAAAGGAGAATTATAGCGAATAAACATTCCACCGCCCTTGATCTGCCCAAGCAGGTATGGAGACACCACATTAAGAACCATCTTGAAAACCCAGGCAAAACATACGAATCCGGCATAAAACATCCATAACGGACGCGTTTTCATTCCCGTCAGCAAGCCATGCTTTTTAACATACATCCCCAGCATGTAAAGGATGCCCAGCCACCAGATGCTATACCCTTCTTCCACCGGGAACACATCCGTGTGAAGCAGGGTGGGAATAACGGAAAACAGCACGAAAACGGTAACCAGAAGATACTGGAACTGTAATTTGGTCAGCCTGTTTCCCAGGGCGTTAAGAAACGGAATGAAGAAAAACAGCCCCACATACGCCGTCACATACCAATACTGGCCGGATAAAACGGGAAAAAGGGAATGCAGAATATTACTCAACTGAACCTCCTGGGGGAAAAACAACAGCGCCAGCAGCAAACTGCCCCATGTATAAAAAACAACCTGAAACCATAAGGAAACCACACGTTCATACCTGAACGTTCCGTCGCAGCACACATATCCTGTAATTAACGCATAACAATTCACACCGCAATAAGCGGCAATCTCCAGCAGCCACCCGACATTATAGGAAGCGGACCCATGGTTCTCCAAAGACAAAACATCAATGGAGGCCAAAAGATGAAGAATTAAAACCATCATCATGGCGACAATGCGCAAGGCATCTATTCCATAATTCCGGGACGGGGAAATATATTCCGGACAACCACAGGAAAAACGCTTTCCTTTCTCTTCATCATCAGCCAGCGGCAAACTCATGGAGAAACATTTCTACGGATTTATTATCCGCGTTCAAGCCTTAATATTGAAGAAGAATAATTTAAGAAAAAATTTGATACACCAGGGACATCCGGTTCCCGTTGAAAACATGGAATTCCAAACACGGAAAGAGGAATCTATCCATGTTTACACACTTTCCAAAAGACCGGAAAAACCTTGTTTTTCAAGATTTCCTGTTTTCAAAATCATAGCAGGCTATCTTTTTTATTAAAAAAATGATTTTCTTGGAAATATATCATCAGCAGGGGAGAACGCGGATAATAAATCCGCTGTCCATTATTAAACAATCCTGCTGTCCAGATCGAACACCTGGCCGGAAGCCGCCGTAAGAACATCCTGTAAAAACAGGATAAACGCCGCAGCCTGTTCCGGCGTATTCAACCGGTTCAAAACATGCCGGGACAAAGCCGCCTCTTTCACGCTATCCCGCAGCACGGCCGTCATCTCCGTCAGCATGAACCCCGGCAACACCAGATTCACACGAATCCCATCCTTTCCCCATTCCCGCGCCAGGCTTTTCACCAGGCCCGCCAGAGCAGCCTTGGAAGCGGCATAAGCCGCCTGGGACGGAGCCGGACGGAGCGCCGCATAAGAACCGATCATCACCACCTGACCCTCCCTCTTCTCCCGCACCATGGCGGCGGCGGCGCATCGGCCGCACCAGGCGGCTCCCGTCACATTCACATTCATTACCTCGTCCCACTCCTCCTCCGTCTGCTTCAGGAACGGCCTGTCCCTAGTAATTCCGGCGGCGCAAACCGCCAAATCATACGCGGCATGGCAATCAAACCAGCGGCGTACGGCGGAACGGTCTCCCACATCCAGTGCGGCATGGCTGGGGGCATCCGTCTCCCATCCCGCAGCGGAAAAACATTCCACGATGGCCCGCGCCAAACCGCCGTGACCGCCGCTGATGAACACTCTCCGCATCAAAAAAGTTCCCTCAACGTTAAAACCTCACTTGGGGTCCACCCACCGCCCATACTCCTTGATCAGATCCACCAGCCGTTCCACAGCCTCCTCCTGGGGAATATTGAACTTCACAGGCGTGTGCTTCACATACAGGTTGATCTTGTTCGGCGCGCCGCCCACATAACCGAAATCCGCATCCGCCATCTCGCCGGGGCCATTCACAATACATCCCATCACGGCAATCTTCACCCCTTTCAGATGTTCCGTGGCTTTCCGGATGCGGGCCGTCGCCTCCTGGATATTGTACAGGGTACGCCCGCAGGACGGGCAGGAAACGTAATCCGCCCGCGTCAGCCTCGTTCCCGTAGCCTGCAAAATATTGAATCCCAGGAAAGAAGCCAAACGGGGGTCCGACTCGCCCTGAATCAGCACGGCGTCTCCAATCCCGTCGCACAGCAGGGAGCCGATATTGCGGGCAGCCGTCAGCGGCACGTCTTCCCCGGAAACGGAACCGGGCACCAGCGTATCCTTCAGCAGGATCAGGTGCCTGTCCTCAATACGGGCAGCCAGAAGGCGGAACGCATATACAGGCTCCATAGCCAGCCCGTTCTTCACAGTGACAATAGACGGTTCCGCCAGCTCCTTCAACGGCTCCAGATCGGCATCGCACCGGGGATCCACCTCAATGGCATCCAGCTGCCCCAGGGATAATTCAGGCATCATGTCCCCCATCGCCTCCCGTTCCGTCTGCAGGGCGTAAAACCCGGCATCAGGAACCGCCACGCGCACAGGCTGTTCCCAGCCCAGGCGCACGCCATAACACATCGCCAGCCCACCCTGCCTTTTGGAAAACTTCAGGGGATCATAGCTCAACTCCGGTTCAGGGAAGGAAACCGGGTCATCGGAACGCTCCGACGGCTGGAAAGGATTGGACAGGCGGTAAGCCACGGGCACCTCCCTCACAGCGTCCTCCGTCAGGGAAACGCGCAGGGTATCACCAATGCCGTCCGTCAGCAGGGAGCCGATGCCCACGGCGCTCTTGATGCGGCCGTCCTCTCCGCCCCCGGCTTCCGTCACCCCCAGATGAATGGGATAATTCCAATCCGGCCCCAGGGCGTTCATGCGCTCCACCAGCAATCGGTAAGCGGCCACCATCACCTTGACGTTGGAAGCCTTCATGGAAAACACCAGGGAATGGTAATCCAGGTCGCGGGCAATCTGGGCAAACTCAATCGCGCTCTCCACCATCCCCTCCGGCGTATCGCCAAAGCGGTTCAGAATGCGGTCGGACAGGGAGCCATGGTTGGAACCGATGCGCATCGCGCGGCCATGCTCTCGGCAAAACAGAACCAGGGGCGTAAATTCTTCCCTCAGGCGGTCCAGCTCCTCGCGGTATTCGGCGTCGGAATACTCCCGCACTTCAAACTTCTTCTTATCAACGAAATTGCCCGGATTAATACGAATCTTCTCCACCCATTTGGCAGCCTCCATCGCGGCATCCGGCTTGAAGTGGATATCGGCCACCAGAGGCACATGGCAGCCGGCAGCGCGCAATTCCCGGGCAATATTCTCCAAATTGGCGGCATACGCCTTGGTCTGGGCGGTCAGGCGGATAATCTCGCACCCTGCCTCCGCCAGCTCCAAAGCCTCCTTCACGCAGGCATCCGTATCCCGCGTATCGGACGTCAGCATGGACTGGATCCGGATGGGATTGGAACCGCCCACCCCCACATTCCCCACCATGACTTCACGGGTTACGCGGCGCGTATATCGATAAGGACTCGGACAATAGGAAGACTGCATGAAACCACTCTACCGCGCCAGATTCCCCTGTCAACCATCCTTCAAAACGGAAAGCCTTTTCCCGCCAATCCGGCCACCGGCAAAAAGGAAACGGCTACGCCCCGCGGATATTGTTCCACGCCAGTATCCCCCCGCACTCAGTCCCTGGCCTATTTCCCTGCCTTCCGGGGATTCCTTCACAGCACGGACTGCACGATAAACAACACGATTGACCCCATATAAACAGCCGCCAGCACCACGGCGGCGCAGCACTGAAACAGCCTGTATCCGCAGGCCAGAACAATCCTCCTGAGCGAGGATTCCGGATGCCGCCGCGCCCACCATGCATACAGCAGGAAGACGGCGGCCGCGCCGGAGGAAAACAGCAGGGAACCTTTCAATAAAGGCGGATAATAATCAAACACCACCCGGTTTTGCCCTTTCAGAAGGCGCACCGCCATCAATTCCCCCACCTTTTCCACAGGCGCCTCCATCCCGTTCCGCCGGACTCTCCATCCCCGGTCATACACGACCGGCACCATGAGAGCCTCCCCTTCCCCGGCATTCAGCGCCACCTCCACATGGCCACCGCTTCCTTTCGCCTCCATTCCGTACTTATCCTGCTCTTTCCCCAGAACCGGAACATCCTGCTCCGGCGTACGCGCCGCAGCCGCCAGAAGGGGCGTCTCCACGGTCCGCAGCATCCTCCCCTCCACCACGGTTTCCCCGGCAACGGCCGCACGCTTCAATTCCAAAACCCCGTTATAGGTGCGGCTCGTTCCTCCGGATGTCTTCTGCGCCTCCGCCATGACGGGCACCGCACATCCATTGACACGGAGTTCCGCCGTATCCGTCTGCGGGAACCCGTACACCGCGCCGGGATATTCCGGAATGTCCGCGCGGTAAAAGGGGCCGCTCATCTCCGTCCTCACTGTTACGGCCTCATAAAGGGGGCCTTCCGCCGATGGGCAGAGCGCGGCGTGCAGGGCATTAAGATTGCTGAACACATCAGCGTTCCCATCCAGACGCAACCCCAGCGCGCCCTGGGGAACTACCAGCCCCCAGCGGGCACCCGGAAGCCTGTATAAATACAGGCCTTCCCGGGAAAGCACGCACTCCATTCCCTCCATGGACCGGGACGCCAGCACAAAACCATGGCCCAGCAGCAAATCGGAAAACAGAGTGCCTCCCTGGCCGTACGTGCGCGTGAATTCATCCCGGTACCCCAGGTTTTTCAGAAAACGGAAATGCCCGATGCTCGTCGTATGCCGGAAATTGCCAATGCCCGGGACAGGCCCCAGGCAATCCGCGTTTTCCACCATCAGGCGATCCCTGTCCTTCACGCGCAGCAAGCCTGAATACCCCTTCATGCCGCGCGCCAGCCATTCCGCATTGAGCGCCTGGACGGAGGCTTTCTCCTCCTCCCCCTGCTTCCAGAACGCGGCAGCCCCTATGGGCAGCCCCAGCATCATCACGGAAGCGATGGACCACGCCAGCCTTTTGCCCTCCACATGCCTCCAGCACAGCCATGCGCATGCAAAAAACAGCAAAGGCAGAAGACGCACCGCAAGATCCGCAGCCGTCATCTTCAGGACAAACAGGGAAAAGAAAAAAGCCGCTATGGGAAGCCCCAGGCTCCATCCCCACCCCCATGGCCGTCCTGCCGGCCCCGGAAGCCTGCCGCCGGACAAAATCCAGGCGCAGAACGACATTACCGCCAGATTGGGAATAAAACCGAACCGGACGGGAAAATCCACGTAGCTCCATAAATGGGCGGCGCGGTGGATGGGCTCGACAAACGCGGGCAAAACGGACGCCGCCAGAAGAAGGATAAACAGGCGCCTCCCTCTGTCCGGCGCCGGGGACGCCTTCTTCCCGCAAGCCAGATAAACCGCCGCCAGAGCGGCAAATGACATCCCCGGCAAACAGGCGTAAAGGCGTTCCAGGAATTTGGGAGGGTCAAACGGCCATGACAATTCAAAAAACGTGGGCGGCGTCATAAACAGGGAACGCATGGAATCCCGGCTCATTTCCGCCATCGGCAGCCAGTAATAACAAGTGGCCAGCGTTACCGCCGCCGTGTACCAGAACACGCGGGCCAGGCGCACGCGGCGTTCCCGCGTCCCCTTCAGGGGCAGCGTAAAGGCCCACGCGAACATCCAGCCGGTGACGACGGCCATGAAAGCGCTGTACAGGGAGGTAGCCAGCAGGAAGAGGCCGGCGGCATACAGCCAGCCCCTTCCCCCGTTCACCAGCCGGTAAAGGCCCAGGGCAAACAGGGGGAACATGGCGGCATGGTCCAGGAACTGCATGAACCCGTACTTGGTCTGGAAAAAGCCCCCCACGGCATAACCCGCCGTCAGCAGCACGGTCCAGCATACGGGCAGGGAGGGAAACACGCGTCTCAGGAACCAGGAAGCCGTCACGCAGATGCAGGCCACATCCGCCAGCATCACCCAGACCATGTCCTTCAACAGGAAGGAATCCCCCATCGCCACGGCAATCCAGGTGGAGGGGATCAGCAGCTGATGCGGCAGCGTAGGGCTCACCCGGATTCCCGCGCCGCCATTGACATCATAAAAAAAAGCTCCGTCAAACGCTCCGGACATCAGGGCGGAGGCATAATACTTCAAGGTAGGATAAACCAGCTGCCCGTTATCCATATACTCCAGGAAGCGGCCTCCGAAAGGCCAGATCCCCCGTACCGCCAGAAAAAGGAACACCACCGCCAGGGAAAATGCAATGGACGCCAGGGACGTCAATACCGGACGGGAAGAAGCGGATTCCATGGCTCAATCAGCGGACAAACGGTTCAGCGGCCCGGATCAGCCGGAGGGCGCGGGCGCATTCCGCCACGTCATGGACACGGTGAATCTGCGCGCCGTGCAAATGCCCCCACACCGTCATCACGGCGGTGCTCAGCGGCGCGCGTCCCTGCTCCGCATCCCCCAAGACGGCACCCAGCATGCGCTTGCGGGAAAGGCCCAGCAGCACCGGGCGGCCTGCCACCTGAAGCTTGTCCATGTTGGACAGCAGGGCCAGATTGTGTTCCGCCGTTTTGCCAAAGCCGATGCCGGGATCCCAGCAGATCTGCTCCGGTTCCAGCCCCCGCCCCAGCAGAAAATCATAACGTTCCTCAAAATAGCCGCGCACTTCCCGCACCACATCCCCATAAGAAGGAGCGTCCTGCATGGTTTCAGGCCGTCCCTGCATGTGCATCGCCACCACGCCGCAGCGCGCCGCAGCGCACAATTCCGCCATCCCCGCCTCCCGCAATCCGGAAATATCATTAATAACGTCCGCACCCGCTTCCAGCACAGCCGCCGCTACGGCGGCATGACGCGTGTCCACGGAAATCACGGCATCCGTGCATGAACGGAGTTCCCGCACCACAGGCAGCACCCTGTCCAATTCCTCCTCCGCGGAAACCTCCGCGGCCCCCGGCCTGGTGGACTCCCCCCCAATGTCCAGAATAAGGGCTCCCTGCCGTTCAAGCTCTTTTGCATGGGAGACAGCGCGTTCCGTCGCATAAAAACGCCCTCCGTCGGAAAAGGAATCCGGAGTAACGTTCACAATTCCCATCAGCACGCCTCCGCGCGCCACATCCAATACGTCTCTCCTTACAAGCCAGTTCATCTAATTACGTTCTTGTCAAAGCCACTATACATCACTTTAATAAGTCAGAAACTCTTTTTTCACCATGAAAACAACGCCCCTGCTTCTCTTCATCCCCCTGCTCATGACGTCCGGAGCCCTGGCCGCCGGCCAGGACGATTTCAATGTCCAGACCGCTTCTTCCCGCATGGTCAAACATGAAGACGGTTCCCGCAGCTACTTTGAAAAAACAGGGGACGGAAAAGGGATGAAAAAAACCACTTACAACATCCGCAATGTCCTCGTTTCCGTAACCCTGTACAAAAGAGGGCCTTTTGGAGAGCTGCGCTCCTGCCTGATCTTTGACGGGCAGAAAAACGAACTCTTTTTCGTGCGTTACGGCTACGACGGCAACGCCAACCTGAGAGAAGAGCAAATGTTCGATTCCCGCACCAAGGAACTCGTGCGCCGCTTCCTTTACACTTATGACGCCATGGGCAACCGCAGCAAGCCCGTATGCATCACGCTGGTCAAGAGCACCAAGGACATTGAAACGCACGCCGTGCCCACCGCCCCGGAAAAAGACCCCTTCGCGGACGATTTTAAAAAGAAAAACAAATAAGCTCCGGTCCTTCGGGACGATTCCTCCCCTTCCCGCCTTCTCCGTCTTTCCTCCGGACGCCGAATCTTTATCCCCCGGCCGTTCCGGCGCACGCTCCGCGCAGGAAAATTGCGGACGGTCCTGAAAGGGAGGGCTGCGTTCCCGCCCTTAAAAAAGCCGGACCCAGGGACATTCCCGGAACCGGGCCGAGGAAACACCGCCGCCGCCCGGCACCAATCCGGCGCAGCATGGTCTTGTTCAAAGAAGAGGCAGGAACAGTTTTCTGAAAGTCTTCCTATTCTCCATCACGGGCTTCCAGCCTGTTCCGCCAGCGGCGGGCCACCCAGGGCCGCACCAGCCCGTAAAGCAGATAAATGGAAAAAATGACTGCGGGCATCACCCACGGGAATTTGAAAATGCAGATGACCGCCAGCACGATGAACACAATCGCGTACATCGTCCCCCGCGTGCGCATGTTGATATGCTTGAAGCTGGGATAGACCACCCGGCTCATCATCAGAATGGAGACTCCCGCCATTGCCAGCGCAATCACGTATTTGAAGACGCCCAGGTCCATGGCCCCGTCCGGAACCCTGCCTGCCAGATACATCACCAGGTACATGGTGGAGACCACGGCTCCCGCCGCCATCGGAACGGGCAGGCCCACAAAATCGCTGCTCTGGCCTTCCTTCCGGGGAGCGGCCGCCATGCAATTAAACCGCGCCAGGCGCAGCGCGGCGCACAGCAGGTACAGGATGCCGATGCCCCAACCCACCTCCGGAGGGGACAGCTGGAACAGGACGGCCTTGGCCACCAGCAGCGCCGGGGCGATGCCGAAGGAGACAATATCCGCCAGAGAATCGAATTCCCGCCCGAACGGGCCGTCCTGCCCGCGCATGCGGGCAATACGGCCGTCAAACAAGTCAAACAAACATGCCGCGAAGATTAAAAAAGTGGCATTCTGATAATAGGAAAAAGCAGCCACAGCGTCGCTGTCCGCCTGGTTGATTCCCTCAAAAATCGTCAGAATGGCGAAAAAACCGCACACCAGATTCCCTGCCGTAAACAAATTAGGCAAAATGGGAATCTCAGGTTCGTCCGGGAAAATCTTCTTATCCATGATTGGTGTCCGATAGGGCCCAGGTAAGGGGTTATCCGTTAATAATATTGCGGGCGGCGGCAGCCAGGGCCTGAGGATCGGCATCCTGCGGAGCGGAACCGCGGGCCTGGTCCGCACGACCGCCTCCCTTGCCTCCGGCAAGAGCGGCAACCTCGCGGATCATATCTCCGGCGGACAATCCGTCCGCAATGGCATCTTTGCCACAATAAGCGCCCAGGAGCAAGGAAGAACTGTCCACGCACAGCAGGAAGGCGGCGCCCGCATACTGGCGCTTTTTCAACCCGTTCAGCAGTTCCTGAAGCAATTCCCCGGCGCCCTCCGCCACCTGGATCAGGGAAGAAGGCGCATCGGAAAGCCACTCATTCAGCAGGGCGTCTGCCTTGGCGGCGGACTGCCCGGCGCGGGCTTTTTTAAGCTTCTTCTCCGCATCCAGAGCCGTCTGTTTGAAATGCTCCACGGAGGCGTCGAAACGCGCCAGGGAATCATTTACCGTCCGGATATCGGAAGCCCCCAGGGCCGTCAGCCCCGGCTTGCCTTCAATCGTGGGGACAGGCACCTGTTCCAGCCCCATGTCCGCCAACTCGTAATTAACTTCCTTGATCTTCTCCACCGCCTTGGCGATTTCCAGGCTCTTGGCAACAACATGCTGCCGTATCATTTCCAGAGCAGCGTCCCCAGTCATCGCCTCAATGCGGCGCACGCCGGAAGCGATGGCACCCTCGCTCTTAATCTTGAACAGGCCGATATTCTTCGTATTGGCAATATGAGTTCCGCCGCAGAATTCCATGGAAACCCCGTCCAGTCCATCCCTGCATCCGCCCACCTGGACCACGCGCACCACATCCCCGTACTTGTCGCCGAAGAACTGGGCAATCGCGGCATTGCCCTTCACGTCCGCATAAGCGCGTTCCGTGCAGTGCACGGGAAGAGACTCCTCAATCCAGCCGTTCACTTTCTCTTCAATCAGGCGGAGCTGATCCGGAGAAACGGCGCTGCTGTTAAAGTCAAAGCGCAGCCGGTCTTCCGAAACAAAGGACCCCTGCTGGGCCGCATCCGGGCTGACCACCTGATGCAGGGCGCAGTGAAGAAGATGCGTGGCGGTGTGATGCGCCTCAATGCGGCGGCGGCGTTCCGCGTCAATGCTCAAATGCACGCGGTCGCCGGGCCTCACCTCCAGCCCGGGACGGGCCTCCACCACATGGGCTCGGGCATTCCCTATCTGCTGGACGGCCATCACATGGTAGCTTTCCCCGCCGATTTCAATCAAACCGGCATCGGATACCTGCCCGCCCATTTCCGCGTAAAACGGAGTCTTGTCCGTGATGATGAACAGGGAATCCCCCTGGCGGCTCACTTCCAGCACCGTAGCGGCGCATTCGTCCACATCGTATCCCGTAAATTCCGTCACGGCGTCCGTCTTCAAATCCAGGGCGCGCACCACCTCGCTCTTGCGGGCGGCCCGGGCGCGTTCCCGCTGTTCCTCCATCAGCCTGTTGAACCGCTCCATATCAATATCCAGGCCGCGTTCCTCCGCCAGCAGGGCGGTCAGGTCAATGGGGAACCCGTACGTATCATACAGCTTGAAGGCGAACTCGCCGCTCACCTTTCCGGCGGAAGCCGTTTCCGCGTCAAACAATTCCAGGCCGCGGTCCAGCGTCTCATTAAAACTGGCCTCTTCACGGTTCAAAACCTCCTTCACGGTAGCGGCGCGGGCGGCCAGTTCCGGGAACACCTGTCCGAAGGACTCCACCAGCGTATCCACCAGTTCCGCCAAAAACGGCTGGGTAAAGCCCAGGCGGCGCCCATAGCGCACGGCACGGCGCAGAATGCGGCGCAGCACGTAATTACGGCCATTGTTGCCCGGCAGAATGCCGTCCGCAATGGAAAAACTGAGCGTGCGCAGATGATCGGCAATCACGCGGAAGGCAATCGCCTCCTGAAGGGTCCCGTCCTCCGCATCCACCCTTTTGGAACCGGGCGCCGGATACACGTCCGCGTACTTCCGTCCGCTCAAAACTTCCAGGCGGTCAAACAGGGGGCGGAATACATCCGTGGCGTAATTGGACGGTTTGCGGGAAAAATCCTTGAATCCGTTCGTGCACTGCATGATGGAGCACGCGCGCTCAAACCCCATGCCGGTATCCACATGACACGCCGGAAGATTGCGCATGGAGCCGTCGCTCTCCGCATTGTACTGGATAAACACCAGGTTCCATATCTCTATGCACTGGTCGGAATCCTTGTTTACCAGGCTTCCCTTTGTATTCCCCTCCGGGGTCAGGTCCACGTGCAGCTCGGAACAGGGGCCGCAGGGGCCGGTTTCCCCCATCATCCAGAAATTATCCTTCACATTCCCGTGCACGATATGCACGTCCGGGTCCAGCCCTCGGGAACGGAACAGCTCAGCCCAGAAATCCCAGGCTTCCCGGTCAAACTCTCCGGGGTCACCCTTGCTCTTGTCCGGCGCGTACACGGTGGCGTACAGGCGTTCCGCCGGAAATCCCCACCGCTCCACGACCAGCTCCCAGGCCCAGCGGATAGCTTCCTTCTTGAAATAATCCCCGAAGGACCAGTTCCCCAGCATTTCAAAAAACGTGTGGTGGTAGGAGTCATACCCCACATCCTCCAGGTCATTGTGCTTGCCGCCTGCGCGGATGCACTTCTGGGTATCCGTAGCGCGGGCGGGCGTCCACGGGGGAGTCCACACGCCCAGGAAATACGGGACAAACTGATTCATGCCGGCATTTGTAAACAACAAACCGGGGCTCTGGGGCATCAAAGAAGCGGAAGGCACGACCGTGTGCTGTTTTTCGCGGAAAAAGTCCAGAAAGCTTTGGCGTATCTCGGTGGCGGTCATCATAACAGATAATGGGAAAAGTAAAAGACGCCGGATTATGCCTGTTCTCCCTCCGTTAGTAAATCGCTAATTCCTTCTCCGTCATGCGGGCTCCATTTTTACTTGCAATAAATTATACACACGTATAAATAAAACTATGAAAAAGCTGGTTATCCTCCTGGTTCTCCTTGCGGCGGCAGGAACGGCCGCCTGGCTCATCTACCGGAAAACTCCGTCCGGGCCCGAGGACAAAGCCGTTCTTTACGGCAATGTGGACCTGCGCCAGGTGGATCTGGCTTTCCTCATCTCCGAACGTATTGACTCCGTGCTGGTGGACGAAGGGGACACGGTTGTTCCCGGCCAGAAGCTCGCCACGCTGGAAACGGTGCGGCTCCGGCAGGCCGCGGACGAAGCCCGGCAGATAGCGGAAGCCGCCCGCCAAAACTACCTGCGCGTTAAAAACGGCCCGCGCGCGGAAGAAATAGCCCAGGCGAGGGCAAACGTTCAGGCCGCGGAAGCTACGCTGAACAACGCCGGAATGCGCAGCAAAAGGCTGGAGGCGCTGGCTGAAACAAAATCCATCTCCCGCCAAGAGGCGGACGACGCCGTCGCCTCCCGGCAAGTGGCCGCCGCCAATCTGGACGTAGCCAGAAAACAGCTGGAACTGCTGCTGGCCGGTTCCCGTGAGGAAGACGTAGCCCAGGCGCTGGCCCAGTACAACCAGGCCAAAGCCAGCCTGACCATCAGGGAGCAGAACCTGAAAGACGCCGTGCTCTATGCCCCCGGCAACGGCGTGGTGCGCAACCGCATTCTGGAAAAGGGGGACATGGCCTCCCCGCAGAAACCCGTTTACAACATCTCCCTGAACCATACCAAATGGGTGCGGGCCTACCTCACGGAATCCCAGCTCGGCAAAGTAAAGCCCGGCTTTTCCGCCACCGTGCGCAATGACAGCTTCCCGGACACCGGCTTCAAAGGGACGGTGGGGTTTATCTCCTCCGTAGCGGAATTCACCCCTAAAAACGTGGAAACGCCGGATCTCAGAACGGCACTGGTCTATGAAGTGCGCATCATTGTGGACGATCCGGACAACCGGCTGCGCCTGGGAGCCCCCGCCACCGTCACCATCCCCCTGGACCAGAACGCCGGAACACAGACCCCGGAACAGCCCAGGCCATGACCACGGAATCCCAGCCCCTGATTGACTGCCGGAACGTCCGGAAAATATTTCCGGACTCCGCTGGAGTCCCCTTTGCGGCGGTGGACGACGTCTCCTTCCGCCTGTCCGCCGGGGAAATCGTAGGGCTGCTGGGGCCGGACGGAGCGGGAAAAACCACTCTGATCCGCCTCATCACGGGATTGATGAAACCGCATGGCGGGTCTATCTCCGTCCTGAATCTGGACTCCGTGAAAAAAAGCCGGTCCATCCAGGCCTCCATAGGCTACATGCCGCAGAAATTCGGGCTTTATGAAGACCTTACCGTCCGGGAAAATATGGAGCTTTACGCCCGCATGCACGGCGTTTACGGCCAGGACAGGGAAAAGCGCTTCCGCAGCCTGCTCGCCATGACCAGCCTGGAACGCTTCACCACGCGGCTTGCGGGAAAGCTCTCCGGCGGCATGAAGCAGAAGCTGGGCCTGTGTTGTTCCCTGGTCTCCTCCCCGCCCCTCATCCTGCTGGATGAACCCACCGTGGGCGTGGACCCGCTCTCCCGGCGGGAACTGTGGAGCATCCTGAAACAATTCTCCGGAGAGGAAGGCGTGGGGGTGCTGGTCAGCACCTCCTACATGGACGAATCGGCCTACTGCAACAGAACCCTCATCATGTATGAAGGGCGCCTGCTTATGGACGCCCCTCCCGCCGACGTCATCGCCCGGGCGGAAGGCATGTGCGTGACGGTGCGCACGCCGGAGGGGCTGCATGCGCGCCAATTCCAGAGCAGGCTGGCCGCCGTGCCCGGCATCATCAACGCCACCCCGCAGGGGAACACCGTCCGCATCATCGTTCCCCACGGCCACCCCGCACGGAAAAAGCTGGAGGAATACCACCCCGCCCCCGCGCAGCCGGACTTCTCTGACGGCTTCATGACCCTGCTTGCCGACCAAGTGGACCTCGCCCCGCAGGACATCCCCGCCCCTGCCGGAACGCCGGAACCGGAGCGGACGGAAAACGGCGGCACCGTCATCCGGGTAACGGACCTCGTCAGGAAATTCGGCAGTTTCATTGCCGTCAACCACGTCAGCTTCTCCGTCCGCAAAGGGCAGGTCTTCGGCCTTCTGGGCCCCAACGGAGCGGGGAAAAGCACCACTTTCCGCATGCTCTGCGGGCTGCTGCCCGCCAGCGGCGGCACGCTCAATGTGGCCGGGGCGGATCTGCGGACCGCCGCCGCCAGAGCGCGCAGGAAAGTTGGATACGTGGCCCAGAAATTTTCCATGTACGGCATGCTGACCACGCGTCAAAACCTGGAATTCTTCGCCGGAGCCTACGGCATGTCCGGAAAGGAGCGGCAGGAAGCCATCCGCTCCATGGAAGAAGAATTCCACCTGACTCCGTACATGAACGCCCCCGCCGCGCACCTGCCCGGCGGCTACAAGCAACGCCTCAGCATGGCGTGCGCCCTGCTCCACTCCCCGGACATCCTTTTTCTGGACGAACCCACTTCCGGAGCGGACCCCCTGGCCCGGCGCGACTTCTGGCTGCGCATCAACGCCCTGGCGGAAAAAGGCGTCACCATCATCATCACGACACACTTCCTGGGAGAAGCGGAATTTTGCGATAACATGCTCATCATGATGGATGGAACCACGCTGGCGGAAGGTTCCCCGGACGATATCCGCAAACACGCTCCCCCGCGTGAAGACGGAGCCCCCGCTTCTCTGGAAGACGCCTTCCTGGCCATCACGGAAGAACACATGAAAAAAGGAGGAGAAACATGACCGCCTCCCTCAAAAGAATAGGAGCCCTCATCGTCAAGGAACTCCACCAGGTGGTCCGGGACCCCGGCAATGTGGGCATTGCGGTCATCCTTCCGGCCGTGCTCCTGCTCCTCTTCGGCTACGGCATGAGCATGGACATCAAAAACGTGCGCATCGCGTACCTGGCCGTCCCCGCCTCCAGCCAGTCCACGGACCTGGAAACAAGGCTTACCCTTTCCAGATATTTCCAGACCACGCGCGTCTTCTCTACCCGGGAGGCTGAAGAAAAACTGCGCACCCATGAAGCGGACGCCTTCATCGCCCTGCAAAGCAACGCGCCGGACACGCTCCACAATGGAACCACGAAAGTCCAGATTGTCGTCAACGGAGTCAACGCCAACCAGGCCACCCTCATCCGCAACTACCTTCAGGCCGTCGTCGGCTCCTGGGCGTCTTCCCTGGGCGGGCGGACAGCCCCCGTGCTGGACGTGCAGACGCGCACCCGCTTCAATGAAGCCAACGACAGCCACTACTACCTGGTTCCCGGCGTCATCGTCACCATCATGACCATGATCGGGGCGCTCCTCACCTCCCTGGTCATGGCGCGGGAATATGAACGCGGCACGCTGGAAAGCCTCTTCGTCACGCCCGTGGGCAGCGGAGAAATCCTGGCGGCCAAGGCCGCCACCAACTTCCTGCTGGGCATGGTCAGCCTGGCTATCTCCATGCTCTTCGCCGCCTTCGTCTTCGGCATCCCCATCCGCGGCTCCCTCACTCTGCTGCTGGCGGTTTCCGCCCTGTTCCTGATTGTGGCCCTGGGGTTGGGGCTGGTCATCTCCACCGCCACCAAAAACCAGTTCCTGGCCTGCCAATTCGCCATTATGGGCACCTTCATGCCGGCCCTCATGCTGTCCGGCTTCCTGTATGACATCCTGAACATGCCACCCGCCGTCCGGGCCATCACCTACCTCATCCCGGCCCGCTACTACGTCACCCTGCTCCAGACCCTCTTCCTGGCCGGGGACATCCCTTCCGTCATCATTCCCTGCTGCATCACGCTGGGCGTCTTTGCCGTGGTGCTCATGGGAATCGCCAGGATGAAAGCACCCAAATCCCTCGAATAGCGCCATGGACTTCCTGATCAGAATAGCCTCCCTCGTCAGAAAAGAACTGCTGGCCGTGCTCAGGGACAAAAAAAGCCGGCTGGCCCTCATCATCCCTCCCATCATCCAGATAGCCATCTTCGGCTATGCCGCCACCATGAACGTCACCCGCGTGCCATACGCCGTGCTGGACAAAGACGGCGGAGAAGCGGCCGCCCAGTACATCGCGGACCTGGAAGGCACGGGAATCTTCCGGCGCCAGGCCGCCGCGGCCACGGAAAAAGACATTGACCGCATGATAGACAACCGGGAAATCGTCGTGGGGCTCACCATTCCGCCGGATTTCTCCCGCAGCATTCAGACGGGGAGGCCCGCATCTCTCCAGCTCATTGCGGACGGGCGCAACACGAATACGGCGGCCATCGCCCTCAGCTACGGCCAGCAAATCGCTGCCGCCTACGGGGCGGAACTGCTCTCCAAAAACGGCGGCTCCTCCCCGGTGGAAACGGAATCCCGCGCCTGGTTCAACCCCAACCTCATCACACGCTGGTTCATCGTTCCCGGCCTCATCGCCGTGCTCGTGCTCATCAACTCCATCCTCTCCGGCTCGCTCTCCATCGCCCGCGAGCGGGAGGAAGGCACCTTCGACCAGCTTCTCGTCGCCCCATACACCCCGGGGGAAATCCTGCTCGGCAAGGGAACAGCCTCCGTCGTCACCGGAATCATGCAGGCCGTCTTCGTAGTGCTGGTAGCCATGTTCTGGTTCCGCATCCCCTTCCAGGGCTCCATCTGGCTGCTTTCCGCCGCCCTGCTGCTCTTCATCGTCACGGCGGCGGCCATCGGGCTGTGCATTTCCTCCTTCGCCCAATCCCTTCAGCAGGCTATTGTGGGAACTTTCCTGCTGCTGGTGCCCATGGTCATGCTCTCCGGCTTTGCCACGCCCATCTCCAGCATGCCGGAAATCTTCCAGGACCTCACGCTGCTCAACCCCATGAGATACGGCCTGGAACTCATCCAGCGCATCTTTCTGGAAGGAGCCGGATTCCTGGATCTCTGGCCGCTTTTCGCGGCCATCATGGCCGTTGCCGTGGTGGCCGTCCTGGCAGCCATCTTCTCTTTTCATCATAAAATCTCCTGATCCCCCCTTCCTTCTCCCTGGAATATCCGGGAACCTCCCTGCCCTTAACTTCCCCGTTCCACATTTTCATCATGCCAATCCCGTCACCGGCATAAAAATACTTGCATCCGGCCCGTTTTTTCTATTCTATTTCTCTCGTTCCTTGGAAACATGGGCTCGTCGTTCAATGGATAGGACATCGGTTTCCGGTACCGACGATGTAGGTTCGATTCCTACCGGGCCTACCAGTTTTAAGAAAAAGGCTGTCTCTCCAGAGACGGCCTTTTTGATTTTATTCCACTCTAAACAAAGCTCTTGTGAAATTTCAGGAAACACAAGGACGTCTTGAAACATGATGATACAACTTGCAAAAAGAGCACACTATTGATACCACTAAATCATGGCCTCCATCTATAAAAAGCCGAACAGCCCTTACCGGTACGCACAATACCGCGTGAGAACCGCTACAGGCAGGAAACTGGTCAGGCTTCAACCAAAATCAAGCATACCCCCGCCAACCAAAGAAGAAAACGCGGGGTAACGCTCAAAAAACTGGTCCGCAGGAAAAACCCGGAAACCGGCAAAATGGAATACACCCTCCATCCCATTAACCCTGCCTTTGGAGGCATCGAGCCCATGGACGGCGGCAAAATCTCCGTGATATATATAGAAACGCCGGGAGAAAGCATGACAAACGCCCGCTTGAAAAATCCGGAGGAAAGGGCATAGTAAAGACGCAACAGGTCAATGTAGTCTCAATCATTGATTCCTTTCTAAAACATCGGCCCCGGCTGCTCCAACAGCCGGGGCCTTTTTGTTAGCTGAGCAGAACAATCAGAAGTTCCATCAGCCGTTGCAACAAGTCACTGTATTTGATCAAGTCATGATATAATCCTTTCTACTGACGGCAGGGTTCATTCCCTGCCGCCGGCAGCCTGGTCACTCAAAAAAAGCACTCCTGTTCAGCCCCTGGCCTCTGAGTCAGGGGCTTTTTCTACTCCATTATCCATACTGTAAGTGGAATAAAATACCTTCCTATGTATCCGCTGACTTTATTCCTTATTCTTTTGATTTAGCTCAGGATGAGGAAAAGATGACTCATCAAAAAATGGTCGATCAAATGTTCGGTGTTCTCGCAGCTTATTTGAAAGAAAGGAATCTAACTATTTTAAGAATTAAATTTTAACACAATATCCCCTTCTCTCCAAGAAGGATGCTGCCAGTTCTTACGAATGAGGATCACTCCTGGCTCCACTTCCTTCCCAATAATCCAATCCCCAACAACAATCCAAGGCTTCTGTCCTTTAATGCGGACAATTCGTATACGAACTGAAATCCTCTTCTTCTGGCTGGAAATAAAAAAACAATCAACAAATTCTGGGGAGGAAAAAATAAAAGGCTGAACATTCTCCTTCTCTCCTGCAATCCTTTTCCAAAAACATCCGTAGGCCATATCCTTCAAAGGCCCCACACCTTCCTCAAACCAGAAAGAAGAAACCCAGGAATCACGGATAAGCGTTTCAAGAAACATCTCAACACTCATGGAAGGAGGCTGTTGGAAACGCTTATCCAAAGACATACAAGGCTTCCATACTTTCCCCTTTTCATTCTCCAAACGGATCCCATTGGAAAACTGGATCATCTCCGTCTGAGTAGAACTTCCCTTCCATACGGGAAAATATTCTGACTTGGAAAAAGAAGCGGCAAAAAGTGTCGCGTAAGGAGCCCCATTATCCTCTACCATGGACCAATCTCCCTGTACCTCTAGAGCAGTGGTAAAATCATAACACAATTTTTTTGAAGGTATTCCCCATAAACATACTATCCAACTACCTAAAAAAGCGGCAGACAAAAATGCTACTAGTCTGCCCTTTCCTTCCTGGCTGAAACCAATAAAAATAAAGAGGCAAATGGTAGCCAAGGCATAAAAAGGGAAAGGCCTTCCACCATTAAGAACCTTTTGCAAAAGAGCTTGTGAAGAAGGCCTTGATAGAGCAAAATTGGCAAACAGCGTACTGTCGCCGAATAGAACTACTGTTCCAAGCCCAAATCCAGAAGTAAGTCCCACAGCATGAATTCCAGCTTCTTCTTCATCAGAAATTTGATTATCTGAGAAAAATGAATTCTTACTGTAATCGGCACGTTCGGAAAAACCCGTTTGGAAAAGCCATGCTTCGCCATTTCCTGTAAAACTATTGGCCGTTAAACCTCTAAAAGAACTTAACCCATCATAGTAAGTTCCACCATCTCCCGTTCTATCCAAAATACAATTCTTCTGAGATTCTACTCCGAATGTCTGTAACAATGGATTCAAGGCACTTGAATGCCCAAACAAATCTGTATGGTCAGTAATGACAACCAGTTTTCCGCCTTTAGCTACCCAATTTCGTATCTTTTGAATCTCTTCAGTACGGAAAGGCTTTGTCGGAGTCATCAGCCACAATTCAGAGAAATCCTCAATCCCATTTAGATCGTCAGCATCTTCGCTATAAATAATTCTTTTCAAGAAATCATAGGAATATTGACCCCGGATGGATAGGGAACCATCATGGCGTTGAGCAATTCCCCAATTTCCATGTTCCAGAAAAGCGATTCTCTGCTCTTTGAACGCATGGAAAAGCAACCGCGGCATGGAAGAAAAAAACAAACACCAAGCTACTCCCGCCATTAAAAGGCTCTGTAAAACTATCTCTATCCAGCGCTTCCCTGTAAAAAATAAAACAACAGCGCTTATTAGAAAAATCCCTGCAACGCCTGCAAAAAATAACATGGACACTCTTGTTGCCGTCCATAGCAAACCAGTTATTGCTACACAGATCAATCCGACATCCAGAAGAACTTTAGGCCCCCATTTTTGCCTAAAACATAAAACGGCCGCAGAACATAAAGCCAAAACAACAATCCCAGGAACATAAAAACATACTGCTGCATTAAACATACACAACAGTAATGTCGCCAGAACAACATACCGGAAAACATTCATAAAAAACTACATAAATAATTTACATCAAGTAAAGAAGGAGTTCCCGTTGCTATAATAATTACTCCATTCTCCTGATAAATCGAAGAAGGTAACGCATCTTTTTCACGAAAAATAAGTCGGGCATCCACAACTCCATCCCGAACTCCCTGCGGAACATCCCCAGCTTCATAAACCACTCCATCCATACTAACTTTTGCTTTTGGTTCCAGAACTACAACTTTTTCTTTATTCCTTTTAGCGGAAAAACCTTCTGCAACCACCAGGACTTTAGTCCCCATAGAGCCAAATCTTACATTACCCCCATTAAGCTGGAAAACACGCACAAGGCCTTCTCCTAAATCAGTATGAGGCCATAAATGGTGACGTCCTACATACCGCACATCGCCTGCTTGAGGCCACCATAATGATAAAAAATAAACACCAACCAAGACAAGAGTAAGCCAGGGCTTCGGCCATCGGAGAATTGTAATAAGCATTGCAGCACAAACAAAATGAAAAAACATAAAACCTCTGTCTGTACCTGTAATTCTTTGAATCAGTGCCTGTTGATAGGGCGCCAGACAGTTAACGGCAAAATCAGAATCCGCTAAAACAAGGTTTTCGCCCAAACTAATAGCCAAGGGGACAACACTCCACCCATCCATTAAGCCATAAACAAAATGTGAAGAATCTTTCTTCAAAGCTGCCCCCAGGTTGGAAATCAATGCTCCATCCCTACCTATAGCCATGCGTAAAGGCTCTCCAGCAATCGGAAAATTCTGTCCCCATGGTCTTCTCTGCATGAAATTGGAATCATCCCAATCCGTGTGGGCGTCATGATCCAAATAAACAGTCCCTTCCGGCTTAACATTTTGATACACTTTATTATTATAAACCAGCTTTCCCTCCCCTTTTTGTTTTCTTCCAGACACCTTTTCCACGGCTGCCCCTATCTCATATCCAGGCTCTGCTCTTTCCATATTTACCGGAGAAAGCTCCCAAGTGCATGAGGTCGCTATAACAAGAGCTATCCCGTACAAAACAAGGGAAGTCGCAGTAAGTTTTTCTGATATTTTACGGAACTTCTCGGAGACCAGCATAAACAACACAAATAAAATTCCACTTGCATAAAGGGAAGACCACCAAGACGCAACCGGCAAACAAGGTCCCAATAGTACCGGTAACTGGGAAAATAAAAAACATCCAGATAATAAACGGTGTCCGGAAACAAATAACAAAGCAGCCAGAAGGCTGGAACAATAGGCAAGAGACGGTTCCAGTATGATAGCAGCTAATACGGCCCAACAGTAAAAAGCAGTAGCCTTATTCTTACCGTAGTTCCCAATTCCCAACAAAGCGAGTACCAACGCTACAGCTGCCAAATAAAACGGAAGCAGCCCAAAGCCTCCGATTGCCATCAAACCGCACGCAGTCCATAAAAGATATTGTTTCATAAATAAAAAAACAGGACCCGGTGTTATTACAACCGAGTCCTGGAAATACAAATCAGCAATTACCAACTACGGCAACCGGAAGAACAACCAGAGGAGCATCCAGAAGAACATCCCGAGGAGCAACCGGTTGAACAGCCAGTAGAGCAACCAACAGAGCAACCGGAAGAACGTCCATATTGTTCCGTTTGAACGCCGTTCTCAATAGCATTCACCAAAACAATCTCGTTAACTTCCTTGGCAATATCGCCAGATTGCACAAACGATTGTTGAGCCGCCGGAGAAGAAAACTCCTGCGTAGACTCAGACAATGATGGATATGCAAAAATGCCCAATCCACAAACACAGCAAATGCCTAAAATAATAGAATTCATAGCAATTTATTTTTTACTAAATTTTCCTAAGGAATCAAGAAATGTTAGAAATGCCAGCAATCCATCACATCCACCACGGTCTCCATCATATTCATCAGCGCGACTCCTAGCGGGAAATACTGCCCGACTTTTTGGAGCGTTTTATTTGCCCTTCCGCTGGCAACTACTCCAAGATACCGAATACTCGTCCTATCCAGACCACCAGCTTCATTTAATTCTCAACTATTAAAAAACTGATTCTTCCATTCGGACAGCGTTCATTGAAACTCTCCCCTCTTCTCGTATCTTCAACATCACTTATGCGAATACGAGGTCTGATTAGACGATTACGAGATGCCGGATTCATTCTGCAGCAAGGATAAGGACGGGTTTCCCATCGTGTATACGATCATCCTCATGGCCAGACGGTGACTATCCCGGGCCACGATAATGACAATGTCCCCCACTATCTTATAGCTCAGGTACGGGATGCTATTGAAGCTGCAGGTGGAACCTGGAAATGTTAACAGCCCCTGACTCCATTCAGGAGTTGCCTCTATCGGGGCAGCTCCTTTTTATTGAACAAAGCCTCCCCTTCTTTAATAACAATTCCAGTACGCATTTTTTACATAATGATACTGAAACAATGATTTAGGAGTTGTTTTTTCTGAGAAAAGAGGCTATCGTTTGACCTCCTTACGTTAGGAGGCTTCGCCCTCTGGCCTCCGGGGCCAGGGGGCTTTTTTATTCGGCATCACGCGTCGAAGCATTCTCTCCTTGGGGCACGGATTTTTAATCCGCTGGAGCTAGATGGAAATCACGATTCATTGAATATCAACCCTCTGAATTCTGGATACACAATCTTTGTCCATGATATTCCTTCCGAATGGAATGGCCCGATTTTTTTCTAACAACCTGTGAAACAATGTTAGATTTGACAGGCGGATTAAAAATCCGCATCTTCTCAATATTCTCAAATAATCTCTTTTATGAAGAAGACTGTAGTTTTGACTCTTGCGTTATGGGGAATTTCTTTCTCACAGGCTTCCCAGCTCCTTGCTTCCTGGGATGCATTTACGGAGAACGGCGCTTCCACCACAGGCGGGCTCTCCGTGGAGCTTGACAAATTCGGCGCCGGCCCTTCCATTGAGAACGGAGCCCTGGTTCTGTCCGATTCTTCCCAACGGGCATGGATCAATATTTCTTCCCTGGATATTTCCCTGTCCCGGGCTTCCTATTCCCTGGTGATGGACGTTTCCGACCTCCATCTTGGCAACGGTCCCGTTTTTTCCCTGAGCGCGGGCGCCTACAATTCGCAAACGACGGCTTTCGGTTTTTCCACCACTACCAATACGTGGGCTTTTTCCAATAATGGGAATAATATGAATGTTTCCGGGGAGGGCGGCTCCGTTTCGGACAGTTATTCCGGCAGGCTTACCGTCAATTTTCTGGAGGAGAACGGTTCCACTTACGTGGAGGCGTTCCTGGGAGATACGGCCCTGGTCAACAAAACGGAGATCCATTATGAAAAGTCAGTTCTTTACCTGAACGGGCTGACCCTGGGGGGCTGGGCCAGCACGGCAGGCAATGGCTGTTCCATGACTGTTCATTCCCTTTCCATCAGCCAGATTCCGGAACCGGCAACAGCCTCTCTGGCGTTCCTGGGACTGGGGAGCCTGCTTGCAAGGCGGCGCAGATAGCGGTTCCTGCTTGTCCTGTGATTTCTTTACCTCCCCCCTCCCTGGCAGAACCAGGGGGGGGCTTTTTGTTGCACTCGCCCTTGGTTGGACAATTCTATAAGGCGACAAAGACTATTCCTTTGCTCGCAACCCATCACTTGAAGGCCAATCCATTTCCATCCTTTCTTACAAAACAAGCCTCCGGAATGCACCAGGGAATAGTAAGAAAAAGACCAACTCCTGTAACCCGGAATTCCTCAAATGACTGATGACACGATCCAGGATCATACCCTGTTTCTCCTTTGCCACTCATGGTGCAATTTCAAGTTCTTGGCCTGCAATGCTTTAGTTTGAACAAACGGTACAAGCGCCTTAAACATAGCGTCCGAGGCATAAGGCAACTTATTTTCAATTTCGACACTTCCATCAGGCAGCTTCTTGATTGTCCCGTTTTTTCCATGTCGAGCAATCCATTGTGGCGCACGAGCGGCCCATCCATAAAAAGTATGAATCAGCCACCCGGATTTTGCCTTCTCTCTCCCGTTCCGCCCGGATATCTTCCGGAAATACGCCGCCTTTCCGGGAAATAATAAAAAACTCCCTTCCGTTAACCGCGGAAGGGAGCTGAATGGAAACAGGAATCCAAGTTTGCCGTTACTTGCGGCGGCGGCGCATCGCCAGGCCAGCCAGGCCCAGCAGGCTCAGGGAAGCCGCTGCGGGTTCCGGAACCACATAGGAAACGCTGTATCCGTTTCCATCCTTGGTAATCATATAAGAACCAACTTCGGCATTAGCCAAATCATCCACAGCGGTGAGGGAATCAATGCCTGCAATGCCGCTGAGCATTTCCAGGGAAGTGTCCGTGCCGTCAAAAGACATATTGCTTCCCAGGGTAACCAGGTTCCTGGTCAGGATTTGATGACCGCTGGCAGTTACTCCGCTGGCGGTGCCTCCGTCAAGAGTCAGCGTAGCGGTCAGACTTGCTATCTTGGCATTGTATGAACTACCGTTGGAGGAAGTAAGGTTCATGATGCCCGTGGCTCCCAAATTGACGTAAAATCCTTCCCCGCCCTGGCTCTTGGTATAAGCCAGGTTAAACGTGCCGTAGTTGTTCAACGTCGTGCGCCCACCATCGTTGCCGCCGTTATAACTGTTGAAGGTCAGCGTAGATGATTGATCAATATCAATAGAACAGCCGCCCTGGAATTTTTTTACGTTCCCTACAGTCAAACCCGCACCGTTTTGCAGGGCAAGCTTCAATGTCCAGCCTTCCAGCTGGGAAATGCTGCCGCTCGCACCGGAAACGGAAATAAGAGACCATGCGTTGGAATTGGGCGTGCCGGGACCGGTTCCTGCCGACGGCCAGGAATCTGAACCGGTGATGGACCAGCTGGATTCTGTCTGCCAAAGCTCCTGGGTAATGCTCTCACCGCCGTTCCATACAAAATCGGCATGAGCCATTCCCGCCAGAGCAATGAGCGTAATGAGTGTCTTCTTCATTATCAGAGGAATATATAACAATAGTAATGACGGAATCATCTAACGGAAAGATGACCAGCATACTTGCCTCACAGAGGCTTGGGCTTCAATAACGGATTTTCAACCCGGAATCAATACTAAATATTGTGGAAAAATAATTTAAGTATCATTGCAACCCTGTTTTCAGGATGATTTTTCCTCCAAAAAAACTCCCTGCCGTGGCGGGCATTTCCTGTTGTTTTTTTGGAAACAATTTTGACACCAATATCACATTTTAACAAAATGTAATATTTTTAATATAAAAAAGTTACTTTAAAAATAAAGATTAATTTCCCCATGCCGCAAGACATCTGCCACATGCAACCCTCCATCCACTCCGGCACATGAAACGGATTGAAAATCCGCATGTTGCCGCCGCAGAGGGAAACCGCCGTCAAATAAAGAACATTCCAGAAATTATTCATCGCCGGAGAAAAACATCTGTCTTGCCTCCCGCCGCTTCCGCCATCAAGGGCATCACGCAATCCCCTGCCTGCAACTATCCCTCAACGGAAGGCCTGGCACTTATGCCTCCACAGAACACGGCTTGGCCACGCTTTTCCAAAACGCGCCAGATTCCCCAACACCCCAGCAGTTCACCTCTGACGGCGGCAGCCGCCGGAAAAGAGGCATCACAAGAAATTGCCGCATCTGGCAGGCCGTATCCGGACAAAACGGAAAATTCCCCGACATAAGGATCATTTCTTTCCCTGTACTCCGGCCATTTTCCGGAACCTGCCCGCAAGCAGGAATCCGGTGGCCGCCCAAAGAAAGGAAATGGCGGCTCCGGCCAGCATGGCCCACGGGGAATGGGCCCCCAACACGTTAAAGGAGCTTTTCAGCCATGCGCTGACGGCGTCGCCGCCACGGTAAAGGACCGTATCAATAAAACTCTTGGCTTTATATTTTTCTTCCGGGGACAATACGGAATTCAGCATTTCACGGCCGGGACGCACCATTCCGTATTCCCCGATGCGGCGTACCGCCATCACCACGGCCACGACGGCAAATACCGGAGCGAAAGCCATCCATACAAAACCCAGGGAAATAAGAACGGGGACAGCCGCCAGCAACGCCGCCAATCCGAATTTCCGAACAATGCGTCCCGCCAGAAATACCTGAAGCAGCATGGTACACCCTTGGACAACAACGTCCAGCGCTCCGAATACCTGCGTCTGGCGCACCGGATCAGGAAAGGAAGACGCTACAACGCTCATCAGCTCAAAATACAGGAACGTATTGGTCCCGGCCAGCAGGATGATGAACAGCCCGATGCCCATCAGGAAGGGAGACCGGAATACGGCGGACGCCCCGGCAAACGGGTTCCCTCCCAGAGGGCGTTCCCGGCAATCGGCCGGAAGAAGAACTCCCGTTTCCTCATCTTCCGGGGAATTCCCGTCACGCCAGCGGTGCAGGTACATTCCCGCCAGCATCGCCAGCGCCAGAAAAACAGCGGCGGCAAGGAACAGCCACAGATAGCCGGCCACTCCGGCAAGGGCGGCCGTCACCGCCGGCCCCGCCATGGCCCCAAGGCTGCTTCCGCTGGCAACCAGGGCAAACAGGCGTTTCATCTGCCCCGGCTTCATGACGTCCGACAGCACGCTCCACGCCACGGAAACGGTAAGCAGGTTAAATACGGACAGCCACACATAAAACGAACGGGCCGTCCAGACATTTCCCGGGCATGCCAGCACGAGCGCCGCGAAAACCGCCAGGTTAAGAATGAAAAAACCGTACGTCCACGGAAGAATGGCTTTTCTCCGCACCTTTGAGGAAACCCATCCGAATAAAAACTGGCCCCCTATGGAAGCGGCGAAAGTAGCCGTAAAAAGCCACTGCAGATTCTGAACGCCTCCGGCAATGCCCATCGTCTCCCGGACCGGCCTCAACATGGAATAGGCCAGGAACAACAGGAAAAACAGGAGGATTCCCCCCGCTGCGGCAGGCAATTCGCGGGGGTCCGCATGCAGCACCTTTTCCAGGTTCCGGCACAGGCGTTTCTTCATTCCGCTGGACATGCCCGGAATTTACCATGCCCGGAAGATTTTTTCACTTAAATCGTCCCGTTCCCCAAAAATCCGCCTTTCTTTCACCTCCCCGCCGGAACTTCTCCTTCCAACTGGACTTGCAGGATAAGCCGGATTATGATGGGGCATCCCATTCCCTCATGTTTCCCGCCCCATCAGGAATCATGAAGCGCCCCCATGAACCAGAGAAAAATCATCCATGTGGATATGGATGCCTTTTACGCATCCATAGAACAGCGGGACCATCCCGAATACCGCGGCAAGCCCATCGCCGTAGGCAGGCCGGAAATGCGCGGCGTGGTGGCGGCGGCCAGTTACGAGGCGCGCCGTTTCGGAGTGCGTTCCGCCATGCCTTCCATGAAGGCTCTCAAGCTTTGCCCCCATCTGATTTTCACCCGCAACCGCATGGATGTGTACAAGGCCGTCTCCGCGCAGATACACGCCATTTTCCACCGTTACACAGATCTGGTGGAACCCCTTTCCCTGGATGAAGCCTTTCTGGACGTCACGGAAAACAAGCCGGGCATTCCGCTGGCCGTCGACATTGCGAGGAGGATTAAGAAGGAAATCCGCCGGGAACTTCACCTGACGGCCTCCGCCGGCGTTTCCTACAATAAATTCCTGGCAAAAATCGCTTCCGATTACCGCAAGCCGGACGGGCTGTTCACGATCCATCCATCCCGGGCGGAAAAATTCATCGCGGCACTTCCCATTGAAGCTTTCTGGGGAGTCGGGCACGCCACCGCCGAACGCATGCGCGCCCTTTCCATCACCAACGGGGCGCAGCTCCGGGCACGGGACAAAGACTTTCTGGTAAGGCATTTCGGCAAAACAGGAGCCATCTTCTACAACTTCGCCCGCGGTGTGGACGACCGCCCTGTGGAACCTTCCCGCATGCGCAAATCCGTGGGTTGTGAAGAAACCTACCGGGAAAATGTCACCAGGGCGGAAGCGCTGGAACAACGCCTCCCCCTGCTGGCGGAAGAACTCGCGGGGCGGCTGGCCCGTTCCGGCTTCCGGGGAAACACCCTTACCCTGAAGGTTAAGTTCCCGGACTTTGTCCAGAAGACCCGCTGCGCGACCGTTCCGGAAATCCTGACGGAGAAAGAAGGAATTCTCCCCCTGGCCCGCACCCTGATGGAAGAACTGGATTCCGGGGACCGTACATTCCGCCTTCTGGGGCTGTCCGTCTCCCATCCCCAGGAAGAACAGCGGCAGGGCATCTGGGAACAGCTGTGGCTGGAGCTGGAGTATTAACTCTTCCATAGACTGCCATATTTTCAGGACTCTCCCCTTAAAAACGGCAATATCCACAAGATATCGTTTCAGGAATGAGCAAAACCCGCTCCAACCTGGTCATAAGCCATATGAATCAGGAAGAACGGAGACACTGGGCGTCATGGATAGGCATGATTGCGGAAGGCGTGGCTGGAGTCATGGCCGTGAATGGAGGGATTCCCGCCTCCCGGGACGTACCCGATCCCGGCCCTGCCCGCACGCGCCGCCCCCTCACGGAAACGGAAAAACGCATTATCGAACACCAGGGGACGGAACCGCCCTTTTCCGGGGAATTCGTCAGCTTCTTTGAGCCGGGCATCTATTCCTGCCGCAAATGCGGTGCGCCTCTGTTCCGGTCGGAAGACAAATTCGATGCCGGATGCGGCTGGCCCTGTTTTGATGATTCCCTGCCGGACGCCGTCACAAGCGTCCATGCGGGCGGCGGGCGGCGCACGGAAATCACATGCGCCCGCTGCGGAGGCCATCTGGGACACATTTTCAATGGAGAACGCCTGACTCCGAAGAATCTGCGCTACTGCGTCAATTCCCTTTCCCTGGAATTCCGGGCAGCCCCTCTTCCGATGGCGGCGGATGCCCCCCGTTAAAGGCGCGCGGCAGGAAAAAATATCCGGCCGCCCTTCCATGCGCTGCCGGATGCGGCCGCCGCGGCGGAATTTACCCTGAAATCCGTTCACGGCCCCGGAGCCTCAGCAGGCAACAGGGAATATCCTTGACCCGCAAAATCCTTGCCGTAAGCAGGATACGCCTTTCCGCCCAACCTGTTTCCCCCGTGCCGGGAAACAGGGGGGATTAGCTTGACTTTCCCGCAATGTCGCCTATTCTGGTTCAAGCATTATTTGCAACCACTCACACTTATTATGACCGACCGCAGAATTGTTATCACCGGCATCGGAGTGATCAGCCCCCTGGGCAATGATCTCGCATCCACCTGGGAAGCCATGAAGGCTGGCCGCAGCGGCATTGACACCATCAAATCCATGGATGTTACCGGCTACTCCACGAAAATCGCCGGTGAAGTCAAGGATTTCGATCCCGCCCCGTACTTCAAGACGCCCAAGGACGCCCGCCGCGTGGACCGCTTCACGCACTTTGCCATGGGCGCTGCCGGAATGGCTCTCAAGGATTCCGGGCTGGATCTGGAAGCGGAGGACAAAACCCGCATCGGCGTCATGGTGGGCAGCGGCATCGGCGGCCTCGGCACGCTGGAAAGCCAGCATGCCACGCTTCTTTCCAAGGGGCCTGCCCGCGTGTCCCCCTTCATGATCCCGTACATGATCAGTAACATTGCCTCCGGCCTCATCTCCATGGAATACGGCCTCGGCGGTCCGAACATGTCCATCGTCACGGCCTGCGCCACCTCCAACCACAACATCGGGGAAGCCTGGCGCATCATGAAATTCGGGGATGCCGACGTCATGGTCTGCGGCGGAGCGGAAGCTACCATCCTGCCCACGGGCGTAGCCGGGTTCAGCAACATGAAAGCCCTCAGCTCCCGCAATGACGAGCCCCAGCGGGCCTCCCGCCCGTACGACGTGGACCGCGACGGCTTCGTCATGGGCGAAGGCGCCGGCGTTGTCATTCTGGAAACGCTGGAACACGCCCAGAAGCGCGGCGCAAAAATTTACGGGGAACTCGTCGGCTACGGCATCTCCGCGGACGCCTACCACCTCACCGCCCCGGATCCGGAAGGCCGCGGCGCCGCCCGCTGCATGAAGATGGCTCTGGAACACGCGGGAATGATGCCGGAAGACATTGACTACGTCAACACGCACGGCACCTCCACCCCGCTGGGCGACATCTGCGAAATCAAGGCCATCAAGGCCGTTTTCGGCGACCACGCTAAAAACGGGCTGCTTATCAGCTCCACCAAATCCATGACTGGCCACCTCCTGGGCGCCGCGGGAGGCGTGGAACTGGCCGCCTGCCTGATGGCCATGCAGGACAACATCATCCCGCCCACCATCAACGTGGACAACCAGGATCCGGAATGCGACCTGGACTGCGTGCCCAATAAGGCCCGTGAAACCAGGGTGGACGCCGTCTTGAGCAACTCCTTCGGCTTCGGGGGGCATAACTCCTCCGTCATCGTGAAACGATTCGCCTGACCCTTTCAGGCCTCTCCTTTCCGGCGGAAGCGCTGATGTTTGCGGCCACCGCAGCCATCGCGCTTCCGCTTTTTTCATTTAAAAGCCATGCCCGCCAAAACGCACCAGGACATTCTGCTCATGCGCTGGGCCCTGTTCTCCGTAGCCGGGCTTATCCTGCTCGTGGCGCTCTATTACCTGGGCCTTACTCCCGTCTGGGGCCGGGAGCTGAAGGAAGCCATGGCCTCCGCCCCGTTTCTGCTTCCCCCGGACGCCCCCGCCCTTTCTCCCGGCACGGGATTCCTGCTGTGCATGGCGTTGACGCTGGCCCTCGTTTACGATTTGCTGCTCATCCGCGGCACGCTCCGCAAAACGGCCGTTCTGGCCGCTTTCCTCCTTCTTCTGGCCAGCTTTACCCCGGTGCTGGGGCTGTGGGGTCTTTTCTTCAATGCCGTCCCATGCCTGCTTTCCGCAGGGAGCGCGGGCGTGCTCGCCATCCTCTGTCCCCAAACGCCTCCTGTCCGGCGTCATTCCGAACCTCCTTCCGCTCATGAATAATCTGGACTATCCCATCCCCATGCTTGAACTGGTAACCGCCCTGAAACAGCTTCCGGGCATCGGCACCCGCGGCGCGGAACGCATGGCCCTGTGGATGCTCCAGGGGCACATGGGAGAAGCGGAGGCGATTGCCCGCACCATCGGCCAGGCGGCGGAACACGTCACGCCCTGCCCCGTCTGCGGCTTCTTCAGCACGGAAGGGGAGCCCTGCGCCGCCTGCCGGGATGAAGAACGGGACAGCCGCCTCATCTGCGTGGTGGAACAGGCCACGGACGTCATCCCCATTGAACGCAGCAGCGCCTACCGCGGATTGTACCACTGCCTGGGCGGCAAGCTTTCCCCTCTGGATGATGTGGAGCCGGAAGACCTCAACATTCAATCCCTGATGGAACGCGTCTCCCGGCAGCCTGATTGCGAAGTCATTCTGGCAACAGGCTCTGACGTGGAAGGGGAGGCAACGGCCACCTACCTCCACCATCTGCTCAAAGAAATGGATTGCAGGATATCCCGCCCTGCCCAGGGGCTGCCTGCCGGCTCCGGCCTCAGCCACGCGGACACGCTGACGCTGATGAAGGCTCTGGAAGGACGCACCCGGCTGTAAAGGAAAGCCCTTTCCGCATCCATCCCGGCACGGGGAAATTCCCGCCCATGCCCCCGTTCTTCACCGTCCGGAATCCCGGCATGGGGACGGTTCCGTCTTTACAGCGGTTTTCCTGCACCGGGCAAAACGCCTCTTTCCCCCCATAATGAAGGAAAAAACGTCCGCCTCATTCCGCCAGTCCGTCCACCCGGGCGCGGTCAAAATCCGCCGGGCAAATCGTCACCTTCACCCGGTCGCCCGGTTTGAGCAGATCCCTCAGGGAAGCGTTCTTTTTTTCTACAAAAGCCACGGCGGTTTTGCCATTCGGAAGGGTGGCGCGGAAAGCCGTATCCGCGATACGCTCCACAATAACGGCGACCGCCTGCACCATCTGGCAGGGATAAGGTTTCATCTAAAAAAAACGGGTTACCAATTCATTAGTTCGTTCATCAGGTCATTCCCGGTTTTAAGCCCCTTTTCCGCAGCGTCCTGAAGCCGCGGCACAACCGGGACGGGTACTTCGTCCGCAGCGGGAATCCTGAACTTGCGGCCATTACGTTCCGCACCATCCCCCGCCCCGTTTTCTCCGGTCCCTCTGTTCAGCAGCCGCGCCGCGACATCCGCCACCTCAGCCGCCTTGCCCATTCCTATTTCCGTCAGGCGGTTTCCCGCCGCCTTGATGAGCCGCGCGGACAAGTCCTCCGACGGGTTGTCCAGCGTCCCGCCGATATTCACATTGGCCCACGCCAGATTGCCTCCCGCTCCCTGGCGGGAAACGGAAAACACATCGGAAAACCCCGGAAGAGCTTTCCACAGGCCGTCGGCCCGCAGCCCCACCTGCAGCCTTCCGGTCAGCGCCCCCCCTTTCCCGATTTCCAGCCAGCCTTCCACCCTCACCAGGTTTTCGCTTTCCACCAGAATATTGGAAATATGCCAGGCGGATTCCTGATAGGAGAACTGGGCGGACGCCTCGTGCAGGGGAAGATTCCGGAATCTGGAAGAACCGCAGAACAGGGCCAGCCTGTCCAGAACGGGAAGGCCGGTCAGCATGCCGCCCTGCAACCTGGCGAGCCCGGCCACATGGGTTACGCCGTCCCGTCCGCCGCGCAGGTCTATCCCGCCGCTTACGCTGCCCTGGACATGCTTTTTCCAATGGCCTTCCAGGACGGAAGAGGCGGGGACGCCGTTCACCACCATATTCGCCGTCCAGGAGGAGGAAGAGCCGTCCCAGTCCCCCTTGATGTCCAGATAACCGCCGGCAGCCGTAGTCAGGCGGCAGGACGGAACGTTCACCCTCCTGCTGGCATGGTTAAACTGCGCCGTGCCGGACATCAGGGAAAACTCCGGGCATCCCTTGAAAGGAAGGCACAGCCTCCCCCCCTGCATTTCAAACCTGTACTGGCTGGAACCGGCGTCATAGGCGCTCTCCACGCGGGTTCCGTCCAAAACATACGGCCGGCCGGCCTCCCCATAGGAAACGGACAGGGAATCAATGCTCCCCTTTTCCAGACGGAACGTATCCGGCAGAATATTCTCTTCCGCCCAGCTCCTGGCCCCTTCCGGCTTTTCCCGGAAACGGAAAGGCACGGGAGCGAGCCGAAGCTTCAGCTCCGCAATATTGACGGAGGTAATGACAAACGCGCGCTTCAGCAACTCCCAGCGGCTGAATTCCGTCTCAATGTTCCTGGCCTGAAGGGAAGTCAAAAACTCATGCCCCTCCATCGTTACGCCGCCGCACCGGATGCCGGAACCGTCCCAGTCAAGAGGGTCTATCCTGGCGGTCTCCACATTCATATCATCAACGGCGGACTGTTCCAGCATGGCTAAAAAACCATCGCTCTTCAAATAGGCCCTGACGTACAGATAGGATCCCGCCACCACAGCCGCCGCCAGAACAAGCATCCCCAGCACGCCCCACAGCAGCAGCTTTTTCCAGACGCTGCCGGCACGGGGCTTTTTCCTGCGTATCCTCCTTATTCTGGGCATGACGCCAGCCTATATCAAATCCGGCTCCGGTCAAGCCTCCGGATTGCCTCCCGGCCTGCCGCAAACTGCGGGGAACGGGCATCCGCGCAGCAGGCCTTCCCCGCCTATCGCGAACCGTGGTACACCTTATGCCTTCCGGAAGCCATGGTGATGAAAATCAGGAACAGGGCATAAGCCGCCAGAAACCCCATGGGAATGACCGCTCCATGTTCCCCACGTCCCAGCGCTTCAATGGGCGCGGCCTGCTTCACCCAGATATTCTGCGCCAGCCAGGCCAGGAAAATCGCCAGCAGCAGCGTAGGCGTCACAAACTTCATGATGAAACGGTAAATTCTGGGAATGCGGATGACGGAACCGTCCTCCAGATCCTTCAACCCCCGGTCCACCCCCAGTTTCCAGGAAAACAGAATCATCATCACCATGGCGCTCACAAAGAAGCACAGCGTGCCCAGAAAGAAATCATAAGTATCCATCGCCAGCAGATTGCCGCTGTACCAGGCAACGATGAACGTTCCCGTAGCCGTAAAAAAGCCCTGCACCACCACAGCCATTTTACGTTTCAGCCCCATGAATTCCTCAATAAAGGACAGGCCCACCTGCATCATGGAAATGGAGCTGGTCACCGCCGCCACCGTCAGAAGCAGGAAAAACAGGCTGCCGAATACCACGCTGGACCCCATTTTGGCAAAAGCCTGCGGAAGCACCATGAAGCCCAGCGCGAAGGTCCCCTGCCCGGCGGCTCCGGCCACTCCCAGGAACGCCACGGCGGCGGGAACCGTCATCATGCCGGCAATGCCCACCTCGCACACTTCATTGGAAGCGGCGGCCGAAAAGCCGCTCAGCGCAATATCCTCCTTCTTTTTTACATAGCTGGCATACGTCAGAATCAGCCCCGTTCCTACGGAAAGGCTCAGGAAAACCTGTCCGGCAGCCGCAATCCAAAGCTCAATGTTTTTCAGGCCGTCCCACAGGGTCACCTCAGTCAGCCTCCGGGTTCCTCCGGACATTTCCACCTGCCGCACGGCTTCATCCATGGCTCCCGCCTGGGAGGCCGAAACCATGGAAACCGTCTTCCAGTCCCCGCTGTTCCGGTCCAGCTCCTCCACCAGCACCTTGCCGGGATTCCACATATACCCCAGCCCCTGTTCGATGCTGCGGTCCGGATAAGAAGGGTCCGGCGTGCCGATGCACAAAATGCGCACCAGCAGCACCAGGGAAATCAGAAGCAGCAACGGCATGAACCAGCGCGAAAACATTTCGATGCCCTTGCTGATGCCCCGGTAAATAATCCCCAGGTTCAAAAGGATGACCCCGCTGACAATCCAGAGCAGCCCGTTGTCCGACAACAGGGCGCTCCCGTCGCCGTACATGCCCGTGAAACTGAAAAAAGTCTGCGCCGTCCCCTCCGCCGTGGCAAAAACCTCCGGGCAGGTGAGCATCTTCCAGAAATAGCCGCAGCACCACGCTTCCACCACCATGTAATAAAAGGCCACGGAAGAAGGCCCCAGAACCGCCAGCACGCCCAGGAACTTCCACAGCCTGGACCCTTTGGTCAGGTACCAGAATACGCCGGGGGCGCAATGGGCGCCCATCTGGCCGCCGCGCCGCCCGATGGACCACTCCGCCCACGCCACGGGCACGCCCACCAGAACCAGCATGAGGCCGTAAGCCACCATGAAGGCGCCCCCTCCATATTGGGCAGCCAGCCCCGGAAAGCGCAGAAAATTTCCCAGCCCGACGGCACTGCCGGCCACAGCGAGAATCACGCCTATTTTTCCGGACCACTCGTCTTGTTGCGCCTTTGAGGATGACATGGAGGGAATACTGACAAAAAAAGCTTCATTTTCAAGAGAAAACAGGCTCTTTTGGAACGAACGGGGTATCATTGCCGCTTGACTTTCGTCCGTTTTTTGGAATCATTCTTTTAGAACCAAACCAAAAAACAACCATGCTTCTCATAGGAAAACCGGCACCTCATTTCAGCGCTAACGCAGTAGTAAACGGTACCATCGTACCGGATTTCAGCCTTGACCAGTTTAAGGGCAAAAAATACGTAATCCTGTTCTTCTACCCGAAGGATTTCACCTTCGTGTGCCCTACGGAGCTGATCGGCTTCCAGGAAGCCCTGGGCGAATTCGAAAAGCGTGACGTAGCCGTCGTCGGCTGCTCCACAGACAGCGAATTCTCCCACTGGGCCTGGATCAACACCCCCCGCAGCCAGGGCGGCATTCAGGGCGTGACCTACCCCATCGTCTCCGACATCAACAAGACCATTTCCGCCGATTACGGCGTGCTGGCCGGAGACGAGGAAATTGACGAAGACGGCAATGTGGAAGTCAACGGGGAACTGATCGCCTACCGCGGCCTCTTCCTGATTGACAAGGACGGCATCGTCCGCCACCAGCTCATCAACGACTTCCCGCTGGGCCGCTCCATTGATGAAGCCATCCGCGTGGTTGACGCCCTCCAGCACTTCGAACTGTACGGGGAAGTCTGCCCCCTTGGCTGGCACAAGGGAGACGCGGCCATGACCCCGTCCCACGAAGGCGTGGCCTCCTACCTCAGCAAGTAAGCAGCCCCCCCGGCAATATTTCAAGGCCGCTCCCCTTCCGGGGGAACGGCCTTTTTTTCATCCCCGCCTTCCCCTCTTTCCCAACCAGGCGCCATATCCGGCCATGCATCCGCCGCCTTTCCTGCGCCGGCCCCCCCCTTCTGCAAGATGAACCTGTGCGTCCGCCGCGTCTGAACACCCTGCCCTTTCCGCTGCCGGAGGAACTGTCATAAACCGGGGGGAATACGCGCGCCCCCCTTGAGCCGGGGGGAAGCGTCTGCTACATCCTTCATATGAATCTCATGGCAGACGCATCCTCCAGGGAAGATATCTGGACAAAAACCATGGACTTCCTGAACATGCCGGACTGGCTCAAGCTGGAAATGGTGCAATCCGTGGGAGTCAAAATCCTGCATGTGGCGGTATGGCTGGTGATCAGCTGGATACTCCTGAAACTGTTCTGCCAGGTGCTCCGGAAAATCACTGCGTTGAAAATGTCGCCCCAGGCTTCCCGCCTGACGGTAAAAATCGTCAAAAACGTCGGCTACATTATTATAGGCGTGGAGGCCTTCGCCCTGATGGGGTTCGATATCCTGACCCTGCTGGGCGCGGCCAGCATCATCGGCGTCGCCGTAGGCTTCGCCTCCCAGACCTCCCTGTCCAACATCATCAGCGGCCTCTTCCTGGTAGGGGAAAAGCAGATCAACCTGGGGGATATGATTGAAGTGAATGGAATCACCGGGAACGTGGACTCCATCAACCTGATGTCCGTCCAGCTCCGGCTGCCGAACAACACCATGGTGCGCATCCCCAATGAAATAATCATCAAGAATCCGGTCAGCAATATCACCCGTTTTTCCACGCGCCGGTGCGACCTGAGCCTGGGCGTGGACTATAACTGCGACATTGAGCATGTCGTGAACGTCCTCCGGGAAGTGGTCAAACAAAACAAATTCTGCCTGGATGACCCCGCGCCCCTCATCTCGTTTTCAGGGTTCCAGGACTCTTCCCTGGGCTTTACCGTAGGGGCCTGGTGCCGGAAAGACAATTTCCTGGACTGCCAGAAAACGCTCGCCCATGACATCAAGCGCCGCTTTGAGGAAGAAGGCATTTCCTTCCCCTTCCCCACCCGCAGCCTGGAGAGCAGAAGCCCCATCAAGGTGGAAATCTCCGGACCTCCGGAGAAAAATCAATAAGGAATCTCTTTTTGCTTTCTTTTTGCCCCGTGAAATTTCAATCTTGTCTGCGTAAAATCCGCATCTATGTCTGACACATCCGCACCAGCCTATCGAAGAATCCTTCTGAAACTCAGTGGGGAAGCCTTGCGCAGCCCCGGCAGCATGGACAACATTTCCCCGGAAATCGTCGCCCGCATTGCTGAAGAAATCGCTCAGGCGCACCGCGCCGGCGTCCAAATAGGCCTGGTCGTGGGCGGCGGCAATTTCTGGCGCGGGGCGAAAGCCAGCGTGCGCGGCATGGACCGCGCCACGGCGGATTACGTGGGCATGCTCGCCACCGTGATGAACGCCCTGGCCCTTCAAAGCGCGCTGGAACGCGCGGGAGTCCCCTGCGTAGTGCAATCCGCCATTGAAATGAAAAATGTCGCGGAATCCTTCATCCGCCTGAAGGCCCGCTCGTATCTGGACAACAATAAAATCGTCATCTTCGCCGCCGGCACCGGCAACCCGTTCTTTTCCACGGACACCACGGCTGCCCTGCGCGCCAGCGAAATCAATGCGGAAGTGGTCATGAAGGCCACCTCCGTGGACGGGGTGTATGATGCGGATCCCAAAAAAGTCTCCGGCGCCAAGCGATTCGACACCATCTCCTATCAGGAATGCCTGGAACGCCAGCTCAAAGTGATGGACTCCACGGCCTTCACCCTGTGCATGGACAACAAAAAACCCATCATCGTATTCGACATGCATACGCCGGGCAACATCACGCGCGCGCTTCTCGGGGAACCGATCGGCACCACCATCAGCTGAACCCCACATTCCTTTTCAACCCACCAAAAACACTTAGCACCCACCATCATCATGGACGCAGAAACATTATTATTGGAAACGGAGGAATCCATGCTCAAGGCCGTGGACTTCGCCAAACAGGAATTCTCCGGCGTACGCACGGGCAAAGCCTCCCCCGGCCTCGTGGAAAACCTGGACGTGCATGTCTCCAGCTACGGCTCCGTCATGAAACTGAAGGGCCTGGCCGTCATCAGCACGCCGGAACCCCGTCTCATCCTCATCCAGCCCTTTGATCCGAGCACCGTCCACGACATCGGCCGCGCCATCAATGAAAGCAAGCTGAACCTCAATCCCCTGGTGGAAGGCCGTTCCATCCGCCTGCCCATTCCCGCCCTCACGGAAGAACGCCGCAAAGACCTTGTGAAGCTTGTCAAATCCCAGGCGGAAGAAGCCCGTGTGCGCGTGCGCGGCGCCCGGAAGGCCGCCATGGATTCCGCCAAAAAGCTCAAGGCGGAAAACATCGTTACGGAAGACGGCCAGCGCGATCTGGAAACGCAGATCCAGAAGCTGACGGACAAATACGTGAAGGAGATTGACGAGCTGGTGGCCGTCAAGGAAAAGGATATCATGACCATTTAACCCATCCCCAACCATTTTACGACAATGACAGACAACGTAACCAACTTCCTCGCCTCCGGCATCGAAATCAAGGGAACCATCCGTTTCCAGAATGACATGCACATCGACGGCAAAATCGAAGGCGAAATCATCTCCGACAAGGGAAAAGTCACCATCGGTGAAACCGCCCAAATCAAGGGAGACATCACTGCCGGAGACGTCCGCATCTACGGCAACGTGGAAGGCAAGGTCACCTCTGACCGCTGCGAACTCAAGCAGCAGGCCCGCGTCGTCGGGGACATGAAGACACGCAGCCTCGCCATGGAGGAAGGCGCCCACCTGCTGGGCCGCACGGAAATCGGCTAAAAAACAGCCGCCCCTGTTCTTCCCTGGCGTGCCTACCTTGTACGGGCCGCTTCTCCAAAAGCGTAAAAGCGCACCGGGATTTCTCAGGGGGCGCCGAAAATGAGGAACGGAAAAAGATACCGCACTTTTTTCCAAATACCGTTCCCGCTCCGGAAGCGGAATTGCTGGGTCCCCCTGGGTCATCTCCCGTTCTTCAGGAAGCGGACGGATGCCGTTTTACACAAATACCCTACGGCAGAAAAACCGCTTCTTTCTTCTGTCCGAACCATCGCCGGATACCGCGCAGGCGCATCGCCGCCTGCGTTTTTTATTGAGTCTCCACGCTCTCTCCCCGCCTCCGGCGAAACATCCGTCACCGGAGCAGGCGGAACTTGCCCCGGTGCGGAAAAGCCCCGCCGGGCAAGCTCTCCAACTCCCGTGAACACGGAAAAACGTTTCCCCGGCAGCCACAGGCGCCTGTCTTCCGAAGCCATGCGGCAACAAAACTCTTTTGCCGCGAAACAGAAGATACGGGAATAAAAACGGAAAACGTCCCGGATTCTTGAAAGGCCGGCAGCCATTGCCGCCCCGGCACCGTTTCCGGAAATTTGCCTGGCCACGCAAAAAGCCGTCCCTATCCCCCGCCTCTTTATCTGGAGCTTTATATTTGGGGCTTTACAAAAAACGCGTGAAGAGCTACATTCTTTTTGTCAAATATCAGACCATCAAATATCATACTTTATTCATCTCCGCCTATGAGCAAAGAGAGCGTCAATATCCACGTAAACAACTACTGCCGGCTGCGGGACAAACAATATGCCGTCTATACGGAATACGCCAGAAAACACGGGTTAACCACCAAAGAGCTGTTTATTCTGGATATCATCTATTTCGCTCAGAGCGGCTGCACGCAGGCCGGGATTTGCGAACGCCTCTCCGCTACGAAGCAAACCGTCAGCGCCGCCATCAAAAAATTCTGGAAGCTGGGGTACCTTTCTTTTGAAGAATCCAAAACCGACCGGAGAATCAGGTTGATACGCTTCACCGCAGCCGGAAAGGAATACGTGGAACGCATCATCCCCCCTGCCGCGCAGGCGGAAAACGACGCCATGGCGGAATTGAGCGGAGAACAGCAAGCGGAACTGGTCCGTTTAACCGACCTTTTTTCAGAACAAATGCGTCTGAAATTTCAATCCATCAACAAAAACACGCTATGATTATCAATACAGGAGGACGGACGGACACCGTCCAGTATTACACCCGCTGGCTGCTGAAGAGGTTTGAAGAAGGCTACGTCCTTTCCCGCAATCCCCTGTTCCAACATAAGGTGACCCGTTATGAACTGACGCCGGACCAAGTGGACTGTGTTGTCTTCTGCTCTAAAAACTATGCCCCCATTCTTCCGCATATCAACAGCATCACGGAGCGCTTCCATACCTACTTCCACTATACGATTACGGCCTACGGAAAGGAAATAGAACCGGGTGTTCCCGGCATTGATGAAAGCATGGCCACGCTGGCAAAACTTTCGGAAATTGTCGGAGCAAACCGCATCGCATGGCGGTATGACCCGGTATTGCTGACAAGCGAATATACCGTCAGAAGGCATCTGGAGACTTTTGAACGCATGGCGTCCTTCCTATCCGGCCACATCGACCGCTGTATTTTCAGCTTTGTGGAAATGTACAGGAAGCTGCAAACCAACATGCCGGAACTAATCCCCCTCACGGAAAAAGACAAGGAGGAGCTGGCGGCCGGGCTGGGAGCAATCGCGGCCAAATATAAAATCCCCATTCAAACCTGCGGAACCAATGGCGACTACACGCGTTACGGCATTTCATCCTCCGGCTGCATGACCCTGAACATTCTGGGACAGGCCAACGGCGTTCAATTCCGCAACCTGAAACATCAAGGAATGCGGCAGGGCTGCCATTGCATTGAGAGCCGGGACATAGGAGCGTATGACACCTGCCTTAACGGCTGCAAATACTGCTATGCAAATACGAACCGGCAAAAGGCCCGTGAAAATTACAAACTCCATGACCCGGACTCTCCGTTGCTGCTGGGGCATCTGCTCCCTTCCGATACCGTGCAGCAGGGAATGCAAAGGAGCTTTTTAAAACCATGAACGCTGATGCAATCAAAGTAAGGGAAATTCAGGTAAAGAGCATCCTGTCAACGTCAAATCTGCCTGTGGCCGATTACTCGGTCAATCCTTACGTGGGCTGCCCCCACGCCTGTAAATACTGCTACGCCTCGTTCATGAAACGGTTCACCGGTCATCCGGAACCATGGGGAACCTTTCTGGACGTCAAATACTGGCCGGAAATACGCAACCCCGGGAAATACGCGGGAAAACAGCTGTTTATCGGTTCCGTGACCGACCCTTACGGACCTCAGGAAGAAATCTACAAAAGAACAAGGGCGCTCCTGGAACAGCTTCAAGACAGCGGCGCGGAAATCAGCATAGCTACAAAATCCGATTTGGTGTTGCGGGACCTGGATTTGATAAAAACATTTCCCCATGCCCGCGTTTCCTGGTCCGTCAACACGCTTGACGAGCGCTTTCAGGCAGATATGGACATGGCGGTGAGCATCTCGCGGAGGCTGGCCGCCATGAAGGCCTTCCATGAGGCAGGAATCCGCACCACCTGCTTCATCTCCCCCATTTTTCCGGGCATTACGGATATTCCGGCGATTGTGGAGCAGGCTGAAGACAAATGCAACCTGATCTGGCTGGAAAACCTGAATCTGCGGGGCAGCTACAAATCCGTAATTCTGGAGTACATCAACAAACGCTATCCGCACCTGATGCCCCTCTATCGGGAAATTTACCAGAAAGGCAGCCGCGGCTACTGGGAAGAACTGGACGCAGCAATACGGCAGCTGGCGGAAAAACGGGGATTGCCGTACCTGCGCAATGACGATTCCATGCACCGGCCGTTCAACGAACCGCCGGTTATCGTGAATTACTTTTACCATGAGCAGATCAAACGTTCCGCCATGAAAAAAGGGGCGCTTCCGAATCCGCCGCCTCCCGCGGCGGCCTCCAGCTATTGATGTCAAAAACGCCTGATAACCCTGCATGGACTCCCAACAGCAACGCAGCTGGCCGGCACAGAAATTCCCCCTCCCGGGCGATTTGCCTTAGCGCATTGGGATGTGCCGTTTCCAAAAAAATCTTCCGCTTCATCACGCATGGCTTTCCTCCTGGCGAAAACTGTTTTCAACGACGCCCGGCAGAAGCTCATAAATGGAACAGCCCGCTTTTTTCTCAAAGAACGCCTTGAGCTGCAGAATTTTTTTCCACCGGTCCACCGTAAACGGATGCACTCCATACCGGATTGTCACATCTACAAACCGTTTTTCCAAAAGGCAGAAACCTGTCGGCATGGCCAAAGCGTCACATAACTGGACCAGGCGGTCGTAGTCGTCATAGACCGCGTTCTCTACAAAATCTTTCATGAACAGGTAATCCTCCCCACTCACGTCAAACGTGCCGATGGAAGTATTGATATCCTGTATCATAAACGCATGGGAAATACAAATCTGCGCCGCCTTTTTCCAGCCTCTTGCCGCACAATAGCGGTACCCGTCTATCAAATGCTTTTCGGAACTTACTCCGGCATACCGTCCAATATCATGCAACAGCCCCAGGACATAAGCTTTTTCACCGGATAACCCTTTACAGCGCGAGGCTATATTTTTACAGGCTTCCGCCACATAGCGGGAATGTTCCGCCCAGCCCCCCGGGTTGGATCCATACGCTTCCCTGATTGCCCGTTCCGCAGTTTTCCTGTCCGGCTCCATCTCAGTCATGGCTGCCACTATAGCGCATCACCACTGAAATAAATATCATATACCTGCCATTAAATATCACGATTCCGCCATTTCTTCCGGTATTCGGATGGGGTGCAGTAAAAATGTTCCCTGAAAACTTTTCCAAAATAACTGCTGCTGCCCAATCCGCAGGAATAGCCTACGTCCGTAATGGGAATCCCGACGTCAGCCAGCATCCGGCAAGCTATTTGCAAACGATAGCTTCTGATATATTCCACCGGTGTCATCTTCAGGCAATCACGGAATGTTCTAAAACATTCCCTTTCACTTAAAAAAGCCGCCGCCGCGAGTTCCTGAACGGCAATTTTCCCGGAATAATGTTCGTGGACATATGCCATCATCTGCTTGATTTTATCATCCCTTTTATTGCATTCTTTCCTTTTATGGGAAAAAGGGAATTGAGCAACAATCATCATCCAGATTTCCGACAGGGCATTCCTCAACTTCATTTCATACCTAAATTCACTCTCTGAAAGTTGAAAGGAGCCCCGTATAAGCTCCAGAATTTTTTCCTCCCGGGAATTTGCAGAAGAGAAGGAAATCAGTTCCACCTCCGAATCTGAAACAACCGGAACAATATATTTTTGTCCTATCCGGCTCTCCTTTCCTCCATCAAGCAGGGATACATCAAAAATATGGAGCAACTGGACGTTTTTTCCGTATGACCCTGTTACCTTTGTCCGATGCAACACATTGGAATTCACCATGCCGCCGGAGCCTGAAGGGAAATAAATTTTCCCCTTTGGGGTATAATATTCAAGAGAGCCGCTCTCTATAAAAAACAACTCCACCGCTTGATGCCAATGCCAGGGAACAGACCGCCCCGGATACTTGTCAAGTTCCGCCCGCGAAGCTAAATATGGGAAATCAGACGTAAAGCCAAGAAGGGACTCTTCTCTGCTACCCCTCTGAAATTCAAAATTTCGTCTGTTTTTCACACTTCCAGCGTTTTCTAAAATTCACGCATATCCGTATACATCCTTTCCTATTTCCCTTCCACAAGAAAACCTTTTCCTGCCGGGCATTTGGAAAAAGCCGGAAAAACAGGCAATCGGCCAAAGAAGGAAAGCATCCCCTCTTTCCCAAACAGCGCCCATAAAACAGGGCAGGACAAATCATTCAGAGCAACCCCGCCATGTATCGCCTCCCATGAAAACGGGAACTATTCTCCGGGGAATTACTCCCCGGCAGGCGGACGCACGATGGACCAGGAACGCGGCTGGGCGGGATCCAGAACCTTCCTGATAAAGGCGTTCATCCGGGCCAGATCCATATTCCTGATAGCGTCCGTCTGCTGTTCAAACGCTTCCAGAGGCAAACCGAACAGGATATCCAGCGCCAGCATCTGGCACAAAGTTCCATTGGACTGCATGGCCAGCAGACGGGAAGACAGGGCGGCCGCCCTGGTGCGTTCCAGCTCCTCCTCCGTCATGCCCTGTTCATCAATCATCTCCAGTGTTTTTTCCAGCCTCCGCCCGGCTTCCTCCAATTGTTCCGGGGAAGTGCCCAGATAGAAGCAGATGCCTCCGGCATCCATGCCGATGAACAGGGAAGAACTGGCATAATAGGCCAGTCCGGCCTCCTCCCGGATATTGGTGAAAACGGGACCGGCCATATCACTGCACCAGGACTGGAACAGCAGAGCCTGGGCCATCTCCGGGGAAGCCACGTCCACGCCCGGCACCCCCACTACCAGCACGGCCTGCTGTTTATCCAGAACGGCCACTTCCCGGCCGGCCCGCAGCGCGGGCGTGGGAGTCAGGGCCGGAGGCGTTCCCGCCCTCATGCCTCCCAGATGTTTTTCCAGAAGAGGCAGGACCTCCTCCTTCCTGACATCTCCGGAAATGCAAATCACGGCGTTGGAAGCGCAGATAATGCGTTCATACTGTTTTTTGATGTCCTGAATCGTCAGTGAAGACAGGCTTTCCGGCGTGCCGGAAGGGGAATTCCCATAGGAAACATGCCCGTAAGCCACCTTCCGCTCCTGCCGGAACGCCACGGAAAGAGGGTCTTCCATATCCTCCTCCGCATCCGCCACAAAAGATTCCTTTTCCCTCAGAAAGGCGTCTTCCGGGAAAGACGGATTCATGACCACATCCGCCATCAGCTCCAATCCGGCGTCCAGGTCTTCCGCCAGAACCTGACATCCCACGCTCAGGGAATTGTTACCGGTGGACGTGTTGATGGCTCCCCCGATGTCCTCCAGAAAACGGGCTATATCCGCCGCGGAACGGGTGGAGGTTCCTTTCAGCAGGCACTCGGACATCAGGTCCGTCACCCCGGCGTCATGCTCATTCTCCGCACGGCATCCGGCCTTGAACGCCATGCAGGCATAGGCCAGCGGCAGGCGATGGTCTTCACGGATCACCACCTTCATGCCGTTGCCAAGAACATGCTCGCTCAGGGCCGTTCCCGCAGAGGCGGAGGCCCTTTCTTCATCCCCGGCGTTGCTGCCCGGGGGGTCCAGGCTGACTTCCGTCACATTCGGGGAAGACAGCCAGGTGGAACAAACGCGGTGCAAATCTTCCGTAGTCACCCGTTCAATAGCTTCCTGCCATTCGGAAGACAGGTTCAAATTGCGCGAGCCGAACCAGTCCGCCCCCATTTCCGAGGCCACCCCGGAAGCGGAACTCCTGCGGCGCAGGCGACTGACTCGGGTCTGTTTGCAAACTCTCTTCAGGTCCTCCGTAAAATCCTCTTCCGCCAGATTGCGAAGCTCCTGAAGCACCAGATCCCGCACCTTGTCGCGCTGGGCGCGGTCCACGTCCATGCTGATGGTAAACGCCCCTTCATCCGTCTCAGACTGGTTGGAATGCACCTCAATGCTGTACACCAGGCCCAGGCGGTCATGGAACTTTTCATAAAAACGGGCGGAACGTCCGCCTCCCAGAATGCTGGACAGAGCGGAAAGGGCTGGCGTATCCGGATGGGCGGAACAGGGCAGGCGCCAGGCAAGGTGCAGCTTGGAGTAAGGCACGGCAAACTCCTTCCGCACCCTGCGGGAACCGAACTGGTGAGGTTCATGGGGAATGGGTTCCCGGTTCAGGGGACGGGATTTCAGGTCTTCCACCAGCAATTCCAGATGGGAAAGAATCTCCGCGGCATCCACGTCCCCCGCGATGGAAAGAACCACGTTGTTCGGAACATAACGGCTGGCATGGTAATCCAGCACGTCCTGCCGCGTCAGGCAGTCAAAGGCGGCGCGCTCACCCAGAACGGGCCAGCGGCGGGGATGCTTGAGATACAGCGTCTGCATCAGAAGCTGGTAGGCCACGGAATCGGGATCATCCGCATACATGGCCATCTCCCGGCGCACGACCTCCTTCTCCCGCTCCATCTCGTCTTCCGGGAACGTGGGGAAAAATACAAGCTCCGTCAGAAGATTCAGGAAAATCTGCCAGGACTCCGCAGGGCCGTCTATATAGTACACGGTGCGGTTCACGCTGGTGTACGCATTCCAGTGGCCGCCGCGTTCCTGCACCTTGCGGGCCAGTTCCTGCCCGGAAAAATGCGCCGTTCCCTTAAACACCAGATGCTCCAGCAAATGGGAAAGTCCGCTCCCCTGCCAGTGCCCCTCATTCATGGACCCCGTGCCTACCCAGTACTGGAGGGACACTACGGGATGAGACTTGTCCTCCTTAATCAAAACCGTCAAACCATTTCCAAAACGGCGCGTCACAGGTTCCTTGGCTGAACTCATGTTCCCTACCGTGCCTCAAGAAGGCGCCCCATGCAAGCCGGCGCTCCGTACGTGCCCCCGGACTGTCAAACTTACCCCGGAGGCCAAAAGCGCGTCCTCATCAAAAAAACCGCCCTAAAAAGAATCCTCTCCGCGCATTTTTTTGAACAAATATCACTCCCTGCCGCTCTATCTGTCGTAGAACGGCAGCTCTTCTGCCGCTGCATTACCAACACCACACAACCTCACATATCATTATATGAAAAAAATCCTCGCTGTAGCAGCCTTTGCTTTCGCCTTCAGTGTCAACGGTTACGCTCAGGAAGCCGCCGCTCCGGCGGAGTCCCCCGCCCCCGCTGCCCAGAAGTGCTGCAAAAAAGATAAAAAGTGCCCCAGGAAATGCGCCAAGGAAGGCAAATGCCCAGAAAAATGCGGCCAGCCTTGCAGCAAAGGGGAAAAGCCCTGCGACTGCCCCAAAAAGGGAGAAGCCCCCAAGGCCTGACCCAACGGACCGTTAAAATAAATAAGAACCCTTGCCGGAACCTTCCGGCAAGGGTTTTCTCCGCCGGAAGAGGGCAACCGCTCTCCTTCCGTTGACTGCGAAATTACTTGATCTTAACCTTCAACCCATTTTATAAATCGTCATCATGAAAACAGCTTCCATTCTTACCATCGGCTGTGCAGCCATGGCGCTGTCCATTACTTCCTGCACCAACTTCGGTTCCCCGAACACCTATAACCTGAACGAAATCGGCGGAGCCCAGGAAACCTATACCGGCACGGTCACCAGCGTGGAAAACGTCAAGATCCAGGCCAATAACGCCAACACCGGCACCGGAATCGGCGCCGTGGCGGGCGGGTTGACCGGCGCCATGTTCGGGGGCGGCAACGCCAAATTTGCGACGGCGGCGGGCGGCGCCATTCTGGGCGGCATTGCCGGCAACCAGATTGACAAGGCCGTCAACAACACGACCGGGGAACGCATCACCGTGCGTCTGGACCAGAAGAGGAACGGCACCCGCAACTACACGGTCGTCCAGGTCGCCAGCAGGAACAACCCGATTCAGGTCGGACAGCGCGTGCGCGTGATCATCGGCAACAACGGTTCCCGCGTGCTGGCCTATTAATTGGACATCCACTACTGACCAAGCTATATACCGGCATGATCTTCGGCACCTTACCCGGCGGCGCACCTGTAGAATTGTTTGAACTGTCTTCCGACAAGCTGACGGTACGCATCAGCAACTACGGGGGGCGCATCATCTCCGTCGTCAAGGACGGCATGGACATGATCGTAGGGCCCAAGCACTTTGAAGACATGCTGAAAGACACCTGTTATTGCGGTGCGATTTGCGGCCGTGTCGCGAATCGCATCGCAAAAGGCAGGTTCTCCATTGACGGGGATTCCCGCACCGTGGCCGTCAACAACGGCCCCAACCACCTGCACGGCGGCATCCAGGGGTTCGACAGCAAAGTCTGGCAGGTGCAGGAAGCCGGGCGCAATACGCTGGTGCTGACCCTGCACTCCGCAGACGGTGAGGAAAATTACCCCGGCAACCTGGAAGTGGTAGCCACCTACACCGTGGTGGAAGAAACCCTTCATCTCCGCCTGGAAGCGTATGCGGACGCGGCCACAATCGTCAACCTCACCAACCACGCTTACTGGAACCTGTCCGGCAAACCCACCATTGATTCCATGACCCTGGAGGTACGGGCCTCCGCCTATACTCCGGTGGATGCGACCAATATCCCCGACGGCCGTATTCTTCCCGTGGAAGGAACGGACTTTGACCTGCGGAAAGCAGCCCTGCTGGGGGAACGCAACTCCGCCTCCCACCCGGACACCGCCGCCGGACTGGACCACAACTACGTGCTGGATTCCGAACCGGGCGACAAAATCGCCGCCATCCTTCTTGATCCGGAATCCCGGCACCGCCTGATTGTGGCGACGGATGCTCCCGGCCTCCAGGTATATACCGGGGAATACCTGCCCCAGGCGCGCCAGGGAATAGCGCTGGAAGCCCAAGGCTTCCCCAATGCCGTCAATACCCCCCACTTCCCCAGCGTCATTCTGCGTCCCGGCCAATCCGCCACGCGCAGCATTACCTGGACTGTCAGATAGGCGGCATGCCTGAATCCCGTTTCCGAACAAAAAACGGCGCTTCAACAACGCCCGCTGCGGGCTTTCCTGTGCAGGCACGCGGCATCAGGAGGCCGCGTAAAGCCCTTCCGCCGCTACCTTTTGGAGCCCTTCCGCGATGCGTTCCAGGGAACGGCTCACAAAAACCAGATCCGCAACGGAAACCAGATTGTCCTGATATTGCTCAGGCAAGCAGGCAAATGCCTCCGTCAGGGACGCCGCATGCTCCGCCAAATCCTCCAGCGCAGGGACAAGCTCCGCCAGAGCCTCCCCGTCCCAGGAGGAAACAGCCTTATTCACAGCCCTGAACCGCTCCGCCATTTCCCGATAGACAGGATCCGCCAAGGCAGCCTCTCGGATGCGCGGGCGCTTATTCAGCCTGTTGGCCCTTTTGGCGATGGTCACGGCCTCATCACCAATCCGTTCATACATGGAGGACATGCGCAGGGAAGCCAGCACCACTTTGAGGTCGGAAGCCACCGGACTGAAAAAAGCCAGCAGATGCAGCCCTTCCCTGTCCACCGTCATTTCCAGCTCGTCCAATTCTTCGTCATCAGCAATAACCCGGTTGGCGGAAGACTCATTCTGCTGCAAAAGGCCGGCGGCGGCCAAATCAAGGGCGCTCTGCGCCTTATAGGCCATCTGGAGCAAATGCGTATTCAGGGAGGAAAGGGCGGCGTCAAACTCCCTCAGGGTGTGCGCGTCGTGATTCATGATTCGGAATATTGGCTTGATGATTGGATAAGGTTTTGCCGGCATGATAAAAAAGATGCTGCCTGCGCAGGCTGTTCTTTCTGGCGGCGCTGGCAGCCAGCCTTCGTCCAGAGCCGGGAACATGGGGAACACGCCCGGCTCCATTTTTGGAAATATTCTTTGAAAAAATCATAATCGTCTCTCTGTTAACTAAATCTTCCCGTAATGTAATCCTCCGTTTCTTTCAGGGAGGGATTGGAAAAAATCTTTTCCGTAGCATCAAATTCCACCAGCCTGCCCAACATGAAAAAACCGGTCAGGTCCGAAACGCGCGTAGCCTGTTGCATATTATGGGTGACCACAATGATGGTAAACTTGTCCTTGAGACGGTGCATCAGCTCTTCCACCCTCACCGTCGCAATGGGATCCAGGGCGGAACAGGGTTCGTCCATCAGCAGGATGCGCGGCTTCACGGCAATGGAACGGGCAATGCACAGCCGCTGCTGCTGGCCGCCGGAAAGACCATTGGCGGAAGCATGGAGACGGTCCTTTACCTCATCCCAAAGAGCGGCATGCCGCAGGCTTTCCTCCACAGCCTCGTCCAGAATGCCGCGGTTTTTTACCCCCGCCAGTTTCAATCCGTAGGCTACATTCTCATAAATGCTCATCGGGAAAGGGTTGGACTTTTGGAAAACCATGCCCACCTCCCGGCGCAGACGAATGGTATCCAGGGAAGGAGAAGTCACGTCCACCCCATCAATGCGGATGGAGCCTCCCGTAACGCGCGCCTCCGGAATACGGTCATTCATCCGGTTGATACAGCGCAGCAGCGTGGACTTCCCGCACCCGGAAGGGCCGATGAACGCCGTCACCCTGTTCCTGGGGACTTTCATGGTGACGTTGAACAGGGATTGCTTGCTCCCATAACAAAAATCCAGGGAATCCACCTCTACGGCGGTCTGGTCGGCTGCTGCTGGATGCGGAGTCATGTTCTTCTAATGGCGCGTCCTGCGCCTCTGGACGCATGGTATCCCAAAAACAGGGCTCCCTGGCTACTCCGGGTTTGTGACGATTTCTTAACCAGGATTCTCTTCCTCACCATGGGGGCGGGAGGGTATCACTACCCCGTCTTCCGCCATGAACGGCCCCGCCGGACGGAAACGGAAGACGCAACACACCAAAAAAGACGCCATGAAATTTGTCGCCAAAATCCTGACCATCGCCGCCGCCCTCAGCTCCCTGAGCATGGGCTCCAACCAAGTGACCGTTGACAGCAGCATCAAGCCGTATGCGCCCACCAGCGGCGTTTCCGGCAACCTGAACGCCGTCGGCTCCGATACGCTGAACAACCTGATGACCCTCTGGGCGGAAGGATTCAGCAAAAAATACCCCAGCGTCAAAGTCGGCGTTGAAGGCAAAGGCTCTTCCACAGCGCCGCCCGCCCTCACGGCAGGCACGGCCCAGCTCGCCCCCATGAGCCGCCAGATGAAGCGGGAGGAAATCGCCGCCTTTGAAGCCAAATACGGCTACAAGCCGACGGAAATCAAAGTGGCCCTGGACGCCGTGGCCTTTTTTGTCAACAAGAATAATCCCATCCAGGCCCTTACCCTGGCGCAGATCGACTCCATTTTCTCCTCCACTTTCAAGCGCGGCGGCTCCAACATCACCGACTGGGGCGATGCGGGAGTGCCCTCCATGAAAGGAAAAGCCATCTCCATTTACGGCAGAAACAGCGCCTCCGGCACGAACGGGTTCGTGAAGGAAATAGCCCTGAAAAAAGGGGACTATAAAAACTCCGTGAAGGAACAGCCCGGTTCCTCCGCCGTCGTGCAGGGCATCAGTTCCGACGAACAGGGAATCGGCTATTCCGGCATCGGATACGTCACCTCCGGCGTAAAAACCCTCTCCCTGGCGGAAAAAAGCGGAAAGGCGGCGGTACAGCCTTCCTACGATAACTGCATCAACGGAACGTACCCGCTCTCCCGTTACCTGCTGATTTACGTCAACAAAAAACCGGGAGAACCCCTGGACACCCTGACCAGGGAATTCATCAAATTCATCGTATCCAAAGACGGCCAGGAAATCGTGACCAAGGACGGTTATTACCCGATTCCCGCCAAAGTCAGCGCAGAAGTGCTCAAGAGCATTGAATAAACACTCCCTTCCCGTGCCGTAAACACATGCCGGGGCAGGGCTCCGGCCCGCCCGCCGGAGTCCTGCCCTCCAACTTCTCCTCTCTGCCGTCATGAGTTCCAATGCTCCCTCCCCCGCACCTTCCAGAAAGCCCAAACCCGTTCCGGAACGCTTTCAGGTGGCAAAAACCACGCTGTGGTTTGACCGCATCATGACCAAAACCATCATCGGCGGAGGATTCACCGTCATTATAGCCGTTTTCGGCATTCTTTTCTTCCTGCTGGCCGTTACGATTCCTCTCTTCCAGAGCGCGGACGTGGAAGAACGGCAGCACCCCTCGCCCTCCTCTCCGGTTCCGGGAACCTGGGGCCTGGACCCTTCCGGCACGCTTCCCTTTGTCTACGGCAACGGGAAAAACATCTTCTTCCTGGACAAAACTACCGGGAACCTGTCCTCCGTTCCCGTTTCCCTACCGGACGGAGAAACCGTCTGCGCCCATTCCTATGATGCATCCCTCACCGCCTACCCCATCGCCACGGAATCCGGCAAGGTGGGCCTCATCCATGTTCATTCCGGACTCAACGTCCACGGCCGGACGAATGCCCACGGCCCGGACAAAGCCGGAGCGGAGGCCGGCCCTCTCTACCCCCTGACGGAAAGCGGCTCCGTCCCCGGCAAAATATCCGGCATAGCCTATGCGGACGCGGGAGAACGGAAAATATTTACCGCAACCGTGGAGACAGAACAGGGCACGCGCCTCCTGCTGATGACGCTGGAAGAATCCCGCTCCCTGCTTCATGAGGGAGAACTGGCGCCTTCCGGATTCCATGACCTGACGGACCAGCTGGAAGGCCGCCCCATGGCCATGCTGCCCGGAGCCTCCGGAGACAGCCTCGTCATCGCTACGGATGCGGACAAACTTCTTTATTTCTCCTATGATGAAGACGGGGAAACATGGGTCAGACGCCAGATGATTCCGACCCCGCTGGGGAAAGGGGAAAAAATGACTTCCGTCAACTGGCTTTTCGGAGACATGTCCCTGGTCATAGGAGGCGACAGGGGAAGCCTTAAGATTTTCAGCCTTTATCCCCATTCCCGCCCGGACGGCACTTCCCTGCGCCTCTTCGGCCAGACCAGGCAATTCTCTCCCATGGACGGTCCGGTGCAGCATTACGCGGCATCCGGCATCAACCGTTCCTTCCTGGTCTCCACTCCGCGGGAACTCAGGCTCTGCTACGGAACCACGGCCGACATCCGCTGGAACAGCGGACCTCTGGAATTCGTTCCGGTCCAACTGGCCGCCAATGCGGAATTCAACGCCGCCATTGCCGTGGCCCCATCAGGAAACATCCATTTCTTCTCTCTGGAAGACAAGCACCCGGAAGCCGGTGCCAAAGCCCTGGTCGGGAAAATATGGTATGAGGGGTACGATTCTCCCAAATGGCTCTGGCAATCCGTGGGCGGCACGGATGATTATGAATCCAAGCTGTCCCTGATGCCCCTGGTCTTCGGCACGCTGAAAGGCACCCTGTACGCCCTTGTCTTCGCCGTCCCGGTAGCGGTCACGGCCGCCATTTACACGGCCCACTTCATGGCCCCTGCCGTCAAACGGGTGGTAAAACCCGTCATGGAAATCATGGCCTCCCTTCCTTCCGTAGTGCTGGGCTTCTTCGGCGCCCTTTACCTGGCCCCCAGAATGGAAGACAAAGTCCCCGCACTGCTCTGCATGGCCGTCCTCATTCCCGGCCTGGCGGCCCTCATCGCATGGTTCTGGACCACCCGGCCCGCAGCCTGGCGCAACAAATTCAGCCGCGGTGTGGAATACATCGTCATGACCCCCGTCATCCTGCTCTGCGCCTGGTTCTGCTGGGAATACCTGGGCTACTGGCTGGAACAGCCCCTCATCAGCCTCTGCCGCAGCGTCATGGGCCTGTGGGGAGACGGGGACTTCCAGGCCGCCAGTTTCGCAGACCTGTGGCGCAACGGCTTCGGCATGCCCTATGAACAGCGCAACTCCCTGGTGGTTGGATTCATCATGGGCTTTGCCGTCATCCCTGTCATCTTCACCATTTCCGAGGACGCCCTGAGCAACGTCCCCCCTTCCCTTATCGCCGCCTCGGAGGCTCTGGGGGCCAGCCGCTGGCAGATGGTCCGCACCGTTGTTCTTCCGGTGGCTTCCGCAGGCATTTTCTCCGCCCTGATGATAGGTCTGGGCCGAGCCGTGGGGGAAACCATGATCGTACTGATGGCCACGGGAAACACCCCCATCATGGACTGGAATATCTTCAATGGCATGCGCACCCTCTCCGCCAACATCGCCACGGAACTGCCGGAGGCGGCGCAGGACTCCACCCACTACCGGGTCCTCTTCCTGGGCGGCCTTATCCTCTTCTCCATGACATTCATTCTGAACACTCTGGCGGAAATAGTGCGCCAGCGTCTCCGCAAACGCTTCAACGTCGTGTGAACCATCCATCCCTTTCCCTCCCATCCATCCACCTTCCATGAAACAGGACTTCAGCCTTCCGCCCGCCCCCAAACGCCCCCTGGGGGAAGTCAATATCTGGCTCGCCTCCATCGGGCTCTCCCTGGGCCTCATCATGATTTTCGGCCTGCTGGGCATCATCGTCTTCAACGGTCTGGAGGCCTTCTGGCCCAAAACCATCCATGAACTGACGCTCGCCCCTTCTTCAAAAGAAGAACAACCGCTTGTCCTGTACGCCGGCATCACAAAGGACCAGACGCGCCACGTCCCCGCAGATCCCGCCCATCCCGGCTCCACAGCCAGAGACGTGCGGGAATACCAGCTTTTCACCGGCAGCAAGGAATCCTATGGACAATCCTACCGCTATGTGGACGCGCACAATGTCACTGCCTCCGCCACCCCCAAAGGCCTTCTGTGCCTGGAACGCATGGAGGGAGGGAAAGCCCTGGTCAAACCTCTGGAACTCAAGCTGGCCTCCGGAGAAACCATCCCCGCCGCCTCACCGGAATTCATGGAGGCTTTCCGCCGCGTGCTGGATCGGGAAACAGACCTGAGGGACAGGGTCAAAACCATTGACACCAGGGACATCGGCTCCGTCAATACCCGTCTGGCGGACGCCAGACGGGATATCAAGGCCATAGAACGTTCCTACGACATCCGGGAAGAAAATGGACAGCGTACGGCCGTCCCCAGGAAAAACCCCATTCTCACGGATATGGACGACCCGGCCGGTGAACTGGACCGGCTCCGCGCCAAAGAGGAACAGCTCAATACCGAATACGCCCGGTACACCGCGGAAGCAGCCAAACTGAGGGCTCAACAGGGCCGAGACTCTCTTGTGTATGCCCTGGGAGACGGGGAAAAGAAAGAAATCCGCATGGATAAAATCGTTTACGGCTACCAGCCGAATGACTTGGGATTCTTCGGAAAATGCGGCGTCTTCCTCCACAACCTGTACCATTTCATCACGGATGATCCGCGGGAGGCCAACACGGAGGGCGGCATCTTCCCCGCCATTTTCGGCACCTTCATCATGACTTTGCTCATGAGTGTGCTGGTCACGCCCGTGGGGGTCATCGGAGCCATCTACCTGAGGGAATACGCCAGACAGGGGACTCTGGTTCAGGTCGTGCGCATCTGCGTGAACAACCTGGCGGGCGTGCCTTCCATCGTCTTCGGCGTTTTCGGCCTCGGCTTCTTCGTTTACTATCTGGGAGGGAGCATCGACGAACTTTTCTACTGGAAAAAGCTGGCTGTGGACAACACGCCCACTTTCGGGACCTCCGGCATCCTGTGGGCATCCCTCACACTGGCCCTGATGACGCTGCCCGTAGTCATCGTCTCCACGGAGGAGGCACTCTCCGCCGTCCCCCGCGGGCTGCGGGAGGCTGCCCTGGCCTGCGGGGCCTCCAAATGGCAGATGATTAAACGCATCATCCTCCCCAGCGCCCTGCCGGGCGTCATGACCGGCCTCATTCTGGCCATGGCCCGTGGCGCCGGAGAGGTAGCCCCACTCATGGTCACGGGAGTGGTCAAGCTGGCCCCCTCTCTGCCCATTGACGGGGAAGGCCCCTTCATCCACCTGGAACGCAAATTCATGCATCTGGGCTTTCATATCTACGACGTGGGCTTCCAGTCTCCGGACTCGGACGCCGCCCAGCCCATGGTTTTCGCCACCACGCTGCTCCTCATCCTGCTGGTGGTGGCCATGAACCTCACGGCCATCCTCATCCGCAACCGCCTGCGCAAAAAATACGCGGCCTCCAGCTTCTAACCCCATTCTCCTTCACCATCCCATGACTGAACCAGCCGCCGCAGACGACGAGCCCATCATTGAAGTGGAAGACTTCTCCTTCTTTTACGGGAGCAAACAGGTTCTCTTCAACATCGGCATGACCTTTGAAACCAACCGGGTAACCGCCCTCATCGGGCCCTCCGGCTGCGGAAAATCCACGCTGCTCCGCAACATCAACCGCATGAACGACCTGGTCCCGGACGTGCGCCACCAGGGGGATATCCGCATTGACGGCACCAGCCTGTATGACCCGCGCGTGGAAGTCATCTCCCTGCGCAAGCGCGTAGGCATGGTCTTCCAGAAATACAATCCTTTCCCTAAAAGCATTTATGAAAACATCGTCTTTCCCCTCCGTGTGGCCGGCCGCAACAGGCGCGCGGAACTGGACGAAACCGTGGAACGAAGCCTGAAGGGAGCCGCCCTGTGGGATGAAGTGAAAGACAAGCTGCATGAAAGCGCCTACGGCCTTTCCGGCGGCCAGCAGCAGCGGCTGTGCATCGCGCGCGCCATTGCCAACCGCCCCCAAATCCTGCTGATGGATGAACCCTGCGCCGCCCTGGACCCTATCGCCACCTTAAAAATAGAGGACCTGATGGAAGACCTGAAAAAAGAACTCACCATTGTCATCGTCACCCATAACATGCAGCAGGCCACACGCATCGCGGACCGGACCGCCTTCATGTACATGGGCCGCCTGGTGGAATACGGGGAAACGTCCCAAATCTTCACCAATCCTACGGAAAAAGAAACGGAAGCCTACATTACGGGCCGTTTCAGCTAAAAGCCCATTCCAAACCATTCTCCTCATGACATCCCCCGGCAATCACATCCTCCCCCACTACGACGCGGCCCTGAACGCTATCCGCCTCCGCGTCAATGCCATCTGCGGCAGCCTGCTGAAATACATGGACATTCTGGAACGGGTCATTTCCGGCCCGGACAGCGACGGGGCCAACAGCATCATTGCGGACAGCGACCCGCTGCAGGAAGAAACCCGGCAGGTTCTCTCCCTCTGCTCCTCCGTACTCACCCAGTTCCATCCGCTGGGACGCGACCTGAGGCTCGTCATCACCTTCTCCCGATGCGGGGACAAGCTCCAGGAATGCATGGAGGAAGTAACGGGTATCGCCAAGCATGCCAAGTCCTCCATCAGGCATCAGGAATCCCTCTCCCCGGATATTGTGCTCCCTCTGCTGGAAATGGCCGTATCCGAATTCAGAGACGCCGCCAGGTGTCTGGAAACGCAGGATGTGGACGCCGCCAGGGAAATACGCCTGCGCGACAAAAAACTGGACAAAGCCCATCGCAAAGCGCTGGCCCTTCTGGTCTCCCCCGAACGGGAGGACTCCCCTTCCCTCAACGTCAACCTTCTCTTCATTATCCGTTCTCTGGAACGGATAGGAGACATTGCCAAAACCATCGCCGCCACCGTCGTCTTCCTGAAGGAAGCCACGGATATCCGCCACGGAAAAGAAAGATAAAACCATTCCTGCCCGCACGGCGATTCCCTGTTTCCCGTACCGAAAAAATATCCGGAGTAATCATCATAGCCGAGGGAGAAGATGAAACCGTCATGCAGGACAAAGAGAGGTCATGATAAACAACATGATCCGATTTTCGTGTGTCAGAGGCTTCCCCATAAGGCTTATGCGGATCAGCATCTCAGCAGTTGTGTTTTTTGCACACCATCCTCCAAATAATCACAACTAACAGATTATCAGCATATAGAAAACAAACATTCTAAGGATATGCGATAAAGGATGGAATTGGACAAAACAGACAGTTTTCCAAACGCCACAATCCCTCTCCGGGAAAAGGAAAATTCATAACGTCAACCGGAGAGTACCAATACAACTGCATGCTCTAGGAAGGCAAGGGAACAAGACATCTGTCCCTCACACGCATCCTTCCTTCTTCCCTATCAATAGCTTGAAAACAGAGGGAAGCGGTTTTTACTCTCAACCTCTGACATTTTGCGACTGTTCATTCAATGCTCTTCTATCATTTTTATTTACATAAAAAAACAAATAAAAAAATAATATCTCATATTCATTAATTCACATTGACACTTCCAGAATATAAGAGTAACTAATCCCTATTATTCCTATCGGAATACAAAAGAAATCTAAATCCATCCCTGTAAAGTACGACACGATGAACATTTACACCTCCATATCGGAACTGGTCGGGAAAACACCTCTTCTGGAGCCAAGGAATTATGCTCAGGCACATCGTCTGAATGCCCGGCTCCTGCTCAAGCTGGACCACTTGAACCCGGCAGGCAGCATGAAAGACCGTATCGCACTCGCCATGATCAACGAGGCAGAAGCATCGGGCCAACTCAAATCGGGATCTGTCATCATTGAACCAACCAGCGGCAACACGGGCATTGGCCTGGCGGCTATTGCTGCTTCCCGGGGATACCGCATCATTCTTACCATGCCGGAAAGCATGAGCATTGAACGACGAAATATTCTAAAAGCCTACGGAGCCGATATTGTCCTTACAGAAGACAGCCAAGGAATGAAAGGAGCCATCGCCAAAGCCCAGGATCTGGCGGCCACAACTCCGGGCTCCTTCATTCCCAGTCAATTCACCAACCCAACCAATCCCAGAGCCCACTATGAAACAACAGGGGTTGAAATATGGGAAGATACGGACGGAGAAGTAGATATCGTCGTAGCCGGAGTAGGCACCGGGGGAACAATAACCGGCATAGGCAGACTGCTCAAGGAACGCAAACCCGGAGGAATCACCGTCATTGCCGTGGAACCGGCAGATTCCCCCGTATTATCCGCCGGCCAGGCCGGAAGCCATCAAATTCAAGGAATAGGAGCTGGCTTTATCCCAGAAACCCTGGATACGGATATCTATGATGAAGTCATCACAGTTTCCAACGAAGATGCCTTTTCCACAGCTAAAGAATTGGGCGTCAAAGAAGGCATTCTAACTGGGATTTCCAGCGGAGCTGCCCTATGGGCTGCCGTCCAGGTTGCTAAAAGAAAAGAGAACACAGGGAAAAATGTAGTAGTGATCCTCCCCGATTCAGCGGATCGGTACTACTCAACTCCTCTGTTCATCTGACATCCCGTTCTTTTCTACCGGATACGGCTATCCACCTTCAACCAGCGCCAACATTCATGAACGCTCATTCCCCAACCGCTACAGACACGTTGCGACAAGCCGCAGCGCAATACGAAGGAAACCTTGTTTTTGCCACATCATTCGGGGCAGAAGACCAAGTGCTTACCCATATGATCTCCCATCTTGGCCTGAATATTCCTCTGGCGACTCTGGACACGGGGCGATTATTTCCGGAAACCTATGAACTCTGGACAAGAACGGAGGAAATATACGGCATTCGCATTATTCCTTATTTTCCGGCAGCGGAAGAAGTGGAAAGCATGATTCTGGACAAAGGTGTCAATCTGTTCCGCAACAGTGTGGAATACCGTCACGAATGCTGCAATATCCGTAAACTGCGCCCTCTGGAAAGACTCCTTGCCGGGAAAAAAGCGTGGATCTGCGGATTACGCTCCACTCAGTCCATCACCCGGAAAGGGCTTCATATCACAGAAAACGATGAGGCGAACGGCATCATCAAAATCAGCCCACTGGCCAACTGGTCAGAAGAGGATGTCTGGAACTATATCCGCGCCTACGGCGTTCCCTACAATCCCCTTCACGATGCAGGATTCCCCAGTATCGGGTGCGCCTGCTGCACAAGAGCTGTCAAGAGGACAGAAGATGTACGCGACGGACGATGGTGGTGGGAAGAGAAAGAACACAAGGAGTGCGGTCTACACCGCAAACCAAGACATTGATAACCAAAAATATACAAAATGAACAGCATTTACAGACTCAGCCAGCTAAAACAGTTGGAGGCAGAAAGCATTCACATTTTCCGGGATGCCATCAGCCAGTTTGAAAATCCCGTACTTCTTTATTCCATCGGGAAAGATTCCTCTGTACTGGTCCACTTAGCCAAAAAGGCATTCTATCCAGGCAGACTCCCATTCAAGCTTCTTCATATAGACTCCACATTCAAATTTCGCGAGATGATAGAATTCCGGGACAGATTCGTTCAGGAAAATGATCTGGATCTGATTGTCCACAGTAACCAGGAAGGCATTTCCGCCGGCGTCAATCCTTTTACTTACGGCAGCCGCAAATACACGGATATTATGAAAACACAGGCATTGATTCAGGCGTTGACCGCAGGAAAATATGATGCCGTATTCGGAGGCGCCCGCCGCGACGAAGAAAAATCACGGGCCAAAGAACGAATTTTCTCTTTCCGGGATAAATTCAACCAATGGGATCCCAAAAATCAACGGCCGGAATTATGGAACATTTATAACGGCCGTATCAATCCGGGAGAAAGCGTCCGTATTTTTCCTCTGTCCAATTGGACGGAACTGGATATCTGGCAATACATCCGCCTGGAAAAAATACAGGTTGTAGACCTGTATTTTGCTAAACCCCGTCCCATTGTGGAACGTGACGGCTCCCTTATTATGGCGGACGACGACCGCCTGCCTTTGAAACCGGGGGAAACACCGCAGATGAGAACCGTCCGTTTCCGTACACTGGGCTGTTACCCTCTAACTGGAGCCATAGAATCTACAGCTCGCACTGTAGAAGAGATTGTAGCGGAAATGCTGGAAACCAGGCTGAGCGAGCGTTCTTCCCGTATAATTGACCACGACGGTGATGCCTCCATGGAACAGAAAAAACGAGAAGGATATTTTTAACCCCTATTATGAACCATTCTGACGATACCTCTTATTTTTACCATTATGGACATCGACTCATACCTGAACGAACACGAAAATAAAAGCCTGCTACGCGTACTTACCTGCGGTTCCGTGGACGACGGGAAATCTACACTCATCGGACGCCTCCTTTATGACAGCAAACTGATTTTTGACGACCAGCTGGCAGAGCTGCGCAAAGCCAGTGAAAAAAATGGAACTGCTGGAGCAGGTAAAATTGATTACGCCCTGTTGCTGGACGGCCTTAGAGCGGAACGGGAACAGGGAATAACCATTGATGTAGCCTACCGGTACTTCACCACCCCACGCCGCAAATTCATCATTGCCGACTGCCCCGGACATGAACAATACACCCGGAACATGGCCACCGGAGCTTCCACGGCAGATGCCGCCATCATCCTGATTGATGCTCGCCATGGAGTACTCACACAAACGAAACGGCATGCGTTCATCGTCTCTCTTCTGAAAATACGGCACCTCATCGTAGCCGTCAACAAGATGGATCTTTTGAAATACTCTGAAGAAAAATTCCGGAAAATTGAAGAAGAATTCGGAAGCTTCACGCAACAGTTGAATATCCCGGATGTTCGTTTCGTTCCCATTTCCGCCATTGAAGGGGAAAATGTGACGCAAACAACAGGAAAAACGCCTTGGTACCAGGGCGATCATCTGCTTTCCATTCTGGAAACGCTGGATGCCAGCGACAGCAGGAATCTCCGGGATTTCCGCTTTCCGGTACAGACAGTCATACGGCCCAATCTCGATTTCCGGGGGTTCGCCGGCTCCATTACCTCCGGCTCCATCCGCAGGGGTGATCCTATCGTGACGTTGCCTTCGTTTCAAAACAGCCGGATCAAAAGAATCGTTACTCCGGACGGAGAACTGGAAGAAGCATTCTCTCCCCAAGCCGTCGTATTGGAACTTGAGGATGAAATAGATATCAGCAGCGGTGACATGATTGTCAAAAAAGGGAATCTCCCCCATATAGAGGATCGGCTGGAAGCCCGTGTCATCTGGATGTCTGAAAAACCCCTTCTTCCCAGAAGCAAATACATTATGCGCCATGCGGGCAGAAATATCCAGGGGAGGATAGTAGAACTCCAATACGACATAGACGTCAATACACTGGAAAGCCGCCATGCAACGCAGCTTCCTCTGAATCATGTCGGCCGTATCGTCCTGGAAACCAGTTCCCCCTTGTTCTATGATTATTACCGGGATAACCGTTCCGGAGGAGCTTTCATCCTGATTGACCCGCTGAATAACGTCACAGCGGGAGCTGGTATGCTCCGCCCCCCTCACAGAGATAAGGTTCCCGAAAAAGAAAAGGAACAACTCCAAACATTCGTTTCAAGCGATGAACGCGCTGAAACCTTCGGGCATGGTGGAAAACAAATTTACGTAGCGGGAGAAGACAGCGAACTGGCACGCAGCTTCGCCAAACAGCTGGAACGGGAACTCCATCGGCTCAAGGCTCATACCTACGGTCTGGATTTCAAGGCAGAAGGCGTATGGGGCAGATCCGCTAGAGAAATCGTCAATGCCTCAGGCCTGCTGGCCGAAGCGGGGCTCATGAGCATTGCAGTGCTGCCGGGCCTTCCCATCCTGCCCAGAAAAGCAAAGGGAACCTACTGCATCTGGCTTGGGAATGTCGTCTCCGCGCCAGAAACGGCAGACCGCATCCTCCCCCCTGCGAAAGCAAACGAAAATACTGCGTTTCTTCTGGCGCGCACTCTCTATGTGGAATTTTAATTTTATCCCATTTAAATACCTGTTCTACCATTTTATGAAAACTCTGCCTCTTGCATTAGATGCTCTTCTTTGTATTGGCGCTCTCCTGGTTCCAGCATTTCTGGCATCCTGTCGGGAAGCATCCGAACGGCAGGATCAAATACGCTTTGGCCTTTTTCCCAACGTAACCCATGTCCAGGGGTTGGTTGCCAGGCATTTCAGCCGCACGGGGGAGGGATGGTTTGAAAAACGCATCTTTGAACGGACGGGGAAAAACATCTCCATCCTATGGTATGCTTACAACGCCGGCCCCAGTGCCATGGAAGCCATGTTCGCCAATTCCCTGGATTTTACCTACGTTGGTCCGAGCCCTGCCATTAATGCGTATTCCAAATCCAATGGAACTCTCCTGCAAATAGTAGCAGGAGCCGTACAGGGAGGGTCCGGACTGGTCGTCCCCACCCATTCCGAAGCACGAACACAAAAAGACTTTCAAGGGAAAATCATCGCTACCCCCCAATTGGGCAATACTCAGGATATAGCCTGCCGGACATGGTTGGCCCTGGGAGGCGTAGCAGTCACTCAATCCAGAGGAGACGCAAGCATACTTCCTACCCCCAATCCAGAACAGATATCTCTCTTTCGTCAAGGAAAACTAGACGGATCCTGGACTGTAGAACCATGGATTAGCCGCCTGGAAAAGGAAGCCGGAGGCAAGCTCCTGTTTCTTGAAACGGATGCCGTAACTACTGTTCTGACAGCCCAAAAGAGAATTCTGGAAAAACAGCCGGACGTGGCACAGGCCATTATTGAAGCTCACAGAGAACTCACTTTCTGGATTATCGAACATCCCCAGGAAGCTCAAAAAATCGTCGTAGAAGAACTGAGGGAACTCACCCGTTCCAGCATTGATCCCTCTTTAATTCTCCATGCATGGCCCAGGTTAGTTCCCACTAATAAAATATCCGAAGAAAAGCTCCAAGCATTTGCCAAGGATACGGTACGGACTGGATTTTACAAGGAACTTCCCCGTGTCGAAGGCATCATCCGGAATGATAAAAATAATCCCAGCCATGAGTAGATTATCCATACGAAACGTTTCCAAAAGTTATTTTTCCAGAAAAAAATCGCTTCTGGCGCTTTCTCCTGCCAATCTGGACATAGGGGAAGGAGAATTCATCTGCCTGGTAGGTCCAAGCGGTTGTGGCAAAACAACTCTGCTGAATATGATCGCCGGTCTGATCAAATCGGATACGGGAAGCATTTCCTATGATGGAGAAATAATCTCAGGTCCTGGACCGGACAGGACAGTCGTTTTTCAGGATTTCGCCCTGTTCCCGTGGTTAAACGTGCTGCACAATGTAGAATTCGGTCTCCGATTTACCGGAATTCCCCGCAGAAAACGTTGCCAAATAGCTTTGAAAAACCTGAAATCAGTAGGCTTGGACAACTTCACGCAAGCTCGTATCCATGAACTCTCCGGAGGAATGAAACAACGCGTAGCCATAGCCCGGGCTCTTGCATTGCGCCCCAGGGTTCTTCTGATGGATGAGCCCTTCGCGGCATTGGATGCCATGACCAGGGAACAACTTTATGCGGATATCCAGGCCATTTGTGCCGGACATGGGATTACCGTCGTCTTTGTTACTCATAATGTACGGGAAGCCGTATGCCTGGGAGACAGAGTCATTTTATTTTCCTCCCACCCTGGACGTATTTGCGGAGAATTCTGCATTCGTTTGCCGCGACCGCGCCAAATCAATGATCCGGGAGTAGCCCGGCTATCCTCAAACATCACACGTGCATTAAAATTGGTTTCCAGAACCGCAGAAGAAAAACAAGACACACAGACATCATGCATTCTTCCATAAAAAGCATCATCCAATCCTCAGTATTCATCTTTCTAGCTATAGCTATATGGGAATACGGGTCTCTGTCCGGCTGGTGGAGGCCTTTCCTATTCCCGGCACCTTCCACCATAAGCGGCTATCTTGAAGAAGCAATCAGGGACAACTCTCTCTGGTCCGCTACGTTCGTTACCATTAGGAGACTGTTCCTGGGGTACCTGGCAGGAATCTCCATCGGGATTCCTGCAGGACTTTTATCTGCCCGTTTCCAAATAATAAGAAACACCATCGGAGTTCTGGCACTGGGATTTCAAGGGCTTCCCAGCGTTTGCTGGGTCCCTCTGGCCATCCTATGGTTCGGTCAGGAAGAAGCGGCCATCTTGTTCGTTGTCATCATGGGTACTGTCTGGTCAGTCATACTGGCCACAGAAAATGGACTTGCCAACATCCCTCCAATTTATGCTCGCGCAGCTCGGACAATGGGAGCCGGTTCTGCCTACACGCTGCTCTTCGTCACGCTTCCGGCCTCTGCACCATTCATCGTCAGCGGCATGAAGCAAGGTTGGGCCTTCTCCTGGCGCTCCCTGATGTCTGCAGAAATTTTTGTTCCCATCCTGACAGGATTGGGATTGGGACAGCTCCTGCACTTCGGAAGAGAACTCAATTCCATGGAGCAGGTCATGGGAATCATGTTCGTTATTATTCTCTTAGGCCTGCTCTCAGATAAACTCATCTTCTCCCCCCTGGAACAATCTATCTACAAACGCTGGGGGACAAATCTAGCTTAACCCACAGAAAATATTATGATTAAAGAAGGATACACATCCAACGAACGAATCAAGGAGGAAAGCGATTTCCTCAGAGGGAATATCTCTAACCTCCTCCATGACGATAGCATTACCCATTTCCCGTCCGAAGAAGAATTTCTGCTGAAATTCCATGGAATCACCCAGCAGGATAACCGAGATGAACGGCTTATCCGAAAGAAAAACGGACAGGGACGAAATTGGTTATTCATGTTGAGGTTACGCCTCCCCGGAGGCCGTATCACACCCAGTCAATGGCTGGCTGCGGAAACGCTAAGCGACCAATTCGGTAACGGCACTCTTAAACTTACGACACGCCAAGCCATTCAAATCCACGGAGTCGTCAAGCAGGATTTGAAACAGACCATGAAAGATATCCATCACGCGGCCATCACCACGATTGCCGCCAGTGGAGACGCCACACGCAATGTCATGGTTTCTCTGTACCCGGAAGATTCCGGCATCCATGAGACAGTCTTCAATCAAGCCCAGGAACTCTCCCGAAAACTGGAACCGCAGACACATGCCTATCATGAAATATGGCTGGATGCCAAACGAATCTACTCGGGCGAGGAGGAGGAGCCTCTGTACGGTCCCGGATATTTGCCGCGCAAATTTAAAATCGCTTTTACGCTTCCCCCGGAAAATGATGTGGATGTATACGCCCAGGACTTGAGCTTCGTGGCTATTGAAAAAGAGGGAAAACTCCTGGGATATGATATCCTGGCCGGCGGAGGAATGGGCTATGCTTACGGCAATCCCGGATCTTTCCCCCGCCTTGCGGATATTATCGGATTCTGTTTCCCGGAACAGGTGGAGGAAGTAGCCCGGCAGGTGCTTTTGATCCATAAAGAATTCAGCACCCGCAGCAACAGAAAAACATCCCGGCTCAGGTACACCATTGCCGGTAAAGGACTGGGCTGGTTCACTAACGAACTTGCAACACGCCTTCCATTTCCTCTTCAAGAGGCCAAACCTTTTTCATTATCTACGAACGGAGATGCCGCAGATGTTCCTGGCCGACAAACCATTGAAATTGAAGGCGGCCGCATCCAAAATTCAAACAGGCAACAGCTTAAAACCGCTTTTCACGAAATAGCTTCCATTCATCAAGGAGATTTTTTCATCACAGGTAATCAAAATCTGGTCATTGACGGCATCACACCAGATACTGCCGTGCGAATCAAATCCATCATTAGGAAGTACAATCTTCTCCCCAACGATTCGGGACTCAGGCGCAATTCCTCCGCTTGTACCAGCCTGCCATTTTGTCCGCAGGCTCTTACAGACTCCGAAAGACTACTTCCAAAACTGGTGGACGAACTGGAATCACAGTTAAAAGAACTGGGGCTATGGGACGAAGAAATTTCTATACGCATGACCGGGTGTCCCAACGGATGCTCCAGGCCGTATCTGGCAGAACTGGCTTTCGTCGGCAGAGGTCCGGGCAAGTACAATATCTGGATGGGCGGTTCCAGAAGAGGAGACAGACTAGGCTTCGTCTATCAGGAATCTGTATCCGTAAAAGAAATCGTAGACGTGCTCCGACCAGTATTTGCACGTTTTGCGGCAGAACGCAACCAAGGGGAAGGATTCGGTGACTGGAGCATCCGCTCATTACATCCGCAATCTTTATAAAAGCATAAACATCCGGAGCCGTTTTTGCCGTAGACGGCTCCGGGACAAATCCTGCTATATTTGAAAATCAAAGAGATATTCCAGAAAACAAAATCATGAAACCTTTTTCTCCCCCCTCTAGGAAAAGTATTCCTTCGTCACCGCCAGGAACTCTCATTCAGCCCATCTCTGCCGCAACGGCATAATATTTTTATTAAAGACCTTTAGAATCTTCCTTCTCTTCCTTCAAATCTCCCTCCGCTCATTCCCCCGGCCGACGCTGAAACAATACACGGCGGGGTTAATCAGGGCCAGGGGAAGATAAAACACGGCAAAGGAAAGGGAGCCGCCATACAAAACCAGGCACAGGATGGACATGACAAACAGCACGCTGATTTTCAAGCTCCGCGCCCAGTCCAGACGATGCACCAGCCAGACCAGGGCGGCGCACACAAAACCAATAACCGCGCACAACACGCCGCCCAGGGTCAGAAACTGCATGTAGCTGGAACAGAACTGCTCCAGCCACCGCACATTATCCGGACCCGGAGGATTCCCTTCCCAGGCAAAAACACCCGGCGGCAACAGCACCCACAACAGCACGGAAAAACATACCAGACGGTCCGTATTAAGGCGATAAGTCATGCGCTTTCATGATACCATTTCCGTGCACGGGATAACAAGGGAAATCGCCCGTGCGCCGCGGTTCCAGGAACGGCAGGATTTACAAGGGGGCAAAGGCGGACTCTCCGGCTCCATTAACGGCTATTCCGTCTATTTCCACCAGCCAGCCGGGGCGGCAGACAGGGGCTTTCAGCATCACATGCGGCACAGCGGCCAGCGGAGAGTCCATCAGCCGGTTCCGGACCGTTTCCCGGTCCGCCCAGTCGCGCAGGTACACTATGGCCTGCTTCAGGTCGGACAGGCTTCCCCCGCTCCTTTCCATCAGGGCGCTCATATTTTCCAGGGTGCGGGCCGTCTGGCCCACCACGTCCCCCGGATGGACAATGTTTCCCTCCGCGTCAATACTGGCGGTGCCGGAAAGGAAATAATGGGAGCGGTCCCCGTACACAATACGGACGCCGCGCTCAAAGGCCACCCGGTACACATGCGTGGGGGACAGGTAGTCCGGCGCTTCCATGTACCGAACCTGCCCGGGCTCCAGCCCCGCGATGCCCAGACTGTCCATATGCAGCAGGCGGCCCGGCAGCTCCGTACAGCCTTCAATGCCGGTACTGGCGATGAAATGGCTCTCCGGAGTCAGCCCGTAACGGTCAAAGCATCCGTTGCGGCCTTCCACCAATCCCCGGTAGTTGTTGTCAATGTCCCGGCAATAAATCCAGGTGCGGTGAATCAAATCCGGCACGGCTCCCCCCTGTAAGGCGGCAATCCGGTCCAGCCAGCGGAATTCCTCCCGCATCTGGCCGCAGCTGTCCGGGGAGGAGAATTCCCTCTTGCCCGCCAGGAACAGCCGGTAATGCGCCCGGATGGCTTCCACGACCGTTCCGCCCTGTTCCGCCATATGCCTTTTTCCCAACATTCCGCCGATGTGCCAGGCTTCCAGAGCCACGCGGGCCCCGTTCGCAGGGGGCTGGCCAACCATGGAAACATAGGAGTTCCTCTCCCCTATCATCCGCCGCAGCGCAGCCAACTGGCGCACCGGGTCGCTGACATGGAAACGCAGCAGGAATTCATCTTCCTCCCCTCCCCCCAGATTGCGGTACCTGGCCATCAGGGAATGCAGTTCTTCCTCAAAACTTGCGCCCGGCTCCGCCGTCATGCAGAAGAAGCGTTCTTCCGCCCCGTTTTTGCCGGACCATTCCAGTTGTTCAGGTGCATTCGCCGTCATCATGCCCTCCCGCCCCTTTACAGGGACTGCACGTAATTGATCAAATCCTCCAGTTCACGGTTATTCAGGGAACTCGTCTTCCCTCGGATATCCCCCGGATTGCAGGTCGTGATGGCTTCCCGGATCGTCTTCGCACGGCCGTCGTGCAGGTAAGGGGCGGTCCGCCACACTTCCACCAGGGAGGGCACCAGAACGCTTTTACCTTCATCCAGCCCCGTGGCCGTCCCCATGGCCACCAGTTCCTTGGTAGTGAAGTAAGGATGGGGGTGGCACCGCACGCACCCGGCTGTTTTAAACACTTCCCTGCCCCTCCGGGCAGATTCGGACAAAGCCCCCCTTTCCACGCCGGGAGCATGGCACTGGGCGCACCCCTCCCCCCCTGTCTGCTGTTTGGAAGGGGTATGCGCCACCAGGAACGGGCTGGGAACTTCCTTCATGTTTTTCAGGTATGCATTCACGCATTCCGCCAATTCACCGGAAGGTTCCAGAAACTGGATGTGCACAAAGCCTGCCGTCACGGCCACTTCCGCAGAGGCGCGAACGCCCAGCGTCATCACCGGGCTTGTCCGGTGGGAAAGGAACATGGTGCGCGTATTTTTCGGGTTGCCCATGCCGTCATTCAGCAGATCCCAGTTCAGGCCGTCCACCCGGCCGTCCGGGTGGCAGGTGGCGCAGCTCTGCCACCCCTGGAAGCAATGGGAGGCATCATTAAAATACCGTTCCCCCAGTTTTTCCCGGGAAGGCCGGAATTGGCCGTTCAGGAGAATTGCCCTGGATTTGCAGGCATCCTTCAGGGAGACTTCCGCCAGAGAATCAGAAAAGTAGCCGGCCACATAAACGTTTTTCCCATCGGAGTCCACGGCGCGCGGGCCATTCAAGGGCAGCGCGATCCGGGTGCGGAGACCGTGCAGGAAACCAAGCCTTTCGGAAACCGGCTCATTGCTCCGGCCTTCCCGCTTCATGCGCTCCAGCAGGGCCGGGAAATCAATTACGGAGAGTTCATGCGTCCCCGCATGCGTCACGAACAGTTTTCCGCCATCTCCGGAAAAAGAAACGCCCCACGGGTTGGCCGCCCCCGCATCCGGGTCATCCAGCAGAACGGGATGAGGCTTGTCCGGCTCGTCCGTATCGATAACCGTCACGGCATTCGTGTTCATCCAGCCGCGGTCCAGCTGCGTGGTGGGCACCTGGTACCGGCTCAATACATGCGCCACGGCCAGATAGCGGCCATCCGGGCTTATCGCCATGCCGCGCACGCCCTGCGTCCCGTTGGAAAGCGGGAAATGGACAGCTTTTCCATCTTCCACCAGAGTCAGCGCGGCAGCCGTGAAATCCCCGTCCGCAGCCCCGGCCGGCAAATGGCCGGCAGCCCAGATTTTCCTGCCGTCCGGAGAAACGGCCAGCGCTACGGGTTCACGGGGGACATTCCAGGAATCCAGCACGGTTCCCGTAGCGGCGTCCATTTCCAGCACGCGGGAATCAAACCGGCAGGCCACATACAGCTTTCCCCCCCGCACCACGGGAGACATGGGCGTATGCCCGGCAGGAAAAGAACGCTTCAACGCCCCGCTTTCCAGGTCCACTACTTCTACTGCTCCGCGCGGGCCGCCTTCCGCCACATAGGCCGTTGCTCCATCCACGGCCATTCCGTTGGGAGGCTGGGCCAGCCGGATGCTTTTCACCTTTTCCCCGGAAGCAGGGTCCACCAGTTCCAGCACGCAGCTCTCATGCCCCAGCACGGCAACCAGGTGATCGACGACCTTCACATCCACCGGAGCCAGCGGGCCGGAAGCAGCATCCGGTCCCTGCCTGCATGAAATGAGGGCCAGCAGGCAGCAAAGGGCAGTCGCAGAAGCGCGGAACATTTTTGTCAGTTTCATGGCAATTTCAACAATCAGTCTTCTATGATCACCCGGAACCCCACGTTGTACACCGGACGCCAGCCGGGATATCCCCAGCGCCAGGAGGACGTGGCCCTCCTGGGACGGTCATACCAGGAACCGCCGCGCACCGCACGGGGAACACGGGAGTCCAGGCCTTCATTGCGCCCGTCCCCTTCCTTCCAGGGGTAAGGCCTGTATTCGGAACGGGTCCATTCCGCGGCATTGCCGATCATGTCGTATAATCCGTAGGCATTCGGCCTGTAACTCTTGACGGGGGCCAGGTGGAGCTTCCCGTCATCGTATTTCTCATCCCTCGGCACGAAGTCCCAGAAACGGTTGGGATTTTTAATCGGCCTGGGATCCACGCCGGAAACGGCCAGTTCCTTCAGCGTCACGTCCCCCAGGTTGGCATACGCGGAAAAATCCGCATCCCGCTCCCCGAAGAAGAAATCCGTATCCGCGCCTCCCCTGGCCGCGTATTCCCACTGCGCTTCCGTAGGCAAGGTCACTTTTTTCCCGGTTTTCCCGGAAAGCCAGCGGCAAAATTCCATGGCCCTGGCCCAAGGCACCCGGATGACGGGAAAACGCGGATCGGCATCCATGTCGTAGCCGGGCCTCACCTGGTCCTTGTAATGCATGTCATACCATCCGTTAGCATACTCCGGGTCGAAGCGGCGGTATTGCTCCAGCGTCACTTCCGCCTCTCCCATCCAGAACGGCCTTTCAATCCCCACCGTGGAAACAGGACGTTCCGCCGGTGTTTCCCGTTCATTCCCCATCCTGAACTTCCCTGCGGGAATGCGGCGGAATGTCATGTTCACGCCGTCGCCCAAATCCACAGTCAGCGTTTCATTACGCGGTTCCGGAACGGGAACGCTCTTTCCTCCGGCGCGAGCAATGGGCTTCCCGGCGTCAGGTTTGGAAACGCCGGCGCTTCTCCGGAACAGGGAATCCTTCATCGTCACGTAATTACGTTCCGCTCCTGAAAATCTGCCGTGCAGGTCATAACGGCGTTTCAGCAGCCCTTCATTGCGCTCTCCCGGCCATTCGCCCAGATAGGGGGCGTTCATGTCCATCCACGTGACCAGGCGGTTCCAGTCCTCCTGCGGCATTTCCACGCCATGGTGGCCTTTTTTAAGGAGCTGGTAAAGCTCCGACGTATCCGCGAAAAACTCCGTGGGGGCCAGCCCCAGATAGTTCCCCTCCGGGCCGTTGCGGCGCACATAGGGGTGCAGGTTCCAATAAGAGACGGAACCGGGGGCGGGAGCCCCCTTGACGGCCTCCAATGTCATGAAATCCGGCACTCCTCCACGGGCCTTGCTTTCCGCTGTGTGGCAGCGTATGCAATGGCGGTCCAGCACAGGCTGCACTTCATTCATGAAGGAGAAAGTGCGCGCCGGACCGTACCACGGAACAATAGGAGCGGGTTTCTGGCGGGAAGCCATGACGGCCCTGGCGGGGGGAGCGCAGTTCTGCCGTTCATGGCAGCCGATGCAGCTGAGCGTTTCCCCCGGCATGGCGGTAAACCAGCTCCGCATCAGCGCCAGGGCGCGCCCCTCCCCGTCCAGCACCTGAAGCGTCAGAGGCTGGCAGGCGGGAGCCGTGAAGATGGCGGAACCGTCAGGATTCACGGGCACGGTGCCGTACAGCACTTTCAAGTCCCAGTTGCTTTCCATGCCCATGGCATAGTGGCTTCCCGTATTGCGGGGGCTGTACTCGGACATAAACACGCGCAGGGCCTTGGCTTCCCCTCTGGGCACTCCGGCCATGGCGCGGCCCCGGTACACGTCGGAAATATAAACCGTAGCCGTCTTGCTTTCCGTATTCACCCGGTCATGTAGCACGGGCGGTTTTTTGCGTGGCCCCAGGGGCGCTGGGTCTGCATAGACGAAGTAGGAGGAGGCCGTGAGAGGAACGATGTTATCGTATATGTCGCACCAGACCACATTGGTCACGCCCTGGTTGCCGGAGGGGGAGGAAACGGCCAGGAAACACTCGTCATTCAAAGGATAAGGTTCTGCGAAATAAGGAGTCTTCAATCCCTGAACCAGCTGATCTTTGGTCACGTTTTCCACGGGCTTTCCATACCCCGGAATCTTCTGAACGGCACCCTCCGTGGCGGTGCGCCCCCTGTTCACGTCAAAGAGGACCAGTTCCCCCAGCCTCTTGACTCCATGATGCCCGCTGACAATGCCCGCAAACATGCCCGGCCTGCCGGGGAGGGGCCGTGCGTTGAACAAGCTGTTGGGCCAGTAGGAGTTGGAACCATAGTATTCCTTCTGGTCGCTGCCGTCCGGATTCATGTGCATCAGCACGCGGCTGAAATAGTGGGCGCTTTCCGTGTACTCCCAGCGCAGGAACATCACCCTGCCGTCCGGCAACATGGTGGGGAACCAGTTATTGTCCTGGTCAAAGGTAAGCCGGCGGGTCGTTTTCTGTTCCCGGTCGTAAAGGTGGAGGTTGCCCACGTAATCCACCCCGGCCACGCAGGGCACCCCCTGCATGCCGGAAGTATTGACGAAAATAATCCGGCCGTCCGGCAGGTAGCAGGAATTATAGCTGTCCGTATCCGCCGGCATATGCGCGGTAAGGGATTCCTTTTTCCCGGTTTTCAAATCCAGCTCAAAAACGTCCCAGGGCCTGCTTTCCTTCTTGCCGAATCCGTTCCCGGTGAACATGAGCTTCTCCCCGGAAAAATCAACATCCAGATGCCCGACCCAGCGGTCGTCCGCCAGCAGCTGCTCCACAGGGGAAGAAGAGGAAACCCCGTTAAATTTCACAATGCCGCTGCGGTATTTGCGCCCGGGCCCCGGCATGCTGGAAATACCCTGCCAGTTCGCCGGACGGTCATGATTGAAAGAACTTTTCCCGGACGGATTGAAACGCCGCACGCTCACCCATTCCTTCAGGCCGTTCTGTTCCGGCAGGGCTTCAATCAGGGCTTTTCTCCGCAGATCCACCATCTCCCGCAGCAGGGCCGCCTGTCCCGGCCCGGCCTGCTCCACCCACCGGTCCAGCGGCCCCAGCTCCTTCTCCCACTCATCCAGCCGTGCCAGGAAACCTTCCGCACCGGCGTACCGTTCCCCGTACTTGTCCCGGTTTCGCTTCACCGCGCGGCGGATGGCCGCAGAGTCATAATAGGCCGCCAGCTTCTTCAGCCTGAGGAAACGGACTCGTTCCTGAATGGCTTCCTGATGCTTAACCAGGTCATCCCAGGAAGAAACAGCTCCAATACTCTCCGCGGGAACGGAAAGAATTTCCGCCAGCGCGGCACCGGCTGCCTTCCCGTCCGGCCACGCCTGAAATACGGGAACCAGCAAAACCATCGCATCCCCGCAATCGTCAGCGGCAGCAGGCTCGGCAAGGGAAGCCGCATACTCCGCCGTCCGCGTCCACACCTGCCGCATCCATGCATCCTTTTCTTTCGCGGAAGGCGCAGGCGGGATTACGGCCAGCTCCCGCAACCAGGGCTGCAAACCGGAAGCGTGGAGCATTCCGGCACACAGCAAGGCGCAGGAACATGAAAAAAGACGCAGAAAGGAAATATAATCAGGCATGGCATACGGTTTTAAAATAATACGCCAGGGAAATTCTTTTTCATTCAATAGGAAGACTACTTTACGGCATTTTCTCTCAAACGTCAGACAATGAATGAATAACTTAATTGATTCGGATTTCTAGACCGGAAGCCAAACATGAATTTCAAAAGACCCCGGCTGAAATCATCGCGGGAGTGGAAGTGGAACCGGGAGGAATGAAACTCCATGAAGTGGTCCGTCTGCTCAACGACATCGCCGTCCGTTATGAAGTGGCAGTCCTCACGATAGCCGAGCCGATGCCGCGCCTGGCGATCAAGATCAGAAACATGCTCAGCCAGCTCCCCTCTGCTGAAGCCGGATGCCCCGCCGGCCCAGCCGGGCAGGAAACGGAAAAATTAAAATCATCCTGCCGTCGATTCCCGGTCTTTGGAAAAGGCAGGCAGAGGAAGAAAGGGACAACCGGACATTCAGGCATCCTCCAGCATCCGGGGGCGCAGCAGGTACACCTTGTCCCGGCGGCGCACCTGTTCGGGAACCGCCAGATAGACGGTTTCTCCCTTTTGAGCGGCTTCTACGGGCTCCATGCCCTCTGCCGTCTCCCTCCGCATGGCTGCCACTTCCATGCGGACGGCTCCCGTAGTGGGGCCTGTTATGAGGATGGTCTGCCCCGCGGACAGGCCGCCAGCTTCCAGGAATAGGGCCGCCACCCCGTTCTTCTTATAAAAGTTCTCTACCCTGGCAATGTGGATCTTCAACAGGGCAGCGCGGCTGTTGGCGGAACCGCTCCATTCCCCCCACTTCACGCCCAGGTAATAGCCGCCTTGCCAGAATCCCCGGTTGAAAACGGATTCCAGCCGTTTCATCCACGCTTCCGCCCTGTCCGCGGAAAAGGTTCCGTCCTGGCATGCCCGCGCGGCTTCCCGGTACACGGAGGTAACCGTCCTGACGTAATCCGAGGAACGGCCGCGCCCTTCCAGCTTCAGCACGGAAACGCCCGCGTCCAGAAGCTGGTCCAGCACCGGAATGGTACACAGGTCCTTGGGAGACATCACGTATTTGTTGTCTATCACCAGTTCATTGCCCGTTTCCTCATCCGTCACGCGGTAGGCGCGGCGGCAGTTCTGGAAGCAGGCCCCCCGGTTGGCGGAGGAGTTGTAGGCCGCCAGGCTCATGTGGCATTTGCCGGACACGGCCACGCATAACGCCCCATGGGCGAAAATTTCCACCCGCAGCAGCTCCCCGGAAGGGCCTTTCACGCCCTCCTTCCGGATGGATTCAATGATATGCCTGATTTGCGCCAGGGTGAGTTCCCGGGCCAGCACCACCACATCCGCGTACTGCGCGTAAAATTTGACGGAGGCCATGTTGCAGACGTTGGCCTGCACGGACATATGGACTTCCAGCCCAATGGAACGCGCATAAGAAATCACCGCCAGGTCGGAAGCGATGACGGCATCCACACCGGCTTTCCGGGCGGCGTCGCACAGGGCATGCACCGCCTCCAGCTCTTCATCGTACACAATGATATTCAGTGTCAGATAAGCTTTGGCGCCCGCCTCATGGCAGCGCTCGACGATTTCCGGCAAATCTTCTTCCGAAAAATTGACCGTGGCGCGGGAACGCATGTTCAGCTTTCCTACTCCGAAGTACACGGAGTCCGCTCCGCCCTGCAAGGCGGCCGCCAGAGATTCAAACGACCCCGCCGGGGCCATGATTTCTATCCGGTTTTGAAAAGGCATGGGTCAAAGTCCTCCGGGTTCTTCCATCAGAATGACGGAAATTCTTCCCTTGGGAAAGCATTTAACAATGGACATGTGAATATTGCACAGGCGGTCCGGGGAATTACAATCCGCGCAGATTCCGGTGTGCATGCAGGGAGTCCTGAACCCTTCATGCCGCCTGGCGTTCAGGGGCGCAATGCGGCAGATGCGTTCCCGGGCCTCTGCCGGCGTGGCCACCAGCTTGTTGGAACCGGCCAGCAAAATGACACGCCGGGGTCCGAATGCCACCGGAGCCACACGGTTGCCCACCATGTCCACCCAGTGCAGGGTCCCTTCCATGCTGACGGCATTGACGCCGGTTAAAAACAGGTCCGCCGTCATGCCCTGGCGGCGGATTTCCCATTTCTCCTCCCGCACCATGCCCGGAACAAAGCCGTCATAAAACTGAATGTCCGGATTGGAGCGCAGGTCATCAAGAATGCCCGCAGCCTTCAGGGTCATGGAATCCCCATAGGAAGCGGACGACGGCCTGAACTCCCGCACCAGGCCGCGCATCACCTCCGCAGCCTCCCTCAGGCTCGGCACTACAAAACTCCGGAATCCACGCCGTTCCAGACGTCCGGCACATTGCTCCAATGAAAGGGGGTCTTCCATAAAAACGGCCCATGAAGCCCCCTGCTCCGGCATGGCGCCGGAGCAGGAAAACCTGGATGTTATTCTTCCGCCGGAGCTTCCATTTCACCGGACACTTCCCCGGCTCCCGCGTCTTCCGTTTCCGCCGGGGCTTCTTCATCTTCATCATCGGGAATGACGATGGAAATGTCCTGGATGGATTCGCCCTCATTCAGCGTCATGAGCTTCACGCCCTGGGTGGCGCGGCCCGTTTCACGCACGGTCGCCACCTTGATGCGGACGGATTGTCCGGCCGTGGTCATCAGCATCAGTTCGTCCTCGTCGGACACGACCGTGGCGGAAACCACCTTGCCGGTCTTATCCGTGCAATTCATGGTCTTGATGCCGGTGCCGCCGCGACCCTGCGTGCGGTATTCATCAAAGGAAGTGCGCTTGCCGAGGCCGTTTTCAGAAGCCACCAGCAGGGTTTTCTGCGGGTCCACAATGGCCAGGGCCACAACGTAGTCCCCCGCCCGCGGGCGGATGCCGCGAACGCCGATGGTGTTGCGGCCCTGCGTACGCAGATCTTCTTCCGGGAAGCGGATGCTCATGCCGTCATGCGTGACGAGCACGATTTCATCGGCCCCGTTGGTAAGTTCCGCGTTCACCAGACTGTTGCCTTCTTCCAGATTAATGGCAATGATGCCGGCCTTGCGGTAGTTGGCGAAATCGTTCAGGCTGGTTTTCTTCACCGTGCCGTCCTTCGTGGCGAAAACAACATTGCCGCTGCCTTCCGCAAAGGTAATGTCATTGCCTTTTTCATCCACCCGGCGTTCCAGGCGCAGGATGGCAGCGATGGCTTCTTCCGGCTGGAGATCCAGCAGATTCTTGATATTGCGACCCTGCGCGCTGCGCGCTGCTTCGTCAATCTCATACACGCGGTCCACGTAAACGCGCCCGGTGTTCGTAAAGAACATCAGGTAGTCGTGGTTCTGGGCGGCGAACAGGTGTTCGATAAAGTCCGCTTCCGCATCCTTTTTGGCTCCCCTGGTAGTGGCAGCCTTCACGCCCTTGCCCCCGCGCGCCTGCACGCGGTATTCCGCGGAGTTGGTGCGCTTGATGTAGCCGCTGTGCGTGATGGTGACGATCATCGTGTCATTCGGGATGAGATCCTCAATGGCCATATCCCCGGAGAAGGGAATGATGCGCGTGACGCGCGGCGTGGCGTACTTGTCCTTAATCGCCTTCAGTTCGTCCTTTACAATGCCCAGCACGCGGGATTCGTTCGCCAGAATATCCAGGTAGTCCTTGATGCGGACCAGCAGTTCCGCGTATTCCCCGGAAATCTTGTCGTTTTCCAAGGCGGTCAACTGGTACAGGCGCAGATCCAGGATGGAGTTCACCTGGCGTTCCGTGAAGACGTAGCGGTCCCCCTGGATGGAGGCCTGGGAACGGATCAGGATGCCCAGGCTTTCCGCCGTCTGCGTGGAGAATGTGTAATTCTGCAGGCGTTCACGGGCTTCATCCCGGTTTTTGGAATCCCGGATAATGGAAATGAAGTCATCCATGTGGTGCAGGGCCAGCAGGAAGGCTTCCAGGCGCTCGGCATCCTTCTCCGCATCCCCCAGCAGATAGCGCGTGCGGCGCACGACCACCTCGCGGCGGTGCTCGATATAGAAGTTGATGGCGTCCATCATGGCGAGCGTCTTGGGGCGGTTGTCATGAATCGCCAGCATATTCACCGCAAAGGAAGTTTCCATGGAGGTGAGCTTGTAAAGCTGGTTCATGACCACCTGCGGGCGGGCATCCCGCTTCAGCTCGATTTCAATGCAGGTTTTCTCATCGGAAAGGTCACGGATGCCGGAAATATCCGTCAGGATTTTATCCTTGTACAGTTCCGCAATGCGTTCCTGAAGGGCGGCGCGGTTCACGCCATACGGCACTTCCCGGATGATGAGAAGATCCTTGCCGGAATCCGTTACTTCCATGTCTATCTTGCCGCGGATGCGCACGGAGCCACGCCCGGTGCGGAAGTAGTTGTCAATGCCTGAAAAGCCCAGCACGTCGCCCCCGGTGGGAAAATCCGGCCCCTTGATGTACTGGCGCAGCTCTTCCACAGTCATGTGGGGATTGTCAATCACGGCGCAAATACCGTCCACCACTTCCCCCAGGTTGTGCGGAGGCATGTTGGTGGCCATCCCCACGGCAATCCCCGTGCCGCCGTTCACCAGAAGGTTTGGGAAAGCGGAGGGAAACACGGTGGGTTCCGTGTGTTCATTGTCGTATGTGGGAACAAAATCCACGGTGTCCTTGTCCAAATCCGCCATCAGGGCCACGCCCATGCCGGAGAGCTTGGCTTCCGTGTATCGGGCGGCGGCGGGGGGGTCTCCGTCCGGCGTGCCGAAGTTGCCCTGGCCGATCACGAGAATATCCCGCATGGACCAGTCCTGCGCCATGTTCACCAGGGTGCCGTAAATGGCGGCATCCCCGTGAGGGTGGTAGTTACCCATCGTGTCGCCCACGATTTTGGAGCATTTGCGGGTCTTGCCCCCAGGGGACAGATTGAGTTCCTTCATGGCATACAGGATGCGCCGCTGGGAAGGTTTGAGGCCGTCTCTCACGTCCGGCAGGGCGCGGGAGATGATGACGGACATGGAGTAGTCCAGGAAAGAAGTGGAGAGCTCACTGGCTACATCCACCGGTTTGATTCTATTATTTTCCATGGTGCTGAAAGAGAGTGCGGGGGTTAAATGTCAAGGTTGCGGACATTGAGGGCATGGTCCACGATGTAATTCTTGCGGGGTTCCACCACATCCCCCATCAGGATGGTGAACATTTCATCGGCCCTGACAGCGTTGTCATCGTTCAGGATGACGCGGAGCAGCTCGCGCCGTTCCGGGTCCATCGTCGTCTTGAACAAGTCCTTGGCATCCATTTCACCCAACCCTTTGAATCGCGTGATTTCCACCCCGCGCTTGCCGATGGAGATGACGGATTCCAGAATGTCCATGACGGAGAACAGGGGAGTTACTTTTTCCTTATCCCCTTCACCCTCCACCAGTTCAAACAGGGGCGTATCCATGGAGACAATCATATTCCCCGGAATGCCCAGTTCCGCCAGCCGGGCCAGGGCCCGCGTGATGGCTTTGGCTTCATGCAGTTCATGAGTGATGGAGCGGCGGCTGGGCCCCTCCCGTTCCGGAAGCGGATTTTCCAGCAGCTCCTCTTCCGAGGGCGTGCCAAAGATGAAAAGGTCCCTGTTTTCCTCAGAAAAGGCGGTCAGGGCCTCCATGTCATGGAAGAAGAGTATTTCCTCTTCATTGCCGCAGCGCACCTTCACCAGGAATTCCGGGAATTCCCCGTTGGCCTCCCGATGGCTGAGCAGGTCTTCCAGGGAACCGCCCTGCGCCTGCATGGATTCCGTATAGCGCTGAAGGTTGACCAGCGTTTCCAGAATGGCGGAGAGTTCTTCGGGAGAGAAGGAACGGGAGCCGTCCGCGAAACGCAGGGTCACGTCATTAACGGCCAGTTCAATCAGTTTGCGGTTCAGGGCCACGTCATCCTGCACGTACTCTTCCTTTTTCCTGCGGATGATGCGGTACAGGGGCGCCTGGGCGATGTACAGATACCCGGCGCGCACCAGCTGCGGCATGTGGCGGCAGAAGAAAGTGAGAAGGAGGGTGCGGATGTGGGCGCCGTCCACGTCGGCATCAGTCATGATGATGATTTTGTGGTAGCGCACGCGGTCCAGCTTGAAGGAGGCTTCATCGTCCCCTTCCCCGATTCCGGCGCCGATGGCCGTAATCATGTTCTGGATTTCCTTGCTCCCCAGGGCTTTGTCCAGGCGGGCCTTTTCCACGTTCAGCACTTTCCCGCGCAGGGGCAGGATAGCCTGCGTGCGGCGGTCGCGCCCCATCTTGGCGGAACCGCCTGCGGAGTCACCTTCCACAATGAACAGCTCGCACTTCGCGGGATCCCGGTCGGAACAATCCGCCAGTTTGCCGGGGAGGCCGCCGATGGAGAGGGCGCTCTTGCGGACTGTTTCACGCGCCTTGCGGGCGGCTTCCCGGGCACGAGCGGCCGTGATGCTCTTCTCGATGATCTTCTTGGCCATCGCCGGGTTTTCTTCAAAGTACGTCTTGATTTCCTCGTACACGACATTGCCCACCACGCCTTCAATCTCCGTATTCACCAGCTTGTCCTTCGTCTGGGATGAGAAACGCGGGTTGGGCATCTTGACGGAAATAACCGCCACCAGGCCTTCACGAACATCTTCGCCGCTCAGGGAGGGATCTTTTTCCTTCAACAGGCCGTTGGCCTTTGCGTAACCGTTGATGACGCGCGTCAGGGCGCCGCGGAACCCGGAAAGGTGCGTTCCCCCGTCCCCGTTGTAAATGGAGTTGGCAAAGCAAAGGATGTTCGTTTCATACGTGTTGTTGTACTGGAACACAACGTCCACCAGAACATCGTCCTCCATCTTCTTGCCGTCGTACTCCACTTCCACCTTCCGGACGCCGGAAATGGAAATGGGGTCCTCGTTGATCACTTCCTTGTTCGTGCCCAGCTGACGTACGAACTCCACAATACCGTCCTTATAGAAGAAAGTTTCCCGGCGCGCCGGAGCTTCACGCTCGTCAATCAGTTCAATGACCAGGCCGGGATTCAGGAAAGCCAGTTCCCGCAGGCGCGTCGTCAGGCGGTCAAACTTGAACTCCGTGGTATCCGTGAAAATGGTGGCATCCGGGAAAAACGTGATCGTGGTTCCCGTGACTTCACAGGCACAGGAACCTACAGTGCGGAGGGGTTCCACCGTCTTGCCTCGCTCAAATTTGATCTGATAGCGCTTGCCGTCCCGGCGCACTTCCGCCTTGAACCAGTCGGACAGGGCATTCACGCATTTGGCGCCCACACCGTGCAGGCCGCCGGAGTACTTGTACGCACCCTGACCGAATTTGCCGCCCGCGTGCAGGTTGGTCAGAACCAGCTCCACAGCGGGAATGCCGAACTTCGGGTGGATATCCACCGGAATACCGCGCCCGTTATCTACGATGGAAATGGAACCGTCCACATGAATGACAATGTCAATCTTGCTGCAATAGCCGGCCAGATGCTCGTCAATGGAGTTGTCGAGCACTTCAAATACGCAATGGTGCAAGCCTCGTTCGTCAGGGTCCCCGATGTACATGCCGGGCCGCTTCCGCACGGCCTCCAGGCCTTCCAGTTTGTCAATCTGCGCGGCGCCGTACTCATGCTGCGCCGTCGTGGAAACGGTGGTTTCAACAACCTCGTTGGTATCTTCGGACATAACCGAAATATACTACGCTTATCTTAATTTTTTGCAAGACTAATGTTATAAATCGCGTGCGCGCGCGTAGGGCCTAGCCTTGCAAAATTCCGCTGAAATCGCATAAAAAAGGCCCTGTTGCTCGCGTTCCGTTCTTTTCCGGCTCCGGACAGCGGAGAGGGCTTCCGGAAACATTTGGCGCGTTTTTACAGATTTGAGGAGAGGATGAGGCGTTTCACGGGAGGGGACGAGGGGAAAAAGGGCCATTGCTTCCGTGGGGACGGCGTATTTTTTCCTTGCCGCTGTTTTGTTTTTGACCCATCCGGGCCGCCCCCAGGGGTTTTCCTCAGGCAACAGAGCCGTTCCGGAATAATTCCGGAGCGGCTCTGGAGGGTCAGGAGAGGCGGCCTTTCGGGGGTGGGGGACCCCTCCTTGTGTTTTCCTTCTTGTTAGAAGTCGTAGCGGTAGCCGATGCTTCCGTTCAGCGCGCTGGACCCGTCACGGATGTCCGCGTTCCCGTTCACGTAGATGGTTCCCTTCGTTCCCACCGGCACGCTCAGTCCGGCTCCCAGCTGCAGCGCCGTCGTTCCCACTTTCGCCCCC